>Ga0182739_1000073_pt1 | contig 217934 bp, 202 predicted proteins | sample eDN5th30CBELigBY_FD_128873 | JGI IMG/M metagenome (GOLD analysis project Ga0182739, IMG submission 128873) | Enriched backyard soil microbial communities from Emeryville, California, USA - eDNA 5th pass 30_C BE-Lig BY (version 2) (version 2) | ecosystem: Environmental > Terrestrial > Soil >... | reverse complement strand
ATAGTAACAGCTCTCCTTTTGCTATGTAGCTCTGAAATGGTTGGTTTTTTCACTATCCATTTTTAACCTACGACGTGTAGCAAATACGGAGGGCTGTTACTTATTTACGTTCATCATAGCTAGCGCGAAGATACGACGAAATTCGAGGCAATAGCCAGATAACCGTCTGTCCTCGCTTAGTCAAGCGATTTCTGCTGCACCACCGGTCCGCCCATCCCGTCACATTGCACACATAACGGTTATAAACGAGCTTATTATACACCAAACGGGCTTCTTCGCTGACTAAGGGTTGCCATCGTGCTTATTCCCTCAGAATGCTGCCGTGAGACCCCGATATTACTCCAATAGCCCCTTTAGCAACCGTTACACCGCCAAATGCCAGCATTTCGACGCAATAGCCACGATAGCAACCGTTACAATTCAACGTTCGGAAACTCGCATACAGGGACCGTACTACGATGATGATTAGCTGGTGTAAGCAGTTCTTCACAGAGCTTAGTTACTTTGGCTGACGGACTCTCGGTTGTAGGAAGTGCTTACTGCGTGCGTATGGCATCATTTTCAACTTTAACGGTTGTTGGCGGGGCTATTGGGGCATTTGGGGGGAGCGAACAGGTGGCGGCGGGCCTCAATAACACCAATAGCAACCGCTAGCGCTCAGATACGACGAAATTCGAGGCAATAGCCATTATGCGTATTATCTCGCTGCGGCGGCGGGCGCTTATGCGGCATTGAAACAATAGTCGTTACTCTTCATTACTAAAAGCTGGCCGCCCTGTCTATACACAAGGCTGCCAGCTTCTTTACCATTATTATGGAAATACAATCGCAATGAGTTCCTCTAGATCATCAATAACAGCATCGGCATGCTCGGCAGATTCATAATGGGGCGATCGCTTCCAGACCGCCCTCATGCCAGCCTCACGGCTCGCTCGGACATCGTAGTCCGGATGGTCGCCTACGAACAGCGCATGCTCAGCAGCGACGTCTAGCCTCGTCAGCGCGCGGTGGAAAATAGCCGGAGCCGGCTTGCGCAGCCCTTCCCACTCCGATATCAACACCTCATCAAATAGATGAGCAATGTCGAGCGCCTTAATATTATCATATTGGAACTGACCAAGCCCATTCGATATGAGCGCCAACTTCATACCTTGCTCCTTCAGCTTCGTCAGCATGTTGTGCAGATTCGCAAAACCGACGCAGTGCTGTTGAAAGCCGCTCACATAGTCGTTCAAGCAGTCCGCCCAATCCAAGTCCACAATCCCAAACTCTTCGATCAGCTGCTGATACACTTTGTCCTTCCACACGTAACCGTGGTTATCGAGCTCAATAAACCGTTGGACGAACGGTTCCTTCTCCACTGCCTGCAGAGCCGGAATTCGGTCATGCTGATGACTGACAAATGCAAGCAGAGACGAATCCCGATCAAGCAAAGTTCCATCCAAATCAAACAGAACAGCTTGAATCTTCATTCCATCCCTTCCTCCCAATTAGAAGCTATGAGGCGCAATACACACAGAAAGCTGTAAATTGTACATGAATATCGTAACCCTATCGCTCAAAAATGACTAAAACCTGCAATCACTGCATGTATTTCGGGCAACATCTGTCGCTTCAGCGATTTCGACATGGAATTCCTGCACCAAATGCAGGAACGGTTCGAGTTAATGATGACAAGAGGTAAAAGCATGTACGTTCTGCATGTACGTTCTGCATGTTCGTGCAGCACTTCCCCCATTACTTCATTCAAACATTCTTGTTATCTGGAACCTCAGGCGCTTCAACCTCCGCGTTCTCTTCCTCCCGCAGCGCCTGCAAAATCTGCGTCGCAAGCTTCTCGCCTATGGACAGCGGCTTGAAGTCCTCAACGGAAGCCTCACGAATCTTCTTCAGCGAGCCAAAATGTTTCAGCAGCGCCTTCCGGCGCTTCTCGCCAATCCCCGGAATGGAGTCGAGCCGCGAAGCGACCATCGACTTGCCGCGCTGCTCGCGGTGGAACGTGATCGCGAAGCGGTGCACCTCGTCCTGGATGCGCTGCAGCAGGTAGAACTCTTGGCTGTCGCGCGGCAGCGGCACGACCGCCGGCGGATCGCCGGTCATGAGCTGCGCCGTGCGGTGCTTCGCATCCTTGACAAGTCCGCATACCGGAATGGACAGGCCAAGCTCATTCTCCAATACGTCGAGCGCTACAGCAATCTGGCCTCGGCCACCGTCGACAACGATAAGATCCGGCCGCTGCAAATCCTCCTTGAGCACCCGCTCGTATCGGCGGCGGATAACCTCGCGCATCGTCTCATAGTCGTCCGCGCCAACGACGGTTCGCACTTTATATTTGCGGTATTCCTTCCGATCCGGCTTGCCGTCCGTGAAGACAACCATCGCCGATACCGGGTTCGTACCTTGAATGTTCGAGTTATCGAATGCTTCAATACGATGCACCGATTCAAGACCAAGCCAGCCTGCAAGCGATTCGGTCGCTTTCACGCTGCGCTCCTCATCCCGCTCGATCAGCTTGAACTTCTCGTCCAGCGACACCTTCGCATTGCTGCAGGCCATCCGAACGACATCCCGTTTCTTGCCCCGCTGCGGCACGAATACTTTGACGTTCAGCCACTTCTGCAGCGATTCGCGGATTTCATTCGCCCGGGAACCAGCAGGAGCCTGCTCCTCGCCCTCCTCGGCTTCAACAATAGCAGAGAGATTTTCCTCAGATCCCCCATCTGCTGCTTCCTCGGATACAGCTTCTCCAGCCTGCGCATCGGAATCATCCGACGCTTTCGCTGCTTCCTCGCCCTGCTCTTCTGGCGGCGAAGGCAGCAGAATCTCACGCGGCAGCGCCGGATTGTCGCTGTAATATTGCGCCACGAACGTGACGAAATCGTCATACGCTTCGCCGTAAAACGGGAAGGACGACGAGCGGCGCTCTACCATTTTGCCCGAACGCATGTAAAGAATCTGTACGCTCATCCAGCCCTTATCAACGGCATAGCCGAAGACGTCGCGGTCGACCGCGTCCGCCAGCGTAATCTTCTGCTTCTCGACGATGGCGTCGATCGCCATAATCTGGTCGCGGAACTCTTTGGCGCGCTCGAACTCAAGCGACTCGGCGGCCTCCTCCATTTTGCGCTGAAGCTCCGCCTTGACCTCGTCCTGCCCGCCATTCAGAAACTTCGTTATTTCATGCACCATCCGGTCATATTCGGACGTCTCTACCGGATACTCGCATGGTGCGATGCACTGTCCGATGTGGTAATACAAACATACTTTGTCCGGCAGCGTGTTGCATTTGCGAAGCGGATACAGGCGATCGAGCAGCTTCTTCGTCTGCTGGGCCGCGAAAGCGTTCGGATACGGGCCAAAATATTTGGCTTTGTCCTTCAGCACTCTGCGCGTAACCTCCAGCTTCGGATGGCGCTCGTTCGTTATTTTGATATAAGGAAAGGTCTTGTCGTCCTTAAGCAATACGTTATAACGCGGATGGTACTGCTTAATCAGATTGCACTCAAGAATAAGTGACTCCATGTTGCTGCCAACTACTATATATTCGAAATCTCGGATTTCGGAGACGAGTCGCTGCGTCTTGCCGTTATGCGAGCCATTGAAGTAGGAGCGAACCCGGTTCTTCAGCACCTTCGCCTTGCCGACGTAGATGATCGTCCCTTCGCCGTTCTTCATTAAATAACAGCCCGGCGCGTCCGGCAGCAGCGCCAGCTTGCTCCGGATCAATTCCATAGACGCATCCCGTTCCCCAGTATTTCCTCGCCGATCCATCGTTCTCCCTCCGAACATAAATTCATGCATGATTTCAGGCGCAATGCGCCATCCTGTCTATTGTAGCATACGATTGACCGAAGGTTTGTCTGGTTTTTGCTTCATGTTCATGAACCACCTCTTTACAATTGTTTGCACAGTTGGTTATACTACAACTATATATGTATGGTATCGTACGAGGGGGATTTGAAAGCGATGAACAACACGCAATATGCAGTGGAAGACCCGCGCGCACACGTGAACCAAGAGCCACGCGATGACCTGAAGGACGTCGTATTCGGCTTCGGCGGTATGCTTGCATTCATGACCATCGTATTTTTCGGTATGGTCATTATCAAGTTCGTGCAATCCTAGTTGACGAATGTGAGGGCTCCGATCGGCTTACGCCGGTACGGAGCTTTTTGCATTTATAGCGGATAAACGCCAATCGGCTCATACGAGGGCTTCACTCGCGTATTGCTTCTATATAACGTTATCGCATCTGCCCGCCAGTTCCACTCCTTACTAGACACAGCTTCACCAGCTTGCAGCGTCTCCTGTTCGAACGGCACTGCTCCGGCGTAATTGCGCGCAAGTGTAAGATGGGGTCTGTACGGCCGCTGCTCCGGCTCAAACCCGAGAGGAAGCATCGTATCCACAACAGCACGCTGCAGCCTATCTAGCGCAGCCATATCCGTGTCAATGCCTGCCCACAGCACCGAAGGCCGTTCTGGTCTCCCGAACACGCCTAAGCCACTGACACCTACCGTCAGCCCTGGCGAGCTAACACGAGCGGCACACGCACGCAGCGCGGCATCAATGTCCGCAATCCGCTCCTTTGCGACATCGCCAAGAAACTGCAGCGTCACATGCAGATCCATCGGATGCACCCAACGCTTGAACGGCAGCTGCTCCTTTATCTGCTCCATCTTCACGCCGAACGACTGCTTCAATGGCTGCGGCAGTGCCAACGCGATAAACAAACGTTCCTGTGACTGCACCTGATCCAAGCTTTTGTTTCCTTCCATCTCTCGCCCGCCTCCATGCCTGTCTCAATAACCCTTATTGTACCCATAGAACCGTTTGGACACAAAAAGAGCCACCCCGCCCCTCAGCGTACAGCTGCTGGACACAATGGCTCTATCGCATGGACAACCGTTAACCGTTCGCAACCTTGCTGCTGCGCGAAGCGGTTTTGACCGGTTGAGTCGCCTTCTTTTCCGATTGCGCTTCCGACTTCACCGCTGCAGGCGTCACACCTGCGGAAGGGTCGAACCGTTTACGTTCCGTTCGGTCGATCTGAACGATGCGTCCGTCATGTACCGTAATAAGCACGGAGCCGTACTCCATTCCTTCTAATTGATCCGAGATGCGCTCCTGCCACCATTCATTCAATTCTACTTGCTTTGCCATTTCGATCCCCTCCACTCAATTAATTTCTTGGCCACCAATGTGACAACCGCCAGCATCACGAGCAGTGACGCTACAGCGAAAGATGCGGAAAACTGATATTCGTTATATAGGATTTCTATATGCAGCGGAAGTGTGTTCGTCTCGCCGCGGATATGGCCGGAGATGACCGACACCGCACCGAATTCGCCCATCGCTCTCGCGTTGCACAAAATAATGCCGTAGAGCAAGCCCCACTTAATATTCGGCAGCGTCACATGCCAGAACAGCTTAAAGCCTTTAGCACCCAAGCTGACAGCCGCCTCTTCCTCTGCGACCCCTTGCGCGTCCATTAACGGAATAAGCTCGCGTGCCACGAAGGGGAACGTGACGAATACCGTCGCCAGGACGATACCTGGCAGGGCGAATACGATTTGAATTCCATGATCATCGAGCCAAGGGCCGAAAAACCCTTGCGCACCGAATAAGAGTACATAGATAAGACCCGAAATAACCGGCGATACGGCAAAAGGCAAATCAATCAGCGTAATAAGAAAATTACGGCCGCGAAACCTAAATTTCGTAATCGCCCAAGCCGCCATAATTCCGAATACGGTGTTCAGCGGAATCGCGATCAACGATACGATGAGCGTCAGCTTAAGCGCTGACTTCGCATCCGAATCTGTCAACGCGGCAACGTAAACATCCCACCCTTTCTTAAGACCCTCATAGAATACCGTAATAAGTGGCAGTATGACCATTAAAGTCAGAAACAAGAGCGCAATGCTAATCAACAAGAATCGCACAAAACCAGATTCATTAATATGCCGCGGTCTGACCGAGGCTTCCTCGGACAGATGTGCAGTAATTGCTCCAGCCATCTTCAATCCCTCCCCTTCAACTAATCATTCGCCTATGCCGATGTTGTCCGCTTGCTAATTCTAGACTGCAGGACGTTAATAATCAGCAGTGCAATGAAGGAGAAGACGAGCATAACGAGAGCAATCGCGGTTGCTCCTGCGTAATCGAACTGCTCCAGCTTCGACATAATAAGCAGCGGCGTAATTTCCGTCCGCAGTGGCATATTGCCGGAGATAAATACTACCGAGCCGTATTCGCCGACACCGCGGGCGAACGCAAGCGCGAAGCCCGTCAGCAGCGCTGGCGCAATCTCCGGCAATATAATGCGGGTGAACGTCCGCCAGCGGCGAGCGCCCAGCATGACGGCCGCTTCCTCTGTATCCTTCTCAAGATCCTGCAGAATCGGCTGTACCGTTCTCACGACGAAGGGAAGACCGATGAAAACAAGTGCTATCGTAATCCCAAGCGGCGTGAACGCAACCTTAATCCCAAGCGGCTCCAGCTTTGAACCAATCAAGCCGTTCTGCGCATAGATCGTCGTCAATGCAATACCCGCAACCGCTGTTGGCAGTGCAAAAGGCAGATCGACGAGACTGTCGATGATGGACTTGCCCGGAAACTTGTAGCGCACGAGCACCCAAGCGATCAACAGTCCGAACACGGCGTTGATGCCTGCTGCGGACAATGCAGTAAGGAAACTAACCTTGTACGCCGCAATGACACGCGTATTCCAGACCGTATGCCAGAAATCCGCCCACCCCATCCCGGCGGTCTTAATGAACACGCCGGAGAGTGGGATAAGGACGATAACGCTTAAGTAGAAGATCGTATAGCCGAGTGATAGGCCGAATCCCGGAAGAACCCGGCGGATAGCGGAACCTTTCATGTGAAGTCAGCTCCTTGCGAAATAAGAATTGCTGTAGCGAATATAGCTGCTCGATTAAGAGCCTGGGACATAGATTTTATCGAAGATACCGTTATCTGCAAAATGCTTCTTCTGAGCTTCCTGCCAGCCGCCGAAGTTCTCATCGATCGTCAGCAGCTCAAGCGGTTTGAATTGCTCCTTGAACTCGTCAGCTACCGATTGCAGACGCGGACGATAGTAGTTCTGCGCCGCAATGCGCTGGCCTTCTTCCGAGTACAGGTATTTCAGATACGCTTCCGATACTTCACGAGTGCCGCGGGAGTCTGCCACTTTATCGACAACAGCGACTGGCGGTTCAGCCAGGATGCTGAGCGATGGATACACGATTTCGAATTTGTCCGGGCCAAGCTCATTGATGGACAGGAACGCTTCATTCTCCCAAGCAAGCAGCACGTCGCCAATGCCGCGCTCTACGAACGTCGTTGTGGAGCCGCGTGCGCCGGAGTCGAGCACCGGTACGTTCTTGAACAGCTTCTGTACGAATTCTTGTGCCTTCGTTTCATCGTTGTTGTTGTGTTTCAGCGCATAACCCCAAGCTGCGAGGTAGTTCCAACGCGCACCGCCCGACGTCTTCGGATTCGGCGTAATGACCTCGATGTCGTCCTTGATCAGATCATCCCAGTCCTTGATGCCCTTCGGATTGCCCTTGCGAACGAGGAAGACGATCGTCGAGGTGTACGGCGAGCTGTTGCTTTCGAACTTGCTTTGCCACCCTTGATTGATAATTCCTTTCTCTTGAATCGCGTCGATATCATAACCAAGCGCGAGCGTTACAACGTCAGCCTTCAAACCATCAATTACTGCCAAGCTTTGTTTGCCGGAGCCGCCGTGCGACTGCTTGATCGTCACCTCTTGGCCCGTCTCCTGCTTCCAGTGCGCAGCGAAAGCTTTGTTGTAAGCTTCATACAATTCACGCGTCGGGTCATAAGATACGTTCAGAAGCTCGACCGGCTTAAGCGGCTCTTTCTTCTCCGTATCTGTCGTTTGCTCCGTCGTCGAGCCTGTCGATGCCGATTTATCCGAGCTTGCTTTATCATCTTTATCTTTAGATCCGCAAGCTGTCAGCACCAGTGATACTGCGAGAATAATCGAGAACCATTTCCATGTAGACCGTTTTGCCATAGACCATACACCCCTTAAGATAATTTCAACTAATCCCTACCTGTTTAGTCGGTTATTATTTGATGTACTGATTCTATCAGGGAACAAATGCCAGTGTCAACGGTAAATTTCAATAAATCTGATAAGGATTATAAGATTTAATGATTTGGACGATCCGATGCATGAAAAAAAGCAGGCCTTCAAGCGGCTTTGCCGCTGCCGTGAAGGTCTGCTTGTATGAGGATTAGACGGTTGCCGCTAGCGGCTTTTCACACTTATCGGCTTATCTGCCTTGGGCGCAACGACGCTGACATAGTCAAGCGGGATCGCGTTATTCTTCCGTGTCGGCTTCGGCGTCGTATAAGCGAATTTCAGCTGATACGGTCCCCTGCGGTACACGAGAATCGTCTTCTTGCCCGACTTGCGCATGGAGAATGGTTTGCCGAGCGTCGAGCGCACTTCTGCAGATGTAATCTTCGCCCCATCCTTGATCGGGTCAAGTCCCGTCTCGGATATGCGAATTTCTTTCAGCAGGCCGCCTCGGCTGATGCCGAACGCGATCGTTCCTTTCATCATGCCCGGCATGTACTGATGAAAGCCGCCTTCCTTGCGGTTTGGCTCGCCCCAAGCCTTATGCACTTCATCAATGGTTGTTTTTCCTACCGCAAAATTATCAGCGTTCACCATCTGTCCCTGCTTCGCAAGCTCATTGATCCGCTCAATGAACTGATGGTGAATTTGCTTATTCGTCGGCTCGCTCGTCTGAAAGCTGCGGCTGCGACTGACGGTATTCGTTGGCGGAGTCGACTGATACGTATTCATGTTCATCCGTTGTTCCGTACTGCCCTTTGAATGAACCGTAATTGGACTTGGGCCATTGATCGACTGCGCAGCGGCACGCTCCTGCTGCTCGTTCGGCTTCACGTTCTCACCGCATGCCGTTAGCATAAGCGCGATAACCAATGCTGCCGCTGCTCCGGCTGACTTCACAATCCTATATTGGCTTACTCGATATATCGGCATGGGACCGGCTCCTTTATCGCTTTGGAATACATACCAGTCCTTAGTATGAACATAATCGAGCCATTTTTCTCACATCAAGCTAATCAAAGTTGGCTGCTGCCATCGAACATAAGAAAAACCAGGCGCAGAACATTCTCTGTCCGTCGCCTGGCGCGCATGATAATCGTTATTTACGTTTACGTTTATTCGTACCTGTTACGCGAACGACATCCACATAAGGGCGAATTCGCTCCATAATCCGCTCACCTTTATGACGATCATCGCCTTCCTTGCTCGTAAAGCTGAAGTGCTGCTCCAGCGCATCAAGATCAAGGTTCGATGTGTAGAACGTAGGCTTCCGCTGCATCCGATAGTTCAGAATGCCGCCCATTACGTGATCGCGCACCCATGGACTTAAATTCTCCGCCCCGATATCGTCAAAAATAAGCAGGTCGGTCTCCTTCATCATGTCGACCGTTTCCTTCAGCTTGCCTGGCTCATGCATCATCGCCTTCAAGTCTTCTACGAAGTCCGGCATGTATACGATCACGCCGGAATAGCCCGCCTTCGCAAGCTCATGCAGCAGATAGCACATAAGGAATGTCTTCCCAGTGCCGAAGTGGCCCTCTAGATATAGACCAGCGGTCTGCAGCCCCTGCTCCTTCGTTCGATCGATATACTCGAGCAGCTGTCCGACTGCTTCCATTCGACCCAAATCATTCGTAATAATTTCTTCGGCGGAATAACCGTTCCGCAGCGCCGTCTCGTCGACATAGAAGCTGCGGACACGGCTGCGGATCTGCTCCTCATTCTGACGCGCAAGAAACTTCTTGCAGGATACTTTACGATCATACAGACGCACTTCGCCGTTCACGTTCTCGCAAGAAAGCATCGTGTAATGGCCCTCGAAATCATTAGGGCACAGATCAAGCCCTGGACACCGCTCGCAATTGCGATATTCCTTCACATATTGATAGAACCGATTCAGATTAAGACGGATCGTATTGGTGTCCAGCTCTGGGTTCTTCGCCCGAAATCGCTCTACGAGCGGATCCGCAAGCAGTTCATCCATTAGTTGTGCGGAACGCCGCAGGGCTTCATTCCCCATTGGCGTTCTTTTAAGCAATTCGCCAAGCGATTCCATTCTGGTTCATCATCTCCATCGTCGCCGTCAATGTTCTTATTTCTTACCATCCAGCTTGCGCGCTAACCGCCGCAGCTCTTCCAGCTTCTCAGCCGACGGCGCGCCGCTCTGCTCCTGCGCTTGGACAATCGGGATCGCCGGTTTCCGCGCCGCTCCTGACCCGGCTCGGCCTCTTCCACGTCCGCCGCCTGCTCCGCCTGAGCGCGAAGGCGCTGCTGCGCCAGCCTGCTGCTGGCGCGACCGGTCCACTTCCAGCTGCTGCTGTTCACGCACATAACCGATTGCTTTCTCGAACGTGTCGATACTTTTCAACAACATGTTGGAGGCAACCGCCTCGATGAATGTTTTCGTAACACGCTGCGAATCGTTCGCTCCGATCACATAATGAATGAGTACGTTAATAACAGACGGAGGAAGCTTATAATTCAAGTCGATTCGCTCGAACGTCCGGTCGATCCATTCCGGCACCGCACCTGGGAAATATCGTTGTAAGAAGCGAGTATGCGGCTCATTGCGCATGAGCATATTGTACTGTGGCACATCACAGCGCCCTTCGAGCTGCTTCGGCACCGGCATAAACAATTCCTCGGGCACGCCGAACTCATTGTCTTCGTCCTGATCGGCTACTTCCTCTGGCGCTGACAGCATGTTCGATCTAGCTGTTATGCGCTGGCGATCCGCTTCGCGTTTCTTATCTTGGCGGTACATCTGGTTCGCGCGCAGCTGGAGCTCGTCCACCAGCAGCTCCCCTTGCGGGGTGAACACGCCATCCTCATCGAGCAAGCGGCAAATATCCGCCGCGCCGATATTGTACTTGTAAGCAACATAATTAATCTGTGCCATTGTATCATCATCGCCGCGCAGCCGCTCTACAAACTTGCGGTTGGCAGCGCCGCGCGGAAATCGCATTAACAGCTCGCCAACGGTGAGCCCTGCCGTCTCGGAAGGAGGCGGCTTCGGTACAGTTGACTGCCGAGATGGCGCCACTTCACTGAGCGCCTGCTCCAGCTCATCATCAATATTCGACGTGTTCAGCCGGAACAGCTCGTAGAATGGTACCGAAACATTCTCTTTATTCCAGCGAGCCTCTGCCAGCTCGTCCGGCTCCTTGCTGCTAAACGATTCACGCAGCGCGATTACTGCATATTTGCCGATCTGATCTCGAAGCAGCAGCGACAAATGCTGATTGCGAAAAAATTCTTCCGGAGATAACGGCGCCAGCAGCTCGTATTCATATACATAATCATCATTATCCGATACAGCGAGCCGTGACGTCTGAAGCAGACCTACCGCTTCCAGCCGCGAGGTATCGTTCAGCAGCCTCTTCCGCCCGTTCTCATTCATCTGCAGTCCAAGCGCCAGAAACAGCATCCGATGCGGTTCAACCGACGAATAGCCAGTCCGTCCTTCCATAACGCCGTGGTACAGCAATTGATAGAGTCCGATCGCTGAAGCGCCTATCATAGGCTGATAAATAAGCGAGAGCATCCGCGTATCCAACGGACTTAGCGAAAAACCGCGAAACGTGTAGTATCGGTGGTGTTCCGTAAACTGCATCAAATGACCGATGCGCATTGCATCCACCCCATCCGTTCTATGTTTCCTCTCATTCTATCACAAATGATACACCGCTTGGCAGACGTCGAATAATGAAAAAACCTCCATCGAGAGCTGTCGAGAGGTGAAAAAATTCCCCCGATGCACGCATCAGGGGAATCATGAAGCATTTGGAACGATTTAGAACATTTTGTAACCGCCGCGGCGAAGCGCTTGAATCGCCCAGCCACTGACATATGCGCCAACAAGTGCCGTTATCGCAGGCAGCACATCGACGAATGTGAAGGAAGTGAAGTTGTCGCTGAACGAAAGCTTTTTATCCCATGTTCCCCAAATCATAAGCGGCAGAAGCACGATAATGAACAAATAAATAGGGAACCAGGTCGTCTTCATAAGCATATTCAGAATGAACCCGATGCCGAACATCATAATAAAGAACAGCACCATTGCCACAATCAATTGAACCATATGCCGTATAACCCCTTTACTCTCCGTAAACGGATATGTAACGTATCCGTATTCTAGTACATATCGTTATTATTCTAATGAAAGCGTGTCCTTAAGTCAATTTACTATGCTCAAATGTCACAAGTCCGCCATTTGCCGTATGACTGCTCATTACGCTACAATGAAAGCAAATGCAACAAATAGGCAGCAACGGAGGTTATGAACAATGAGTGAAGCAGCACAAACGTTAGAGGGCTGGTACGCCCTTCACGATTTTCGTTCCATCGACTGGCAGGCCTGGAAGGCTGCAAGCGCAGCGCAGCGCGCCTCAGCAGAGGACGAGCTCCAATCGTTCCTTGCCGCTTGGGAGCAGACGGGTGAGCAGAAGCAGGGCAGCACGGCCTTCTACTCGATCGTCGGCCAGAAAGCCGATTTCGTCATTATGCATCTTCGCGAGACGCTAGAGGAGCTCAACGAGCTGGAGACGGCATTCAACAAGTCGGCATTCGCCGCATTCACGAAGTCGACGTACTCGTACGTCAGCATCGTCGAACTTAGCAACTACATGGGACAACCTGGCGTTGACCCTATGCAGATTCCTGAAGTTGCTGCACGTCTGAAGCCAGCGCTGCCTAAGGCGAAGCACATTTGCTTCTACCCGATGAACAAGCGCCGCGACGGCGGCGACAACTGGTACATGCTCAGCATGGATGAGCGCAAGGGCATGATGCGCAGCCATGGCATGATTGGCCGTCAATACGCAGGCAAAGTGAAGCAGATCATTACGGGTTCCGTCGGCTTCGACAACTGGGAATGGGGCGTTACGCTGTTTGCAGACGATGCGCTTCAATTCAAGAAGCTTGTGTACGAAATGCGTTTCGACGAAGTAAGCGCACGTTTCGGTGAATTCGGCGACTTCTATGTCGGCAATTTGCTGGATAACGAGAAGCTGTCTAAGCTGCTAGCTCTATAAAATGATAAGAGGACGGGGCATCAAGCCCACGTCCTCTCTTTATTAGGTATGACGCGTTATATCTGTCTTACGCTTTGAACTTCGCGATCATCTCCGTCACCTGATTCGCCATCCCCGACAGCGATTCTGATGAAGCAAAAATATGGCGCATCGACGCAGACTGCTCCTCTGCCGATGCCATGACGCGGGCGAATTGCTGCGATGCAAGCTGTATGCTGCTCGCAAGCTCCGCTCCAGCAGCATTCGCCTCCTTCGAGCCTGCAGCCATTCGCGCTGCTACGTCAGATAACTCGTCCATCTGCACCGACACCTTGCCGATCTCCTCCATAATGGATGCGAACGACAGCTCCGCTCGCCGTGCGATGATAAGTCCCTGCTCTGCTTCTTGATTCCCCGTGTTGACCGATTCAACGATACGCTCAATACGGCTCAGCATCTCGGTAATCAGCTCTGCTACAACGCGCGACGATTCCTCTGACTGCACAGCCAGCTTGCGTACCTGCTCGGCGACAACGGCGAAGCCGCGGCCTTCCTCTCCTGCTCTAGCCGCCTCTATCGCAGCGTTGAGCGACAGCAGATTCGTCTGTGAAGCAATCCCGCCGATCATCTCCATGACCGACCGGATTTGATCCGAGCGCTCCGACAGCTTCTCTACATCCTCCTTCATCTGCGTTGTATTCCTATGTATCGATTCCATCTGCTCGAGCGCCTGCTGAACCGATTGGCCACCTGCCGCCGCCTCTGCGGCTGTATCATGGGAAGCTGCTGCCACTACATTCGCAGCGCTTGCGATACGCTGCGCGGAGGTATCGGTCTCCATGATCGCCGACATGACTTCCTCCGAGCGGCTGGTCTGTCTCATGCTCTCGGCTTCGGTTACGCGGATTAAATCTGCAATCTGATCCGCATTGTACTGCGTGTGCTCTGCGCTTGCCGTCAGCTCCTGCGATGCAGAGTGCAGCTGTGCTGCATTGTCGCTTAAGCGGGTAATCATAACCCGCAGATCATCCACCATCGATTGAAAGGCGACTGCAAGCCTGCCGGTCTCGTCTTTGCCGCCTGCGGTTACACGTACAGTCAGATCCCCCTGCTGCACGCGCGCCATTTCGTGCGTCAGCCGTTTCAGTGGGCGCACAAGACGCTTCGCGAAAAACAGCGTGCAGATGAGCGAGATGAACAGAACGCCAATTCCAATAGTAAGCGCCGTCGTACGGTTGCGCTTCATAAGCGCGTACACATCCGTCGCATCAAAGTCCGCACCAACGACACCAATCATGTCGCCCGCTCCATTATGAATCGGAACATAAGCCGTAACGGTTGCACCATACTCTTCATCATTGGTTAGCTCACCAACGACTGACTGCTTATCAGCAAAGGCTTGGACAAGTCCGGGGAAATACTCCTCTTCCTCCTCGCCAAGCGCCGATACATCCTCTGTCTGATCGAGCGGAGCGCCATCCACCATGTAATAAAACCCGGCTTGCCCATCCTTCTCCTCTCTGCCCATTGTATATAGATATTTCAGCCCATAGGCCTGCTTCAATTCATCCAGCTTCACGCGAAGCTCCGCATAATACCCGTCGGTGCCGCTCTCAGGCGTCAGCGTTTCGTACTTCGCGGGATCAATCATACTAGCAGCATGCTCGGCAATGGTCTGCGCTTGTGTTCCAAGCGAATGCACGACGAGCCGCTGCGCATCATTCACAATGGTGAAGCCTAACACCGCGGCGGAAATCGTAATAATAATAGAGAATACAAGTACGATGCGTGTCTGTAAGCTGTTCATTCATGAAACCCCTTCCAAAGTGTGTGCACAAAAAGAACGCCCACCTACAACATAACAAAGTCATGCTGTAGGCGAGCGCTCTTGATGTATCGTTACTAGTTGTTGTAATCGTTAGTCATCGTCTTCGTTGTCGAGCTCCGCAAGCTCCGCAGCGAGCTGCTGACGGCGCTTCTCTTCCAAATACTCAGCTGTTGCCCGGTCACGCTCACGGCTCTTATCCTTCAGCCGTTCGATAGCGGGCATAATGAGCAAATCTACTTCCTTCTGGACATGATAGGCCAGGTCGTAGCGATCATTGGATTCGAGATAGGAACCAACTTCCATAAGCGAATTATATCGATCAAGCTCGTCTCTTGTCAATAAACCTCGAACTTGCACGCTGCAGTGACGCATTATAGGAATTTACCTTTACGGAACACGAGCGGTATACCGCCGATAATGAACAGGTAACGGATGTCAATCAGCTTCTTCAGCCATGCTGCTACGCGGCCTTTGTATTTCTTGCCGAATGCAATGCCGACAGCTTCTCCCTTACCAAGCGATGCAACCGTGCCTTTGTTGCTGAACACAAAATTTTTCAATGGCTGATTACGAATCGAGGCGACAAGATTGTGTGCGCACACGACGCCTTGCTGCATTGCAATTTGCGCCGTTGGCGGATAAGGACGGCCTTCAGGATTGAACATCAGCGAGTTATCGCCTACTACGTAGACGTGATCGCTGCCTGGCACGCGCAGCTGATCATCGACCTTCACGCGGCCGCGCATCGTCTCGAAGCCAGCTTCTTCGATTAAGCGGTTGCCGCGAACGCCACCGGACCAGATCACAGTCTGCGAGCGGATCTCTTCTTGTGGATCTTCACCCTTCTGAACGACAACGCCGTCTTGTGAGCATGACTTGATTGCCGTACCGATCTTGAACGTTACGCCCTTCTTGGTTAGGACGTTCATCGCATATTCGACAAGCTCCGGATCGAAGCCTGGAAGCGCAGACGGGCCTGCTTCAACGTTGTAAATCTTTACTAGGCTCGGATCAACGTCAAACTCTTTGCACAGCTCTGGAATACGGTCAGCAAGCTCGCCAACGAATTCGATGCCCGTGAAGCCGGCGCCGCCAATCACGAATGTCAAATAGTCCGTGCGATGCGGCTCGCGCTTGAAGCGCGCGAATTGATATTCAATATGCTCGCGGATTAAGCGAACAGAGTTAATGCTGCGAATGTTCATGGCATGCTCAAGCAGGCCTGGAATACCGAATGTTTCCGGCTCCCCGCCAAGGCCTATAACCAAGTAGTCATACGACAATGTGCCATCCTCGAGAATGACCTTCTTATCTTGAGGGCGGATTTGAACGACCGTTGATTTGACGAAATCAATTTTGAATTCATCGATCAGCTTCGAAATGCTGACGCGAGCATTCTCCGGATTGTCCGTTCCAGCAGCCGGCATATGCAAATGTGTTGTAATGTAATGATAATCGTGCTTATTCACGAGCGTTACGTCTGCTTCATTATAATTCAGCTGCTTCTGCAGACGAAGTGCCGTCAGTACGCCGCCATAGCCAGCGCCCAAAATGACGATTTTCGGAATATTGCTCATGATATGTCCCATCCTATCCGTTTGTTTATATGTGTATTTATCTATTTATAGAGGTCGTTCGAGTAGTCTAATAAGTGATCGATAACCTTATCTATGTGAAAAATTACACAAGGCTAAAATAAAAATATAAAGCAAGCCGCGTCTCTTCTTTTATAAAGTTGTCCGTCGCTTTGTCGACAGAGAATGTCGAACGTAATATTCATGAAGAATGATACATAGTTTTCATTAAAAGTTCAATGGTTAAATATACGAAAATGTTCGTCATAAGTTCCAATCGGCTGGTTCCTGATGGAGCCCTCAAGCGCTATAATGAAAACATAATGCCGACCATCTTTGATTTCTATTTTACTTGAGCGGCAGGACTGTGACTCCCTTATTTAATCGTATGCTCAAGCAGCATCTTTTGCCCATGCTGATCTTGAATCTTCCCGCCTTATCGCTTACGTATTCAAATTTCAGGAGGTGCACCATGTCCAATCCATCTCAGCTGCAACCCGATACGTCCGTCACTGATATTATCGTGATTGGAGGCGGTCCCACAGGGATGTTTGCCGCATTCTACTGCGGGATGCGCCAAGCCTCGGTCAAGATTATTGAAAGTATGCCCCAACTTGGCGGTCAATTGGCAGCCCTTTACCCAGAGAAGTATATTTATGATGTAGCCGGGTTCCCGAAGGTAACCGCTGGCGAGCTCGTTCAGCGGCTGCAGGAGCAGATGAAGCTGTTCGATGCTGAAGTATGCTTGGAAGAGAAAGTGAAGCAGGTAATCAAACGCGATGAACGATTGTTCGAGGTACAGACGGATAAAACGGTCTACTTCGCCAAATCCATCATCATTACAGCCGGAGTAGGCGCATTCGAGCCAAGAAGGCTGGAGCTGCCAGAAGCAGCGCAGTACGAGAAGCACAACCTTCACTATTTTGTGAACGACCTTCAGCAGTTTGCAGGCAAGAACATCGTCATAAGCGGCGGCGGCGATTCCGCAGTCGACTGGGCGCTTATGCTGGAGCCGATAGCCGCAAGCGTAACGCTTGTCCATCGGCGCGATAAATTCAGAGCTCATGAACATAGTGTAGACAATTTATATAAGTCAAGCGTTCGGCTTGCAACCTCCAATGAGATTGTTTCCCTGCGCGGAGCAGATGCCATTGAGAGCATTACACTCGAGCATGTGAAAACAAAAGAACAACAAGTGCTTGAGGTCGACGCCGTTATCGTCAATTTCGGTTTCATCTCTTCGCTGGGTCCTATTGCAGAATGGGGGCTGGAAATCGACGGCGGTTCGATCGTGGTCGACTCCCGGATGGAAACGAGCGTTCCTGGCATATTCGCAGCGGGTGACATTGCAACTTACCCCGGGAAGCTGAAGCTGATTGCCGTCGGCTTCGGTGAAGCCCCTACAGCGGTGAACAATGCTAAAGTATATATCGATCCGAATGCCAAGCTGTCGCCGGGTCATAGCAGCAACATGAAATTATAGATTTCCTGCATAATCGACGAAAGAAAATAGGGTATCCTACCTTGAAGAATAATACTTGTACACCAATCGGGTGTAAGTGCTCAAGGAGGATACCCTTATGTTATTATGCGCAGTATGCAATGGCATCCGATTGCTTGATCTCGTCTGCCCTGCTTGTTCCGGCATTGCTGAAGACTATGGCAGAGCTAGTGATTGGAACGGACCTTATGCGCCCTATGAACCGATTCATATCGAAGAAGAATATGCAGCTGCTACTCAAACAGAGGACGTACTTGTATGCCGTCATTCAGCTTATTGCCCGCATTGCTCCTATTCGTTCGTCGTCGATGTCATGATGGAGTGAGAAACCACTGTCGAGGCAATTCGAAGATGTGCGACCTACAGCTTTGTGGATCAAAGCTGCTTCGTAAGCATGAGAAGGTTTCACGCCAATAAGAATTTGTTCTTCCTATGGATTCGGAGTAATAATCGATTCTTATGTGGTGAGCCTTCTAGCGAAGCTTCCAACTGGCCGCCTTACGCTCCTATGCGGTAGCTGTCTGGGTTGATTCCTCTGCGTTCCATCTCGTTAAGGAGCAATCGTATGAACTCCGCTTCGAGGTGTAATTGCACCGCCATATAATAAGAGTCAACCAACAGGTCATCAGACAGCAACTCCATGTCCCACACTCCTTTCCACTTGTTTCCGTTTTTCCTAACCCATCTTAGCATGGGCCTATTAACGGAACAAGCGTTCCGAATATCCACAATATCGTGTGGACAGCATGTGTACAAGATGTGGGAAAACAGCAAAAAACAAGCAGGAGCTAAGGCTAATATGTGGATACTCTTATTCACAGCCTTGGGACAGCCATTTTGGATAAAAAACTTTAATCGTCGGCAACCGGCATAATTAACGTTTTGTATCATAAAATAACCATTTGTGCTCCAAAATGAAGCAGGAAAACCGCACCCGCTTATTGCGGGCGCGTATTTACCTCGAAGATCCAGATCTTGCCGTTCTTATCAATGCCATAGTCGAAGCCAAGCTGTCCGATGCCTGGAAATTTCGTCTCCAGCACTCGCGTTGCTGTTACGGTCAGCGTACGCATTTCCTGCTTCTTGCTTGCCACCATGCCAGAAGACAAGGAGCGGCTAATCCCCTGCGCTGCTGTCATCATCGTTCCGCCCCTGCACAGATTCGTGACGAACAGTCCTGGCTTCGCAAGCCGTCCAACCATCGAACGATACACCCATCCCGTATCTGTCTTTACATATTTCACTCGATAATCGATAGGTCGTCCGCCTATCGTCGCAAGCCGAATCCCTTTCTGAATCAAATACGAACGTTTCTTCTTCACTCGACTCAGAGCCGAGTACAGCCCGCTGAACGAGGAAGCATAGCCTTTTTTGGAATAATACGTATAAGTATACCCGCTGCCTTCCTTCTGCACCTTGATCACGCCATGACCGCCCGCTCCACATACCGGTTTAATCACGACCATCTCATGCTCGTTAAGCATCGACTTCAAATTGTCAGCCGAGTAAATCCGTGTTGGCGGAACATGCGCTGCCAGAAGGGTGTTGCTGAGAAGTGCAGCTGTTTTGACCCATTTGCTAGCCAGCTGTCTGCTGTGCGACTCTACCATGGCAATCTTCTCCCTCTTCCAAACGTAATACACTATCATATGACGGGTAAATAGGAGTCTCTTGGATGAATGACGCTTGCGAAGTGCCTGTTTTACTAGTTGATAGAGTGGGACAATAGAAGGGGAAGGACATCTGCTGGCACAAAATAAAACCGGCAAGCCCATGGCTGCCGGTTACGCTTTATTATTTCATTATAGACCAAACTGCCCAGAGAACGTCCGCTCCATCTCGAACTGCTTATCCTGCAGCGCTTCGGTTGGCTGCCGATTCGTACGTTCGAATTCCGCAAGCCGAGCAGCGCTCGTATTTTGTTCCGCCAGCGCTTCGCTCAATACAATGGCAAGCGTATCCGCGTCATTCAATGCGCAGTTCAGTCCGAAAGCGCCTGTCGGACTCATCGTATGGGCAGCATCGCCCATAATGACGAAGCCATCCCGTACCCAGCTGTCGGCTCTGCTGCTGTGGACCTTGAGCAGCACGAAATCGCTCCAGGATTGCAGATTCGCGCGTGCCGTCGTTTCCAAATCAGGATAAGCCGCAACAAGCGCATCGATCAGACCATCGATCGGCTGCTTCTTCATCTCGGCATATTTGCCTTCCGGAATGCTCCATCCAATCTGAATATAGCCGCCCTGCTGAGTGAATAAAGCAAGCTGAGCATCCTGCGCCAGCGTCATTCGTATGATCGGCTCCCAGCCTTCAGGCGACGGAATGCGCGCCCAGAGCAGATCATAACCGTGACTTAACATATCAGTTGGGATACCCGCAAGCTTGCGTACCGTGGAATAACGTCCATCCGCGCCTACCGTGATCCGGCTGTTGACCGTAATGGTCTGGCTGCCATGACGGCCGCTGACACCTTTGACGGTGCCATGGTCATCCTTCAGCAATTGCGTGACTGTCACACCCGTAAGCAGCTTCGCATTAGGGCTGGCCTCCAACCGGTCGAACAGCACCTGCAGCAAATGCTTCTGCGGCATATGAATGCCGACATGGATATGACCCTCGCCAGGTACAACCGTTCGGATTAGCTTTCCGTTCTCCATATACTCAATGCGCTCCAGAAGCAGCATGCCGAGCCGCTCTACTTCCTTCAGCACATGATGTTTGTTTAATATGCGCTCGCCATCTTCGTTGACCAGCTCGCCCCGAAACTCCTTGAACACACTGGCGTGCCGCTCCAGCACAACGACTGACAGGCCCGCTTCCGCCAATAGTACGGCAAGCAGGGCGCCACCGGGTCCTGCTCCTACGATACATACATCTGACTGTAGATCCATGCTTCATCGCCACCCGTTTCTCATCATGTCCATCGTCCGTCACTACCATGCGGCAGGTCGATACGTCACATATCCACGCTGCTGTTCTATGCCAATGCGACTTCCGGGATCTTCGCTGTGATCGAATCCGCAGCACGATCTCCGAAGAATGCTGCGAGTTCACGATAGCGCTTGGACAACGTCGCCGGCGAAACACCGTATTTGGCCGCAAGCCCCTTCTGGGTAGTCGACAAACCATGCGCCTCGCTCATCAAATATTCGATGGCCGCACAATAAGCTTCGGGCTTCGCATAAGCCGGCGCCGTCTCATCTGCATAGCAGTGCCATACCCACACTGCACGAACCACGATCGATGGGTCCATACCGTGCATATGCTCGACGAGCAGTTCCGCAAGCTGCTTGTCTTCCGTACGCTTCCATGGAAGCTCGCGAATCCATTTGACCATGCCTTCTGCCGTAACAGGTACTGCATGCTGACCTGCCGCAGGAGCAGCCGATTGATTCCCTTCTGCCGTCTGCCGTCCTCGTTGCTGATCCTTCTCCAGACAACAGCGCTTATACTTAAGACCGCTGCCGCATGGACAGCTTTCATTGCGTCCAATTTTGTTCGATGCTTGAATCAATTCCAATTCACTCCTAACTTCTTTCCTTACAAGCGTCTATTATAACGCAAAATAAGCTAGGATGCTTCCTCCAATTCATCATCTGCCATCAAATGGAAATTCTCGTGTCGATGTATGAATGTCCTGGCCTTTGTACATCATACTAAACGACGGTGCGAATGAGAGGTGTGGCTCCATTGTCCCATTAATGGTACAAGGACTGCAGGAGACATTTAGTTGATCACGAAGCTAAGGAAGCGAGGGGTTGTGTCGCAGAGTATCTCTGATTCACACGCGCTTTAACAAGCGTTACCCGAGTAACAACGCGAAGTGTTGATCTTAATGAACTCAATTTCTAACCACCGTCAAGAGACCCGCAAGGGTCTCTTTTTCTGTTCATGAGGTAATCGAATCGGATGCTGCAGCAAAAATGATTTTTTTATAATGTTGAATAGACCTGCCGCCTGGCGGCCATAATACTAAACGACGGTGCGAATGAGAGGTGTGGCTCCATTGGACCCGATAATGGTACAAGGACTGCAGGAGGAAATTCGATAACCACGAAGCTAAGGAAGCGAGGGGTTGTGCTGCAGAGTATTCTCTGAATCACACGCGCTAATAAGCGTGCCCGACTGACAACGCGAAGTGTTGAAATGAATGACTCAATCAAACCACCGTCAGAAGGAAGCCTGTAATAGGGCTTCCTTTTCACGTTGTATAACAAACAAAATAGCCGCGGTAAAACGGCTTTTTGAAAAGCTGCGTATGAATTTAGGTCGTACCGGCAGACGCAGAGCCATTAAATACAGCAGGTCCCATCAACGTGACTCCCGTATCTACATCTGCACTGATAAACAAGCTGTAGCGGATTTCCCCCGCTGCTACGACACTTGCTGGCGGAAAATCCCCTGCCACAACGCTGATCGGCGGAATGTCGAACGTGCTGTCTCCGATAAAGAACATATCCGTATAAATGACGGTCCCCGTACCTGCTGTACCCGTTCCATTACGTTCAATCGTTAGCGTAATGTTGGCCGTCTCTTCAATACCAAATGCAATTCCAGCAATCCCTGTTAATGCAACACGCACCAGGCCGCTATTACCTGCCGAAACCGCCGCCACTGTCTGAAGCCCAATATCGCCAATGAGCAGCGGTATAGTCGTAATCGCTTCTGTTCCGGTGCTGTTATTACGGTGCACCGACAGACGCTCGTCTAGAAACTGTATAGCCAAGCTAACCCCTCCCTTGCTGCTAAACTATTCTATTATATGCAGCTGTTAATAGAGTTGAACTAGGCAGTGATATACAATAATAGATTAGATTCAGAACAAAGAAAAAGCTCCCGCGCTTCATGTACGATCCCGTACAAGAAAAAACGCTGGAGCTTAATGCTAAAAGCTGTTTATTGTTAGTCTTAGCAAGGGTCAGCCGCAGGGTTGCCAGCTTCCTTCGCCGTGCGGAACGAGCTGCCGCAGCCGCATGTTGCGGATGCGTTCGGATTGAAGATGGTGAAGCCGCCGCTCATGCCTTCTTCTTTCCAGTCGATCTCAAGACCATTCAAATATTTGATGCTGTTGCTGTCGACAACGACCTTCAGACCTTTCGCGTCCAGCTCCTGATCGTCCTCATGACGCTCATCATCGAAGCCCATCCCGTAGGAGAAGCCGCTGCAGCCGCCCTCCTTCACGCCTACGCGCAGGAAGAGATTTGGCGTTTCCTCCGCTTCGAGCATTTCTTTTATTTTATCGATAGCCGTATCGGATACATGAATCACGGCAATCCCTCCTCAAGATTAGAATCATTATTATGGATTGCCTTTAGTATACTCCGTTTGCATCCTGTGCTCAAGGGTACGATTATCCCGCTTCGGACAGGCATTTGTGAGGCTTCTCGCCTTGCGCCAGTCAGCCAGCCCATTCTTTTTTCATGACACATTCATGTCACCTTGCTGACTTTTCTTGTTGCCGCCCATCACCGTGAGGTTTATAATGAGTACAGTCATTTTTCAAGGGAATAACAAGTTCCTTTTTTCACAAACTTATCCACATAGCAGCCTCTGTCGACAGCAGGGACTATAAACACAGCAATGAAAGCGAGGGAAACCGTATGAACGTCATATTACCGACTGATCAATCCCGCATGCAAGAGATTGCAGACAAAGTACGCAATGGCGAACGTCTATCGCTCGAAGACGGCGTTTTTCTGTACCAATCGGATGACCTGCTGACCATTGGCCAGCTCGCGAATGAAGTCAATCTGCGCAAGAACGGCCGTAAGGTCTATTTTATCGAAAATATGAGCCTTTACTTCACGAACGTCTGCGAAGCGCATTGCGCGTTCTGCAATTTCCGCAAGGATGAAGGTCAAGAAGGCGCATATACGCTGTCTGGCGAGCAAATGATCGAGTACGTTGATCAGCACTATCATCCAGGCGTGCGCGAATTTCATATTGTAGGCGGCCACAATCCGCATGTACCGTTCCAATATTATGTGGACTCGCTTAAAGCGCTGAAGGATCGTTATCCGGACGTTACGCTGAAGGCATACACAGCAGCGGAGATCGATTTCTTCTCCCGCATTAGCGGTCTTTCTTATACAGAAGTATTGCAGGAGCTCATGAAGGTTGGCCTCGCATCGCTAACTGGCGGCGGCGCTGAAATTTTGTCCGATCAATATCGGAAGAAAATGAAAGTAACGAAAGCCGATGTAAGCCAATATCTTCAAGTGCACCGCGCTGCGCATAATTTAGGCTTGAAGACACATACGACGATGCTGTATGGCTCGGTCGAAAGCAAGGAAGACCGCATCCGCCACATGATCCAAATCCGTGAGCTTCAAGACGAGACCAACGGCTTCCTCGTATTTATTCCGCTATCGATGCAGCCGATCAGTCCGAAGGCAAGCATCAAGCGCCGCAACTCGGCGTTCGAGGATTTGAAGACAATAGCGATCAGCCGTCTGATGCTGGATAACTTCCAGCATATCAAAGCATACTTCATCAACATCGGTCTACAGTTGACGCAGATTTCCCTCACGATGGGAGCCAACGACGTGCATGGTACGATGGTTAAAGAACGGATCAGTCACTCGGCTGGCGCATTGACCCCAGAAGGCATTACGCGTGACGAGCTGATCTGGCTTGTTAAAGGCGCAGGCCGAATTGCGGTTGAACGCGACACGTTGTACAACGAAATTAAAGTATACGAATAGTAAGCTGATTCATGCTGTCCTGTACGACAGGATAAACTATAGCTACAAATAGGGACATGGAATGGGTGCTAAACAATGAAACGAGTCATCATTTTGGGCGGTGGCTACGGCGGGCAAGCCGTAGCCAATGAATTAATCGAACGCGGCATTCCAAGCGACACGATCATTACGCTTATCGATCGCATGCCGTTTCAAGGCCTTAAGACGGAATACTACGCGTTAGCAGCAGGTACGGTCAGCGATCACCAGCTGCGGGTTGCTTTCCCAAGCGATCCGAAATTACTGCTGATGTACGGCGAAGTGCTGGACGTCGATATGGAACGGCAAGTTGTTGTGATGGAGGACCAGAACGAGCTGGAATATGACAGTCTTGTTATTGCGCTTGGCTGTACCGATAAATTTCACGGCATTACGGGCGCCGAAGCGTATGCCTGCACGATTCAAACCTTCAGCGCTGCCCGCAATACGTACCGGCAGTTGAATGACTTGAAAGCATACGGACAGGTATCGATCGTAGGCGGCGGATTAAGCGGCGTTGAGGTTGCAGCAGAGCTGCGCGAGAGCCGGCCAGATTTGAACATTCGCATTATTGACCGGGGACCAAGCGTAATGTCAGCTTTCCCGGAGAAACTGCAAAATTACGTTGCAGACTGGTTCCGTGAACATAATGTTGAAATGATGGGCAACGTATCGCTGAATAAGATCGAGCCTGGCATTCTGCATGACAGCCACTCCGATAAGCCGATCTATACCGATGTTACGGTTTGGACAGCGGGTATTCAGCCCGTTGAGCTCGTGCAGCGAATGGATCTGCCGAAGGATCCGTCCGGTCGTCTCGTTATTAACGAGCTTCACCAGCTGCCAGCCTATACGAATGTGTATATCGTCGGCGACTGTGCTTCGCTTCCTTTCGCTCCAAGCGGTCAAGCAGCGGGCGCGCAGGGCAAGCAGGTCGCTGAAGTGATCCATGCAGTCTGGAACGGACATACACCTAAGCTTGGCCGAATCAAGCTGAAAGGGACGCTCGGCTCCCTTGGCAAAAAAGCCGGCTTCGGCTTGATGGGCAAAACTGCACTGATGGGGCGCGTTCCTCGTCTGTTGAAGACGGGTGTTCTCTGGAAATCCAAGCATCATATCGGGTAATCCCGATTTTCGTAGAGCTTGATAATAAAAACGCCTGTGGCAGGAGCATGAATCATGCTCGCTTGCTTCAGGCGTTTTATTTTACATATCGTCCAACAGCTTATCCAGTGCTTCTCGATTAGCGCGATGCTCTTCGATATTTTTGACAATCGCATCATATAACTGGTCGGCCGTTTCAGCGGCAACAATCTCACCGTCAACGAGCGCGAATGGGAATAGATAGCATTCCCCGCAATTACCCAGACAGCCGTACTCGATCACTTCATAGTCAGGATCACTTTCCAACCGCTGCATAATGGCGTCGGTGCCATGATGCATGTTGCTGGCGCAAAATTCAACGATCGGTTTCAGCATAGTTTTACCTCCGTGCTGCACATGTATGAGAAGTTATAAATTCACGAATGCTAATAATCGCTGCGGACAAATCCGCATGATCAATTGACTCCAATTCAGCCTCGAATCCATTTTCATTTCAAGCGCTTTGTACTATAATAGGGGAGAAAGGAGTTGATTGCAATGAGCGAAACAAACCAATCGACGACGTACGACGAAGTACTGGACGTACTGGATAAACTGCGCCCGTTCTTGCAGCGCGACGGCGGTGACGTTGAGCTGGTAGACGTTGAGGACGGCATTGTAAAGCTTCGTCTGGTAGGCGCTTGCGGCAGCTGCCCAAGCTCGACCATCACGCTGAAGGCCGGTATCGAACGCGCACTGCTTGAAGAGGTAGAAGGTATCGAAGAGGTTGTTCAAGTATTCTAATCAGCCTTTACACGAGCCTGATACGATGCAAAGAGTCTTGCCCGCAGATCTATCATCTGCTTCGGCAAGACTCTTTTTTGCCTGGTGCCAAGTCGTATGTGATGCCGTTCGTTAGCGGTCATTCCAATGTCGATGGCAATACTGAAAAGACAACACGAGCGCTTCGATGATAAGCTCCAGCCCCTGCCTCATATCCTCCACCTGCGTCGCCACATTCTCAAGCACCGGCTCTTCCCCATGCCGCTGAAGGCTTTGCTGAAGATCGTCCTGCAGCTCCGAGTTCATCAGATGAATTTCTACATTACGCCTGCGCCGGAGTCGGTTCATCGGACTCTTGTAACGTTCCTTAAGCGTATCCAGCGCTAGTCCAAGCGCGGGGTGCTTCCGATTGAGCCGCATATTGCGAAGCACCGTAAAGTACGAAAAATGCGGCTTCATCCGCTCCGTCTCCAGCTCCAGCACATCATTAAGCAGCGTACCAAGCTTATCGAGCAGCGAGAACATTCGAATAAACCCGTTTTTGTCAAAATACACATACCGATGATAATCGATCTGCTCTTCAGCCGACATCTGACTAACTGCAGCGCTCGTTATACGGGAGGCCAATTGCTCCGCTGCATAGCAGCTTTGCTCAAGCTCATCGAGCGAGCCGATCAAGCCTCGCGTCCCGATATGATATTTGCGCAGCTTGCTTGCGGACGGCGTACCCGCTTGAATCCGCTCATTCATCAATCGGGAGAAATTCCACATCTCGTTGAAAGCATCCGCCAGTCTGCCCTTCGGCACTAACGGTGGTTCTCCGAACATCGCACGCAGCATCGACATAGCTCCTTTTCTAATCAGGTTGCGACAACGCCGCCGTCACAAGATGTGCCGGCGGCGTTCGTTGATTGTTCATTCGGGGTTTATCTTACCTACCTGCGGATATCCCGATGCATCCGACTGCGAATCAGCATATCGAGCATGATCGTGAACAGCCCTGAGATAATTAAATTATGGACCAAGCTTGTGAAAACAAACATATTCTCATTCGTCAGCTCATGCGTAAGCCATGCGCCGCTGCCGATCTGTGCGATAACAAGTACGAGGGACCAAGCGCTTGTTGCACGCAGCATCTCTCCCTTTGCTCCACTGCGGCGAACCGCAATGAACACATACAGCAAGATGCAGAACAGAATAACAGCTGCAATCCGATGTAAGAATACCGGCAGTGTAGCACCCTCCAACGCGGGAACGATTTCCCCGTTGCACAATGGCCATCCGACACAGCCGCCAGAAGATTCGGTATGCCGAATATAAGCACCTAAGTACACAACCCCATAGCTGTAGATGGTCGTAAACAGCATAATGCCATAAAATTTTCTCGGTATCGGCGTCGCCCAATTGCTGGTTCTGCCCGTGCGTCTAACCCGCCCGGTCCAAATGACAAGCAGCATTGTTGTTGCGAATGCGAGCAGCGAGATACCGAAGTGAATCGCCATTACCGCGTCCGATTGCGGCCACAAAACAGCAGCCGCGCCCATCAGCGCTTGAACAATCGTGAGCAATAATGCACCGCTTGCATAAAACACAGCTTCACCGTATTGTCTGTAGCTCTTCATGGTCATCAAGAATGTCAATAACGTTAAAATGCCAGCCAAGCCGCTAATGGCACGATGCGAGTATTCAATCATGGATTCCAACGTATAGGCTGGTACGAATTTACCGTTACACAGCGGCCAGTCGTCACCGCAGCCTCTGCCTGAATCCGTATTCGTAACAAGCGCACCCGCGAGCAGAACAAGAAGCATAACGATACAGGAAGCGGTAGCAACCGCACGATAACGTCCCGTAATCACTACTATCACCCAATTTCTAATAATTGTGAAGCTTATGACCTGTCAACATTATGTTCATTATAGCCTTAAGAATTATCTAATACTATGTCGAAAATGGGACACTTCATGGGACCCTCCAAAATCCTCCTTGTAGGAGGACTCAAGGGGATGGCCCCTTGGGTGGCGGCGAGACTGAGGGGCACGGTAGATACTGCGTGCGACGAGTCGCGTGCCCTGTGGGGCACAGCTTTTGTAATCAGCTCGCCTCGCGGCCTTGTGGGTGAAGAAGCCTTAGGATGAGTTTACTTAGTGTGCGTGTTCATGGTTGAAAATATAAAAAGCCCGTGCCGGACACAAGGCGTGGAGCCTTGGTCCGACACGGACTTAAAGGGATGATACGGTTACGCTTGCGGCAAAGCTGATGCGACGGCTTCGGCGCGGTCGAGGAATTGCTCGATCTCGTCGCGTGTCTTGCGCAGCTTGCTGACGAAGCGGACTAGCTCTTGGCCGTTCTTGAAAGCGATAAAGCTCGGAATGCCAAGAATGTTAAGCTCGCTGCACAGATCGGGCAGATCATCACGATCGATCTGTACGAACTTGATGCGACCCGCATAAGCCTGCTCGACTTCAGGCATGAATGGATCGATAAAGTGACAATCCCCGCACCATGTCGTCTTGAAGACGGCGACTGTCAGATCGCCTGCAACGGCTTCGCGGAACGCTTCATCGGTTGTAATGATTTGCATGGCGTTGTCCTCCTACACAAACGTAATCCAAGTATACCCTTTAGTTTATCCGACTTCTCGTTCGATTGTAAAATTATATTTGATGTTGTCACCGTAAGTGTACCACTTCACAGATGCCTCTAATGCTCGGGCGAAATCACGAGCCGGTACATAAGTATTGCCGTCAATCACTGTAACTGGATATGACCAGTTTACCGCTTTACCATTCACGATCGCTTTCTTGCTTCCTTTATTCACGATCACTGATGTACTTGTTGCCGGGTCATACAAATGAATGCCATCACGTTGAACCGACAGATTCAAGCCAAGCTGCGCTGCAGCGTCACGAAGCGGAACAATGGTAACGCCGGAGGCTGTCACGATGACTGGCGCTTCTTCCTCCCAGATGAACCATTCGGAGGTCTGCTTGCCGATGTGGAACTTGTTGCGAAGCAGTGAGTATGCATCAGATGCCGGATCGAACAGGCGAAGCGTTTGGTAGCCTTGCTGGCTCTCCAGCGTATCCAGCGAGATCGCCGATTGCTTCTGCTTATCTGTCACCTTGTCAGCGACAACATCGCCGTTCACATTCCAGCGCTCTTGATCGATTCGAAGCACGATGCCTTCGAACGGCATTTCCTCTTCCTGCATCAAGGCAGGATCTGGCTTATACGATGCTTCGAACGACAGCTTGCGAATATCAAGCTTCGCATCAACATAGACGTCTGCTGTTACTGAGCTGTCGTCATTAATAATGTCGCTGAATTCGTCTTCCTTCGCCAGTTCGGTCATAGACTCGTTCAATTGCGTCAACTCATATATGATTTCATCAACGGTCTCATCAATCTCTTCATCTGTTGGCTCGTATACCTCTCCATCCTCATCCAGCGCGATCGTTTCCCGCAGCTCAGGATCAGCAAGCACAAGGTCAACGATCCCTTTCATCATCGAGTGCAAGCCTTCGCGATCGCTCGTCAGGGCGGATAGATACGATTGAACCCATGCCCAAGCCTGCTCCGCATCCAGCTTCACATTCAAATGCGCAAGCGACAATGATTCGCTATTAACGGTTTCCGTCACGAGCGGGTCGACCTTCAGGCTCGTTGGATTCGGCATTTTATTAATGAAATAACCGCCAGCCTGGTCAATCACCTTGTATCCGAAATCCAACAGCGATGTCTCCTCAGGCCATGCGGCAGCCGCAGTATCCGGACCTAAATCTTCCACTTCCATGCCATAGTTATAAGCATCGAGCAGCGATTGTCCTGCCATATCAAGCACGAAAGGACGGCTTGCACCTTCTACTGTCATCAGCGCAGTCTCGCCATCCAAGATGAGCGAATAGCCAATCGACAGATCGCCAAGCTTCAAAGCGCCTTTCATCGACATATGCTTGCTGTCCTGCTGTTTAGCCTCATCAACCTGCAGCGTTATATTCGATAAGAGCGACAACAGCTCTTCTTCTTCGTCAGACAAGCCTTCTGCGTAATCCGCTGATTCATTACGAAGCAGCTGGAACGAAATCGAACTATTGCTTTCCATCTTCTGCACCTTCAGGCTGTTCAACAGCACACGATTCAGATCAATGCCAGAGACGGCCTGGCAGCCTGCGATAATGACGACGACTGCTGCTAGCAGAACGACCGACAAGCGTTTCATCGAGAACAATTTCCACTTATTCACGAGTATGCCCCTTCCAAATGATAGAAATAGACTGCAATCTCATTCTATCACAGGGAGGAAGCATATGGTAGGAAACTAGGATTGCGTTTCCGTTTTTTGACGATCTTCACCGTGACCTCTGCCGCCACCGTCAAATCCGCCGCCGAAGCCGCTGGAGGCTTCGGTTACGCCTGATTCATTCACCCACGTAATGGTCGAGGAGGCTGTGAACGATACAACCTTCGTTCCACCGCTGTATTCGCCGCCTTCATAGAGACCGTTCGTCTCCGTGCCATTCGATGTGCCGCCCGAATATAGCGTATAAGCTGTATCCTGCTTCATATCTGGCGAGCTAATGTAGACCGCTTGATAATTTTTTGATGGCGCAAATGTTACGATCGTGCTGCCTGCATCATCCTCCAGATGAATAAGTGTCCCTGCCCGCTGCGTCTCTGGATACGTCATCAGAATGCCTGCCTGCGTCGAGCTGTCGGATACCGCCTGCACCATGCCGGAGCTGCCCGCTGCAATGATCACGCCGCCTGTCATGTCGAAGGTGCTGTCATAGTCGAGCGATCCGTTGCCATTCTGAGTCGGGCCGTTGACGATAACCGTGCCGCCTGACATAACTATTCCTCCGTTCGCATCCAGTCCATCGCCTTGCGCATCAACACTCAGATAACCGCCGGTAATCGTCAGCGTGCTGTTCGAAGCTCCTTCTCCTCCCGGCATGCCGCCGCCACGAGGTCCACCGCCTTCCGCATCGTTGCTGCCGCTTGCCGCATTCACCCCATCATCGCTGGACACCACATGCACTTCGCCTCCTGCAATCGTAATCGAGCCTGCTTCAAGTCCTTCATTGCTCTGCGTAATGTCGACGGTTCCCCCAGAGATCAGCATTGCAATCTCCGCGTGGATCGCGTCATCGCCGGCCGCAATATGCAGATCGCCGCCCGAGATGCGAAGCCCGCCCGTGCTGTGGAGCGCATCCCCGCCAGATTCGATGCTGAAAATGCCGCCTTCCAGCGCGATGAGGCCCTCTTCGCCTTCCGTATCATTCGTTGTTTTGACACCGTGGCCCTTCGCGTCGATTACGAATTGTCCATCCTTCACCGCGACCAGATCACGTCCCATAACCGCATCATCTGCCGAATGAATCTCGAACGTGCCGCCCGTAATTTTCAGCTTATCCTTACTCGCAATGCCGTTGTTGAAGTTTCCTTGTACCGTAAGCTTACCAGTACCGTTAATCGTTAGATCATCCTTGCTGAAAATCGCTGCGTTCGGCTCGTCCGTCGAAGCATCCGCGAACCCATACGCCGTTCCGTCCGACACGACATTGTTCGTGCCCTCTTGCAGTGACAGAATGAGCTTGCCCGCCTCCTCTACATAGATCGGAGAGCTCTTGCTGGAGTGAATGTCTGCGCCGTTCAGAATCAATCGAACGACACCCTTGTCCGCTACGTTTACGACAATTTGCCCATCATCCAGCTTGCCGCTCACCACATAAGTACCGGCTGCCGTAATCGAAATCGAGCCATCCTTCACTTCAGCGCCAGTCCCTTCAACCGCTGCTGTGGTGCCATTCAGCTTGATCGCTGTCGCTTCCGATGCATTCCAATCGGTGTAAGCATCATCCCTGTCGTATTCGACCTGGCTCGTTAGATCAAAACTTGCGGTCTGAACAGAAGCGGATGTCGTCTCGCTTGTGCTGCTGCTCGTGTTCGTTGTTGCCTTCGTATTGCTGCCGCATGCTGCGAGCATTGCCGTGCAAAGGACGATGACCGCCAGCTTGGATAGTCGATTCTTACGGTTCTGCTTAATCGTATTCATAGCGTTTATTCCCTTCCAGTTGAATGACAGATGCCATTGTTCGCGATTCAATATTCCGACACCGTTGGTGTCATCGTTAATGAGATATCCAGATTGCCGTTTCGAACACGGATAGCATCCAGAAGCTCTTTCTGATCCGTATCCGGACTGAGCGTGATGGCATAGACGAGTTCATACAAGCTGCCCAGCTCCGTCGTTCTAACTTTCAACAATTCATATTTCACGCTGAAAATGTTGAAAACCTCGTCAAACGTACGTTCATAATTGAGGTTTTCCGGAATCGTTACTTTCAACAGCTTCTGCGTGGACGTCTTCGCTCCGAACTTAATCGCTTTGAGGAAGAACATTAGCAAGCAGAGAACTACGGTGAACAATACAGCATAGCCATAAGCGCCGACGCCGCAAGCAAGACCTGCCGCCATCGTGAATAGAACGAATGCGATATCCTTCGGATCACCAGGAGCGCTTCGGAAGCGGATAATGGAGAAGGCGCCCGCTAAGCTGAACGCCCGTGCGATATTGCTGCCGATCAACAGAATGATAATAGCTACAATCGTGGGCAGCACGATCATGGTGAGCGCAAAATTTTGCGTATAGGTCGCTTGTGTCTTCATATAGGTAAAGCTAATGATTCCGCCTAGGGCGAAGGATAAGAATAAGGTCAGCAGCGCATCGCCCAGTGATAATTCCGTTACCGATGCAGCAGCTGTTGTGAATAATGAATCTAACATAGTTGAAGTCGCTCCTTTATTTGTTGTTCATTGCGAATATTCATGCGATATTCATTGCCGTATTTGGAGAAGCCCGTCCGGAACATACGCAGCTCGGACAGCAGCTGTGCCAGCCATACCGGAACCGTCTTCTCGGCTTTCACTTCCATCAGCCATAGATGAGGGGCCATGAGCAAATCCCCATGATCGCCATCCTCCAGCCTTACATCTTCCCGTCTTGAGCGAATGTTCGTATCGAACGTCATTCGCAGATCCCGATTGCCCTTGCAGAACATCGCGATCCGGTCATAAGCCAGATAGACGGCAGGCTGCAGCTCATAACGCTGAAGAAAGTATTGGATTTCATGAATGACCTGCTTGTTCATATAAGGCATAAATTCCGGCACGTTGCCCGTCTGAACAAATTCATAGGCTTCATCCAGCTTCATCGCCGTCCTTCGTTTGTTGACGAGACCGAACACCTTTTTCTTCAGCTCCACATACACCTTGTCATCCCGCTTCGGTACACCGTAAGCCCGAACCCTCAGCTTCTCGCGGTACTTCGGCTTCGCGAGGCTGTTGCGAATAATAGAATGCTGCGGTGTATCGTAATAAATGTTGCTGATCGTGTAGAATTGATTGTTCTGGTTGTGCTCATCCAGGTCCATATATTGAAGCAGCCGATTATAAATATCTTGAAATGACTCGCTGTCCATCAGATACTTGTTTTCGTAACGGTTGAACACTTCAATGGCCATATTCGGTTCCTCCTATTCCTGTTCGCAGCATGCATCGCCTGTTCATGACTGTATCTTAGGACGTTAACCTTTAACGAATCTTAAATAATCGGAGCGGATTTTTGGGACTGCCTCTCGTTAAGTTTGATTAAAGGTTCGCTGCTTATAATAGGTTCACACGAGCGTTACAGACCTTAGAAAAGAGGAAATTTCATGCGAATATTAATTGTTGAGGATGAGGTCAACCTTGCTGAAGCCTTGTCCCAGATTTTAAAGAAAAATAATTATTCCGTTGATATCGTCCACGACGGTCAATCGGGACTCGACAACGCGCTCTGCGGCATCTATGATCTGGTGCTGCTCGACATCATGCTGCCGAAGATGGATGGCATCAGCGTGCTGAAGGAGCTTCGCGCTGAAGGCATTGCGATCCCCGTCATTCTGCTGACAGCCAAAGGCGAGGAGCATGATAAAATCTCCGGTCTCGACTATGGGGCGGACGATTATGTGGCCAAGCCATTCTCGACAGGCGAGCTGCTAGCCCGCATTCGGGCGGTATTAAGAAGAAGAGGCGAGGTCGTACCGGACGACAGCCTGAAGTTCGGCGATCTGGAGCTCAACACGGCCAATCTGAAGCTGACGTGCGGCGGCAAGGAAATGAAGCTGATCCTGAAGGAATGCGAGCTGATGGAGCTGCTCATTCTGAGGAAGACGGCGATTACTTCCAAGGAGCTCATCATCGAGAAGCTGTGGGGATTTGATTCAGATGTGGAGCATAACAACGTAGAGGTATACATTTCATTCCTGCGTAAAAAACTGACGTTCTTGCAGTCTTCGGTCCGGATTTCGACGATCCGAGGCGTTGGCTACGTACTGGAGGAGACTTCCTGATGTTCAATCGGCTGCGCAACCGGCTGCTTATTGTGAACTTGGTGATCATCAGTTTGATCATGATTGTGGCCTTCTCAACGATCTATACGATTACCTATCAGAACAACCATAAGTCGATCAATGATGATTTGATGCAAGTGTCCGAGTTTTATCGCAAATCCGGTGGAATGAACGAAGGCGGCAAATTCGGCGGCGGCAATAACCATGGGCCGAAGGAACCCGGCAATGAACTGAAGTCGCCTAATGGAAGCCTTGGCGCTATTGTCGGCGGCGGCAAATCCGACCCTCCGCCGGAACGTTCCGTTTCGTTCTCCATCAATACGGATGCCAATTGGACCATTACGAAGACCGACTCCCGCTACGATATGGACGAAGAGTTCTATAAGCTTGCCGTTCAGCAGGCTGCGTCCAGTGACGCGACTCGTGGAAATTTCACGTTGGAAGGCAACAGGTGGGCCTATATGGTGAACAAAACAATGGACGGATACTCCATCGTGTTCCTGGATGTAACGAACTCGTACAAGTTTCTTCGAAACCTGTTATATACGTTCCTTGCCGTTGGTCTCATCATGCTCATTGTGATTTATTTTACGAGCCGCTATTTCGCGAATCGCTCGATTGCACCCGTCAAGGAAGCGTTCGATAAACAGCAGCGTTTCATCGCAGACGCGTCACATGAGCTGCGCACGCCGCTTGCCGTCATTAATACGAATGTAGATGTACTGCTCGCCAACAGCGATGATCCCATTCGGACGCAGGAGAAGTGGCTTCAGCATATCAAGTCGGAGACCGAGCGGATGCGGACGTTGACCAGCGATCTGCTCTATTTGACCCAAATGGAGGACGCACGTGAGAGCATCATCACCACGTCCTTCAACATGAGTGAGGCAGTCGAAAGTGTGATTCTAACGCTGGAGGCCGTTATTTTCGAGAAAAATATGGAGCTCAGCTACGACATTACGCCGGACTTATATACAAGAGGCAGCAGTGAACAGATGAAGCAGGTCATCCTCATCCTGCTCGACAACGCTATGAAGTACACGAATCCTTCTGGCTCCATCAAGCTGACTTTGAAGAAGCAGGGCCACGATGTGCTGCTGACCGTCACCAATACGGGAGAAGGGATACCGCAAGAGCATCTGGCAAGAATCTTCGACCGATTCTACCGCGTCGACGCCTCCCGCTCCCGCAAGAACGGAGGCTACGGCCTTGGCCTTGCTATCGCCAAAACGATCGTCGAGCAGTCCAAAGGCCGCATCTACGCGAAGAGCGTGCTGAATGACAAGACATCGTTCTATGTACAGCTTCCTGCAGACTCGCAGCCTCGGAAAGCTTAGCAGTACGTAAAACGAATAGGCCGCAGGCACAAGCCTGCGGCCTTTCATTTTGCACCTATTAATCGCCCCGCTTGATTGCAGCGTCATGCGCCTGCGAAAATTTGACCGGCGTGGTTGCTTTGCCGAACAGCGCTTGAATCTGATTCAGATGCGTCTCTGCTGCATTCGCTTTCATCTGAACGTCTGCGAATAACGTGATGCTGCTAGCCTGGTTCGTCTCATGCAGCAGATCAATATACAGCTGAGGCAGCTCAAGCTTCGACGTATCCACCTTCGTTGCCGGGATGACGCCTGCTCCCGTAACTGATTGCTCGCCCCATTTGGCCACAAAATATTCGACGAACTTCTTCGCTTCCGCCTTCACGGTTGTGTTATCCGCAATGAACAAGCCAACGCCCGGTCCGCCGACCCAGCTGTCCTCTGTGCCCTTGCCGCCTGCGATCGGAGGAAACTTGAAGAAGCCGACGTTCTCGCGGAATTGCTGCGGAATATTCTCGTTCGTCGTAAAGTTCGGCAGCTCCCATGCCCCCGTCAAGAACATTGCAGCCTTGCCGTTTAGAAATTGGTTCTTCGCTTCCTCGTTCGATAAGCCGTTAAAGCCTTTCACGAACGCGCGGCTGTCGACAAGCGATTGCACTTCGCTTGCTGCCTTCACCAGACCTTCATCCATGAAGGAGACTGTGCCATTAATCGCGTCGGCCAGTGCATCCTGACCTGCATAACGGTCTGCTAGGTACATGTACCAGAGCGAGCCCATCCAGCGATCCTTGTTGCCGAGGGAGATAGGTGCTACTCCATTATCAGCAAGCGTCCTCACGATCTGCTTCAGCTCGTCATACGTTTGCGGCGTTTCCAGGTTAAATTTTTCAAAGATCGCTTTGTTGTAAAAAACAGGCGCTATGTTGAACTCCAGCGGCAGCGCATACGTCTTCCCCTCGATCGCGTAGGCTTCCGTAGTGCCTGCTATGAACTTGTCCTTCAAATCGCCGCTCAGCAGATCGTCCACGGGCGTGAACAGGTGTCCTTCTACATAAGGCTCCAAGAATCCGGCTGCCCACGTGACGCCGACGTCCGGCAATCTATTGGTGGCTGACAGCACCTTCAGCTTATTCTTGTACTGCTCATTATCAAGCACATCTTGTTTTATTCTGACATTCGGATGCTCTTTCTCATAGTCATGAATAATCTGATTGACGATTCTATTCTGGCCTGCCGCACTATCGCTAGGCCATTGGTGCATGAAAGTGATCGTTGTCTTGGAACCGTTCTCAAACGAAACATTAGCAGCAGTGCCTCCCTTGCTGCTGCAGCTTGCTGCGACCAATACGAGGCCCAAGGTTAACAACAATGCCGTCCATCTCTTGAGCACGTTCACAACCCCTTATCCGCTGTTATTCGATCGTCTCATCGCGATGCGAGACGCTCTTCCGATATTGTCCTGGGCTCATATCTTCCATCGTACGGAACACCTTGACGAAATATTTGGCAGTCTGGTAACCGACACGCTCTGCAATTTCTGCGATCGTCATCTCTGAGTTTGTCAGCATTTCCTTCGCTCGCTGCACTCTTCTGCGCGTCAAATACTCGCTGAACGTAAGTCCTGTCTGCTCCTTGAACAACACGCTGAAGTAACTGGCGTTCAGATGAAGATGATCGGCAATATCGCGCATCGTAATCGGATCCTGCAAATGCTGATCTAGATAATGGATCGCCTCTTGCACTTGCTGGTTGTACCGCTTCTCATGTTCGACCGTCTCCAGCAGCTTCTCATCGACCAGCCGCTCCATTCTTTCGATCCGGTGAAGCTCCTCTTCCCGCTTCAGCGCCAGCTCTACGGCTGCGACCAGCTTAGCTTTATCCAGCGGTTTAAGCAAATATTCCACTACGCCGAATTGCAGCGCACGTTGTGCATAATTAAAATCCGGATGACCTGAAATGATAATAACAACCGGCGCATGCGGCATTGCCTTCAGCTTCTCAACCAGCTCCAGCCCGCCAAGCTCCGGCATTCGAATGTCCGTAATAAGCAAGCTTGCTTCATTGTTCTCCAGCCAAGCGAGCGCCTCGACGCCGCTGGCCGTCACTACAATACGGTGGCGGCCAGCCGACCACGCCTCCAGCACCTTGCGTATCCCTTCCCTCGTTCTTGGCTCGTCATCGGCTATCAATATCGTCTTCATGTCGTTCCACCTCGTCTAGTGCGTTCATTACTTCAACGCCCATATATCATCTGGGATCTCAAAGGCCATCGTCGTTCCTTGACCGACCTCGCTTCGAATTTCCAGACCTTCTGTCTCCGACTCATAATAGAGCTTCAGCCGCTTCTGTACATTCGCGACCCCAACGCCTGTCCCTTTGGCCGATGTTTGGTTCCGACCCTGCTCCATTGCCGCATATAGCGAGTGGATTTTATCCGCGTCCATGCCCGGTCCGTTGTCAATCACTTCAATTCGCGTATAGCCTTCACGGGCCGAAGCTCCTACTCGCAAGGTGACGGCGCCTGGACCAAGCCGCTGCTCGACACCATGCAATATCGCATTCTCTACCAAGGGCTGAATAAGCAGCTTCGGAATCGGCACCCTCCGGTAAGCTTCATCAACCTCAATCGACCAAGACAGCCTGTCCATCATCCGCATCACCATTAGCTTAAAATAACGTTCCGCATGGTCCAGCTCATCTCCGATCGTTACCCATTCATCCTCGTCCGCACGAGAGATGACATACCGGAATAGGCCTGACATCGCAACGACCAGCTGCGCCAGCTCCTCTTCGTCTTTGTCCTCGAGCGACCAGTAGAAGGCTTCCAGCGTATTGAATAGAAAATGCGGATTAATCTGCGCCTGCAGCGCCTTCAGCTCCGCCTTGCTCTGAATGATTTCCTTCTCATAGACAACCTCGATCATCTCATTCAATGAGACAACCATTTGGTTATACGTATTGTTAAGCTCATTGATCTCCATCGTCGACGATGTGACGGGGATCGGCTTTAACGTACCAAATTTAGCCCCTCTCATCGCACGTATAAGTCTGAGGATAGGACGTGTAATCATAATAGACAAAATGAACGTTAACACAAGGAACAGAAGTCCGCCAACCGAACCTGAAACAATGACAGCCGTTCGCAGTACGGCTATGCCTTCCGTTGCATACTCAGACGGCGTCAGAATAAGAATTCGCCACCCCGTCTGTGCGGAACGCTTCTGCACAACAATATAAGATTTCCCGTTCATCACTACAGATGATTGATTTTGCAGCAGGATAGACTCCACATCCACATCGGACGAGAAGTCAGATGTAATAACCTTCCCTTTATCATCAATAAGTCCCATTGCTTCCCGCGAGTCATCGCTATCACTTGCATCGCCGTCCGTATCGGTTAGCTCAAAATATTTTCTATCCACTTGCACCATTAAATAGCCCGACGCTGTGAAGGAACGGTCGATTAACCGAACCTGTCTCATTGCAACAAGTACGCCTGGATATTTGGGGTCCACGCCATACCAAATCAGCCGTCCCTTGTCGCGATTCGCTCGACCAATCCAATCCGTTGATACGCGATCGAGCAGCGTAACATCGGTTAATGGGAACAGCATCCTATAATCATTCGTGTACAGCTCAACCGAACGTATTCCTGTCGAATAAGCCTCCTGCTTGCGCACTACCTGCTGCATCAGCTGCCGTTCTTCGAAGCTGATCCGCTGCCCCTGAAGCTCCTTCATCATCAGCTGCTGGATCGTACCGTCCGTCGTGACTTGCGCCGTAAATGTCTCGATCTGGCGCAGCAGCTCGTCCAGCTTGCCAGACGCTTGTACCGCAGTCTGTTGGATGTGCTTCTCCGCATTGTTGCGCAGCAGCACGGAAACCTGATCATAGGTGAACAATCCGGCGGTGGCCAGTACAATAACCATAACGAGCAAGAAACCGAGAAAAATTTGATTGCGGAGCGTGTTCAATCTGCCTAGCCAGTTTCTCACTGCGTATCCTCCCAATTATAGCAATAAGCATGAAGTATCAATTTTCCGAAAATATGCCACGAAAATAATATACACAATTCGGACTATCTCTGGCGAATTTTCTTATTATAAATGAATGTTACGATAGCGCAAAAGATGGAGGCCAAAAGACCTCCATCTTAATGGTAATGAATAAGTCAGCCCCGCTGAGCGGATGGCGCAAGCCGCATGAGCGGTCCGAAGAGCTTGCGAAGCGGACCTGGGAACGAACGCACATCCGCAGGCTGCACGACGCGCAGCAGCACAAGAAGCACAAGATATAGAATGCCTGCTGCAATACCGGCAGCACAGCAGCCGAGGAAGTAGACGATTTTGTCAGGCATCACGTCCAGCAGCAATGTCCGTACGCCGATTTCCGCGCCATAGCCAGCAGCTGCAGTCACAACAATGGTAATCAGATAACCGATCCAACGTCCGCCGAGCGTCTGAATCGGAACGATCTGACGAATCGAACGAAGATTAAGCAATGTCGTGACGATGAAGCACAACGTCGATGCAACGATAAAGCCGTACAGGCCCATAACAGGAGCAAGTGCGATACTGCCGATGAGCTTGATCGCTAACCCGATAAGCGTATTGTACATCGGTATTCTCGGCTTCCCGAAGCCGTATAGAATCGAGTTGCTCGTCATCATCGAGATTTGGAATATCGTGCCGGCGGTCAGAGCCGCAACGATGCCGCTGCCTGCTTCTGTTTTGAATAGGAGACCTGTTACCGAATAAGCAGCTACAGATAGAATAAGAGCTGCAGGTACACCGGTGAAGACGACAATTCGCATGACGAGCGATGATTGACGCTGCACCTCATTCATATCCCGCTTTGCAAAGGCTGTTGAAATAACCGGAATAATCGATGAGCTGAGCGCGATTGCGAGAATCGGCGGAATGCCTGCAATGGAAATCGCCCTTAAGCCATAGGCATCAAGCGCATGCTTGGCCGTCAATTCGGTATAGAAGTCTCCGCTCAACCGAATAAGGAACGACGTATCGAACATATAAACCAGGTTGACTGTCATCGCTGTTACAACAATTGGCAGTGACATCATGAAGATTTCTTTGTAGATCGACTTAAAGGATAGATTCGAGCGCTCGAATCGCAGACGTCCTGCACGAACCTCCGCTGCATCCTGTCTGCCCAGCTTGCGACCGTACCAAATCATGACGCACAATGCGCCAATGCCGCCGACGAAGCTGCCGAAAGATGCAGCCGCCGCTATCCAGCGGTCTCCCCAGCCTGCTGCCACAACGGCAACCGCTAGACCGACGCCTACGAGCACGCGAAGAATTTGTTCAATAATCTGAGAAATGCCGCCAGCTGCCATCAGCTGCCTACCCTGGAAGTAGCCGCGCATCATCGCGATGGTCGGGAACAACAACAGTGCTGGTGCAATCGCCTGAACAGATGCATCTGCCATCGGCAGCTTGGCCACATGAGTCGTGTACCAAGGCGCAATGACATACAACAGAAGTGCCAGCACAGCGCCGGTAATGACGCCGAACAACAACGCTGCTTTGTAAACCCGCTGCGCTTCCCCTGCTTTGCCTAGCGCGTGGCGCTCGGATACCATTTTGCTGATTGCGCTCGGAATACCGGCCGTTGCAATAACCAGCAGCCACATATACACATTATTGGCAATCGAAAGTGCTGCACCTCCGCCGGTTCCCATCATGTAATCGAGCGGAACCCGCTGGAAGATACCGAGCACGCGCGCGACCAGCGCTGCTGCTGCTAGAATGATCGTCCCTTTAATTAATGATTCCTTCTTAAGCATAACGTCAGCTTTCGTCCTCTCCTTCATTGCATAAACATGCGTAGAAGCAGCAAAGGCACTATCCATCCTCAGCCCCGGCATTGAACGCCGGAAGCCGATGGACGAACAGTGCCGTCATTGCTTCTGCATGTAAATAACCGTTATTTTATTTTACCACATAAGAATACTCGAAAAACAAATTGTTATTGACCCTTGCCGCCGATTGGTTCAAGCGGTTGATGATTGCCGCGTACCGGGGCCGCTGCGCGCGAAGGCGCTGCCCATTGAACAGCATTGCGGATCACTTGCAGCACTTGCGGGTTGTAATAAGTCGGATACGTCTCATGGCCTGGACGGAAGTAGAAGATTTTGCCCTGACCGCGATAGAACGTACAGCCGCTTCGGAATACTTCGCCGCCCTCGAACCAGCTGACGAATATGAGCTCATCCGGTGCAGGAATATCGAAGTGCTCGCCGTACATCTCTTCATGCTCAAGCGTGATGTACTCTGGCAGGCCCGCTGCGATCGGATGCGCAGGGTTGACGACCCAGATGCGCTCCTTCTCGCCTGCTTCACGCCATTTGAGATCGCAGCCGGTTCCCATCAGCTTTTTGAAAATCTTCGAGAAGTGGCCGGAGTGCAGAACGATCAGCCCCATGCCTTCCATTACACGCCGATGGACGCGCTCAACAATATAGTCCTCCACGCGGTCATGCCCCATATGTCCCCACCAGATCAAAACATCTGTATCAGCCAGCACGTCCTGTGTCAGACCATGCTCCGGCTGTTCAAGCGTCGCTGTTCGGACTTCGATCGACTCGTTCTGAATGCCCTTCGCCAGCGCTTGATGAATGCCTTCTGGATAGACTTGACGAACTTCCTCGTGAACATGCTCATGCAAATATTCGTTCCATACCGTTACCTTGACCATTATGACAGCACTCCTCTTCATTATCGGTTAAATGGTTGTATGCACTTTATATAAGCCAAATGAAGAACAGGATGATCATGAGCGATTGAAGGATAAATTTAGCGACGGTGCTTGTGAATAACCCGACGACAGAGCCGTAACCAACCTTGAGGGACTTGTTCATGTCAGAGCCCGCATACAGCTCGCCGAGCAGCGCGCCGAGAAAAGGTCCAAGGATAAGTCCGAACGCTGGAATGACGAAAGGTCCGATAATGACGCCGATTGTACTACCGACGACAGAAGCGCGGGAGCCGCCGAACTTCTTCACGCCCCATGCATTAACCGCATAATCAGCGATGAACAGCACGACTAAGATGACCGTCTGAATGATCCAGAACCACACGCCAAACGGCGAGAAGCTAATGCACAGCCCATATACGAAGAACGCAGCATAGATCGCTACTACCCCCGGCAAGATCGGGAATACAGCGCCAGCCATACCGACGAGGAACAGCGCGATGACGATAATCCAGCCAATTGTCTCTAGGACCATAACGGCATCTCCGCCTTCAGTACATATTTACGAAGCACCTCGGCTACACCATGCTCGTTATTCGAGAAGGTGACAACATCTGCTGCCTGCTTCACTTCGTCCTGTGCATTGCCCATCGCGACGCCAAGACCTGCTGCGCGGATCGCCGCTATATCGTTAAGGCTGTCGCCCACTGCAACCGTCTGCGACATGTCGATGCCGAGCATATCACACAGCTCCCGAAGCGCTGAAGCCTTCGATACGCCCAGCGGGTTCATCTCCAAATTCCAAGGGGATGAGTTCGTAATCTCCAGCGTCCCCCAGCTTCTGGCCTCCTGATAAATCGCCTCACGGATCTCGTCATCCTCGGTATGGCAGCCGAACTTCAGCCAATGATGCGCCGCGTAGGAATCCGCTGGCACGAGCCACTTAGCCTTGTTATAGGTCTCTCCGTTCGTTGAATACGCCCAGAACCATACATCGTACTTCATCGCCAGCTTGTGCAGATTGCGGATCGTGTTCGGGTCCAGCAGTTCGCGCTTATGCAGCACATGCGGCCGGGTCCAAATCTCGCCGCCATTAACCGTTACCATCGGCACATGCATCATGCCAAGCTGCTCCGTATATGACAACACCTCACGATGACCTCGGCCAGTCGAGAAACAGACCGTAACACCAGCTTCCATCGCCTTTCTCATCCAGTAGGCTGTCGGTTCGCTAACCTCATGTCTGTCGTTCAGCGTAGTGCCGTCCATATCCAGCGCAACCAGCTTATATGTACTCATAAGATGATGCCTCCTATCGGGTCTTATCGGTGAACCGTATCATAATAACGTTATGAATGATGTACGGCGCCGATTCTCTGTCTGTTTTCCGATATTGTAGCACATTTCACCCTGAGTACCTACCAGCTTTAGGATAAGTAAGCACCCCGACTAAAGTCGGTGATTACCGTGAATGACGGTGGCGGTAGATGAGAAATAATGGATGCAGCAGGGAGTTGATTCAGGATGCGCAAACGTTTGCATTTTGAACAAAAGAAACCCCTGCCTTCGAGAGAACATACCGCCCCTCCAGCTCATGACACCTGCTCATTTGGTGTACTTGATTCTATTATAGCGGCCCTGGAGAGGCTTCGCGCCCATACTTATTGGCTCGTTTGTATTGCATTTTGGTATACTGATAGACAAAGCACAATATTGTCCGTGACACGTGCAGTCATGCCTAGGAGGATCTTATTCAAAATGAACAATCGTCAACGTCCCGCCAAGCGCCCATTCACAGCAGCGCCTGGAGAATCGAATCGCCGCAGCGACAGCCGCGGCAGAGGCGCGAAGCCGCCGCTTGGCGCCAACAATAGGAGGCCGCTCGGGAGGCCGAACACTGCTGCAGCTGCTGTTGCTGCAGCTGCTGCTGCAACAAGCAAGTCCGTATCCCGTACCTATGAAGTCAAGGAAGCAACGACGCTGCTGCCTTTCCTGCTTGAATCCGTATCTGGCAGCGGGCGCAATACGATTAAGTCGATGCTGGCGCGCGGACAAATTTCGGTCAACGGCAATGCGACTACCGCTTATAATCATGAGCTGAAACCAGGCGATAAGGTTGAAGTCAGCAAAGAACGGATCGTTGAACGTCCTCCGCTCGCAGGCCTTACGATCGTCCATGAAGACGACGATATCATTATCGTCATCAAGGATGCCGGCCTGTTGTCGATCGCCGCGGACAAAGAAAATGACAATGAGCTGACTGCCTACCGCCAGCTAATGGCCCATGTACGCAGCCAAGATCCGAAGGGACGGATATTCATTGTCCATCGGCTCGATCGCGATACGTCCGGCATCATGATGTTCGCGAAAAATGAAGAGGCGCAGCAGACACTGCAGAACGAGTGGCAGGAGCGGGTGAAGGAACGCGCGTATATCGCGCTCGTCGACGGCAAGGTTCGGAAGCCTAGCGATACGATTACCTCTTGGTTGAAGGAAAGCAGCACGCTGAAGATGTACTCCAGCCACCGTCCTGGCGATGGCCTTCATGCTGTGACTCACTATAAGACGCTTCAGACCGGCCGGACCTTCTCTCTGCTGGAGGTGCAGCTGGAGACTGGCCGCAAAAATCAAATTCGCGTCCATATGCAGGATATCGGCCACCCAATTGCTGGAGACAAGAAATACGGCTCTCGCTCACGCGCCATTGGCCGGCTCGGCCTGCACGCCAAGTCGCTCGAATTCCTGCATCCCAAGACGAACAAGCTGATGCGCTTCGAAGCAAGCGTTCCGAAGTCGTTCCTTCGTGTGTTCAATAATGAGAATGGACGGTAGCTGGGAAGCTGAGACGTTGGAGAGCGTAAATGAAATGTGGTTGAACACACTTAAACCAACGTCTGGGTGGGTGCTTGCTTCTGGCGGGGATAAGAGTGGCTTTACCACACTTATTGGCTGGTCTCGAATGGTAGAATGAAATAAGCGCGGCGAGAGCCGCGCTTATTATGTTTCCGGCGGCAGCAATGGCGGCGGAAAACGATATTTTGTTGCCTGTTCGAAGCTGTAGGCAAGACCAATTAGCAGAGGCTCACTATACGCCGTTCCTGCGAATGTAATGCCGTATGGTCCATCGGTGATGTAGCCTGCCGCGGACATCCGTCCATCGTTGGCGTAACCGCCGGGGACTGTAATAAGCGGATATCCCGCACGCGCCGCGATCTCCGAACCGTTATGGCCAAGGAACAGCAGCGCATCCACTTCATATTCCTTCAGCGCATAATCGATGCCTTGTTCGCGTGACATATGCCGATTGAAACGAAGTCCGTTCACATAAATTTCGTCAGTCAACACGCCAGTCGTATCTTCCGAACGCGTCAAGCCGCGCTGCCCATATTTGAGCGCCTGCTCCGCATGCTGCTCATTGAAGGCTATTAACTCTCCAAGCGAATGAACGGGAACGTTCGGATTAAGCTTTGCCAAGTAATCATCGAGCCCGCGCTTAAACTCATAGCGCACTACGCTGCGATCCCACTCAATGCCTACGCAAGGCAAGGTTACGTTGTCGACGATCGTACCGCCAAGCGATTGAATGACGCGAATGGCCGATTCCAGAATATCGAGCGGCGCCTCATCGAGACCTTCGCAATAATAACGCGGCACACCAATTCGTATTCCCTGCATTGCATCCTTTTTCAGAAACGCCGTATAGTCGCTGTACATATGCTCGGCGCCCACCAGCGTCGCTTCGTCCCGCTCATCCGGCCCTGCCAGAACGGTTAGCAAAATCGCCGCATCTTTCACCGTTCGCGCGATCGGACCTGCTGTATCCTGCGTGAGCGACAACGGAATTAGACCCGTTCGGCTCACTAATCCGACAGTCGGCTTAATGCCAACGACGAAATTGTACCCTGACGGATTGACGATGGAGCCAGACGTTTCCGTCCCTATTGCGGCAGCGGCGAAATTCGCAGCTGCTGCCGCTGCTGAGCCCGAGCTTGAGCCGCCAACGAACACGTTGCCAGGCCCGTATGGATTAAGCACCAATCCACCCCGTGAGCTGTAACCCGCCCACATCGACTCCGCCATTCCATTCGCCCACTCTGTCATATTCGTTTTGCCAAGCAGAATCGCTCCTGCTTCGCGAAGGCGGGTGGTTATGAACGCGTCGTCAGGCGCAATCGATTGTGCAAGCGCGATCGAGCCTGCACTTGTATGCATCTTGTCATGTGTATCAATATTGTCTTTCAATACAATCGGAATACCGTGTAACCGGCCTCGGCTGCCTGTGCGCTGCCGTTCTTCATCCAGCGCTTGAGCAATCTCAATCGCATCGGGATTCAGCTCCAGCATCGAATTGATCGGCCCATCATAGTTGCGAATTCGTTCCAAATAAAGCAGAACCAGCTGCACGGAAGTAATATGCCCGCGCTCCAATGCTTCCTGTATCGTATCGATATCTGCTTCAACAACCCACTGTTGAGGTGCCTCAATCATGCTGAAGGTCTCCCTATCATTAAGATGGTAGCAAGCGCATCATGACATGCTGAAGATATATTCCGCATCCGACAGCGAACTTCCTTTTTTTCCAAAGTCAAACATAAAAAAATGTTACGATATGCTCTATGAAACAGGCTAATCATACAGTCGTGAAACCAATTCTCCGTCTATCAGCCCAGTAGAGCTGTGCTGTGATTCCCCTTCCTAATCTTGACAACCAATCCAATCTCAACGTATAGTGAAAACACATAGAGCACAACGTTGCGTTACATCGCAGGGAAGCACCCTTCGAGCTTGGCCACTGGCCTTGCTGGAAGGGTGCTTTTTTGCGTTGTATGCCTGCTGCGGCTATGAATCTATTACTATAGGAGGTCTATTCACCATGATGGCATCCAACAGGGCAGCTGCCCAGCGGATCATCGCTCCAGTCATGCTGCTGCTCATCCTTGCATGCACGCTGCTGCCCGCACCGTCGGCTTATGCAGCAGCTCACAAGTTGTCCGTGACTGGCCAGAAGCAATTCGACCGAATGAAATCAGCGGCAACAGCCGCAGATAGCGCCAAGCTGCAATCGCTGTACAACAGCTTCATGCAGAATCAGGATCAGAACATTGCGCGCGATGCCCGATTGAAGACAACAAGCAAACAGAATGATAACGATGAGACTGCGCTGCGAAGCCGAATCAAAACGATCGATAAAGCCAAGATCGATAATCTTGCACGCAAGCTGCAGAAGACGAAGGACGGCTATCAGCCGCTGTTCGACCAATACGCAGCAGCCACTGCTTCGTTGAAGGCAGCCAAGAAGCTCGGCAGCAAAACACTTAATGCAGTCCTTCAGCTCCAGGTCGATCTGCTCGCAATCTCCGTTAAGGCCGCCAAAGCGGATATCAAAACGGTGGACGCCGAACTGAAACAAGCCAAGGCAAGTGCAGCAGCCACGATCAAGCGGCTCCGCGACCAGCTCGCAGCAATCAACAAAGAAGAGCAGCTTATCGCTCCCCAGAAGTCGGCGGTCAGCCAGCTGAACAAGCAGAAGTCAGCGGAATGGAGCGACTTCCTCTATTCATTGAGGGTCGGAGACAGCAAGAACGCGATTCGCTCGCTCACCTTGCTCGGCAGCGTACTGAACGCAACCGCTCAGCGGCTTGCAACGATGGAAGCATGCGAAGCCCGTATCGCAGCTATTATTAAGAGTGTGTCGAACCAGGTCCGGTAGGTACACGCTTGGCGAACATGCCTCGGGTATTGACTTTGCCCGGGGCTTCGTTTATATTTCATTTTAACCAGCATCTAATTAGATTATTGTTAAATTACAAAAGGGAGTGAAGCAGATGCAGCTAGATAAGGTCGTCAGCTACCATAAAGCGTTGGCCGATGCCAATCGGCTTCGGATGCTCGTCCTGCTCGCAGACGGCGAACGGAACGGACTGGAGCTCGCAGAGAAGCTGGGCGTCACGCCCGCAACCGTTACCCATCACGCAGCTAAACTGCGGGAAGCGAGCTTGATCAATGAACGCCGGGAGAAGAATACCATCTACTTCTCGCTCAATCATTATTTTCTGAAAAATAGCGCAGCTGCGGCGGCTGACTTCATCTATCGCGGCACAAATGCGCGGGACGAACTCCATCCGATGGACGAGGAGCTTACGCGGCTGAAGGAGTCCGTTATCCGGAACTTCTTCGATAAGAACGGCAAGCTGAAGCAAATTCCATCGCAATTGAAGAAGAAGCTGATCGTGCTGGAGCATATCGTGGCCGGGCTGGAGAAGTCGCGCACCTATACCGAGAAGGAAATCAATGCGTACATTAAGCAGTACCATGACGATTTTGCGACCATTCGCCGGGAATTTATTATGCATCAATTCATGTTCCGAGAGAAAGAAGCGTATGAGCTGAATCCGCCAGAGCTGTGGGCGCGTTGGGAATCACTCTCGTAGAGGGGGACGCGAAATGCGTACGTTGTATTTAGTTCGTCATGCGCTCAAGGAGAAGACGATTGGCGATGCAGCGATAACTGATCAAGGAAGGCTGCAGGCGATGGCGACGGCACAATTTTTTCATGGGAAAAGGCTGGAGGCCATTGTTGCTAGCCCACTGCTTAGAGCGAAGCAAACCGCTGAAATTATCGCTAATGCGCTTGATGGCTGGACGACTGCCGATGTAACGGTAGACCGCCGGCTGCGCGAGCGTGCGAACTGGGGCGATCTGCCCGGGCAAAGCCTCGAGGATTTCATTGCCATGTGGGAGCAGTGTACGCGGGATCCTGATTTGGTGCCTTCAGTAGGTGATTCTGCTGGGTTGGCCGGTGAGCGATTCGCTGCTGCATTGACGGAAATCGGGGACGCTGCGCCTTATGGGAGCAGCATTGCTGTTGTTACGCATGGCGGCGTCCTTACCGATTTTCTTGTGCGCATGTTCGATGGGATGGAATTGAATCGTTGGCATGACGATTTCATTAACGTGCAGAGCAGCCTCATACCGGAATGCTCGATCACGTGTATCACGTATGATGCAGGGCGCTTCCGAATGGAAAGCTTCGCGTCAGTTGCGCATTTGGCTGCGGTTGAGAAAGTGGAACAATAATACTGCTTGGGTCGCCCGCGAGACGATTGGGTGAAGCTTAGATGGGGCTCAAGCTCTGTATAGTGGTACAAACTTACGTTGAGCGGGCTGCACTGATTTCAATGCCCCGGGTATCGGCGTTGAGAGGTCCCGACAAGCTGATGGTTTGAACCCGACTGCTTCGATCAGGCGCTGTAAACGTCAGGCGGAAAAGCCCGTATCGGGATCGAATCATCACGTTCAAGGCACTGCTGTCTCTCTTATTAACGGCTGCTGTCCCAAGCTGCTTCTCCAGCCATGCAAGCGTCATCGTCTGCAACCCAGCTGCCCGAGCTGGATAGTAGATATGTTTGACCTCGCCGATTGCATCGGTTTGAAGCGTAAAGGTGCGATACAGCAGCATATCGCCGCGTTTGGCGAGCGGTTCGCCGAGCTGTGGTACGGCAACTGTGTATTCCCCAGGATGAATAGGGACATTATGGAACGTTCCTTCACTTACGAGACCACCGATAAACTTCCTCAGCTTCACTCGATCTGTGTTCGATTTCACTGTCGATACATTGCGCAGATCAATCACTTTGGTTCCAAATGTAACGGTCCCCGCATCCTCATCGATTGCTTTCAATGCGATAAGCTCAGACTCCTCTATTGTACAATTCTCAGATGACTCACCTTCGTCACATAGGCCGTGAAAAGCCTTCTGTGAATCATCCCAATGCTTTAAGAGCGGCTCGGGCAGATCGGACTTGTCGAAAAGCTTGGTGTAGGACTCCAAACGATTCCCACGGCTCAAATTGCGCAGACTGATGCTATAACCTCCGCCTCTCCAACTGCTAAGCACACTTAGCATGATGATGTCGCCAGAAGACGTACGGAACAGTCCATATTGCTTCAGCACATGAATGAAGAATTGATCCACCTCATCGGTGTCCCCAGGCAGCGGAACGATGTGTGTACGGAAGGTCGATATTGATCCGTCCGTGAACTTAAACATCATGACGGCGCTAAGCGGAACACCTTGACAGCCCGCCTCATCGCACGGGAATTCACTCGTGAACGTTCGAACGAATTCCACCCCTGTACTGGTTGGGTGAAGCACGGTGCTCATCGAATAGCCGCTCGTCGCAAAGAGGGCACCATACTTCGGATCGGATGCCCCTTTGGATTGTATCGCCTGCAGCAGCTTGGCTTCCCCTTTGGCAATGCTTGCGTATGCGCCTTCTTGGTCGTTGGTTAGGTATTGCCGTTTGGCTCGGGTCATATACGACTTCGTTTCTTGGAGCAGCTTCACAACGGAATCGGTGTGGGCGGCTGATGCGGCTGATGCCTGAGATTGAATGGCAGGCAATGGTGTGATCGTAGTAATAAGCAGCATGAAGGCGAGCAGGAGGACGATGGTTTGTGCGCATTGTTTGCGCCGAGCAGCATGAGCTTGGATCGTTAACATGGACAGCTCCCTCTTTATTAGAGTGAATATTATTATGTAGAAAATAATGGATATTTAGTGCTGTGACAAGAGGAAATAGTTGTGGTGCGTCGGGAGGGATTTGTTTTCGCGCTTCGCGGGGCACGAGCGCGAGTGCAGGGCGCTCCTTCACGCTCCGGATGGTGCGTTTGTGCACCTACGGAGCGCGGGCGCGGCGCTTGGCCGCAGCGTAGGTGCATTTGTGCACCTACGGGACGCGCGTGCGGCACTTGGCCGCAGCGTAGGTGCATTTGTGCACCTACGGGACGCGCGTGCGGCGCTTGGCCGCCGTGTAGGTGCATTTGTGCACCTACGGGACGCGCGCGCGGCGCTTGGCCGCGGTGTAGGTGCATTTGTGCACCTACAGGGCGCGGGCGCGGCGCTTGGCCGCAGCGTAGGTGCATTTGTGCACCTACGGGACGCGCGTGCGGCGCTTGGCCGCCGTGTAGGTGCATTTGTGCACCTACGGGACGCGCGCGCGGCGCTTGGCCGCGGTGTAGGTTCATTTGTGCACCTACGGGACGCGCGCGCGGCGCTTGGCCGCGGTGTAGGTGCATTTGTGCACCTACGGAGCGCGGGCGCGGCGCTTGGACGCGGTGTAGGTGCATTTGTGCACCTACGGGACGCGGGCGCGGCGCTTGGCCGCGGTGTAGGTGCATTTGTGCACCTACGGAGCGCGGGCGCGGCGCTTGGCCGCGGTGTAGGTGCATTTGTGCACCTACGGGACGCGCGCGGCGCTTGGCCGCGGTGTAGGTGCATTTCTGCACCTACAGGGCGCGGGCGCGGCGCTTGGCCGCGGTGTAGGTGCATTTGTGCACCTACGGAGCGCGGGCGCGGCGCTTGGCCGCAGCGTAGGTGCATTTGTGCACCTACGGGACGCGCGCGCGGCGCTTGGCCGAGCCGTAGGCGCACAAATGTAATAAAGAGGTGCATCTCTGCGCCTCTTTATTACAAAGTATCGCCGCTTACCGCGCGGCGGGACGAAGCCAGCCGTCGCGGTGCGGCTGCGGCTTGCGGTTCACATGGCGGTGCGCGAAGAACAACAGCAGCGCAATCAACGCGCTGAGCATGCCAAGCAGGAACACCACGTTTACGCCCCATAGATCGAATACGTGACCGAACATAAGCGGACCGAGCATCCTGCCTACGTTAGAGAGCCCGCCATTCAAGCCCATATAGAACGGCGCATTAGCACCTGTCCGCTCGGAGAGATATGTTAAAATCGCGGGCAGCAGCAGCATCTCGCCGAAAGTTGCAAGTACCATCCCGATTACCAGATACTCATAATGCGCATGAAACGCGAAGATGAACATACAAGCCAACAGGGTGAACAAGGAGCTCACCAGCATCTGCTTGCTGATCGTGTTCGCCAGCCCTCTCCGCTTCATCCAGCTGGTGATCGGTTGACCGGCCACGATTACGACACCATTGACCGTCCAGAGCAAGCTGTACAAATCCATCCCCAGCCCATGCTCCTCCATATAAGGCGCAACACCCGTCGACCACTGCTGGAACGTAATCCAGTAGAACATCGAGCCAAGCGAGAGATACAAATACAAGTTAACGTTCCTCAGCAGCTCCCTGCGATAATACTTATGCTTGTCTTGTTTACCTTGCTTCTCCTGCTTCTCCCGCTCCTCCAATCCACCTCTACTTCTATTAGCGCTAGCATCCGCAGCCCCAGTGCCAACAGCCGACGCACCACGAATAAACGCATACAGAAATAGAGCAAACACCATCATCGTCCCGCCTGTCAGCAAATAGGTGAGCGAGAACGACACCGCAGCAACGAGCCCGCCGACAGCTGCGCCAACCGATACGCCGAAATTGTTGCACACGTACATGACGTTATACATTTCACGGCGATGCTTCTTCCAACGGAAGCCGACATAGGCATTCATCGCAGGCATCGCGACGCCATTCGCAAAACCAAACAGGCTGAGACACACGATATACAGCGGCCAGCTGCTCGTCGCTGCGATAAGCAGAAGCAGAATCGAGGCGATGACGAAGGAGCCAGCGATTATATTTTTCGGACCGAGACGGTAATACAGCTGCCCACCTAATAATTGGCCGAATACGCTGAACAACGATTGAAAGAAAACGACCATGCCTGCATCGCCATACGATTGTCCCAGCACATTGTGCACATAGAACGTCGTCAGCGGCCACATGATCGCCATCCCAACCGAGTTCGCAAAACTAGCAGCCAAGAAATAAACAGCGTCCCTCGGAAGCTTACGCAGAGCGGCCAGCTCTATTGAGGGAATGAATCTTTTAATGCCGGACAAGGGATTCACCAGATTTCATTGAAGTCGTGATCGCGCAAAGCGCGATCCCTCTATTGTAACAAGCGCCCGCTCTTCCGACATTAGGAAATCACTGTGAATGGACGATCACATCTGCAATCCGCTTAATCCCTTCCCACACATCGCCATCCTGGTCAAAAATAACCGAGATCGGCGCCTCGCTGATCCCGTTCGCAGCAGCAATCGCCACATTCCGGCACAGCTCCTCCTCATCGAACGAGCCATCCCGCAGGTAAACCGGCTTCGCATGAATCGAATGCGCAAGCGGCGCACCGTATGCGATCGCCGCTTCCTTCTCGTTCGGCTGCAGATTGCCAAAATCAACGATTGTGCGGATTCTTCCGCCCGCCGCTTCCATAACCGCTTGCCAATTCGCGAGCGTAGCGGTAAGCTCGCGAAAATTCTCGGTCACGACCTGCACGCCCCGTTCCGAGCCGTAACGATGAAGTCGCTGCAGCGAGGCCGCGCTGCGCGCAATCGCCACTGCATCTCCCGTTCCCTGCTCGCCCGCTACAACCCGAACAGCCGAAGCGCCAAGCTTCTCTGCAATATCGATCCACATCATGATAAACTGCTCGTCGGCCGAACGCCGTACAGGATCTGGCGATGAGAGATCGCCGTAGTCAATGAGCAGCGTATGCAGCTTCACTCCAGCAGCCTCAACAGCCTCTCGCAGCTGCACAAGATAAGACTCGTCCAACGCAGGCAGATGAAAGTGACACAGCTCCAAATAACGGAACCCCTTCTCCGCAACAGCCTGCGGAAGATCCAGCAGCGCAATCGCTGCGTCTCCCTCCTCAACATGGGTGACAGGCCGGGAGGCTGCTTCATCCCACACCGTCCAGCGGCTCAATCCGAGCAATCGGTGCACACTCCAGCTGCTTAGCGACAATTTTTCTCGATACAAAGGGTAATCCTCCTTCCGTGTGTGAAGCATGGCATCTTGAGAGGCACCTGTCCTGTCAGCCTATACTTTTTCAACAAAATGCACTTATCTGTACAATAACAACAACATAGTCCAAATGTATCGCAAGCGCTATGCGCATTTGTAAGGAAACACTATGTGATTTTGTCATTTGTTGTGTACAACAATACACCACTAGCAATTAATTAAACGATAGTAAAAAAGCAGCGCCCCGACCAACATGTGGCCTGGGCGCTGTCTATTTTATCGTGAATAACTTGCTCTACCCTATAGACGCATGAGCCGTCAAGCTCCTATGCTTCTAATAAATCGTCCTGCCCAGCGCATCGCTGATGCCGGACTTGCGAAGGTAATAGGTATTGATTCGATCGCGCCATTCTCTTGCATGCTCCGCTTGTTCCGCGAACCGATCCGCTGCCCGCTTGAACGTCTCGGCATCGACCCGTCCCTCCAGCTCGTTCCAGCGCTGCAGAAGACCATCCGCCCTCTCCACGCCCTCGAAGTGTGTGTCATAAATATGCTGAATCACCGTCTTGCCGGAATGCAGCACATGCGTATAAGGCACATGGTGGAAGAACAGCAGCAGCTCATCCGGACAGGACTCCAGCGTTCCATAGATCGAAGCATTTGGCTCCCGATATTGCCCTGCGTAGCCGGTGCCCGTCGCCAGCGTTCGGTCAACGCCCATCCCTTTATAATCGGAGAAATGGTAAGTGCCCCACTTCGAATACTCGTATCCATCAACATCCGGACCGTAATGATGGTTCGGACTTACCATCCAGCCAACGCCAAGCGGCGCCGTGTACGATTCGTAGATGCTCCACGAGTCCATCAGCATGCTGACCACCGTGCGCACAACACGCTCATCGCTGCCGAACGTAAGCCTCGTCCATTCCTCTGCGATCGCATCGGCACTCCGCTCTGGGCTCCAAGCAAGACGGCCATAGCCGTACAGATTCGCCTGCGCCAGCGGGTGCCCCGTCCAATAGGCATCGTCTCCGATGTTCGACACAGCTGCGAAGCCGCTATGTTTGTAGCCGAACAAAGAGCCGTCCACTACCTCTCGCACGTAAGAGCCCTCACCCTTCGCATACGTATCGAAATCGAGCACTTCCTTCCACTGCGGCACGAGATAGCACAGATGACGCGCCTGCCCCGTGTATTCCTGCGCAATCTGGAACTCGATCATACAATTCGTCGAAGGAAGCGCACCGAACAGCGGCGATACCGGCTCGCGAACCTGGAAGTCCATCGGACCGTTCTTGATCTGCAAAATCACATTATCCATAAACCGGCCATCCAGCGGCTTAAAATGATCGTACGCCGCCCGCGCGCGGTCCGTCTTCCGGTCGCGCCAATCCTGCTTGCAGTTGTACACGAAGCAGCGCCAGATGACGAGGCCGCCGTGCGGCAGCAGCGCCTCCGCCAGCATATTCGAGCCGTCCGCGTGATCGCGTCCGTACGTGAACGGTCCAGGGCGATTCTCCGAATCCGCCTTGACGAGGAAACCGCCGAAGTCAGGAATCGCTTGATACAGCTCATCCGCTTTCGCTTTCCACCAAGCCTTCACATCCGCATCCAACGGGTCGGCTGTCGTCAGCTCGCCAGTCTCAATCGGACTGGCGAAGTTGACGCTCAAGTACAGCTTGATCGCATAACGACGGAATATCGCCGCAATGCGAGTGACGTCCGGCAAGAAACGCTCCGTAATCAGATACGTCTCATGATGATGCACATTCACATTATTGATCGTTATCGCATTCAGGCCTGTCGAAGCTAGAAGCCTTGCATAATCTTCTACGCGGCCTAGATCCGGTTTGAACCTATCGTTCTCGTAGAAAATCGACTGTCCGGCATACCCGCGCTCCACGCTGCCATCCATATTGTCCCATTGATTGATCATCCGGATCGCATTCACAGGACGCTCTACAACGTCCAGCCCGTCGATAGATATACCGGTCGCGATCAATCTTAACAGATGGAATACACCATAAAGCACGCCTGCGGGCTGCTCAGCGCCGATCGCAATAATGCCGCTTCTCGCGTCGTAACGAATCGCGAACCCCTCGGCACCTGTGTCAGGCTGAACGCCGCCGTCACCGAATACGAGCTTAACAGCTGCATTACTGCCGCCGAACGTACCGATCGCGATACAACCGCTGTTGCTGTTGCTATTGCTGTCGCAAGAAGAACACGCAACAGGTGTAACACCCAGCAATCGTCCAAGCCCCTGACTCAGCTCCGCAGCCGCAGCTGCAATAACTTCGGAGGCATCCGTCTCCGTTGCAGCGATGCAGCCGCAATGGCGGCGGAATGCTTTTTGCTGGTCTTCCGCCAGCTGCGGGTAACGCAGCCACGCCTCATATCCGATTGAATTCATCCTTATGCGCCGCCTCTCACCAGTTGTTTGCGGTTCTCCTGCCCTTCAAGCAGCCACAATATCGCGGTTACGCCGCGAGGGTAATATTTGCTGCCAATAATATGGCCGGACAAAATTTGGTCGCTCCACGCCCAGTACGACAGCTCCTCATGAAGCAGCCACTCTACGTGCGCGGCATCCGATGCTTTGCCCTGCTCGTCCCATGCCATGCCCAGCACTTCGCGGGCGATGAATTGGGACAGATAGATTTTGCTAAGCCATGAGTTGTTGCTCGTGGACGACAGCTTCCAAGCGCCGTTATCGAACAGGCAGGTTCCTGGTACAAGCACCGTCTCCAAATGCTGTTTCAGCGCGCTCAAGTACGCAGAGAATCTGCCTTGTGGATCAAGTGCATCCGAACAGCCTGAGAAGTAAGGGAAGACTAGTCCCTCAATCGCCGGGATAATGCGGGAGTCGTTGTTCTCGCCGATAACAGCTGGAATGTAGCCATTCTCGGTCATCGCTGCAGTAACGGACGCGGCGCACTTATCCGCTTGTGCAATCGCTGCTTCTGCAAGCTCGCTGCTGCCGACACGCTGGAACAACGCTTGGAGACCAACATAAGCAGCCCAGCATTTGCCTGCCAAATAAATGTTGTTGCGGGATTGACCTAACGATACGTCAAGGCTGTCATACGTTGAAATCTCAGCGCCGCCCTGCGTCCGCGAGCTGTCCAAGCCCATCATGCCATTGCGCTGCTCCGCATCTGGATGGTCACGGTTTACCATGCTCTCGAAGCATTGCTCGATGATAGGCAGCATCGCGGCCGTGAATGATTCATCCTTCGTCTGCTCGATGTACACGAGCGCACAGCAGAGCCAGTTCACGAGCTCCTCGTGGCTCATATAGGAGAAGCAGTCGTCAATGCCAGCGAGCTCATAAACCGAATGCTGCGGACGGGAGAAGACGTTCGCAACACCGATATCATGCGTAAATGCAATGCCGCCCGGATATTCGCGATCGTCGCCTGGCAGACGCACCGTATCGTGGTAGCTGTACCTCCGGACGAACAATTCAAGCTCATTGCGCACCGTCCACGGGTTCAACATGAGCTCGAAGAACAGCTGGTCTGCCGTCAGATCAAGCGTGTTCATCATCCGATATTCGCCTTCGTTGACGATCCAGATCGGTTCCCCATCCGCATCAAGCAGCTGCGTGCTGCCATAATAGCTGTGGATAGCATGAGCGAGCATGAACGTTTGATCGTTGGACAAATGCTGCGCCGCACGTTCAAGGCGCGAATCAACAGCTGTGCATGCAGCTGTCAGCGCATCGAAGTGATTAAGCGCGTATGACGCAACCGACTCAATGTTACGGAACAGCTTCGAGTAATAGTACGAAGCGTCAATGCCCGCCGTCACGATGCCTCCGCGATAGAAGCATAGGGCGAACTGATAGGTCCGCTTCTCGCCAGCAGGAACGCTCATGAGCAGCGCGCCTGTGCCGCCTAGACCGAATGTATAGTTATGCGAAAGCTCAACATCTAATATTTTTTCCATCGTAAAACCGAGTGCCGGCGTTACATCTGCTTGACGTGAGGCAATGGCCGTCAGACGGCCTTGTCCAACACCTTGCAATCTTCCGCTCGCCGAATCGCTCTCGATAATGCGCATCGAGCTGTATGGGTCATTGCCCTCATAGCCGAAGAACGCTCTGCGCTCCTGCTCACCTGCCGTATTGTCGATCGTCAGCTCCACGAACACAGCTGGAATGATCGCAGCTTTCAGCTCAGCCTCATCGCTCTTGCCTGGCTCCGGCACGGAACGGACTGGCGAGTATAGGCGGAATGTCAGATCTCCTGCCTGCCATGTATCGGTTCCCGCTGTGAACGTGCGTGTAATGGCGCTGTCTTGGAATGGCACGATAACCGAGCGGGGCGGTGCCGAAACCGTCGTCTGCGGGATAACAACGCCTTCGGCCACCTCGGTGCCCGCTTCCTTACCCTTTTCGTCAAACTTCTCTACATCATATCGAGCACTGGCATCCTCTACCGCCTCGAAGAATGGCAGCGCCTCGTATTTTTTACCGTCGCGGGACTGTACGCCAATATAAATATTTTGGTCAGCAGGCTTGCCCAGCTCAACGCCGAAGCCGCCGCTTTTCCCTTTGAATCCAAGTGTGAAGCTTGCGAATGCCCCGATAGGAGCGTGATGTGCATTAAAGAAGGTATGGTTAGCAGACATGATGTATCCCCTTTCAAACACTGTTTTTTCCCATATTAGCACGCAAGTCTTCCTTAAGAACATTGACAAATCGTGCGGATATTTACCCAAATCGCGCTGGATGCGTTATACTCGAATTAATTGGAGTATTTGTCAGGAGGCGCTTTATCCATGGCAGCACCTTATTTTCCACCCGCGCTTGGCAGCAGTTTGCAGGAGTTTATGTTTCCGAACGTGAAGACGACGGTCAATCTGTTTGGCGTTCATACGCGGCAAGTCGACGGTTCCTGGGAGTATCCCGTGCATAAGCATAATCAATACGAATTCAACTACGTGCTTGAGGGAGAGCAGCTGGTGACCGTCAATGGCACGGCCTATGTACAGCAAGCGGGCGATCTCGTCCTAATCCGTCCAGGCGAAGCGCATTCAAGCCGAAGTGCGAACGGCCAGCCTTTTACTTATTTCTGTCTTCATTTCAATATCGATGACCATCTGTTTCTGTCGCTTCTGAGCCGAATGATGCAGGTGCTGTTCCCAAGCGGCGGGCAGCTGACAACGCAGGTTGTGCCCGTGCTGCACAAGCTGATCACGATCGCAGGGGAAGATGCCGATACGTCCATTGTCACAAGGATGCGAATGCAGTCCGCCGTATTCGAGCTGTTCGGCAATTTGCTCGAAGCGCTGTCTCAGGAAGCAATCAGCTTGTCGGCGGAGAGCTATGAACGGTTCGAGCTGGCAAACCGAATTCGCAGCCGGCTGCAGGCAATCGTCAGCCAGACATTAAAGCGGAGCGATGAGAACGCGGTAAGCGACAAGCATTACGGCATCGATGATGTTGCCGATGAGCTTGGCATCAGCGTATCGCACTGCAACCGTGTATTTCGCAGCGTGTACGGGCAGTCGCCGCGGGCGTATTTGTCCGAGCTTGTGCTTTATGAAGCGAAGCTGCTGCTCGCGGACCCGCAGCTTGCGGTACAGACGATTTCAACTGCGCTCGGCTACCGCGACATCGCCCACTTCAGCCGCCAATTCAAACGATGGGCAGGCGTATCGCCGAGCGAGTACAGGCGTCAGCAGATGACTGCTGATCAATGACACGCAAACAGCCTCAGAAGCCGTTCCATCGAACGGTTTCTGAGGCTGTTTGGTTTCGTGGTCGTGCGTAGACTAGGTACGATACTCGATTCGACTCGACTCGTTCAGTGCCTACTGGTGCTGCTGCTCGTAGCTGGTACCTTGATTCACGCTGCTGCCGCTGCTGCTCCTAGCTGGTATTTTGATTCTCGCCGCACTCTCTACGAATCGAGCGGACATCAGTGACCTTATTATCCGAAATATCGCCGCTTTCGCCGAGCTAACGGACACACCAGACCTAGTATGCTGTGAAATCGGCCGATTGCATCGATAATACACCCACTAGCGTCTCCTCGGTCCGTTCGATTCCAGTTCGAGCCATCTCATCGCAATAGCGTCATCTCAGTCCTCAGTCCCCAGTCTCCAATCCACCAGCCCTAATTCACGATGGGCGCAGATGCTCCTGATCGTTTCATTGCCGAGACACGCTCCAGATGCTCCTGCAGCTTCATCGTCTCTACCCCTGCTAACAGCACGATGCCAATCCCATGCGTGTCGTTCAGCTGCCACGAGAGCTGATCCCGATAATAGTGCGCTGCGAAGGAGTAGCCCGAGCCGCGGCATACGCCATACACGTTGCCGTGCCGATCTATGCAGTGGCGTGCTAGGCCGTTCCAGCCTCGAAGCGCCGCTGCTGCGAAACGTTCAGGATCGTGAAGCCAGCCGAATCGGACGCCGCGGGTAAAGCTGTAGATGAACATCGACGTGCAGGACGCTTCTGCATACGAGGCAGAGTCCGTCAGCACCTGATGCCATAACCCCCGATCATCCTGCAGCCTGACGTATCCGTCGCACAACTCGCGGAAGAACGTCAGCAGCTCTGGGCGCAGCTGATGCTCCTGCGGCATGACAGCCAGCAGCTCGGTAAGCGAGAACAGCACCCAGCCGTTGCCTCTCCCCCATGGAACGCCATTCGGCTTGTCGAATTTGAAATCATAGACGTGATGCATAATGCCGCGCTCCGGTATAAACATCCGCTGCTTGTACAGCAGGAACTGAGAAGCCGCATCGTTCAAATACGAAACGTGGCCCGTCAGCTCATAATATTTGGTCAGAAACGGCGTGCTCATGTACAAATCGTCGCACCACATCGTCTGCTGCATAAAATCGGTCGTTCCCCGCGTCCGGTACAACGCGCCGTCAGATGTCCGATCCTGTACATGCGTAATGTAATGCGCAATATGCGCTGCCGCTTCCTCTGCACCTTGGACCGTCCGCCGCTTATGCGCCTCCAGCATCGCAGCGCCGAATGAGCCGCAGTCATCGAGGCTGTCGATCAGCGACAGCTGATGATTAACACCCGGCGAACCCCAGCGCCGCGTATCCTTCATCGCATAGGTATGCATCGCTGCGCACTGTTCGATATGATCGATCGCATATTCGGTGTAATACGGATTGCCAACCGCTTCGCCTGCTCCCATCATGCCGTACAGCGTTACGCCAAGCGGGTAATTCCATCTGCCGAATATGCTGTTCTCAAGATAAGGTCTGACGAATAGATCCGGCCGATCGATACGCCAGAAGGAGGCGGTGCCTTGCTCCTCTTCAGAGCTATAGTCTATGCGTGCAATGTCCGCTGCCACTGGACAACCAATGCTTGCGTCATACGGTCCACGATACAGCCAGGCCTCATCCTCCGGCATGCCTGCCACTGGGTATGGCCGCTCAAGCCTTGCCGTTCGGCTGCCGTCACCGCTGTTCAACAGCTCCGCAGTAAATCCCCATCGATCACCATCGCCGATGCCACAGCACTGCGATTGAATAACCAGCTCATGCCGACCGAATTCAAGCGACAGCTCCACCTGCCAATCGCCCTCATTGCGCTGCGTACGGAAGGCAGCGGCACCATCCACGAATAAGGTGAACGGTCCCTGATGCATACCGCCCAATGTAACCGGCTCATTAGCAGCGTTATCGATGTGAAGGGCAGCCCATGCCAACGCTTCACAGCCATCTGCTTGTTCACGGCTGCCAAACAAACGCGCGAAGCAGCCTGCCGCTAACTGCTCAGTCGGCCATTCCCGCTTCGGATGCCAGCGGAATGACCGTTCCTGCTCTTTGCCGAGGCTGTGAACTAGAAGCTGAGCCTCCGTATTCGGCCACTCCTCCGCACCAGGGACGGACTGCCATGCTGCCTGCTGCGGCTCGCTATAGGCCCAGCCTGCTGCTCCTCCCCGTTCCGGCAGCGGATGAATGGCATTCATCGGGAAGCCTTTCACGCTGCCCGTGCCGAAAATCGCACCACAGCCTGTGCCTGTATTTACACATTCCAGCACAATATCGTTCCAGCCCTGACGCAGCGCCGTTCGGAAGTACACCTTGCGATCAGGGAAAACGTCATCATTCAGGTTCGAGGCGAATCGCGGTGTCCCATTCACGAACACGCGCAGCGGACTGTAGCAGCTAACGAAGAATGGAAGCTCGCTATCATTGTCGCTCCACACTTTGCCCCAGATGTAGACGTGCTGACCATCCGCCATCCCTGGCCATACAGCCGCCATATTCATATCGTAACGATAGTCCTCGCCGCGATGGAACCCCCCTTCGTCATAAGCGCGATAGACGGGAGGAAGCTTCGGATGCGCACCCGCGAACCGCCCGGCTACTGCAGATAGAATCAACCTATCATCACCAGCGGCGCGAAGAGCAATGGACTCTTGGTCTTCAAAATATTTCATCGACGTCATCCCGCCTCTCTCGGATCAATACCAGTTCTTTTTCGATTCTAGTGATAAGCAAAACGGCTAGCGGCTGCCACAACTGCTTATTCGCTATGAATTGCAGCTTTTTGATCACGAACGGTTCCGGGCGGGGCTTATTAGGTCGAATTACTGCGAAAACCACTCATCATTGCCCCAATAGCCATTACTACAACCGTTAAAATTTAAACTGCACGCCATACGACCATATAGCCGCTGTGACAACCGCTAAGTAAAAAGAAGAGGGGACTACTTCGAGAGCGCAATCTCCCCGCCCGGATACAGCGTCGAGCTGTACAGCCGCTTCGGCTGTGGAATCGGCACTCCAGATGGCGCAGCCGATAGATCCAATGCTTCGCTTGCGAACAGCACCGCAAGTTCATCGTTATAAATAATGACCTGCTCCGTTCCCGTGCCGAGCAGATCAGCATGTACGGCGTAGCCATTCGCCGGGAAATGAACCACTTCGTTCAAATGACCATCATACAGTGTCGGATAGACGCCGCCGCCCCGTCGATAAGCGAGAATATAATCCGGCGCGCCCGCCTCCCAATGCTGCAGCGTCTCCGCAATAGTCAGCCAGCCTGGTGTCTTGCGTTCTTCCTTCCATAGCTCGCGGCCTTCCGAATCGAGCAGGAACAACGCATCCTTGCCCTGCTTGCCCGCGCCGTCATCCTCGCGGACTAGCCGATCAAGCCCAGCGACCTGCAGGCCCGGCAGCTCCGGACGGAATCGGCCAAGCGCTACGTGCTGCGATTCGACGGAGCCTTCATAGCGCCACAGCTCATGACCGGCCGCGTCATACATGACAGTAACGCTCCCGCCGATGACGAGCTCCGGCTTGCCGTCGCCATTCACGTCGCCGACCCAGATACAGTCCGCATGATCATCAAGATCGCGGCAGCTCCACAACAGCCGTCCCTGCGAATCCAGCAAATCATAGCCTGCCATCACTTCATCAAGACCATCTCCATTCAAGTCATAGACCCACGGGAAATGACCGGGGTTGCCTTCATGCGTCCACAACAAATTAAAATGACGATCCATCGCCCACATGCGATGATAGCGGTCCTTCAGAATAATATCCGAAGCATGCGGACCACCTGTCAGATTGGCGATGATGATGCAGTCATGCGCATGCTCATTCGGCAGCTCATGCACTGCCTTGCGCTCGCCTGTCGCGCCATCGAGAATAACGAATTGGCTGTCCATGACGCACAGCACCTCAAGCCGCCCATCCCCGTCGATATCATAGATTTGCACAGGATAATCAGAGCCTTGGCTGCCTGCTCCCGGATCAGGCTTGCCCGTCTGCCAGAGCAGGCTGCCGTTCAAATCATAGGCCGTCAGGCACTGCACTTGATGCGGGATATAACGTACATCCTGCCGATTATCCGGCTGGGCGAGCAGCAGCTCCATTCGGCCATCTCCGTTCAAGTCGCCGATAAGCATTTTACAACGTGGTCCTGCAGCCTGTATGTCGATCGATCCAATGCATATTGCCGCTTTCTGATTCTCGCCTATCGTTGTCATTGCGTTCGTCCCCCTGTCATTCACCAGTTCATCCCAGCAAGGAATCTTATATAGTCAACGCGTCTATGCCCCCGCACATTTCCAAACCGACCAACGTTGTTATTTCGGAATCTAATCCAACACCAACGACGTTTGCATGCCGCCCCGCGCCTCCACGATCGTACCCCCTACGTTCAGCCAGACGCTGGACGCGAGCGGATTGTAAACAAACTCAAGCGCTGCCGAGAACTTCAACTGACGGAACGCCTTCATGTAATCCACGATTTCGATATTCGTCGCATACCAGATCTCATCTCTGCCGCCTGCGTATTCGCAGAACTGCTCGATGACATCCCAGTTGTTATCGTGATCGAACTCGTAGCTATGCCCCCACACATACATCAAGTACAGATACTGAGACTTGTACAGCCCTACGAACTCTTCTGCTTTCTTCAAGAGATCATGCTTATGATGACAGGTCGGCATCCACTCGTACCAATCGTCCGGCATGCCGAAATGCCCTGTAGATGGCACAACGCGGGAGTATTCGATGCCAAGCGATGGCAGCGTCTCCTTGATCGCACGGTTGTAGGAGCCGTTCGGATACGACATGCCGCGCACCGGATAGCCAACGAGCCGCTCCAGATTGCGGCGATCCTCCATCACCTCATACACGAGTGCTTCCTGCGGGCTTCTCGCAATCGTTGGATGCGTAAGCGTATGTGCGGATACTTCGTGCCCCGCATACAACGTGCGTATTTCTTTGGCGTCAATTCGATTGTCCAGATCGAACAGCCCTGAATTGATATGGAAAGTCCCTTTAATCCCATTGCGGTTAAAAATATCGACAAGCCGCCGATCCGCAACTGTTCCGTCATCATAGCTCATCGTCAACGCCTTGTGTCTGCCGCCCGGAAAACAAACCGTAATTCTCGAATTCATTCTCTGCCTCCTTGCGATTATGGTCCATACACCTCGAGATTCGAGTATTCTGCAATCAATGGCGCCATCTGGCGAAATCCAATTCGTCCGCCGCCAAGCGCAGGTCCGCCAAACGTACCGTCATCCTCCCAAGCAAGCAGCTGCAATCCGTTTACGAAGAACGTCATTGCCGCCCCCTTCCGCACGAGCAGCAGCTCATAACAATCGGTCACATCGCTCACATCCGGTATCGGATCGGCACCCTGAGCGACGAGATGAAAGCCGTAGCTTTTGCGCAAATTGCACGTATGCAGCTGCCGCTCCTCCGGCCACCGCCGGCGAAAATACGACAGATGGTACGCATCCATCTCGCCGTGATGATACTGCTCGTAGGGCCCCGTCCGAACGGGAAGCGCTGGATCGAACAGATCCAGCCCTCCCGCTCCGCGTGCCGCGAAGAACATGATCGCCAAGCCCGGCTCTCGTATCGGGCGGAAACGCCATGACAAGGCAATATCTGATGGGAACTGCTCTGGGCACCAGAACACGAAGTTCGCCTGCTGGCCTTCCTCCGGGCTTCTGCGGCTCTCCAATCGCATGCGGCCCATCGGGAAGCTTACGGCCCCGTCACCCTCCATAATGAAGCCGCTGCTATCCTCAACATTTGCCAGCGGATTGCGGTACAGCAGCCGCCAGCCTTCTGGAATCCCGCTCGTCTTCATCATCATCCCTTAATCCCTGCCGAATGCGCAAGCATCGCATCAAGCGATGCCGGAAGCGCATCATCGATCAGCTCCAGGCTGATGATCGTGTTAAGCGACCACTGAGCTGCTTCATTCGTATTGATCCAATCGATCTCGCGAAGCGGTCCAACCTGCTCCACATCAACCGCATCCTCCAGCAGCCGAACGCGGGCGAATGGGTTGCCGAGCAGAATCGACCACGCCGTCTGCGCAGTCTCCGCATCCTTCCTTCTAGCCGCGCCATAAGCAACGAGCGCAATGCTGAGTACCGGATGCTCGAACCGCGACGTGCTTATTTCTCCATTCGTGATCAGATCTTTACGCTCCTGCGGCAAATTGTAATAAACACCGAATTCCGCCATCATATCTTCCCATTCCGGATCCTTCAGCATATCGGCCATCTCCAGCCATACTTGCGGCCCGCCCATGCAGATTGCCAGGTGGCGGCCCCAGTTGTCATCGCCCATCGGCGTCAGCTTGCTCGTCGCTGGATCATAGCCGTAGGTCGGCCCGGAGATTAATCGGTATTTCGCCGCTTTGATGCAGTCGATGCCGGTCATGATTTTGTTCCGATAAACCTCATCCTCGTATCGTTCCCACCGCGTCATCCAGTTCGAGCTGAACGCTGCCCAGTCGGGACCAACTCGAATATGCGTCGGGTGCTCATCCGGCGGAAAATACGCCCGCATCGGATCAAGCGTCACCGTGGCATAATCCGCATCCTTCACATCATCCATTAACCCGCCGATTCGCTCATCCGCCGTCAGGTAGTAGTAATAACGATGCAGCCCCGCCATCGCAATGCGCGCTTCCTTGCAGCCGCAGCCCCAATGAACGACGTTATGACGAGAGCCTAACCCCGCATATTCGCCAAAATGATAGACATCGACTTCGCTTGTATGCCGCGTCATCGCCTCCGCAAGCCGGAAGATGTCATGCCGGCCCGAACGAAGGAACATGTACCACAGCCACATGTTGGGCGCAAGCTCCGTGTTCTGCCAAGCACAGCCGCCCAGATCGTAGTTCCACACATGCCGCACCGGATCGTAGCTGTGCATGAAATCGCCGTAATCCCACAGCCCGTACCAGCGCCGCTGCTCGACCTCGGCTTGATAGAAAGCGATAATGCCATCAAGCCGATCCTCCAGCTCTGCCTTAGCCGCTGTGCTGCGATCCGGCAGACTCCAGATGCCGAAGGCGCCAGCACGCCGATAATAGGCAGGCTCGCAGACGAGCAGCTCCGGCGACTGCGACAACGCTAGCATCCCTTCCAGCTGTTCGTTATTCGGTGTGCCGCTGAGGCACCACACGTTAATTTCGTTTGTATTGGCGATGCCGTATGGCGTTGCCCGCAGCTCCTCTGCACCCTCATAAGACGATTCCACATGCGTCCGCGTATCGTAATGGCGCAGATCCATCGCCTGCACGTCAGGCGACCAGAGCCATACCGTCAGCGATGCTTCATCGCCAGATAGCCGATCAGCCTCCAAGCCGGAAGGATGCTTGCGCCAGAAATCGCGAAGACCTGCTGCCAAGCCGCCGCCTTCCCCGCCAACATATCCTAAACCGCCTGCTCGGCGTCCTTCTGCCGAGCGCAGCCAGCTGCACCCTTCCTGCGTCCGCTTCGCGATCCGATAGTGATCGGCTGAATCCTGTACAAGCTTAAACCCATCCCATACCGCTGAATCATCGAGCAGGCTGAGGAAATAACGATCCTCCACCTCATCGAAGGCAACGATCTCGCCAGCCGTCTGCCGTTCGAACAGCTCGCGGTATTTGCCCTTCGTCCTGCGCGTATGGAGCGTCTTCGGCGATTCTGCGAACATGGCGGAATCACCCGCGAGACGCACATGACGGTTGTAAAGCGGCCCGCGCATCGGGACGCGGAACGTTATGCCGAGTCCCTTAATGAAATCCTCGTTCGGATTGCCATCATAGAAGAACGTATGCACGAGCCGGATTTGATCAAGACCTGCATATACATACAGCCGCAGCGTAAAAGGAATCCACATCGCCGATCGCCCCGTCGACCGATGGCGCCCATCAAAACGGACAACCGCTCGGACTGGTCCCGCCTGCTCGACGACAGCTGTTCGGATGACGCCGCGGAATGGCTCCTCCCGCACCGTTCGTACGCCAGATACGCCGCTGATCGTTTCCTTCAGGCAGACCAGCTCTGCGCCTTCGCACACCGGGAGTCCTTCTCTCACGATGGATCGAATAAGCCGATCGCCCTGCTTGCTCAACGTGCAGACGATTACGCCGGTATCAAGCGTAATCGTCTCCTCCGTCTCCGATACCGTAACCGGCGACGCAGGCTGAAGCGGCTCAGCACCTCCGGATAAGGAGCGCACCTCAAATCCGCCGTCCTCTATTCCATCAATGACTGCCGCATGGGCAGACCATTTCACACTTCCATCCGGCCAATAGGCTGTTGGCCAGCTCTGCATCGGCAGCTGCTTATTGCCAAGATTGGATCGGAGCTCGAGCTTGTCGCTCCGCGACAACTCGCCTTCTCGCCAAGGAACTCCCCACGTTACTCCTGCCGAAAGCTTATTGTTCGCTTGACCTTGTTCCGCTTCATGCAGCCGATTCACATTCACTGCAATGCTCGTTTCTCCCGTTGTTTCTGTGGTCATCTCGACTCATCTCCCTCGCTTAGGCGAATTATCCCCTTCATCGTATAGAGGCGCCTGCTTGCGGGCAATGAAACATTTTTGTCCAACGGGCTGGAGCGGCCTTGCACTTTGTTGCCGGATTTGCTCTATTTTGCAGCTTCTACGAGCTGCGGCTCAGCTCCCGATAACGGCTTGGCGTAATGCCCTCCGTCTTCTTGAAGATGCGATTGAAATAACTATGCTGATAACCGACTTGCTCCGCTACGCAGTTAATCTTCAGTTCCGATTCGCGGAGCAGCTCCTTCGCCCGCTCCAGCCGCAGCTCGGTCAAATAGTCAATGAAGTTTTTGCCCGTTACCTGCTTGAACGTCTTGCTCAAATAAAACGGGTTCGTCCCAATATGATCCGCACAGCTGTCCAGTGATACGTCCCGCATATAATGCTGCTGCAAATAGATCATCGCGCCTTCGATCATCCGTTTCGTCTGGCTGTGCGAACGCTCGCCCAGCTCCTTCAGGAACGGTACGATAACCTTCTCGCGGAACAAACCAGCGATCTGCTCCGGCTCATGCTTCTGAGATAGCTGCTCGTACAGATTAGCGCCTTTAAACAACCGTCCCGGATAGATGCCGGACACCATAATCGCGTGTTGAACGCTGCCTAGAAGATGGAGCATTCCCTGCTGCACATCAAATTCTTTGGCCCCCTTCACAGACAAGGCACGAATGAAATCATCCAGCAGCCTATTCGCCTCGTCCTCCTGTCCCGTCCGAAGCGCCTGCACAAATTCGCGCTCCAGCGTGAATGGATACGTAAATGCTGGTCCATCCATACCTTCGTCAGCCAGCGCTTCAATATCAACAATGCCGTTGCCGCTCTCCACGCTGCGATAGCCTGCCGCCTGCTTGGCATTCTCGAAGGCAAGCGGAATGTCGGCGATCCGAGGCGTCGGACGGCTGATAGCAATCGTCACCTGCATCCGCAGCATCCGATTAATGGAATCGGTGAGCTCCGCGCAATAGGCCCGGATGTTCTCTTCATACGGCTCGTCATTGTTTACGACCAGCAGGAGCGCTGCCGATAGATCATGGAAGTTGACGACACTGCTCTGCTCGTAATGGCGAGACGCCAGCTCTTCAATCACATTGACCGCAGCAAAAGTAACAAGTCCCTCATCGCCGTAACGGAATTTGCCCTCCATATTCGCAATTCCTGTCAGCTTCACATACAGCACGAGATAAGTGCGGCCCTGCACCTCCCATTTGTACCGCTCCATCCGCTTCTGAAGCTCCTGCTCCGAGTAGGCATAGAGATAGCCCTGCAGCAATTGATGCAGGAAGCTCTCCTTCACCTGCGGCAGCTGCTCTGCCCATCTGGTATGAAGCTCGCGGCTCTCGCTGCTAAGGAGATGCCATTGCCGCTCGATGATGGTGAACTCATCCGCCTGCTCCTCTGGCATCGGCTTGCCTGCCGTCAGCAGCCGTACAAGCCGATCGATCGGTGAATAGATGCTAAGCGAAGCAAGCCATGCAAGCACGGCGGCGACGAGCAGCGCACTTCCGCTTACGACGAGAATCAGCTTCGAAATAAACATAACGGGAGCAATGATGGTCGAAATCGGTGAAGCTGATACGTAGCTCCATTCATCCTGAATACGGGAGAAGTGACCATACGTTACCGTATACGTTTTGCCGCTCCAGTCGAAGATGAACGAGCCTGCACCTGTGCCACGTTTGGCTACCGCTTCCGTTAAAGCGTTTTCAAAATCAGATTTAGGCATACTTCCAATAGATCCGTACAGCTCCCCCGTTTCTTTGAACAGGAAGGTTTCCCCGTCGTTGTAGGGCATCATCGTGCGCAGCAGCTCGCTGACCTTCTCTCGGTCAAGCCGCAGCAGCAGCATGCCTACCGGCTTCGCCGAGCCGCCCGGCACATGGTGAACGAGCGTCAGCTCCTGATTGTCTGGATGCGCTGCGTCGAACGCCATCTGCGTCCAGAATGTCTGTCGGTTAGACTGCAGCAGATTTTGGTATGCGATTGACGTCTCATTTACTTCGGAAAACTCAGGATCGAACAACACAGGCTGATCGCCATCGACATACAGCTCAACCTTGTTGATCATCGTGTTTGAGCCCTGCATAACGAGCATTGTATTCGTAATATCGCGGGAACGAATGAAATCCTTGACGAAATCGGTGTCGCGCAGCGTGTAATTGAATTTGGAATCGAATGCCCAATGTGACAGCATAAGCTCTAAGTTAGACAATTGTTCGTCCACATTATTCGCGCGATGCTGAATCTGTTTATTGTGCATGCTCAGCAGCTCGCTCTCGAGCCGTCCCCCAGCCATCCAGTAGACAAGCGCGCCCGTAATAAGACCCGGTATACCGGAGACGAGGAGAAGCACGATTAAGCTTTTGCGATAAAATCGTCTCTTGCCGCCCGTCTGGCGGCGGCCCTTACGGTTGTTCATCCATGCCTTAAAGCTGTTACCCATCTCTCTCACCAGCCATTATTCATAAAATGTAAGCGCGTTCTTCTAGGATATATGGACATGAAGCAATGAACAAGACCCAGATGCCAACGTTAGTCTTGCATCTTTTTGCGACAATAGGACTATTTTGGTGTGACCCGTCTAAATCCTCCCTCAATTAAGGATTCAAGGGGGGTGTGCCCCTTGGACCTTAAAATTATTAAGGCTTCGCCCTATAACCCCTTCATACCATTTTACTCTACCCACCCAAACTCTCCCTGCTAGGGAGGGCCCCCGGGGTTCCAACCCCGGGACCCCGGAGGACTGGTCTATTTACGCTTGAGCGTCTGCTCGTTTACGTCCCTGCGGGACACACTTCATATAGATGGTATCTAACAATGGTTGCGGATGTGCATACATGTTCAATGTGATCCATCAGGCGAGCATATACTCGCTTTCGTCCCTGCGGGACACGCTTTCCTGTTCTGCTAGGGAGTTACTACTCGCTAATGAATGGTTACTGGTGAACCAAAAGCCTCCAGCGTACTGCTCTACATAGAGCGACGGTACGCGGGAGGCTTTAATGGTTGTGAGCGTGGTTATTTCGGTAATTTTGGTGTTTGTGGAACAGCAACGGTTATCATCGTGGCTATTATGTCGGAAAGTCGAGGTTTTGGTGCGATTGGTGCCCATTAGGCTCGATTTGCAGCCGTTAGAACTTGGTTGAGGCTGCTTTTGGAAGAATAAGCACGGGGGCAACCGTTAGAAGTCGTCGGCCGACAAAATAGACCAATGACAGCCTCCCCATCAATTCGGGCAGGCTGCCATTGGTCTTTACGAGTATGCTCCCATAATTTACTTCGTGATCATTGCTCGCTTATTTGCCGCCGGATGCTGCGTAGAGCTGATTCATCTCTTCTACCAATTCAGTGCCGCCGGTTTTCTTCCACAGCTCGACCGCTGCGAGGAAGCCAGCTTCGTCGATTTGGCCAACGATATATTTGATACGGGCATCGTTAATGATATCGTCCAGCTGTGGCCCCTTCTGCGAGTAGACCGTCGAGATGAACGGCTCTGCCGGGTTCGCAACGACGTATTGCTCGTTCTCTTTCATAAGCGCCGTCTGTTTCAGACGAAGCGGCGTCTGCTTAACCGTAATCGCTGTCGTCGATGGAATGAACGTCAGCATCTGGTTGAGGCCCTCCACCTCGGACTCCAGCAGCACCGTATCTTTGCTTGGCTCAGCGAACTCGCCGTTCTTCGTATAGTGCGTACCTTCAAGACCGAAGCTTGCCAGCGTCTGAAGCTCTTGCTCGCTCAGCTGATCGATAAATCCGAGCACACGCTTCAGCTCCTCTTCCGTCTTCACAGAGGACTTCGGAATGGACAAGAGACCAGCGAAGCCGGAGGTTGGCAGCGTGTGCAGCGTGCCGTCAGCTCCTGTTACGCCTCCCAGAACATCCATAAAGTTCTGATCGTCCGGAACCTCGTTGCCCGCTTCTTTCAATGCTGCATGAATTTTATCATCGATACGAGCTGCCGTATCAACAACGTCTACGATAACGCCTGCTTTGTTGTTGACGATCGGATCAACCCACTTCGCCGAGTCATATACCGCAAAATCCTGGTTGATCAGCTTCTCATCATACAGCTTCTTCATGAAGCGGAGTGCTTCCATATATTCTGCCGTTTCGAATTCTGGGATAAGCTTGCCGTCCTTCACGCCCCATTTGTTCGGTGCACCGAACCACAGCTTCATCGTATCAAAGCCGCTTGCCCAGCCGCCGGTCCACTTGACGAGCACCATACCGTACGTATCGTCTTTGCCGTTCTTATCCGGGTCCTTCTCCTTGAACGCCTTAAGCATATTGTAGAAGTCGTCCACCGTCTTCGGCTCGCTCAGGCCAACGTTCTCCAGCCAGTCCTTCCGGTATACGATACCGTTGCGGCCGAGGTTACGCGAACGGTAGATACCGTATGTTTTTCCTTCGACCGAGGAGTTGTTCAGGATGACCGGGTTCGCTTGGCTCAGGAATTTGTAATCTTTGAGGTAGGACGACAGCTCCCAGAATGCACCGGATTTGGCTGCATTCACGAAGCTGGCGCCTTTCGCATTATCGATATAAATAATGGTTGGCAGTTTGCCCGACGCTAGCGTAATGTTCAATTTGTCTGAATAAGATGCGTTCGGTACCCAGAGGAAGTGAATATCCGTATTCGTCAGCTTCTCGATCTGTGCAGCAACCGGGCTGTCATCCTTCGGGAAATTCGTCTTGAAGATCGGCAGCATAATCTCCAGCTTGAGAGGGTCCTGCTGCTTGGGCGTATCTGTCGTTGTTGCCGTATTCGTGTCCGTGCCTTTGCTGGCTGTCTCTGTTTGTTCGGATGTGCTCGTTTTCTTGTCGTCATCCGAGCTCGAACCACAGGCTGCAAGCGAGCTTGCTACAAGCGTACCCACCAGGAATGTTGCAGTTAAGCGCTTTCTTGTCATAGCATTTCGTTTCATGATAAGCGACCTCCCATAGGAATAGTAGTATCATATCGTAAAGCCGCGTTTACAGCTATCCTATCTATGTGCAACGCGGATTTCACGCACGGTAAGCTCGGGGCTTTTAGCCCTTGACGGAGCCAAGAAGAACGCCCTTGGCAAAATGCTTCTGAAGAAACGGATATACCATCAGAATCGGTACGGTACCGACGACGATGACAGCCATTTTGATCGACTGCTCCGGCGGTTTGACGAAGTTCGGATCCATGGAGTTCATGTCTCCTGCCGCCGCTTGCGACAAGAGGACAATCTGGCGAAGCAGCACTTGCAATGGCCACTTCTGCGGATCGTTTAAGTACAGCAGCGAGGAGAAAAAATCGTTCCAATGGCCTACTGCATAGAAAAGCGTAAATGTTGCAAGCACCGGCGCTGACAACGGAAGCACGATGCGAAACAGCAGCCCAATCTCAGAGCAGCCATCGATTCTCGCCGCTTCCTCCAGCTCCGGCGGGAGCTCCTGGAAGAAATTTTTGACAATGATCAGGTTGAACGCATTAATCGCACCAGGGAGCATGAGCGCCCAATATGTATCAAGCAGATGCAGATCGCGAATGACGAGATAGGTCGGGATCATGCCGCCGCCGAACAGCATCGAGAAGATAACGAGATTAAGAACGAAATTGCGGCCCATCAGCCCACGCTTGGCCAGCGCATAAGCCATCGTCACCGTAAACGCCAGGTTGACCAGCGTACCAATCACCGTTACGTAGATGGAAACGCCAATGCTTCTCATAATCGTGTCCGTGGAGAAAATGAACTTATAAGCATTCGCCGTAAACTTCTCTGGGATAAGGAATACTGCCCGTTTGGTCAGCTCCGCATCCGATGCGAACGACCCCGCCATAATGTAGATGAACGGCAGAATCGCTGCAGCAGCAAACAGCCCAAGCACGATGTAGTTGATGACGTCGAAGGTGACTCCGCCAGGCGTTCTGTATGTTCTAGCCATAGGAAGCGCCCTCCTTTCCCTAAAATAAACCCGTTAGTATAAGCCCGATTGGCCGAATCGCTTCGCCAGCCAGTTCGTGCCAAGCACGAGGATGACGCCTACGACCGATTTGAACAAGCCAACGGCCGTGCTATAACTGAAGGCGCCTTGCGTAATACCCATCGCATACACGTAGGTATCGAACACTTCCGCCGTCTCGCGGTTAAGTGGATTGAGAAGCAGATAGATTTGTTCAAAGCCATTGTCGAGTACATGGCCCATGCGCAGAATCAGCAGGATGACGATCGTACTGCGCAGTGCGGGAAGCGTAATATGCCACAATTGCCTCCACCGATTAGCGCCATCCACGATAGCCGCCTCATATTGCTCCACATCGACCGCTGCAAGCGCAGCGAGGAAAATAATCGTCCCCCAGCCGCATTCCTTCCAAATCGTCTGCAGGATGATAATAGGTCTGAACCAATCAGGATTCGTCAAGAAGTCGATCGTATGTCCCGTACGAGCATTCACCCATTCGTTGACCACGCCGCCCTCCGTCGTAAGAAACACATAAGTCAAGCTGGCTACGATAACCATCGAGATGAAATGCGGTACGTAAATCAACGTTTGAACCGTACGCTTAAACAGCGCAATACGCACCTCATTCAACATAAGCGCAGCGATGATCGGTGCCGGGAAGAAGAAGACCAAGTTGTAAAAGGAAAGCACCAGCGTATTGCGTAATAGCTTGAAGAAATCCGGATTGGTGAAGAACAATCGAAAATGTTCGAATCCGACCCAATCGCTTTTCCAGAACCCGAGAAACGGCTGATAGTTCTTAAAGGCGAGCAGCACGCCCCACATCGGAACGTATTTGAATAATAGAAAATAAATCAGGCCGGGCAGCAGCAGCGCGTACATCCATTTGTCTCGCTTCAATCGGCTCATGATGCTTGGCCGATACACGGAGGTTCGCTGAACTGCAGCCGTTGTTGGTACAGCATTGTGCTTCACCTAGGTTCACCTCCTAATGAAAGTCCGTCGATTTCGTGATGCAGTCTTAGTATGCTTGTGTTCGTTCCTTTCCGGCAATTAGACATTTTGGAATGCATGATTCGGCAGTGCTTTGCACTTTATCTCTGAGGGGCCAAGAGGCGTTCAAGAAAGTACAATTGCCCGCCGTTACGAGGTTCGTTACAGTTGAAGAGTATGCTTGAACAGGAAGAACAGGAGGAAAGTTGCGATGAATGCGAAGAGCGGAAAACTGTATCACGGAACGGCCTGGTACCCGGAATTATGGGATGATTCGGTCATCTTGCACGATATTGCAATGATGAAGGAGGCGGGCATCAACGTAGTCCGAATCGGGGAATTCGCCTGGTCGACGATGGAACCGACTGAAGGTGACATTAACATTGACTTGTTTGCGGATATCATCTTAAGACTCCACGCAGAAGGCATCGATACGATCATGTGCACGCCGACGGCAACACCGCCGATCTGGCTGACCCACCAGCATCCGGAGCGTCTTCATGTGGATGATCGCGGCACTATAATGGGGCATGGCTCGCGTCAGCATATATGTACGAATAACGCCGTATTTCGCGCAAAGGCTGCTCGGATTACCGAGGCCATCGCTTCGAGGCTTGGACGGCTTCCAGGACTGATTGGCTGGCAGCTGGATAATGAATTCAAGGCGCATGTCGCCGCTTGTCATTGCGAGAGCTGCCTCCTCCTCTGGCAGAGATGGCTGGAAGACCGCTATGGAACGATTGAAGCACTCAATGAAGCTTGGGGGGCCGCGATCTGGAGCCAGCAGTATGAACGATTTGATCAAATACCGCATCCAGGGCCAACGCCTTTCCTGCACAGCTCCTCGATGCAGACCGCACATCGGCGGTTCAGTATGGCAAGCATCGCCCAATTCGCCGATGAGCAGGCAGCCATTATTCGCCGATTCTCGGAAGCGCCAATTACCCATAACAGCAGCATTGCCTTCCACGTCGATAATGAGCGTCTGTTCGAGCATTTGGATTTTGCTTCCTTCGATACATACGCAAGCGCGGAGAACTACGCCGCCTATCTGATTAACTGCGATCTATTCCGCAATTACAAGCCGGGCCGCGGCTATTGGCTCATGGAGACAAGCCCTTCCTACAGCGGCTCGCTCCAGAGCGCTGCCGTTCCGCATCCGCAGGGCTATGTGGCGGCAGAGTCCGCTGCAGCCTATGCGCTGGGTGCGGAGGCATTCTGTTATTGGCATTGGCGGCAGCATCGCAGCGGCTGCGAGCAGCCGCATGGCTCGGTGCTGAGCGCTTGGGGCAAACCAACCATTGGTTGGGCGAATGTGCTTGAGGTTGAGTCAGCAAGGCGCACGCTGGAACCGCTGCTGCTCGCATCGGAGCCGGCGAAGGCCGAAGCGGCGCTCGTCTATTCCGATCGAGCGAAGGCATTCATGGCGACGGAACCGCTCAAAGCGATGAACTATCGCGGCTTGATGACGAGCTATTACGCCAGACTGCTGGCGATGGGCATTCATCGGGATGTCGTGCCAGAGGGGGTTGAGCTTCAAGGGCGCAAGCTGCTGCTGACCCCCTTCCTGCCATACGTCAGCGAGGAATTCATGCGCAGCGCAATAGCATTCGTAGAGGAAGGCGGTACATGGATCGTCGGGCCGGTTACAGGCGGCAGAACGGAGGAGCATACGATTCCGACAGATGCGGCGCTTGGTAAGCTGGAGGAATTAGCTGGCGTCGAAGCCCGCTTCTCTTACCCGCTCGACGGATCAGGTGCGGTCGGCGAAGCTTTCGGCATACGAGCGCCGCTCGGCATGTGGGGCACCGTCTTCGAGCTGCAAGGAGCAGCATCAGTCGGCACGATGATTGACGGCTTGACGCCTGGATACTCGTTCCTAACCGAGCATCGTGTCGGTGACGGTCTGCTCGTTATGCTCGGCGCGATGCCTATTGGTGAAGAAGGGGATGCCATGCTGCGCGCTATGCTGGATCACTATGCTTCATACGCAGATGTAACGCTTCGCGTAGACGCGACCTCTGGCACGCTCGTCGCGCCGAGGGTTGAAGCTGATGGCCGTCAGCTGTGGGTTATCGTCAATATGGATGGCCGTGGTGGTACGGTAATCGTTCCGGATGGTACGGTTGATGCCTTGACCGATGAGCCAATCGAAGCCGGTTCTTTAGCTGTTGAGCGCTATGCGTACCGTGTCGTGCGGCTGCCACTGGTGGTTTAAGCAAAGCGATGTATAAAGGAGAGTAACACGCCTATTTCGCTTATGGGAGCGGCTATCTGGGCACTTCACACCCTTGCCTATGCCTGCAGCCGCTGCTCAAGCCTGTAAAACATACATCTTTTTGCACCCAATTCGGCTGCATCGCGACCGAAAACTGCAAAACATGCAGTTTTTTCGCATAGAAATGGCGCCATTAGCTCAATGAGACCGGAAATCCTGCAGGAAATGCAGGATTTCCCTTCATAACGCGCTCAAGAGTAAAATGCCTGTATATTCTGCAGTTTTCTCCCCTATCCAGCCTGCCAAATAAAAAGGACCACAGCCTCCACTTTCTCTCAAAGTGGAAGCTGTGGTCTTTCTAGTTACATCGATAGATCGCCTTGCTGCGACTGGTGCGCTAAGACGCCAGCGGATGCAGCTGCAGCTGTCATCGCTCGACTGCCCTGTCCATACAGCTCCTTCATCAGCGTCTCGATCGGCAATGGCGTAATCGCCATATCTTGAATGCCGCATTGCTCGTTGACTGTGCTGATGAACCGCTTCAACGGGATGATCTCCGTATCGATCTCCAGCTCGGCTTCAACGTCGCTGATGCTGTTCATCACGGTTACGCCTTGCAGCGACAGCATGCGGATCGGCGTATCCGTTACGATGCGTACCGTCTTCTTGTCACCCAGCATTCGCTGCAGATTGGTCAGCGCGTTATCGTAGACGATCTCGCCATGATTAATGACGATTACGCGCTCCGCTAACAGCTCCACATCATCCAGATCATGCGTCGTCAGAATGAACGTCACACCTTGCTTGTTCATGTCTTTGATGAAATCGCGAATGCTCTCCTTCGCGAATACATCAAGCCCGATCGTCGGCTCATCGAGGAAGACGAGCTCTGGTCCATGCAGCATCGCCATAATGAACTCGCATTTCATCCGTTCGCCAAGCGAGAGCTGACGAGTCGGCTTCCGAATAATATCGCCGACCTGCAGCAGCGTCGTCAGCTGGTCCAGCCTGCTGCGATAGTCCGCTTCGGGTACGCCATAAATTGCTTTATTCATATAGAAAGCATCAATCGGCGGAATATCCCACAGAAGCTGCGACTTCTGACCGAATACGGCTCCGATATGGCGAACATATTCCCTCCGCTGCTTCCACGGTGTCAACCCGAGCACCTTTGCTTCGCCGGAGGTTGGATGAAGGACGCCAGTGAGCATCTTAAGCGTCGTCGATTTGCCTGCTCCATTCGGTCCGAGGAAGGCGACCATCTCACCGCGGTTCACCGAGAACGAAATATCTCGTACCGCATGAACCTCCTTCATCGGCCGGCGAATCAGGTTCATCGCGATTTCTCGCATCGAGTGGCCTCTCTCATGCGTCATATACGTCTTCGTCAATTGGTTCACTTCAATCATCGTCATGTCCCTCTTCCCTCCTTAGCCGCCTGCGCTCGTATAGCGTCCCAACATCGCATGCCAGAACCAAAGTCCCAACGCCAGGAATAAGACACTTGCGCCTGCTGCCCCCAGCGTCTCCCAGCCGCCCCGCCCCAGCAGCGCAACTGCCGGCATATTCGCAATCAGTCCGACCGGAATGACATAAGTGAGCAGCTGCTGCACCGCTTTGCTGTAGATCGTGCCGGGGTACATGCCGAAGCTCGTCACCGAGTCGAATATATCGAACACCCGGCTGCTGCCTACCCATTGAAACAGGAGGCCCGACAGCAGCAGCGCGAACGTACATAACACAGCAAGCGAGGCGGCGAACAATGCGGCGAATTGCAGCCAGCCTGCGATAGAAGGTGCATCAATGCCCGATAATGCATACCCGAACAGTACGCCGCCGCTGAGCAGCCGGCCGAAGTCGTCCAAGTCCAGTCCGCGCAGCATCGTCATCCAGAGCACCGAGCGCGGCTTCAGCAGCAGCAGGTCGAAGGTGCCTTCCCGAACGAGACCAAGCGTCGTGTTCACCATGCCGAAGAACAACGGAAACGCGATTCCTTTGGCAAGACCGAAGATCGCCTGCACGAGCAGCGCTTCATGCAGCGTCCAGCCTGCGAACGTCGCGCCAGACCGATAGACCAGCAGCGTAATAAGCGGAACGATAAGATCACCCGCAATAAGCAGAATAACGCTTAGTATAAAATGGCTCCGATACGCCATTTGCTCGGCGATCTTCGTCCGCATTACCGCCCAGAAGCAGGCAGCCGTACTGCGAATAGCTGCTATCATACGCCCACCCCCGAGAATCTGCGGATTGCGATATGATAGAGCAGCAGCGTCACCGCTGCCATTGCGGCCACCGCGCCTGCCTGCACACCAACGATGGCAGGGATGGACAGCTTAATGCCTGCCAGCTCATAATCGCCGATAAACACGCGGGTTGGAACGTAAGAGATGAACTGAAACGGCAGGAAGAACAATACCTTCTGCAGCTGCTCCGGGAAGAAGGACAGCGGAACGAACAGTCCCGCGCTTATATCTTTCAATAGAAGAAACACCCGCCGAATCCCTTCTGCCCGAACGAGCCAGAACGCCGTCATCCCGACACAATAATTGATTAGGAAGTTCATAAGAAAGCTGAGTATGATCGTCGCCACAGCCCACAACGGCTGTGCAGGCATAATATCGACCTGGAAGACGAATTGAAAGATTAAGAATATCGGTACAAACTCGATCCAGAAGCCAAGCGAGCGGTGACCAATCTTCTGCGAGAGCGCGAACAGCCAATGCGGCATCGGACGCAGCGCGAATGTAACGAATTTCCCCGTTCGAATGAGCATCTGCAAATTCCAGTCTGCGAAGTCGAATGTCAAATAGTTGATCACAGCCGCGATGCCGAAGTAGGCGAGCATCTGCTCCAGCGTGAAGCCGTTCAATGTCTCCCGGTCTTGATAAACCGCGTGCCAGATGAAATATTGGACGAGAAAATAGACAGGGCCGATCAGGAGAGAAATGGCCATGTGTGAACGGTAAGCCGCCCATTCCTTGTAGGTGGCAATGCCGATCGCCTGAATGGAGCGGACCGTGCGAATCATTGCAGTCCCGACCAGATCATATTTTTCAAATTAAGCATCGACTCCGGCACCCAGTCTACTATGCTCGGCACGAAGAATACGACAACGAGCTGCTCCACAGGATCAACCATTAATGCGCAGCGGCCCGCTCCCTCGTGCATGTAAGCGGAAGGCGCGAAGAAGTCAACCGGGAAAGATAACGATGAACTTAGGCCAAAATGAAACTTCTTAATATCGCCGCCCCAGTTATACGCTGGAACACCTTTCGGGAACTGATCGCGCTTAATCAATTCAATCGATTTGCGGCTCAAGATCCGCTTGCCGTTATAGGAGCCTGTCAGCATCATTTGGCCGAAAATGTTCAAATCCTGCAGCGTCGAGTACAAACCGCCGCCCGTACGCGGAGGCGCAGCAGGATTGTCAGCTATCCGTCTCTTCAAGCCCCGGACATCCCAATCATTCGTTACACATACTTCATCTTCGAGATGCTCCGGCACCTCGAAGAACGTTCGAGTCATGCCAAGCGGCTCGATAATGGTCGTACGAATATATTCGTCGAAGCGCATACCCGATGCCCGCTCCATAATCTCCCCTAATATTGAGAAGCCTGCGGAGCTGTAATTCCACTGCGCCCCAGGCTCGCACACCGGCGGGCCGGACAACATCGCTTTGATCCATTGCGACTTGCTGCGCGCAAGCTTCTCCGCATCCGTAAGCGCCGCCAGGTCTTCTTCCCCGTCCTCGAATGCGAATAACATATCATACCAACCGAGCGGGTAAGGCTCCGTAAAGTAGCCTCCATCGGGTATGATCCCGGACGTGTGGGTGATCAAATGGTGGATCGTCACTTTGGCGTATGATGACTTATCGAACTCTGGAATCCAGTCCTTCACAGGCTGGATCAGCGTCAGCTTGCCTTCCTCTACTAGCCGCATGATGCATACGAGCGTGAACCATTTGGTCACGGATGCAATTCTGCGGATGGAGTCCGGCATATAATCAGGGCTGTCTTCCGTATGCCGCAGCGCGCCAATCGCCTTGCTCGCGAATACTTGTCCCTCGCGCGCGAATAGATATGAAGCGCATTGCAGCTTGTTCTCGTTAATCAATCCGGTAAGAAGTCCGTCGATACGGTCAAGCACTTCCTGCCGATAGCCAGCCGCCTCTGGCGTAACATCCACTTGAGCGGTCTGTATGCGGACACTCATCTCTGTATCCTCCTATAATAATGAAATATCGATTACAGCAATGCCGACCAGACAATATTGCGCGGGTTGATGACCGCCTCAGGCAACCATCCTGCCTTGTTCGGTACGAAGAAGACGTATACCAGACGCTCAACCGGATCGACGTACAATCCGCTATGCCCATAGCCCTCATGCGAGAAGGTGGATGGCGAGCACAGATCAGCGCCTCCGAGCCCCCATCCGAATGCGTAGCGGCTGTCCGTCGAGTTATTGCCCCAGCAGCGATTATGTACATCTTGGAGCTGATCGGATACCATCATCTGCACCGAGCGGCGTCCCAGCACCGTGCTGCCGCCTAGTGTACCGCCATCCAGCATCGCTTGTCCGAAGCGATAGAGATCCATCAAGGTTGAATAAAAGCCATTGCCTCCTGCCGGTAAAATATCATCATCCATCGGGAATGGCTCAAAAATCTCCTTATACCCCCACTCGCCTACGAAGCAAGTCTGGTTACGAAGCTGCTCCGGCACCCGCATGAATGTGTTCTCCATGCCTAGCGGGTCTAGAATGTGCTGTTTAATGTAAGCTTCATAGCCCATACCGGACACACGCTGAATAATCTCTGCTAGCAGCGCATAGCCGGCGGAGCTGTAAATCCATTGCTCGCCTGGCTTGGCCAGCGGCTTGCCTGCAATAATAGCTTTGATCGATTCGGATTTGGACCAGCTTCCCGATCGCTTCTTCGTCTCATGTGCGAACCACTCATACCAAGGATGCGCATAAGCTTCGCCAAGCACGTCGGGATCTGGCCCAACACCCGATGTATGCGTCACCAAATGCCAGATCGAGATTCCACGATGCATCGCAGTATCGAATTCAGGCAGAATCGTGCTGACCGACTGTGTCGGGTGAAGCAGACCTTCTTCGCATAACCGCGTAATTGCGGCGGCTGTGAGCACTTTCGTAATCGAATAAATTTTGCGAATAGAATCCAGTTTGAAGTCTGGCGAATCTGCCTTATACGTTAGCTTTCCTTGCGATTTGTTCACGACGATTTGTCCATGCCGTGCGACAAGGTAGCTTGCGCCCTGCAGCTTGCCTGCCTCAATGAGATTGCCGAAGTGCTTGTCCAATAGCTCCAGCCTCTCGCCATCCATGCCAACATGCGCTGGCACCGCATCGGTTCTACCCTGATGAATCGTCAATACGCTTTCCATGGAACCCCTCCTAACAAATTCATAATAGTAGATTGATAGAGAAAAAGGAAAAGTAATCCAATAGTAACCGAACATAGATTCGTTGTAAATTACTATTTGTCGAATTTGTGACAAATTTTACAGAATGTAATGACCCTCACAACAAGAACGCATGTTCCTTCCAATTTTATCAAGATCGAGACCTCTGCATGTTGGCGTCACATCGATCTAGGCAGGTAGTCACACTCTCCTCTGTGACCATCGTTCAATAACACAATAGGCGCCTGGACCAATTCACAGAGGCACCATATTGTGGTTATCTAGGTATTGTCGAAATTTAGCAGGGCTTTATTGCTAATAAAGCGAACGACCGGCATACAGATGATGGGGGATGCTCAAATTGAAACGTTGGATTGCAATTGCATCGATAAGCGCCATGCTGGCGGTTAGCGGAGGGATAAGCTTCACACCAGCGGCACATGCGGCTTCGACAGTCGCGTTCAAGGATATTGCGAAGCATTGGGGCAAGGCAACGATTGAAGATATGGTGACAAGGGGCATACTGGACGGGTATCCGGACGGAAGCTTCCGGCCGAATGACCCGGTGAAGGTCGACCAGTTTATCAAAATGCTTGTTCTGTCCTATTCGGAGCTGCATCCGAACGGGGAGCGCAGCTGGAAATCCACTTTCTTGAACTCGCTTAGCGAAGAGAATCGAACGATTGTCGCACAAGACTATCGCTACTATGATTTTAAACCAAGCACGACGGGATACTGGGCTAAGCCGTTCATCGATATCGCAAGTGACCTGCATTTTCTGAACAAAAGCCGCTACAGCGATTTTCAAGGCAATATGACCCGCGAGAACGTCGCTGAGGTGCTGTATTACACCCTTCAAGAAACCGAATATCTGGAGGATGAGTCGTTCAGCCGCTCCGTCGCACAGTCATTTGGCGACTTAACCAGCGCATCGGATCGGATGCAGAAGTTTATCGCAGAAGCGCTGGTGAAGGGCATTATGCAAGGCTATCCGAATGGCAAATTCGGCGTAGGCGACGTCGTGACTCGCGCAGAGGCACTCGTGATTCTCAATCGGCTGACAGACGCCAGCAAGCGAATTCCTATGCAGCCATCGGCGGACAAGCTGCAGCGTCTTGTACCGGCTGCGGGAGGCGCGCAGAAGGTCGTCGTATTCCCTGACAAACGGATGTGGGAAATCTACGATGTATTGCTCCAGGCCGGCAAGCTGCGTGGCAGCAACTATGATCTGCTGGGCACAACGCTCCGCTTGTTCAAGGACGGTTCAGAGAAAGCCGCTGTGCTCGATTCAACAACGTCAGCCAAGACGACGCCGGAAACGTCCATCTGGCTGGACACCGCGTACAATACCTACGGCATTACCGTCGTGCTGCGCGATGGCACGCGTGCGCGTAACAAGGAGTCGATTACTTTGTTCGCCAACACGCTGTTCGGCTATAATGCCTTTGCCTTTAACAAATGGTTCGACGCCGTATGTACGGAGATCGAGGCAGGACGCCCCCTCGCATCCAAGCAAATTACGATCGGCACGGATTATGTCAGTCTGCTCGTCGACAGCGCTGCGAAGACGGTCAGTTTCTCGATTGCAGCGATTAAGCAATAGGGAGATACAACGAAAGCCCAATTCTCATGAAGAGAACTGGGCTTTTTGTTCGTCGTTGGAGCCGCACTCGTTTGATAAACCTGACTAACGCATGCAAAATGTGCATCTTTTTCGGCTCAACTGCATTGAAGAAAGACGAATTCCTGCAATTCGTACAGGTATTTGGAACTAGAATGACCGTCCGGCAATCAACTGGTTATAAATTCCTGCACCTATTGCAGGAACACCTCTCCTTAAGTCACAGTTAGCACGTAAAACTGCATCAAATGCAGGCTTTCTTACTTTCACAGTTTATATATGATATTTGTCATACTCTCACCTTGACGTTTATGACTAAGACGCCGAATCGTCTCCCTTTATAATGAAGATATAAGATTGTTATAAATGACATGCAACCCGAAAGCATCAATTAGGAGGAAGTACCTGTGGATCCGATGAATATTGCAGAACTGAAGAAACATTCCGCTCCGTTTGCACGAACGAACACCAAAGCCAGCATTCGTCAGTTAGGCAATACCTTGCTGCCGTTTCTGCTGCTATGGATAGCGGCGTATGCGAGCTTATCCATCTCATACTGGCTGACGTTGCCGATTGCGATCGTCGCGGCGAGCTTCCTTATTCGGACCTTTATTATTTTTCACGATTGCTGCCATCAGTCATTCTTCAAGAGCCGCAGGGCGAACGATTGGCTGGGGAACATTACAGGCATTCTGACGCACTTTCCTTATGAGCAGTGGAAGAACGCTCACAATATTCATCACGCGACGAGCGGCAACCTCGATAAACGAGGCGTCGGCGATATGTGGGTGATGACTGTGGACGAATATATCGAATCCCCGCCGCGGCTCAAGCTCGCCTACCGACTGTATCGGAATCCGCTGGTGTTTCTTGTGCTTGGCCCTCTGCTCGTCTTTCTCGTTACTTACCGCAAGAACCGCCCTGGGGCAAAGAGTCGCGAGAAGCTGAATACGTATTTGACGAATGCGGCCATTGCTGCCCTGTATGTCGTGCTATGTGCGCTGCTTGGATGGAAAAGCGTATTACTCGTGCAGGTCCCGATTCTTTGGGTTGCAGGAACGATGGGGATTTGGTTATTCTATGTTCAGCATCAATTCGAGGATTCGTACTTCGAGCATGACGATGAGTGGAGCTATGTGAAAGCCGCCGTCGAAGGCAGCTCCTATTATCAGCTTCCGCGAGTGCTGCAATGGATAACGGGCAATATCGGCTTCCATCACGTGCATCACTTGAATCCGAAGGTGCCTAATTATAATCTAGAGAAGACACATCTGGCCATACCGCCGCTTCAGAAAGCGGCAACCATCAACCTTCGTACCAGTCTGCAATCGCTCCGGTTCCGCCTATGGGATGAGAACGCAAAGACGTTTATCGGCTTCCGTGAGCTAAGAGCCGTCCGTAAGAGGCAGGCTGATACACCGGAGCTACCGATTAATAAGAAAGCTACATTCGGCCGCACCGGCTAGAACTGTATTCGTCGCAGCAAAAGGTGGACTAACATGCTAAAGTGGCGTTCAAATTTGTACAAAACATCTGGGCTGAATCCTTTCATATCCGCCATCTTGTTTATTCTGCCCTTCTATTATATATTTCGTACTTCCAAAGCACATACGGCGGTAGGAATCACGCTGATTATCCTGTTCCTCGTCTCCTATGCGCTTGTCTTCATCACCAAAGGGTGGAAGGTGTACGTCTGGTCGAGCATCCAGATTGCCATCTCCATTACGATGACCGTCCTATTCGGGTTTGTGTACTTCTCGCTGCTGATTGCATTCGTTATAGGAAACATTGGAAGCAAGAGGGGCTTTATTACGCTGTATATCGTTCATCTTACGGCAGCATTCGCTACGATCGATTATGCGATCATCATCAAGAATCCAATGGTCATCAATCAATTGCCCTTTGTCTTCATTTGCTTGATCATGGTCATCCTGCTTCCTATCATTAACTACAACCGCAATAAGAACGAACAGCTGCAAGGCCAGTTGAATGATGCCAACCGGCGCATCTCCGAGCTAGTGAAGCTCGAAGAACGCCAGCGTATCGCAAGGGATCTGCACGACACGCTTGGTCAGAAGCTTTCGCTGATTGGTCTCAAGAGCGACCTCGCCCTTAAGCTGATGAACAAAGATGCTGCGCAGTCCATGGTCGAGATGAAGGAAGTCAGACAGACTGCGAGAAATGCGCTTAAGGAGGTTCGTCAGATCGTGACGCAAATGCGCGGCGCGAGGCTGCCAGAAGAGATCGCCCGTATCGAGCAGATGCTAAGTACCGCTCGCATTGCGTTAACGGTAGAAGGCGATCTCGAACCGAAGTACTTATCGTTAATGAACGAGAACGTACTTTGCATGTGTCTGAAGGAGGCCGTTACGAACCTCGTCAAACATAGCGGAGCATCTGCCTGTACGATCACCATCCGACCGGATCGCCTAGCATTGGTTGTCATCGTCGAGGATAACGGGATCGGGATGTCACAGCAAGCTACGTACTCCAATGGCAGCGGTCTTATTGGAATGAAAGAACGACTCGAATTCATTAATGGGAGCCTGGAGCTTGGCGATGGTCCGGGTACCGCCCTGATCATGACAATACCCAATACCCAACCAAGAGAGAAGGCTTGATAATGATTCGTATCGTAATCGCAGAAGATCAACGAATGATTCTCGGCGCTCTCGCTGCGTTGCTTGATCTGGAAGAAGATATGACGGTCGTTGCCAAAGCAAGCAACGGAGAGGATGCCGTCAAGCTGGTGCGTCTTCATCAGCCAGACGTATGCATTCTGGATATCGAGATGCCGCTCAAGACAGGCTTGGAAGCGGCCGAGGAGCTGTCTGCCTTTGCGCTGGATTGCAAGGTTGTGATCCTCACAACGTTTGCACGTGCGGGCTATTTCGAGCGAGCGATCAAGGCTGGCGTGCACGGCTATTTGCTGAAAGACAGTCCCAGCGAGGAGCTTGCGAACGCTGTTCGTACGATCGTTGGCGGCCGGCGTCTATATGCCCCTGAATTAATGGATGAGGCTTACGGCGAGGAGAATCCGCTTACCGAGCGAGAGAAGGCTGTCCTGACGCTCATTGCCGACGGCAAAAGCACAAAGGAAATTTCGAAGGAATTGTTTATTACCCCCGGAACGATTCGCAATTATATCTCCGTTATTCTGAACAAGCTTGGCGTCGGCAACCGCGTAGAGGCGATCAAGCATTTTAAGGATAAGGGCTGGTTTAAGTAAGGACACGACGAATCATAATGCCACCTCGGATAGAGTAACAGAAACACTCAGGGCCATCCTTAACGGATGGCCCTTTCAGTACTTTTTACGCTTCTATGCTTTCATTTCAGCGCGTTTGGCATCGAGTTGTTTATTGATGTCGTCTACGTCTTTATCAGACAGCGGGTAGAACTGGATTACAATCATTGAAACAATCGCAAGAACTGCAGGTATCCAAATAGCCGTCATATTAATCCCTGATAGAGCGTTGGCCGTCTGCAGCTCGGCATCTCCATCAAATCCGTACGCAGCGAGGAACCACAGCGGAACGGCACCTCCAAGCGTAAAGCCGACCTTGAAGAACAGTCCCATAATCGCATTGATGATTGCAGCATTGCGTTTACCGGACTTCAGCTCGCCATAAGAAACCACTTCAGGAACAAGCGCCCACATGAAGCCAGTCGCTGATGACAAGCCCCATTGCTTGATGAAAGTCGAGACATAAGCCAGCCACAGCTGATCGTGCATGCCATCCAGGCTCCAAACCCAAGTCAGAATTTCGCCGATTACGAACATACCCAGGAACAGATGGAAGAAGCCTTTTTTACCGAAGGTCTTTTTAAGCTTTGGCCAGAACACGGTAAAGGCAATGCCTGGGATCGAGGCGATCAGACCTACTGCACCCAGCCAGTCCGAGTGATCGACGGTATATTGGTAGAAGAAGCCGTTGACCGTATTCATGAAGAACATAAAGGTAAATGCCAACATGAAGAATACACCTAGGATGATCAATGGCGGATTATTCTTAAACTCAACAAAGAAATCATACACTTTAACTTGTGCCGATTGCTCCGCATTGGCAACAACACGTTCTCTCGTAAGCTTGTAGCAAAGGAAAAGCGCAATTGCGCCAATAATCATATAGATGGCATAAACGCTAAACCAAGCATGATCTGCAGAGGGGTCCGTATAGGTCCCCATGTTCAGCTTCAATCCGAACAAACCGGTATCTTTGAGTGAACGATCTTTAGGCGCCACCATTTGAACAAACATTGGGAACAACGTATATACGAGCAGATTCGCAACGTTTGCAAGCGTCATGCGAGTCGTAGTGATCTGGTCAACGGATTCAGGATTACGGGTCAATGAGGCGTTCAATGAACCATAAGGAATGTTGACGACAGAATAGACCAGATCAAGCAGCAAATAAGTAATGAAAATAAAGGGCACAGAGCCACGGAGACCCGGAATAGGAGCAAACAGCAGCGCACTCAAGATAACGAGCGGAATGCCTGCACGAAGCAGCCATGGGCGGTATTTACCTGCTTTTGATGAGCGTTTGTCGACATAGGTCCCGACCATCGGATCCCAGACGACATTGACGATACGGACAAAGAGGAAAATAAATCCTGCAGTCGCTGTGCCGATCGCATTAACGGTCGTCAGGAAGAGGGCAAGAAAGCCTCCGACTGTACCAAAGACCAGATTTTGAGCAAAGTCTCCAAAGCCGTAGCCCATGCGTTCAATCAGACTGAGCTTGCGATACTCTTCTTGCTGAACAACTTGTGTGTTATTACTCATGATGAATGCTCCTTTACGTTTTCCATAAACATTTGAAACTACTAGATAAAAGCCCTTACATTTTTACAAGCTCGTTCAAGGTTCAGGTAAATTAAATAAAAAAAAATCCAATACCTATATAAAATACCCGTCCAATGATTCGTTATACTCCTCCTGCCAATGTTGTTCTGTGATTGGCGATAATTCCTCTACGTTCACCTCTTTGTTTGTTTAATGAACAAACAAAGGTAACATCTATTATCCATAATCGCCTTCAGCTAAGCAACCGCCAAATATATACAGTGCCGCGGTTACCTATCAAACGATTCGTTAAAAGCCGCCCATACGAAAAAAGACCATCCTTCTGCCGGATGGCCTTCGCTCTCGTTTAAAGCAGCTTTGCATCTGCAACAAGACTCTTATCCTCGAATCGCGTAGACAAAACAACAAGTGTCGATGTAAAGCCGAATGTATTGCAGCGTTCAAGGAGGGCTTCTAAGGTTTCGCTCGTTGCGACAGACTAAGTTAAGCCTGCAAAACCTACATCCTTTTTACGCTCAGGCGGTAGAATCCAGACTAATTGCTGCAAAACGTGCAGGCTTTTCACACCCGATTTGGCTAAAATGGTGCCGCGTACGCATAAAAGGTGCATCAACTGCAGGCTTAGCGCGTCGGGGGAACTGGCGGCCTAGAAAGCCTGCACGATATGCAGGTTTCGTTAATCGTGGTGCGCATAGCTATCTTATAGCTTAATGGCCCATGCCTTGGCGCGGCGCTTCGCCTTCAGGCGGCTGCGTGCGGCGAATGAACAAGCCGATCACGAGCGCGAGAACACCCATGCACAGACCTACCCAGAACGCATTGTGCAAGCCCTCAACCATGCCTTTGAACGACTCGATCGGATCTGCAGGATTGCTCGACTTCGCGAGGTAATCCTTTGTTCCGTTGGACATGATGCTGATGAACAACGCGACGCCGATTGCGCCTGCAACCTGCTGAAGCGTGTTCATAATCGCCGTTCCGTGTGGATACAACGCACGCGGCAGCTGGTTCAGTGCCGTCGTCTGTGCCGGCATCATGACGAGGGAAATACCGATCATCATAATGATATGAACCATGATGAGATAGCCCTTCGTCGTCTCCATATCAATGCTCGTGAACAAGTAGATCGCGACGACCACAATAGCAAGTCCCGGAATAACAAGTACACGTGGTCCAAGCTTGTCGAACAAAATGCCAGCTACCGGCGCCATCAATCCGTTGACAATGCCGCCTGGCAGCATCAGAAGACCTGACGCGAAAGCAGTCAACATAAGCGGACCTTGCAAGTACAGCGGCAGCAATGTCAACGTCGAGAACAACGTCATCATCATGACGAGCATGAGCACTGTAACGAGCGCGAACATTGGAAACTTGAACGCGCGCAAATCCATTACCGGACTTTTGAGCGTCAACTGACGCACAGCAAAGAGCAGAATACCGAGGACACCTGCCGCAACCATCCAATACACCTCAGGATCGCTCCAGCCAAGGTCGCCCGACTTACTGAATCCGTACACGACACCACCGAATCCGATCGTCGAGAGGATAATCGACAGGATGTCCACCCTCGGCTTCGTAATCGTCGATACGTTCTTCATATAAATAGCTGCAAAAATAATCGAGAATGCCGCAAGCGGAATAACCAAGTAGAACAACCAACGCCATTCAAGCGAATCGAGAATAAGACCCGATACCGTCGGTCCGATTGCTGGTGCGACCATGATAACCAGACCAATCAGTCCCATTGCTCCACCGCGTTTGTCAGGCGGGAAAATCGCAAGAATCGTGTTCATCATGACCGGCAGCATCAATCCGGTGCCAAGCGCTTGTACGACACGTCCTACCAGCAGCACTTCAAATCCAGGTGCAAACGCCGCAACAATTGTACCTATTAGGAACAATGTCATCGCACCGATGAACATTTGCCGAGTCGTAAACCATTCTTGCAAAATCGCCGTTACCGGCACAAGCACGCCAACCACCAGCATGTAGGCTGTCGATAGCCATTGAATCGTAGAAGGCGTTACATTTAACGCCTTGATCAAATCTGGAAAAGCATTACCGAGCAGCGTTTCGTTCAAAATCGCAACAAATGCGCCGATGATCAGTGCGATAACAATCGGGGCACGTTTGATTTTACTCAAATCCGGCCCTTCCGCGCTCATTGCAGCTTGAGCTTCCATTGTATTCTGTTTCCTCCTTGTTCTGTCTCGCTGACTGACTGTCATGTCTGTCTTCAAGACATCCGGCTTATGCAGCGGTGGAACCGTAAGCAAGCCTATCCACCCTCACATTTCCCAATAATCGCCGACCTGCTGGAAAAAGTCAACCCGTTTCACTCCATCAGCCAGACAGGCATAACATTTTTACCAACGCTGGGATTAGTTCCTTCCTAAATCCAATACGAAAGGAGCTGTCGCGTGCGGCAGCTCCCGAAACCCAGTCCATAAAGAATCTACGTAGAGATTCCAATCGATGTGTTTTCATACCGTGGATCTGTTAATGCCTTTAAGATAAAATGGGCTGCGTCAGCACGAGGGATTGACCTTGACTTCTCGGGTACGCTTGTCGCAGATTCTCTATACTTCCCTGACAGGGGGCCATTGGTTAATCCCATCGGTCTAACAATCGTGTAGTTCAATCCTTGCGATACAATATAATCAACAGCAGCTCGATGATCCGTTAGAGCATTCTTAAGCATTCTCATGATTAGTTTTCCGCTTAAGCCCGGTATTTCTTTATGAATTCCTGCGGATGCGGTGTAGACGATTCGTTTCACACCATGCTTCTGCATGCCGGCAACGATACCTTTCGCCATCTCTTGCAGCTCCGTTGATTTCTTCATCCCTTTGCTTGAACCTAAGCAGGACACGACAGCATCATGACCAGCAATTGCTGCTGCAACCTCCTCTCGATTGAAGGCATCGCCTTGTACAACCTTTAATTTCTCGTGTGTAACTTCCAGCTTGGAGGGTGACCGTACAAACGCCGTTACGTCTAACCCATTCTCTACTGCCTGCTTCACAACGGATTGGCCTACACCGCCTGTTGCACCAAATACGATTATTCTCATCACATTCCTCCTATTATTTTCTCTACAGCCAATCATTGAAATGCTCGGTTACAAATCGAATCTCGCTCTCATAATGAGCCAAGTGTCCCTCTTCCACCATCTTTTGAAAAGCAGGATTTCCTTCCGCAGCACCATTACGGAGTGTATCGCACATGGTAGTCAACCGCCGAATCATCCACTGACACAGGTCATTAGGGACAGAAGTTCCATACGAATCAAAAAACAAATGAATTCGACGACGGCGCTCTGCAGCGTGCAAATCTGATTGATACCCTACCGTTCTTCCGGAAGAAAGGTCAGGCGAGAAGCTCGCAAGCGGAACCGAGGTATAAACCGAATACGCAATGTCCCACATTCTTGGACCAGGCCCGGCCATGTCAAAATCAATCAGCGCCACAGGAGCCCCTTCCTGAAAGACCACGTTATACAGCGCAGCATCATTATGGCAGATCACTTCGTGCTCGCGTGCATCGATATAACTAAGCTGCCATTTCCCCTGCGACATAAGCGCAGAACCTGCAGTCGCATCATGGAAACGGCGTAATAGACGCGCTAAACCTACGAGTGTTTCATCCGACCACATGTAAGGTTCAAGCTCAGGATAATCGTTTCCTGGTACTTCACCTGAGATGAACGTCAGCATTTCACGATCAGAATGGTCGATTCCGAGAAATCTTGGTGCTCCATCGAAGCCTTGCTTCTCTAGATGTTTAAGCAGCTCATGTACGCACGGGCTCCAATAACCAGTAGGGCGGAGAACCGTATTCTCCTTACGGACAATATGATTAACATTCCCGCCTGTTAACACTTCTTCCTGCGTCACGATGCCTCACCCTTTTCCTCTAACGGATCTTGTCCCTTGCCCCTTCACTTTTTCCAGGTGTATTTCATTTCCCTAAATCCAACATCCCATATTTTCATATTTCCCTCAAGGGTGATCGTGAGCTCTTTGGCGCCTTGAAAATACATGGACGACTCACCGTACTCATGACTTTGACCTTCTGCGGACATGGACAGATACTCCTCTCCATCGGCAGATATTCGCAGACTCCCTTGCAGCTCCTCTTGATCGGGAATCCCGTAATTCATGTACAGATAAAGCTCCTTAGCGCCTAACGTGTAGGTGTATGTCACCGTATTATTGTCTTCGGTGCTATACGCATTATACTGGGGTTCTACTTTCTGCCCGTCGATTTGGAAGCTGTCCAGCTCTGTTCCCTTTGATACTTGTGTACTGCTGATTGTCAGCTCGTTTAGCGCGACATAAGGGCCTAGTTCTTTCGTAAACACTTTGTCGATAACCTCGAAGCTTCCCCAAACCCCTATGACGAGGACAACAATGGAAATGCCCGCAGCAGCGAGGTTCGTCCAGAGCTTCTCTGTACGAAATCCTAGTCGATATGCCCCGTAGCCGACCGCCGCGCCTGTTGTGTTTTGAATAACGTCGTTTATATCAAAGCTGCCGAGTAAAGTGAGAGCCTGAACGGTTTCCAACATAAGAATAGATAGGATGAACAAGAGCATGAAGCGAAGGAAGCCGGTTCGAAATAATATCGGAATCAAGATGCCGAATGGAATGAAGGCCACGATGTTGCCAACCCCTACCGCATCCATCACTGTAGGATGATATAGAAAATCTGATAGTCCTGGCAATCTAAAAAAACCATCCGGTACAAACATAAAGGTGTAATCTGTCTCTCGGTCTATCGTATCTGCTCTACCAAAAGCGAAAAACATAAAATAAAGTATGAAAACGGTGTAGGCTATAGTTATAGCAAGAATCAATTTACGCTGCTTAAGATTCATCTTCTTCTCCTTTATCTTTGCGTACGAACGGTACAGCTGCATCAAAATTACACGTTCGTCTCTTTCCGTAAATATCCGCCGTACTCCTGCGTCCAGGTCCACATGGCGGCAAATATCGGCTGCAGACCCTTACCGGATTCGGTAAGGTCATATTCGACATGCAGAGGTACGCCTGGATAGAGAGTGCGGTTAACAATACCTTTCTCCTCTAACAGCCGCAAGCGATCCGTCAACGTTTTCGGACTAATCGGCTGCAGCTTACGTCGTAACTCTCCGAATCGTTTGGTTCCGTTAAACAGCTCGAATAAGAGAAGCAGCGTCCATTTTCCATCCAATAACTCCAGAATCGGCTCAACGGTACCAGGACAAGAGCGGTCCATCATCGGTTTCCCCTCCTTAGTTCATTTTTTGAAACTATATCATTTTAATGTAACTACTTTTCAAATGTATCATAAAGCACTTATCATGTGAATCAAGTCAAGAGGAAAAAAAAGCAATCCTGCAAAGAGGGAGAGATCACCTTTGGATAGACCGTTTCAATTAGATTCGACGGAGTACCCATTCAAGGATCATTGGCTGCCTTACCGTGACGGACATATCCATTATCTCGATGAAGGGAAGGGACCGCCGGTTCTTCTTCTGCATGGCAACCCTACATGGTCATATCTTTATCGGAACGTTATCAAAGAGCTTCGAGAGGATTTCCGTCTTATCGCTCCGGATTATCCCGGATTTGGAATGTCGAAAGCGCCGAACGGCTACCGCTTCACACCGCAAGAGCAATCGGAAGCTGTTCAAGATCTGATTCTCCATTTGGATCTAAGAGATTTTATATTAGTCGTTCAAGATTGGGGAGGTCCGATTGGCCTGAACTACGCGGTAAGACATCGACCGAACTTACGCGGCATCGTCGTGATGAATACTTGGGCTTGGCCCGCAAAGCATTTGCCGATGAAATTGTTCTCGATCGTGATGGGGGGCTGGCCCTTCGGGTACTGGCTTCAGACACGGCATAATTTTTTCGCCAAAACGATTATTCCTCACGGAATATACCAAGCCGACAAAGTCACGGATACGTTGCGCCGAGCATATACCGCCCCATTCCCGACCCCAGCATCCAGGAAGCCGACATGGATATTTCCGAAGCATATTCGTAAAGCTCGTACATGGCTCGCTGACATTGAAACAGAGCTGTCCAATCTGTCCGATCTGCCTGCACAAATATTATGGGGAGCAAAGGACAGTGCCGGCTTCCCTCTCGAACAAATGACGAAATGGCAGCAATATTTGCCGATGAACGAAACCGAGATACTGGAAGACGCCTCACACTATGTGCAAGAGGATCGTCCGGATCGGGTAGCATCATCCATTCGAAGCATATGGAATCGAACACGAGGAGGAGTATGACGATGAGAACGATTTTATGGGCAACTTTAACCGCTAACGGCAATTATGCGCAATCCGGTCCTGATAATCCACCTAAGAAAGAAGCATTGGAAGACTTCGCAACACACGCTAAAGCTGCAGGAAATTTCATTGTTGGTCGTCGGACTTTCGAAGGTATGCGCGGAAATGGCGGCCCTGGGCCGTTCGGAGAAATCGACATCGTCGTAGTTTCGAAGAATGCTTCAGAAATCCCGGGCGTAACGGTTGTCGGATCGCCGCAGGAAGCGTTGGACTACTTGCAGCACAAAGGGTTTCAAACCGCAGTCATTAGCGGTGGAGCGGAAGTCCACAATTCGTTTCTAGGCCAAGGGCTTGTAGATGAAGTGATTTTCAATGTGGCTCCTGTGTTGGAGGGAAAAGGGTTGAATCTTCTGATCGACAAGGACCACTATCGGTTTGCGCAGGTAAAGCTGCTGGACTGCAAGCCTCTCGGCAGCGGCGTCGTTCAACTGCGCTATTCGATTGAACGATAATAGACCCGCCGACTAAGAATAAGGTTCATCGTATCATAAATAGCGAAAATAAAGGACGCCCCCAATCGGGCGTCCTTTATAGAGGGTCATGCTATTATCAAACTATAACCTTCACACTACCTCCTTCTTACATCCGGTTGATGCATGCTGAATGTTGACGCTATCGGAAGACGTATATGTTGTCAGCTATATCAGAATGAACATCGATGTGCTTGTTCTTTATTTTTACTTGCATCAAATCTATCACTACCTGAACAACGCTGCCTAAATCTCTTGCAACAGGGTTAAACAGCATGCCGCCAAGCTGATTGTGGAACCAGTCTAGTAAACTTTCAACGAGTAGAAATGTATGATTGATCTGCTTCCCCATTTCCCCCACTAGTTCTTTACGATTCCTTTTCTGCTTGCTCCATTCTACTTCCTTCAAATCCACTTCTATTAGCTCGAAAATATTGACAAGGACGCAAGCGGATCTCGAATATCATGAGCGACTACTTTAAACATTTTGTCTTTAAATAAATTCAACTCCGATAGTTGGTTAGCTTGTTGAAGTAGACTTTTTTCATACTGGATGGATTCTGTAATGTCATGCAGCAATAACATTTTGCCAACGGGCTTATTATTGCGTCCATAGATCAATGATAATTGAACATGATAATGTCTTTCTCTTAATTGCATGGAATGTGCGGTTACACTATCAATCACTGATTTATACTCGACAAGCTGCAGCAGGGGCGGGATATGAGACAATACTTGCGATGCACAGCTGCCAATTATTTTCTTATCGGGTAACGGTTCAAACAACATATTGGCGGCGTTATTGTAGCTTTTTAAAGTATTATCGCTATCAAAAATAATGACTGCATCATGGATCGATTCGAAAACTTTCTTCATAGCTAAAGGAGAAAATTTAAGCATATTAAATTGATAAATCCCCCACAAGTAAAACAACCCGGAAATAATCAGTCCGAATGGAGATATATCGATTGGTGCTTTGATAGCGCCTATTGCATGAACGAATGGAAATCCAAATACGCTAAGAGAACCTATTATCATTAAGATAATAGGGTGTCTCTTCTCTCTATTTGACTTCACATACATGCGAAATAACAAGCATAGACCAACCAAATAGTAACTATAGGTGCAAACAATGTGGAGATAAAAAAGCGGTCCCCTATCTAAAATAATTAGCGGAAATCCTTGAGCGTAATCTAAGGCCATGCCCTTAAGATTGCTGAAAGTACAAGGTTATAGCTCATCGGCGGTTTCCTCCAATTTGTTCTTTCAGTTCTTCCTAACCTTCTCTTATCTTCCATCTACGACCTTTAATGATGCTCCTACTACATTAAATAATAAATAATCGGTTAGTAAACGATTAATAGTTAATATCAATAATATTTTATACAAAATAAATATATCAAATGAATCACCACTCTATTATTATGTGGTCGAAGGAATAAAAAAATAGGTCAACAGCGTTAAGAAATGCCTCAACGCCATGACCCATTTATTTTGCCAAACAAAGCTACTCTACAGCCATATATAAGTCCATCTCGAGTTCTTCTTCCTCTGACTTGCTGCCCCAATTGCGGGTCATCTCTACCCGCCAAGCCTGGTTATCAGCAGTTATCCCGGCTTGAGCCAACAGTTCATTCATGCGCGCATAGGTTTGTTGGACATCCGAACGTAGACCGTAATGCCACTTCACCGCATAACGTTGGGCCGGCAGCGTAACGGCCTCCATTCCCTCAGGTATGCTCTCAATCTTACTGACCTGCAGCCCTACCCAATAATCCGCTTGGGACGGAAGATAAGCGCCAATCATGAAGAATGGATCGATTGCGTGCGTCATCTCGGGTACCCGTTCCCGAAGTCGGTTGGCCGTCTCTTGAATGGCCGCTGTACGATCGATACCTTCCGATAGTGTTATTCGGTAGCCCACCAACTGTAACGGCTCCAGATCCTTCATCCGGATCTCGAAGCTCTGGTTAATCGCAACCGCGTGACCGTCCAAATCACGGAAAGTGAAAGAAGAATAATCCGGGAACCATTGAATCGGCTCTACCGTGACGCCGCGGGACTGCAGCACCGCATGCGTCATCTCGATATCTTGAGACAAGAACGAAAAGACAGGCAGCCGAAGGGGCTCTGCCGGCTCCCATGCGTGGCTGAGATGAAATATGTACTCGCCGTCTAACTGCATTTCGGCGAAGGTGCCAAATTCATGCGGACCAATCTCGAAGCCGAGATTGTCACGATACCATTCGGCGGATGACTTCACGTCGCGAACATTGTGAATGAGGATCGGCTTTTGCTTGGTCAGATGAGCGGTCATCGTGTGCTCTCCTTTCAATTGTTCTCTCGTAAGAGTGGACTTTGTCACATGGCGCAGCCCCCCTGCTATAACCTTGAGCGCCATAGGTACAACAGATGGCTTATAGCTTTCCGTATGCTTCTTCATAGGCTGATTCATCAGGCACCTCCTGCTGGTAGGATCGGAATATAACACTCCACGATGGTTGTCCGCTCCAGATCGGCGTCGTCCTCCGGCACATACCGTGCGAACCACTCTCGGGTTTCATCGGTCAAATATTTCTCAGATAAGTTAAGCCATCGAAAGAGTCGGTCCAGCACTCCCGTCATCTCTCCATATGCACCGGTGCATATCCGTGCGTATAACCCGCCTTGACTCTCCATGCAGCCAGATACGGATACATTGGGGCGAGGAAGCTCGTCTGGCCAGACAAGCCCAAGCTCGAACCAGCTCTCGGGGCCGTAGGGTACGCCGTAACTACAGGTCATGTATAGCTGAAGAGACGGCCTAGGAACGGAGGGGTGCTCCTTCAGCCATTGGATGAGCAATTCATCCGCCTTCAAGGCACAATCGATCCCTTCTGCACGAAAACCGATCGTACGTACTGACGGAAGATGGACAATTTGGATCGTTTCCTGCTCCTGTTTGCGTCTGACGGGCAAGTAGAGCTTCATCCGTGCAATCGAACCGCTCTCCTGCATATACTCTTCGAGATAAGGCTGATGCCCAAGCACAAAGGCGCTGCGAGGAAGCCATTCGGCCAAGAGCTGATTCCAGCATCGAAGAATATGCGCCGGCTCGCCGCTAGCAATCCGGCTAACGGCATACAAGGCTTCGTCCATCTTGACCTCGAACCAGCCATCGCCTCTCGGCATTCGTCCCTCTTCATCGAGCGCCATGATTCTATACGTGTACATCCCATTCGCATCAGTCGGCTCCAGTGTGCAGCCGAACACCCGGATTCGTTCTCCATCCAGGCCGAGCGCTTGAAGTCGGTCGTATAGGAACCGGAACGCCTGCTCCTCCGGGTGAGGGCTGTTGGAGCAATAGTCATAGGCAATCATCTGCAGCGGCCCGATCCGGTATACCCTTACATTGGGAAAACGATCCGATAGATCGCGGTCCTCCGAATAATCCATGCGCTCCGTAACCTCGACCCGCTCGAAGCTGAAGATCATCTCCGATCTGCGATACATGCCCGGTGTAAGCCCTGTCAGTTTCTTGAAGGACTTCGTGAACGACTGATAAGTCTCGAAGCCGCAATCAAACCCGATTTCCATTACCGGCATATTCGACCGCCGCAGCTGTCGAGCCGCTTCGCTTGTCCTCCTCTTGCGGATGTAATCCTTGATCGGGTGCCCGGTTAACGCATAGAACACCCGATACAGATTCGGAAGCGACATGGCCGCTGCTCCGGCGATCCGTTCCAGCTCCAATGGCTCGAACAGATGGTCCTCGATATAATCAATGGCCCGCTGGACAGTGTCCATGGTCCCCGTTGCCCTCCTCTCAAGTATCTGGGAATCACTTCAAATTCATCTTATCAAAAAGACCGCCGCTTCGTATGTATGTTTTTATCAATCGCATGGCACAAGCGGGAGACACACCGAACGGATTCCCTCTCGCATCGAACCTATCGCTCGCTTGCTTCTAATTCCCTTGCAGCAAGCGCACGACCAATGGCTCGAATTGCTGCGGCTCCAGCGCATGATTGTACATGCCAAGGAATGCCCGTGTCGCTTCCGGATGAGCGGCAATAAAGTGATTAACCATCGTCTGCTCCGGCGTGAACGGAGCATTCTTCGTTATCTGACACGCCATATGATAACGAGGCATCATCTTCGTTTCCGTCAAGGACTGATACATCTGCGCCATTTGCTCCCACTCGGCATCCCAGCTGTCATGTTGAGATAACACCTCTGTCAGAATACGTGCGCTGTAAAGTGCATCATGCATCCCTTGCCCGACAGCAGGATCCTTGAACGACAAAGCATCGCCAACAAGCGCCCAGCCTGCTCCCATCCCTTGATGCCAATCATTGTCGTAGCCTCGCAGCCCTCGCACTTTACCGACCAGGGTCGATTGGCTCAGCCGTGCCGGCAGCGGGGAATCAGCGAAGCCGCTGTCGACCAGCTCGCGAAATGCAGCTTCCGGAGAGCTTGTGAATCGCTCGCTCCAATTCTGATCATCCAGCGGAAACATAACGCCAAGAACGTACAATTGATCGCTGGTCGGGAAAACGATGACTAATTTATCCTTGATTTTATACAACTCCACATGGAGATCGCCTTCCTGCTTGTAGCCCGAGAAATATCCGACATACGAAGCATAGTCCGTCGGTACAGCCATGAGCTGCGCACTATTTACTAGCTTTCGCACTGTCGAGTTACGACCGTCGGCGCCGACCACGAGCTTTGCTGTAAACGCCTTCGTTTCTCCGCTGCGATGAACACCCGTAATTCCAGTGACCTTATTTCCCTCTCGAATTATTTCCGTTACGCGAAAGCCTTCAATCGTCGTAACGCGAGGCTGCGAGGCTGCATGCTCAAACAATATCTGATCCAGATGTACACGTCTGATGCATAAGCATTCCGACTCTCCGTCCACTTCAGGAAATTCTCCATCGATAACCGCATCCTCGAACTGCACGACTGCCCGTTTATACAACGGTGTGCCGGTTTGAAGAAGCCGATCCAATACGCCCATTTCACGCAATATCGCTAAGGAGTTATTGAAGAAATTATGTGTCGACAAAATATCGCTCGGAAACTCACTCTTATCCACCAGCAGAACTTCATAGCCCGCTTGAGACAATTCATAAGCAAGTGTGCTGCCTGCAACCCGTGCTCCAACAATAATAACGTCGTAATGATGGTTCATCCAATCATCCCTCCAATATGAATTTGCTAAATATTAGCTATCGACCATCATATTGAGCGAGACAGGATCTTATGTCCATCAGACTGCAAACCTATGACTAAAGGCGTCCAACAGGTGGACGCCTTCGCACTTTAAAAACCTTCGAGGCTTGCGTGCGTCTTGGCCATTTTCTGAATGCTGCCGAAGAGCTTCAATTTGCTCCCTCTACGGTAACGCTTCGTGTCAGAAGCTGGCCGATGGCTCTACCATGAGGCCTCAGCCTTGCTGAAGTCGATCGGAACGATAAGACAGACCGGGTTCGAGCTGGAGAACTAGATTTCGGCATATGCTCGGTACCGCCGGCGAATCTGATGCTGGAGTTTGAGCCATTATTCGAGGAACGATTAGGGGTCATGCTGCATGTGAATCATCCCTTAGCCGAGCGAGATAGCATCAGGGCGAGCGACCTCGCAGGACTAACGGTTCTGGTGAAGGAATCGACTTGTATTTATCGGGAGCTCTGGGAGGCGACGCTGTGCCCAACTGCCAAGAACGCATCCACTAGCATCGAGGTTGGAAGCTTCTTTGTCATTCAACAAATGGTGAAGGCTGAGGTTGGAGTCGGTATCGTTCCGATTTACAGCGGTCTGGAGCTCGAAGGATCATTAGTCATCAGACCTTTCATCGACTTGAGCCCCATCCTAGTCATAGGCATCGCATATAAAGATAAACATGTCTTGGGGAAGGCATCGTTATTATTAATGGACGCCATAAGAGAAGTCTGCGTACCTAGTAATCACTAATTCAATTGAAACCGCCATTTACGCGGATCGTCTGCCCTGTTATCCAACGGGCCTTGTCACTGACGAGCAATTCGATCACATTCGCAATGTCCTCTGGTTCTCCAAGCCGTCCAAATGCGTTCATTCGGCGGAAGGAATCAACCAGCTCCTGTGATTTGCCTTCTAGGAACAACTCGGTCGAGACCTGCCCAGGCGCGATGCAATTCATAATGATATCCTTCGCACCGAATTCCTTTGCGAGCTGGCGGGTTAACTGCTCCACTGCGCCTTTAGTTGCTGCATAGACGCTATATGTCGGCAGCATCGCGCCTGACACAGAGGTCGAGAAGTTGATAATCGTCCCGCCCTTTTCCATACGCTTCATCGCTTGCTGGCAAGATTTATACTGGAATCAACTCGTTACATCATACCTGTTCACTTCTTGCCTAATCCTCTTCATATCGTTAGTATAAACAGCAAACCTCACCTATTCCGGAAAGGAGTATTCAGACTTGGAAGAATCACTTAGGATGCAGCAGTCCTTGCAGCTATTGGCTCGTTTGATACGACGCCATGCTCCCTCGAGTGGTACGCATCCGACGCTCATTCCTTCTTTGCAGCTCATGCATGCCACAGAACTGTCAGAGCCGCTGGAATCCGTATATAAGCCATCCATTTGCGTCGTTGCACAAGGAGCCAAAACTTCGACGCTTGCCAACGAAACCTATCGTTACGATCCATCTACTTATTTGGTCACCTCTGTTGAGCTCCCAATTAACGGAAGAATCACCGAGGCTTCACCCGAAATTCCGTACTTAAGCATCAAACTAAGCTTCGATGCCGACGTCATCCTGGATATCGTCAAACAAATGAATCGTTCCGCAATGGTTCCCGAAGAAACGGTTCTTGGAATCACGGTATCCCAAACGTCTCAAGGCTTAATCGAAGCAATCGTGCGGCTCATGCAGCTGCTCGACACCCCTCAGGACATCCCTATTGTGGCACCTCTCGTCATTCGAGAAATTCTATATCGAGTTCTACAAGGCGAGCAAGGTCAGCACATTCATCAATTCGCGATCATCGGCAGCCATGCGCACAGAATTGCTCAAGCGATCCAATTGATTGCCAAGCAATACGATCAGTCACTTGTCATTGAACAGCTTGCCAAAACCGTGAATATGAGCACATCGGCCTTTCATAAACATTTTAAACGCGTAACGGCAATGAGCCCGCTGCAATATCAGAAAGTTGTCCGTCTGCAGGAAGCTCGACGGTTAATGCTGACAGAAGGCCTGCAAGCCTCCGATGCAGCGTTCCGTGTAGGTTATGAAAGCCCGTCCCAGTTTAGCCGCGAATACGCTCGTCAATATGGGAGACCTCCGATGCTGGATATTCAAGAGCTTCTCGGTTCATCCAAGTAAGATCCGCACTGCAGCATAGGTCTAGATACTAACGGTAAGCTAAAAAGGACACCTAGGAAGGTGTCCTTAGGTGTCCTTAGGTGCCCTTTCTGTCTATATCCATTGGTGCAGCTGCCCGATGCCCATCAATAATAGAGACCCGGCGTAAAAAGGTAACGTGATTATTCAGCTCTGAGACCAAGCCTATCGTCCTTCGAAGCGTTCCTTAGGGTAGTCGTTCCTCTTATTGTTATTTGTATTCCGCTTGTTTTCAGCGTTTATCGTCATCACTTCGTTTCCATGACTGCGAAATAGTTCTCTTCGTCATCAGCGAAGTTGAATACACGACCAGATGGAAGGTTCACGATATCGCCTACCTTCACATTCTTATTCTTCAAGTCGCTGTACAGCGAATCGAAGCTGTCCGTGAAGAACATAAGAGAAGGCGTTCCGAGATTCATGCCTGGGTTCATCTTCGCAACAGCCTCTTTGTTGTGAAGAATAATCGTTGTTGCTGCGCCTTTTGGTGCAATTTCGATCCAGCGCATTTCACCCATGTTGACTTCATTCACTACTTCGAATCCCGCTTTCTCTGTCCAGAAGTCGCGGCATGCGTCTTGGTTATTAACATAGAGCATAATTTGACCGACTTTATTGATCATGATTATAGTCGCTCCCTTAATCGGATGGATTTATTCGATTCACTAATTTACTTGAGAGACTCCAACCGTTCGTTGAGACGCTCCCACGTTTCTGTAATACCTTGCAGCATCCCCATATCGAGCACCGTTTGCAGCGATTCTGCCGAACCATATACCGCTCGGTTAATGAGCTTCGTGCGGCTGCCGCCAAGATCAACGAACAGCAGCGTCACCTCGGTCGCCGGCAGCTCCTCATTCACATTGCCCTCTGCATCCGAGAAATAATCCGTGTAGACCATCTTCTCGGGTTCTATTATTTCGCCGTACACGCCTTTGCCCCACGATTCCATACCGAAGAAATCGCCCTGGTTCTTATCGACGCACTTCATACAGTAATGCCACACACCGCCTGGCCGAAAATCAACCTTACACACCGGTACCTCCCAGCCTTGCGGTCCCCACCAGTGCTTCAGATGGTCCGCCTCCTTGAACATGCGGAACACAAGCTCGCGCGGTGCGTTGAACTCCCGCTCCAGCACCAATACGCGATCATTCTCAACGGTAGATGTAATCGTCTGACTCGTCATTATACTGCCTCCTAATTATTATCATTTATTGGTTATCCTTGCTCTGCAGCTCTCGCAAGTAGTTATCTAAGTTATCGAAACGCTCTTCCCAGACGTGACGGAATGACTTCACCCATGACTGAAACGTTAGAAATGACTCTGACCGCAGCTTATAGATTCGTCGATTCGCCTCCGCTGTCACTTCCACCACTCCACTATCGCTTAGCACTTTCAGATGCTTAGAGGCTTGAGGCTGGCGCAGCCCTAACCGATCCGCGATTTCCCCTACGGTCAGTGGCCCCTCGCGCAGCAGCTCTACTATTTGCATCCGATTCGGCTCAGCCAAGGCGCTGAGTGCCGTCATGTCGATCCCTTTGTCGATCCCTTTGTCGATCCCTTTGTCGATCCCTTTATAGTCGCCTGACATGCTGTTCACCTCTTAAGACAATCGTATTGGGTCTCCTCATCATCCCCTTCATCTGTGAGGATTAACTTCCTGTGACTATAATATACCTCAAAGCGAATATTCCTGTAAAGGAATATTCAGTCGAACCATCGCCCGTGACTTTTTCTCTTCTGCACGTACGAACGGTATAGTAGAATGATGGAGCAAGCAAGCAGAAATGGAGTGACGCAAGCATGGCAACGATCGAAGACTTTATGAATCTCGACATCCGGATTGGAACGATTATCGAAGCAGAACTATTCCCTGAAGCGCGCAAGCCTGCAATTAAGCTGATGATCGATTTCGGCGATCTGGGCATCAAGCAGTCATCCGCCCAAATTACGAGAAGATATACGCCCGAGCAGCTGATAGGCACGCAGGTAGCAGCAATCGTCAATTTTCCAATCCGACGCATTGCCGGCTTCAAATCCGAGGTACTCGTCATTGGCGGCGTTCCGGAGGAAGGCGATGTTGTGCTGCTGCGGCCTGATGTGCCGGTGAACAATGGGACACCCATCGCATAGAGCTTTCGTTGCATAAGAAGAGAGCTATCCGCCCGATAATGGATAGCTCTCTTTTGACAAGTACAAGTACATGATCAGACCAACATAGTAGTTTCATTATAAGGTAATGATTCGTCTGCAGGTGTTAGGTGGTTAACGATCTCGCGAAGAATCGTTAGCCCCGCCACCTCAGCTTCACGCGCTTCATGCAGCAGTCGAAGAGCTTCAGACTTCGATTGAGGCTCCGCCGTATCTGCTCCATGCGGGAACGGGAATAACGCTCTTAGCCCCACCCATGCCCGATAACTGGACATATACACCTCTGCCGCCTTGAGCATCAGTTGCTGAAGCACGATGTCCTGAATGGACATACAGTGTGTAATGGCCGATTGCATGAAGAACGGTGCTAGATACTGCCTCGACGACGTAATCTACAGCAGATTGTAGCTTGTATCGAACGGTCGTGCCGAGCTTGTCTCGAATGCTTCGATCCAGGCATCTATGGCGGCTATGCCATTGCGACGGGATGAGTTCTCCATTCCTACATTCTCTATGTGTTGGATGCTTAGAGATAATGCTGTACGTAACGTGCTTCGATAGCTCCGATCTTCTTCCTCGGTATAACGTGTTACATTCAAATGCGGCTTCTCTTCCCTCTCCCTTAGGACGAGCACGAACATCTCAGGATTAATCGGTTGTCCGTGCAGCGGCCGTCTGCCGAAATCATCATAAGCCAGCTCTCCGCCATCCCGCGCATTAATATCATGAATATTCAATATCTGACGCTTGTCATCGTAACCATAGATAAGGCCATGCTCATAGTTATCGAGATTCCAGCCGATTGCGGCATAGCCGCGCTGAATGCTTTCCCCGACCATCAGCAGTGCTTGGTCGATCGTATCGTTCGCCCAATCTCCTCCGTAGATGTTCGCTGTGATTACGTCCATGTCATAACCTAGATTGTCGAGTGCAGCTTGCAGCAGACTGCCATCCCCGAACACATCCATCGGTACGAGCTGCGTCGCCTCTGTGTTAATGGCGAATGCTTGTCCGGTATAAACCAATAGCTGCGGCAGTGTTATCGGCTTCTTCGAATATTGCATAACACCGTATAGTCCAAATGCGAGCGAATTATAGCAATCATTCCAGTTGAAGGTTGGACGCTCGAGCAGCTTCCGAACAGGTCCCCGCTTCCTTGCTGATCTTTTCTGCATCGGCGCCGCTAGCGACACAGGCACAAGGTTCGGATCGCCCTCGTAACCATGCTCGGCATAAAGCGCTGAGATCTCGTGTTCGAGCAAGGCGCGGTTATAAATCCGAATATCATCTATTACACCGTAGAACCAGAAACGCGGCTCATCCGAATTTTTCTTCCCGATATAGATGGGCTCCTCATCATGGGGCTGGAATGTACCCGCCTGGCAGTCATTCAGCTCTCCGTTCACATAGAGCTTATGCTCATTGCCATCATAGCTGGCTGCCACATGATACCATACACCTGGCTGAATCGGATATTGGCCGACCGCATCTGGCGCTCCGCCCATTCGGTGCCAGACGAACCGATCGCCTTTGGTGCTCAATTGGAACACGCGGCGCGATTTATCCTTCTGCCTTCCGTGATCGTCCTGCGAAATAATAGCGTTGCTCCAGCCCTTCCATCCAACATTTTGATCATACTTCACCCAGACGGAAATCGAGAATGCATCCGGATTGAGCGCTGGGGGCGGATCAAGCACGATATGGTCACCTTGGCCTGAGAACGCATAAGCGCAATCCGCTTCACCGAATCGATTCGCAGTCGCTAGAACTGTACCTTCTGCCTGTGCATGTCTGCCTAGCCCACTCGTATCCTCCGTATTCCCGCTGAATAAATATTCGACGGCTAACCCTTCTCGCAGCTGACTCAAACAAGCTTCCCCCTTCGTTTGAAATTACAGCACAATTTCCTATAATCTTCCTTTTAACTATACCATAATAAACGTTCGTTCATATGCAAAAAAAAGACCAAGTCTGCGCCCCACTCCATGAGTTGGGATGCGAGATTCGGTCTTTTTATTAACTGTGGCCCGTCATGTTATAGAAGCTTCTCCGGATCGATGTGCGGAACAAGCCCTTCATCAGCCGCACGGCCGAGCAGCGCTCGGATAGCGCCGAAGCCGTCTTCGCCAAGATCGCGTGTAAATTCGTTCACATACAGCTCGATGTGCTGCTTGGCAACATCCGGCGACATCTCTTGCGCGTGGCACATGACATATTCGCTTGATGCTTCGGGGTGCGCCCATGCATACTCAACGGATGCGCGGACCCAATTCGTAATCGCTTCGCGGTCAAGCGAGCGCTTCGCAATGATCGCGCCAAGCGGGATTGGGAGGCCCGTATCCGCTTCCCACCAGCTGCCGAGATCCTGCATGAGCGTAAGTCCATAGTTCTGATACGTGAATCGCGCTTCATGGATGACAAGACCCGCGTCGATCTTCCCGTCACGTACAGCCGGCATAATCTCATGGAACGGCATGACGATAATGTTCAGGCTGCTGCCTCCGCCAGGCACATGGTCTGCCGCCCACAGGCGGAACAGCATATAGGCGGTCGAGCGGTCGCTCGGTACCGCAACTGTACGGCCAGCGAGTTCTGCTGGATCTGTAATCCCGCCGCTCGTGAGCACGAGCGGGCCGCAGCCGCGTCCAAGTGCGCCGCCGCAAGGAATAAGCGCATACTCGTCGAGCACGTAGGGAAGCGCAGCGTATGAGATTTTGAGCACCTCTGGCCCCTCGCCCTTTGCTGCCCATTTGTTCGTAATATCGATATCCGCGTACGTTACGTTCAAGCTTGGCGCACCTTCCACTAAGCCATGCGCCCAAGCATGGAACACGAACGTATCATTCGGACAGGGTGAATAGGCTATGTTCATCGTCTTCATGATGCTAGAATGCCTCCTTCATTACAGAAAACGCTTGTGCCAAGCTGCCAAGCGCCTCTCCGATTCGCCATGCGGATTTGTCTCTCGGGCCAACCCGATTCGAGATCGCCCGCAGCTCAAGCACAGGGACGCCCGCCAGCTGCGCGGCCGCCGCAACGCCGTAGCCCTCCATCCCTTCGGAGGCCGCTCCCGGCACACGTGCAGCCAACCGTGCAGCCTGCTCGGCTGTGCCGGTTACCGTCGAGACCGTTAAGGCTTGCCCGGCAACGGCGCGCATGCCTGACGTTAACAGCGCATCCGTCAGACGGTTCGCCAGCGGCTCGTCTACTGCGACGCGAGCGGAGCCGAAGCCAAGCTCGTCCACGCTAAGAAACCGCTCGCCGTCTGGCGTCTCTGCGCCAAGATCAGCAGCGGTAATGCCCGTCGAGACGACGATATCGCCGATGTCGGCTTGTCCGTCGAAGCCGCCGCCGATGCCCGCACTGATGACGAGCCGGTAGCTGCCTGCAGCTGCTGCCAATGCTGTCGCTGTGCTTGCTGCTGCAATAGCAGGGCCGACACCTCCAGCAATAACGACGAATCGCTCGTCGCTTTCCAAACCGCGCAATACAGCCTCACGCTCCGCCTCTACTGCCGTTACGATTAAAATTTGGTTATCCATCATTCCATCTCCCGCTGCCTTGTGTCTACATTGCTGAGTTTACATGAATGAGAAGGATGAGACAAGAATCGACGTCGATAGACCCTGTTATTGAATTCGCGCTGTGCCTTCTGTGCACCGTGCTGTACCAATCCGATTAACGCATCACTTCCGTGGTTCGTTACAGCTAGAATCAGTCGTTCTGTCGCATGATTAGTGCATTTTACCATATACTATGGAAGACTTAGGCTTATTCGCAGCCCTCAAGCCCTTCGTCAATTCGCTTGTTGCAGTCTTTCGCGTTACAATAAGGATATCGGCAATTAGACGATACATACAAGAGCGGAGTGACTTTGAGAGCAGAGAGACTTTGCGCGGGGCGCAAAGATCCCGATGTCGTGCTCAAAGATCCTTATGTCCGTTAGCGGAGTGACTTTGAGCTCCGCTCAAAGATCCTTATGTCAGTTAGCGGAGTGACTTTGAGCTCCGCTCAAAGATCCTTATGTCAGGAGGAATACGAATGCCAGTTACAACACAGCAATTAGACCAATATGCGGAGCTGATCGTTAAGGTCGGCGTCAACATCCAGCAGGGACAGGAGCTATTCGTAACCTGCTCGATTGAACTCGTAGAGCTGGGCAGACGAATCGCCGCGCAGGCTTATGCGGCAGGCGCATCCAACGTTCATATCGACTGGACGGACGACGTGACGGCTCGATTGAAATATGAGAAAGCGGCAGATGAAGTGTTCAACGAATATCCGGAATACGAGAAGCTGAAGCGCAATACGTTCGTCGATCGCGGAGCTGCATTCGTCGCTGTCGTATCGGCAAGCCCGGATCTGCTGAAAGGCATCAACCCTGCACGCATTGCAGCGTTCCAGAAAGCGTCCGGCGAAGGGCTCAAGCATTACCGCCGCGCCATTCAATCCGACCAGAACAGCTGGACGGTCGTCGCTGGCGCTTCCCATGCTTGGGCAGCTAAGGTGTTCCCAGACGCATCCCCTGAGGAAGCGGTCGATAAACTATGGAAGGCCATCTTCGAATCCGTGCGCCTGAATACACCTGACCCCGTTGCTGCCTGGAAGGCGCACAACGAGAACCTGCATGCGAAGGTCCATATCCTGAATGAGCGCAAATATCGCAAGCTCCACTACCGTGCTCCAGGCACCGATCTTACAATCGAGCTGCCGGACAAACATCTGTGGGTTGGCGCGGCGAGCGAGAACAAGAACGATATTCCGTTCATGGCGAATATGCCAACGGAAGAAGTGTTCACGGTTCCTTATCGTGAAGGCGTGAACGGTTACGTATCGAGCACGAAGCCGCTCAGCTATGGCGGCAACATTATCGACGGCTTCAAGGTTACGTTCGAGAACGGCTGTATTGTGAAGGTTGAGGCGGAGCAGGGACAGGATATTCTTCAAGGGCTTGTCGATACGGACGAAGGCTCGCACTACCTCGGCGAAGTAGCGCTCGTCCCGCATCAGTCACCGATCTCGAACTCGAACATCCTGTTCTACAACACGCTGTTCGACGAGAACGCTTCGAACCATCTCGCCATCGGCAGCGGCTACGCCTTCAACGTCGAAGGCGGCAAAACGATGTCGCCGGAAGAGCTCGCAGCAGCAGGCGTCAACGCAAGCATCACGCATGTCGACTTTATGATCGGCTCGGCCGAGATGGACATCGACGGCATCCGCGATGACGGTACAGTTGAGCCCGTGTTCCGCAGCGGCAACTGGGCGTTCTAGATTCGATAAGACAACAAAACAGCGGCAGTCTGGACAATAACGTCCAAGGCTGCCGCTGTTTTGCTGTCAGGCTTTAACCCTAATGACATTCTGGTATATTTCATCTTCTTCATCTACATACTCAGCGGAAATCCAAGCGTAATTGGAAATACCAAGCCTCTCTGCAATCTGATAGGCACTAGGGGTTTCCATCGCGAAAATCGCTTCCTCATCTTCAGTGAACAGCGCTTCTAAGTCAGCCGCATCATTACCTGCCTCTTCGATGAGCTGCTTAACAACCTGCAAATCGAATATTTCGTCCGCAGGGGCTTGTAATTGTCCGCTATCATACATTTCAGCTACCTCTTCTTCTGTTAGCTCGAAATCCTCGAGGTTGTCCCATGAACAGTTGTAATTAAAAATAAGAGCAGACTGTTTGAAAATGGACAAGCTCCAGCCGTGATCCTCGGCGTATACGTAATGGACAAGTGTATCCTTGTTAGCTTCCACAATTGCATCCGATGGAACAAATTGATCTCCTGAAATAACGAACGTCGTCCACCGACCATCATTGTCAAATACTAAACCTTGCTCACCAGCACGGTTGATGAGTTCAACTGCTGCTTCTACACCGCCTAACAAATGATAACTCTGACTAAATTCGCTCATTCGGCCGCTCCTTTATACTAATCGTTATGATGATATATATTTCTACAGTTCCATAATAATTGGCAACTATTATCTTCTCAACTATCAAATCCCAATTCATACTCACTACTAATATGCAGAACTCGCTTGAGACTCGTTCCTTCTACGATCAATCCTGCAAATGTGCAGCTTTAGAGCCGAAACAATTAGCTTCTTTTCCAAGCCCCTACATACCGACTTTCCATCTCAGGCGCCGCATATATATATGTGCAATAGAGCAACGGGCAGGAGGTCAGCATTTATGGATTGGCACGCAATAAACGATCGGATCAATCGAATGACGAACGAGCTGCAAGCCATGCAATCGCCAGATGGCGCGTGGCGAATGTGCATCGATAGCGGCACGATGAGCGACTGTTATTTGCTAACGACCCTGCGGCTGTTAGATGTTCGGGATGAGCCGCTGATCCGCGCATTAGCCGATCGGATTGTATCCCGCCGAGAGGCAGAAGGCTCGTGGAAGCTGTTCCCTGACGAGCATGAAGGCAGCCTCGATGCTACAACAGAAGCGCTGCTAGCACTGATGATTTCCGGCCTGTATCAAGACGGCGACCCGATTATCGACGAAGCGAAGCAGTTTATCCGATCGCATGGCGGCTTGAATAAGGTGCAGTCGCTGCTTACACAAACGCTGCTCTGCGTAACCGGACAGGCGGAATGGCCGCAGTCGTTCCGCCTGCCGCTCAACGCTATGTTTACGAAGGACGGCCCCCTGCCGAGCTTGTTCCAAATGTCCGGCCATGCCCGTGTCCATCTTGTGCCGATCATTATGATGGCGAACAAAAAGTTCTCCTTGCGTACTGCATATACGCCAGATCTGTCCAGCTTATTCCTCAGCGGCAGCCGCCGTTTCCATAACGACGCCTCCATTATTGCCGTATTAAACGGCTTATTCGGCTCACTGATCGGATTGCTGTCGCCGGACGATGACAGCCTCTATCGTCAAGCCGAGTCATTCCTGCTCGAACGGATCGAGCCTGACGGCACGCTTCTCACTTACTCCACTGCAACTGCGCTCATGCTGCTTACCCTCGTCTCATTAGGCCGATCACCATCCGATCCTATATTAAATGAAGGCATTCGCGGCATACGAACGCTGCTGTGCAGCGATCCGCCGATGGTCCAGATTGCTACGCCGACCGTATGGGACACCGGCATGCTCGCCTACGCGCTTGGCAAAGCCGGCCTCCCTTCTTCGCATGATACGATGCAGCGCGCCGCACGTTACCTGCGGCTCCGCCAGCATACCCGTTACGGCGATTGGTCTATTCGTGCGCCCAATACGCCGCCTGGCGGCTGGGGCTTCTCGAATATCAGCACGCGCTACCCCGATTGCGACAGTACGGCAGCCGCGCTCCGTGCGTTCATGACGGACCCGCCAGCTACTCAGCCGCATAAGCCTGCCTCGATTGCTGCTGATGATTGGGACCGCGGCCTTCATTGGCTCGTTGCCATGCGCAACGACGACGGCGGCTGGCCCGCTTTCGAACGGAACGGCAAGCCGCTGCCAGACGGACTGTTCAACTACACCGGCACAGCCGAGATTGTGAATGACCTGTCGCATCCGGATCTTACTTGCCGCGTGCTTCATTTTCTAGGCGAGGATCTTGGCATGACAACCAAGCAGCAGTGGATCGACCGTTCAGCCCGCTGGGTCTTATCTCAGCAGGAGAAGGACGGAAGCTGGTACGGAAGATGGGGGATAACGTATACACACGGCACCGGCACCGTTGTACTCGGATTAACAGCAGTCGGCCTAAAACCAAACCACCCTGCCATCACCAAGGCCATCCGTTGGCTGCTATCGGTCCAGAATACGGACGGCGGCTGGGGCGAGTCGTGCTACAGCGACCAGCAGCGCCATTACATTCCGCTCGGCAGCAGCACGCCTTCACAGACAGCATGGGCGCTTGACGCGCTCATTGCCGCGCTTCCTGCTCCAACGAAGGAGCTGGAGCGCGGCGTCAACGCGCTGCTTCATTCACTCGCTATGCAGCCAGCGCAGTTGAATCGCTATCCGACAGGTGCTGGCCTTGCTGGCATGGTGTATGTCCATTACGAGAGCAACAACTGGATCTGGCCGCTGCTTACCCTTGCCCGTTTACGGGACAAATTTCACGCCTAAAGTGGTCGTTCTACAAAGTTCAGACACGCTCTTAGGTATACATGTTACAATGAAGCCATTCCGGGCGCGAAACGGAATGGCTTCTTCTTCAGCCTCCGCATGAGCCGCCCTATTCGAGAGGAGTTCATTGAAGTTATGCCGCACTTACTATTTAGAGGAATTGCTCCTGAACAGCTTCGCGAAGCAGCTGCTCCGCTTGCTGAGGCGCTTGCCGTTATATGCGATTGTGGGACTGATAACTTCACGATGGACTGTCTTCATACGACGTCCGTATTCGGCGGAACGGGGGACCGTTCCTTCCCATTCGTAGAAGTGGCTTGGTTCGAACGCGGCAGCGAAGCTCGCGGGCAATTCGCCGCTGCCGTTACCGCTCAGCTGGCCAAGCTCGGCCTGAGTGAGATCGAGGTTGCGTTCCGAACGTATCGTGAGGACAGCTACTATATTGACGGGCAGCCATGCGGCTAAACGCAGCAGGCGCTGCCGCCCCCCCTCTAACGCCCTACGACAAAACGGTCCGCTGCAGCGCTTCACGCGCCGCTCGGACCGCTTTATTTTTCAACAACCGCGCGTTCGAATCAATAGTACTTAACATCAATATTATGAAAGCATGGCAACCGGCTTGAACCGATACCAATACCGGTAGGCTTCGGCAAACCCGACTTTGCTGTACAGACGTACGGCTGGCGCATTATCTTGAACAACCGCAAGATAAGCTTCCGATGCGCCGCTCAGCTTCGCCCACTTGAGCAAATTGAGCACAAGCTGCTCCCCATACCCTTGATTCCGATAGGCTGGCGAAGTCACAATGCTGTACAATCCGGTGCACCCGTCCTCCAATACGGCATAACCGCAAGCAACGTCCTGATCTCCCTCGTACAAAATAACATAGCACGCCGGCTTCTCGATTCGTGCCAGCATCTGCTGCATGATCGCCATATCGAGCTTGCTCTTGCCGCTCATCTCAGCATAACGTGCCAGCCACCTTGCCGTCGGCTGCATACTCATCTCCACCGTCTGCTTCGCAGGCTCCGCCACCTGTGCGAGCGAGCAGGTTAATACCGCCGTTGCTCCCTCCTTCGCATAACCGTAGACCGACAGCTGTTGATCAAGAAGCGACAGCCTTGGCTCATCCGTCATTTTGAAAATCGAAGGCAATCCCTGCATCGCATACATCCGTTCAACTGCATCAATCTTGCCCGCCCAATCATGCTGTTCGCCAGCTTCTTCATGCAGCGGATATACAGCATTCGCCCGTTTCGTAAAACCGCTCGCAAAGCAAACCTTCCAACCGTCATAATCGATGGTATGCAGCGCCGGCCAAGCGTTCATCATCATTTGCTCCACCTTCATTTGCATCTTCAATTGCCTCATCCCCCGTATATGCTGATGAATGGATTATACACAGTAATGAATAAATATTCAATGGCCAATGGATGCCTTTTGTCCCCCTTGACCTGCGCTGCAAGACATGCTAATGTTCCATTATTAAGACGTTGACAAAGGAGTGCCCATATGAGCGAACATATCGAACCAACAACTGAAGCAGCAGCTTCCGAGACGAAGAAGATGACGCAGGCCGAGAAAGCTAAAGCGCTTCTCGCACAGAAGAAGCAGGGCAAGAACGGCGTCCAACAGCAGCATCAAGGCGGCAGTGGCGTGAACGCCATGAAGAGCCAGAATAATGCCAAACCACAGAATCATCGGAGAAAAATGGGTGTGTAGCTCGGCTTCACACCTTTTTTTTCTGCCTATTGCCGATATCCCTATTTGCGCACAGCAGTCATCGTGCTATAATGTAAGCGCTGACAATACTTCCGACGAGGGGGCTTGAGGAAGAATGCGTGTAGCGCCTAATTCTGTTCGTAATTTGTATGACTTTGAGGTGGAACGGGATATTTTATTTTTCAAGGTCAACAAGCAAGGGCTAGTTAGCTTCCACGGGGTTAATTACAATCTAAAGAAACCGATGACCCGCGAACAGCTAACGAAGCTGACGAAGGAAGGTACTTTCGCCGAGGTAGCATCGAACTGCTATGTCAATCTGTTGAAGGTGCTGGCAATGAACGAAGATAGTGTTTGCCTAGGTGCTGCTTCAACGGGTGCGAAGAACCTTCCGCTTACGAAGCGCCAGCTGCAAGGGCTGAAGTCGATCATGATGGCATCCCGCCGCGTTTCGTCCTAGCTGATAAGTATCAAAAAAGCTGCTCCACAGGACTCATGAATCCATGACCTGTGGGCAGCTTTTTTCAATTTCTTCAAATTTCAGTAACTTCTTAGCGATTCAGACGTATATTGATTATTCACCCGCAGGAGGCGTAAAGCTGCGCGCTGCGAATGCTTCGTCCATCATATAGAACGCATTGCTGTCTTTGTCGATCCGCTTCAGCTTCTGAATAATGCCATCGAACAGCGCTTCTTCTTCAACCTGCTCATCGATGAACCACTTCAGGAAGCCGATCGTCGCATGCTCACGGTCGTTCCAGGCAAGGTCGGACAAGCGGTAGAACCGCTGCGTGTTCACCTGCTCATGATGATAGCCGTCCTCGAACGCTTCGAGAATCGAGCTGTAGTCGTTCTTCGGTGCGCCAAGCGCATCAAGCGTTGCGCGTTTTCCGCGATCGTTAAGGAACTTATAAATTTTCATCGCATGGAACCGTTCTTCCTCGGCTTGTACGATGAAGAAATTAGCGAAGCCATCAAGGTTTTCTCCAGAACAATAAGCAGCCATAGCCAAGTAGACGTGTGCAGAGTAGAATTCGAAGTTCATTTGCTCATTAAGTGCTTCAACTAATGTGTCTTTCATGGTAAGTCAGCTCCTTCCAATCTTTTCTTGCGCTTGCTTGAACCTAGTATAGTATACGCCAACAACAATCGACAATGAAAAATGCCACAAATCAGACAAAATTCATAGATGAAGAGAAGTGTTATCATAACTTCATAAATGATAAATTTAGTTAGGCTAAATAACCAAGTTTTTGAGTCCTTTTACAATTCCACGGCTTATTGGGAGTTTATAAATATTGACATGGGTACGCGGAGTTGTAAAATACACTATAGACATTTGGCTAGAGCAAGGAGTGTATACAAGTGGCCTTATTGAATCGTATATTGCATCAAAGGTTTTTTTATTTTACTGTCCTCATCCTGATTAAGAGCATCATCGCCTGGTTCGTTGTATTCAACGAAGGTCCTTCGATTATGACGCTGGTCACAGAGATTCCGTTCTTCTGGGCTGTGTTCTGTGTTATTGAATGGTTAGCAGGCAAACGAAAGCTGCTGTACTACATGATTACGAACCTGCTGTTAACCCTGTTATATTTCACTGTACTTATGTACTACAAGTATTATGGCGTCATCGTCACGTATCATGCAATCGCTCAGGCAGACAAGGTAACGAAAGTCGGCAACAGTACGTACTCGCTGCTTGATCCTTATTATCTGTTTGTTTTCATCGATATTATCGTCCTGGCCTTTCTCGTATACAGACCGAAATACAAGTCGATTCGTCATTCGATCAGCATGAAGCCGGTCAACCGCAAGGTACTTACGTATGTCTTCGTCTTCTCCGTGGGTCTGTGCCTGTTCAACATCTGGCCGAACCGCGCCAGCATGAATGAGAACAAACAGGCAGAAGAAATGGGCATTCTCAATTATGAAGTGTATACGATCTTCGCTGATACTGGCGAGGACCTGGAAATCGTCGATAAGTCCGAAATTACACAAGCTGCGATAAACGAGCTTAAAGGTGTAGCACCATCGCTTAACCCGCAATATTATGGTGCTGCCAAAGGCAAAAACCTGATCATTCTTCAAATGGAATCGTTCCAGGACTTCCTGATCGGACTGAAGATTGATGGTCAAGAAGTAACGCCGAACATGAACAAACTCGTCGCAGAGACATTCCACTTCGATCACTTCTATACGATGGTGGGTCAAGGTACAACGTCAGATGCCGAATATGTTGTGAACACGTCGATGTACGTGCCGAAGCATGAGGCGGCCACCGAGCATAATGTAGATAAGGCGCTGCCAAGCTTGCCGAAGCTGCTGCAGGCGAACGGTTATACAACGGCAACTTTCCATACGAACAGTGTAGAGTTCTGGAATCGTAAAGAGCTGTATCCTGCGCTTGGCTGGGAGAAATATTATGATCAAGCGTTCTTCGGTGACGAAGACCATGTTGCATTCGGCGCCTCGGACGAGGTTCTGTACGAGAAGACGCTGGCGAAGCTCACAGAGATGAATAAGAGCGAGCAGCCGTTCTACGCACAGGTGATCTCGATGAGTGCGCACCATCCATTCGACCTTCCGGAAGAGAAGTACCATATGGAGCTTCCCGAGGAGATGGAAGGCACGCTCGTGGGCAACTACATCCATGCGCAGAACTATGCGGACTACGAGCTTGGCAAGTTCCTCGAAGGCCTGAAGAGCAGCGGTCTATGGGATGACAGTGTCATCATGTTCTATGGCGATCATCAGGGCTTGTCTCTCTACTCGCTGAAGAACAACGAGAAAGAGATGCTTAAGAATATGCTTGGACATGAATACGGCTATACCGATATGTTCAAAGTTCCACTCGTCATTCACGCGCCTGGTGTTACGTACCAATCGACGATTGAGACAACCGGCGGCGAGATCGATATCGCACCAACGGCAGTGAACCTGCTTGGTATTTCGTATGAAGAGCAGATTCACTTCGGTCAAGACCTGCTTAATCATGATTCGAACGTTCTGCCTATGCGGCACTTCCTGCCGACAGGCTCTATCGTAACGGATTCCACGATGTTCCTAACAGGCAAAGGGTTCGAAGACGGTACAGACTACAAGCTTGAAGACAGCAGCGAAACAACGGAGAACACCGCAAATGAACAGCAATATTTGAACGGGCTTCGCCTGTTGCAACTGTCGGACAGCTATATCAAGCAGCTGCCTGATAAGTCGACGACGACCCTCATTACGCAATCAGGCGTGGAATAATTCTTATCTTCATGACAAAATGCGAAACGGCGGTGCAGATCTAGTCTGCGCCGCCGTTTTGGTTTGTATGCCGCATTGATACGTGTTCATTCGAACGACCTCTATTTAATATAGGCTGACCTATCGGTTACTTGCTGCTGCTCGTCCCATTAGCGATAAGACCTTTCAACAGCTCGGTTCCCTTCTGCTCCTGATAGTCCTCTTTTTTCAGCTTCTCGCGCAGCAGCTCCATCAGCCTATTCATCGTGCTGTCAGCTGTCTCACCGTTAGCCGGCTCGATTCCTTCCGCCTTCTGCATCCGATTGACTGCCGACTTCGTCGCCTCGTCATAGACGCCCTCTGACGCGTCTGCCGGCTCGTAGCCAAGCGCTGTAAGCATCTGCTGCAGCGTCTTCACCGAATCCCCGTAGTCGCCCTGCTTCATGACCGTACCAGTCGGAAGCGCCGTTAGCTCCGTGTAGGAAGGCAGCGATACTTTAACGTCAGGCTCAACGCCCTTCTCGTTGATCCAGTTGCCCTTCGGTGTACGCCACTGAGCTTCCGTCAGACTGAGCACCGACAAGTCCTTAAACTGGCTGAAGCGCTGTACGACGCCTTTGCCATACGTCGTCTCGCCGACGACCGTTGCACCAGCCGATTCCTTGAGCGCGGCTGTCAGCACCTCTGCGGCGCTTGCCGAGTGACGATTCGTCAGCACAACGATCGGCAGCTTCCATTCGACTACCTGCTTGGACTTGTACGTCTGAACGTTTTTTTCTTCCTTGGATACGACCTGGAGGATCGTCTTTCCTTTCGGAATAAGCTGATCCGCGATCGTGATCGTCGGTACAAGCAGACCTCCCGGGTTGCTTCGAACGTCGAGCAGCAGCCCTTTCATTCCCTGCTTCGTAAGATCATCAATCGCTGCTTTGAACTGCTCCGCCGTCTTCTGGGCAAATCGTGAAATAACGACATAGCCGATGCCATCCTGCTTCATCTCATGCGATACGGTCATCACGGGAATTGCCGCGCGCGTCATCGTAACCGTAAGCGGTTCAGCCAGCTTCTGCCGAGAAACGGTAATGCTCACCTTGGAACCAATCTCCCCGCGAAGAAGCTCGATCAGCTTATCCATGTCGATCCCATCGACTGAGGTTCCTTCAACAGCTGTAAGCCTATCCTCTGCCTTAAGGCCGGCTTTCTCCGCAGGTGAATCTTTAATGACGGAGTCAATAATGAAGGCGTTGTCTTCTTCACGGAGCTGGATGCCGATGCCGACAATCTCGCTCTCATAGTTCTGTACATAGGCTTCGCCGGAATCGCCGATGAGGTACCTCGAGTATTTGTCGTTGAGCGACTTGACCATACCCTCCGTCGCACCATCAATAAGCGCCTTCGGCTCGGCGCCGTTCAAATATTCCGTCATTATTTCATTATAGGAGGCTGACAGGTTGGTGAAAGTCGCCTCCTTTATAATGGGATGGCGCTCCCGCACCCATAATACGCCGCCCGCGAAGCCTGCTGCACCCGCCAGCAGCGCTCCCAGTAGACAGATGACTGCAAAGCGTTGACGCGCTATTTCCGATGCGAATATTTTCATTGACCTGACCAGCTTTCTTCTCGATCTGCTCTAGATGATAGTATAACTGCAGCGAATAACAACGATTAACCTCTCAGCACGACACGCGTACGTGTACGTGCCGATTGCAGGCATGCATCAACGAGCCTCATGTTGGCGATTGCATCCTCTGGCGGATAAGGGTATGGCGACTCACTGAATACGGCCTGTGCAAAATGATCTGCCTGCAGCGTATAGTTGTTGATGCCCTCGTACGAACCTTCCGAGCGTGAACCGTCCTTCGTATGTACAATGATAGGATCCGAATCCGTGAACGCACCCTTCATTTCAATTCGGCCCTCCGTACCTAGAATCTCAATACCTTGGCGGTACGCTGCCCACATGCCGCAGTCGAACGTCATGCCGATGCCGCCGGCGAATTCGATTAAGCCAGATGCCTGCATATCGACACCGCCGTGCTGTTCCGAGAAGAACGCATGAACGGTCGCCGCCTCTGGCTCAGTACCAATGATCAAGCGTGCCGCTGTGAACGGATATACGCCAACATCATAGATCGAACCGCCGCCCCACTCTTGACGATAACGGACGTTTCCTGCATCTGCCGCATTGTTGAACGTGAAGCAGCCGTTAACCGCCCGCAGATCGCCGATCTCGCCAGAAGCAACAATTTCCTTCACGCGTGCCACACGGGGATGCAGACGATACATGAACGCCTCTACGAACAATACGCCTGCTTTCTTGCATGCTTCGATCATCTCGATTGTCTCTTCGGTATTAAGCGCTGCAGGCTTCTCGCATAATACATGCTTGCCCGCTTCAGCTGCTTTGATCGTCCATTCCTTGTGCAGATGGTTCGGCAGCGGAATGTAGACCGCATCAATGTCCGGATCAGCTAGCAGCTCCTCGTAAGAGCCGTATGCCTTCGGAATGTTCAGCTTCGCCGCCGTCTCCTGCGCTTTCTCGATGCCCCGGCTCGCGATTGCCGTTACCTCGCCACGCTCCGACTTTTGAATGGCTGGAATAACACTATTCACTGCAATATGAGCAGATCCTATAACGCCCCAACGTAATTTCACCTTCACTCACTACCTCTCCTGCATGAATTAAGCCGATACAGCTGCCGGATGAAGCCAATGGCTCATTCTACCATATCAATTGAGCTATATTCATTATAAAGGACATTCGTTCGATATTAAAATGTGCTTACCTCTATCAGAGAAATACTATTGCTGTAAGCGTGACTCATGCGCTACAATCTCCCTAACCGTAACAAACAGAGAGGAAGAAACCGGCCACGATGTACAAACTCATTGCAATCGATATTGACGATACGCTGCTCAACGATGAATTGGTTGTTACCGAAGGAACGAAGCAAGCGATGGCGGCTGCCATCGAGCAAGGCGTTCTTGTAACGCTGGCAACAGGCCGCATGTACGCTTCTGCTCGCAAGATCGCGAACCAGATTGGCTTGAACGTACCGATCATTACGTACCAAGGCTCACTCATCAAGACGCTTATCGATGGCGAAGTGCTCTATGAGCGCAGCGTGCCAACCGAGGATGCGAAGCTGCTGAACGAGTATTGCTTGAAGCACGGCCTGCACCTTCAGCTGTATGTCGACGATGTACTGTATGTGCGCGAAGACAATGACAAGGCGAAGCTGTACGCCAATTTGTCCAAAATCCCTTATGTCGTTGCATCGAACTTCGATGCGCTCGTGAACGAGCCGCAGACCAAAATGCTCATTATCGACGAGCCTGATCTGCTCGATCGGGTGGCCGAAGAGCTGAAGCCGCTCATCGGCGAGCGTGTACACATTACGAAGTCGAAGCCGCATTACCTGGAATTTACGCATAAGGAAGGAACGAAGGGCCATGCGCTTCGGTTCCTGGCTGAACATATCGGCAGCACCTCTGAGCATGCGATTGCGATCGGCGACGCATGGAACGACCGCGAGATGATTGTAGAGGCGGGCCTTGGCGTTGCGATGGGCAATGCACTTCCTGCACTGAAGGAAATCGCCAACTACGTGACGCTCACGAACAATGAAGAAGGCGTCCGCCACGTGATCGAGAAATTTGTATTGAATGCTGAGCCGTCACCTGCGGTTGTACATTCGTAAACCTATAAGGCTGTACCCGTTCTCATCGCACTACAATGCAGCATCATTTCGTATAGAGCGAATGTCTGTTGGCTGTTGTAATCCGTGCAATAGCAAATACAGGATCAACCGATCTATGGCGCTTCCGTTGCACAATGTGCAGCTGAATTCCGATTAGATCGAGCTATTCTGCCCATTCCACCGTTTACACACATTTTCTATTGTATAGAATGCAGCGGGAGCTATTAAAGCCACTTATATGACAAGTTCTGTTGTACGATATGCAACCCAACTAAAGTTGTATAGAAACGAAACCCACCTTCGGCGGTAAGCCTTGAGGTGGGTTTCTTTCTTATGTTATCGGAAGTAGAGGTTATATTGCGGCTGTTGTCATTTAACGAACCTCTGAGAACATGATAGGTATTTGATTTGTTACAGTCTTGACATATCACTACACCATGTAGTAATTTATATTCACTACAACATGTAGTAATCCGGCCGTTATGGACGCATAGCGGTGAGTAAAGAGGTGTACACCGTGAACCAAGCTATTAAATTATCAGACACTGAATTGGAACTGATGGAGGTGATTTGGGAACACAACCAACCTGTCACTTCAACTGAATTGCTTGCAATCTTTACGGAACGCGGGAAAGAGTGGAAAGCCCAAACCATATCCACGTTTCTATCCCGGCTGGTGGATAAGGGGGCTTTGGCGATCATTGCCCGGCAAGGCCGAATCAACACCTATGCTCCCTCCCTGTCCAAGGAAGACTATAAGCTCCTGGAAACACAGCATATTGTGAACAAATTGTATCACGGTTCTTTCAAAAACATGATTTCTGCTCTGTACGATGGCGATAAGCTGTCAGACAAGGATATTCAAGAGCTGAAGTCATGGTTCTCGGAAAAGTAGGTGGATGCTCAGATGAATATCATGGTTGAATGGCTGCTTACGCTAACCATAGCTGGCAGTGCCGTTGTCGCTTGTATATTGCTTTTGGGGTTCATTTCTTCCGATACCTGGCCCCCCACCAAGTGGCGCTACCGGCTTAGTAAGATGGCTGCGGTGTTTTATATCGTCCCCTTTGCCCTTGGACTTCATTGGCTGCTGCCGTTGGTATCCCATACAACAACCGCTGCTGCGAAACACACAATGCTCGGTTTCTCGTCAGTCGTTAATCGATCCGTACAAGAAACAACCGTTTCAGCGAACATAGCCCTGCCTCTTATCGTCATGTGGGCCATCGGCGCAATCGCTTTTGCTGCATGGCAATGTTATGGTTACCGCAGATTTCTCAAGACACTGAAGCGTACGCGCATAGCCGTTCCTTCTTCAAGCGAAGCAGCCGAGCAGCTCTCCCTAGTGAAACAAGACCTTCGTATAACGAATAAGGTCCAGCTTGCCTATAGTCCCATCGTCCAGACCCCTCTACTTGTAGGACTATGGAAACCAACGATCTATCTCCCGACAGAGGATACGGTGGATGTAGAGATAAGCATGGTGATCCGCCACGAACTCATTCATTTGAAACGCAAAGACTTATGGGTGAAGGCATTCGTACTAGCAGCAAGCAGCCTGCATTGGTTTAATCCCTTCGTGCACCTGCTTCGCAAGGATATTCATACATGGAGCGAATTGTCCTGTGATGAAGAAGTCGTGGCAGCCATGACTTATGCCGAGCGCAGACGCTACGGGGAAACGATTCTGAATGTGATGGCAGGATCAAAAAAGCAGCTCCCTGTCCAGTTTTGCGCTTCCCTGTCCGGTGAGGGTAAACAATTAAAAAGGAGACTAACCATGATGCTTAAGGTAAAGAAACCAAAGAAGAGCACCCTGTATGCCACTTTAGCTACGGTAGGTGCAGTTATCGCGATTAGCATAGGAGCAGGAGCGTGGGCTTCCAGCCATACACCCAGCATTGCGAATGCTGCTGACAGCGAGGCACAGATCGCCGAGGTTTCACCTAAACAATCGAGCAGTAGACCTGTAGCCGAACCTCAAGTATCTGAGGCAGCAGAACCTACTCCTGTGCCTGACAACCAGCTAATTTCGGAGCCGCGCCCTATACCAGCAGTGGAGCCTTCTGAAAATAACGGTCTAGAGCCTCTTGTATCCGAATCCGAAGCAGCCGAGCTTGTTGTGCCTGACAACCAGCTAATTTCGGAGCCACGACTTATACCAGCAGTGGAGCCTTCTCAAAACAGCGGTGCAGAGCTTCTTGTAGAACCTCTTGTTTCCGAGTAACCGGAATGGCACTACTTACCATTATATATAACACAAAGAAGCCTCCGTTTGGCGCGGATGCTTCTGAGTAAATCTAGTATTTATGCTATGTAGGGCTCGCCTTTCACAAGGATGACATAGACGTGATTTACCAGCTTGTTGGCGCAAGCGATCACGACAACCTTGTAGGGCTTGCCCTCTTTCCTTCGAGCTACCAATTTAAGTGCTTCTCTAACGCAAATTCAGCTGTCGTTCCTCGTTCTCTATCTGTGGGTGAGACATCAGAAGCTCCCTTGAATCCTTAAGCCGAACGATCTTCGACTGATACGGCCGCAGCCTTGCCTCGAACGCGGCTCGGTTCCGTTCGAAATCCCGCGTCCATCGGTACATATTGCGAAGCATTTTCCAGTCCGACTTGTAATGGCACTTCTCGATACCCAGCTGCTGCTTCACATAACGTGCGAATATACGATATTTTCGCTTCCATAATGGTGGGTCCAATACGATGATCGTATCGGCCAGCTCATAGAGGCAGCTGTACGACGAACGGTCGACGCCTTCGAATATCCAGCCGCCTTCACGGTCCATGTCCGCGATAATCCTCTGCTGCTCCTCCGGTGACCGCTTGCTGCGTCCCGCATCCGTCTGATGATACACGATGTTATCCAGCTCATACCACGGAATATTTAATTGTCTCGATAGCTGCTTCGCCATTGTCGTCTTGCCGCTTGCTACAATGCCGATGATATAGATTTTGTGCATAGCTTGCCGTCCTCCTAGATCATCTTAGCTAGCTGTATCGGTCAAGATCAACCGGTGCTATTGGCCCTAACCACCGTGTAGCCGCGCCACTCTGCAGGAAGCAATCGATTGTAGGGCTGCGCCAAATAACGATCGTCAATCAACAACAGCCTGCCATCGTCCTTCTCCGAGCGGATCAACCGTCCGCCTGCCTGCAGCACCTTATTCATTCCAGGATATACATACGCATAGTCGAAGCCGCTGCGTTCCGAACGCTCGCAGTAATCACGTATCATATCCCGCTCCAGTCCTACCTGCGGCAGCCCAACGCCAACGACTGCGACGCCAGTCAATCGATCTCCGACAAGGTCAACGCCTTCGGAGAAAATACCGCCCATAACAGCGAAGCCAACAAGCGACTCCTCGCTGCCCGCTTGGAACGAAGCAAGAAACGCCTCACGCTCCTCCTCGCTCATAACACCGGTTTGCACGATGGTCCGAATCGACAGCGCAGGCGGTTCAGATGCGAGCATCGACATGAACGGCTCGTACACATGGTTCATGTAATCATAGGAAGGGAAGAACACAAGTGAATTGCCCGCCTGCGCGCTAACCATCTCGTACAGCGCCCTCGCAATGGGCTGATAGCTTCGGTCGCGGTCCCGATATCTCGTCGACAGCGGCATAATCTTGACCTCAAGCTGCTCATGCGAGAACGGAGATGGAACAGACAACGAATAGTCCTGTTCATTGTCGCCGCCAAGCATATCGATGTAGTAAGGCATCGGCGAGAGCGTCGCAGAGAAGAAGATCTGCGCTCGGAACCCTTTGCCCGCTTGTCGCAGCAGGTGCGACGGATCCAGACAGAACAGCTTGAGCCGCACTTCGCTTTTCCAATGCTCGACAATCGTAACGTAACGTTCATCGTACAGCTTTGCGATACGGGTCAACTGCTGCGCCGCATAATAGGTATCGAGCAGCAGCGCCGAAGCCTCAGGCCCTGCGGTTGATACTTCTCCGGAAGAGGACGCCAGCTCTTGAGCAGCCTCAACCGCGAACGATTCTACGAGCGCAATGAGATCCGTCGGCATCGCCTGCGACACCGCTTGTCCATTGCCAAGCGTAGTCCATGATACCGGCTTGTCCGCGCCTTCCGAAGCAGCTCCATCCCCCATATTGTCCGCGAATAAATCCCCGCCCCCTGCTTCCACAGCTCCTTCTGCACGAACACCATTGCCGTCCTGCGACAAGCCTTTGCGCAGCGCAAGCAGCCAATCGTTCACCGCTTTCGCTGCTTGATGCACACCTGTATTCACGCTCTTGTAAGCACGAGTCAGCTGCAAATAAGCATCCTTATTCATCGCCGCGGAATACATCTCACGTCCCCGATCAACCAAGTTATGCGCCTCATCCACAAGCACTGCCGTCTGCTTCTTGCGTTCCTCGAACATGCGCTTCAGACTGATCCGCGGATCGAAGATATAGTTGTAATCACCGATAATCGCATCCGATGCATAAGCGGCATCAAGCGACATCTCGAACGGGCATACCCGATGCTTACGCGCATACTGCTCGATAACCGTCCGTGTCATGATCGTCTCATTGCCCAGCATATCGAGCAGCGCGTCGTTGATACGGTCATAATAGCCTTCCGCAAAGGGACAATGCTCCTTGGAGCATCGCACTTCTTCTTGGAAGCAGATTTTGTCCTTCGCCGTGAGCGTAACGGTATGCATATGCAGACCGCTCTCCTGCATGAGGCGGAACGCATCCTCTGCCGCCGTTCTCGTAATCGTCTTGGCTGTCAAATAGAACAGATGCGCCAGCCGCTCCTCGCCAATTGCCTTCACCACCGGGAACAGCGTCGACATCGTCTTGCCGATCCCCGTCGGCGCCTTCGCGAACAGCTTAACCCCATCTGTCACCGCTTGGTAGACAGCGCCTGCGAACTTGCGTTGACCAGCCCGATAATCGGCAAAAGGAAACGGCAGCGCCTTCGCGCTCGACAGCTTCCGCTCCGTGTGCTGAATCAGCATACGCGCATATGGCGCGTACAGGCGAACTGCGTCCAACACCGTGTCGCGCAGCTGACTGCTGCCCAGCACCCGCACGAAAGCGCGCCGTTCGTCTGTCGTCGAGCTCACGTAAGTAAGTCGAACCCGCATCTCATCTAACTGATGATCGAGCGCGTAAATATAGGCATAGCAAATGGCCTGTGCCCAATGGACGACAGGCGCTTCATTTCCGTTCTCTGGCAGCATCCCGGCCATCGACTTGATCTCGTCAATCATGACACCATCATCGGTCTGCAGCAGACCATCGCATCTGCCCTCAATGAGGAAACGGATGCCTTCATAGTCGAGCTCGGTCTTCAGCTCATACTCCCTCACATCTTGTGGACCGTATTCGGTTTGAAGAGCTTGATGAATTCTCGTCCCTTCAGCCAATGCGGCTGCCGAGCGAAAGCCAGACACGATATCTCCGCTTCGATAAGCATATTCGACCAGCTGTCGAACGGACAGCTGCACAGATGGCGGGTTATGAACCTGTTCCACGATATATACAGCTCCTAACGGCAGCTAGCCAGAACATTCGTTCCTCCCATTGTAGCATGCCGGCGCCCTTATGTGCACATCCCTTACCTGCTCTAGGTGCAATAAAGAGAGGGGTTATTTCGTAAAAGGGAGGGGTCAGCGAACGGCGCTCTGCCTTACGGAGGACGTCAAACCTCGTGCTGATTGCTGCCAAAGTGCAGGAATTTGGGGCTCGTTCGTCACCTAACGCCGCAAGCCTACGAATATGCAGGAATCTGAATGGTTGGCGCGATCCCGCTGCCTGTCGAACCATAAAACCTGCAGATTTGTAGGAATCAAGCCGGATTAGCCTGTTTAATGCATGAAAAACAGTATTTTTGCAGGAAATGAATGACTTGCTTGAATCCGCCGATTAAGATTGGTTCAATCACTCTTAATGCTGACCCACTGATTACTAATTGCAAAAAAAAATGACGGTTCAAGGAACCCCCTTAACCGTCATTTCTTTTCTAGATCTATTACCAGAATCACTCATCCGTGCGCCGGCCCACTTTATGGGACAGCCTCCTAGATTCAAGCGAATAAATTATACAATTTCTTTGAAGATCGGCGCGATCGCGTTCAGCTGCGCTGCCGTTACGTCGCCATAACGTGTAATGCGTGGCTCGGCGCCGCTCAGATCAATAATCGTGCTGGACTTCGTCGTTCCTTGCGCTTCGCCCTTCAGAATATAATCGACCTTATCGCCCACTTGGCGCAGTGACAGCTCCAGATCGACAAGCACGCCGTCCGCTTGGCCCGACAGGTTCGCCGACGTCATCGCGACCGGCATATTCGTATACTTCATCATACCGCGCCATACCGGATTGCTGAGGCAGCCAAGCGATACCGTTGCGCCTCCGCATACCATACGGTCAGAGATCGTCGACTTTCTTGGCAGGATAATGTTGAGCGGTCCAGGCCAGAACGCATCCGCGAATGCTTGCACGAGCCCCGGGTCTGGCGCATCGGCATACTCTTTCCACTCACCCGGCTCCAGGAAGAACAGCGTCAGTGCGGAAGTTGCAGGACGGTTCTTAATAGCGAAAGCCCGCTCAATAGCTTCATCCTTCCAAGGATTCAACGTGAGCGCCAAGTTCGTATCGCTCGGCGCAATGACGATCCCGCCATTGACAATACATTCCGCTGCCGTACGGAAATTCGCTTCACTAGCTTCTAATACTTTGGATTGAGCATTCATTATGAGTCTCTCCTTTTATCTATACGAAATAATGAGGACGAATCTTTCGATTAAATAACTCCCCGCATGCGCTCCTCGTATGCGTCGATATCCTCGATATTACGAAGCGTCAGCGCAATATCGTCGAGCCCTTGAAGCAGCGTCTGGCGGCGGAATTCATCGAGCGAGAATGGAATAACAAGCCCTAGTTCATCGCGAATCTCGCATTGCTCCAGATCAACTGTCAGCTTATAGCCTTCGTTACGCTCTGTCGCTTGGAACAACCGCTCGACTTCCTCTTCACTCAGGCGGACCGGCAGCAGACCGTTCTTAAAGCAGTTATTGTAGAAAATGTCCGCGAACGACGAAGCGATAACGACGCGGAAACCAAAGTCCGTAATCGTCCAAGGCGCATGCTCCCTGGAGGAGCCGCAGCCGAAATTCGCCCGAGCTATCAGCACCGATGCGCCCTCGTAGCGCGGTTTATTCAATTCAAACTGCTCGTTCAAGCTTCCGTCCTCACGGAATCTCCATTCATAGAACAAGTACGGACCGAAGCCGGTACGCTCAATTCGGGTAAGAAAGTTTTTGGGAATAATCGCATCCGTATCAATGTTCGACCGATCGACTGGTCCAACGATACCGGTATGCACGCGAAATGGTTCCATGGATACATTAACTCCTTCCTATAATGAACGGTACGTTTAGTCCGTTTAGATCGTAACTGCGATTTCGGAGCGTTCCCACTCGCGGACATCGACGAAATGACCCGCGATTGCTGCTGCAACAGCCATCTCCGGCGATACCAGATGCGTCTTGCTGCCACGTCCCTGTCTGCCTTCGAAGTTGCGGTTGGAGGTCGAAGCACAGCGCTCGCCCGGATCGAGATAATCCGGATTCATAGCCAGACACATACTGCAGCCGGAATCCCGCCATTCGAAACCTGCATCGATAAAAATACGGTCCAAACCTTCGCGTTCCGCCTGCCATTTGATCTTCGTCGAGCCCGGTACGACCATCGCTTTCACTCGGTCGGATACCTTGCGTCCCTTCGCAATACTTGCTGCTGCACGCAAATCTTCAATCCGGCCGTTCGTGCAGGAGCCGATGAATACGCGGTCAATCGCGATCTCCGTCATTGGCGTCCCCGGCTCGATGCCCATATACGCAAGCGCCTTCTCAGCCGCTTTCCGTTTGTTCTCGGATTCGAATTCCTCTGGATTCGGAACCAAGCCTGTAACCGGAGCACCCATGCCTGGGCTCGTTCCCCATGTCACTTGCGGCACAAGCGTCGAAGCATCGAACTCGATCCGCGTATCGAACTTCGCACCTTCGTCGGTGCGAAGCTGAATCCACCGCTCCGTCGCACGTTCGAACACTTCACCCTTCGGCGCGCGTTCGCGTCCCCGCAAGTAGTTGAACGTTGTTTCATCCGGTGCGATCATACCGGCGCGAGCGCCTGCTTCGATCGACATGTTGCAGACCGTCATCCGCTGCTCCATCGTCATGGCAACAATCACTTCACCCGTATATTCGATAACATGGCCCGTCGCGAAGTCGGTACCATATTTGCCGATGATAGCAAGAATCAAATCTTTCGCTGTCACGCCGACCGGCAGTTTGCCGCTGATCGCTACTTCCATCGTCTTCGGCTTCGCCTGACGGAGACATTGCGTTGCGAGCACATGTTCAACCTCGCTCGTGCCGATCCCGAATGCAAGCGTACCGAACGCGCCGTGCGTTGACGTATGACTGTCGCCGCATACGATCATTGAGCCTGGTGTCGTAAGTCCAAGCTCCGGTATCGTAACATGCACAACGCCTTGATCCGGATCGCCAAGTCCGAACAGCGTAACGCCGAACTCCTGGCAGTTGCGCTCAATCGCCCGCATCTGTGCAAGCGCCGTCTCGTCCTCGACGATTTCCGGATTGCGCGTCGGAATAATATGGTCAACCGTCGCGAATGTCAGCTCCGGTCTTCTAACGGTCCGTCCCGCTTGCCGCAGCCCCTCGAAGGCTTGTGCTGACGTAACCTCGTGAATCAAGTGCAGGTCGATGTACATAAGGCTTGGTTGACCTGGTTCTTCCTTAACGATGTGAGCTTCCCAAATTTTCTCGAACATTGTCTTACTCAATCGTTCCGACTCTCCTCTCACTTTCCCGATATGGCTGGCTGACTGGTTACTCATTGCTGGTGTATTTCCAAATTAACATCCCTTACCAAGTTGATCCAATATCTGCTATCTATTTCTCTATAGGTTAAACCTATAAGAAGCTATCGTTTAATTGGAAATGATGTTAGGCTCTGCATTTCGCAGCACAGCGTTCGACTGCTGGACCTGCGCTCCTCGGGAGGTTCGAACGACAAGCAGCATCATAATCGCGGCACATACGAGCGAGCCAGACAACATGAAGAAGCCTAAACGATAATCGCCAGTTACATCCTTCATTCGGCCTACGACCATAGGTCCCAGATAGCCGCCGAGACTGCCAAGCGCATTCTGCAGCCCAACCGCCACGCCGATAATCGCACTAGGCAGCACCGTCGTTGGAACCGCCCACAGTGCGCCGAATGGTGAATACACGCCGATAGCAGCGATGCACAGCAGCACCATTTTGCCAACCGGATCCGTAACCCATTGACCAACGAGCAGCGCCGCTGCCGCAATGATGAACGGAATGACGACATGCGCAATCCGCTTCATCCGCCGATCTGACCAATAGGCATTGATCATCATGCCGATAAGCGCGAAGCTGAACGGAATAGCCGTCAGCCAGCCTGTCGTCACCGAGCCTTGATCGAATGACTTGATGACGCTCGGCACCCACATCGTATAGCCATAGAAACCAGAGATGAAGAAGAAGTACATGCACACAAGCATCCATGCCGTCGGATTCCACAGCGCTGCGGCAGCGCTTTGCTTCGGCTTGCTCGCATCGACAATCCGCTCCTTCTCCAATTGGCCGATCAGATCCGAGCGATCCCGTTCATTCATCCATTTCACCTGCGTCGGACGATCCTTGATGATCGCCAGCCATAGGAACGAAGCAGCTACCGGAAACAGTCCTTCGATCACGAGCACGGCATGCCAATCCAAATATTTGAGCAATACGCCGGATAACGGCGCCATGATGACGGCTGATACAGGCAGGCACATGAGCCATAAGGCATTTGCTTTGGCCCGCTCCTTAGAGGTGAACCATGAGGACAGAAGAATAATCATAGCAGGCATTACGCCGCCTTCCGATACCCCCAACAAGAACCGCATGACCATAAACTGCTCGGCCGTCTGCACCAGACCGCACAGCGTTGCGAATAACCCCCAGATGATCATCATAATAAAAATAAATTTACGAGCGGACCAGCGCGATGCAAGAATGCCGCCTGGAATTTGCATAATCAAATAGCCGAAGAAGAACACGCCGCTTAAATTCGCCGCTTGCGCGCTCGATAGATGCATATCGTCCTGCATGTAAGGCAGTACGACGCTTACATTGATCCGGTCCATATAGGCAAGCAAATACATGACGAAAGCGACCGGGATAATCCGCAACCAACGTTGAGACACAACGATACCCTCCTTATTTTTTGACAACCTCCAAATGGGGAACGATCGTGAACGAGCGGGGAATTTCGGCTAGGCGCAGCCTCTTCTTACACCAGCTCTCCAATTCTTTCACCGCAGCAGCCGTCTCTCCTTGCCGAAGCTGAACAACGGCCGTTGGCACAAAGCCTTGCCTGTCATCCGCCGTACAATCCACCCTGGCCTCCACGACATTCGGATGGGCCAGCAGCGCCTTGCGGATAATGCCGGGATACAGCTTCTCACCGCCGGTAATCAGCATGTTTTTGCGGCGCTCCATAAATTGCAGTCCCGTATCTCCTTCTTCACAGACGATGTCACCTGTTCGCAGCCATTCTCCTTCAAAATCATCCTGATGGAACTGTCCGCCCTCCAAGTAGCCCAGCATCCGAGTAGGGGTCCGAATGAGCAGCTCACCGATCAGCCGTCCACTGCTGTCTAACTCGCCATCAATTCGCGTATCTACCCCTCTTAAAGGGACACCCATATATCCTAATCCCGCACCTTCTTGGCCAAGCTTATTCGTCAGGACGCGAGGGCCCGCTTCGGACAGCCCATACGTCAAATAAATCTCGCCGCGATAAAGCTCCTGCAGCTTGCGAACATCTTTCTCGTCTGCATGATCGCCGCCGATCGTTATTTTGCGAATCGACCGAGGGAACGGCTTGTTCATCGACACTAATCGTTTCAACAGCGACGGCGTAATGGAGACGAGCGTAATATCGTTATGCTCGCACGATTTGAGCCATTCGCCAGGATAGAAAGGCATCTCGGGAAAATAGACGTTTTTCTCCATCTGAAGCGCACCGAGCAAGCCTGCAACAAGCCCGAAGGAGTAGTATGCAGGAAGCGTTGCGCTATAGCTTCCACCGGACTGCTCCTCGATTGCCTCCATATGCAGCCGGGCGTTCATGAACGTATTCGCTACGCGATGAACGACGATCTTCGGCATACCGGTACTACCGGATGTCGACAGCAGCAAGCAGTCGTACAGCAGCTCCGAGCGTCTGGCGCTTGGCCTTACATAGAGACGGGACCGTCCCTTCAAGCCGAATGGCTTATGCGGAACTAAGACAGCTTCACGATACAGAGAGGAATCAGGACGCTCGGCAGACACAACAACGGCTGCAGGATTGGCCATCTCGATAAGATGCTCCAATGCTTCCGGTGCGATCTGCGGCGTCAACGGCAGCGGGGCAGCACCTACGAGCAGCAGGGCAGTTATTTGCGTAAGCAGCTGCAAGCCGCTGGACATAGATAACATGACGACATGACCTGCCCCGATACCTGCGCCTCTCCACTCGGCTGCCGCTTCTTCGACATGCGAGGCAAATTCGCTGTATGTACGCGTAATAAACGGCGTAACGGAGTGATCTAGCAGGTAGTTGGCATGATTACGCTTCGCCCGATCCAACCATGCCTCCAGCACGCTCGCTTCATTGGCCGTTCTAATCATCCTTACTTCTCCCCCTTTCTGCTGAACACGATAAGCTGGCGGAGCGCGCCTGTGCATACAATCCGCCCTGCTTCCTCATGCTCACCTTGTCGAGCTGCCGCGCCTTGCAGCTGCTCGGATGGAACCTCATCTGATAGCGCCGCATAGATTGCGATCCCTTCGTACATATGAGTCAGCTCGGACTCCTGCAAGAGATTCCATGTTCTAGGCATGGAGACAGCTTCGTGCTCATCGGCTGAAGGCCGATTTGCAGCAATTGCCGCGTGCGGCGGCACAATTTCGCACTGCCACTGGGCACTATCTTCTGGGATGATGGCACCCGGCTTCGATAAAGCGAACATCGTGCACATCCCTTCGCTGCCATCCGCATTGGACTCCGTCTGGCCGGCATACATCACGTCAGCATCTCCGCGCTGAATGTAGAGAGCGGCCGTCAGCAGCGCATCCGTCAGCCCCATGCTCGTGCCAGCCAATACAAGCGTCGGCCCGTTAATGCCCGCAGCCAATGCCGATAAGCCGGCGCAAATGTTATAGCCCGAAGTGGCATAAAGCGATGGCGATGACTGCCCTTTACGCACCTTCCCAGCGAATTGCGACGCGATATGGCGATTGCCATACTGCGTCGCAAGTACAATACCAACCCGCTCGCTCGCAACAGCAGGAGTCGATTGCTGGCGCAGCCGAACGGCTGCAGATGCAGCCATTCCTGTCGCTGGATCAATCTTGGGCGCCTGCCCCCGTAAAGCTGCAGGGCGTAGAATGTCGGTTGCGTGCGGACTGCTGCTGCCCGACTCCACGCAGGAGGCAAGGCCGAATCCGCGCATCGTGACGAGCACTTGACCTGCGATATCGAACGTCAGCTTCATTGTTCTCACACTCCTTGTTCATAAATAACGATGATTTACGTTTCTCCCATTACGCTTACCCACAGCTCAGCAGAAGCGATTGTCTTCTGCTGCCCGCTAAGCAGCTCCGTCAGCATAACCGTCTGTCTGCCATTGTCCTTGCAGCTGGCTCTAAGTCGATAATTGCCTTCTTGCGGCGCATGCTCCAGCTCGAAGCTGCACTTCCGCAGCTGAACGGGAATGATACGTGCGTTCGTGTGCAGCTCCTGAGCAGCTGACCGGCACCCGATCTGTGCCAATGCCTCAAGGATGAGGTAGAGCGGCAGCATCTCGGATTGATACGCTCCCTTGCGTTCATAACGATACAGCTGCTGCTGCAGCGGCGCTTCATACCAGCCATCTCTGCGTTCGATTGTTCCGCACAGGCTTAAGTAGTTCATCCGTTCACCATGACAGGCGATGCCGTCTCCGAATCTGCCCACGTTCCCATAATGTTGTAGCCGGCATCGACGTACATCACCTCTCCCGTCGTTCCGCTAGACAGATCGCTCATCAGATAAAGCGCAGCCTTCGCCACATCCTCCTGCGTGACATTGCGGCGCAGCGGGCTTTGATTGGCGCGCTTCTCGACCATTTCCTTAAAGTTCGGCAGACCAAACGCGGCAAGCGTGCGTATAGGGCCCGCAGAGATCACGTTCACTCTGACTTGCTCAGGACCTAAATCCGCAGCCAAATATTTGCATGTCGTCTCCAGCGCTGACTTCGCAATACCCAGCACGTTGTAGCCGGCGCATACGCGCTCCGATCCAAGATAGGACAGCGCAAGCACCGACGCGCCTGGACGGAAATACGGCCGCGCATGATGACAGAACGGGATGACCGAATACGCCGTCACGTCCATCGTCTGCAGAAAGCCTGCACGCGTCGTATTAATGACGCCAGCCTGCAATTCTTCACCGTCAGCGTAAGCTGCCGCGTGAACGATAAAGTCGATCGCGCCGTATTGTTCCGCGAATTTGTCGCATACGTGCTTGATTTGGTTGTCATCCTGAACGTCGCAAGGCTCGATGAAGGTGGCTCCAATCGTTCCGCCGAGCTTCTCGACCCATTTGCGCTCACGCCGATAGGTCAGTCCGATTTCCGCACCTTCCTCAGCCATAAATCTCGCAATCTCCCATGCAATTGAGCGGTGGTTTACAACACCCGTTACAATCCCCTTCTTGCCTTCCAACAGTTTCTTCACGTTAAACTCCCTCCTTATGCTCGATTGTGCTATCGCAGCTGCCCGCCGCCGCCCAACGGCAGGTTGGCTCCTACGAGAAGCGGCTTGCGCTGAAGCAGAAACTCGACCGCATCAGCTACCTCTTCAGCGGCAGTAAACCGCTTGATCGGAATTTCTCTCAGCAGCTCACGTCTCTTCTCATCCGTAAGCTTGTCTCCGATCAGCTCCGTCTCCACGAAGCCTGGCGATATAATGTTAACTGCGATGTTGAACCGCGCCAGCTCCGCAGCCAGCGTCTCGCTAAGCCGATTTAATGCAGCCTTCGTCGTGCCGTAGAATGCATTGCCGATCCGAACATTATCCGAAGCCAGCGACGAAATCATAATAATATCGCCCTTACGCGCACGGACCATATGCGGGATCAGCGCTCGGCTGAAGTGGAACGGACCGCCGAGATTCGTCTCGATCGTATCCTGGAACTCCTCCCAATCGCCGTCCTTCACGAGCGAATCGTATGTAATTCCTGCATTATTAACCAACGCTCCGATCGGATCGCCAGACGCCGTAATCTGCGAAATATAGGCATCGATCGATTCCTTGGAACGGCTGTCCACCTGCATGCCGCGGCAGCGGCCTTCAAATTCCTGCTCGAGCCGCTGCGCTTCCTCGAACGAACGAATGAATGTAAACTCTACAAAATAACCTAGCTGCATTAAACGAACTGCAATCACGCGGCCTATTCCACGCGTTGCCCCCGTTACAATTGCCCGTTGGTTCAGCAACGTTACACCTTCCTTTTCTATCAGCTTGCAGAACGGACTTAAGTTGCAATAGATGGAATCCTCTTCTTCGACTTGCTATAGAGGGTGAGCGAACCATGACAGAGCAGCCCGCTGCCGAAATATTCGGTGACCTTGAACGACATGCCGTCCCCAGCATCCTTCGCGCCTGCAGCATCCAGCTCGATTCGAAGCAGATCGCCTGGCTCGGCCGCTTTGCGGTATTTAACCTGCAGCGGGACAGCCGTCAGCTCGGCTGATTCCGCCGTCGTAGTTCTGGATAAATAGAGCTCTGCTGTGGCCAATACCGAGTTCATGATCATAGACCCCGGATATACGCTGCGTTCCGGAAAATGCTCCTGAAAGATCGCCTCATTAAACGGGAGAAATTTTAATGTCACGAGGCTGTGCCCTTCCTCGAACGAAAGCTCGCGGTCGATCGGATAATCGCGAATTATCATCCCTTCGCGCCCTCCTTGATCGCCGAACGAGTATGCTCAGAGCTGTTCTCCTCGCTATTCGATCCTCCCGCAAGATAGCCGCGAAACACAGCGGACAGACTGCGCTTGCTCAGCGCCGGCGGCAGCCCTTCTGCGCCGACCTGCGACTGAAGCCGATTCATTGCATAACGCCAGTAGACGCCCATGAACTTGTTGTTGTCTGCGTTCATTTTGTTATAAGTGATGTTAAAGCCTAATGTACCCGGGCCAAATCCGATTCGCATACGGCCGCCAGCAACTTCCTCAAATAGCTCAAAATGCTGCTTAGCCGTCATTAGATCGGCATTAACGACATGATAAATCTCTCGATCAGGCGCCGCTGTTCGACAGCGCAGCCTGTCACATAATGCAGTGAAATGATCGATATGAATGACTGGAAACTTACGAGTAGGGTCGATATCGAGTTCGAAGGTTATTGGTTTCTGGATGAATTTCTTCAAGACGTGGAGATAGGAGTAATAGCCGTAACGGGATTTGCCGGCCCAGCCGGTCTCACTATGGCCGATGACACTGCCCGGCCTTAGTATCGTTAACGGAAGACGAAGCTGTACGGATTGATGCCACAACATGTACTCGGCCAGCACCTTCGATACGGTGTACGGATTAACGGCCTCGTAATGGGTAAGCAGTTGCTCCGGCACGATACCGTCCCCTTCAGGACGACCGAGTCCAGCAACGCCTGTTGTGGAGATGTAGTAATAACGGCCAACCGATGCAAGAGATAGCGGAAGCGCGCTCGATTGAACGGCATTGACAGCTACGGATTGCGGAAGCTCCGCTGGATCATAGCTCATATGCGCTGCCACATGCCACAGCTCGTCTGCATGAAGGTCATGCTGTTTCTGCATGCTGCCGTCAGGAAGAACCTGCGGGTAAGCTCGTACCTCGATCTCGCGGGCCAGGGCAGAATCTACACCTTCTTGGACAAGAGCGGAAGCGACAGCTTCACGCGTTCTTATGCCTTCCGGGTCTCCATGAGAGAGCGCAACCAGCCTGTCGTTCGGACGTGCTGCAAGCAGCTTGGCTGCCAGCGCGCTGCCGACAAATCCGGAGACTCCCGTCATGACAATCGTCTTTGTCATACGTCTTCCTCTCCTTCTGCAGAAGAAGAGTCGAAGACAAGGGCGGTATTCGCGCCGCCGAAGCCGTAGGTAACGCTGACCGCAGCTCCACCTTTGCGAATCGGCGCCGCTGCTCCTTGTATCACCCGCGCGCCAGCCCATGCTGCAGCTATTTCCTTCAGACCGGCTGTCGGAGGCGCCTCTTCTTTGAGCAGCGCTTGAATCGATAGAACGGCTTCCATCGTGCCAGTCGCGCCCAGCGTATGACCGAGTGCAGCTTTGGTTGCCGAGATCGGGGTGTCATGCTGTCTGAATAAAGCGTCATATACAAGTGCTTCCATTGCATCATTCGTCGGCGTTCCTGAACCATGCGCATTCAAATAAGCAGCATCCGATGGCGCAAGACCACCTTGCTCGAGCGCCTGAGTAATGGCTCGAATGGCGCCTCTGCCAGTCTCGTCCGGCGCAGTAACCGATTGCGTATCCGTCGTACAGCTTCTGCCAACTGCGCGGGCAAGCGGGCGAATTCCTCTGCCAGCCGCATGCGCTGCCGTTTCCAATACGACGAAGGCTGCGCCTTCCCCGAGGGTCGTTCCATCCGTATCGACAGAGAAAGGCGTACAAGCGGTTGGCGATTGTGTCTGCAGGCTGGAATGACCGCTCATTTTGTATCGATCGAGTACGTCAACGCCGCCGCACAGCACCATCTCATAGCCCATGAATGCAATCAAATCCATCCCGATCGCGACCGAATCGCTGCCCGAAGAGCAGGCGGTTGACAGCATAAAATATGGAATCTGAATGCCCGACTGCTCTAAGAGCTGCGGAATGAACTCATCGAGCGGAACAGCACCCTCTTCATTGTCGAACAAATGCCCGAGGCTGGTTCCTATAACAAGCGCACACTTCTTCGGATCAAGCTCCGATGGCGTCAGACCTGCTTGATCCAGCGCCTCAACAAGCGCTTTCCTTCCGAACGCTGCCATCCTCTCTTTGCCTACAGCTGGATAATCGCCAACCACTTCGCCGCCGAGCGAGCTGCGAAACCGAGAAGTATCGAACAGCGTAACAGGGCGCAGCCCCCGTTCGCCTTGGCAGAGCGATGACCAGCTCTCTGAAATGTCTTGACCGAGTGCAGACAGCAAGCCGATTCCCGTAACAACCGTTTCACGCTTCGTCATACTATCGGCTGCACCTCCTGCTTGTATCGCCATTCCGCCAGCTTATGAGCGAGATCGGCCGGGAATCCGGTTAATTCGCCTGTATCGGCTTTGACGAATGCAACCGTCAGACGGCCTCTTGCACAGACCTGACCTTCCACCTGAATCGACAGCGTCAGCACCATCCGCTTATTCTTCACCTCAACATCTGCGATTCGGATGCTCGCTATGTCATTCAAACGAACTGAACGCATATATACCATCTGCAGCCGGCCGACCCTGATTTCGACAGCGCCGCCTTCGAATGAACCGATACCTACCCCTAGCATGTGAAACATTTCGGTCATTGCGGAGCTGCACCATTTTAAGTAATTCGAGAAATGGACGACACGGAAGACGTCCACTTCTTCAGGCGATACCCGCCGATTAATGGCAAACACGATTGTTCCTCCTTTGAATGGAATATTGGACAATGAGTGAGAGAATGATGATCGTCTCATTCTCTATGTGAGATCCGCCCCTTTACTTGTTGAACTTCCTTACGATGCAAGCTTACGCTCTACCAACGAAATAACCGTATCCAAGCATCTGAAGTTTTCTGGCACAAACTCATCATCCGAAATCTTAATATCGAACGTATCCTCCAGATGCGCCATCAGCTCCGTAAATCCAAGCGAATCGACGGACAGCTCGCTTGCAAGGCCCATATCGCTGCGAATTTCATTCTCCGGCACTTCAACCAACAACTCCGCCACCAAAAAGTGTTTCAGTTCCTTCTCCATCTCTGTACGATTCATAATCCATTCCTCCCAAGGTTTTAGATTTTATTTTGACTTGACATACGCACGTTGGACTTAATGTTATATTTAATGTAAATTGCTGTCAAGTATATTTTGGGATTTACATTAACATAAAATAATTCGAGTTGATTTCCGAATCGGTGCAGCCGAGGAAATAAAAAAAGCTCCGGCATCATGCCGGAGCTTGGCCTTCCGCGCTTAAACGGCAGGCCGTATATCAGAAGAATGCGTGATCGACAAAACTGTAATAATACGACGATGGCGAGATATGGACGCTAAGCCGCATCAAATATTGCTGGAACTCCGAGAAAACTTTATCCCCTTCCCAATCCGATGGCAGCAATTCTTTCGGCAGCATCGGATCCGTCAAGCTTAAATCGCCAATCAGCTCGCCCAGCGTAAGAAAATAAACGAACAGCTCCTCATCCGACTTGCCGCTTAGCGGCTCAATGGATGGTATAAATTCATTGTGAAACCACCGGCGCTTCGCTACATATACCTCATTCAGCTCGTCCAGCGGCCAAATTTCCTTCACGCGCTCAGAAATCATATCGCCCATAATGAATTTCCCCTTAATGAGCGACAATCTCCCCTCCATATTCAGCTTGCTCGCCAGCTGCTCTACAGCCGGAGTATAGTCCCATGGCGATACATATACGCTTTGGTACAAGCTCCCGAAGCCAATCTGCCGGATCTGGGTACGAAGCTGATTCCGAATATGGCGGTCCTTCTCCGGTATTTCAAACAACAGCACATACCAACTTCCGTCCCACTCCTTGTTGTAGAAATGAGGCTTTTGGTTGATAGAGCGGATAAACTCATCGCCCCTCGGTAGGATGCTGTAGTAGGATCGAGTCGGCGAATCGATGTATCCATCCTTCTTCAGGTTGAACAAAGCGTTGCGAATCGATTGGGCCGTATAGTCTCGCCGCTGGTAAATACGCAGCAGCTCCTGTACGGAAATCTCACTTGTTCTGGACAATAAGTACAAAATTTGCTTCTCAACGGATATCAAATGCGGCACCTCCTCCCTGGATTGATTAACCATCTTAATAAAATTATAACACAATATCATTGACATATCCAACCTGAAAATTATAATCTGTATTTAGACGTCAATTTGATTTTAGAGTATATACACCAAAGGAGTGAAGCGCCATGTCGCTTAGTACCCGGTTATTCTACGTTTACCGGATTGTCTCACGAATGTATTTCCACTTGTCCGTTCTGTTCGTTTTCTTCTTCATGATGGATTTGCCCGTATGGGAGATCGAGCTGCTGCTAGCGGTTTACGCTGTTACCTTGATGGTTACATCCAAGCTGAACGCAGTGATGTTGGCCGCAATGCCTCACAAGTATGTCATTGCCATCGGCGAGCTCATCAAGGCCGCAGGGCTGGCAGCGCTCATCTCGAGCGAGCATCTGTCCATTCTGATTCTTGGTCAGGTGTTATCCGGATTAGGCTACAGCCTTGCGCAAGGCACCGACTCCAGCCTGCTCCGCACTATCGTCACCGACCCCGAGTCTTACAAGAAAGCCGAATCCGGATCCAGCAGCTACACCTTCGCATCCTTCCTTCTCTCCGGCATCATAGGCAGCGTTATTTTCAATTATTCCGCCGAGTATGCATTCTGGTGCTCCATGTGCGCGAATGCCGTCGCGATTATCGCCGTTCTTCTCATCAAGGAGCCAGCACACGCTAAGTCCCCAGGCTCATCCGCAGCAGCCAAGCCGATTGAAACCTCAACGCAGAAATTTTGGAAGCTGTATTACGCACTGACACGCGCCTTTGCAATGGCTACCTTCGTAGGCTTTCTGCCCTATTACTTCTTCGTCAGCGTGAAAGTGAATCTTAACCTATTCGGTCTGGTCCTAAGCTTGTTCACGCTGCTTGGCTTTATTGCAGCACGTTTCATCCTGAAGACTGGCGCGAGATACGGCTACTTCAAAGTTGCCGCCATCTCGGCGATCTTATCCGCTTGTTCTCTGCTCCTATTCGGGAGCAGCGCCCATATTGCGATTGGAGTCGCAGCGCTTGCTGTGCTTGGCTTAGCATCCGGCGGCGTTCGCCCGCTCGCGGTCAGCAATTTGAACTTAGGCAATCTTGCCCCTGCGGATCGTACCGCAATCCTGTCTTCCATGGAACGCTACTTCGGCTTTGCAAACGCCTTGCTGCTCATTATCGGCGGCGCAGCTCTCCAATGGATCGGGTTTCAGTGGTTAATGCTTGCTTCGGCTGTCATTTACGTCATTCTGCTTGCTGGAAGCTACCGGAAGCATGTCGCCCATTCGACAACACCGGCTGCAGCGGAACAGACGCAATAAGCCGCAAGCTTGCTTGCCTATAAATTATCCTTACACCAATTAGGAGGTAGAAAAGTTATGAAAGTTACATTTCTTGGTCATTCATGTTTTCTGGTAGAGGCAGACGGCAAACGATTTATCATTGATCCGTTTCTGTCCGGCAATCCGTCCTCGGCAATGAAGCCTGAGCAGTTAGGCGCAATCGATGCCATTCTCGTCACGCACGGCCATGCCGACCATACAGGGGACGCTGTTCAAATCTCGAAAGCAAACAACTGCCCGATTATTACGACCTATGAGCTCGCTCTCCATTTCGCACGCCAAGGCGCCGCTATTCATCCGATGGGAGTTGGCGGTGCACACCAATTTCCTTGGGGCCGCGTAAAGGTAACGCCCGCTTGGCATGGAGCAGGCATCGAAACAGGCGACAATGAGTTTTTCTACGGCGGCGTTGCAGCCGGCTTCCTGCTCACAGTGGGCAACAGAACGTTGTACCACTCTGGTGATACCGCATTGTTCTACGATATGAAGCTGATTGCTGAATCTGCTTCAATTGACGTAGCTTGCCTGCCGATCGGCGACAATTTCACGATGGGCATCGAGGATGCGGTTAAGGCCGCTTCATGGCTGCAGCCGAAGCTGACGATTCCAATGCACTACGACACATTCCCGCTTATTGCACAAAATACTTCAGCATGGTTAGATCAAATGAACCAAGCTGGTCTGCCAGGTCAAGTTCTTCGCGCAGGCGAGTCCACGGACTTGTCCGTACTCGTGTAATAAAGGACAAAACTCCCCAATAAGCATGTACCATGCTGCTTATTGGGGAGTTTTATTTATAGACGTCATTAAATTATCTATCTGATGCAAGTGCGTTAAGCGCCCGGGAAACTGACAGACTCTACAAAGCCAAGCACAACATATTCGGCATCGCCATCAGCCTTCCGTACGGTCGCATAGGATTGCTGTACAGCTTCCAACACACCTGTAACAACAACAGCTGCCGTAGATAGGACTACCATTTCTCCGATATGGCCCAGCAGTAATTTGTAGATCGCTGTACTCGCTTGTGCTGCGAGGTTGTTGAACTCCATGCCCATCTGAATAGCCCCCTTCAATTGTTAGATCAGGTCTTGCTGCTCCTGTCCCGCAGCACCTGCAGCAGCCTGTTGGGACGGGATAAACGATCTGTTATGACGGATGATCCGAACATAGCGTCTAATCCGATGTTTCGTCATCCGCTTCCTCCGATGCACCTTCGTTCGTACGAACTCCCGCACCGTACTTCCGCTCCGCCTTATTTGCCGATTGCGGCCAATCGATCGATTGCGCGGCTTAGTCCCTTCTATCGTCACGCTGATTCTCCTTCACTTGTAGATGCTGATCTTATAAGTGCGTTTTCATAAATGCTCGGATTACCGTTTGCGTTACGGCAGCTCATGCGGAATATGCTCTCTATAAGATATGGAAACGGTTAGCCAATGGAATAGGGAAATGACGACTAGGCAATCCCCTGTTTTTGTGAACATACCAAAAAAGCTTCGATGCGGCGGCCTGCCGAGCATCGAAGCTTTCTATTGTATATAACCTGTTACGGATGATTGCGAGCCTAGATTCCCGCCAGCACCTGATACCATATCCCCTTCTTGGAATAAAGCGTATCACGTACTTCATTCCAGCCGCCCAAATATTCAATATCGAACAGGCCAGCCGGCTGTTCGAACTGATCCTTGACCTTGGCAGCCGCCTTCTCATTGACTGGACGGAAACCGAATTCGGCGAATATTTCCTGTGCCTCTTCGGACACCAAGTAGTCGACGAAAGCTTGCGCCGCTTCTTCGACGCCGTGCTTCTTCGCATTCTTGTGCACGACAGCCGCCGGATTCTCGATCAGAATCGTATCCTCCGGAATAACGATCGTATACGGCACGCCCTGCCGAATCCGTGCACGAAGCTCGTTCTCGTACGTCACAATAACGTCGCCAACGCCATATTCGAATGCCGCCATCGATGCCCGGCCGCTTTTATCTAGCGACTCGACATTATAATGAATGCTCTTCAAATACTGCTTCGCAAATTCCGCGTCTTTGGCACCTGTTTCTCGTTCCGCCTTCTTGAGACCTGCGCCATAGATTGCATTAATATCCCATTGTGCGCCGCCTGACGTCTTCGGGTTCGGGTACAGCACCTTCACGCCTTTGTTCGCCAGATCGTCCCAGCCTTTAATGTCCAGCGGATTGCCATCTCGAGTTCCGAGAACAACGACGGAATCCGTAATCATTCCTTTGTACGGGTTATCTGCCCAATTCTCATTAATAAGTCCAGCCTTCTGGATCTTCTCAATATCGGTTGCCATCGCTAGAACCGCAACATCCGCATCAAATCCGCCGACTATCGAACGCGCCTGCGTGCCTGATGCTTCATACGATTCCTGGAACACGATCTTCTGTCCCGTCTTCTCCTGCCAGTGCGCTTGAAACTTAGGCAGCAGATCGCCGAAAGCATCCTTCACGACCGAATAAGCGCCGATAACGAGTGTGATATCGCCTTTATTCTGTCCACTCTGCTCCCCATCCGCGTTCGCGTTCGTCTCAGAACCACTACCGCAGGCGGTCAGCAGAAGGAGTATGCTGAGTCCCGTCAATACGATCTGCACCCGTTGACGGGAAGCTTTGTTAGCTATCCATTTCCACATGAATATTGCCCCTGACCGCATTCTAGTAAACCGAGCCATCTTAGATATAAATCGGCATCGGATCTTCTTTCAGCTTGTTCTCCATAATCCAGCTCTCATTGTCGTTGAACAGGTAAGCGCGATGAACGAGTACGCTTAACGCGTCGCCTGGATGAAGCACTTCCTTCTCCAGCGAACGGTACGTAATCAGCTTCGCATTGCCAGCCTCGATCTCAACCATCCACTCGCTGCCGCGGAAATGCAGCGCCTTCACGCGGCCCTCCATCGCAGCGGACGCAAGACCGATCTCACCTGGCTTACCAATCTCGATATATTCTGGACGAATGAGTGCCTTCGTGCCCTGCAACGCCGCAGCTTCCTCAAAGCCGTGGATCGAACCGATGTTTTCAATAATCGTCGATTCGCCAATGAAGCCTGCCACGAACGGCGTCTCTGGACTTTTATAAATATCCCAAGGCGTGCCCTTCTGCTCCAGGCGGCCCTTGTTAATAATCATTATCTCGTCAGCAACCTCAATGGCTTCCTCTTGGTCATGCGTAACGAAGATCGACGTAATGCCGACACGCTCAATCAGTTCTTTGAGCCATGTGCGAAGCTCCGTGCGAATCTTCGCATCAATTGCAGCGAACGGCTCATCGAGCAGCAGCAGCTGCGGCTCTGGTGCCAGTGCGCGAGCGAATGCAACACGCTGGCGTTGTCCGCCAGAGAGCTGGTGCGGATAACGCTGCTCGAAGCCGAGCAGTCCCGTCAGCTCAACAAGCTCCATGACGCGCTTCTTGATTTGCTCTTTGGACTGCTTCTTAATTTTGAGACCAAACGCGATATTATCAAACACCGTCATATGCTTGAACAGCGCATAGTTCTGGAATACGAAGCCAATGCCGCGCTCTTGTGGAGGCAGATCGTTCACGCGTTGTCCGAGAAATTCGATATCGCCTGACGTTGGTGTCTCCAGGCCTGCAAGCATACGCAGAATCGACGTTTTACCGCCGCCGCTTGGACCAAGAAGACCAATCAGATGGCCCTTCTCGATCGTAAAGCTGACATCACGAACAGCGTGAAAATCGCCGAACTGCTTATTTAAATTCCGCACCTCGATATGCATCGTCTAATGCACTTCCTTTCGTTTCTTCGCCCATTCCATGAGCAAAAGCAATCCGACGGAGAAGGCTGCTAATACGAGTGCAACGCCGTTGGCTGCTGTTACATTAAAGTTCTCAACATCCTGATAGACGAGCGTCGTCGCCGTCTGAGTCTTATTAATAATATTGCCTGAAACGACCAGCACCGCTCCGAATTCACCGAAGCACCGTGCAACCGTCAGAACGACACCGTAGATAACGCCCCAGCGAATCGCCGGCCAAGTGACCTTCCAGAACGTGTACCACGAGTACGCCCCAAGCGTCGAGGCCGCCTCCTCCTGGGAGCTGCCAATCTCCTGAAGCACCGGCATGATCTCGCGAACCATCATCGGGAACGTCACGAACAAGGTGGCAATAACCATCCCTGGGAATGCGTAAACGATGCTGATCCCCGCATCATTAAGCAGCGAGCCCAACGCGGTGTTCGGTCCAAGCAGCAAGACGATCATGAGACCGCCAATGATTGGCGATACTGCAAACGGCAAATCCAGAACGCTGTTAAGCAGCTGCTTCAGCTTGCCCGACAGCCATTCAGCCCGGACGAGATAAAGCGACAGCATAACACCAAACAAGGTATTGATGATCGTTACGACGATCGTAATAAGTCCAGTCATCATAAGCGCATGCAGCGCCTCCGGCCGACTCAGCGCATCGGAGAAACCGCCCCAGCCATCTCCCATCGCACCGGTAAAGATACGAATCAGAGGGATAATAATTAGGATAATAAAGATGAGATACGTAATCGGAATCCATACTTTTTTCATTTGCTGTGCCTCCTCGCTTGAACTCTGCTAACGACCCACAGAATAAGGAAGGAGAAGGTTAACAACACAATAGAAACCGCTGCAGCGCCTTGCGAGTTGTCGCTCTCGATTTCACCATAAATATATACGGAGGCGATGAGCGTCTTACCTGGAATGTTGCCGGCTACCAATACGACTGCGCCGAATTCAGCGAGCGCACGGGAGAATGCAAGCATGCCGCCGCTCAATACACCTGGCAGTAAAGAAGGAAAAATAATGCTAATAAACGTTTTAGCCTTCGTCGCGCCCATTGTGTAGGCAGCTTCCTCCTCCGATTTGTCCAGCTCCTCTAGAAGCGGCTGCACGGCGCGGATGACGAATGGGAATGTAACGAATACCATTGCAACGACGATGGCGGGCTCATGGAACACAATCTCGAAGCCCAGCTTCTCAGCAAGCGACCCAACCACACTGTTCGGTCCAAGCAGCAGCAGAATCATTAATCCGCCTACTGCGGTCGGCAGTGCGAACGGCAGATCGACAAGGCTGTTAAGCAACCGGCGTCCAGCGAACTTGTAACGGTTCAATGTCCAGCCAATCATTGTGCCTATAAGAATATTGATGATCGCTGCTATCAAAGCCAGCTTGACGGTTAACAGCACAGCCTTCCATGCAAGTGGATCGGATATGCTTTCGTAGAATGGCGTCCATCCTAGCGAGAATGATTGCGTGTAGATGCCAATAATCGGTATCACGATTAACATGATGAAGTAGAGCATAACTGTACTTCGGAAACCGAAGCTCCACCATCGGCTGCGGAACTTTAAATTCATATCAGTGGACAGACCTCCAAACCATCGGCTCGAGCCGTAGGACAATGCAGCTTGCCATGCTTGAAATACAATTCCTATTAAAGTACTTGGTATTCCTAATTTTACAGAAGCAAAGGCACCCCGTCAATGCTTAATGTAGATTTTTGATACGTAGTATAAGAAATAGTCATAATTGAACAAAAAGAGCCGCTCCATCCGATTGCCATCGGTAATGGAGCGGCTCTTCCGCAACTGCAGCTTCCTTATCGTTATTCGCCGTCGATTCGGTAGACTGCCTCGCCTTTCATAATAACGGCCTGCCCTTGCGTTAGATCCGTCACCCAAGCGATGAACGAATCCGTCTCAGCCTCAATTGGCAAGCAGGTTACGGTGACGCGATCGGTAAAATCAGCTCCTTCAACACGAAGCTCGCGGCCGCGGAGCTCATTCTCCAGCTTCCCGTACCACGTGTAATCAACGTCAACGATCACTTCGCGGTGAAGCACGTATTCAATCGCTTCACCTGCCTCAGTGGCAGCAACTGCGCCATCTGCATAGGCGCGAATGAGACCGCCAGCGCCGAGCATAATGCCACCGAAGTAGCGGGTGACGACGATGGCTACATTTTTGAGCCCCTGATTCTTAATGACCTCGAGAATAGGCTTGCCTGCAGTGCCGCTAGGTTCACCGTCATCCGACGCCTTCTGAATCTCATCTCGTTCGCCAATCACGTAAGCCGAGCAATTGTGTGTGGCCTGCCGATGAAGCTTCTTGATCCGTTCAATGAAGGCGATCGCCTCCTCCTCGGAGGCGACCGGCGTGCCGTACCCGATAAAACGCGACTTGCGGATGACGATTTCCTTGTCGCCCTCGCGTCTTAACGTTCGATATCTAGGCAGCATTACAGACGAGCTTCCAGCTCCGCCTTTTCTTTCTCGTAGCCAGGCTTGCCGAGCAGTGCGAACATATTCTTCTTGTAAGCTTCAACGCCTGGTTGGTCGAACGGATTAACACCAAGCAGGTAGCCGCTAATGCCGCAAGCTTTCTCGAAGAAGTACACCAGGTAGCCGAAGGTGTAAGGCGTCATGTCGGCGATGTTGACAATCAGGTTCGGCACTTGGCCGTCCGTGTGAGCCAGAAGCGTGCCTTCGAACGCTTTTTTATTAACGAAATCAAGCGTTTTGCCCGTAAGGAAGTTCAGACCGTCAAGGTCTTCTGCGTCATGCTGAATCGTAATGTGCTCAGCAACTTCCTTCACTTGGATAACCGTCTCGAAGATGTTGCGGTTGCCTTCTTGAATGAATTGGCCCATCGAGTGCAGGTCCGTCGAGAAGTCAACGGATGCCGGATAGATGCCTTTGTAGTCTTTGCCTTCGCTCTCGCCAAACAGCTGCTTCCACCATTCCGATACGAAGTGAAGCGATGGCTCATAGTTCACGAGAATTTCCGTTACTTTGCCTTTGCGATACAGTGCGTTACGAACCGCTGCGTATTGATACGCCTCGTTCTCAGCCAGGTTCGGGTTGCTGTATTCAGCTTGCGCGTCTGCAGCACCTTTCATCATCGCGTCGATGTCGATGCCTGCAACTGCGATTGGCAGGAGGCCTACAGCCGTCAGTACGGAATAGCGGCCGCCTACGTCGTCTGGAATGATGAACGACTCGTAGCCTTCAGCCGTTGCCAGCGTTTTCAGTGCGCCTTTTGCTTTGTCCGTCGTAGCATAGATGCGAGCGCGAGCTTCTTCTTTGCCATATTTCTTCTCGAGTGCTTCTTTGAAAATACGGAATGCGATTGCAGGCTCCGTCGTCGTACCCGATTTGGAGATGACGTTGATCGACCAGCTGCGGCCTTCGAGCAATTGCAGCAGGTGCGTTACATAAGTCGAGCTGATATTGTTGCCTGCGAAGAAAATTTGCGGCGCCTTGCGGTTAGCGTCCGACTGAACGTTATAGAACGAGTTCGACAGCATCTCGATCGCTGCGCGAGCGCCGAGATACGAGCCGCCGATGCCGATGACGATCAGCACTTCGGAATCGGATTGGATCTTCGAAGCCGCTTGCTTGATGCGTGCGAATTCTTCTTTGTCATAAGCCGTAGGAAGATCGATCCAGCCGAGGTAGTCCGAGCCTGCGCCCGTACCGTTATGAAGCTGCTCGTGCGCCAGTTTTACTTGGCTTGTCAGATTCTCAACCTCGTGCTGGCCGACGAACGTTAATGCTTTGCTGTAATCAAAATGAACCGTTTTACTCATCAGTATTGCCTCCCTATTCAAAATCATGGTTTGAGGATTATGTTACAATACAAGGGTGAAGATGAATCGATTCTTGCACGGAACCGAACTTTCCGACAACGAATTAAATTGAAAGCAGGTGTTATTGCTATGACAACATCCATTGGTTTTATCGGCCTTGGCACGATGGGCTATGCTATGGCTGCCAATCTGCTGCGCAAAGGCTTTGACGTGACCGTCTACAACCGCACCGCCGTTAAGGCGGAGCAGCTTCGCGAGCTTGGCGCAGCAGTGGCTGCAACCCCGGCTGAAGCCGCCCGCGGTCGTTCAATCGTCATCACGATGGTCAGCAACGATGATTCGATCCGCGACGTGTATGATGGCGAATTGGGCATCTTCTCCGCCGTATCCGAAGGAACGGTAATCATCGATTGCAGCACGATTTCACCTGATCTGGCACGTCGTCTAGCAGATGATGCAGCTGAACGTGGAGCTGTCTTCCTCGATGCTCCGGTCACGGGCAGCAAGCCTGCAGCCGAAGCCGGCATGCTTGTGTTCATGGTCGGAGGCAGCGCCGAGACAGCACTTGCTGTAGAGCCTGTTCTGCTCGCAATGGGACGGAAGGTCATTCCGATGGGACCAAGCGGCAGCGGAGCCGTTGCGAAGCTTGCTCACAACACGGTCGTCGGCATTAATACGGCAGCGCTCATGGAGGGCTTCGCAATTGCTGCCAAGGGCGGCATTGACGGCAGCTCCTTCCTTGAGCTTATCCAGTCCGGCGGCGCTGCGAGCAAGGCAGCTGAGCTGAAGGGCAGCAAGCTGCTCGGTCAGGACTACAGCGTGCAGTTCGCACTTGAGCTGATGCTCAAGGACTTGCGGCTGTCGTCGGTTCTGTCCGATAAGCTGGGCGTTCCAACGCCTCTGCTTGAAGCTGCCAAGAGCCTGTACCAAGTCGGCGACGCAGCGGGTCATGGCCAGCTCGACCTATCGGCCGTTGCGAAAGTATATGAGCAGTGGATCGGACGAGCTATTGGCGAAACCGAGTAATAAGATCCCTCGAGGGAATGTCTTATAGCTTATATAGGTCATTCGTTCAACAAGACTCATACTTATACGGTTAACGAGAAGGCCGCATGCGACATGCATGCGGCCTTCTCGTCCGCTGTCGAATACGACTTATGCGTCTTCCTCCACTAGCGTCGTACCCATCTCAGTTGCTCATTCTTATTCGTGGATATAAGAGCAGATATAATCGGTTACTGTTGCGATTTGAAGCTTGAATTTCGTATTAGCAGGAACGGTGAACTCGCCCTTGCCTTGGATATGTAGCCATTCTGTTTCTCCTGGCAGCAGCACTTTCAGATCGCCCGCCTGGATCTCCATAATTTCGATGCAGTCTGTACCGAACTCATAGTCGCCTGGCATCATAATGCCGAGCGTCTTCTTCGTGCCATCTGCGAAAATAACGGCGCGGCTCGTTACTTTGCCATCGAAATACACGTTTGCTTCTTTAACTACCGATACACCATCAAACTGAGACATTAGACAACTCTCCCTTGCATGAATGAACTACCACTTGTGGACTAAAAGAAAGCAAAGGCGCGGCGCGGATAGCGCGGCGCCTTATGCTTAAGCCGTCATACTATTTCAACAGACCTTTAACTTTGCTGACGACATTCTCAACCGTGAAGCCGTACTCTTTGATGACGCGGTCGCCAGGAGCGGATGCGCCAAACGTGTTGATGCCGAGCACTGCGCCTTGGTCGCCAACGAAACGCTCCCAACCGAATGGATGAGCCATTTCGATCGCAAGACGAGCTTTAACACCCGGCAGCAATACGGAGTCTTTGTACTCCTGCGATTGCTTGTCGAACAGATCCCAGCTCGGCATGCTGATAACGCGAACTTGGATACCTTCTGCAGCCAGCGCTTGTTGAGCTGCTACAGCCAGTTGAACCTCGGAGCCCGTTGCGATGATTTGAGCGACTGGTTGGCCGTTCGCCGCATCGGAGATCACGTAAGCGCCTTTTTTGATACCTTCGCGCGCTTTTTCAGCCGTACCTTCGAGAACTGGCAGGTTTTGACGCGACAGCACGAGCGCAACAGGGTTCGATTTGTTTTCAACCGAGTATGCCCATGCAGCGGACGTCTCGTTAGCGTCAGCCGGACGGATAACCGTCAGGTCAGGAATAATACGCAGCGATGCAAGCTGCTCGATTGGTTCGTGCGTAGGGCCGTCTTCGCCAACTGCGATCGAATCGTGCGTCAGCACATACGTTACTGGCAGCTTCATCAGCGCGGACAGACGTACTGCCGGACGCAGATAGTCGGTGAATACGAAGAACGTACCGCCATATACTTTGAGACCGCCATGCAGTGTGATGCCGTTCATTGCAGCAGCCATACCGAACTCACGAATACCGAAGTAAATGTTACGGCCGTCGTATTGACCTGGTTTGTACACCGTCAAGCCTTTAAGATGTGTCATCGTCGAGCTTTCAAGGTCAGCGGAACCGCCCACGAAGTTCGGGATGTTTTTCGCCAGGCCGTTCAGAGCGTTACCGGAAGCAACACGCGTCGACAGCGGCTTGTCTTCCGTCGTGTAAGCCGGAAGGTCAGCGTCCCAGCCTGCTGGCAGATCGCCGGCAATTGCCGTTTCGAACTGTGCAGCGAGCTCTGGGTAAGCTTCTTTATATTGTGCAAAAGCAGCGTCCCAAGCAGCGTTTGCTTTCTCGCCTGCTTGCTTCACTTCGCCAAAGTGTGCAGATACTTCAGCAGGAACCGTGAACGGCTCATGCTCCCAGTTGTAGAACTGCTTCGTTAGAACCGTTTCTTCCGGACCAAGCGGAGAACCGTGAGGACCAGCATGGCCGCCTTTGCCGCCTTTATTCGGGCTGCCGTAGCCGATAACCGTTTTCACTTCAATCAGTGTTGGCTTAGCTGTTTCCGCTTGCGCTGCTGCGATCGCTTTGGAGATAGCGTCCAGATCGTTACCGTCCTCTACGCGCAGTACTTGCCAACCGTAGCTTTCGAAGCGCTTCTGTACGGATTCGGAGCTCGACAAGCTCAGCTCGCCGTCGAGCGTGATGTCGTTCGAATCAAACAGTACAACAAGCTTACCGAGCTTCAAGTGGCCTGCGAGAGAAGCCGCTTCATGGGAGATACCTTCCATGAGGTCGCCATCGCCGCAGATGGAATACGTATAGTGATCCACAACTTTAAAGCCGTCTTTATTGTAAGTAGCGCCGAGTTGTGCTTCTGCCATCGCCATACCGACAGCCATTGCAAAGCCTTGACCGAGTGGACCCGTTGTAGCGTCAACGCCTGCCGTGTGGCCGAACTCTGGGTGACCAGGTGTCTTGGAACCCCATTGACGGAAGTTTTTGATCTCATCGATCGACAGTCCGTAGCCGGACAGGTGAAGAAGGCTGTAAAGCAGCATCGAACCATGGCCTGCGGACAGGACGAAACGGTCCCGGTTAATCCAGGTTGGATTCGAAGGATTGTGTACCATCGTTTTTGCGAACAATTGGTAGCCCATTGGTGCAGCACCCATCGGCATGCCCGGGTGGCCCGATTTCGATTTTTCGATCGCATCGATTGCCAGTGTGCGAATCGTATCGATCGAAAGCTGATCGATGGACTTTTGCGTAACTGTCATTGCTTAATTCCTCCTATTTGCCCTTTATAATGCCTTTATTATCTCTCTTTATGGATAATGCGCGCTTATACTAGCGTGCGCAATGGCTTTGAAATATTGTACCACTCTCCAAGGTGCATTACCATATCTAAATACGGTGCGGAGCGATTACGATATCCGATGCCATTCATAAAAATATATTATATGGACGAGCAAATTCAAGCTTAAACCGAACATTCAACGAAAAATTATAAAAAACTTTCGTAAAGTTTGATAATCACGAGCCTTGACATCTACACACAAAACGGCTCTATTGGCAGCGGCGCCTATATAAAAATTTAGTGCCGTGCCAATAGAGCCCATGTATATGTGAACAGGCCGCCTGGGCATGATGCTGCCCCCCCGGCAGTGCCAGCCTTTATTAGCGTTGCCAGACAGAACGTGAATTAATCGTATGATGAAGCACAGCTGCAAAATGATTGATTGTATATCATATTACAAACGAGACAAACAAACAGCAAAGCTGCCCTGAAGCCATTATTTTAGAATGACATTCAGAACAGCCTTTGTTGACAAGCCTTATTTAGTTGAACACAACCGTCTTGTTCTGATGCACGAGAATTCGGTCCTCGATATGCCATTTCACAGCACGGGCAAGAACGACGCGCTCAATGGTACGACCGATGCGCTTTAAGCTGTCAACATTATCGCGATGCGTTACACGCTGCACGTCCTGATCGATAATCGGTCCGCCATCGAGCTCTTCCGTCACATAGTGCGCCGTTGCGCCGATGATCTTCACACCGCGCTGGTAGGCTTGATGATACGGCTTGCCTCCGACGAACGCCGGCAAGAACGAATGGTGAATATTGATGATACGATTCGGGAACTGCTCGATGAACTTATGCGGGATGATCTGCATGTAGCGCGCAAGCACGATAAGATCGATTTTGTCCGCGACAAGCTCCATCTGTTTACGTTCCGCTTCCGGCTTCGTATCAGGCGTAACCGGGATATGGTGATACGGAATGCCAAAGCCTTCGACCAGGCCGCGCATATCGTTATGGTTGCTCACAACCATCGCAATTTCTGCGTCCAGATCGCCCGCCTGCCATTGCCATAGCAGCTCAAGCAGACAGTGGTCTTCCTTCGATACGAAGATCGCAATCCGTTTCTTGCGGCTCGCGCGGAAGGTGTGCCATTTCATCTCGAACCGGTCTGCCACCCGTACGAAGTCCTCTTGAAGAATCGGAAGCTCGCGCTCCATATCATTCAAATCGAATTCAAAGCGGATAAAGAACATACCGCCCTCCGGATCCATCGTATATTGATCCGATTGCACAATGTTCGCGCCATGCTCATGTAAGAAATGAGACACAGCTGCGACGATCCCCGGACGGTCCGGGCAGGAAATCAGCATCCGAGCGCGCTTGCTTGTGTCGCTGCGCTGCTGGGATTGCTGAGGTTGATAAGGTTGTTGCATAGCGAACCATTCATCCTCTCGCTCACACTTACTTAATCCATGTTACAGGCTAGACATTACGCGTTGACGAGCGCTGCCTTGCCTGCGAACCAACCGATCAGACGGTGGTTGATATGCTCCTCGGACAAATCCGGGAACAGGTTGTGTTCCATAATAAGATCATACAGACGATCCATCGGCTCACGCGGATCTGCTTTCTTCGCCTTAGCGTCGTTCTTCAGCACATCCCATACATTCAATACATAAGGACGAGCCTCGATCGACATGTCGGAGAAGAAACGCTGCAGACGTTCCACATCATCGAAGAACGATGCGCCGAAACGTTCAGCCGCATCGCCGCGAAGCAATGCAATCTCCGCTTCATACATCGGACGCTCTTTCTTGTCGACTTTGCCAATCCATGGCGTCTCCAGAATGAATGGACGGCCAGCCAGCGCCTCATGATGCACAACATTGCGAATGCCTTCATAGCCGATCCAGCCAGCACCGACAGGAGCATGGCGGTCTTTGCCCGCGCCGCGCGGGTTCTTGCTATCGTTCAAGTGAACGACCGCGATCCGATTCAAGCCGACGATGCGATCGAATTCAGCAAGCACGCCGTCCAGATCGTTGACGATATCGTAACCAGCATCATGAATGTGGCACGTATCCATGCAGACCGTCAGACGTTCATTGTCGCGAACTTTATCGATAATCGAAGCAATCTCCTCGAAGCTGCGGCCAATCTCCGTCCCTTTACCCGCCATCGTCTCAAGCGCGATGTTGACCTTCGTCTCCTTCGTGCCTTCAAGCACGAGGTTAAGACCCGCCGCGATTCGGTTGATGCCGTATTCCGCATCCTTGTCCGTATAAGCACCAGGATGAAGGACGATATTGCTTACGCCGAGGTAGTCCGTACGGCGGATTTCCTCTTGAAGAAAGTTGACAGCGAGCTCGAACGTATCATCCTTGTAAGAGCCAAGGTTCACGATGTACGGCGCATGCACGACGATCTCGTCGATGTTCGCCTTGCGCATGGCTTCGCGTCCTTCTTCAATATATAAAGTTTCAATCGGCTTCCGCCGGGTGTTCTGGGGTGCGCCTGTGTAAATCATGAATGAGCTGGAGCCGTAAGATACCGCTTCTTCAGCTGCCGTAAGCAGACCTTTGTCTGAAAATGAAACATGGGAGCCTATTTTCAACATTGAGATTGTACGCCCCTTTCCTAAATATACGACTATATAAGTTACACTACTTGATACGCAAGCTCATACTTCTTCGAACTAAAACGCACAGCGCCTTATAAGAATCGGCACAGCCGTTTCACCTTGAATCACCCCTTATTGTACAAGCTATATCGAAATAAATCTAGGAATACGGTATAATTCATCAAGAGGTGAATGTTAACCATGAATGGACAAGGCTGGTTCATGTATTTCATTATTTTCTGGGTCGTTGTGATGATCGGATTCATGTCGTTCGGCGGCTTTATGATGTTCCGCAAATTTCTCAAAGTACTGCCGAAGCGAGACGGCAAATCGAAGCTCGATTGGCAGAATTATTGGGTCGACCGCAGCCGCGGCATGTGGAGCGAGGATTCCAAATCGTTCTTAGAAGAACTCGTGTCGCCGGTACCGAGCGCTTTCCGGGATATTGCACGGCATTCGATTGCTGCACGAATCGCACAGGTTGCCATTGAGAAGGGCGACACCGAAGTGTCACGCGATCATTGCATTGAAGGCTATATTCGGGCAACGCCGAAGCGCGATTACCGTAGTCTTATCAGCTTCTTGAACAAACGAGGCATCGACTACACAGCTTTCACGCATCTGCTGAACAAGTAAGGCTTGCGATTAATCCGGGCCGCAGCGGGGTAATACATACAGAATCGAACGGCCAGGAGGTAGAACCATATGAACACATTAAATCAACAGAGAAAAAGCCGTACCGTACGCACCATTGCAGCATCCATCCTGCTAGCAGCGCTTATGACAACAGCTGCTTGCGGCGATAAATCCAAATCGGTGAATAATGATAGCAGCGTAGAGAGCTCCGCGAATGGCAGTGAATCGACTGGCGTTGTGGAGACGGGCACTGCCAATTCTGATTCTGATACCGAATCGAGTGATAGCAATCCATCCACTCAAGCAGGCAGCGGCATAGACGATGCAGCTTCCGCTTCGAATAATAAAGTAAAGCAGACGACGGGCACCTATAACGGATTAGCGGACTCCCACTCTGCGGAGATTACGACAGAGGAAGGCATATTCGTCTATCAATTGACGGAGCAGTCTGAGGAACAAGCTGCTGCAATCCGGAGCAATACGAAAGTAAAGATCGAGTATACCGAGCAAGCGATCGATGACGACACCAGCGTGCGTCAGTTGACGAAGATCGAGGCTGCGGAGTAATGAGCCTGGAATCGGATTAGATCATCCATCTTGTCGGGAGCGTGTATACGGATGCGAATTGCAGTAACAGGCGGGACCGGCTATATCGGGAATGCACTCGTCGATGCACTCGTTGCCCGGGGCGACGAAGTCGTTATCATCACGCGACGCGTCCCACAGATCGAGAAGCAGCGGCCGGATGCCGCTTATGCATCTTGGGAAGAAGCAGCAGTGCCGGGGCAGATCGGTCACATTGATGCCATTGTTAATCTCGCAGGCGAGTCCATCAACCAGCGTTGGACAGCAGCAAGCAAAGCGCGCATTATCGATTCGCGAGTGCGTGCAGCCGCTGGAACGGCTGCCTTCATCAAGGCACAGCATGAGAAGCCCCGAGTTGTCGTACAAGCGTCCGGCATATCCGTATACGGCTCCTCCGAGACAGCTATTTTCGATGAGACGAGCCTTCCGCAGCCGAGTACGGACGATTTTCTCGCACAGGTCGTACTGAAGTGGGAAGACGCAGCAAAGGCCATCGAAGCGGAGCGTGTCGTCATGCTTCGAATCGGTGTCGTTATTGATGGCAAAGGCGGTGCTTTCCCGCTAATGGCATTGCCTTACAAGCTGTTCGTCGGCGGACGGATTGGCAGCGGACGCCAGTGGCTTCCTTGGATTCATCTGGAGGACATGGTTCGGCTGATCTTGTTCAGTCTTGATACCGAGTCGTTATCCGGCGCTGTCAATGCTTGTGCGCCAGAAGCGGTAACGAATAATGAATTCGGCAGGGCTATCGGCCGCGCCTTCCAGCGCCCGCATTGGTTTCCGCTTCCTGCATTCGTATTCAAGTCGGCCTTCGGCGAGATGTCAGCCCTGCTGTTGAAAGGCCAGAACGTTGTGCCTCGTCGGGCTTTGGAGGCAGGATTCCGATTCCGCTATCCGACCGTAGACGAAGCGCTGCAAGCCATTGCGCAGCAATCTTAATACGAACCCATGGAAAAGCACCGTTGAATGATAGGCTAGCTTCATGAGCGCCTATTCATTCAACGGTGCTTTGTCTATACATATACAACACTTCCTTCCACTACCCAACCTGCCGAACCGTATAGATAGGACCGGCGCTTCCGGCAAGCTGAAGCGTATCGCCATTATTCAGCTTATAGCTTTTGTAAGCGATCATTGGACTGCCATTAAGCGTTGTCCCATTGCGGGAGCCCATATCTTTCACGTTATAGCCGTCTTCAGAACGGTCAAACTCAACATGTACACGCGATATACCGGGATGATCGTCTGCAACGTTGGCTTTCTCTGAGAACCGTCCTATTACAAAAGGCGCCGCTCCTTCTTCATCAGCCGGCAGCGTATATTGTTCTCGCTTACCGTTTAGGACTCGCTCGATCTCCCATCTTGGATTTCCATTCATCCTATCCGCCATCTTGTCAGACTGACCCGCTGCACTGCCGCCCATCCATACCGTAACAGCCGCAGCTGTCGAAGACGACCGATTACTCTCTGCTCCTCTTTGCTGCACTGCTGCCGCAGATGGGAATCCAGCAGATGCAGACTGCTTCTCGACTAGCGGAGCAGAATGAATCTGACTCGGCACTCCGTGTTCATTTCTTCGCTCCAGCAGCTGCGAATCCGGCCAATAATGGAGCTCTGCCGCAGCGCTCTCTCGGCCACTAAGCATGGCACCCGATAACTGAGCCTGCGGCTGTCCTAATATATCATTGGCTCGTAGACGACGAAGCAAGAAGAATAGTGCCGCAGCCATACAGAGAGTAGCACCCAGTGCTAACATAAGGCTTCCGGACGAAGGATGATCAGCATAGGTATACCGCCATACGAGAGCCGTCGCAATCGCAGACCCCCCTATCATCAGCCATTTGTTGCGAGATTGCTGCTCTGATGCTGCTGCCTGCTCATCATCATCATCCAATGTGCTCAACTTTAGATCATGCTTCTGCTCATTTCCTAAGTCTGATTGACCATAGAAAGAAAGCGGCGGTTGTTGAGAAATCACACCCCCCTGCTGACCCTCATAAAGATCATCTCCCGTATGATCGGATTGGCCTGGTCCAATGGATAGAACCGATGGCGACGGCTGTTTCGGAACGTTTTTATTTTCACTAGATGAGACTACCGGGGCATTCGCTGTCTTCCTATTAATCGGTCCCTCCCTCCGGCTGTTAGCGATTGAATCTGCGGTTGATGCCTGTATATGTTCGCCGCTCTCTCCGCCTATCCATTGCAGGAGGGTCCGTATTAAAGCAGGACGTACACTACGGCTGTCGTTGACTTGCCTTAGAATGGCCTGCAAGCCAGCCCCATCCAGCTGTTGAACATGAGCGGCGAGACGCATGATAAGCGGCAAGAACGCCGTCAGCTCATCAGCCGCCTGTTCCTTATTGCGAAACGGAACATACAAGAGCGATACCTCATCCCAGCGTTCTCCTACGAAAATATACATCTCATCGAGCACGCAGCACTCCGGTCTTAACAGATAGGATTTGCAGCCGTCGAGCGCCTCCGTAATGGCGAGCAGGCACATATAAAATTGCTGCATCGTCATTGCTTGAAGCTGCAGCTGATGGGATAGCATTCTTCTTCCCTCTATGCTGTACCGGAACGTTACGCATCCGTCGATCTCAATCCATTCTACGGGGAGCAGAAACGGCACCTGATTGCTGCGCAGCATTTGCAGCTCCATCGTATCGAGCTCTTCTCGTGTAATTGGCTGTTCGCGGTCGAGAATTAGTTCATGTCCTCGATTCATTGCATAATCCACTCGAAATGGACCCATTCATACCCCTCTTTCCTTTTGATCACGAAGCCTCCCAAGAATTAGGAACGGCATCAAGCCACACTTATTTGAACACTTACTCTCAGTACATATACCAGCACGTTATAGCAGCGGGGGCGACAGCAAGCATGAATGGAAATCGCACCGGCCTGCGTCGCTGCTTCTCGGAAAGCTCATTAGTGAACCGTTCACGATTCAGCAGCCGCTCCGGCCATCCCCACATTCGGCAGGCTGCCATCAGCAGAATCCCAATTGCTCCCGCATACAGAATGGAGTAGAGCATGACATTCAAAACCTGCTGGGTCCCTAGCCAAGCTCCCAATGCGCCAAACAGCTTCACGTCCCCCGCACCTATCCCTCTGGCTGCATACATCGCAAGCATCGGTGCAAATCCAGCGACCGCTCCTATCAATGCTGCTGATAGTCCGTGTCCGCCCGATGCGATCCCTCCGTACAATAGGGCTAAGACGAATGCCGCCGCACACAGTTTGTTCGGTATTCGCATGCTTCGGACGTCTGTCAACAAGGCACAACCTATAAGAACCGCTGCTCCCCAATAAGCCAACGATTCACCTACTCTCTATTGCGTTATTAACAACGTCTATTAAGACTTTATTTTCTCAACTGCTAGTGTTCTGCCCGCAGAAGTACCATCTGCCGCAGTTACATCGAGCCTCCACACACCAGGTGTCGTATTGCCGGATACAAGCCAAGTCCACTGCAAATAGCCATTCGCATCCGAAACAGCATTGCCCACATTCTTCGCCTGACTATACCCGCTCTTGTATCGAATCGACAGCTTCAGCTCCGTATTCGGATTCGTCCGAACGATGACCGTTGCTTTGCGGCCAGGATGAACAGGATCCGGGTTAACGGATACGATCTGAATGGATATTTGATCCGTGCTCGCCGAATAGTGTGCTGGTACTGAGTCGGGCTGCCAGGCACGCTCTACCGCTTTCTCTCGAAGGACGAAGGACTTATTGCTAATGGGGACACGAATGGGAAACTTGTATTCCGATTCAATCTCCACGAATGCATTGCTTCCGCCTGTTAATGAGGGAAGTACCGCGTAGTGAAGGGAGAGATGGTTAGGCTGAAGCACAGCTTGATCTGCCAAATCGCGAAGCACAGGTGTCAGCACGGAGCGGCCAGCTGTCGAAATTGCGAAATCTTCAATTGAGTCCCAATCGCCACGCAACGCGGCAGATGATAGCTTTCCTATTGGCTCCGGCAGCTTGGCTGCTGCATCCGCCGCGATCTCTCTCCAGCCGGACAGCTTCTCAGCAGCAGGTGCAATCGATGGATTAGGCGTCGAGCTGGCTGGTGACGACGATACAGCTTGTTCGATCGATTCACTCGCCAATATAACAGGCTTCCAGTGCGTCGCAACCTGCTTCGCAAGCTGAACAGAAGAAGATTGCAGCGCCATCTGTACAGCTGTTGTCCGAATGAGGATCACGATTGCGATGACGAACATGAGAAACAGCGGTACGATGATCGATGCTTCCAACGCAATACTGCCCGCTTCTCGGTCCTGATGACACCCATTGACTCTACGTTGATCGCTCTCTGCCTCTCGCACCGACTGTGCTCGTACATGATGAAGCAAACGCTCAATACGCTGCGCCAACCAGCTTCGTCGTCTCATAGCGATTGCCTACCACCTTTCCATGCAGCAAACCGATCTTCCCCAGCATTTTCATGGCGCCAGGCAGAAACAGCAGCTTCATCGAAACGTCAGCCGAAGCAGACACTGCGGCAGGCGTGCGCGATAGATCGGTACCTGTATTCGTCTCAATGACAGCAGCAATGCGCGACAGTCGTTGGTCGCCGCCGCCATGCAGCAGCATGAACAGTCGCAAATAATCCGTATATCGAATGTCCACATCAGCGTACTTCGACAGCTTCGTTGCCCCGCGCTGCATCAAATCTCTCATATCCGCAGCTGCACTACGGGCTGCATACAGCAGCGCTCCCGACAGCACGAGCAGCGGATGTCCGAGCGTACGGCTCTCGATGAAGCCCTCCGCTAATCGAATGGCGAACCGCAAGCCGAATATTTCGGCCATCGCAGCAGCCACATTTGCCCCCGGCTTATCGAAACCGTATAGGATATATTCGACTTCTTGATTGTTGAACGCCTTCGCATGCCCAATTGCATTAGAACCGCTATTACCAACTGAAGCGGTCTTCAGATAAGACTCGTATGATTGGAATCGTTGAAACACATATTCCCCCGTATAAAGCGTGTTTCGTGTACCGGTGAGCATATCTGCGAGTCCATTGAATAGTGCGCCCATCATAGAAGCTGAGCTTTCTCGCTGCCCTTCAACTTCGTCCTCCCACTGCGCTGCTATCTCTGCTGCTTCGTCTACAGCCGTATTGAACAATCGATTCGCATCATATCGAGCATCCACCTGTCTGTATCGTTCGCGCTCGTCATTCGACATGCCGTCCATCGACGCAGAAGACATCATATTCTTCGTCTCCTGCAAGAGTTGTTTCGCCTCGGCCTCTTCTTGTTTGCGCTGAGCGTCAGCAGCATCCGCTGTGCGAATCAGCTTCTCTCTCTGCGTAATGATATCTGCAGGAGACACATAGTGCTGTGCGAACAGCTGGTATGCCTGCTGGATGCTTCCAGCCACCGCCGATAATGCTGCTGCATCCCCTCCGCTGCCTATACCTACTTGATAGGCACTTGCTGCGAACGTATTGGCGGCAGCCAGAATCTTGTTAAGCTCTACTGCTTGTTGTTCCACTTCCTTGCGATATTCGGCGAACCATTGATCCTCGTATATCAGCAGCTCCGTTGATTGTCTTATCTTCCGCAGTGCTTCAGTGTCGCCAGAGGGATCGTTGCCACCAGAGTCTGATTGACTTGAGACCTGGTCATAACCAGCGGCCGCAGAGGTCTCCGCTTGTGTGACGGCTGTTCGAATGTCCCGATTATAGCCCTCCGCTTGCGTGATCTGAGCGAGTGCCGCTTGCTTCAAAGATGACAGTTCAGATTGCACATTCGCAACGCTTGTACGCAAGCTGTCAGCCAATGTCCTCATACTGTTCAGATAATGATTGATTTGATTCCATAAGTCCTGCCGCTGCCACTCCATCGAAGTGATCTCGTCCCTGCGTAATTGCTTCTCTTTATTCGATAAATTCGTTGCGATTGCCAATTGATATTCTGCGTTCGCAATGGACGACGCCAGACTATCCGACGAGCGGATCCAACCTTCATAGGATGAATAATTCGAAGCAAGAGAAGCCGCTTGATCGCCTGTCAACACGCCAGCCGCAAGCTTGGCTATTTCTCGCATTCGTTCCAGTGCTGCCAGCAGTGATTCCTGACGTTTATCATGCAGCTTCCCAGTCTGTGCAAGCGCATCGGAAGTCGTGGACGATTCCTTCATCAGCTGCGACATCGACGTAAACCGCGAGCCAATATCGAGCATGAAATCGACAGGTGCCTTTATTTTCATTTCCTCCAGAATCTGCCGATCAAGCACATCATATCTGCCCAGATAAGCTGCCGCTTCCACCGTAAACCCGTCAACGCTGGGAACGACCGGCCGATACCCATTGTCACCGCCGCCATACTCAAGCGTACCGCGCAAGCTATGGTCAAATATCGTTTCGCCAGGCGTACCGCCTCTTCCGAACAACCCATATCGTTCATACAAGGCAGCATCGTATGCGGACAAAACGGAACGGGTTGCTGTGCGAACCGCGTGTTCCGTTAAAGTATGAAAAGAGGCGATTCGCGCATAATCGATGAGCACCGTGCTTAGCAGCAGTATCATTGCCGTTACGACGATGAAGAATACGGTTACTGCTCCATCGCTGCGACGGAGCAGGCTTCTGCCGGGCAGACGGATTGTACGCCGTGGCCTACTTTGTCTACGAGACCGATATTCCCCTGCCATATCCTGTGCCATGCAACCTCCCCTTTACCGTTCAGCGCTTCGGCTGCGAAGTCTTCTCAATCGTCTTCGCAAGCACAGCTCCCGCTTCTTTCTTTTTACTGGCACTACCGCTTGTGTTAGACCCTAGCTTGCTCGTATAGTAACGAACGAGATCTACTGTGCGAATAAACTCCGCAGGGTCGACTATTATAGAAGCTGCCTTAGAGGCTTGTTCATAATGTTCATCGTAGCGGCGAAGCACATTCGACTCCAGCGGCGTTCGGAGCGCAGTCTCGACGATATGGCTCGTCAGTTTCCTCGTATACCGGTTCTCGCCGAACAACACGCCCTCCAAATGCTTTGTCGTCCGATTCAGTTTCGTTTCAACTAGCGAGAGGGTACTGTTCGATGCCGTTCCATCCCCATTGGCTGCCGAATCGTGGCCGATTGGTGTCTTCGCATCCGCTTCACTCGCCTCGCCAATCCCGAACAACGACTGCACGAGCTCATCGTCCTTCACCCGCCAATACAGCCCGTCATATTCGCCTTCTCCCGCAAGCCCCGTACGGATATTGCGATGGCTGTTGTCCCATAGGAAGGCCGTCTGCTCCGATGTGACCGAAGCGGCGCCGTAGAGCACCGCTTTCTCATAGATGTAGCACACGAACAGAATAACGATAACGACGATCATGAGTAGAATCGGAAAAACAAGCGTCGCCTCCAGCGTGAAGCTGCCGGACTCGCTGCGAAGTAACTTCATACGCCGCATGGATTAAGAGAAAACTTTATCCGTTTCAGAATCTGCTTTGCCCATAAGCGACTCAATCATCTCGCTGATCTTATCCTTGAAGATCAGAACAACCGTAACAATAACAGCGATGATCAGTATGATCTCCACCGTTCCCAAGCCTTCCTCCGACTTCATCAATCGTGTCGCTCTCGCATTCCACTTAGCGCCTAGGCTCATACCGAATTTACCTAGCCTATTCATCATTGCAACCATCCCTCTTCATCATGTTTTAACAACCAAATTAGCTCCCTATAACTGCATAACGAGCACAGCCGGTGCTCCTATCGCAATAAGCAGCAGGAAGAAGATGCCGACCATTGGAAATAACAGCTTCGACGATGCCTCTTCGCCGCGTACGCGTGCGGTTGCCTTGCGCTTCTCCCATAACGAGAATGACAATTCGCGCAGCGCCAGCGAGAATTGCTCACCTCCCTTCCGATAATGAAGCAGCATAACGGTCGCAAACATGGAAACCTCCTGCACCGCACATCGTTTGCTGAACGCTTCGATCGCGCTGGCGAATGAAACACCATTCTCTAGTTGATGCACCATCCGAAGCCATTCCTCCTGCAGCGGCATCTCCAGCCTCATCGTCTCACGCTTGCGGCGCTGAGACTGCAGCAGCCTGGCTTTCATTTCAAGCGATCGCGCATCCACGCATCTAGCAATGGCGCGCTGAACCGTCTCTCCCGCTCCGACGAGGAGCATCAGCTTGCTTAGCATATCAGGGAGCGCCATAATCATGTCCTGCCGCCTCCGTTCCAACTGAACGGCTGGTTCCCGCAGCTTGGATACGGGCAGCAATACACCAATCAATGTTCCGAGTCCAAGCATCATATTCTCTTGCGCCATTGCTGCTAGCAGCGCAATCCCCGTCCAAGACGCCCATCCAATTCCGATCATATTGGCCGCATACCGCTCCGTCTCTGCATATTGCCAATCGCTGCCGCGCAGCACTACCAGCCTGCTATGAAGATTCGCTAACGGAAGCTGAAGCCTCGTCAACAGTCCTGTTCGGCGCATCGCTTCAAGCGGCGCATAGATAAGCCACCGATCCTGCAAGGATAAAGCTGCCTTCGCTCCTATCCCCACCATTGCCGTTCTGCGCTCTGCTAGCTCCTTCTGCCAGACCAGCAGCGCAGCTATACACCACAACAGTCCGCTGCCCATTGCCAGCAGCAGCGCCCAATTTATCATAACGACCCACTCTCCGTGCCCTTGATTCCCGCATGCATGACTACATCCGAATGGTCATGATTTTATTAATAAAGCAGCCGCAGCATACAAACCCACACAGCAAGCCTGTAAGCAGCACATAGCCCATTGGCTGGTTGTAAAGCGGCATCATATAGTCAGCGGCCATAAGATTGAGGCCTGCAACAAACACGAACGGTGCTGCAATAATGATGCGTGACTCAAACTTCTTCTGGGCCATCATGACGGCAATTTCCTGCTGCGTGTCCAGCTTCTCACCGATTACCTGCGCTGTCCGTCGCATCACTTCAACCAGATCGCCGCCTGTGCGCTTACATGTCGAGAAGACGTCCACGAACTGCGTCAAATCCTCCAGCTTCGCGCGCTCCGCGAACTGACGCAGCCCATTCTCGAGCGTGTCGCCGTTCATCATCCGATGCCGAATCGCAGCAAATTCGCGGACGATATCTGCCGAACCGCCAGGATAGAGCATCTGCAGGTCGGCTTCCGCCGCAACGAATGCATTCTCAACCGATCGTCCCGCTGCAAGCGAGGACGTTACGCTGTACAAAGCTTCCTTGAACTGCAGCTGCAGACGACTCCGCCGCTTCGCAAGCAGGCTCGCCCGATAATACCGAGGCAGTATGACACCGATAGTCGCTAGAATGACCGCTGCTAATATGGACTGATAGAACTCATAGAACAACACGAATGCCAAGCTAATTCCTACCCCCATCGAGCCTGCAAATTGCTGCGACGAAAGTCTGTACATCGTGTAGTCGGTCATCCTCTGATCATTCTGCGATGTTGAAAAATGCCACCCCAGCCACTCCGCCATGCTGTGGAAGGAAATATTCTTTTGCCCTTTGCGCTCTGCTTTCTGCTGCTTAACCATAAGGAATGCCACTAGATGATTCCGCACCCCCTTGAACGCTGCTGCCAGGCAATGGCCCCATGCCGGACATTCGCCACTTATGATCGCGCTGCAGCGTTCTTCCTGTCGGCTCTAGGCCGCCGATAACAATTCCATCACGTTCGCCTCGTTCCACAAACTGATAGAGCGGCGAGAGTTCAACTTCGCCATTCTTCATCCCAACCACTTCACAAATCTCTGTCATCCGGCGCGTTCGGTCCCGAAGCCGTGCAAGATGGACGATGATATCGATGCCCGATGCGATCTGCTGGCGGATGACAGGCAGCGGCAGCGCTGCGCCGCCAAGTGCCATCGTCTCCAGACGGGAGACCATGTCGCGGGCGCTGTTGGCATGTCCCGTACTCATGCTTCCATCATGTCCGGTGTTCATCGCCTGCAGCATATCGAGCGCCTCCGCTCCCCGTACCTCGCCGACAATAATCCGATTGGGCCGCATACGCAGCGATGCCCGAATAAGCTCGCGAATCGAGATTTCACCTTTGCCCTCGGTCGTTGCATTGCGCGTTTCGAGCGGGACAAGATTCGGAATGGTGCGAATCTGCAGCTCCGCCGAATCCTCGATTGTAATGACACGCTCATCGGGCGGAATGAATCGAGACATCGCATTAAGGAGCGTCGTCTTGCCGGAGCCCGTCCCACCGCTAACGAACACATTGTATTTGGCGGTGACTAATTGCTGCAGCAGTACCGCAGCCTCAACAGGCAGTGCGCCCAGACGAATGAGCGATTCAATGTCCAGCGGCTGATCCGGGAACTTCCGGATCGTTAGTGACGGACCGCACAGTGCGACGGGCGGAAGCACGACATTCACACGTGAACCATCCTTCAAGCGAGCGTCCACAATCGGATTCGACTCGTTAACGGTGCGATTGACGCTGGCAACGATCGCTTGAATCATATCGTGCAGCCGCTCCTCGCTCTCGAACGCTATCGGCCAGCGAGTCAGCTGCCCCTTACGTTCAACGAATATATGCTGGTAGCCATTGATCATGATCTCTGTCACTTCAGGATCATCAACGAGAGGCTGCAGCACGTCGAGTCCGCGGAAGGAGTGAAAGACACGCCGCACGAGTGCTGCTTTATCCGAAGCCGTCACCTGCTTGCCAGCGCACCACTCGAAAACGACTTGCTCCGAGGCTTGCCGAAGCCGTTCGTCAGAGATCGAGCCATTCATATCGATTCGCTTCCTTACTGCCTCCTTTAACGCTAGCACCAGCTGCTCCGTCATCACATCACATGCTCCTTAACGCCAAGACCCACTGCCGCAAGTACGCGTTCCGATGCACCACGCAGGCGCGATGAAGGTAATAAGCGTCCGCCGTCACGTACGCGCCATGTCTCGATGTATGGCAGCTCAATGACAGCATGCGGACGTGTACCACGGCTTCTCTCCGTTACACCAAGCGGCTGATGCGCTTCTTCTGCTGTCCTGTCCTTGCGGCGAACGGTAAGCATACGCTGCTCCATCTGCCGAAATGATTCGCCCCACTTGCTTCTCGCATAGGAGAGAAAACGCTCCTTCTTGCTATTAGCAGCCAGCGAGTGTTCTTCCACATAGATCAGCTGGCTGCAGCGTTCGAATACAGCCATATGAAGCTCACTCGCCAAGCCATCCAAGTCGATCACAACGAGCTCATACAGGCCGCTGCGTGCGATCGTTTCAATGATCTGAAGCGCAGATGCAGCGCTAAGTGACAGTCGGTCCTCCGGATTGCGGCAAGGTTCAAAGTAGTCAAAACGTAATAATGCATCCGTACGGCAAAAGCCCGGCAATCTCGTGGCCGCCTGCTCTGGATCGCTCTGCAGCGTATATAGAAGCTGCGCAAAGCCATCCATTCCTCCATCGTGCTCACTCTGTCCGTCACTAAGCCATAGGTCCGTTCCGTTCCAAACCTCTAAGTTCAAATAAAAGGTTCGGCAGCCCATCAAAGCTGCCTGATGCGCCAAATGAATCGACAGCGTCGTCTTCCCGACTCCGCCAGATGCCGAGCAAACAACCACAACGCCGGCGCCTTCCTCAGGCTCAGCGAGCCGTCTTGGCATGGACTGCTCAGCATAGATGGCATGCAGCGCATGAAACAACTGCGGCAGCGGCTGCAGCCGCTTCACCGCCGCAGCAATGGGCTGGACAGGCTCGCCAGGCCCCTCGCACAGCGCTGCCGCTGGAATAGCCGGCCATTCGCCGGAGGCCGCAAGCTCCGCGCGCATTGCACCGTCCGCCGCAACCATATCGGCGGGGAAGCCGCTGCGCAAATAATGGCGGAGCGCTGCGCTGTTCGTAAACGCGGTCAGCTGCCATCTCTCCGCCAGCGGCGGCGAATCTCTTACGAACTGTACGACGCGATGCACATACTCGGCATCCGCCGATGCGAATACGAGTTGAATCGGTTGCTCGAACATGACTGTTCCCTCCTTCGCAACGCACAAAAAAGCACCGCCAGACGACGCCGGCTAAGGCGTTATCTGACGGTGCTTCCGTCACGTTCAATAATGAAATATTTGCCATTAATTTATCATACTTGCTAAATGCTCGTCAACCCTAATCGTTGTTATTAATATCCTTCGTCGTTCAATAATGGTCCACATTCGGTGTCTCCGGACGTTTAAGTGTGGTTCTTCCACTCTTAATCAAACGTTCGGCGCATTAGACCGGCAGCGGCGGGGCGCAGCACGCAAAAAACACGGCCAGACAGCGCCTATAGGCGTCATCTGGCCGTGTAATAAGGAACAGGTTATTTGTTCATTTTACTCCAGTCGGCAAGGAACTTCTCAATCCCGATATCTGTCAGCGGATGCTTCCACAGCGAAGGCAGCAGCGAGCCTGGAATCGTGCCAATGTGTGCGCCTGCGATCGCAGCCTGCTCCACATGGGCAATGCCGCGAATGCTTGCCACGATAATTTCCGACTCATAGCCGTAGTTCTCAATGACCGTACGCAGCTCGCGAATGAGCTTCATGCCTTCCACGCCGATGTCGTCGAGACGGCCTACGAATGGACTGATATAGGTCGCACCTGCCTTAGCAGCCATGAGACCTTGCGCCACGGAGAAAATGAGCGTTACGTTCGTCTTGATGCCGTTCTGCGTCAATTCGTGGCATGCGTACAGCCCATCTTCCGTCATCGGCAGCTTGATGACAACATTAGGCGCCCACTTCGCAATCTCGTAAGCTTCCTTCAGCATGTCTTCTGCTTTAGTGCCGATTACCTCTGCGCTTACAGGTCCATCAACGATGGAGCAGATCTCTTGAATAACCGTCTTGAAATCGCGGCCTTCCTTAGCAATGAGCGACGGATTCGTCGTTACGCCATCCGCAAGACCAAGCTTAGCAATTCGTTTGATTTCATCCACATTCGCCGTATCGAGAAAGAACTTCATTCCATAACCCTCCCATGGTTACAATCAAAGTTTATTTTCCGAAAAAATTGTTAATTTCCCTCGCTGCGCTTTCGTCCGAATCGGAGCCATGAACAATGTTGCTCGAAACATCCAGCGCATAGTCTGCTCGGATCGTACCTGGTGCGGCTTCTGACGGATTCGTGCGGCCGATAAGCGCCCGAGCGTTCTTGACTGCGTCCTGCCCTTCCCATACCATTGCGAACACCGGGCCGGACATAATAAAATCGATCAACTCTTCGAAGAAGGCTTTTCCCTTATGCTCAACATAATGCTTCTCCGCCAGTTCACGATCAATATGCATCATCTTCGCGTTGGTCAGCTTAAGCCCTTTACGCTCAAACCTCGTCATAATAACACCGATCAAATTACGCGCAACACCATCTGGTTTAACCATTACGAAAGTACGGCTCATCTCCATCAGCTCCAATTGAAGTTTTGTAAGTAAGAATAACTCCATTATATTCCACAGAACGGAGGACGGGGTGTATCGAACATCATAATTGTCGGCGCAAATTCAAACAATCGGTGTCAGACTAAGGTTATATCGAGCGAAGCAGCGGCTTATTCGGCAAATAGTGGAGCGACTTCACAAACCGGATTGTGCGCGTCTTCGCGCGCATCACGATTGAATGCGTCTCTGCTCGCTGCCCTTCTGTATACCGCACGCCGCCGAGAAACTCGCCTGGCGTTACACCTGTTGCGGCGAAAATGACATCCTCCTTGCCGACCATATCATCTATGGTCAGCAGCTTGCGAGGGTCGCTTAAGCCCATGGATATGCAGCGTTCGAACTGCTCCTCATTCTCCGGCATCAGGCGACCTTGAAGCTCGCCGCCCAGGCATTTCAACGCTGCCGCTGCTAACACACCTTCCGGAGCGCCGCCAGAACCAACGTACAGATCAATTCCCGCTTCCGGAAAAGCTGGCGCAATGGCTCCTGCCACGTCACCATCACTCAAAAACTTGATCCGGACGCCTGTGCTGCGAAGATCCTTGATCATCGTCGCATGGCGTTCACGATCCAGAATAACAACCGTCAAATCCGAGATCGGCTTGCCAAGCGCAAGCGCCGCCTTCTCTACCGTTGTGTGAATCGGATCGTTCAGACTCAGCTTACCCGCCAATGCTGGGCCGACAGCCAGCTTCTCCATATACATGTCCGGCGCGTGCAGCAATTGCCCTTTGTTAGCTACAGCGAGTACGGACATTGCATTGTTGAGCCCTTTGGCAACAATCTCAGTCCCTTCCAGCGGATCGACAGCAACGTCGACCTCATGTCCTTGCATACTGCCTACTTCTTCACCAATGTACAGCATCGGCGCTTCATCCATCTCGCCTTCGCCGATGACGACCGTCCCGCGGATCGATACCGTATCGAACATCGAACGCATTGCTTCCGTTGCGGCGCCGTCTGCCGAATTCTTATCGCCTCGGCCCATCCAAGGTGCAGCAGCCAGCGCTGCAAGCTCCGTTACCCTTACTAGTTCAAGCGCAAGCTCTCGCTCCATCTCGAATCCCTCCGGCAAATGTTATTAGTTTCCAAATGAGTGCTGATTCATTCCAACTCGTTCAACATCCCGATTATGATGCCTGCCGTTTCTTCAATCGCACGGTGCGTCACATCGATAATCGGGCAGCCAAGCTGCTCCATCAACCCTTGCGCATAATCCACCTCGGATTGAATCCGATCGTAGGATGCATAGGCAGCTGCAGGCGGGAGCCCCAGCGCCTTAAGGCGCTCTGCACGAACCTCCTGCATCCGCTCCGGCTGCATCGTTAGACCGACGATCAGCTTGCCCGGTTCGGAACGCAGCTCCATCGGCGGCTTCACCTCTGGCAGCAGCGGCAGATTAGCCACCTTATAACCTTTGTGCGATAGAAAAATGCTAAGCGGCGTCTTCGATGTACGCGATACGCCAACAAGCACGATCTGTGCCTCCGACAACCCTCTTGCATCCTTGCCATCGTCGTAGCGGACGGCGAATTCGATTGCTTCCATTCGCCTGAAGTAATTCGCGTCCATCGAATGCAGCAAGCCCGGCTGCCGCTTCGGGAACGTTCCGAACGAATCGATATAGGCCTGCATCATCGGACCCATCACATCGACAGCACGTACGCCACGCTTCACCGTCTCTTCGCGCATCATCTCACGAAGCTCCGGCTGGACGAGCGTGTAGGCAATAAAGCCTCCGCACTGCACCGCTTCCTTCACGATCGAGACGATCTCATCCTCGGATCGCAAATGTCCGTACCGTTTAATGCGGACACCATCGGATGCGAACTGGCGGAGCGTTGCTTTCGCTACTGCCTCTGCCGTTTCACCGACAGCATCCGAGCATACGATAATCATTCCTTGCGTCTGCCATTCAGAATCTCGCATTGCGTACGCCGCTCCTCCTATTCCGTGTCCGCCGTCAGCTCAGCGACGAGGTGCACAACATTCGACTTCGTAATCCATCCAACGATATCCGGTTCTCCGTCATCATCAGGGACGATGACAGGCAGACAGTCGATCTGATGGGTGAGCATCTTGCGGATGGCGTCAGCAACGGCGTCCTCCGGCCTTGCGGTTACAATGTTCGGATAGCGGGTCATCACCATGCTGACCGGAATGGTCCCTGCAGACGGATTGCCAAGCGTAACCTTGAGCAAATCCTTCGGCGTAACAATCCCGACGAACTTCTGCTTCGCATTCACGATGAGCAGTGTATCCGCGTTGGCCATATAAAGCGTCACGACAGCATCATGCACCGAGTAGGTCTCGGGTACACTGACCGGTACGCCCTGTACTTGTCCAACTGTTAGCTGCTGGAACCGGCTGAGCGATGTATTGTCTGTGCGGTAGGCATTGCCGATCGAATAGCCGACCTTCGGCTTTGCATCGAGCATGCCGAGCATAACAAGCAGCGACAAGTCCGATCGCAGCGTCGGGCGGCTGACGCCAAGCATCTCCGCCAGCTGCTCGCCCGTGATTGGCGCATGCTGTTTCACGAGCTGCACCAGTTCCAATTGTCTTGCTGAGAGATTAATGAAGCCCTCCCCCTCTCTGCACCATTATGTATCTTGTTGTATCCCTTAAGTTGCATTTAATATATCACATTGATCCAATAGTGTGTAATAAATAAAATTAATGGGATGTCATAAATAAACTGATAGAAAGGGCAGCCGAACCTAAACTTTTAGGCGATTTTACCCTTCCTGTAGTTGCGTGCCCTAGTAGGGCACAGCTCTGCTCTTGCATAAAAAACATATTAGTTGCTGCGCAGCGCAACTGTTCACCCTAGAAAAGACTCATGCTCAAAAAACACAAAAAACCGTCTCTCTAGTATTCGCATACTCGGGAGACGGTTTTTAGAGATTTGAAATAGGATATTAAATATGACGTCATAATTCCTTAATTATGATTACGACGACCGTTAGTCGATCACTGTCATCCTCCGCTTCCTCATTGAGCTGCCTCGTATCTTCGCTTAGGATGGTACGATCTCTGCGCCGCGAATGCCATAGAAGATTAATTGAATAAACTCCTCCATAAATTCGCCGCTTCTTCCGCTCTGTTGCGCCAACTCGAGCAGTGTGTGAGACTGCTGCTTAAGCATGCCGATGTAAGCCATAATGGTTGCGGTCGACATCGACTCCGCTATCTCACCTTTCTTCTTGCCCTCTTCAATAATGCGTACAAGCATCGGCACAGCCTGTTCGCGATACAGCACTTCCATATAGCTTGCAAGCTCCGGGTCGGAAGAAAGCAACTGCTGGAGCATCGCCGGCGAATACGTCTCGAACGTCTCCTTGTCCAGCTGAATCGTGTACTGAACAATTTCCTTCAGCGACGGATTGCCGTTCATAAATTGCTCGAAACGGGTATAGTTGTCGTTCATATACCTTCTTATCGATTCGCGGACAAGCGCTTCCTTGCTGCCAAAATAGTTATAAATCGTAACCTGAGAAACGGCCGCCTCCGCCGCAATATGTGCGATTCGTAAATTTCTCGGTTCACAGGTTCGGAGCATTTGCAATACCGTGTACATAATCTTCTCTTTAATCGCTAGCTTCCGTCTCTCATATCCGTTCATTACGCCCTCCTGTCCGCCTGGTCCCGAAGTCTATGAAATACGGGCCTATCTCTACTTCAAATCCCATTGACTTCTTCAATTGCCAAAACTAACATATATTATGAAATATCACAATAAAATATTTCATATCTAGTGCTGCTTATACTGTGGACTTGTGGGAGGCAGAACGTATGCTAATCGTTGAAGGACTGACGAAGCAGTTCGCCAACGGACGAGGCATTATGGACGTTTCGTTCACGGTGAGACAAGGTGAAGTGTTCGGATTTCTTGGACCGAACGGAGCAGGCAAATCAACGACGATTCGGCATATTATGGGCTTCATGAAGCCAGACCGCGGCTTCGCAATGATAAATGGCCTGGATTGCTGGAAGGAACAAGGCACTGTGCAGAAGCATGTCGGCTATCTGCCCGGTGAGATTGCGTTCATTGAAGGGATGACAGGCAGAAGCTTCCTCTCATTTATCGCTGCCATGCAGCGAGTCGATTCGTCCGAGAAGCGAGCGCGCTTAATCGAAAGGCTGCAGTTCGACGACACCACTCCCATTCGCAAAATGTCCAAGGGCATGAAACAGAAGCTTGGCATCGTCGCCGCATTCATGCACGATCCTGCCCTTATTATTCTGGACGAGCCAACGTCCGGACTGGACCCGCTCATGCAGCAGACGTTCATCGAGCTGCTGCTCGAGGAGAAAGCGAAGGGGACGACGTTCCTCATGTCCTCCCACAGCTTCCCTGAGATCGAGCGGACATGCGACCGCGCCGCGATCATCAAGGATGGCCGTATCGTCGCTATCAACAACATCCATGAGCTCCAATCGCTGCAGCGCAAGCTTATCGTCATCGTGTTCGAGCGTGAGGCGGACGCGGAGCATTTTGCCCAGAATGGTCAGATTCCAGTTGAGTCTCGTGATGATCGCTCGGTAACGGTTGCCGTACAGGGTAATTATAATAAGCTGATTCAAGAAGCCTCGAAATATCACATACGTTCTCTCGACATTACCGCCCAGAATCTCGAGCAGGTCTTCATGCATTACTATGATCGGAGGGATAACGCACGATGAATGCGCCGCTGTTCAAGCAAATGATGAAGACCAATAGAAAGGGCATCAGCAACTATGCCTTTGGCTCAGCTTTCTATATGCTGCTTATGTTCTGGCTGTATCCAGGTATGGCGGCGAATACAGATGCGCTTAATGATCTGCTGAAATCGATGCCTGAAGGCGTCGTCAATGCGTTCAACATCCAAGGCGGCTTCGGCAGCATGGAGGCCTTCATCTCCGGTGAATATTATGGGCTCATTCTTCCGATTCTTCTCTCGATCTTCTCCCTCATGGTTTCGACTGCGCTGCTGGCTAGACTAGTCGATCAGGGCTCTATGGCTTATCTGCTCTCCACGCCTACAACTCGCCGGCAGGTTGCAACTACGCAGGCTGCTGTGCTGACGGTCGGTCTGCTGATCATTATGTTGGTCACTACGGCTTCCGGGTTTCTTGGAAATGCCTGGTTTATCGGTGACAAATTCGAGTTCAACGGCTCCCGCTTCTTTCGGCTCAATCTCGTAGCATGGATGTTGTTCACAGCGGTAGGCGGAATCTCGTTCTTCATCTCTGCGGTTATGAACGATGAGAAGAAGGCGCTTGGCACTTCGGGCACGATTGTATTCGGCATGTTCGCGCTTGATATGATCGCCAAGGTGAGCGACAGCGTTGCGTGGCTGAAGGATGTATCGATCTTCTCGCTATATAGACCAGGCGCAATTGCGACGGGTGGCGGAGATCCCGCAGTGGCATCGGTCGTCCTGCTGTTAATCGGACTGGCCTGTTACGTCGGGGGCATTATTGCCTTTAGTCGGCGGGATTTGCCTTTGTGATGGGCCCAGACTCCTCTGCAAAATAAAGAACACGGTCGAATGCTCTTGCGATCGCGCATGGAGGCATCCCATAGTAACAACGACATTTGATAGTTAAACTTGGGACATCAGAGGGGCTTGAGCTCCCTCTGATGTCCCATTATTCGTTATTTAAATGCTCGGGGAGAGTAAGTGACGACCCATTTGCCGTTCTGATGTTCCAAGGTAAGGGATAGCTCATTGGTGAAGGACACGACGTCCGAGGATTCATCATTAACGTAATTAAGAACGGATACATGAACCGGTTTGGAGATGTCGATCTCTTCGCCTTCATTGCCCAAGGCAGCGTACAGGAGCAATTCATTATCATCTAGACTTATTGCATCATAGTCGATACTGCTCAGAATTTCCTTGCGAACGGGATCGCCGTAATCCAATAGAATCGGGAAATTTTGCTTCGAGATGGATTTGGCCGCTTGGAATAAGGAGGCTTCCTTTTCTTGCAGGATGGATAATTGATCGACGACGGACAACGTCAAGTTGGTCGTTTCTTGAAGCTTCTCAATCTGCTCGTCCTTCTCCTTCAACTGCTGCTTTAGCGAAGCTATTTCATCACGTAAGTCAGAGAGTTCCTTGCTCACTTCTACGCTAGTCACTTCGGTGCTTGGCGCTGCAACAGGTTCTGATTGATCACAGCCAACTAGCATAGCGCTAATAACAAGTAAGACTGCTAATAGTCGTCCGTATCTGTTCATCGGAACACCCCCGCTATTAGTCTATGAAACGCCTAAATTCCAGACGTGGGCCAATAGCTATTTGTTTCATTTTATACCACTTCAAGATTCCGTAATCATAAACCGATTGCCATCAGGATCTTCCATATAGAAAGTGAGCCTGCCATTAACCGTCATCAGTTTACTGATAATGATCCGCTGCTTAACGAGAGCAAGATAGGCGGTGCATATCGCCTTGGCGTCCCGCCGTTTGAAAGCATCTACAAGCTGGTCGAGGTCAAAATGCCCGTGATGATCAGGTCCGCACAAGTCCTCCAGCCGGCTTATCGGCTCCTGTCCCGCTTCAGCCAGCCTCGACAGCTTCTTCAACCTGGCCCGTGCCCGCCCAAGCGTCACCTGAATAGTGCCTTCTGCAGAACGCAGAAATTCGGCCGTCTCTCTAGCGGTAAAGGCAAACACATCCATCAGCAGCACAATGACCATCGCACGCGGGGACAATCGATGCGCCAGCGTTTCAAGCCGTTCTCTTGCATTCAAACTTTCATCCGCCGCAGCATGTGAAGCTAACGCCTCATCCGATACATGGAGATGACGTTTATCGGATTTCAGCTTGTCCTTCCAAGCATTGCTTGCAATCCGGTAGATATAAGCGTTCGAAATTGTTCGTGACTCATTGCTTTCATATGCGCGCACGATCCGAAGCAGTACTACCTGCGCAAGATCTTCCGCTTCCCAACGATCAACCGTTAGGCTGAGACAATACCGATAAGCCTTCTGCTTCAGTCGCTCATAATCGAGAGGCTTCTCTATCAGCATGAAGTATTCTCCTTCGAGGTCAATATTTTGACAAATTTTTAAATTAATATAGAAGGATTTCCTTATACATGGTCGAATATAAATCATCGCTTCGCCGTAATATCCATATAATTCTATATTAGTGAAGGATGTGTCGCAATGTCTAATCTATCTAACAATACGGACAAACAGCCTAGCTTTGGGGGGTTCTCAGAGGTTAATGCCAATGAATCTGCCGTAACCCGCCAGATTTCCGGCCTTGGCGGATGGCTTATACTTATCCAGATCGGCCTTATCTACTCCCTGCTGAGCGATATCATTCAGGTTATCGGCAATGGTATCTTCAATGCGACAACGTGGGACAAGCTCACCGATCCCGCCTCGCCCTCCTATGATTCGCTCTGGAAGCCGATTCTCATTACGCAGCTGGCCTTCTATTCCGTATTCACCTTGTTCGTCCTGTTCACGCTCATTTCTTTCTATCGGAAGAAGAAGTATTTGCCGAAGCTGATGATCACGTACTACACTGTTTCGTTCCTCTTCTCTGTTCTCAACTTCAGTCTCGTTATGCAGATCGACAATCTTGAGACAGCAGCGGACGTGCCGATTACCCAAGCAAGTCTCATTACCGGTCTCGTGATCAGTGCCATTATATCGGCTCTCTGGATCGCCTATTTCATCCGTTCCAAGCGGGTACGCAATACGTTCGTCAACTAATCGCCTTATCCAAAGCACAACAAAGCAAGGGCCGCTCTCGTCGATACGAAAGCGGCCCTTGCTCGTCGTCGTTCATGCTATAGCATATGCAGAGCTCGGCTGGTATGTCCCTATCGAGCAGCAGTCATGGACAAAAATTGTTCCACATCCTCCGTCGTCAACGCTACCGCATCACGCCAGAAGTCCGGCTGCTCCAGATCGACACCCAGATGCTTGCGTGCAAGCTCCTCGACGGTCATGCGGCCCGTGTCACGCAGCAGCGCAACGTAGCGGTCTGCGAATGCAGGACCTTCCTGCAGCGCCCGCGCATAGATGCCGCTGCTGAACAAGAAGCCGAACGTATACGGGAAATTGTAGAACGGCACATCTGTCAGGTAAAAATGCAGCTTCGACGCCCAGAAGCTCGGGTGTACAGCACCAAGCTGATCCGAGAATGCCTCGCGCTGCGCCACTTCCATCAGTGCAGACAGCTCCTCTGCTGTTACAAGCCCCTCGCGGCGCTTCGCATAGAAACGCGTCTCGAATAGAAAGCGCGCATGTATATTCATGAAGAATGCAACTGCACGCTGAATTTTATCCTCCAGCAGCGCAAGCTTCTCCTCTGCGTCCTCCGTCAGCTTCACTGCCGCATCAGACACGAGCATCTCCGCGAAGGTCGATGCGGTCTCCGCCACGTTCATTGCGTAATCCTGTGCAAGCGGCGGCAGATCATTCATCACATGCTGATGATAGGCATGCCCCAGCTCATGCGCGAGCGTCGAGACATTCGATGCCGTGCCTGAATACGTCATGAAAATACGCGTCTGCTCTGACTTGGGCAGCGAGGTGCAGAAGCCGCCCGGACGTTTGCCGGCACGATCCTCTGCCTCAATCCAGCCATCGCGGAACGCCATCTGGGCGAAGTCCGCCATCTCCGGACTGAATTGACGGAACCGCTCCACGATGAATTCGGCTGCTTCTTTATAGGGAACCGTCTTCGTCGCGCTGCCGATCGGCGCTTCAACATCGTGCCAATCCAGCTTCTCGACGCCGAGCAGCTCTGCCTTGCGCTTCAAGTAGCGAACCAGCTGCGGCTTGCCCTCTTCGACGGCAGCCCACATCGCGTTAAGCGTCGCTTCGGTCATCCGGTTCATCGCAAGCGGCTCCTTCAGCACATTCGACCAGCCGCGGCGCTCATACAGCTTCAATCGGAAGCCCGCGAGTCGATTGAGCGAATCAGCCGTCAGCTCGCCCAGATCGGTCCACTCACGCTCCCACTCCGCCATCGCAGTCTCGCGAACAGCACGATCGCCATCAGAGAGACAGTTATGCATTTGTCCGGCAGACAAGATGCGCTCCGAGCCGTCCTGCTCCTTCACGACGAACTTCGCCCTCGAGACGATTGTATTGTACAGCTCGCCCCAGCCATGATAACCGTCAACGGCTAGATCGCCAGCCAAGGCTTCAAGCTCTGGCGCCATCTTCTCCTTCGCTGCCTCACGGCGTTCTGCAAGCGCGAAAGCCGCGCTCCCCGCAGGACCTTCCGCCAGCCACTTCGTCCACACGTCATCCGGTACCGCTGCGATTCTCGCATCGAATTTCGTAAGTGCGCCAAGCATGCGGGCGGCGATTGTTTTGACCCGATCATTCAGACCATTCGCAGCTCCGTCCTTCATGTTCTGCGCCATGAGACAGGCAACGAACGAATCCGATTCTCTTAAGCGGAGCGTAATGGATTGGATCGCCTCCGTCCATGCCGTTAACAGCGCTTGAATCTGGAACGGCTCCTGCGAGCTGCTCGTCTCCGCCTCGTTCAGCGACTTCGTCAGCGCCTCAATGTCCCGCTCCATCCCAGCCAGCTCTTCCTTGAAAGCTGTAGAACTCGAGCCTCCTGGATAGATGCTTTCAAGCTCCCATGTCATTGGATATGTATGACTCATTCTCGATTCCACCTCTCGCCAAACTTATTCTAGTTTGCGCAATTGCAGCATGCAGTGTATAACTTTATTATATCCGATGTGCCGTGCGCTCTGCACATTCGTAATCATGGATTATTGCTTAAGCAAATTACTTAAAGCAGATGCTTTCGAAGCAAGCAATTTGCCCAAGAAGCAATGTCGAAGATGTTAGCAAATTACTTTTAGGAGGTATTCTCATATGTCTCGACCGTTACAGATTTCTGCCGAAACGGCAATCAAGCTGTCTGAACAACTTAAGGTGCCTGTCGAGCATCTCATGCATATGCCCCGTCATATTCTGCTGCAAAAGATGGCCGAGCTGGCCAATACACCAGCACCATCACCTGCCCAATCCGAATCACCCTCGCAATCCGGCCAATCCACCGAGGAGCCGAAGGCAGAATGATTCCGTTCGAGCGCACATGGCCGTATGACATCATACGCGGCGATGTTTATGTATCGGACTGCCCGTTCTGTGATGCGAGCAATGTATTAGTGCCACTAAAGCCGTCCGAGATGCCGGATATCCGGGACGGTAAGAAGAAGCTGCTCGTCTTCCCTTGCTGCCAAGGCAGGGTGACGGTTCTGAATGTCGACAGCGATTATCTGCTGACCGACACGAAGCTTCGCTAGAACATGAATGACCCCTGTACCCTCCTTCATTACGGAGCGAACACGGGTCATTTTGCCTATCAATAGGGTTCGGTAATAGCCACTATAACAACCGCTACATCCGCTCCTTCAACAACAAAGGACCTTAGCCCCCACTCCACGTGGGTACTTGAGGTCCTTCTGTTCGGTATAGCGCCTGCCTCGATTAAGCTGTCTCGTCTGTCACCATCGAGCTATGCTCGGAACGGATAAGCTGCCATTGATCGCGGCATGCCTTAATCATCGCCGAATCCACGATCCGTTTGTCGTTGACGACACGAGAGAACCAACGTACGGCATCATTCGCGTTACCCGTACGGCGATTCAGCTCGCCAATCAAATACATAAGCCTTGCATTATTGAGCGAGGCTCCCTCTGTCTCGTACACGCGAACATACGCATCAAGCGCAAAACGCATAAAGCGGATCTCCTGCTCCTCGTTGTTCAATTCACGGTACAACCATGCAATGTGATGCAGAATAGAGGCCGTTACCCTTGCCGACTCATTGATGACCTGCGCGCACAGCAGCGCCAGCTTGTACGTCTCAAGCGCTTGCTCGCAGGTCCGTTCGCCGCTGTAATCGCGCTGACGCCACTGCTTCCCGATCTGCTCCCAATAATTCGAGCGCTGTTTATCTGACAGTCTGCTTGTGCTGTTCTCCGTCGAGGCGAATCCGCACTCTGGACATACACGCACGACATAATATTCGGGGTTAATTCCATCCTTATAAAACCCGCAAAAATCGGAGTCCGTCTTGTATGGACGTTTGAAGCTTGGTCTTACACGCGATGTAGTAAAACTCGTATCACAGCAAGAACAGCTCACCTTTGATAAATATAACGGCTCCATATTTCCCACGTCTCCTTATCATCATTGTTCTGTATTAACAAAATGATGCGCGGGTCCGCTTAGCCTCTCCAGTACGACGTCTCTTAGTTCTTCCGGCATGCCGATCTCCTCCAATGCTTCACGCATACAGCCGAGCCATGCTCCCGCATGCGCCACTGTAATCGGAAACGGCATATGCCGCGCACGCATCATTGGATGCCCGTATTTATCGGAATACAGCTGTGGTCCTCCAAAAAATTGTGTTAGGAACAGCACCTGCTTCTCCATCACGGGACGAATATCCTCTGGGAATAAAGGACTAAGCAACGGGTCTTGCTGTACCTTCGGATAAAAGGCTTCAACGACTCGTCGTACGCCAGCCGCTTCTCCAATCGCTTCATAAATCGTTATATAAGACTTCATCGTCATCCTCCGCCCAAAAGTTTAGTTCTTTTGAATCATTTCTTGAAGACTATACAAGAAAGTTATGTCCTGCCATACATGGATGATATTTCGCGTCTAAAGTCCCGATTCCGCTCTTGTTTCTTTATTCTTGACTCGACATCTCTATTATTGCACATACAAAAAAATGCCCGCAAGCGCGGGCATCGGTCGAATAGAAATTGAGGTCAGATCAACTTTCGTAATCTTCTTCCCCCGGAGCTAATAACGACTCGCGAATGACATAAACGAAAGCGCATACAAGGATACCAGCAATTACACTCACCATTGAGCATCCCTCCAAGCAATCCGGAATTAACTTCATTGTAGCACATCCTTGTGCGAATAACACCCCACTATGCAAGCGTTTTCCAAATAAATTTTTATAATTATCTGTCAATTTAAAGATCATCTTTTTCCCCCTATTCGCATATAGCTCAAGGAGGAGTTTGGACGGGCTGCATCAAACATCAACTACCCTTCATGCAACCGGAAGGAGGACAACCCCTATATGCTGCGAGCTTGGCTTCGGCCTGATGCTGCAATTGCCTGGGCAACCATTGGACTCTGCCTGCTGCTGATCGTGTTTCCGACGGAGTCGCTGCAATCATCTACCCGCGGCTTAGCGGTCTGGTGGGAGGTGCTGTTTCCCGCGCTGTTCCCATTCTTCGTACTCTCCGAAGTATTGCTCGGATTCGGAATTGTCCACTTCCTAGGAACGCTGCTCGATCCATTCATGCGGCCGCTGTTCCGTATTCCTGGCTCCGGAGGCTTCGTCGTCGCAATGGGCTATGTGTCAGGCTATCCGGTTGGCGCAAGACTCACCGCGAAGCTGCGCGAGCAAGAGCTTGTTACAAGAACTGAAGGTGAACGGCTCGTAGCCTTCACGACGACATCCGATCCGATCTTCCTAATCGGAGCCGTATCCATCGGCTTCTTCCATCGCGTTGACCTTGCACCGATTCTTGCTGCCGCCCATTACGGGAGCGGCCTGCTCGTTGGCTTTCTTATGCGGTACCACGGCAGGAAGGAACCAATGAGCGAGTCTCCTCTTCAAGCCGAGCGGCGCGGCAGCCGAATCGTTCAAGCACTGCAAGCCATGCATCAAGCGCGGCTTCAGGACGGCCGTCCGTTCGGCCGCCTTCTGCACGATTCTATTCAATCCGCTCTCCGTCTTATGATCGTCGTAGGGGGCTTAGTTGTGTTCTTCTCCACAACGATGGAGATGCTGCGTCAGTCTGGTGCCATCCATGCGTTAACCGATCTGCTTCAGCTTCTATTCGGCCTCATTGGTCTGCCGAAGCCGCTGACCGATGCAGTCGTGTTCGGGTTATTCGAGGTAACGCTAGGATCGCGTTCAGCAGGCACCGCAAGCGGCGTACTCATGCATCAAGCAGCAATCGCGGCTTGGGTACTGTCTTGGGCGGGATTATCCGTTCATGCGCAGGTCGCGAGTATATTGAGCAGCACTGGACTGCGCTACAGACCGTTCGTCATTGCAAGGCTCATTCACAGCGTGCTTGCTGCCCTGCTAGTCTATGCGATGTGGGGAATGATCGGCCCTCACTAAGGGGCGTGACGTTGTCAAGGCGTCCATTTTCCGCTATGATCTAAACAGTTAAGCTGAAGAGTTCGGAAGGAGCTGCTTTACCATTTTAAACTATACAGTATTAGATCGCGGGGATGAGCTGTCACGCTCGCTCGCAGCCAAATTCCATGAGTTGGCTGAGAAACGAGGCATGCTGCGCAACGACGAATCACCCAGCGTCATTATATCGATCGGCGGTGATGGTACGCTGCTGCAAGCCTTCCACACCTATTCCCATCTTGCAGATACCGTATCGTTCGTCGGTGTTCACACGGGACATCTAGGCTTCTATGCAGACTGGAAAGCCGATGAGCTGGAAGAGCTTGTGGAGGTTATGGCCGAGAATGAGCCTCGCATCGTCAGCTATCCGCTAGCACAGATTGAAGTGGAGACGGCCGCAGGCACTTCCTCTTATATCGCTTTGAACGAATTTACGCTGAAAGGTGTAGACGGCACGCTTGTCGCGCAGATCAGCATCAACGATGAAACGTTCGAGACGTTCCGCGGCGACGGCATTGTCATCTCTACCCCATCCGGCAGTACCGCATATAACAAAAGCTTGGGCGGCGCAATCGTGCATCCTTCCATTGAATCGCTGCAAATAGCAGAGATCGCATCGATCAACAATCGCGTCTACCGTACGCTAGGTTCATCGGTGCTGCTGCCGAAGCATCATCACTGTGACATTCTGTCGAGCAAGAAGCAGCGCATTATGCTGGCGATTGATCATATTACGATTCTGCGCGACGATATCCGTTCGATTCGCTGTGCGGTTGCCGATCGCAAAGTTTCCTTTGCGCGTTACCGCCCGTTCACGTTCTGGAATCGTGTGCGTGAAGCCTTTATTGGGTACGAGGTATAGAATTCAAGCCCTCTCTGCAAGAGGAGGGCCCATGGGGTAGTGCAGCACAGCAGGATTACTGTCGTTGCAAAGTGTACAATGAAATGAGCGGAAGCATGCGCATTAAGGTACTCCTGTTGTAAAAGGTGCAATAGAATTCGAACGACTGCCTCCATTAGACGGTTCTGATTGGATTTGGGCGCTCTTCCACTGTACGAATTACATCGGCGGCTATTGGAGCACACGTAGAGTATGGTTTCCGTTGTACATTATGCAATAGAGCTCTGGATCAGATGAGGATGAGGGATTGTCATCATACAGCTTATAATCGATCCACTGTCGACTGTTCCTCAAACGCCTATTTGTGAACAAAAAGAAGCTGTACGGTTGTCGGTTCATCCGACGTTCCGTACAGCTTCTTCTGTTATATAAAATTAAGCGTTCGGGCCGCTGCCGTCTCCGCCTGTCGGCTTCGGACGCTGCGCCAGTGCTGCTTCGCTCGTCGCCGCCACCGTCTGCTCGCGCGGCGGGATCGGCAGCCGCTTCGGCCCTTTGCGGTGCTTAAAGCGCGCCTGCTGGCGTCCTTCCGCTGGCAGGTCATCCGCGCCTGCCAGCTCGCTGTCGAAGCGCTGGTGTCCGCCGCGCTGCTCTTGGCCGCCTCTCGGCTGATTACCGCGCTGCTGCTCGCCACGCGGTCCGCTGCCCCCTCGAGGCTGCTGGCCGCCGCTGCTGCGCGGCTGGCCGCTGCGCTGCTGCTCTTGCCCGCGGGCGGATTGCTCCTTCCCGCGGGATTCGCCGCCGCTGCGCTCATTGCCGCCGCGCTGCTTACCGCCACGCGGCTGCTCGCCGCCGCTCCGTTCGCTTCCGCGCGATTGGCCATTGCTCCCACGCTGCTGCTCTTGGCCTCTGCGCTCACTCCGCTGCTGGCCACGGCGGTCTCCGCCGCTGTCGAAGCCGTAATCATCGGCGTCTCTGCGCTCGCTGCTCACACGCGCTTCCTTGCGCTGCTGCGCTGGCGAAGCCCCCTTGCCAGAACGATTGCCGCCAGTCTCCTGGCCACTGCTGCGATCCGGCCGAACCGGCGCTTCTTTACGAACGGGATGCGGCTTCCGAATGTGCTCGCGAAGCACGATCGGATCACCGTTCTCATCAAGCGCTACGACCATGTCCTCTGCTCCGGACTCGGAGGAGGATGACGGGGTCAGCAGCAGATCCGGCTCATTCATCTCAGCCAGCTCTTGCTCACTCGTCTCATGGCGCTGAATGACAAAGTAAGCGCACCCGAAATTGCAGTACTCATTAATATAATCGACTAGTCCCGAAATAAAGCTGTCCTTACTGCCCTTCGGATGATTATCTCGGAAAAACCCCTTCAGCCGAAGCTGGTTGTATCCCCAATCACCGATAATATAATCGTAACGCTCAAGCACATCGCTATAGCGATCACGAAATGCGGACGGATTCCAGCCGTTCTTATGGTCTATGATTAGTTCATAACGTTTGCCGCCGATAAGAATGGTCCCCACTCCTTCATGAAGGTCGACTCTCGAGTCTCTAAGTCGCTGCCGTCTTCTCGGCCGACTTCACTTGCTCATGCGCATGATACGAGCTGCGAACGAGCGGACCTGACTCGACATGGCTGAAGCCACGCTTCATCCCTTCGTCTTTTAGCTGCTTGAATTCATCAGGATGCACATAGCGCACAATAGCCAGATGGTTCGGCGAAGGCTGCAAATATTGTCCCAATGTCAAAATGTTGCAATCGACTGCCCGCAGATCGTCCATTGCCTCCAGTATTTCCTCATACTGCTCGCCTACGCCAAGCATAATGCTCGACTTGGTCGGAATCGACGGCTGCATTTCCTTTGCGCGACGGAGCAGCTCAAGCGATCTTGCATACTTCGCCCGCGCCCGTACGCGATTAGACAACCGTGAAACGGTCTCAATATTATGATTCAGAATATCCGGCTTCGCATCCATGACGATGCGGAGCGATTCTTCATTGCCGAGGAAGTCTGGAATAAGAACTTCCACGGTGCACAATGGCAGCCGTCGGCGAATGGCCTTGATCGTCTCTGCGAAGATCATGGCGCCGCCGTCTGCAAGATCGTCACGCGCTACGGATGTAACGACGCAGTGACGCAGCCCCATTTGCTCCGCTGCCTCCGCTACCCGTTCTGGCTCAGCCAGATCAAGCTCTGTCGGCAGACCGGTCTTAACTGCACAGAATCGACATGCGCGCGTGCAAATATCGCCTAATATCATAAAGGTTGCCGTGCGATTCGCCCAGCATTCGTAGATGTTCGGACAACGTGCTTCTTCACACACGGAGTGAAGCGTCTTGGAACGCATCATATCTTTAATTTCGGCATAATTGCCGTCAGTCGCTAATTTAATCTTCAGCCATTCCGGCTTCTTCTCTGGTGATTTGTTTCTTGTACTCATGCAGATTCCCTGCTTTCTTCGGTCTTCTCCGTTACATTATAGCACGTTTCGAATAAAATCCAATGATTTGCAAACGATAACGGCAAGAACGCCGGACTCTATTCCGGCATATGCATTTCATCGCTATTATCGTTGGAGGTGGCCGCCTACCCTATGCGACATGTCATTCGAAGCGCGTACCGGCTGGTCGTGATGACAGCGGTCGTCGCTGCTGCCGCTCCTTGCATATTGGCGGATGCCGCTCCTCATCCAAGAGCGAAGGCAGCCAACACACCGTCAATATCACTGCCCGCCAATACGAGCAGCAGCGAGCAGAAGATGTCTGATGCAGACATTTACAAAGCGCGCAGAGATTTGTATGACCGAATCAGCCTCGGAACGAACGTGCCGTGGTATCGACTTGCTGCGATTGACCAGTATGAACGAACCATTACGAAAGCCCGTCCCAAGACACGCAGCCAGCTCGGCGCATTTACCGCCATTTTTATTTCTGAAGAGGAATGGACTGGAGCGCTGAACCCCAATAAGCAGGATGCTACTCCCGCTTCGATTCGCTGGTTTGGAGGAATCGGTAAAGATGGAGACGGCGACGGGAAAGCAGACCGAACGAATGATGTAGACCTGCTTTTCACAAGTGCGTCTCACCTGATGAAATACGGCGATGCAGGTGACGATTTTGCCATCGCGTTATGGGATTATTACCACAGCTCGCGGGCCGTCCAGCGGATCGTGCAATTTGCTTCGATCTATGAGAAATTCGGTAAGCTTGACCTGTTCCAGCATTCCTTCCCGATCCCGATCGGTAATAACTATTCTTACCGGAGCACGTGGGGAACGGGACGAAGCTGGGGAGGCAGACGCGTTCACGAGGGAACCGATATATTCGCCAACCATGGGGTACCCGCAAGGAGTACTTGTTACGGCGTTGTCGAAGTAAAGGGCTGGAACCCGTATGGCGGCTGGCGCCTCGGCATTCGCGACTTGAACAATTACTATCATTATTATGCTCATCTGTCCGGCTACTCGAAGAACTTGAATCAAGGCGACATCGTAACGCCAGGACAAGTGATCGGCTGGGTTGGCAGCTCCGGATACGGCAAGCCTGGCACATCAGGCAAATTCCCTCCGCATCTCCATTATGGCGTCTATCGGGACCGCGGATTGATTGAATGGGCATTCGATCCCTACCCGCTTCTTCGCAAATGGGAAACGGACGAGCGTAATCGGATACGTTCTTCTGGCAAAAAGAAAAAATAAGGACTAAGCCGCACAGGGACGTGACTTGCGAAATCCCGTGCGGCTTTGCTTTGGTGCTGCCTCTTCCTTCGGTTCCTATTACTTCGTTTCCTCACCCGTATCAACTGCATTCGTCTCTTCAATCGTCGACCCGCTGGCTCTAATCGACAAGTCTTCTCCATTGACTCCAGTGCCGTCGCCAGAGGCAGCATGCGAGCTAGTATCACTATTAGTCCCTGTCCCTGCACTAGGAATTGCAATGCTCGGCGCTTGCGACGCGGATTGGCCAACAGGCTGGCCTTTGTTGTCATAGTAATACATCGGGACATCGCCCACCACGAGCAGATAAGAGACCGGAATCTCGGTGATTACCTTCTCCGGCTTCGTATCGAACGGAATAATAATGGATACTTCCGCTTCGATTCGGATATACACCTCTACAAGAATCATATTAATTCCCGCGTCCTGCTGCCGTGTATTCAGATCCACCTTCACAGTACCAATCGGCTCAAAATGAACCGGAACTCGTGGTCCGTACGACGAAATGAATGTGCTGCCTAAGGCCTGCCCGATTGGGATGCGCTCAGGAATATTGCCCACACTATCAAGCGTTTGCTGTACGGTGCCGATCGTCTGGCTCGTGATCCGCATATGCTCCGCATAATTCAGCATAAAGCCTGACACCTTGCCGCTATTATTCGTCTTCCAATCAATCAGCTGTTCGAAGTCAGACTTGTTGGCTACTTGCTCGGATATTGCCTTATTAATCGCCTGCGTCGCGATTTGCTTCACGCGAAGCTCTGCAACCGTCATAAGCGGCGGTACAAGATGTCGGTCAATATAGGCTGCCGTAAGCGCGCCTGAAGTAAGGAATAAACCTAACAGCAGCATAATTATTGTCCGCTTGCGCAGATGAAAGCCGCCTGATCGGGCACGTCGGCCGCCGCCTCCGCCGCTTAGCATGGACGGACGTAAGGGCTTGCTGCTATGCCATCGCTTCGGCCGTGTATTCTGCCGTCCCAAGCTGCTGAATAAGCTGAACAAGGCGGATTTGCCGCGAAATGGACGCGCTTGCTTCACAGGTCTCATCCTGCTGCCAGACTGAAATCGGACGGTTCGAACGCGGCCGCTCCACATCCAGCGCCTACCCCATCTTGCCACCGAGACCGCCTCCTTCCTGCTGCGGATGTTGTCCCCACGCTTTAGTACCAGCTTATGCCGGATTCATCCAGATCAGAAGGTGCTGATAGCCAGACTTTGTGAACACGCACTTAAAGGAAAATGACAAGCAATGTCGAAAACGTATATAGCAACATACATCTGAATATTGTGACAATTATACGCAGCGATTGATGAAGGGAGAGAGCGCTATGGCGGGACCGTTTCTATTCATATTCACAGGTACAGGAGGCTCAGGCCGCAAAACAATCGGCAATCGGATCGGCGAGGAGCTAGGAATGTATCCTATTCCTTCCTATACGACTAGGCCGCCACGCACTAGCGACGCCGCTGGCAAGCCGGATCGAGATTATCATTTCGTCACTCGCGAAGCATTCGAGGAGCTGGAGAGAAACGGTGAATTCGTGGAGACCGTTACGATCCACCGTGAACGATATGGCGTGCGGCGTTCAGATGTAGAGAATGCATTGCTCCATGCGAAGCGCAATGCTTACGTTATTGTGAATCCAGAAGGAGCGGATGCGCTCAAGAAACAGTACGGGCCATCCGTTATACGCCTATTCCTGTATACAGATAAAGCAACCGTGCGAGCTAGATTGGAAGCGAAAGGGACGTCCTTCGAGATCGCAGACCGCTATATGAAGGACTATGCCGAAGAGGTCCTGTACCGCAAGCAGTGCGAGCATGTCATCGAGAATCTCGAGCTGCTGCCTACTTTGGCGCGAATCCGCGAAGCGATTCAGGCGCATCTATAAGCCAACAAGACCGATGCCAAATATGGCATGGTAACAGATAATAGGGACTAGTGCCAAAGCTCATCTTCTTTGACTTTGGCACCGGTCCCTTTCGGCTTAAAACCTAGCTCTTTCTTTTATTAGTGTCCTTGACAAAGGGTCCAGATCACGGAGATGGGCTTTCTTTATTGATGAAGTGTAGTTCTTAGTACTGACGTGCGCTGATACTCAGGTCCATCTTAGCGCCGGTCGTCGTATAAACATACACTTCCCAGTCGCCGGAGAGACCACCAGCTAATTCAGCGTACTCCGTGAACGTTCTCGTCTTGCCCGTTCCAGCTGCTACATCAACCGTTTCCAAGTCAACGCCGTTACGCTTCACGTTAAACTTCACCGTGCCGGTGCCGTTATTCTTAACGTAAATGTTCAGGTTCCAGCCGTTTGCAGGCGCGGTCGTGAACTTATTATAGTAAGCGCCCGTACCCGTATGCGTAACCGCTGGGATCATTTGTGCGTCAAACGGAACAATGAGCTCGCCCGTCCACGTTGTTACTGTTTGTTTGATGTTGCTTTCTACTGCTTTTGCAGCTGCTGCTGCTACTGGTTGCGTATTGCCACCAGTGGATGGTGCTGCAAATACAGCGGATGAGAGCAAGGCGCCTGCTACGACTGTTGTTCCGACTACTGCTGCGACTTTCTTAAACATTAATTCGCCTCCTAAAAGGATATTGGTATGTTACCTGCTAAATATACCACTTTTTAGGATGTCGAACTATGTAAGTAGTTTCCAGATATCACGGATGAGACCTTCGGTGTAGCCATTAATCAAACATCGAGTAAGAAATCGATAAGCGCCAGATGGATGTACGGACTCAATGTAACAGCGTATATCAACTGGATCGTGGCAACTATCGCAGGGGCATTCTTGGGGCAGTGGATTACGAATCCCCAGCGCTTCGGCCTAGACTATGCGCTGCCTGCCATGTTCATCGGACTTCTCGTTCTTCTAATGATGAGCCGCGGGACAATCCGCGCAGATATGATAGCTGCCGTTAGTGCTGTGGTGATCGTTATTGTCGTGACGATGGTGTCGTCTGCTAGTGTAGGTGTCATTGTGGCCACGATGGCCGCGGCAGCGATCGGAATGGCGGTGGACAAATGGAAGTAAGATGGTCCATTCTTCTCATCATTATAGGCTGCTCGATCGTTACCTTGATTCCAAGAGTGCTGCCTCTTATGGTGCTCAGCCGCTTGCAGCTGCCAGATTGGGCATTGCGCTGGTTGAACTATGTGCCGATAACGGTCATGGCAGCCCTAGTCGGGCAGGAGCTCCTCATGAAGAACGGCGAGCTTGCCCCTATTCATGATAACATCGAGCTGTTGGCTTCTCTGCCCACCTTCTTGACGGCAATCATCACGCGCAGTCTGCTCGGAACCGTCTTGGTCGGCATTGTATCGATCATGGTGCTTCGTTTTATTTTCTAGCTAAGCCGCCCTTGCTGCGACATTAAGAAAGGCTGCCGAGAATGCTCGACAGCCTAAGACTCATAGCTTTGTGTGAAAGTATGTTCGATAGTACGAATAGAGTAGAGTCGGGTACGATGATTAGATTTCGGCATTTTTCAGCGCATGCTCCCAGCTTGGAAAATAAAACAGAGCATTGCGCATCAACTCCGGATTGTTCTGCTTCACTTGCTTCTTACTGACTGAGCCGCCACTTGATTGGAGTTTTCTAATGAGCTGCAGAACCTCATCTGCTCCGAGCGTTACATCCATTTCTTCTCACTCCTTTCGAATTTAAGCTCAGTTCTCATTGTTCACCAGCGAAATCCAATCTATACGGTATGAATTGATTTGTGCTCAAACCAAGCCTGCAGTATAGGCATGCTTTTCTGATGGGGAGCGCTTAGACCAAGCAAGGCCTGCACAACAGGCATGATTTTTCTACCAATTTCGCATGATCGAGCGTTTCTGCTTCCGAATACATGCACGAAGTGCATGCTTGTTCCTATGCAGGTCAGATGATGGCCGACAAACCTGTATGAAATGCAGCCTTTCTTCAGCTATAGAAAAATAGATCCAGCCGCCTCGCCAGCTCATCGTCAGACAGCGGGTTGCGATGCGTATTCTCCAAGTAAATATACTTCTCTGTCACTGGCATCAAATATTCCTTGTACCAAAGGAAGAAGTCTGGACTGTCGCCATGCATACGGATGAACCGCCGAAGCGTATCGACATTGTGGACCGTGCTCTCAATATTTGTGAGCCAGTCCGCCTCATAGAAATGCTCCCACTTGCCATGCTCCGATTGGCGCAGAACGTGCAGTCCCTCCTGATAGCTCCACATCGACTTCGAGGCAAAGACGAACGCCTGCGGATAACGCTGCTGGCCGAATTGCTCATACGCTCGGCAGAGCCAGTAGAAGCCTTCACAGCCAGACAGATGGAGCGCGCCATGAAAACGCAGCTGGTCGATCGCTCGGCGCCGATCTCCCTCTCCGAGCTTCGCCAGTACTTCATCGCAGCGGTCGACCCATGCCTTCCACTGTTGAATGCCAGCCGCCAGCCGCGTCTCGAATCCCTTGACCTGCTTATCGAACGGCACATCGCCTACCGCCCAGAACAGCCGCGGGTCCGGTTGATCGGCTTTCCCTTGCATCCAGTGTGCGATAATCTGCCTTGCCGGATGATGATAATATTCGTCTCCGGCCAAGTCGTCCGCATTCGGACCGTAAGATAGCGCCGCATCCGAGTAAGTGCGATACAGCTCCGCAAGCTCGCCAAGATGAGCTGCATCCGTATAATAGCTGCTGACGAACTGTTCCAAGTGCTGTTCCGTATCGATCTCGCCTGTCGTCCACAACTCACGAATCACATCAAGCGAATAGACATGCGGCCGAATGTTGCCGCAGTTGAGCAGCAAATACGCATCAGCACCCGCCTCAAACGCCGCTTCGATCTCCTGCTTCAGGAACGAGGCCGATCCTGGAAACAGCGTCAAATGGTTCGACGCCTGCAAATCATGGAACGTCGTGTGATAATACAGGCCGTGCTCGCCTTCGTCGCCTGCCGCAGGGAGCGACGGAACGCGCAGGTTAAGATTGCCGTGACGCCGCGATACCATCCGGCCGTAGCCGTTATCTGCCCACACCTTGATCACGTCATCCGGCAGATCAATATACCCGCCTTTGTACAGCTCGGCGATTTCGCCATACAGCGCAACGCAGAACACGGGATTGTCGATGCTGCTGCCGATCATGTCATACTGCTTGCGGATGACCTTGCTGATCATCGCCCCGCGCTTCTCGGACGTATCGAAGGCCGGATCGTCAATCCAGAACGGCTTGTCGCCCTGTCCCCGGAATGAGAGCACCCACAAGACGTTCATGTCTTTCTGCTCCTCAATCGCTTCCGCCCAGAGCCGTTCGAACAGCTCTGGCGCTTCATGATAGCTGGCAGTACGTCCCGGATAGGCACGCAGGAACATCTCTGCCCCAAGCGGCTCGGCATGATGATGCGTCACCCACAGCCCCATCTCGGACGCCAGCTTGTAATGAATGCCGTCGCGAGGCAGGTCCGTGCCGGGGATGACCATGTTGCCGCCGCAGCGCAGCAGCGCTTCGAATACCGGCTCCCACACTTCTCGCGTAGGCGGATAAGGCTTCTTCCAGCCGATCAGGCACACCTCATCGTTCACGAACCAGCCCCGATAACGAACCTTCGCTTCCGGTGAGTTATAGCGCTCACATGGGATGCTGATCTCTCTACGCTGAGCGATTGCCTGGTCTGTCCAGAACCAGAACGGCTGAATGCCTAGATAGATGCGGCTGAATGCTAGAATGCCGTAGATAAGCCCAAGCGCGTCATACCCGACAATGTGCATGCTAGGCGTACGGCCATCCTCCGAATAGAACCGAAAGCCGAACGCTTCCGCACGCTGCGGGCAATCGTCCCGCTGCTCAGTGAATCGAATGAGCAGCCTCGCTGCAGCCGCGTCGGATACGAGCTCCGGCTTGCTGCCTAATACTTTCTCGCAATCTCTTACCAGCATACGAAGCGCATATTGAACCGATGAAGGAAGCTCCGGGGAATACATACGAATAGCGCCATTGAATGTAATGTGTTGATTCTGATTAAGCATCGCTAGTTCAACCCTCTCTCACAGTCGTCTGCCATTGACCTCGTTCTATCCTGCTAACTTGCCGGGCAGCTATCCTCCTGCTCATCTTGATCACCGCTGCTGCGAGACGAGCTTTTGGTCAGCGACTCCCGATACTGCCCTGGAGACAGTCCAACGATTTTCTTGAACACTCGAATAAACGACGTCGGATTGCTGTAGCCCATCTGATCCGAAATCGTCTGTACGGCCGCATCCGTCTCACGAAGAAGCCGCTTCGCATGATCGATGCGAAGACCAATCAGGAAATCACTGAAGTTCTCGCCGATGCTTTCCTTGAACAGCTGGCTCAAATATTTCGAGCTGATCTGGAAGCGATCGCTCAATAGGGTCAACGATAGATTGGGATCCATATAGTGCTCCGCGACATAATCGCGAATCTCACGCATAAGCACATTGTGGCGCCGGCTCTGTGATAACTCCACGATCTGCGCCGACAAGTGCGAAAGCGCAGCCTGGAAGTCCCGCTCCAGCTGCTGCAGCGTGTCGGACCGCTCCACCGCCGCTGCCAGCGCAGGCTTAACCTCGTCCTGCCAAGGCTTCACCGCCTCTGGAAGCGAACCATCCAACTCATACTCCAGATGAAAAATCAAATAGTGCAGAAGCCGATCGACATCGCCTTTGCGCAAGCGGTGAACGGCCATCTCGCTGAACAGCTGCTTCAGCTCGCCCAGCCAATCCTGCTCCGACATGCGAAGCTGGCGTACAAGGGTTCGAATCCTCTCCAGGTAATCGAACCATTCGCCCTCCTGCCTTCCGCGCACCTCAACGGCATCGATAATTTGATTCGAGCCAAGCGACACTTTGCGGCTGACAGCCGCCTCCGCTTCCTCGAAGGAACGGGCAATCCCCGCATCCTCGTCAACCGGCGCTCCGATCCCGATCGTTACCGTAAATTCGAGATGCCCCTCCACCCATGCGCGAATCTGCTCGGACAGCTGCAGCATCTGATGCTCCAGCGTGCTCGAATCACTGGCAATGAGCAGCACGACGAGCTGGTTCTTCGCTATCCACTCCGCGACAATACGCAGGCCGTGCTGCTCCGCCGTCTCCAGCGCCACGCTGCTAATGATAAATTTGAACAGCGATTGATCACTCGGGTTGTATTTCAAGCCGAACTGCACATAGCTGTCCAGCTCCAGCACACCAACGATGAAGTGTCCGGCCGACAGGCCAAAATGATGCCATTCCTGCTCCCATGACCCGCGATCCTCGCTGAACTCGCCCTTGAGCAGCATCTGCAGAAACTGCTGCCGCCGAATGACGAGATGCTCCTGCTGCTGTTCCTGGAACGACATATTGTTCGTTATCAAACGTTCGATCGCCTGATCGATGAAGGCGAATTCGTTCGCCTTCGAATCGCCCGTCTTCACAATAGAAGAAAAACGCTCTATCCGATGAAGAATCGATTCAATCGGCTTATAGTTTCGGCGTGTCACATAGAAGGTCGAGCCGATCGCTACAACGATGGCGCTTAAGCCTAGCAGAATCCACAGCGTGCTGCCATGGAACAAGAAGTCGAACAGCTGACCGCCTTTAATGCTAATTCTGTATGTCCAGCCCGTATAGTTCGAGACGACATCGGCGCTCAGCCGATTCGAAGACGAGACCGACTGATCTTCATGGAAGAACGATTGGCCTTGCGAATCGTACAGCTCCGCAGTCGTAATCGTGCGGTCGATCATCTGGTCGATGTAGGACTTGAGGGCGTCATTTTTCACATTAATAATTAAATAGCCAAGACTGCCCGAATCGCGCGGGATCTTCAGTCCCAGCGAGGATACACGAACGATCGCATTCCCGCTGAACCCACCGCTTACACGCTGACGCGGCGATGACCAGACACCGGTGTAAGGCTGATCCAGCATGCTGCGAACGTAGTCCTCATCCGGAAATTGGCTTAAGGGGCGGATCGTGCTCTGATCAAGCACCTTGCCATCCGTGGCACGATATAGATAAACCGAATCGATACGCCCATAGCGGATGACCAGGCTATTCAACAGATTGGAAATATCAAATTCCAGCCCTTTATCCGAGGGAGCATCGAGAAACTGCTGAAGCGTGCCGCCGGTTTCGACCAGCTTCTGTGCATCGATCGAGATATTCTTCAGCGAGCTGTCTACCATATTGGTTACATACTTAGCGGTCAAGTTGTTTGCTTGAATTGCATTGCGAACGTTAAGCTGGTTCATAATCGAGAAGAAGATGAAGATTAGAATACTGATGGTAATGAATAGAATGGGAAGATACGATAGGAGCATCCGCATTATGTAGCTGTTATTAACTTTCATCTACCCTATCCTTCCTGTCTATGAAATATGGACAAACCCCACTGCTGCGATGGGGTTTGTCCTGAAAAGTATCGTTATTTCTTCATTGCTTCATAAGCTGCGCGGCGTTCGTCCTGAACCGCTTGACCGCCGATTTTCAAATACTCTTGTATGCCTGCGTCGAATATGGCGCTGAATTGATCCGGCTTCGCGAGGATGCTCTTCACGAGAATTTCCGTCGCCTTATCCTTCAGCGTCGTGCCATATTTGATCTCGGCATCGATCGGATGGTCGAAGCGCGGCATCGTATAGCCATCCTTCAGCGCGTTGCGAATCGTCTGCTTCGCGAGCTCTTCATAGCCCGGGAACTGATACCCCGTCGCCTCGATGTTCTTATCCTCCGAGCCGAATTCCTTGCCGTTTGATATGATCGCGATATCGCTGTTGTTGTAGAAAGTCTTCTTGGCTTCGTCTGTCGTGATTGCTTTCGGAAAGCCATTCTCCAGTGTATAATGCTGACCTTCGATCCCGTTCTGAAGCGTGAACAGCACATCCGACTGCGCCATCCAGTCGAGGTACTTGATCGCTTCAGCTGCGTGCTTGCTCGTCTTCGGAATCATAATGTGCGCGCCGATTGGATCATAGATCCCTTTCGGCGTCCTGCCTTCTGCATCCGTGAACGGATCCATCGCGACATACTCAGCGCCTGCCACATTCTGCTTCAGCGTATCGAACACTTTGCCCGGCGCCATCAGGTTCGCGTGAGCCGCGAGCGCCGTGAAAGCGCCTACATATCCGTTGGCAACATCGCTCTCGAATTGTTTGCCGTCCTTATCCAGCGCAAAATCCGGGTTGATCAAACCTTCGTGATACATATTGTTGAGGAACTTCACGCCATCCTTCTAACCCGGCTTGAGCAGCTCCGGTATCGTATTGTTGCTGGACATGTAGACATAACGCTCTTCTTCCGTCAGTCCGTTCACGAACGAGTTCACTAGGACGAAAGGACTCGTAATGTTCGAGCCGTTGATCGCGCTGAAATCATAAGGGATCAGCTTGCTGCCTACTTGGCCCGGATCCTTCTCTTTAAACGCTTTCATTGTATCGTAGAACTGCTGCGTCGTCGTTGGCACCGGCAGCCCCAGCTTATCGAGCCAATCCTTGCGAATATACGAGGACTGCGTGAATTGCAGCGTCCGCTTCGCCGGAATCGTATACTGCTTGCCGTTGAAGACGCCGTAGGACAGCACTTCGTCGCCCAGATATTTTTTCAGATTCGGTGCAGTTCCAATCAGATCGGTCAGATCTGCCAAGCCGTCATCCTTGATATAATTGTAGATCGTATTCATGTCGTAAGTAAATACAATATCCGGCGCATCGCCTGTTGCCATCAGGACATTCAGCTTATCCACTTCCTGATTGCGCGGCACGGGGACGAATTCTACTTTAATATTGTTCGGATCGCCGAAGTTCTTCTGAATCCACTGCGTCCAATAGTTGTTCGTTACAGGGCCGGCTCCTGCCGGCGCATTGCCGCGGTCGAATACTTCAACCTTCAGCGTAACTTGCTTGCCGCTAGCTTGGCTTGCCGAGCCCTCGGCGGAAGATACGCCTGTCGAGTCATCCTTCGAGCTGCCGCAGGCCGACACAACACCAGCGAGCAGCACAGCTGCAGCCGAGGCTGCAATCCATTTCGTAGACTTAGTTTGCATGTACAGATCCCCTTTTCGTTGTCGTTTCGTAACAATAATGCATGGTTGATTGATCACGAAGCTAAAACTGGACCTTCTTTCTATATGTTTCACCCCTGCTGCAGTCAGGAGGATCAACCTAGTACTAGAGCGTCTAACATGCTCGCATCGGTCAGCCCTTAACGGCGCCGATCATTATTCCGGATACAAAATAACGCTGCAGCCAAGGGTAGACGATAAGAATTGGCGCAGTAGCGAACATAATGCTGGCTGCCTTGATTCCCTCTGGAATAATATCCATCTGCGCTGCGCCTTCCTGGGCGGTCAGATCCGTTACCATACTGTTCATGACGACTTGATACAGCTTCAACTGGATCGGATACAGCTCCGAGTTCGTAATGTAGAAGAGCGCATCCATAAATCCGTTCCATCTCGATACCGCATAGAACAAGCTAAGCGTTGCCAATACCGGCATCGACAGCGGCAGCACGATTCGAATCAAGGTACCGATATGCGAGCTGCCATCTAGATGAGCCGACTCCTCCAGACTTGCCGGAATCGTCGAGAAGAATGTACGCAATATGATTAAGTTGAAAGCGCTGATCATGCCCGGGAGGATAAGGGAAAATAAATTATCCAACAAACCGAGCTGCTTGACCAGCAAATATTCGGGGATTAAGCCGCCGCTGAAAAACATCGTGAACACGATCAGCATCATGAAGAAGGAACGGCCCTTCAGATTTTCTTTATTGAGCGGGTATGCCGCAAAGATGCTCATCAGCATGCTGATCGCGGTGAACGTAACCGTAAGCACAATCGTAAGGCCCATCGACCAGAGCATTCTCGCATCTTGGAATACAATCTCATAGGCGTGCCAGTCGAAGCCCCGTGGAAAAATCGTAACCCGATCGGACATAATCTCCTGCTTGGAGCTAAGCGATATCGCGATGATATGGAGAAACGGTACGAGGCAGACAATCATCGCCACGCCTACGATCAGCATAATGACGATGTCGGACAGTCGAATGCTTGTTAAAGTCTTGCTGCTCTTCATCCCTTTGCCCCCTACCATATCCCTTGTTCTCCCAATCGCTTCGCAATCGCATTGGACACAATGACAAACACGAGCCCTACGAGCGCCTGGAACAAGCCCATTGCCGTTGCAAGCGAGAATTGTGCGGATTGCAAGCCTGCTTTGTAGACGAATGTACTAATAACCTCGGAATAGTCTTTGACGAGATCGTTGCCCATGACGAATGGCCGTTCGAAGCCGATCGTCATAATATGGCCGAGCTGCATGATAAGCATAACGACGATGGTGGAGCGAATGCCGGGCAGCGTAATATGCCACATTTTTTTCAATCGTCCTGCCCCGTCCACCTCTGCCGCCTCATACAGCTCCTTGTTGATGCCCGTCAGCGCTGCCAGATAGATAATCGTCCCCCAGCCGGCGCTCTGCCAGATGCCTGTCCCTAAGTAGACGAGCAGCCAGTGGTTCTTCTCGGTCAAGAACGGTATAGAATGAAACCCAAGTGAAGTGATCACGTTGTTCACGAGACCGCCGTTGTTGGAGAACATCTGATACACGAGACCGCCGATAATGATCCACGATATAAAATGAGGCAAATACAGCAGCGTCTGCGCTGTTTTCTTAAACCACATCACGCGGAGCTCATTCAGCAGCAGCGCGAGTATGATCGGTGCTGGGAACGAGAATACGAGATCGAGCAGGTTGAGCAGCAGCGTATTGCGCACCACCTCATAGAACTGGCTCATCGCGAACAGCTCGCGGAAATTCTCGAACCCGATCCACTCGCTGCCGGTTACGCCCTTGAAGATGCTGTAATCTTGAAAGGCGATCGCTGCGCCGTACATCGGCACATATTTGAAAACAATAAAGTAAGCGATCGGCAAGATGAGCAGAAAGTACAATTGATAATCTTTCCATATGCCCGTTGCCGGTCGTCGCTTAACGACTTGTGGCTTGTTCGCGGATGTTGTCGCTGAGCTAGCTGTCGTTGAGCTGTGTTCCATATGCATCCCTTCTCTCTGTGGCGTTCTCGGATTGAATAACCACACTATACGAAGAGGGCGGCAGGCGATACAATAGACTCTTTTCCAAGGTGCTGTCTGAATTCCGAAGCGATGCAGCAGATGGGGAATCAAGGCGAGATTAAACGATTATGAGCAGCATAAGAGTCTGCGAGGTGTGCAAATCTGAATTCGGTTAATCGGTAGAAATGAGTTCATCTCCTCTGAAGCTGCGCCTATCCCAGCATGAAGACGGCTGCCCTCGCATCGGATGATGCAGGCAGCCGTCTAAGCTTCGCTTCCTTAAGTGTAGTAGCTGCGGATAATAAGATCTTGGTCGTAATTGCCGAAGCTTCGCCCATACAGGGTAAGTCCGCCCCGCCCCCTTCCAGTATCCTCCGCAGCGATGCGGAACGTCCAGTTCATGGCGCCCGTCTCAATATCGGACAGTCCGACTTCGGATACTTTCAGTCCGTCCACATACGTGCCCGACTCTTTAATGCGAAGCACCTTCAGCAGTCCGTATTGATTCACATCAGACTGCCACCATTCCGGTGTTAAGCGGCCTCTTGTTTTGCCGAAATCGCCCGGACTCGTCCAGACGCCAAGCAGCTTGCCATTGAAGTAGAATCGAATGTCCGACGGCCAATGCTCGTTTACACGCGGCGCCTCAGATCCAATCTCGAGCGAGATTTCGATCTCATGCAGACGCTGGTCCTTATACAAGTAATTCGGAATCTTGTATTCGACCCAGCCTCTCGCAAACCATAGAATGCCTGCGTTCACCCGTTCCGGGTCCATGAAGCAGACCGGCTGATCGTAATGGCCGATCATTGCTTTCGCCGTCGCGATGCCGCAGGTCGGAATCGCCTCGTAATCGGTGTAATGGCCGATTGGAATGGACAGCTCGCGAACGCTGAGCGAAGCTGGCGCATCAGGCGACAGCTTGATCTGCATGAACTCCGCCTTCACGTAGCAGTATTTGTACGTTCCCCCTTCTACCCGTTTCATTTTGCTCCCAACGATGCCTGCCTCCTCCAGCTTCCGAACATGACCGCTGACGACAGCGTTACTCAAGTACAGCTCGGCCGCCAGCTCCTTCACATGCCGTTCCCGCTCGAACAATTTATCAATGATCGCTAACCGAACTTCGCTGGCTAATGCTTCATAGACGCGAAGTGAATCCGCATTCGTTGTCAGCTGCATCGGTCCACCACCTGTTGGATTTGATATTATGCGAATTCTAAATATTAAGATTGTATTCGTTAATCCTATTATGATACGAATATAGTAGAATGACAACGTTTACAGAATTCGATAATTACATAATTCTACTTAGGAGGCTTCAATAATGGCGATTCGCTCCACTATGCTTATTGATAAGAATTTCACGGTAGCTGCCGTAGACCCGCGCGTGTACGGCTCGTTCATCGAGCACTTAGGACGCGCTGTATATGGCGGCATCTACGATCCAGGCCATCCGACGGCTGACGCGAACGGCTTCCGTCAGGATGCGCTTGAAGCAATTCGTGCGCTTAATGTGCCGATTATCCGTTACCCCGGCGGCAACTTCGTGTCCGGCTACAACTGGGAGGACGGCGTTGGTCCGAAGTCGGAGCGCAGGCGTCTGCTCGAGCTCGCTTGGTGGACGACCGAGACGAATGAAGTCGGAACGAACGAATTCGCCGATTGGGCGAAGCTTGCAGGGACGGAAGTGATGATGGCCGTTAACCTCGGCACCCGCGGCATCGATGCAGCGCGCAATCTCGTAGAGTATTGCAACCATCCATCCGGCTCCTATTGGAGCGACCTGCGTATCTCGCATGGCTACCGTGATCCTCATAACTTCAAGACATGGTGCCTCGGCAACGAAATGGACGGCCCTTGGCAGATTGGAGCGAAGACAGCCTACGAGTATGGACGTCTCGCGAACGAAACCGCCAAAGTGATGCGCTGGGTTGACCCTACGATCGAGTTAGTTGCATGCGGCAGCTCATCCAGAGGGATGGCCACCTTCGCAGAATGGGAAGCGACCGTACTGGACCTGTGCTACGATCAGGTCGACTTTCTGTCGCTGCATGCTTATTACAACAATAACAACAACAATACGGCAAACTTCCTGGCCAGCTCGCTCGACCTGGATGCGTTCATCAGCAGCGTCGCTTCGATCGCCGATTACGTTCAAGCGAAGAAGCGTTCCAAGAAGAAGCTTATGCTCTCCCTCGACGAATGGAATGTGTGGAACTCGATCGGTTCGAGCCGCGCGGATGAGCGTTGGCAGATCGCCCCGCCTGAATTCGAGGACGTATACACGCACGAGGATGCGCTTGCAGTCGGCTGCTACATCATCACGATTCTGAAGAACGCGGACCGCGTGAAGATGGCCTGCCTCGCGCAGCTCATCAACACGATCGCCCCCATCATGACCGATACGGGCGGCGATCTCTGGCTGCAGACGACCTATTATCCGTTCTTGCACGCTTCGAACTTCGGCCGCGGCACCGTGCTGCTGTCGAACGTCCAATCGGACAAATATGATGCGAAGGATTTCACGGACGTTCCTTACCTTGAATCGGTCAGCGTATACGATGAGGAATCCGGCCAGCTGACGATCTTCGCGGTCAACCGTCATCTGGAAGAGTCGATGGAGCTGAATGTTGACGTTCGCAGCTTCGGCAGCGAGCTCCGCTTGATCGAGCACATCGTCTTGGAAAGCGATGATCTGAAGGCTTCCAACACAAAGGCAGACCCTAACCGCGTCCTGCCGCGCACTGGCGGACAGACGACAGTAGACCAAGGCAAAGTAAGCGCCATACTCGGCCGCGCATCGTGGAACGTGATTCGTTTGCAGACGAAACGGGGCTAAACGAGGGTTATTCCAATTGTGAAATCGCGTGTCATCGTGAGGTGAGGACTCCCCTATAAGGGGGGGCGGCGCACGGATGAGTGATTCTGCTGATAGATCCAGAAAGGAAGAAATGACGGTTCAGGGGCATTCCTGAGCCGTCATTTGTATTTTTACTATAGAGTACTGCCAATTGGGTAATACGAATGAACAGGATTCATGCAAGTCATTCGATTCCTATTAAGGTTTAACAGGCAACAGGAATACTCCAACCCTTCAGTTTCCTGCACCTTCGCAAGCTTGCGGGGTACGGCGCCGCATCAGCCCCAAATTCCTGCACTTTGGCAGCAATCTGCACGAGGTTTTGACGGACATCCTCCATGGGGCTGAGCACCGCGCGCTGAACCCTCCCTTTTACGAGACAACCCCTTGGGCTTTCGAATTATTCCATTTCAAAATTCAAGTTCACGGGTTCGATCGGCATATACTCCTCATTGTCCTGACCCGTCGTCGGCGTCCGCTCGTCCACCTCTTCCAGCTGAAAGTTGTCCACCCACACCTTCCCTCGACCTGCCAGCAGCAGCCCGAACGCGATGGCGTGGCTCTCCTCGGGCACATCCAATACGACGGCGTATTGATTCCATGCCAGCGTTCCTTGGATCGGCCGATTCTGCATGTTATCGAATTGCAGCAAATCTCCGTTCTTGCGATCGACCCGCATCCATAGTCCTGCCCAACCGTTCACGTCTTCCGCTCGAACGAATGCTGTCAATCGCACCCGCTTCCCTAGATACCGATTGGCGCTTATCATTTGCATCAAAGTTGCAAATCCGTCGGCTGTGGACCGCTTCGACTGCAGCCTCGCAGATACTTTTCCCAGATGCGCCTCCTGTTTGTCCAGCGCCAATTCATAATCTTCTACTCTACTGCCGGTTAACGACCATCCTTGTGGAATTGAAGTATGACTCATCTGCTTCCTCTCCTTCTTCACTAACGATCTGGAATAATGACGATATCGACCTGGCGCCAGACCGTACTTCTTCTTGAACGCCCTCGTAAATGCCTCTTGTGATTGAAAATGGTACTTGACGGCTATCGCCAGAATCCCATCGTTCGTATGAACGAGCTCCGCCGCCGCTTTCGTCAGCCGCCGCTCTCGAATATAATTCGCTGCTGTCGTGCCGATGACCGAAAGAAAGATTCGGTAGAAATGACGTCTGGAGTAGCGGCCCTTACGGGCCAGATCCTCTGGTCGAATCGTCTGTGTCAGATGCCTCTCGATATAGGCCAGCGACTGATTGACCGATTTTCTATTCATCGTATCGTTCGAGATTACCGCCACCTCCCTTAGCTATAAACTACCATATCATGTGACTGCAATTTTGATTTTTTGTGCCAATATGTCCCGAACCCTAACCTTCACGCGCTCATCACCAAAAAGGGCCGCCTCTAAGAAGTCATTCGAATGACTTCGAGGCAGCCCCTGGTTGTGATATACCCTTACACGCTAGAAATTCAATTGGAAGTTCGAGATATTCTGCGTTCCCGCCGATTGTTCACCTAGCCCGTCAGAGTCGACTTCCAGATCGGAGCGTAGGAGCTGTTGGAGCCTGCGTATCCGCTCATCCGCCGCTGCCGCTGTATACCGTCGCAGGCTTAGACGTTGCCTTAATACCGTTCGTGCCGTTAATAATCGCATTGCCCTGCTCCGTGTAGCTCGTGCCTGCCCAGTCATTGGACATGTCGAGGTATTCGAGACCGGAGCCATTGCCTTTCCAAGACCAGCCGAGGTAGCCAACGCCCTTCTCTTGGCTGTAGCTCATAATGGCTGCTTCATCGACATCACCATTCGTATGCTTAATACCAAATTCGCCGATGACGACAGCAAGGCCCTTGTTCAAGACGCTGTCGATGTTCGATTTGACGGTAGCTGCGCTGCCGCCTGCATATTCGTACATGTGGATCGAGAACATCGTATTTTTAAGCGGATCCGCATTGAATACCTCTGTTCCATCGTCCGCGATCGATTGCGGATACTGACCCCAGCCTGCGGCGTCGACCATGATCGTATTCTTAATCCCCGCGCTGCGGAGCTTTGGAATAACCGACTTGTAGCCTGCTGCCCAATTCACGCCGTTCCATGTCCCGTACCATTCATTGGCGATGTTCAGGATGACCGTTTTCTCTTTGCCGATCAAAGCGCTTTTCATTTCAATCCAATAGTTTGCGATATTGTCCAGCACGGTTGAGCTATCAGAACCCGTACCATCATGTACTTCTAAGATGACGACCAATTTGTTCTGCTCGCACAACGTAATGAGGCTCTGGATCGCGGACAAGCTGTCCTTCGTCCACTGCTGTCCATCCGACAGCACAAGCCGTACTGTATTGGCGCCGGCCTTCGCGATTGCCGGAATCGCCACCGACTCTTGGCCCTTGTACCAGGTGTATGCATGGTTGATCCCACGCATCACGAACGGATTGCCGTTAGCATCATATAGAGTCGTGCCATTGATATAAAATCCTGTGCTCGTCTCCGCTGGCGCATTCGTCGTGACACTAATCGCACGGCTTGATGCCGATACGTTGCCAGCTGCATCGTAGGCCTTCACTGTGAAGCTGTATGTCGTACCCGCATTCAAACCAGCTGCCGTAAAGCTCGTTGTAGTGCTTGTTCCAATCTTCGTTGAACCGTTATAGATGTCATAACCCGTTACGCCAACATTGTCTGTCGACGCCGTCCAAATCAAGCTGACAGTCGTGTCTGTCTTCGCGCTGCTTGCAAGACTAGCGGGTACAGAAGGTGCCGTCGTATCGGTCGTCGGCGCCGCTGCCTCAGTGAACTTCCACTTCTGCTGCGCATTTCCGTTGTCCGTCCACTGCTGCACGTTCGCGCCGTCGTTCGTGTAGCCGCCGACAACGTCGAGCGCTTTGCCGCTTGCACGGGAGATCAGCTTGTAATAACCGCTGCCGAGGCTGATGATCTGCCACTGCTGATTCGTCTGTCCGTTATCTGTCCACTGCTGGACGTTCGCTCCATCATACGCTGCACCGCCTGCAACCTCAAGCGCCTTGCCTGATGATTCGGCTAGCAGCTTATAATAGCCGCCTCCGGCATCAACAACCTTCCACCGCTGCTGTGCCTTCCCATTGTCCGACCACAGCTGCACATTCGCGCCGTCTGCAGAAGATCCACCATCTACTTCGAGATTTTTGCCGCTGTGAGCTGCCGTAAGCGTATACACTTTGCCGGATACTAGTCCCGAATCAACCGGATTCGTCGGCGTATCGCCGGCCGCATACACTTCGAAGTCCCACAGCGAGTAACCATAGCTCGTTCCACGCTGTGTGCCGTACATACGAACATAGCGCGCATTACGCGAAGAGAAAGAGATAGAGTCAATGCCGCCATCGCCTGCTGTCGTTGAATAGACCGTCGTCCACGTACTGTTATCAAGCGATGTCTGAATTTGATACGCCTTGCCATATGCAACTTCCCAGTTCAGCATCACACCGCTAATTGCAGCCGCCGATCCGAGATCAACACTGATCCATTGCGGATCTGAATAAACTGATGACCAACGTGTAGAGCTATTGCCATCGAATGCCAGAGCAGCCGTCTTGCCGCTATCCTCGTTCGAGCTTGAAGCAGCTGGACGGTTCAGCGCAAGATTCGCTGCAGCGCTCACCTTCTCCGGAATCAACAACCCGCTCAACAACAAGCTGATCATCATCAAATACGCTAACAACTTTCTCATAATCACCCTCCTGAATTGGTTGAACCAAGCAGTTTGCTTAAGGCTAGACGTACACTAAACGCAAGCTTAACGAGATACGGAAGATCCCCTCCTCTCTAACATCGAACTTTCGAATGAAAGCGCTTTACAAATTCTAAAAGCCAGGTGGGACTTACGTGCTGATGGACGCAGTGTTGTGGGGTTATCGTGGGGCATTCCAAGTTCCTGAGCTGAGCGCGATTTCATTCGACGTTCATCATGAGATACAATATATTATTTGTTAGTATTTATTGTCAATATAGTAATAACAAACATAACAAAACTAACAATTGGCAGGGCCTATCTGAACGAGGTTTATAAGTCCTATTTTAGTAGCAATTAAGAACTACATCTTGCTGCACAACATTAGCTTCCACAATGAATTGCACACTTTTCGCCTACTACCAATCGCACATTTCGATTATTATCGTTATTACAATTCATGCTAACAAAACTATTCATTTCGCAAAATTAGTCCTCCCCATCCCCCCCGCCAACTGCTGACTCGGAACCATACAAAAAGCCCGAAGCGCTTATTCCGCTCCAGGCCATCGTTTGCTCTTATATTCTTTAGGGGTAATGCCAACGATCTTCTTAAACAATTTGTTGAAATAGACCGGATCGTGATAGCCAACCTGCTGTGCGATCTCATAGTTGCGCAAGGAAGGGTTGCCGACCAGCAGCTCCTTCGCCTTCTCGATCCGCAATTGAATCAAATAATCGGTAATGGTCATATTCGTCTGATGCTTGAAGAGTCGGCTCAGATAGTTGCTCTGCATGCCCGTCGATTGGGCCAGCTTCTCCAGCTCGAAAGGCTGATCATAGGTTTTCTTCAGCACATCCTTCACCATCTCGACCGCATGATGCTCCCGATCCTGCAGCGGCTGCTCCGAGTCCCGCTTCAGCTGTTCCGACTCACGACGCGAAGACTCGATTTGCTGCAGCGCCTTGTGCAGCTGCGTCTTATCGATAGGCTTAAGCAGATAGTCCTTGACCCCATTGCGCAGCGCCGCCCTTGCATATTCGAACTCGTCGAATCCACTCAGCACGATAATATCGACTTTCGAATCGATCTCGCGAATTTTACCAATCAGCTCAATACCGTCCATGAACGGCATCTTGATATCAGTAATGACGACGTCCAGTCCCTGCTGGCTTAATTGTGCAAAATGGTCCCAAGCGACCGCGCCGTTATGATACGCCCCGAGCACTTCCAGATTCGGAATGAGCTTCGTTAGAATTTTGACTAAGCCTTGGCAGATAACCTCTTCATCGTCGACAATCATAACCTTCAGCAGTGAAGATCACCTCTTCGGTGTAAAATGGCGCGAATGCGGTTCGGCTGCCACCTCAAGCCGACTATTGCTTATTGCCCGCAATCGATTGCCGGTAGATCACTTCGCCTGCGACGAGAATTTTCTCGAGCGGCTCTTTGGAACGCTCCAGACGTTCGAGCAGCTTATCCACCGCTCTCGCGCCAAGCATCTCTTTGGGTACATTAACCGTCGTAATTGGCGGCGAATGGCGAACGGAATCATCGATATTATCGAACCCGGATATCGATAGGTCTTCCGGAACTGCCAGTCCGATCTCCTGCACTGCCTTGCACGCATCAAGGGCCAGCGAATCGTTCGCGCACACGAGCGCTGTCGGAAGCGCATGCAGCTTCTTGCGGCGAAGCAGCCACTGCTTGATGAGCTCGTCATAATGTTCCATGCTGTCCAGCTGCGTCAGATGCTCCTGCCCGTTCCACAGCTCATACTCCTCCATCGCACCACGGAAGCCGTTCCAGCGGTCGAAGAAGCTGCGGGAATAACGCACGTTGCCAACGAATCCGATGCTCCGGTGCCCGATGCCGATCAGATGCTTCGTTAAGCGGTACATGCAATCGTAGTTGTTGGCGAACAGGGTATCCGACGGGATTAACGGATCCTCATGGTCAACCAGCACCATCGTTACACCTAGCCGGTGAATCTCCAGCAGCATAGAAGAGGCGATCTCGCCTACCCCAATCATGCCAAGAATGCCCTCCGGCTTCAACAAATGCATAAACGTTTCGGCATTTTGCTCCATTACGATGACCATGCCAATGCCCTTGTCTTCCAGACGCTTCGAGATCCCGTCTAGAATGCGGCCCCAATAGAGCGAGTCTCGTGTCTGAAACCGGATGTTCGGCATTAAGACGAGTACAGACTGCCGAATATCCGAGCAGTGCTTTTCCTCCACTTCCATTCCCAGCTTGATGGGCTTCATGTAGCCGCTGTTCTGGGCAAAATACCCTAGCTGTGACGCGACTTGGATGACGCGTTCCTTGGTCGCCTCGCTAACTCCCTTCTTGCCGGAGAGCGCTTTGGAGACCACATACTTGGACATGCCTAGATGGTCTGCGATTTGCTGCATCGTCACTTTTTTCGTCACGCTACTATCCCCTATCTCCTTTAATACGTCCGAATCCACTTCTGGGAATGCTTCGTGATCACAGGCGGACTTTGTGAACCTCCTCTATTAATCGCTCATCGTTGGATCAGGCTGCGGCAGCGGCAGTCTCAGCACAACCTCCGTCCCGCCCTCCGGTCCTTCCAGCACCTGCATGCCGTAACGATGTCCATAATGCAGCTTGATTCGCTCACATACGTTCCGCAGTCCGATTCCTCCCCGGCTCGGCTTGCTGACATCTACGCCTGCAAAAGATAAATTGAGCCGCTCCCGCGTCTCCGGTGTCATCCCAATGCCATCATCGATCACATGAATCAGTAAGAATTGATCCGACTGATCCACTCTTATGTCGATCCGCATAACGGCTTTCCGGTCATCCAGCCCATGATAGATGGCATTCTCAACGATAGGCTGCAGCAGCAGCTTAAGCGTTGGGATTTGTTCATAGGAGGCATTCGCATCAATGCGCAGATCGAACCGATTCGGATAACGGTAGTTGAGCATTTCGACGTAATTGCGTACATGCTCCAGCTCCGCCCCGATGACCGTCCTCTCTCGAACCTCGCCGATGCTGTAACGGAGCAGCTTCCCGAATACAAACAGCATGTCCGATGCCGCTTCATCGTCGTTAAGCTCGGCAACCATTCGGATCGTCTCCAGCGTGTTATACATAAAATGCGGATTGATCTGCGTCTGCAGCGCGAACATCTCCGCCTCGTTCTTCTTCGTTTCCATCTCATAGATTTCCTTGATGAGCTGGTCGATCCGGACGATCATCCGGTTGAATTGGTGACCGAGCTGACCCGTCTCGTCCCGCCGCTTAACCGGAAACTGAACGGAGAAATCGCCCTCCTGTACGGTACGCATGAGGCGCATCATCGCCCGCAAAGGCTTGGTTAGTGCATAAGACAGCAGCGTCGATATAAGCAGCGCAAGTGCAAGCGATACAAAGGTAGCCGCCCACGTTACGTTCCGAATACGAATCGAATCGCTCTTCAGCTCCCGTTCGGGGATAAGCACGTACAGCTTCCAATGCGTGTTCGGTGAGGTCGTGTACATGACCAGTTGATCCACACCGTCGACGGTCGCGTAGAAGCTTCCGCTGCCTTCGCTTACATGGAGCAGCTCTGGTGACTGGATGATCGACTTCGCATGATGCTCCTTGTCGCTGTCATAGATAATGCCGCCATTCTCGTCGACGATGAAGGAGATGCCCTGCGTCAGCTTGTCCATCTCCACCATCTGATCCTCGATAACACCGATATCGGTATCGACGGCGATCAAGCCGATCGGCTGCAGCGTGGCATCGTCCAATATTTTGCGAACGACGGTGAACGCATACTTGCTGCTGTTAAGAATGCTCGTGTAGGCCTCGGTGCCCAGCAATATCGCCTTCCCGCCGGAATTCGCCGACAGCTCCTTCCATCGGTTATAGCTCTTCTCCAAGTCCATGCGGACGGCGCCGGACTCCGTTGAATAATACCCATTGCCATATTCGTCGAAAATATAAACAACGTTGGCTCCGCGCTTCATGTTGTTGATGAACTTCACGGACGATTGAATCCCGCGCTGAATCAACAGCACTTGGTTCAAATCCTCAGGCGCTTGTTCGCCTCCGTTAGCAGGCTGGCGCTGCGCGTAATACGTATTGGATCGAATAAGATTTTGCTTTATCTCCGCCTGGTAGGCCGGAATTGATGAGATGCGCATCATATCATCGATATAATCATCCGTTCGTTCCATCATCGCGGTCATCAAGTTCGCTGAATACGAGACGGTCGTCTTCTCAATCGAGCTCGTATAATTCGAATACGAGACGTACCCGATGAACGTGAGCGGCAGCACGATAATGACGAGAAAAACGAACAGCAGCTTACGCTCCATAGGCATGTCCATCAGCTTGGACCATGCCGATCCGAACCAACGTCTCACGTTAATCATCCTAGTCCTTCCGTCCTATTATCCGCGTGTGAATACAAAGCAACCCTAGTCGTATATTCGGCCGGCATCCGTTACTAACAACCGAACCTGAGAACCACGCACAAATAGTCGAATGCTGCCCTCATTATACGACAAAATGTTAGCGATCGCACTTGTTTGTTATTGTATGTTAGCATCGTTAGCTATAGCTCGGGCACTAACATTCGCGAACCGATTCACGTGTAATGAGGGTAGGCCGAATATAGTGCCTTAGCGTCTCACGGAACCTGCCCTCCGTCCTCAGCAGCATATCGATCGCTGCGCTGCACAGACGCGCCTTCTCGACTCGCATCGTTGTTAGCTGCAGCCCTTCCGATTCCTCGTATTTCAGATCATCAAAGCCGACAATCGAGACATCCTCCGGCACACGAATGCCTCTGCGGCGAAGCTGGCCTGCAAGTAGATAGGCGATGCGGTCATTGCCGCAGAAGAAGGCCGTCGGCAGCTGCTTCAGCCTATCGATGAATGTACCTAACTCTTCGCTTGTATCTTGAAAACCAACCGAAGAAGCCATCACCCTCGCTGGATCAATCGGCAGACCGTTCTCTGTCATCGCCCGCCAATAACCGAACCACCGCTCCTGGTGGCTGGACGTTAAGTTCGTCGGTCCGATGAATCCGATTTCGCAATGTCCTGCTTGGATTAAGACAGACACTGCCTCATAGGCACCCTCCACATTATCCGAAGCGACAACTGGACATGGCAGGCCCGAATGATAAGAGTCCAGCATAACAAGCGGTACGTCAAGCTTCCACACGACTTCCGCGTATGCGCGATCAACAATTCCGAACAGGATGATCCCTTTATAGGTTAACTCTGTGCAGTGCCGCGGCAGGACAAGACCCGCTTCCATCTCTGCAGCAATGGGCGCAATGACAGCATTCAAGCCGCGCGCGCGAATACTTTTCTCCAAGCCCCAGATCATATCGTGGAAGAACTTGAAGTGCTCATTGTCCTCATAGCTCATGATCCGTTCAGGCACGAGCACTAATACGGTACCGCTCGTCGTGGATTGATCACCGTAAGGGCCATAGCCTAGCCGCTTGGCGGCCTCAATAATTTTATTGCGCATGTCGGCGCTGACGCCCTGCTTGTTCAGCAGCGCGAGCGACACTGCATTTTTCGAAATGCCGAGATGATCTGCGATGTCCTGCATCGATACTTTCTTTTTCCTAGCCATCTCTTTTCATTCCTTCCCGTACGTGATAGACTAGGCACAACTTTACTTTACAATATGTTTTTTGTCAAGTTTGTCAAGTTGATTACAAAGGAGGCCGCAACACTTGCAATACGCAGTTGGCATTGATATTGGCGGAACGAAGACCGCTATCGGGCTGGTGGATTCGAATGGACAGGTGCTGGCGAAGACGGCACTGCCGACCGGCTCCGATCCATCGCTTATGGTTGACGAAATTGCTGCAGCGGTAAATAAGCTGGTCGATGATGCAGGCTTGCCTGCTTCGTCATTGAAAGGGATCGGCATCGGCGCCCCAGGGCCGCTCGATACGAAGAAGGGAATTATCGCGGAGCCGCCGAATCTACGGGATTGGTGGGGATTCCCGATCTTCGATTCGATGAAGCGGCACTTCAGCCTGCCGATCACGTTCGAGAACGATGCGACAGCTGCCGCACTGGCTGAGCGCTGGGTAGGCGCGGGGAAGGAATCCGACCATTTCGTGTTCATAACGGTGAGCACAGGAATTGGGGCAGGCATTTTCAGCCATGGCAAACTCGTTACCGGCGCTACGGGCAACGCAGGCGATATCGGCCATATCGTGATTGACCCTTCTGTAGGCACCTGCCCATGCGGGCAGAAAGGCTGCCTCGAATATATCGCTTCCGGTACGGCTATCGCACGGATGGCCAGTGAGCTTGTTGGCCGTGAAGTGACCTCGAAGGAAGCGTTCGAGCTTGCGTTCAGCGGCGAGAATGCCGCTGTGAAAGAGCTTGTGGACCGCGTATTCGGTTATATCGGCGGCGGCTGCGTAACGATGATCAATACGTTTGACCCTGAGCTTATCATTATCGGCGGCGGCGTATCGCAGGTTGGCGCTCCGTTGTACGATGCCGTTACCAGCTATATTCAGAGCTATGCCCTGAACCCATCCGGCCGCCGTACACGCGTTGTTCCCGCTGCGCTGTCGCAAGAAGCTGGCTTGATTGGCGCCGCGGCTCTCATTCATATTGATTACAAATAGTTCGTGTTCAACAAGTTCGGTTTACAACTGGACGATGTGAACGCACCAATAAGGAGCTTGATGCATAATGAGTCAACCAATCTTTCTTCAGCCCGTCTTTCAAGAACGCATTTGGGGCGGCACGAAACTAAACGAGCTGTTCCAATACGATATTCCAAGCAGCACAACCGGCGAATGCTGGGCGGTATCCGCACATCCGAACGGTCAGAGCGTCGTCAGCAGCGGGCCATATGCTGGAATGAAGCTTGGCGAGCTCTGGACCGCTCACCCTGAGCTGTTTGCTTCTAAGTCTGCCGTCTTCCCCCTCCTGACGAAGCTGCTTGACGCATCCGACGATTTATCCGTTCAGGTGCATCCGGACGATACATACGCTGGCGTTCACGAGAACGGCGAGCTGGGCAAGACCGAATGCTGGTACATCGTTGATGCCGAGCCGGGCGCATCGATCATCTATGGCCACGAAGCGCAATCGAAGGAGCAATTGGCTGAGATGATTAGAGAGGGCAAGTGGAACGAGCTGCTGACTTCGATTCCAGTCAAAGCCGGCGACTTCTTCTATGTACCTAGCGGTACGATTCATGCGCTTGGGCGCGGCGTCGTTGTTTTGGAGACGCAGCAAAGCTCGGACACAACCTACCGCGTATACGACTATGATCGTCGAGACAAGGACGGCAATCTACGCGAGCTTCATTTGGAGAAAGCGATCGACGTGACGACGATTCCGCAATCCTATGTTGCGGGAAGCTACGACACGCGCGAGGCTGATGGTATCGTAATTACCAGCTTCGTGTCCAACGACTTCTTTACCGTTGAGAAATGGAATGTCGACGGCAGAGCGGCGTTGGCTGGCGGTAACAGCAAGTACAAGATTCTTAGCGTCATCGAGGGCAGCGGCGTGCTTCGCGCAGACGGTCAGCGCTTTGAGCTGCCGAAGGGCACCCACTTCATCCTCCCTGTCGGCTTCGGCTCGTTCGAGCTGGAGGGTAAGCTGCAGCTGATCGTTTCGAACGAGTAACGATTGGACAGGGAATTTCGCGAGGATGGTTGCGGCAGGTACAACATGGACACTTGTTTGCTCTAGCGTTACTCCTCAATAGTTATCATCGTGCTTATTTCGCTCATTCGGCCTGTTTCTGAGCGCTAACGGTTACTGGAATGCTTATGCACTCGGCTTCTAACCAAACACCCTATCATTTGCACCATTAACCTCATTCTGCAACCGTTAGTGCGTCAATTTCCATTAATTCAACCAAATAGCCGCACTGGCAACCGTTCGACAAGGGATGTCAGTGTGGCTACTTGTTATGAGTAACTTATACTGGGTTAAGCAACAGCAAGCAGGCCCTGGTACACCAATACCAGAGCCTGCTTACATTTTTTTATAAGTCCTCAAGCGAAACCAATTCTGCTCAAATTATTGTAGCTGATACGCAGACTCTCGAACGTCTCGACTGGCCCCGCATCCCGCTCGATCAAATACCATTTTACTCCCGCTTCCTCACATGCAGAAACAATATCCGTCCACTCCAGATTTCCTTCCATCACCTCGGCCATTATAGGCTGGTAGTCAATGATCGACATATCTTTCAGGTGGATCGCTTCAATTCGTTGGTTTAACTTGCGGATCCATGCCGCTGGATTGCCGCCGCCAGCTTGCACCCAATAGGTATCTAGCGTGAACAGGAAGGTCTCCGGATTCGTATTCTCCATCAGAATCTCCAAGCCCGTCTTTCCTTGGAACCGTTCGAATTCAAACTGATGGTTGTGGTAACTAAACTTGAGACCGTTCCGGCCAAGCTCATCCGCAATAGCTCGGAATTGCTTCGCGAAAGCGTGATAACCTTCTTCGTTTCTGAATTCTTGCGGCAACCCGCCCAAACCAGCCAGCTGGCACCCCAAAACATGGTGGTCCTTGATCAAAGCATCCAGATCGTTCGTAAACCGATCGTATCCCATATGAGTAAGTACAATGCGCAGGTCGTGTGAACGTGCAATCGAAGCAACCTCTTCTACTGGCAAATGCCACAACGCGGAGGCCTGAACGGTCGTGTAGCCCATCTCCTTAATCTTTCGAAGCGTAACATCTAATTCTTCAGGCGTTTTGCAATAATCGCGAACGGTATACAGCTGTGCTCCCAATCTTTTAACCATATTAAAGCTCCTCCTAGAGATTGCGGGTTATGCCGATAGCCCTCAAGCGGTAGACTTCCGGATCGGCTATGCTTGCGGTACATTCTGTGTGGCCTGTTTGATTAATGTAACATGAAATAAATGCACAAACTTCGCGATTATTGTCCGATACCTTGCATATCTTGCGGTTATATCGTTACCATCGCTATTATGCGATATTCCACTACTTTTGCTCACCGATCGCTTGACGCTAACGGACAACGGTGACTCTATTCTGCGATATTCCACTACTTTTGCTCGCGTACGGACTTAGGAGACACTATTGAGTTTGTTTAGACCGATTCTGCAGCATTTGGAGGTGAATAGGGTCTGCGTGGTCCGTTTCCCCCTCCTCTCCGAGCCATTTGACCTATTAAGGTCCCTGTAGTCCGTTAGCAGCACGGCGGATACTGTACTCCAGCAATGCGAATACGATATTTCAGCTCGGCAGATACGATACTTCAAACGTTGAGCAACCCGAATACCCAACCCGACGCCACAGTAAAAGGACCTCGATCGCTTGACGCTAACGGACAACGGAGACTCTATTCTGCGATATTCCACTACTTTTGCTCACGTACGGACTTAGGAGACACTATTGAGTTTGTT
>Ga0182739_1000072_pt1 | contig 217987 bp, 182 predicted proteins | sample eDN5th30CBELigBY_FD_128873 | JGI IMG/M metagenome (GOLD analysis project Ga0182739, IMG submission 128873) | Enriched backyard soil microbial communities from Emeryville, California, USA - eDNA 5th pass 30_C BE-Lig BY (version 2) (version 2) | ecosystem: Environmental > Terrestrial > Soil >... | reverse complement strand
GCCGGACCGATTCCTCTCGGCGATGAGGCACGGCGCGTTGCGCGCCGGCCCGAACGTCTCAACGGATAGCCGATCCGATGCCTTGACGATGACGCCGGGGTGACCCCCTGTGGGCTTCCCTGCGGCGTGGACCGACCTTAACCGATACGCGTCGGTCCTGGGAAGCGGACTCTTGTGACGAAAATGCACAAGGCGCTTTGGCGTCCTTCTTCCCCGCGCAAGCTCGTCACCCATCATGCCAGCGGCCTGTCTCCCGAGACGCAACAGCGGCATTCTTTCCAATAGCGGCGCCGCACCAATGCGCTTTGGGAAACGACCGCCATCAGTCCTTGCGCAGCGACGCCATCGGATCGAGGCTGGAGGCGCGTCGCGCCGGCAGGTAGCTCGCCATGAGGCCCACCAGCACCATCGCCAGCGGCATCGTCGTGAAGGTGGCGGCGTCCACCGGTTGTACGTCGTACAGCAGGCTGCCGAGCGCGCGCGTGAACGCGAGCGCCGCGAGCAAGCCGATGCCGACGCCGACACCGACCACGCGCGCGCCTTGCAGCACCACCAAGGCGCGCACCTGCGAGGCCCGTGCGCCCAGGGCCATGCGTACGCCGATCTCGCGCGTGCGCTCGGCCACGATGTAGGACAGCACGCCGTAGAGGCCCACCGCACCCAGCACCAGCGCCAGTATCGAGGTGATCCCCAGCGTCAGCAGCGTGAAGGTCAACTGCACCATCGAGCCCTCGACCAGGCCGGCCATCGTGTACACGCGGTACATCGGCGCTTCCGGCGCCACCTCGCGCACCAGTGCGCGCACGTCCGGCGCGATCGTGTCGGCGCGGCTAGTGCGCACCACGTAGCCGGGCGAGGAAACCGGCCGGCCGCCCTTCTCGGTGGTGTCCACCAGCGGGAAGTAGACCACCGGCTCGGGCTTGGCGCGGAAACCCTGCTGCAGCACATCCTCGACCACACCGACCACAGTCTCCCAGCCGGTCTGGTTCTGGCGCTGGAAGCGCTTGCCGACCGGGTCCTCGCCCGGCCACAGCAACTGGGCCGCCGACCGGCTGACGACGACGTTGCCGAGCGCACTGCCGTGGTCGGCATCGGCGAACGCGCGCCCGCCGAGCACGGCGATGCCCATGGTCTTGAAGTAGTCGCCGGCGCTGTAGGTGTAGCTGATCAGTGCGCGGTCGTCCGGATTGGCGCCCGCGGCCTCGGTGCGCACGCGCATGGTGGCAGTGCCCTCGTCGAGCGGGACGTTCTCCACCAACCCGGCGGACTGCACGCCGGGCAGCGCCGCCAGGCGCTCCAGGAACGCCAGGTGGAAGCGCGCATAGGAAGGGGCGTCCTTCAGTTCCGCCCGGTCCGGCGCGAACTGGAACGTGAAGATGTCCTGGGTGTCGTAGCCCGGATCGACCTGCTGCAGCGCATAGGCGCTGCGCAGCAGCAGGCCCGAGCCGATCAACAGCACCAGGGCCAGCGCGGTCTGGCCCATCACCAGGCCGTTGCGCACCCAGTGGTGCCGGCGGGTCATGCCGCGACCGCCCTCGCGCAGGCGCGCCAGGTCCGGCCTGGCCGCGCGCAGGGCCGGCAGGCCGCCACAGACCAGGGCGACCACCCCGGCCAGCGCGGCCGTGAAAAGCAGGGTACCCAGGTCCATGCCCACCAGGTCCAGCCGCGGGATGCCAGGTGGTGCGGCGTGCAGGAACAGCGGCAGCGCGCCGGCCGCCAGCACCAGGGCGACACCGCCGGCCAGTGCGGCCACGATGATCGCCTCGGCCAGCTGCAGGCGTACCAGCTGGCCGCGTGCCGCACCGAGCGCGCTGCGCACGGCCAGCTCGCGGTGGCGACCTTCGGTACGCACCAGGAACAGGTTGGCCACGTTGGCGCAGGCGATCAGCAAAACGATCGCGGCCGCACCCAGCAACACCCACAGCGGCCGCGCGATCGAGCCGAGCAGTTCGTCGGCCAGCGGGCGCACCACCGCCCGGTGCAGCGCGACCGTGCGCGCATAGCCGGGCGCCGCATCGCCGAAGCGCTCCGGTGCGCGGCGCGCCAGCGCGGTCAGCTCGTCGGCCAGCGCCTCGGGCGTGACGCCGGGCTTCACGCGACCGATCAGCGGATAGTCGAAGTCGCCCACTTCCTTGATGTCCGCGGGCTTGATCGTGCTCGATACCCACAACCGCGTATCGCTGCTCGGGTAGCGGAACTCCGGCCCCATCACGCCGATGATGGTGCGCTCGGCGCCCGAGGCCCAGACCGCGCGGCCGATCACGCCCGGGTCGCGCCCGAACCAGTCCGCCCACAGCGCATCGCTGATGACCACGGTGCGGCTCTCGTCCGCATCCACCGGCAGGCGGCCGAGCACCGGCGTGGCGCCCAGCGTGGAGAACAGCGAATTGGTCGGCCAGGACATGCGCACGCGTTCGGCGCGATCGCCCACGCGCAGCGTCGAGGTGAACGAGTTGGAGGTCGACACATCCTCCAGCAGCTTGGATTGCTCGTGGTACTGGATGAAGAATTCCGGCGCGGCGTCGAACTCTGCCGGCAGCTGCGACCCCGGTGCCGAGGAGGCGATGTAGACCAGCCGATCCGGCTGCGCGTACGGCAGGCGATCGAGCAGGACCGTCTTGACCACGCTGAACATGCCGACCGTGGCGCCGATCGCCAGGCCCAGCATGCCCACGGCGATCGCGGTGAACCCCGGGGTGCGCTTCAAGGTGCGCATCGCCTGACGTAGATCGGTCAACCACTGGTTCATCGTCGCTCTCTCATCCGCGGTCGCGGGACGGGCCATGACGCGGTGCGATCGGCGATCGCACCATCCGCCCCGCGCTCGGTGCGCGGGGCACCGGCGGGTACAGCAAGCCGCATGCCAGCGATTCCATTCAGAAAAATCAGTGGCTTGCGACACGCAAAGGGCACCACCGTGTTCACCGCCGCACACGACCTGTCCGCCGCCGAACAGCCGTCACCGGCTGCGGACACCGCTGCCGGCTCCTCACGCGGCTATCCCGATTCGTCGCGATGCTTGCCCGATCCGACGGCCGCTCGGTGCGACGCCGCTACCGGGCCGACACCGCTGCTAGCATCGCCCGGGTCCGGAAACGCCGTCCTGCCGCCCCCTGCCCATGACCGGTCCCGCCGCCCCTCCCCTCGCCGACGCCAGTCTGCTGGCCGCCACGATTGCGCGATTCGCGCCGGTCGACGGACTTCGGGCGACGCCGATCGTGGGCCTCAAGCTTTTCCGCGGCTCCACGCCGACCGAGCCGACGCATTGCGTCTACGAGCCCAGCCTTGCGGTGATCGCCCAGGGCGCCAAGCGCGTCGAACTGGCCGACGAGGTCTACGAGTACCGTGCCGGCCAGGCCCTGCTGACCTCGCTCGACCTGCCGGTCATCTCACGCATCAGCCAGGCCTCGCCGGAGCGGCCGTACCTGGGCCTCGCCCTGACCCTGGACAGCCGCACGATCATGCAGCTCGCGGTCGAGGCGGACCTGCCGCCGGTGCGCGAGGCCGCACCGCGGGGTTTGCTGGTCGGCGGCATCGACGATGCGCTGATGGATGCGCTGGCGCGCCTGGTCCGCCTGCTCGACCAGCCGGCCGCGATGGCGCTGCTGGCGCCGCTGGTGCAAAAGGAGATCACGCTGCGGCTGCTGATCGGCCCGGACGGCGCACGCCTGCGCCAGCTGGCCGCCGCCGGCTCGCGCGGGCACCAGGTGGCGCGCGCCGTCGCCTGGCTGAAGCAGAATTTCGCGCAGACGCTGCGCATCGACGACCTCGCCACGCGGCTGCACATGAGCCCGTCCAGCTTCCGGCTGCATTTCCGCTCGGTCACCGGCATGGCACCGCTGCAGTACCAGAAGCAGCTGCGCCTGCAGGAAGCGCGCTGGCTGATGCTGAACTCGCACCTGGACGCCGCGACCGCCGCCGCCCGCGTCGGCTACGAGAGCGCCTCGCAGTTCAGTCGCGAGTACAGCCGCGTGTTCGGCGCCCCGCCGGCGCGCGACATCGCGCAGTTGCGCAAGCGGGCCGTCGGTCCCGGCACGAGCACCGAAGCGGCCGCCCACGTCGCCTGAGCGGCGTGGCCGACGGCCGCGGTGCGACACCACCGCACCCGCTTGCGCCTGTATCCCGGACACCTTCCGGGAGACCCGAGCGATGAAGCGCGCACACCCTTTCCAGCTCCGCGCCATGGCCATCCTGGCCGCCGTGACCACGCTTGCCGCAGGCGCCGCCCACGGCCAGACCGAAGTCTGGCGCCGCGCCGAGCGCATCGACCTGCGACCCGATGGCAGCCCGACCGCGCTGCGCTTCGCGCTCACCAGCGTCTCGATCAGCGACGACGGCCGCTGGGTCGTGTTCGCTTCGCTGGCAAGCGATCTCGTCACCGGCGACAGCAACGGCCGCGCCGACGTGTTCGTGCGCGATCGCCACGACCAGACCACCCGGCGCCTGAGCCTGCGGCCCGACGGCAGCCAGACCGGCGCCGCCAGCACGTTCCCGACCGCCAGCGGCGACGCGCGCTTCGTGAGCTTCGTCTCGATCGACGACCAGCTGGTGCCCGGCGACGGCAATTTCGGCCGCGACGCCTTCCTGCTCGACCGCGACGCCGACGGCAACGGCGTCTTCGACGAGCCCGGCACCGCCCAGATCACGCGGGTCGGTGTCGACGGCACCGGAGCGCAGCTCGCGGCCGGCGTTCGCGACCTGGCCGGGGCGGTCAGCGCGCACGGCACGCACATCGCTTTCGCCACCGCCCAGGCGATCGCCGGCGACGACACCAACGCCGCGTCCGACGTCTACGTACGCGATCGCCAGGCAGCAGCCACGGTGGCGATCAGCCGGTCCACCGACGGCGTCATCGGCGACGACGACAGCCCGGACGGGTTCGCGGCACCGATCCGCCTCAGCGACGACGGCGCACGCATCGCGTTCACCTCCGACGCCGGCAATCTCGTCGGCGGCGACGGCAACGCCGGCGTCGACCTGTTCGTGCGCGACCGGGACAGCGACCGCAATGGCGTCTTCGACGAACCCGGCGGCACCACCACCGTGCGCGCCAGCGTCCGTTCCGACGGCAGTGCGCTGGGGCTCGGGCCGTTCGTGCAGTACGACTTCAGCCGCGACGGCCGCATGCTGGCGATGGCCGCACCCGACCCCGGCGGTCCCAACCCGTCCGGCCGGTCGATCTTCCTGCGCGACCTCGCCAGCGGCACGATCGCGCCGCTTGCTTTCGTGGCCGCCCAGTGGGTGAAGGGACCCGCCACGTGCTGTCGCAACGAGTCGCCCCTGCTGGCGCGCCACGCCGCGGTGGTGGCCTTCACGGCCAGCCAGGCGTATGTCCTGGACGGCACCACCACGACGCGCGGGGATGTCTTCGTCCAGACCCGGGACGGTGCGCTGACGCGAATCACCGACTACCCGGTGCCCACCTCGCTCTACGACGGGGATAGCTACGAGGCCGTTGCGCTCTCGCCCAACGGCGCCTACCTGCTGGCCCACCACATCAAGGCCGGCGGCAGCATGGGCCCGAACGAGGGCTACTACGTCTACCGGCGCGAGGCGATCTTCGCTGCCAGCTTCGAATGAACCGCGCCCGCCGGCGCACGGGCGGCCACGCCGACGATCGGCAGCCGGGGATGGCGCACCACCGCGATCGCGGCGAAACCGGCCTCGCCGAGCCGGGCCCCGCAGGCATGGGCAATCGGTTCGAGCTGCGCCGCCGCAGGCGGCTCGAACACCAGCCATAGCCGGCCGCCCGGCACCAGCACGCGGGCCAGCACCGCCAGCTCCGCCGTCGGCTGCTGCCAGAACACGTTGACATCGACGGCGAAGGCCCGGCCGAAGCACGCCGCGGGGACCGCCAGCTCCGCCAGGGCGACCTGCTGCAGCGTCACCCGGCCCGCCACCAGACCAGGCGCCACGCGCCGCCCGGCCGTCGCGACCGCCGCCGCCGAGCGATCGATGCCGGTGACGTGACCGCCGGCCAGCTGCGGCCACAACCGTTCGATCGCCCTGCCATTGCCGCAACCGATCTCCAGCACGGTATCGCCGGCGCGCACTTCCAGGCGCGCCAGCGCCCAGGCGATCCGATCCGGCAGCGCGGGGCTCATGCATCCGGTCCCGGCAGGTACGGCATCGGCCCGTCCTCGGCCAGCGCCTGGAAGCGGCCGGCCCGCACCGACGACAGCAACCCGCGCCGAGACAGGAACACGGCATGAACGAGGCCGTCTTGCATGAGCCACCATCGACCGCCGGAATGTCGAGCATTCTCGCGTATCCACCACCGTGTTGCCGGGAGCGGTGCGTGAATCCCGCGCATCAGCGTATCGATCGATGTCGCGTAAGCCGCGGGCGCGAACCTGATCCTTCCGTGTGCGAGCGGCCACATGCCGATGCCGCCGGACGGCATGCCTCGGCACGCAGGTTCGCCCCGACTCGTGCGCGCTTCACGCCTTGGCGCCGGATGCGGGCCTCGCCTTGCGTTGCCGCTTCGGCTTGGCGTTCTCCACATCCGGCTCCGGCACCGGCAGGCCGCGCGCGTCGAGCTTCGGCTTGGGCTTGTACTTGCGCTTGAAAGCCGGCGCCAGGAACAGCTCGTCGTACAACGCCTTGAGCCGCTGATGCGCCCGGTAGGCGTAGCCGGCCATCTCGATGCAGGCCAGGTGATGTTCCTCGGCCACGTCCATCCAGTCTTCCAGCATCCGCTTGCCGTCCGGGTACTGCACCGCGGCCAGCAGGTCGTCTTCCGGCTCCACCAGGGCGGCCATCGCCCAGCGGCGGCGCCTGGACTGCTCGCTGCGCGCGTCGACCAGATCCTTTTCCCAGGTTTCCAGCTCCGCCACGGTCATCGCCGGCGCGTGGCAGAAGAACGGCGAGTAGCCCTTCAGCGGCAGCACCTCGCCGCTCTCGATGCCGGACTTCAGGTCCTTGCGCGGCGGCGCTTCGCGAAAGATCCAGCGCGGCCAGTTGCCCAGCCACATCGGCTTCTGGTTGGCGACGACCTTGTCGGAGAACCGCACGATCCCGCCGATGGCGGGGGCAACACGCGCCTGTTTCATGGCAATCACCTCTCTCCTTGGTTGCATGAAACATCCGCCCGGCACGCGGCACTGCGCGATCCGGCGGATGTCTTCGTGTCCCGGTGGCGCCGGGATGCCGGGCGGCGCGGAACCGTGGGTTCCGAGCCAAGGGGAGCAGTCTGCCGACCCGGCGTATCACCCGCTGAGATGATCCGGTCGAGAGGCGCGTGATTGCCGCCTGGATCCGGATCTCGAATCAGGCTGTTTGCTGTTCCGCAGGGGCCGAAGGCCGTGCCGGAAGCGCGCCCGGGCGACCCGGGCCGATCCGATCACGGCATTCCGTTGCAGCTACTTCAACCAACCTCTCGCAATCGCCTTCCGGCTCAACACGATCAAGCCGATCGCGATCACCAGCACCAGCCCCTGCAGCACCACCACCACCGGTCCGGCCAGCGTGGCGGCGTCCGCCAGGACGAACAGGCCGTAGTCCTGAACCACGATGCCGATGAGCGACAGGACGAACACGGGCAGCGCCCATTTCTTGCGCAGCAGCAGTGCGATGCAGCCCAGTACGCCACCGAAGACGGCGATGGCGGTGGCGATGACGGCCCAGGTCGGGCGGGCGGCATAGAGCGCCTGGTGCGCTTCGGGCAGTTGCGCGATGTCGGCGGGCGTGAGGCGAAGATCGGAAATGAAGGCCGCGCAACCGAGCAGGTTCCACAGCAGCGCAACGATGGCAACGACGGTGAACCAACGGGGTGGAGCGTTCATGTGTTCCTCCGGGTGCTCGGGGTGGGGATGAAGCAGCGATGACGATGCGGCGCGTCGACGAGACGCGGCGATCGCGTCCGCGCAAAGACAGGCGCGCCACCGAAAGGCGGGAATGACGGCCGGCGGCGCCGTATCCGCGAGGCGGGACCGGTGCGGATGACAGGACCTGCGGCATGCGAGCGGGGACCAGGGTGAACCGGGCGTGGCACGTCGGGGTGACACGCTCGTGCAGCGCACGTCTCGTGTGCCCTCCGTGATGCCCGGAGGCGATTGGCGATGCGCTGCATCGGCATGCACCTCATGGACACGATGGAACACGGGACCGCTCCGCTGCGTCGCGCGCGCCGGCTGCCGCGCCGGCCTGCGCGGCAGCGGAACCGCATTTCCCCGTGCGCCTTGCACATGCCTTTGTCTCCCACGCCTCTAGGACATGAGCGGCACGAGCATCCACACGCCTTGAGCGGTGGCTGCCCGCCTGCAGGCACAGCGCCGGTGCGCCTGCCCCCTGGATCGACTGCGCGGTCACTCTAGGCCAGCGGATGGTGCCCCACAAGTGACGGCCGACCGAGCGTATCGGCCACGACGCGCGCCGCGCGCCGGAACGTACGGCCCTGGAACCGTGCCACCGTCGTCGGGGTGAGATGCGCTGCACGGCCGCGTCGTCCGGCAGGGCGCCCGTCGCGATGCCCAGCCAGCCCCGCCGCGGCGTGCGCCGGCGGTGTGATATTGATGACCGCACTGCCCATCACCACGGCCGCACCATGCTGCATCACCTCTCGCTCGGCGTCACCGACATCGCCCGCTCGGTCGCGTTCTACGACGCCGTACTGTCGACGCTGGGCTTCGAACGCGTATGGTCGGACCTTGACGACGAGCCGGCGGACGCGGCGGTGGGCTACGGTCCGCCCGGTTGCGGCGACAAGCTGGCGCTGAAGCAGCGCGCCGGCGCGCAGGTGGCGCCGGGCCCCGGGTTTCACCTGGCGTTTGCAGCCCCGAGCCGGGCGGCCGTGCATGCATTCCATGAAGCCGCACTGCGCCACGGCGGCCGGGACAACGGGCCGCCGGGGCCGCGGCCGGACTATGGCGCGCACTACTATGCGGCGTTCGTCGTCGACCCGGACGGCTATCGCATCGAGGCCGTCATCAACACGCCGGGCTGACCGTCTCCCGGCAGCGGCGCACACCGGGCCTGGAGTACCGGTTGCGATCCTCAAGCCTCGCGCTGCGGATCGTGCGCGTCGCCGAGAGCCACAGCCCCACCAGCGCCCATGCCCATACCCATGCCACCGGCGCCACCACCGCCGCCGCCCTTGCCGCCTCCCTCGCGCGCGCCCTCGGCCTTGGCCCCACCTCCCTTGCCGGAACCGCCGGCCGGTCGCGTGGGTCCCTGCCGCGGAATCGCCAGCTGCGCGGGCACCGGCTCCAGGTCCAGCACCTGGCGGATGAACGTGCGCAGGGACACCACCAGCTCCGCGGTGTGCACCGGGCGGCCGGCGGCCAACTCGGCGGCGGCCTGGGCCGCCAGGCGCACCTGCTCCTCGGTGCCCAGCAGCAGGATGTCGGAAAGGGCAGCCTCGACCGCATCGCGCACGCGGCGCGTGCGGTCGCTGGCAGGCCAGGCGCTGTCCGGTGCTTCCGGGTCGGCCGCGTCGGCAATGCGCTCGCTGCGCAGGCGCAGGTCTCGCAGGTGCGTGGGGTCCACGCGCAGGTCGCCGGTGAACGACCCACCCAGCGTCTTGTAGGCGGCGATCAATGTACGCAGCCGCTCGTTGATCTGGCGGTTCTCGCGCTCGCGGCGCTGCTGGATGGTCTGCATGACCACCAGGCGGATGCCGACACCGATCAGCGTGATGACGGCCAGCCCCAGCACCGTGGTCAGCAACGCCTGCCAGGAACTGAAATCGAGATTGCGCATGCGGCACTCCGTCGGGGGATGCTCACGCCCGGCTCGCCCGGAGCGACGTGCGCACCGGCGATCGTGGCGCCTGCGGCGTACTGTACCGCCCCCCGGAGCAGCCGGATGGGAACGGCCGGGACACGGCGGGCGAGCCTTCCGGCCGATCCCTGCACCGGCGGCAGCGCCGATCGCGCGCACGGCGCGCCCGCCGGAGAGCTGCCTGGCAGGATCGGGCAAGCCTGGAGCAGGATATGGCTGGCGCTCCCGGCCCCGCGACGGCGATACTGCCTCGCGCGTTTCGCGCCCTGCCCTGCGGCTCCGTCCACGCGCCTGCGGCGCCCCGCCGCGCGCCATACCGGACTGACCGCGCAGGTCGCCGCGACAATGCACACACTCCCCCACCCTACGGAAACCGCTCCGCCATGAACGTCAAGGCCTACGGCGCGCATGCCGCCGACAAACCGCTCGAACCCCTCAGCATCGAACGCCGTGCCCCCGGTCCGCGTGACGTACAGGTCGACATCGCCTACTGCGGCGTGTGCCATTCGGACCTGCACACCGTGCGCTCGGAGTGGGGCGGCACGCTGTACCCGTGCGTGCCCGGCCACGAGATCGTCGGCCGCGTGACCGCGGTGGGCGCCGAAGTGTCGCGCTTCGCCGTGGGCGACACGGTGGGCGTGGGCTGCCTGGTCGGCAGCTGCCAGCAGTGTGCGTCCTGCGCGGAGGGGCTGGAGCAGTACTGCGAGAACGGCTTCGTCGGTACCTACAACGGCCCGACGGCCGACGCACCGGGCCACACGCTGGGCGGCTACGCACAGCGCATCGTGGTGGACGAAGGCTTCGTGCTGACGATCCGCCACCCGCACGACCAGCTGGCCGCGGTGGCGCCGCTGCTGTGCGCGGGCATCACCACCTATTCGCCGCTGCGTCACTGGCAGGTGGGCCCGGGCAAGACGGTGGGCATCGTCGGCATCGGCGGCCTGGGCCACATGGGCGTCAAGATCGCGCGGGCGATGGGCGCACAGGTGGTGGCGTTCACCACGTCCGAGGCCAAGCGGCAGGATGCGCTCGCGCTGGGTGCACACGAGGTGGTGATCTCGCGCGATACCGACGCCATGCGTGCGCAGGCCGGCCGCTTCGACCTGATCCTGGACACGGTGGCGGCCAGCCACTCGCTGGATGCGTTCTCGACCCTGCTCAAGCGCGACGGCACCCTGGTGCTGGTGGGCGTGCCGGAGCATCCGCACCCGTCGCCGGCCGTGGCGCCATTGATCTTCAAGCGCCGCGCGATCGCCGGCTCGCTGATCGGCGGCATCGCCGAGACGCAGGAGATGCTCGATTTCTGCGCCGAGCACGGCATCGTCGCCGACATCGAGCTGATTGCGGTGCAGAAGATCGACGAGGCCTATGACCGCATGGTCCGGAGCGACGTCAAGTACCGCTTCGTGATCGACAACGCCACGCTGGCCGCCTGAGGCCCACGACCGGTCGACGCACGGCCTCGCAACGGCGCATCGGACCGTTCGATCCTCGGCGGAAAAAGCAGCCGCCCCGCTGAGGATCGGGACGGCTGCCCGGCGGTGGAACGGGCGCTCTTGCAGGGACGCCCGCCATCGACGTGCCCCCATCCACCCAGGAAAGGGGCGCGTGTCCGGCCCAACGAAGCCGCCACCGCCGGTGAAACGGCCCGCTTGCGGCCGCGTCATCATCGACGGCATCCAGACGCGGCTCAATGCTCGCCCGAGCGGCCGATCCATGCCGCGGTGCGGTTGGTCCCCGAGCGCGCCACGCGCCGGTGCGGACGGTGGCGGCGGCACGCCGCCACCCCGGTCATCGCCCCATCGATCTTCGATCTTCGCCGGCGACGCCCGCACGTCGGGCCGATGGTGTCGCGGGGGCGGCACACGATGTTGCAGCCGGCCCACCGCCGCTCGCCCGCGTGAAGCCGGTCACGCCCGCATGGCCGGCACGGCCCTACGCTCTGACCCGCAGGGGGCGCCATCACGTAAGGAGACACCGATGAAGAGAGTCAGCTTCCCGCTCGCGGCAGCAGCGGCCTTCCTGGGCTGGACCGGGTCGGCACAGGCGCTGCCGCCCGAAGTCGCGTGCTATGTGGAAACGCCCGCGCTGGATCAGTTCACGCGACCGGTCTGTTCGGACAGCCACTACAGCGTGGGCACGACCACGGCCGTGTTCGAGGTGTTCAACCTGGCCGCGGGCGTGGCCTACACACTGGACTGGGACCACGCCGGCTGCATCGACGACGAGGTCCAATGCGTGCTGCCGATCGCCAGCAGCACCGTCAGCGGCTCGATGATCAACGTCACCGTGACGGTCACCAACCTCGCCACCAGCGAAGTGACGGTGACGTCCGTACGGGCACGCAATCTGGTCGATCCCTAGGCCGGGCGGCGGAGAACAGCCGGGGCCGCCGTTGCCGGCAGCCCCGGTCCTTGCGGGCTCGCCGGACCGGTGCGCGCGGCGCAGGTTTTCGCCGCGGCCCGCACGGCGCTCGATCGCCGCACACGGTTCGCTCCCTGCCGGGACGGAACAGGCCGATAATCGACACCGGGCCGTGCCGCCCAGCCGATCGCCAGGAGCCCGCCATGTCCGCTCTCGCCACGCTCGCCGCTGCCCTCATCGCCACGCAAGCCGCCCAGGCACCGCCACAGCCCACTGGAGCGGCCATCCCGCAGCAGCGCGCGGCGGTGGAACGCTCCGAACGCATCATGGCCGAGGCACAGCGCCGGCCGGGCCTGCTGGCGCAGTACCTCTACATGCGCGACGCGTACACCGGCAGCACGGCGGTGCCGTTCCGCCTGATCTTCAACCAGTACCTGAGCTGGTTCCAGACCTGGGTGGGCGACTACGCCGATGCGCGCACCACCTTCACGATCGCGCAGACGGCGCAGAAGGGCGACAGCCCCTCGCCACTGGACGGCGGCTACGCGGCGACGCCGGCGGTTGAGGCGATCACGGAACTGGCCCGGGACCGCCAGGCGGTGTTCTTCAACGAGAACCACTCCAACGCGCTGACGCGCACGCTGACGGTGCAGATGCTGGCACGGCTGCGCGCACTCGGCTTCGATCATTTCGCCGCCGAAACGCTCTACTCCACCGACAAGAAGCTCGGCGAGCGCGGCTACCCGACGTCCGCCAGCGGCTTCTACACCGAGGAGCCGGTCTATGCGGAAATGGTGCGCACGGCGCTGAAGCTGGGCTATACGGTGGTGGCCTACGAGGCCGAGTCCGACGCGATCGCCGATGCGCGCGAGCGCGAGCAGGCGCGCAACCTGATCCGCCGCGTACTGGACAAGAACCCGCATGCGCGCCTGGTGGTCAACGCCGGCTACGCCCACATCCAGGAGGCCGGGCGCTACTTCGACGGCAAGGCGATGGCGCAGCATTTCGCGCAGTTGTCCGGCATCGATCCGCTGACGATCGAGCAGACCTTCATGACGCCGCATGCCGTGGCCCGGGACGACCACCCGGTCTACGCGGCGGTGATCGGACGGACGCACACGGACCGGCCGGTGGTGTTCCGCAACGCGGCCGGCGCGGCCTGGTCGCTACGGGCGGAGGCCTACGACGTCAGCGTGTTCTTCCCGCAGGAAGCCTGGCGGCGTGGCCGGCCGACGTGGCTGGCGCTGGACGGCGAGCGCCTGCCGTACCCGGTCACCAGCGCGCTGTGCGACAACCAGTATCCCTGCCTGGTGGAGGCGCGCTACGCGAACGAGCCGGACGAGGCGATCCCGGCGGACCGCGTCGTGTTCGATCCCGCCAACGACGCCCGCAACAATCGCGACCGCGTGCGCACCTCGGCCGACGCGGAGCCGACCGCGGAGCTGTACCTGCGGCCGGACCGCTACCGCATCAGCGCGCGTTCGGCCGACAATCGCGTCCTCGGCCGGCGTACCGCGGAGGTGCGCACGGCAACCGCCGCCAAAGGATCCTGACCGCATGAGCCTCGACACCATCCGCACCGAGCGCGCACCCGCGCCGGTAGGCGCCTACCCGCATGCCCGCCGCGTGGGCGACCTGCTGTTCCTGTCCGGCGTGGGTCCGCGCCTGCCGGGCAGCGGCCAGATTCCCGGCAACCTCACCGGCCCGGACGGAACACTGGCCGCCTACGACATCGCCGCGCAGACGCGCCAGGTGTTCGCCAACGTGCGGGCAGTGCTGGAAGCGAGCGGCGCACGCTGGGAAGACCTGGTGGACGTGACCGTGTTCCTGACCGACATGGCACGCGATTTTTCCGTCTACAACCGCATCTGGGCCGAGCACTTCCCGGACGTGGACACCGCCCCGTGCCGCACCACGCTCGGCATCACCGCCCTGCCGACGCCGATCGCGATCGAGCTCAAGTGCGTCGCCGCGCTGCGGCGCGCGTGACCGCGCTGGCGTACCCTACGCGCCTCGCACACCGACAGGCGACCACCGATGCTTGCCCCGCCCATCAATCTCCAGCGCTGGATCGACGAGCACCGGCACCTGCTCAAGCCGCCGGTCGGCAACAAGTGCATCTACGACGGCGACTTCATCGTGATGATCGTCGGCGGGCCCAACGCGCGCACCGACTACCACTGGGAGGAAGGCCCGGAGTTCTTCTTCCAGCTCGAGGGCGAGATGGTGCTGAAGATCCAGGAGGACGGCGCGGTGCGCGACATCCCGATCCGCGCCGGCGAGGTGTTCCACCTGCCGCCGCGCATCCCGCATTCGCCGCAGCGCCTGCCCGACTCGGTGGGCCTGGTGATCGAGCGCAAGCGGCTGGCGCACGAGGACGACGGGCTCCTGTGGTTCTGCGAGCGCTGCAACCACAAGATCTACGAGGAGTACTTCCACCTGGTGGACATCGAGCGCGACTTCGGCGCGGTGTTCGAGCGCTTCTACCGCTCGCACGAGCATCGCACCTGCGGCGCCTGCGGCCACCTCAATCCGGCGCCGGCGCGCTACGTGGCGGAAACCTAGGCACAGCCGCAACCGACGGCACGCGATGCACGGGTGACTCCGGCACGGCCCCGTACTCGCACCGCGCACGTTCCTCGTCCAGCGGACCCACCCGGCCCGCTGCGTCTCCCGCCGGCCGAGCGCTGGCCCCTTGGCAGCAGCGGCCGGCGACGCTCCTGGGCGGCGGATTCGGGGCCTGCGGCGGGCAAACCGAAGGCCGGCGCATGAACGCGGCCCGCAGCGGTACCGGCGCGCGCGCCGCTCTGGGATGATGCCGGCCTGATGCTGCGGCCCCTGCTCCAACTCAAGCCGCGCGACGTGCCCTACCGGGTGGCGCTGCGCAACACCCTGGCCGTGGTGGCGCCGCTGGCGATCGCGGCGGCCACCGGCCATACCGCCGCCGGCGTGGCGATGGCCACCGGTGCGCTCAACACGATGTTCTCGGACCAGCCGGGGCCGTACCGGCTGCGCATGCAGCGCATGCTGCTGACCGCACTCGCGGCGGGCCTGTCGGCGTTCGCCGGCATCACGCTGGGCGCCGACACCACGCTGCTGGCGATGGCCGCGCTGCTGTGGGGCTTCGGCGGCGGCCTGCTGGTGGCGCTGGGGCCGGAACAGGCGCGCACCGGCCTGACCAGCATGATCCTGCTGATCGTCACGTCCGACATGCACCGGCCGCCGGAGGAGGCAGCCGTCGCCGCGGCCCTGATCTTCGCCGGCGGCCTGCTGCAGACCGCCACGGCGATCGCGGCATGGCCGCTGCAACGCTACCGCCCCGAGCGCTTCGCGCTGGCGACGGTGTTCCGCCAGCTGGCGGCCACCGCACGCCAGCATCCGGGACCGGACCAGGCGCCGCCGACCACGCAGGCGGTGCAGGATGCCGTCCTGCTGCTGCACGGCCAGCACCGCGCGCGCGGCGTGGCTGTGCAGGCCTTCCGCGTGATCGCCGAGATCTGCGAGCGCATCCGCCTGGAGCTGCTGGCGCTGTGCGAGATCCACGAACGCCTGGCCGAGCCGCAGGCACGCGAGCGCCTGGGCGGCGTGCTGGAACATGCCGCCTGGGTGCTGGACGGCCTGGCCTACGCGCTCGAGCACGCCGAGTCGCCGACCGCCGCGGCGGCCGCGGTGGCGACGCTGGACCCGCTGGTGGCCGCCCTGGCCGACACCCGCACCAACGCGGTGGACGGCTACCTGCTGCGCATCGCGGTCGCGCGCGGCCAGGGGCTGGCGGGCCAGTTGCGCTCGGTGGTGCGCAACAGCGAGTTCGCCGGCAGCCGCGGCGAGATCCGCGCCGAGCAGATGGAGGCCCGCCTGCCGGCCGCCCTGCAGCCGCGCGGCACGCTGGCGACGCTGCGTGCCAACCTCAACCTCGCCTCGGTGGCCTGCCGCCACGCGCTGCGCTGCGGCGTGTGCCTGGCGATCGCGGTCGCGTTCGAGCGGCTGCTGGCGATCCCGCACGGCTTCTGGATCCCGATGACGGCGGCGATCGTGCTCAAGCCCGACTTCGCCAGCACCTTCAGCTTCGGCGTGCTGCGCGTGGCCGGCACGCTGGCGGGCCTGCTGCTGACCACCGCGATCGCGCACCTGGCGATGGACGACATGGCCGCGCGGCTCGTGCTGCTGGCGGTGTTCTGCTTCGGCTTCCGGCTGCTGACGACGATGCACTACGGGCTCGGCGTCGCGCTGCTGACCGGCCTGCTGGTCATCCTGCTGTCGTTCGACGGCCTGTCGCCGGCCGACACGATCGTGCCGCGCGGCATCGCTACCGTGCTCGGCTGTGCGCTGGCGCTGGCCGCCTATGCCCTGTGGCCCACCTGGGAGCGACTGCGCGTGCGCACCGCCCTGGCGGCGATGATCGACGCCTACCGCGCCTACGCGACCGCGCTGCTGACCGAACGCGACGCGGCGATGATCGAGACGCGCACCGCCGCCCGCGCCGCGCGCACCAACGCCCAGGCCTCGATCGACCGCCTGCGCGGCGAGCCGCAGCGCGACCGGCGCGAGCTGGTGCTGGCCGAAGCCCTGCTGGCCAATGCCAACCGCCTGGTGCGCGCCTGCATGTCGCTGGAGGCCGTGCTGCAGGACGCGCCCGACCTGCCCCAGCGCGACCACGTGCTGGCCTTTGCCGGCCGTGCCGACCAGGCGCTGGCGGCGATCGCCGACGCGCTGCGCCGCAATACGCCGCTGACGCTGCCGTCCCTGCGCGGCGAGGAGCGCCTGCTGGCCGTCGAGCTGGACCCGGGCGCCGCCGGCGACGAGGCGACGCGAACCGCGATGATCGCCGTGGCCGACACCTGCGACCGCATCGCCGACAGCGTCGATACGCTGGCGTATCTGCTGCGCCCGGCCGCCAGCTGACTCGCCATTTCAGGTCGTCGGTTATCGCACCTCAGCCGCATCACAAAGCGATACCTCCCCAGCCGCTCCAGGTGCTGCGCCGATGCGCCATTGCCTCCGCCTCCGCACGTAGGATGCGCGCCCGATGGGGCCCCTGAGGCGCGGTGGGCCGGTGCCGGATCAGCCCCAAGGCGCGGGCAGGGAGGTCCGCACGTTCGTCGTCGGCACAGGAGGTGCTGTCGACGAACCCCGGCGCCGGCTCGCGCACCCGCAGGACAGGAGTCCGGAGGGCGCGCCTCCGGGGTGCCTCTCTCTTTGACTGCTTTCTCTGACTGCGCGCATCCCTGCGCTCCGCCCTCCGGGCCGGCTTCGCCGTTCGCGCCGCTCCTGCGACGCAGTGGACACGCAAGAGAAAGTGACTCGGCCGCCGACAGACGGACGCGACCCCGAAGATGCCTCCCCGGAAACCGCGGAGGTAGCGACGCCTCCGAAGGAGATGGGCCTGCCGGCGCAGAACAAGCGCCGACGACCGCAGTACCGCCCCGCCGGGAAAGGTAAACTCCGCCCCATGCTGAAAATCGACACCCACGCGCACATCCTGCCCGACACCTGGCCCAACCTCGCCGAGAAGTACGGCGACGACCGCTTCCCGGTCATGGTGCGCAGCGACGGCCACCACCGCATCTACAAGGACGGCAAGTTCTTCCGCGAGGTCTGGGCCAGCGCATTCGACCCGGAGGTACGCATCGCCGACTACGCGCGCTTCGGCGTGGACGTGCAGGTGGTCTCCACCGTGCCGGTGCTGTTTTCTTACTGGGCCAAGCCCAGCCAGGCGCTGGAGCTGCATCGCTTCCTCAACGACCACACTGCCGAGATCTGCCGCCGCTACCCGCGCAACTACGCCGGCATCGGCACCGTGCCGCTGCAGTCGCCGACGCTGGCGATCCAGGAAATGGAGCGCTGCATCGAGCAGTTGGGCCTGTCCGGCGTGCAGCTCGGCTCGCACATCGAGAACTGGAACCTCGACGCTCCGGAGCTGTTCCCGTTCTTCGAGGCCGCGGCGGACCTCGGCGCGGCGCTGCTGGTCCACCCCTGGGACATGATGGGCCGCGAGACGATGCCCAAGTACTGGCTGCCGTGGCTGGTCGGCATGCCGGCCGAGCAATCGCGCGCGGCCTGCTGCCTGATCTTCGGCGGCGTGCTCGAGCGCCTGCCGAAGCTGCGCGTGTGCCTGGCGCACGGCGGCGGCGCCTTCCCGTACACGATCGGCCGCATCGAGCACGGCTTCCGCATGCGTCCGGACCTGGTCGCCACCGACAACGCGCGCAACCCGCGCGACTACTTCGAGCGCCTGTACTTCGACTCGTGCGTGCACGACCCCGCGGCCCTGCGCTACCTGATCGACGTGGCCGGCGCCGAGCACGTCATGCTCGGCACCGACTATCCCTTCCCGCTCGGCGAGCAGGAGCCGGGCAGCGGCATCACCGCGCTCGGCCTGCCGCTGGACCGGCAGGCCCGGCTGTTCCACGGCACCGCGCTGGAATGGCTGGACCTGCCGCTGAACCGCTTCGCGAACGATCCGGAGTCTTCCGAATGAACCTTCTGCGCATTCCGGTTGCGCTGGCCCTGCTGGGTGCGTCCGCCCTGGCCGGCGCCCAGGCCCGCACCAGCTACGATCTCAACGAAGGCCGTGTGCGCTTCACGGTGCCGCCGGACTGGGCGGCGATCATGGAGAAGACCGAGGGCAACCCCCAACTGGTGGTGTTCCGCGTGCCCGACCCCACGGCCGAAGGCAGCGAGGACATGGCCAGCGTCACCGTCAAGACGCAGGCACTGCGCGGCACCGCCACGTTCGGTGGCCTGGTGCAGGAAGAGTTCGAACTGTCCAAGCAGCAGACCGGCTACGAGCGCGACCCGACCGGTGCCGGCGAGAACGTGCATCAGTACTTCGTGCAACGCGGCCCCACCCGCTACCTCGTGCACGACCGCTTCCGCGAAAACCGCGGCGTGTGGGTCCACATCCGCTGCCAGCGCCCGCTGCTGGCGGCGACGCCCGCCACCTGGAACCAGCAGTTCGACGCCGCCTGCCAGCGCGTGGTCGCCTCCACCGGAGGCGGCGCATGAGCGCTGCCGTCGAGCACTCCTCGCAGGAAGACTGGGCACTCGGCCAGGACGCGGCCGACCCGCTGGCACGCCTGCGCGACGAGTTCCTGATCCCGCGCCACGGCGAGCACGAAGTGGTGTACTTCTGCGGCAACTCGCTGGGCCTGCAGCCACGCGCCACGCGGCCCGCGCTGATGGCCGAGCTGGACGCCTGGGCCGAGCACGGCGTGGAGGGCCACTTCCGCGGCGCACTGCCGTGGATGGACTACCACAGCTTCGTCCGTGACGACCTCGCTGCTGTCGTCGGCGCGCAGCCGCAGGAAGTGGTCGCGATGAACTCGCTGACGGCCAACCTGCACCTGCTGATGGTCAGCTTCTATCGCCCCACCGCCGAACGGCCGGCGATCCTGATCGAGAAGAACGCCTTTCCGTCCGACCGCTACGCCGTCGAGTCGCAGGTCCGCTTCCACGGCTTCGACCCCGCCGACGCGCTGATCGAGCTGGAAGGCGACGAGAGCGGCGGCACGCTGTCGCAGGACGCGATCCTCGACGCGCTCGACCGCCACGGCCCGCGCATCGCCCTGGTGCTGCTGCCGGGCGTGCAGTACCTGACCGGGCAGGTGCTGGACCTGCGCGCGATCACCGAGGCGGCGCACCGCAAGGGCTGCGTGGTCGGTTTCGACCTCGCCCACGCCGCCGGCAACCTGCCGCTGGCGCTGCACGACACGCACTGCGACTTCGCCGTGTGGTGCAGCTACAAGTACCTCAACTCCGGCCCCGGCGCCGTCGCCGGCGCCTTCGTGCACGAGCGCCACGCGCACACGCCGCGCCCGCGCTTCGCCGGCTGGTGGGGCCACGACCGCGCCACCCGCTTCCGCATGGGGCCCGATTTCGTGCCGACCCCCGGCGCCGACGGCTGGCAGCTGTCCAACCCGCCGGTGCTGGCACTGGCACCGCTGCGCGTCTCGCTGGCCTTGTTCCGCACGGCCGGCATGGCCGCGCTGCGCGCCAAGTCCGAGGCGCTGACCGGCTACCTGGCCTGGCTGATCCGCAGCGAGGTACCGGACGTGCTCGACATCCTGACCCCGGACGAACCCGCCCGCCGCGGCTGCCAGCTCTCGTTGCGCGTGCGCGGCCCGCGCGACGCCGGCCGCTCGTTGTTCGAGTACCTGGAGGCACGCGGCATCGTCGTCGACTGGCGCGAGCCGGACGTCATCCGTGCCTCGCCGGTGCCGCTGTACAACCGTCATATCGACTGCCTGCGGCTGGTCGAGGCGGCGAGGGCGTGGCGGTCTGCGGCCTGAGGCACTGCACGGCGGCGGCATCCATGGGCCGAGAATCTACATCCATGCGTGTACGTAAGATGTGGCGGCGCCTCCGGCGCGTGCGACCGCCCGATAGACGGTGTGCAACTGACGCGCCCCCGGGCTGCGAGGACCTGGCACGCAGTCAGCCAATCGGGGCTCCGCTAGTGGATCCGCCTCCGGCGCTGGCTCAACCAGCCAATGCCAGCCAGCAGCAATAACACCGCCGCCCCAAGCCTTACCATGAACGACAGTGAAGGCACGGGCTCTGGAACAGGCGGCTCGATCAGCGTACCGCTAATGGAGACGGTGTAGATCAAGACGCGCCCCGCATAGGGAGGCGCCGCGGTATCGGCATGTCGCCAACTGAATGCCAGCGTCGAGCCGTCATCCGAGAGATCTAGCTCCGGGGCGTGGCTTGGAGGGATCGGGCCTAGAGAAGCACTGACATTGACCATCTCGCCGGTCCGACGATCCTTGACGTATATGGCGGGCGTCACACCGGGATCAGGCAAGATGGTCGGCGAGCGAGAGGTGAACGCGAGATAGCGGCCATCTGCGCTCATGACAATGCGCTGCCCGCCTTCCGGAGCAGGCGCACCATCCCAGGATCGGCTGACCAGTTCGATAGTACCTGTATGGATATCGAGCAGATACACATTAGGGAAAGGAGTATCAGGATCGACGCCCTGTACAAACTCGGTACCGTAGGACGAAAACGTCACGTACCGCCCGGCAGCTAGACTGCGTGCACCCAGATCGACCGAAAAACTGGGGCCGGGATAGGTGAACTCACCACCATGCCAAGGTCGCGTCAGCCGCCGCTTGGCTCCGGTCGACCGATCATGCAAGAACAGGTTGCTGACCTGCCCTGGATTGTCCTCCGTCAGATTGCTTGCGCAACTACTGAAGACTATATATCGGCCATCATCAGAGACAACGCCAAATATTCCGGAACTGCAGTTCCCTTGAATGCCATCCTGCGTCCCCGATACGAGCTCAAACTCCCCGCTTTGCCAGTCCCTCAGGTACAAATCGAATCCAAATGGGCCGTTGATATCAGGTCCGCCGAGAAGATTGTCGGCGCTCGCGAATAGGAGCTTGCGCTGCTGAAACATTGTTGCGGCAAAAGAAGTGCCGCGCACATGCGGCTCTCCAGCGCCATCCCTGCCCACTAGAATGGTCGTTTGCGCATCAACGTCACGCAGAAACACATTGACGATCCCGTTGTCGTGGTAATCCCAAGGCAGGACTGGATCGAGTCGTCCATTGGAGTTGAAGAGAACGTATCTCCCATCACTTGAAGGGAAACCAGGCCCACTATTGAACCGATGCTCCTGATTCAGGCTGTCGACGCTGATACGTGCAACCTGCCTGGTGGAACGATCAAGAATGAAGACATCGGAGCGCTCGTTGCTGTCTCCCGTGACGACATCGTCAGATAGACACAGGAAGGTCATGTAGTCCGCCCGCGACGACAGCATTGGTGATCCGCATGGACCAAAAGCCGGACCGCCCCCATAGCCATACGTTTCCAGCATGGGCGGGCCGATCGACAGCGCAGCACACGCATGCCCCACCAGCGCCAACTGGAAAGCGAAGGACAGGCAGCAAGCTCTACTGAAAGCCATTGGCAAATATTAGATCAGGGCGCGCACGGAAAGCCTCGACGATCGGCGCTATGCGCGCCAAGGTGTCATGAGCTCTGGATGGTCCATATGCAGAAGGCAATTCCCCTACATTTCGACCAATTGGCTTCGCGGGGCTGGGCGTCCCAGGGTAAGTACCGACAGGCAGTAGACCATACGGCTCAGTCAACGGCGCTCCAGGTGGCCGAACGCCCGCCCATTCCAGTGCGGGGTTTGAGAAGGCATCTATCAGCGGACAGGCAGCATCGCTGCTACATAGAGGACCAGTACTGCCTCCATTTCCCCAATAAGACATGACTGTGCGAAAAGCAAATCGCGGCTGAACCGTATTCGCGTAGCGATGATCAAATGACCAAGGACAGGACGGAAACCCGTTGCCCGGCATACCAGCATTGCTCGGATCATGCTCCATTCCAAGCAAATGCCCAAGCTCATGGGCAAAATTCAGTCGATCGCCACTGCAGTTTGGATCAAACACCATATAGGACTTTCGCTCAAACTCCGGGCCAGGCTCTATTGGCAAAGCATAGTTATAATATCTCTGAACAAACGCGATACCACAGGCCGCCCCAGAGTCACGACGAGCAAGCGCCACAATGTCAGCCGTATAACTGTCTCTTCTTGCGCGAACGAGTGGATTTCCCGGATAGCTCCAGCCCGGATATACTCCTGGCGTTTCTACCGTCCCAGATAATCGATCCAGCGCCGCATCTATTAGAATATCGTCGTACGTTGGCTCCGTATTACCGGGCACCGCTTCCACGCCTTTGAGATAGAAGCGCACATTATTAACCAACGTATTGCTTAGAGCTTGATTGGCCTCATCAATCTCTCGCTGTGCGACTGCCTGGACACCACCAATCGAGCCACTTTCAACGAGAATCGCTGGCGTATACATAATTAGCACATCAATCGCGCTCGTGCGCGTCGGCAGAGGGTCCATACATCCAAGATCCCAACTGCCGGAACCCGTCGAATGCTCATCGGCTTTCGCCGCGATGGAAGGCGATTCCACTACGTTTTCGTTCGTGGCCGCCTGCGGCGGCTCGTCCCGCTCCGGATGAAGCTGCCACCAGTCCGGATTGACGAGTCCCAGCTCTGTCCGCTTGCCCTCGCGGGGATTCAACGCGTACTTCCCGCCCGGCCCCCAGATGCGCCCGGCCAGATAGCCCTTCTCGAAGGTCAACGCAACGACGTAGCCGTCCGTTCGCCCGTACCAGCGCCACGAAAAATCTTCGGGAGCGACGTTCGGATCCGGCAGCTCGATCGTCTCCGGGCCATCACCGACCAGCAGGATCATGTAGCCCTGCCTCGGCGACCAGAACTCCCGGTGGACAACGATTTCACGCTGTCCCGGAAGATTCAACGTAATTGCCTCAGCCGGCTGCTGGATCGCCTGCTGGTCAATCTCGATATGCCACGTCTGCGACCAGGGACCCGGCTCGGCCGGCGGCTCCTGTGTCTGCACTTGCGTGAACAGCCTCGGCGGCTGCTCCTGCGCGAGCGCGGGAATCGCCGCCATCGCACACCCATGACAATCCACTGCAACGCCTTCGACCACCGCGACATGTACACCCCTGTTTCCCTGTTTACGGACAGTCGAATGGCCCTGAATGACTGCGACAAGACGCGCATGCCCCAGAGAATCCGCGCAACCGTGAGTAGCGGCCGAATCGGAGAGCCGGCTCGTTGTCCGGCACTGGAAGAGCCTGTCGCAGGAGTGGCTTCTGGCGCCTGACGGACGCGTACCGGAGGCCGGACGGCTTGTCCGCCCGCACGCGCAAACGCCACGCGTTCGCGGTATCGTTGCCGCCAGGGGAAGGAGGGCCTGAACCGCTCCGTCCCGTCCGGGTGCAACGCATGCGGGGGACCTAAGAGCTGTGACGTCCAGAAACCTACTCCTGGCCGCCGCCTTGGCTGCCGCCTGCGTGCTGCTCCGGCTGTTCCAGGTGCCGATGGCCGGCGTGCCGGCCAGCTCGCTGCTGTACCTGCAGGCGGGGCTGCTGCTGACGATCGCGATGTTCGACCCGGGCCGCCGCGTGCTGGCGGTCTGCCTGGGCGCGACCGCGCTGACCTGGATCGCGCAGGTCTGGCCGGTCTACGGCGCGCGGGCGCTGATCGGCGTGCCGCTCTACGCCGTGCATTTCCTGCTGGCGGTGGGTGGCGCCCGGCTGGCGGGCTGGCCGCGCGCGAACGCCGCGCCGCTGGGCACCGGGGACATCCTGCGCTTCGTCGGTGTCTGCCTGCTGCTGCTGCCGGTGCTCTCCGGCTCGGCGGCGGTGCTGATACCGCTGCTGGCCCTGGACCAGCCGGCGCCGCCACTGGTCGAGCGCATCGTCGAGGCGGCGGTGGCCACGCACCTGGGCATCCTGGTGCTGACGCTGCCGGCGGCGTTCTGGCTGACCGAGGACGGCGCCGAGCGGCGGCTGCGCGCGGACGCGGTGCTGCCGGCGGCGGTGCTGCTCGGGCTCGGCTTCGTCCTGGGTCGCTGGCAGGGCACGGCGTTCGGCGAATCGCTCGGCGCGTGGATGCTGTCCTACCGGCTGCTGGCCGCGGCAGCGATGGCCTGGTGCGTGATGCGGCTGCCGGCACGCTGGTCGATGCCGGCCGTGGCCGGCGTGATGCTGATCCTGGTCTACGCGGTGGCCGAGCGTGCCGACGAGGCGACCAACCTGCTGCAGCCGGTGCTGCTGGGCCTGGAACTGCTGGTGCTGGAGGTGCTGTTGCTGGTCCTGCACGTGGCGACCCGCGACGGCCGGCTGATGCACGAGCGCCTGATCGAGGAAGCGAGCTACGACAGCCTGACCGGCCTGCCGAACCTCAAGGCACTGCGCCGGCGCGTGGCCGCGGACGACGGCACCGACGAGGAACTGGGCTACCTGGTGGTCGACAACGCGGACCGCCTGCTGGCCGGCCTGGGCCTGAATGCGCACACGGCGCTGATGCAGGCCGTGGCGGCGCGCCTGGCCGAGCGCGTGGCGCCGTACTACGTGACCAGTGCGCAGTTCGTGCTGATGCGCCGCAGCGAGGACCAGCGCCATCCGGACTGGCAGCAGGTCCTGCAGCGGCTGGAGAGCTTCGACTTCGAGTGGAACGGCATCCACTACCGCGTGGTGCCGTACGTGGGACATGCGCGCATCCGCAACAGCCAGGCGGCCGGACTGGACGCGGCGATCATCGCGGCGTCGCAGGCGGCGTTCCAGGCGCGCATCCTGCGCGAGGTCATGCCGCTGAAGGAGGGCGATACCGCGCGCATGCAGGACGTGGCGGCGGCGCAGCGCAAGAAACTGGACGAGGCCTCCAACACGCTGGCCCTGCTGCGCACCGGCGAGGTGGCGCTGTACTTCCAGCCGATGCGTCGCATCGACGATCCGCAGCGCGGCCCGGTGTCGGCTGGCGAGGTGGTCTGCCGGCTGCGTACGCCCGAAGGGGAGCTGCTCTCGCCGGCGCACTTCACGCACGAGCTGGAGGCGGCCGGCCGGCTGGTGGAGCTGGACCGCGCGGTGATCCGCGAGCTGTTCCGCTGGATCCGCGCGAACCGCCAGCAGCTGGGACACATGCAGCACATCGGCATCAACCTGACGGCCCAGAGCATCACCTCGCCGGGATTCGTGCGCGAGCTGCTCGGGCTGATGCGCAACCCCCCGCTGGCATCGGACGTGTTCTGCTTCGAGATCACCGAGTCGGCGGCGATCTCGGACCTGGAGGTCAGCCGTCGCTGCCTGAACGACCTGCGCATGCTCGGCTGTCACGTGGCGATCGACGACTTCGGCACCGGCATGCAGAGCTTCGAGCGCCTCAAGCAGCTCCCGTTCGACATGCTCAAGATCGACGGTTCGTTCGTGCGCAACGCGTTGCGCATCGACAGCGACTACCAGCTGGTGCGCGCCTCGGTCACGATCGCGCATGCATTCGGTGCGGAGGCGGTGGCCGAGTATGTCGAGAACGCCGAGGTGTTCGGCTGCATGAAGGAGCTGGGCGTGGAATGGGTGCAAGGCAACCTGCTCGGCAAGGCGGCGCCGATCGAGTGGCTGGTGCGCCCGGGGCCGTGGCCGACCTAGCCGCGGCCGCCGGCACGCCCCCGCTGCCGGACACAGCGCCCGCGACACCCCGGCCGGGGCCTTCGCACCCGCGGCTTGCATGCCGCGCTGCCGGCCCTGACGCACCGGACCCCTGGCAGCACAGGCTGTGGCGACCGCGACCGTGACGGGTCAAGCATGGATCGACGCGGCACCAGCAGGCAGAATCGGCGTCCCTGCCACTGCCGCACAGGCCCGCATGAATCGTCCCGCCATCACACTCGTCGGCGCCGGCCTGGTCGGCGCGCTCCTGGCCACCCTGCTCGCGCAGCGCGGCTTCGCGGTGGAGGTGTTCGAGCGCCGGCCCGATCCGCGGCGGGTCGGCTACGCGGGCGGGCGATCGATCAACCTGGCGCTGGCCGAGCGCGGCCTGCACGGGCTGCGCCTGGCCGGCCTGACCGAGCGGGTGATGGAACTGGCGGTCATGATGCGCGGGCGCATGGTGCACCACCCGGACGGGCGCACCGAACTGCTGCGCTACGGCCGCGACGATTCGGAAGTGATCTGGTCGATCAGCCGCGGCCGCCTCAACATCGCGCTGATCGATGCGGCGGAAGCGGCGGGGGCGCGCATGCACTTCGACCAGCGGCTGGAGGCGGTGCACTTCGGCGATGCGGTGACGCTGACGTTCCACGACGAGACCGACGGCAGCACCCATACGCACGTGGCCACCTCGGTGGTCGGCGCGGACGGCGCCGGCTCGGCCCTGCGCGCGGCGATGAATGCGGTGGCGCCGCTCGGCGAGCGGATCGAGCCGCTCGGCCACGGTTACAAGGAACTGGAAATCCCGCCGCTGCCGGCGCTTCCCGCCAGCGCGTTGTCATCGGAACAGGCCGCGGCGCAGGCACGCGGCGAGCGCTTCGCGATCGAACCCAATGCGCTGCACATCTGGCCGCGCGGCAGTTACATGTGCATCGCGCTGCCCAATGCCGAAGGCAGCTTCACGGTGACGCTGTTCCTGGCCAACGAGGGCGACCCGAGCTTCGCGACGATTCCCGCTCCGGCAGCGGCGCGCGCGTTCTTCGCGCGCGAGTTCCACGACGCACTGGCCCTGATCCCGGACCTGGAGGCGGATTTCGCCGCCAACCCGATCGGCGTGCTGTCCACGCTATACCTCGATCGCTGGCATCACGGCGGCCAGGCGCTGCTGGTCGGCGATGCGGCGCATGCGATCGTGCCGTTCCACGGCCAGGGCATGAACTGCGGCTTCGAGGATGCGGTGGAGCTGGCCGACCTGCTCGCCGAGCGGCCCACCGCGTGCGAGGCGGTGTTCGCGGAGTTCACGCGCCGGCGCAAGCCCAATGCCGACGCGATCGCGGCGATGGCGCTGGAGAACTACGTCGAGATGCGCGATCGCGTGGACGATGCGGACTTCCTGCTGATGCGCGCGCTGGACCGCCAGCTGGCCGAGCGCCATCCGTCGTTGTGGATGCCGCGCTATGCGATGGTCACGTTCACGCGGATGCCGTACGCGGTCGCGTTCGAGCGGGGCCGCCTGCAGAGCGAACTGCTGCGCGGCTTCACCGCCGGCAAGCAGCGGCTGGACGAGATCGACCTGGCCGCCGTCGACGCGGCGGTCCGCACGCGGTTGCCGCCGCTGCCGGTGTGAACGCGCACGCGCCGGCCGCGGTCGCCGCGTCGGCACGCCGGCTGCTGGCGCTGTACCGCGCCGCGCACTACGCCGTACGCCTGCCGGGTGGCCGCCGGATCGCGCTGGTGCTCGACGCCAAGCCGCATCCCACACTGGAAGCCTGGCTGTGCGGTGCGGACTGCGCCGTGCTGACCGCCTGCAATCCGTACTCGCAGCCCTTGCCCGCGGCCGAGAACCGCAGGCGCCAGCGCGGCCTGCTGGCCGAGCTGCGCGAAGCCGGGGCGCGCGTGCTGCCGGCGGCAGGCCATGGCGACGGCTGGCGCGAACCGTCGCTGCTGGCGGCCGGTGTGCCGCTGGGACTCGTCGACGCGCTGGCCGTGCGCCACGAACAGAACGCGATCATCGTGGCGGATGCGGACCGGCGGCTGCGATTGCGTCTCTACCGGCGCGACTGGCGCGAGGCACTGACGGACGCACGGGACCACGGCGACTGGGCAAGGTAGGCGCGCATCCGCGCACTCGCCGGGCGGTCACCTGCCGCCCCATCGTGCGATGCCGGACCGCGCGGCGACCACAAAAAAACAAACGCCGCCCATCCAGGGCGGCGTTTGCGGTGCAGGCGCATACGGGACTAGGGGGACCGGATACACCATTGCTTTCAGGCATCGACACGTACGGGGGAGTGCCGATACCTACGACTATAAACGCAGGCCCGCACGAAAACCGGACACGCGGTCGCGAAGATACGAAAATTTTCGTCGCAGAAATTTTTTGGCCGTCCAAATCGATGATTTGTCGACGATTCCACCCGCGTTATGCCGGGAAGTTATGGACGGCTATTTGAAGCAGAGCGCCTGACGTACCCATCCGGGCTGCAACGAAACCGTCATTCGTGAGGGACCGGCTGAACGTTTTTCGCGTGGTCGTACAGGGCTTTTCGCGGCGCACCGGTGATCGCCGCGGCGAGCTTGGCCGCACGCGCGGGCGGCAGCTCGGAGGTCAGCGTGGCGAATACACGCCGCCCTTCGGCCAGCACGCGATCGGCGTCCTCGCCGTGGGCGCCGCCGACCAGCACCACGAACTCGCCGCGACGCTGGTCGGCGTCCGTGGCGACGCGCTCGGCGAGCGCGCCGAGCGGCTCGGCCAGGATCGTCTCGAAGCGCTTGGTCAGCTCGCGCGCGAGCACGCCTTCGCGCGCGGGCCCGAACACGGCGGCCATGTCGGCCAGCGATTCGGCGATGCGGTGGCTCGATTCGTAGAAGATCAAGGTGCGCGTTTCGGCCGCGAGCAGCTGCAGGCGCTCGCGGCGGCCCGCCGGCTTGGCCGGCAGGAAACCCTCGAAGACGAAGCGGTCGCTCGGCAGTCCGGCCACCGACAGCGCCGCGATCGCCGCGCAGGCGCCCGGGACCGGCGAGACCACCAGGCCCGCCGCGCGCGCGGCGCGCACCAGCCGGAAGCCCGGATCGCTGACCAGCGGCGTGCCGGCATCGCTGATCAGCGCCACGTCCTCGCCCTGGCGCATGCGCTCGACCAGCCGCTCGCACTGCTCGCGCTCGTTGTACTCGTGCAGCGCGACGGTCGCGGCGGCACTGCCGACGCGCGCCAGCAGCGGTGCGCTGTGCCGCGTGTCCTCGGCGGCGATGACCGTGACGCGGCGCAGCACCTCGGCGGCGCGCAGCGTCAGGTCGTCGAGATTGCCGATCGGGGTGGCCACGACCCAGAGCTGGCCGGGAGAACCGGACATGCGCGCCTCATGCGAATCCATTGGGAACCGGCATTGTAGGCTGCCGCCCCGGAGCGCCGTTCCGGCCGCGCTCCGGGGCGCCTGTTATCATCGCGTTCCCAGCCGGCCGCCTGCGGTGCCCATGTCTTCCGAACGCCGTTTCCGCCCTGCCGTGGTCCTGACCGTGGTCCTGGCCCTGCTGGCCGGCGCCTGTTCGACCCTGCCGGTCGGCCGCCCGGCCGATGCAGGCCTGGCCGACCGTGCCGAACAGCTCTACCGGGACGGCCAGCTGGACGAATCGGCCAACCTGTTCCTCAACCTGGCCAGCCAGAGCCGCGCCGATGCCGCCGCGCACTATCGCCTGCGCGCGGCCGAGGTGCTGCGCGACGCCGGCCGCCTGGATGCGGCCGCGCAGGCGATCGCCGACATCCGGCGCCGCCGCCTGCAGGGCGACGAGCCGCAGCGGCTGGACCTGCTCGATGCCGAGATCGCGCTCGGCCGCGGCGACGCGACCCATGCGCTGGACCTGCTCGACCGGGCCGAGGGAGAAGCGCTCGCGCCGGCCCTGCGCCTGCGGCAGCTCGAGCTTCGCGCACGCGCGCAGGCGACGGCGGGCGACCGCTTCGCCGCGGCGCGCACGCGGGCGGCGATCGATCCGCAACTGGCCGGGGCCGATCGCGACCACAACCGCAGCGAAATCGTCGAGACCCTGCTGGCGCTGGAGCCGGCGGCGCTGATCGCCCGTGCCGAGACGCTGCAGGCGGATGACCCGCTGCTGCCGTGGATCGAGCAGGCCCTGCGCCGCAAGGGGTCGATGCTGCCGCGGCAACTGCCGCAGGCCAACCGTCCGGTCGGAACGCTGACTCCGGACGACAGCGGCCAGCTGCAAGCGGAAGGGTATCGCCCGCTGCGCCAGGTCGCGCTGCTGCTGCCGCTGTCCGGCCCGCTGGCGGGCGTCGCGCAGTCGATCCGCGACGGCTTCTTCACGGCGTACTTCGCCGACGCCTCCGAGCAGCGGCCGACGGTCCGCGTCTACGACGCGGGCGATACGCCGGCGGCGGCGGTGGCGGCCTACCAGAAGGCGGTGGCCGACGGTGCCGACCACGTGGTCGGACCGCTGCAGCGCGAGTCGGTCGGCGAGCTGTTCCGCCAGCCGCTGCCGGCGCGCGTGCTGGCGCTCAACCATCCCGACAGCGGCGAAGTGCCGCCGCCGGGCAATGCCGAGTTCGGCCTGCTGCCCGACGCCGAAGGCGCCCAGGCGGCGCAGCGCATGCTCGATCGCGGCATCGCGAGTGCGGCCGTGATCGCCGCCAAGACCGACTGGGCCGAGCGCGCGGCGCTGGCGTTCCGCACCCAGTTCGAGGCCGGCGGCGGCCGCATCGCCGGCGAGGCACGCCTGCTCGACAACGAGGTCAACTACCGCAACGCGATCACCCAGGCGACCGCGAGCCTCGGGGCGGACGGCGGCATCTTCATCAGCATGCGGCCGCAGCAGGCCCGCCTGCTGGTGCCGCAGCTGGCGATCGCCAGCATCTCCGCGCCGGTGTTCGGCACCTCGCACATCTACGCCGGCGACCCGAACTCCGGCTTCGACCGCGACCTCAACCAGGTCGAGTTCTGCGATGCGCCGTGGCTGTCCACCCCGGTGCCGGGGCGCCCGGACCGCGGCAACATCTCCAACCAGATCGCCAGCGCCAACGGCGTCGGCGCGCGCCTGTTCGCGTTCGGCATGGACGCCTACGCGCTGCTGCCGTACCTGGGCTGGATGCTGCAGCATTCGGACCAGTACATCGACGGCGCCACCGGCCAGCTCACCGCGGACAGCTTCGGCCGCATCCACCGCCGGCTCGGCTGGATGCGCTTCGAGAACGGCATCGCCCGACCCGCCCAGGGCGTCCTCAGCCCGGTACCGGCGGCTCCCGCGCTGCAATGAACATGCGCCTGGCCGGCGCCCGCTACGAGGCGCTGGCGCTGGCGCACCTGCAGCAGGCCGGTCTGCGGCTGATCGCCCGCAACGCCACCTACCGGCAGGGCGAGCTGGACCTGGTCATGAGCGAGGGCGAGACCGTCGTCTTCGTCGAGGTCCGCTACCGCCGGCACGCGGCGTCCGGCAGCGGCCTGGAATCGGTCGGCGCCGCCAAGCGTGCGAAACTGGTCCGCGCCGCCGGGCTTTTCCTCGCGGCGCATCCGGCGCTGGCGCGAAGGCCCTGCCGGTTCGACGTCGTCGCGTTCGGTGCCGACGCCGGCGCCATCGACTGGCAGCGCAACGCCTTCGACAGCTTCTGAAGAGGTCCGCCCCATGAATGCTTCCCGTCCGCTCCTCGCCGTGCTCGCCGCCGCCTCGCTGCTGCTCGGCGGCTGCGCGGCCCTGGTCGTCGGCGGCGCCGCCGCCGGTGCCGGCGCAGCGCACGACCGGCGCTCGACGCGCACGGTGTTCTCCGATCGCAACATCCAGCTGTCCGCCTACGACGACCTCAACAAGGACAAGGAGCTGGCGCTGAAGAACAACGTCTCGATCGTCGTCTACAACGGCGTCATGCTGCTGGTGGGCGAGGTGCGCAGCGCCGAGCTCAAGCAGCGCGCCGAGGGCATCGTGGCCGGTTTCGCCGGCGTACGCCGCCTGGTGAACGAGATCGAGGTGCGCGAGCCGGAGGGCTTCTGGTCGCGCCGCCGCGACAACACGATCACCGCCCACGTCAAGACCGCCCTGCTCGACCTCACCAGCCTGCAAGGCTTCGACCCCACGCGCATCAACGTGACCACCGCGCACCGCACGGTCTACCTGATGGGCCTGGTCGACGACGAGGAAGACGAAGCCGTCTCCAGCATCGCCCGCAACGTCAACGGCGTGGAGCGGGTGGTCAAGGTCTTCGAGTACCGCGACTGACTCCTCCTTCCCGTCCACCGACCGCCCCGGCCGCCGCCATGCCGCTTTCCCCGCCCGTCCTCGACCGCCTGCGCACGCTGTTCCCCGGCGATGCGCTGCTGACCGCGCCTGCCGACTGCGCGCCGTACGGCCGCGACGACTCCAAGCGCGAGGCGCTGCCGGATGCGGTGGTGCTGCCGACCACGCACGCCCAGGTGCTCGACCTGGTGCGGCTGTGCCGCGAGCACCGGCTGCCGCTGTTCGCGCGGGGCCGCGGCACCGGCACCACGGGTGCGGCGGTCCCCCTCGGCGGCGGCCTGGTCGTCGGCTTCGAGCGGATGAACAAGATCCTCGCCATCGACGCCGACAACCGCGTCGCCGTGGTGGAGCCAGGCGTGCTCAACGGCGACCTGCAGGCCGCCGTCGCCGCGCACGGCTTCTTCTGGCCGCCGGACCCGGCATCGGCCGCCACCTGCACGGTGGGCGGCAACATCGCCTGCAACGCCGGCGGGCCGCGCGCGGTCAAGCACGGCGCCACCCGCGACAACGTGCTGGCCGTGCGCGCGGTGGCCGGCAGCGGCGAGGATTTCCGCTTCGGCAAGGCGACCAGCAAGGCCGCCACCGGCTACGACCTGGCCCGGCTGATGGTCGGCTCCGAGGGCACGCTGGCGCTGGTCACCGAGGCGACGCTGAAGCTGGTGCCGCTGGCCTCGGCACGCGCCACGCTGCGCGCGACCTACGTCGACATCGAGACGGCCGCGGCCGCGGTGGCGCGCATCATGGCCCAGCCGGTGACGCCGTGTGCGCTGGAGTTCATGGATGACGAGGCGTTGCGCCTGGCACGCCTGCACGGCGGCGAGGCGATCCCGGTCGCCGGCGCGCTGCTGCTGATCGAGGTCGACGGCGAGGCCGACGCGTTGCCGGCCGCGGCCGAGGCACTCGCCCACGCCGCCCGCGGCGCGGGCCTGATCGACCTGGCGATCGCCAGCGACCCGCGCGACGTCGAGGCGATCTGGGCCGCACGCAAGGCGCTGAGCCCCAGCCTGCGCTCGATCGCGCCGAAGAAGATCAACGAGGACGTGGTCGTGCCGGTCAGCCGGCTGCCGGCCCTGGTCGCCGGCCTCAAGGCGATCTCGGCACGGCACGGCATCCCGATCGTCAACTTCGGCCATGCCGGCAACGGCAATGTCCACGTCAACCTGCTCTATCACCCGGACGACCCGGCGCAGGCGGCCCAGGCGCCGGCCTGCCTCTCGGCCGTGTTCGACCTGGTGCTGTCGCTGGACGGCACGCTGTCGGGCGAGCACGGCATCGGCCTGGCCAAGCGCCCGTTCATGCGGCGCGCGCTCGATCCGGTCGCCATCGAGCTGATGCGCCGGATCAAGACCCAGTTCGACCCGGACGGCATCCTCAATCCGGGCAAGCTGCTACCGGACTGAGTACGCCGGCCCTGCCACCGCGCGACCGTTCCGCGTTCCCGGGCATCCGGTCCTGGCGCCTGCCGCGCCCGGCATCGCGCTGCGTGCGGCCCCCAGGGTCCTTTCCCTCCCCGAAACCGGATTCCACGATGCTGCGTACCCTCTCGCTTTCGCTGTGCCTGGCGGTGTCGGCTCTCGCTCTGCCACCGGCCCGGGCCGATGTCGCCCAGCCCGGTGACGACCCGCAGATCGCACAGGCCTTCGACGCCGACCAGCGCGAACGCGCCGAGCTGCCCCGGCAGACCTCCCAGGACGCGCTGCGCAGCTTCGCCCGGCAACTGGCCCTGCACGACGCCGAACGGCGCGTGGCCGTGCAGGCCGCGTTGCGCGAGCAGCGCCTGCGCACCGCGGCCGACTACCGCAAGGCGGCCACGATCATGCAGCACGGCCAGACCCCTGCCGACTACCTGATCGCGCATGCGCTGGCGACGATCGGCAGCACGCTCGCGCCGGACGATCGCGAACTGCGCTGGCTGGCAGCGGCCACGACTGATCGCTGGCTGCTCTCGCGCAAGCAACCGCAGTGGTACGGCACGCAGCCGGTCTGCGATGCGCGCGCGACCCCGCCGACCTGCCGGCTGGACGTCGCCGAGACCGCGGTCAGCGACGACGAGCGCGCCGCCGCTGGTATCGCACCGCTCGAGGAACTCAGGCGTGAGGCCGACGCGCGCGCGACGAAGCTCGGCGCCCAGTTGGGCGCGTCGAAATCACCGTAGCTGCCAGCGAAAGCCCGGTCCGCGCCGAGACCACGGCGCTCCCGGCGTGACCTGGTACGGGCGTCGCTTCGTTCGCGCCCGAGTCATGCACCGCTCCGGGGCCTGTGCGACGACGCCTGTCCCGCGGAAAAAGCGGCCGGCCTGGACAGGAGCGGGGCGCGCTAGAGCCAGCCTTCGAGATCCGGGCTGACCGCGGAGGAAACATGCAAGTCGCGCCGGGGGCCACGGCGTTCGTAGACGTCTACCTGGCCGTCGACCTCGATCTTCATGTATTGCGGGAACCCGGCCGGCGCGTGGCCGTCCACCCACAACGTGCCGTGGTAGAGACCGGTTCTCGTGTCCAGCACCGTGCCGTCGGATCGGGCCTTCACGATGACGACGACGTCGTAGGAGGCATGCACCGTCAGCTCGACCACCACATCTTCCGGAACGCCGTAGCGTGCTTCGTACCAGGATGGCAAGACGTCGCCGGCGACCGTGAAGGTGGACGGATCGAGCGGTCCGTCCGCGCAACCGGTGGTTCCGATCGTGAGCGTTCCGACCAGGGCCAGGAAAGCACGCCGATTCATGGACCGGTCCCTCGTCGACTAGGACAGCGCGTACAGCGCGAGCCCCAGCACCAGCGCCGCATAGACCCCGGCCAGCACGTCGTCGAGCATGACGCCGAGGCCGCCTTCGACGCTACGATCGGCCCAGGACACCGGCCAGGGCTTCCACACGTCGAACAGCCGGAACAGGAAGAACGCCGCGGCGATCCATCCCCAGTGAAGCGGCAGCGCCAGCAGCGGCAGCAGCGTGATCCACTGGCCGACGAACTCGTCCCAGACGATGACGCCGGGATCCTCCAGGCCGAGCCGCTTCACGACCACATGCGAGGCCCAGACGCCGAGCGCGAATGCGGCCACGAGACCAGCCAGGTAGACCGGCAGCGGGCAGCCGCGCAGCGGCAGCCACAGCAGGACGGCGACGGCGGAGCCGGCGGTTCCCGACGCGAACGGGCTGAAGCCCGAACCGAAGCCCGATGCGATCCAGCCGGCCGGATGGCCGAGCACGGCGCGGCGCTGCGCCGCGTCGAGCCTCATGCGAAATGCTCCCAGCCGCGCGCCGGCAGTGTGATCGGCGCACCGTCGGCATCGAGCGCGCGCACGCCGGCCCCTTCCACCACGCGGCCGATCCGCGTGGCGCCGCAGCCGATCCGCGCCAGGTCGCGCTGCAGGTCGCCGGCGCGGTGCGCGGGTGCGGTGAAGGCCAGCTCGTAGTCGTCCCCGCCGGCCAGTTGCAGGCGCGCGCGGTCGGCCGCCGCAAAGGCGCCGAGCAGGGCCGGGCTGGACGGCAGGGCGTCGGTCTCGATGTCGATGCCGACGCCGCTCCGGTCGGCAATGTGGCCCAGATCGGCCAGCAACCCGTCGGATACGTCGATACAGGCGGTGGCGGCGCCGCGCAGGGCCGCGCCGGCGGCGATGCGCGGCTCGGGCCGGTCCAGGCGCGGATCGAGCTGGGCGCGCAGCGCCGGATCGCCGGACCGGCGCCGCAGCCACAGCGCGGCGGCGGCGTCACCGAGCGTGCCGGTGACGAAAACCGCGTCGCCGACGCGCGCGCCGTCGCGGCGCAGTGCCTGTTCCGGCGGCACGAAGCCGTGCACGGTCACCGTGATGGTCAGCGGCCCGGAGGTGGTATCGCCGCCGATCAGCGCGACGCGATGCTGGGCGGCCAGGGCGCCGAAGCCGGTGCAGAAGGCCTCGACGAAGGCGGCATCGGCGGTCGGCAGCGTCAGCGCCAGCAGCGCCCAGGCGGGCGTGGCGCCCATCGCGGCCAGGTCGCTCAGGTTGACGGCCAGCGCCTTCCAGCCGATGTCCGCCGCCGCGGTGTCGGCCGGGAAATGCACGCCGGCGACCAGCGTGTCGGTGCAGATGGCCAGCTCGTGGCCGGGCGGCGGCAGCACCAGCGCGGCGTCGTCGCCGATCCCCAGGCGCACGTCGTTGCGCTCGATACCGGCACGGCGGCGGATCAGGTCGATCAGGTCGAACTCGCTCATCGGCGGACTCCTGCCCCGCGCCGGCGTGCTAGCGGCCGCGGTACTCGGGGGCGCGCCATTCGGCGGCCAGCTTGTCGAGCACGCCGTTGACGTAGGTGTGCCCGTACTCGGAACCGAAGCGCTTGACGACCTCGATCGCCTCGTTGATGACGACGCGGTACGGCACGTCCGGCCGATGCCGCAGCTCCCAGGCCGACAGGCGCAGCACGGCGCGCTCGATCGGGTCGACCTGCGCGATTTCGCGGTCCAGGTGCGGCTTGAGGCCTTCGTCGAGTTCGCTGCAGTGGGCCTCGACGCCGCGCAGCAGCTCCTCGAAGTACTCCAGGTCGGCGATCTCCATGTCCTGCTCGTGGCGGAACTGCTCGATCACGAGGGTCATCTTGCTGCCGGACATCTGCCAGGCGTAGAGCGCCTGCAGCGCACGACGGCGGGCGCGGGCGCGGGCGGCCGGGTCGACGCCGGTTACGCGATGCGAGGGGTTCACAGGAGCCTCCACAGGTCAGCCATTTCGATCGCCGCCAGCGCGGCCTCCTCGCCCTTGTTGCCGTGTGCACCGCCGGCACGGGCCTGGGCGTCGGCATGACGCTCCACCGCCAGCACGCCGTTCAGCACCGGGATGCGGTAGTCGAGCGCGACGCGCATCAGGCCGTCGGCGCAACCGTCGGCGACCTGCTCGTAGTGACGCGTGTCGCCGCGCACGACACAGCCGAGCGCGACGATCGCGGCATGGCCGCCGGCTGCCGCCAGGCGGGCCGCGACGGCCGGGATCTCCCAGGCGCCGGGCACGCGCACGACGTCCACCGCAGCCGCGTCGACGCCGTTCTGCGCGAACGCGGCCTGGGCGCCGGCGACCAGGGCATCGACGATGCCGGGGTTCCAGCGGCTGGCGACGATCGCGTAGCGCGCGTCAGGGACGGGGCGAAGCTCGCCGGCGAGGTTGGGCATGGGCTTGGGTTGCGCGACGGCACGGGGCGGGCGGCGGCCCGGGGGGGAGCATTATCCACGGATGCCGCGGCCGCGTGCGTGCGCGCCGCGCTCAGGTTTCGTCCCAGCTGGCCACGTCGAGGCCGAAACCGCCGAGGCCGACCAGCTTGCGCGGGGTGCCGAGCACGCGCAGGTGGCGCACGCCCAGGTCGCACAGGATCTGCGCCCCCAGGCCGTGCTGGCGCCATTCGGCGGCAGCCGCCGCGGGACGGGCCGGCGCCTGGACGAGCTTGTCGAGCAGCGCGGCCTCGGCGTCGACCTCGCTCAGCACGACGACCACGCCGCGGTCCTCGTCGGCGATCCGGCGCAGCGCGGCGGTGACCGTGAGGCCGAGGTCCTCGCGCTTGAGGTGCAGCACGTCCGACAGCGTATTGCGCACGTGCACGCGCGTGAGCACCGGCGCGCCGTCGTCGACGCAGCCGCGCACCAGGGCGTAGTGCAGCGCGCCCTGCAGGCGATCGCGGTAGACCACCAGGCGGAACGTGCCGAATTCGGTCTCGACCGCCACGTCGCGCAGCCGCTCGACGGTCTTCTCGGTCGCCAGGCGGTAGCGGATCAGGTCGGCGATCGTGCCGATCTTGAGGCCGTGCCGGGCGGCGAAGCGCTCCAGCTCCGGCCGCCGCGCCATCGAGCCGTCCTCGGCCAGGATTTCCACCAGCACGCCGGCCGGCTCCAGACCGGCCAGCGCGGCGAGGTCGCAGGCGGCCTCGGTATGGCCGGCGCGCGCGAGCACGCCGCCGGGCTGGGCGGCGAGCGGGAAGATGTGGCCGGGCTGGACGATGTCGGCCGGGTCCGCGTCCGGCCTGACCGCCGCCTGGATCGTACAGGCACGGTCCTGCGCGGAGATGCCGGTGGTGACGCCCTCGGCGGCCTCGATCGAGACCGTGAAATTGGTGTGGTACGGCGAGGTGTTGTCGCTGACCATCGGCTTGAGGCCCAGCTGCCGGCAGCGTTCCTGCGTCAGCGGCAGGCAGACCAGGCCACGGCCCTCGCGCACCATGAAGTTGATGTCCTCGGGCCGCACCTTGGCGGCGGCCATGATGAGGTCGCCCTCGTTCTCGCGGTCCTCGTCGTCGAGGATGACGACCATGCGCCCGGCGCGGATGTCTTCGAGGATCTCGGGAATCGTGTTGAAGCTCATGGTGTGTCTCCGACCGGCGCCAGCCGCAGGCGCTCGATGTAGCGCGCCAGCAGGTCCACCTCGAGATTGACCGGGTCGCCGGCGCGGCGCGCACCGAACGTGGTGACGGCCTGCGTGTGCGGAATCAGGTTGACGCCGAAGCGGCTGTCCTCGACCGCGTTGACCGTCAGGCTGACGCCGTCGATGCAGATCGAGCCCTTGGCGGCGATGTAGCGTGCCAGCGCCGGTGGCGCCTCGAAGGTCCAGCGTTGCGAGCGCGCCTCGTCGGCGACCTCCACCACCCGGCCGATGCCGTCGACGTGGCCGGAGACCAGGTGGCCGCCGAGACGGTCCGAAAGCCGCAGCGCCTTCTCGAGGTTGACGGTGTCGCCGGGCTGCAGCCCGCCGAGCGTCGTCACGGCGAGCGTCTCGACCGAGACGTCGGCGGCGAAGTGGCCGGACCCGACCTCCAGCGCGGTCAGGCAGACGCCGCCCACCGCGATGCTGTCGCCCTCGGCGACGTCGTCGAGCGGCAGCGCGCCCGCATCGACGCGCAGGCGCACGTCGCCGCCGCGTGGCTCGATGGCGGCGATCCGGCCGACCGCCTGGATGATTCCTGTGAACATGCGCAAGCTATCCGTTGGTGACTTGAAGAAGGGCCGGCGCCGGACGCCGCGGGCGCGCGGGCCGGTCAGTCCGGCCGCAGCAGCAGCCGCAGGTCGGCGCCGATCGCGCGCCGGTCGATCGTCCGCAGCCGCCAGCGCGAGGCCATGTCGGCCAGCGTCGGCAACGCCAGCAGCGGCTGCGCCCGGTCGCCGAGCAGCACCGGCGCCACGTAGAGCAGCAGTTCGTCGACCAGGCCGGCGGCGAACAGCGCGCCGCCGAGCACCGGGCCGGATTCGACCTGCAGCTCGTTGACGCCGCGCGCCGCCAGCAGCGACAGCACGGCGGGGAGATCGAGACGCGGCAGGCCGGTTTCAACCGTCGTGGCGACCGGCACGCACTCGACGCGTGCGAACCGCGCATCGACGGGGACAGCATCGACGGCATGCACGACGAGGGTCGGCGCGCTGCCGTCGAGCACGGCGGCTCCGGCCGGTGTCCGCAGCGCGCGATCGAGCACGACGCGCAGCAGCGGGGGAATCGGCGTGTCGCCGGCCTCGGCCAGGCGCAGCGTCAGCCGCGGATCGTCGGCCTGCACGGTGCCGCTGCCGGTCAGCACCGCAGAGCTGCGCGCGCGCCAGCGCTGGACGTCCTCGCGGGCCGCCGCACCAGTGATCCATTGGGAGGCGCCGTCGGCCAGTGCGACGCGCCCGTCCAGGCTCATCGCCAGCTTCAGCCGCAGCCACGGCCGGCCGCGCTCGATGCGGCTGAAGAAGCCGCGGTTGAGCTCGCGGGCCGCCTCGCGCAGCAGGCCGCACTCGACCGCAATGCCGGCCGCGCGCAGGCGCTCGAGCGCGCCACCGGCCTCCTGCGCGGCATCCTCGCTGGCGATCACCACGCGGGCGACGCCGGCGGCGATCAGCGCGTCGGCGCACGGCGGGGTCCGGCCGTGCAGGCCGCACGGTTCCAGCGTGACGTAGGCGGTGGCGCCGCGCGCGCGGCTCCCGGCGGCGGCGAGCGCCTCGACCTCGGCGTGCGGCCCGCCGGCCAGGCGGTGCCAGCCTTCGCCGACGACCTCGCTGCCGTGCGCCAGCACGCAGCCCACACGCGGATTCGGGCGCGTCGTCACCAGGCCGCGCTCGGCCAGCCGCAGCGCGTGCGCCATGTGGGCGTGGTCCAGCGCGGTCGCGGCAGGCGGCGAGGAAGGATCGGTCATCGCGAGGGCGGCCGGAAGCCGCGTCAGAGCTTGCGCTTGCGCGCGCCGGCATCGCCGAGCAACGGCAATTGCAGGCCTTCGAGCACCGGCAGGTCGCGCTCGAGCATCTCGATCTCCTCGCGGAACGCCTGCACGTCGGCGAAGCTGCGGTAGACCGAGGCGAACCGCACGTAGGCCACCTGGTCGAGCTTCTTGAGCTCGCGCATGACCAGTTCGCCCACGCGCAGCGACGGCACCTCGCGCTCGCCACTGCGGCGCAGGTCGTCGAGCACCGCGCGGACGGCGACATCGACCGCCTCGCTCGCGACCGGGCGCTTCTGCAATGCGCGCTCGAAGCTGGTGCGCAGCTTGCGCTCGTCGAAGGCCTCGCGACGCCCGTCGCTCTTGGCGACTGCCGGCAGCTTCAGCTCGGCGGTCTCGAAGGTGTTGAAGCGTTCGCCGCACTGCTCGCACTCGCGCCGGCGCCGGATCGTCGATCCGTCCTCGGAAACCCGCGAATCGATCACGCGGGTGTCTTCGTGCTGGCAGAAGGGGCAGTGCACGGGGGCTCAGCCGTAGACGGGGAACGCCTTGCACTGGGCGGTGACCCGCTCGCGCACGGCGGCGATCACCGCCTCGTCGCCCGGGGCGTCCAGCACGTCGGCGATCCAGCCGGCCAGGGCGACGCTCTCGGCCTCGCCGTAGCCGCGGGTGGTGATCGCCGGCGTGCCGATGCGCAGCCCGGAGGTCACGAACGGCGAGCGCGGGTCGTTGGGAACGGCGTTCTTGTTGACGGTGATGTGCGCGCGGCCGAGCGCGGCCTCGGCGTCCTTGCCGGTCACGTCGCGGCCGATCAGGTCGATCAGCATCAGGTGGTTCTCGGTGCCGCCCGAGACGATCTTGTAGCCGCGCGCGATCAGGGTCCTGGCCATCGCCTTGGCGTTGACGACCACCTGCTGCTGGTAGGTCTTGAACTCCGGCTGCAGCGCTTCGAGGAAGGCCACCGCCTTGGCGGCGATGACGTGCATCAGCGGACCGCCCTGGATGCCCGGGAACACGATCGACTGCAGCTTCTTCTCCAGGTCCTCGCCCAGGCCCTTGGCGACGATGATGCCGCCGCGCGGGCCGCGCAGCGTCTTGTGGGTGGTCGAGGTCACCACGTGCGCGTGCGGCACCGGATTGGGGTAGACGCCGGCGGCGATCAGGCCGGCCACGTGCGCCATGTCGACGAACAGGATCGCGCCGACGCGATCGGCGATCGCGCGCAGCCGCGCCCAGTCCACGACCTGCGAATACGCGCTGAAGCCGCCGACGACCATCTTCGGCTGGTGCTCGACCGCCAGGCGCTCGACGGCGTCGTAGTCGATGCGGCCCTCGGCATCGACGCCGTACTGGATCGCGTTGAACAGCTTGCCGGAGATGTTGACCTTGGCGCCGTGCGTCAGGTGGCCGCCGTGCGCGAGGCTCATGCCGAGGATCGTGTCGCCCGGCTGGAGCAGCGCCAGGTACACGGCCTGGTTTGCCTGCGAGCCCGAGTGCGGCTGGACATTGGCGTAGTCGGCGCCGAACAGCTCCTTGACGCGGCCGATCGCCAGCTTCTCGGCGATGTCGACGAATTCGCAGCCACCGTAGTAGCGCTTGCCCGGGTAGCCTTCGGCGTACTTGTTGGTCAGCACGCTGCCCTGCGCCTCCAGCACGCGCGGGCTGGCATAGTTCTCCGAAGCGATCAGCTCGACATGGGTCTCCTGGCGGGAGGCTTCGGCGCGGATGGCGCCGGCAAGTTCCGGGTCGAAACCGGCGATCGCGAGATCCTTGGCAAACATGGACAACCTGCTGGCAGCGGAGAAACGGGGGATTTTAGCCCGGATTGCCCGCCGCCGTCCGGCGCCGCGCCGCCGCGCCAGCGCGCCGGGCCGGCCGGCACGGATGCCCTGGCCACCGCGGGTCCGGAACGCGTGGCGGGCGGGCCTCCTTCGCGTCCACGCATGACGCGCCGGGCACCGATCGGCGATAATCGCGGCCCTTCTTTCTTCCGGGCAGACCCGGCGCCGGCCTCCCGGCCGGCCGTGGCGCGGCCTGCCCTCTTCCGGAGTCCGCATGCAGTACATCTACACGATGATCGGCGTCAGCAAGGTCGTCCCGCCCAAGCGCCAGATCATCAAGGACATTTCGCTCTCGTTCTTCCCGGGCGCCAAGATCGGCCTGCTCGGCCTGAACGGCGCCGGCAAGTCGACCGTGCTGCGCATCATGGCCGGCGTCGATACCGACTACCAGGGCGAGGCGCGGCCGCAGCCGGACATCAAGATCGGCTACCTCGCGCAGGAGCCGCAGCTCGATCCGGAAAAGACCGTCCGCGAGGCGGTCGAGGAAGGCGTCTCCGAGGTGCTGGACGCCCAGAAGCGTCTGGAGGAGGTCTACGCCGCCTACGGCGAGGAAGGCGCCGACTTCGACAAGCTCGCCGCCGAGCAGCAGCGCCTGGAGAACATCCTGGCCGCCAGCGACGCGCACGCGCTGGAGCGCCAGCTGGAAGTGGCCGCCGACGCGCTGCGGCTGCCGCCCTGGGACGCCAGGATCGGCACGCTGTCCGGCGGCGAGAAGCGCCGCGTGGCGCTATGCCGCCTGCTGCTGCAGAAGCCGGACATGCTGCTGCTGGACGAGCCGACCAACCACCTGGACGCCGAGTCGGTCGAATGGCTCGAGCAGTTCCTGGCGCGCTTCCCCGGCACCGTCGTGGCGGTCACCCACGATCGCTACTTCCTCGACAACGCCGCCGAGTGGATCCTGGAACTCGATCGCGGCCGCGGCATCCCGTGGAAGGGCAACTACTCGTCCTGGCTGGAGCAGAAGGAAGAGCGCCTCAAGCAGGAAGAGAACCAGGAAAAGGCGCGCCAGAAGGCGATCGCCCGCGAGCTGGAATGGGCACGCAGCAACGCCAAGGGCGGCCGCAGCAAGGGCAAGGCGCGCCTGGCCCGCATCGAGGAGCTGCAGTCGGTCGACTACCAGAAGCGCAACGAGACCAACGAGATCTTCATTCCGCCGGGCGAGCGCCTGGGCAGCTCGGTGATCGAGTTCAAGGGCGTGTCCAAGTCCTTCGGCGACCGCATGCTGATCGACGACCTGTCCTTCGTCGTGCCGGCCGGCGCGATCGTCGGCATCATCGGCCCCAACGGCGCCGGCAAGTCCACGCTGTTCAAGATGATCACCGGGCAGGAAACGCCGGACAAGGGCGAGATCAACAAGGGTCCGACCGTGCAGATCGCCTACGTCGACCAGAGCCGCGAGAAGCTCGAAGGCAACCACAACGTGTTCCAGGAAGTCTCCGGCGGCTCGGACATCCTCAACATCAACGGCATCGAGATCCAGTCGCGCGCCTACATCGGCCGCTTCAACTTCAAGGGCCCGGACCAGCAGAAGCTGGTCGGCACGCTGTCCGGCGGTGAGCGCGGCCGCCTGCACCTGGCCAAGACGCTGCTGCAGGGCGGCAACGTGCTGCTGCTCGACGAGCCGTCCAACGACCTGGACATTGAGACCCTGCGCGCGCTGGAAGACGCCCTGCTGGAGTTCCCCGGCAATACCTTCGTGATCTCGCACGACCGCTGGTTCCTCGACCGCATCGCCACGCACATCCTGGCGTTCGAGGGCGACTCCCACGTGGAGTTCTTCCAGGGCAACTACCGCGAGTACGAAGAGGACAAGAAGCGCCGCATGGGCGAGGAAGCCGCGCGGCCGCATCGCGTGCGCTTCAAGAAGCTGGCCTGAGCGACCGCCGGCCCCCTGGCACCGGAGACTCCCGATGAACTTCATGGCCTCGCTGGCCGCTGCCTGGCAGCGCAACGACTCGCTGGTCTGCGTCGGCCTGGACCCCGAACCGGGCCGGCTGCCGCCGCACCTGGGCCAGGGCCCGGCGGCGATCGGCGCATTCTGCCGCGCGATCGTCGATGCCACCGCGGACCAAGTGTGCTGCTACAAGCCGCAGATCGCGCACTTCGCCGCACAGCGCGCCGAAGCGGTGCTCGAAGACCTGATCGCCTACATCCACGCGCGACATCCGGGCGTCCCGGTGATCCTCGACGCCAAGCGCGGCGACATCGGCTCGACCGCCGTCCACTACGCCACCGAGGCGTTCGACCGCTACGGCGCCGATGCGGTCACGCTGAACCCGTACCTCGGCCGCGACTCGGCGCAGCCATTCCTGGACCGGGCCGACAAGGGCGTGGTCCTGCTCTGCCGCACCTCCAATCCCGGCGCCGCCGACTTCCAGGACCTCGACGTCGGCGGCCGCCCGCTCTACCAGCGCGTTGCCGAGACGATCGCGACGCGCTGGAACGCCAACGGCAACTGCCTGCTGGTGACCGGCGCGACCTGGCCGGAAGAAATCGCCGCGGTACGCGCGATCGTCGGCGACCTGCCGCTGCTGGTGCCCGGCATCGGCGCCCAGGGCGGCGACGTCGAGGCGGTGATCCGCAACGGCGCCACCGCGGCCGGCACCGGCCTCCTGATCAGCTCGTCGCGGGCGATCCTCTATGCCGCCTCGGGCGAGGATTTCGCCGAGGCCGCGCGCAATGCGGCAGCCAGCCTGCGCGAGACGATCAATCGCTGCCGCGGCACGACGCGCTGATCCCGCCGGGGAATCCCGGTCACGCCGGCCGCGCCGCCCGCTCCCGCCACCACAGCGGCAGCGCCCGCAGCGCGAAATGCCCCCAGATGCCGAGCCAGACCAGCGCGCGCAGCAGTGGATTGCGCGCCGCCGGATCGAACCTGGCGAAGTAGCGCCACATGCCACGGTGCTTGTGGCGGGCGACGAACAGCGGCCGGTGGCGGCTGGAACTGCCCTGCGCGTGCTGCACCTCCACCGCGTAGGCCAGACCGACCGCGCGGCCGGCGCCGCGCACCCGCCGGCACAGGTCCAGGTCCTCGCAATGCAGGAAGTAGCCTTCGTCGAAGCCGCCGAGCCGCTCGAACACCGCGCGCGGCAGCAGCATGCAGGCGCCGGAGACCGCCTCGACGGTCTCGACCTCGGTCGCGACCGGGGGCGGCGGCTGCTCGACACCGGCCAGCGCCGGCCAGCGCGACTCCCAGCGCGCCAGTCCGGTGACCGTCATCAGCGCGCGCCGCAGCGTCGGATCGCGGCGGCGGACCGCCCGCGCCGTGCGGCCGTCGGCGTCGCGGACGTGCACGCCGAGCAGGCCCAGCCCGGGATCGGCGGCCAGCAGCGCACGCAGCCGCGCGAGGGTGTCGTGCTCGACCTGGCAATCGGGATTGAGGAACAGCAGCGCGTCGCCACGGGCGACGGCGGCGCCGCGGTTGCAGGCCGGTCCGAAGCCGAGATTGGCGCCGTTGCGCAGCACGCGCAGGCGGGCGTCGCCGGCGTGACGAGCCTCGACGGCTTCGGGCTGGCCGTCGGCGGAGGCGTTGTCGACCAGGACGACCTCGACCGGCGCGGTCGAGGCCAGCACGCGATCGATGCAGGCGCCGAGCAGCGGCCCGCTGTCGGCACTGACGACGACGACGGTGGTCAGACCTGCGGTGCCGGCGCCCATGGCCTGCACGGTGCGCGCGTCAGAGTCCGGAGAGCAGCTTCTCGCCCTGCTCGCGCGCATGCGCCCACAAGGCCGGCCAGGCCTCGAAGCCGGCGGCCAGCTGGGACAGTTCCGCGCGCAGGGCGGCCGCGGCGTCGCCGGCACTGTGCGTGTCCGGCCAGTCGCCCAGACGCGGCGTGCCGTTGGCGAGCAGCGCCCGGCCGTTGGCCTCGATGATCGTGCGCACGTCGGCCTGCCAGTAGACCGGCGCATCCGAGGCCGATTCGAACTGCTGCTGCAGGCGCTCGATCAGGTCCGACCGGGCGAAGCTGAGGTATTCCTGCAGGTGGCGCTCGCGCGCGCCCTCGTCGGCACCGGCGATGTCGCGCAGGTGCCCGGCCAGCAGCGCCAGGCGCTGCGCCGGGTCGCTGGCCAGGAAATCGGGCAGCTGGCGCTGGATGTAGTCGCTGACGAAGTGGTTGAAGCGCGGCGTGTGCGCGGCCTGCGTGCGGTCCGAGCGCTTGCGCGCGGCTTCCTGCACGTGGCCGATCACCACCGGCAGCTCCATCACCAGCGCACGCGGATGGATCAGCCGCGTGACGGTCGAGAACAGCGCATCCTCGCCGCGACCGACCGGGTTCGTGCACGGCAGCAACACGCTGTTGTCGAGCGTGAACGGCGTGAAGTAGCCGATCGTCGCCAGGCGCGCCTGCTGGAAGCCGTACCAGAGGCTGCCGGCCTCGATGTTGCGCAGGTAGCTGTCGCGGTCGCGGCAGAAGTCCGCGCGGCCGTCGGCGGCGATCTGGTAGAGCCAGGTGCCCAGCTCGGTCCGTGAACTGCCGGTGGTGCCGTGCATCGTCGCCAGCACCTGAGCGCCGGCGCGCAGGTGCTCGAGCCGGCCCAGGCTCAGGCTGCGCAGCGCGGTGCGCTCGATCGCGTAGCGGGCGCTGCCGCTGATCGCTCCCAGCGTCTGGCCCGAGGCCTCCAGGTGGAGTTCGAACGGGTCCTCGACGATCTCCTCGCCGGCGCCGAGCGATTCCTCGACGTTGCGGAAGAAGCGGACATGGGCCGCCGTGGTCGGATTCGGGTCAAGTCCGGCGCGTGCGTCCTCGCTGCGCCGCAGCGGCAGGCGCTGGTCGTCGTCGAACATCGCCAGCCGGGCGCCGGCGGACAGCAGCAAGGCGAGGTTCCAGCCGCGTCCGCCACCGAAGCGCGGCTGGGCCGGGTCACGCTGCAGCAGGTACGGCAGCGCCGCGCGGGCGGCGGGCACCGCCTTGGCCAGGCGCTCGACCAGACGCGCCTGCTCGGCATGCCCCAGGTAGGTCACCTTGGCGCCGGTGGCGCGCGCGAACTCGCGCAGCAGGTCGCGGTGCCGGTCGATCGACTCGGAGCGCACCGAGTCGTCGATCACGACATAGTGCCGGCCGGCCCGGAAGCGGCGCTCGTAGTCGGTCAGCGACAGCAGCAGGCGCTCGAGCTGCGCCGGCCGGTCGCAGGCACGCACGAACACCGCGCGCAGCGGCGCCGGTTCCACCGCGGCGGTCTCGCCCAGCCGCTCCAGGAACGTGCGGTCCTCGACCACCAGGCCGCGGCCGACCAGGCTCTGCAGCACCTGGGCCACGCCTTCGCGCGGCACGTTGAGGCCGGAAACGGTCGAGAGGATCCGCGTGACGTGCTCGTCCATGCTGCGGAACTCGCGGCACTGGTCCAGCGCCTGCAGCACCTGGTAGGTCATCACGTGCGTTTCGCCGGTCGAGCGCACCTGGAAGATGCACTCGTTGTTCGACAGCGAGGCGACCATGCCGTCCTCGGACGCGAACAGCGGCGCCTTCGGATCGGGACGCAGTGCCGGTGCGGCCGGTGCCGCCATGCCGACATTGCCGTAGTTGATCTGGAAGTTGAGGTTGCTGCTCATCGGGTACCGTCGAGGGGTGCGCTGCGGACCACGGTCCGGCGATCGGCGCACGGGCGGGGCGCGTATTCTACGCGTCCGCCCGGCCTGCCGCATTCAGGCGGCCTGCCGCGACCCGCCGCCGGCTCAGCGACTGGGCCAGCGCGCCAGCAGGGCGCGCACCGGGGCACCGGCGGCGAACGCCTGCTCGACGATCGCCGCGTGGTCGTGCACCAGGGCCTGCGCAGCCGCGGCCTGGCCGGCGTCGGCCTGGGCGGCCGCCAGGCGGATGGCCAGTTCCGCGACCAGCGGATGGGCTGCGCCCAGGCGGGCCGCCAGGGCGTCCAGCGCCGCTCGGCGCTGGGCGATCTCGGTCGCGGCGTCGCCGCCGTGGCGGGCGATCTCGGCGGCTACCGAAGCGGCGCGCGCGCGCAGGTACGGATCGGCGGCCGTTGCCGCCGCGGCGATCGCCGGCTGCCGCTCGTGCGCGGCGGCGAAGTCGCCGCGGCGGACCTGCCACTCGACATCGAGCAGGCGCGCCTTGGCGGTGTTGGTGTCGTCGGCGCCGTAGCGCGCCAGGTAGCCGGCCTGCACGTGGTCGATCAGGCCCCGCGACTCGGCCAGATCGCCGCGGCGGAGCAGCAGCCGCGCCAGGTTGTACTCGGCGCGCAGGACCGGTGCGCTGTCCGGCGCCAGCGACTGCCGGCGCTGGACCAGTGACTGCCGGAACAGCGGCTCGGCCGCCGCGTAGTCGCCCATGTCCTCGTAGACCGAGGCCAGGTTGTTCAGCGGCGCCTGCCCGCTGGAGCCGAGCTCGGCGTAGAGATCGATCGCACGGCGGTAGTGCGCCGCGGCGTCGCCGAAGCGCCCCAGGTCGTGCAGCGCCGAGCCGACCTCGTTCTCGGCCAGCGCGACATGGTCGCTGATCTCGCCGTACAGCTCGCGGGAGAGCGCGAGGTTGGCGGCATGCAGCTCGGCGGCGCGGCTGGCCTGGCCGGCGCGTGCGTAGGTCGCGGCCAGCGCCTGCAGCGAGATCTGCACCTGCGGGCTGCGCTCGCCGTCGCGCTCGCGCTTGATCGCGATGGCCTCCTCGAATCGCGCGATGGAGGCGGCGTAGTCGCCGCGGCCCCGCGCGACCAGGCCGAGGTTGTGCAGCGTGGTCGCCACCGGCATCGACTGGGTGCCGGCCAGCTCGCGCCGGATCGACAGGGCCTGCTGCAGCAACCGCTCCGCCTCGTCGAAGCGGTCGTCGGCCTCCAGCACGACACCCAGCGTATTGAGCGAATCGGCGATCGCCAGCGATCCGGGCGGCGCATGCTGCTCGCGCAGGGCCAGCGCCTGACGCGCCGCGCGCTCGGCGTCCTCGACCGGTCGCGCGTTGTTGGAATAGACGACCGCGAGCTGGCTGAGCGCCGCGGCAGCCGCCAGCGGCTGGTCCACGTCCGGGCGCTGGTAGTGCGCCGCCGCATCGGCGAGCAGCTCGGCCGCGCGCCGGCTCTCGCCGATGTGGCGGTAGGCGGTGCCCAGCACGTCGAGCAGGCGCGCCTTGACCGCCGGCGCCGCGTCCAGCTCGCTCCGGATGCGGGCGGCGCCCTGGTCGAGCACGTCGCGCGCGCTGATGTCGCGCGCCTGCCCGGCGCGCGGATTGGAGACCTCGAACACCGACACCAGGTAGTCGCTGACGCGCTCGGCCGTGGCGGCCTGCAGGCGCGCCTCGCGCTCGGCACGCACGGCGCGATCGCGCTGGGCGGCCAGCTGCACGGTGAAGCCCGCGATCACGGCCAGCGCCAGGCCGGCGGCGGCGAACAGCGGCCAGCGCCGCCGCACCAGGCAGCCCAGCGCGTAGGGCAGCGTCCGCGCACGCGCGCTGACCGGGCGATGCTCCAGGTGGCGCCGGATGTCCGTGGCCAGCAGATCGACCGATCCGTAGCGGCGTGCCGGATCGCTTGCGGTCGCCCGCAGCACGATCGCGTCGAGGTCGCCGCGCAGGCGCGCCCCCCAGGGCACGCCGGCAGCCAGGCTGCTCGGGCAGACCTCGGCCGCGCCGAGGCGGGTGATCGTGTGGTCGCCGGCATCCAGGCGGGCGCGCCGACCGGCCAGCAGCTCGAACAGGATCAGCCCGAGGGCGTAGACGTCGCTGGCGGTCGTGACCGCCTCGCCACGCAGCTGCTCCGGACTGGCGTAGCGCGGGGAGAACCAATCCCCCTGCGCGGCGGCGGTCGCCTCGTGCTCGATCGCGCGGGCGATGCCGAAGTCGAGCAGCACCGGCGCACCGTCGGCGCGCACCAGCACGTTGGACGGCTTGAGGTCGCAGTGGACGATCAACCGCTGATGGGCGAACTCGACGCTGCGGCAGATGCGCACGAACAGCGCCAGCCGCGCCGCCAGGTCCAGGTCCTGCTCGCGGCACCAGCGGTCGACCGGCACGCCCTCGACGTACTCCATGACCAGGTACGGCTGGCCGGCGGCGGTGGCGCCGCCGTCGAGCAGGCGGGCGATGTCCGGATGCTGCAGCGTGGCCAGGATCTGCCGCTCGCGGGCGAAGCGGGCGATGCCGTCGGGGCCTTGCGCGCCGAGCACGACCTTCAGCGCTGCCTGCTGGCGGAAATGGCCGTCGGCGCGTTCGGCCAGGTACACCGCGCCCATGCCGCCCCGGCCGAGCCGGCGCTGCAGCCGCCAGGCCCCGACCCGATCGCCCGGCCGCGGCTCCAGGGCCGTGCCGGTAGCGGCCGCGGCACCGGTCATGGACAGGGTCGGCGCGTCGGCCAGCGGATCGGCGGGCAGGCCGGAATCGGCCCCGGCCCCGGCAGCGGACGCGGCCTGCAGCCGGGCGAACGGCGGACCGTGCGGGTGCGGACACAGGTCCGCGAGCGCATCGTCATCGGGCGGGCCGGCCATGGGCGGATTCCGTCGTCGATCCGGAGGCCTCCGCAACGGGGGCCGTGGTGTACAAGTATAAGCGCCGCTGCCGGCCCGGGCGGCGCCCTCAGGCGGTGTCCGAGGGGGCCTCTCCGGACCCGCGCGAGACGACCACGGCGGCCGCCAGGTCGCCGGTGACGTTCAACACCGTGCGGCTCATGTCGAGCAGGCGATCGACACCGAGGATCAGGCCGATGCCCTCCGGCGGCACGCCGACCATGCCGCAGATCATCGCGATCACCGGCAGCGAGCCGGAGGGTATGCCGGCGGTCCCGATGCCGCCGAGGATGCAGACGAACATCACCGTCAGCTGCTGCAGCAGGCTGAGCTCGACGCCGAAGAACTGCGCCAGGAACAGCACGGTGACGCCCTCGAACAGCGCGGTGCCGTTCTGGTTGGCGGTGGCGCCGATGGTCAGCACGAAACGCGACACCCTCGGCGGCAGCTTCAGCTCCTCCTCGGCGACCTTGAGCGCGGTCGGCAGCGTCGCATTGCTGGAGGAGGAGGTGAAGGCCATGACGATCGCCTCCTGCGACCCGCGGAAGAACGCGAGCGGTGACATGCCGCCGAACCAGCGCACCGCGATCGAATAGACCACGAAGAAGTGGATCGCCATCGCCAGCAGCGCGACGCCGACATAGCCGGCCAGCTTGACCAGGAGATCCCAGCCGAACTGCGCGGCCAGGTTGAAGACCAGGCAGGCGACCGCGTATGGCGCCAGCCGGATCACGCCGTGGATCAGCGTCATCGAAATGTCGAACACGCCCTGGAAGAACTCCTTCACGCGCGCCGTCCCCGGCGTGTCGGTCGCCACCAGGCCGATACCGAAGATCAGCGCGAAGAACATCACCGCGATGATGTCGTTGGCGGCGGCGGCGCGGATCACGTTGTCCGGGACGATCTGCACGATCATGCCGATGCCGCCGGCCTGCTGGCTGCTGGCGACGATGGTGCCGGCACGCTCGGCGGCATCGCTGATCAGCGACTGGGCCACCTGCGGGTCGATGCCGTCGCCCGGCCGGAACAGGTTGACCAGCACCAGGCCGATGACCACCGCGATCGTCGACACCACCACGGTGTAGACCAGCGTCCGCCCGCCGATCCGGCCGAGCGACCGGATGTCGCCCATTTCCGCGACGCCGAGCACCAGTGCCGAGAAGATCAGCGGGATCACCAGCATGAACAGCAGGCGCAGGAAGATCTGGCCGACCGGCTGGGTGACGTAGGTCGTCAGGACCTGCAGCCAGCCGCTGTCGGCGCCGGCGCCCACGTGCACGACCAGGCCGGTTGCCAGACCGATGAGAAAGCCCAGCAGCAGGCGTAGATGCAGCGACATGAGGCGTTTCCCCGGCGATGGCGACACCGAAGCCTACCGTCAGCCGGCGCCGCCGCCTAGGCGCGTGTGGCCCGCCGGCGCCTTCCCCAAAGAAAAAGGGCCGGCTTGCGCCGGCCCTTTCCCTGACACTGCAGAGGCGAACCTCAGTTGCCGGTGCCGCCGAAGCGGTAGTTGATCTCGGCGAAGATCGACCGGCCGTACGCGTCGTAGTTGAACGAATCGTAGTACGGGTAGGTCGTGTTCGACCGATCCCTCGGCGGACGCTTGTTGGTGACGTTGTTGGAGATCAGCGACAAGGTCACGTCGTCCACCGTGTAGCTGACGCTGGCGTTGTACGTGGTCCACGGACCGATCGTGTTGACCTCGTTGAACGCCAGCGTCTTGCCGCGGCGCTGGCCGTACAGCGTGGTGCTGAAGCCGCCGTAGTTCCAGGACACGCTGGCGCTGGCCATCCACTTCGGATCACGCGGGAAGTCCAGGAAGGTCAGCTCGTTGATCGTCGGATCGCCCGGGTAGGTGACGTACTCGTGCTTGAGCAGCGTGTTGTAGTCGAAGCCGAACACGAAGTCGCCGGCCGAGTCGGTCTGCAGGCGGTACTGGGCGTTAGCGGTGATGCCGCGCACCTTCTCCTTGGACACGTTGATCGGGTAGGTCCGGATCGAGTTGATGCCGCTCTCGTTGGGACCGGTCGGGTTGAGGTTACGGTCGATCAGGCCGAGCACCGCCACGCAGTTGGGCGAGTTGATGTCGACCGGCGAGCCGCCGACCGTCGCGCCACGACGGCAGTCGGCTTCCAGCTGCAGCATCTCGTCGAGCGAGCGCGACTGCACCTGGTCGTCGATCTTGATCTCGTAGACGTCCGCCTTGAACGCGAGGTTCGCGGTGGGCGCCCAGACCACGCCGATCGTCGCCGACTTGGCGTTGACGTTCTTCAGGTCGAGGTTGCCCGACTGGATGCCCGAGACCTGCTCGTTGTTGTAGCGGCAGCCGTTCATGTCGACGTTGTCACCGAACTCCTCGCGGCAGCGGTAGTAGTCGGTCATGCCGGGCGCGAAGAAGCCGCTCTCGCCCTGGTACAGGCCGGCCATGTCCGGTGCACGGAACGCGGTGGCGTAGGTGCCGCGCAGCAGCAGCGAATCGGCCGGGCGGAACTCCAGGCCCAGCTTGTAGGTGAACTTCTCGTCGCTGCGGCCGGACGCCTTGTACTGGTCGTAGCGGGCCGACGCCGTGGCGGTCAGCATGCTGGTCAGCGGCGCGTTCATCTCGGCTGCGATCGCATAGCGGTCACGCTTGCCGTAGCCCTGGGTGCCCGAGGCGCCCCAGACTTCGCCGGCGATCAGGCGCGGATCCGGGGAGTCGTCCCACAGCTGGTTGCCGGCCTCGACCAGGGCGGCGAAGCCGACCGGACCGGCCGGCAGCTCGAACAGGCTGAGGTTGGTGACGGTCGCGTTGACCTTCTGCGTGTAGGTGTGCGACTCGCCGCTGATGTAGTCGCTGAACGAGCGGTACTGGTCCGGCGTGATGACCGAGTAGAAGCGGTCCCAGTTGACGTTGTAGACCGGGTACGCGCCGAAGAACGGATCGGTCGCGCCGGCCACCGGGTCGCCGAGGAAGAAGCGGTCCACCAGCGCGCCGAGCGGACGCAGCTGCTTGGAGCGCACGACGTTGTCCGACCGGTGGTAGTAGATGTCGTAGTCCCAGTTCGAGTCGCCGATCGTGCCGCGCACGCCGAGCTGGCCGACGTAGGTCTTGTTGCGGTCGAAGCTGTTGTTGAGACCGAAGATGCCGGTCTGCGACGAGTCGAACACGTGCTGCAGCGAGATGATCGAGCCGACGGTCGGATCGTAGAACGGGCCGGCGCCGGCGCCGCTGCCCCACCAGCTGTAGCTGGAGCCGGCGAAGTACTCGACCGTGTTGACGTTGTACATCAGGCTGCCGTAGGCCTGGGTGTTGTCGTTGATGTCGAAGACACCCTTGACGTAGCCGTTGGCCGAACGGCGATCGTTCATGATCGACGAATAGCCGTTGGTCAGCGGCGAACCGCAGGCGTAGCCGCGGCCCAGGTTGTCCTCGAAGCGGCGCACCGTGCCGCCGTAGGCGCTCGACACGCGGTCGCACCACGCGCCCGGATCGACGAAGTCGTCGGCGACCTCGCCGAGCAGGTCGCGGACCAGGTAGTTGAACGACGGCTGGCCGCGGCCGTTGGGGTTGTCCAGCGTGGAGTCCATCCAGCTGCGCTGGAAGCGGTAGATCGGCTCCTGGTTGCGCAGCTCCAGGCTGTAGATCAGGTTGAAGCGCTCCCAGCTGTTGCCGCCGGTGAACTGCAGGCGCTGGCTGTCGCCGCCGCCCTCGGAGTAGCCACCGACGCGCAGGTTCAGCGCGTAGCCGTCCATCTTCTGCTTGAGGACGATGTTGACGACGCCGGCGATGGCGTCGGAGCCGTAGATGGCCGACTGGTTGCCCGGCAGGATGTCGATGCGCTCGACCATCGCCATCGGGATCGAGGAGATGTCGACGAAGTTGCCCGAGCCGTTGTAGAGCAGCGGGTAGTCGGCCATCGGGCGGCCGTCGATCAGGTACAGCGTGAAGCCCGGATCCAGACCGAACAGGCTCAGCGTCTCGGCGCCCTGCGTGAAGCTGGCCGAGGTCTGCGCGCCCTGCACGACGCCGTTGGCCTGCGGCAGCGCACGCAGCACGTCGGACACGCTGCCGAAGCCCTTCTTGGTGATCTCCTCGTTGGTGATCGTGATCACCGGCGAGGCCGTTTCGACCTGCGAGCGGCGGATCAGCGATCCGGTGACCGTGACGGCTTCGAGCTGTTCGGTCTTCTCGGCGCTCTCCTGCCCCTGATCCTGCGCCCAGGCCTGCGAGGCCAGGAACGGCAGGGCCAGCGTGGCGGTTATGGCTGCGACCAGCATTTTGCGTTGCATGTTCTTTCCTCTCGTGACGTAGATGCCCGCACGCGTATCGCCGTGCGGACCGGTCGGGTCTCTCTATCCCGCCGCGGGGAGTCGGTCAGCAGGTGAAGCCGCCGTTGCACGCCTTCACCTGCCGGCCGGTGGCGTCCATTCCTGCGGTCGCTGAACACGGTCCGATGGACCACGCCCGCTTTCCGGCAACCGCTCCTCGCGATCGAAAAACGAAAACCTTCGTAGTTAGTCCGCGCATTGACCCCTCAAGGGGGCGCTGTCGGCACGTATCGCATGCCGCATCGGACGCGTCCGATGCCGGCGGTTAACCGTTCTCGAACGATATACGAATCTCATCGTAATGAACGCTTGTCAAGTCACCGAAGGTAGGGGACCGCGCCGTTGCTCACTCTGGATTTGGTCCGGACCGGTTTTTTTCGCGGTTTTTCCGCCGATCGAGGCGGTTTGCGCGGTACCGGCGGCCTCGCATGCGTGCAGCACCTGCACCCTGCCGCTGTACGATCGACGCCGTTCGACCAGCCGGAAGATCGCCGTGCGACCCGCCCCTGCCGCGCGCCCGGTCCGGCAGGCGCCCTGCCCCGGGACGGCCGCCGCGTCGCCGTCCGATGGCGGACACCGGCGGCCGCCGAGGGTGCCGGGCCGGGCATCCGCGCGCGCGATTGCCGTATGATCGACCGGTCGGCCCCGTAGCTCAGTTGGATAGAGCGCGCCCCTCCTAAGGGCGAGGTCACAGGTTCAACTCCTGTCGGGGTCGCCAGCCGTCCGTCCGCGGTGCAGGGGTGGGGCGGCAGCGAGGCGCGTTCCGCCCTGGCGGGCGAGGCCTCCGGGGGCTCGGTGGGGGTTTCGAGGACGCGTGCATCCGGGCCGGCGACGGGCCGGTGCCTCCGGTCCGCGCGGGGTCGCGCGGCGCAGGCCGCCTCCAATCCGGGAGTATCGATGAGTCCAAGCAAGGTGGAAGCGGGCGAGCAACGGGGCTGGATCGTGCCGATCGGCGGCGCCGAGGAGAAGGAAAGCGCGCCGCGCATCCTCAAGCGCTTCGTCAACGTCAGCGGCGGCCGCGACGCCGACATCGTCGTCATCCCGACCGCCAGCCGCCAGTCCGATACCGGCGCGCGCTACGAGAAGATCTTCCGTGAACTCGGCGCCGAGCGCGTCGACGCGCTGGATTTCGCCCATCGCGACGACGGCAAGCGCGAGGACCGGCTGCGGCGCATCGAGCAGGCGACCGGCATCTTCTTCACCGGCGGCAACCAGCTGCGCATCTCGACGATCCTCGGCGGCACCGCCGCCGCCAAGCTGATCCGCAGCCGCAACGCGCACGGCATCACCGTCGGCGGCACCAGTGCCGGCGCCAGCATCCTGAGCGAGCACATGATCGCCTTCGGCGACGAGGGTTCCTCGCCGAAGGCCGGCTCGGTGCGGCTGGCACCGGGCCTGGGACTGACCAACCGCTTCGTCATCGACCAGCATTTCCGCCAGCGCGACCGCCTCGGCCGCCTGGTCACCGCGCTGGCCTTCAACCCGTTCGCGGTCGGCATCGGCCTGGACGAGGACACCGCGGCGTTCATCGCGCCCGACAACACGCTCGAGGTCGAGGGTACCGGCGCGGTCACCGTGGTCGACGCCGACGGCGTGGAGTTCTCGTCGATGGCGCAGGTCGAGGAAGGGCAGCCGGTCTGCCTGCTCGGGTTGACCGTGCACATCCTCACCGCCGGCGCCACCTTCAACCTGCACACGCGCAAGGCCTCGGCCGGCACGCTGGCCGACGGCTGAGCGATGGCGACCGGCGCCCGCCACCGACACGGACGCGCACCCCCGGTGCCGTGCCGCGCTGGCCGCTAGAACACCGCTGCATCCACCGATAAAGGCATCGACTCCACCGTCCAGAGGTCCTCATGCGCATTCTCGATCGTTCCGTGTACGTCGGTCCTTCGCTGTACGCCCACTTCCCGGTGATCCGGCTGGAACTGGACCTGGGGCCGCTCGAGAGCTGGCCGACCGGACGACTCGGGGCGGACTTCGTCGACGGACTGGTCGCCGCGCTGCCGACGCTGGCCGAGCACGGCTGCTCGTACCGCGAGCCGGGCGGCTTCCTGCGCCGCATGCGCGAGGGCGAAGGCACCTGGCTCGGCCACGTGCTCGAACACGTGGCGATCGAGCTGCAGAACGTGGCCGGCGAGCAGGTCACGTTCGGCAAGACGCGCAGCGTCGGCGACGACCGTCCGGGCGTCTACACGGTCGTCTACGAGTACGCGCAGCGCGAGGAAGGCATCGCCGCCGGCGAGCTGGCGATGCGGCTGATCGCCTCGCTGCTGCCGGTCGAACTGCGCCCCGCCGGCAGCGTGCCGGAAGGCTGGACCTTCGACGAGGCACGCGACGAGTTCATCCGCTACGCGCAGCGCCGGGCGCTCGGCCCCTCGACGGCCTCGATCGTGCGCGCCGCGGAAGAGCGCTCGATTCCCTGGCTGCGCATGAACGACCAGTCGCTGATCCAGCTCGGCCACGGCCGCTACCAGCAGCGCATCCAGGCCACCGTCACCGGCCGCACGCCGCACATCGCGGTGGAACTGGCCAGCGACAAGGAGGAGACCAACAAGATCCTCGCCTCGCTGGGCCTGCCGGTGCCGCGCCAGGAGCTGGTGCAGACCGAGAGCGCCGCCCTGCGTGCGGCGCGCAAGCTCGGCGGCACCGTGGTGACCAAGCCCTACAACGGCAACCACGGCCGCGGCATCACGATCAACATCGGCACCGAGGAGGAGATCGCCGCCGGCTTCAACGCGGCGCGTGAGCACTCGCGCTCGGTGATCGTGGAAACCTACGTGCCGGGCGACGACCACCGCCTGCTGGTCGTCAACGGCGAGCTGGTCGCGGCGACGCGGCGCACGCCGGGCCACGTCGTCGGCGACGGCCGGAGCACGGTGGCCGAGCTGATCGAGATCGTCAACCAGGATCCGCGCCGCGGCGTCGGCCACGAGAAAGTGCTGACCAAGCTCAGCCTCGACGCGCAGGCCGCCCTGATGCTCGAGCGCCTCGGCTACGACGCCGGCAGCGTGCCCAGGGACGGCGAGGTCGTCTACCTGCGCTCGACCGCCAACCTCTCCACCGGCGGCACCGCCACCGACGTGACCGACATCATCCATCCGGACAACCGGGCGATGGCCGAGCGCGCGGTACGGGCGATCGGCCTGGACGTCGGCGGCGTGGATTTCATCTCGCCGAACATCGCCGAGAGCTACAAGTCGGTCGGCGGCGCGATCTGCGAGGTCAACGCCGCACCCGGCTTCCGCATGCACGTCAGCCCCAGCGAGGGCACGCCGCGCGACGTCGCCGGCCCGGTGGTCGACCTGCTGTTCCCGCCCGGCACGCCCTCGCGCGTGCCGATCGCGGCGGTCACCGGCACCAACGGCAAGACGACGACGGCGCGCATGCTGGCGCACATCGCCAAGATGGCCGGCTACACGCCCGGCCTGACCACGACCGACGGCGTCTACATCGACGGCCAGCGCACGGTCGAGGGCGACATGACCGGACCGGTCTCCGCGCGCATGGTGCTGGCCGATCCGCAGATCGACCTGGCCGTGCTGGAGACCGCCCGCGGCGGCCTGCTGCGCGCCGGCATGGGCGTGCCCGAGGTCGACGTCGCCGCGGTGCTCAACGTGCAATCGGATCATCTGGGCCTCAAGGGCATCGACACGCTCGAGCAGCTGGCCGAGGTCAAGCGCATCGTCGTGGAGGTGGCACGCGACTGCGCGGTGCTGAACGCCGACGACCCGAACGTCCTGAAGATGTCCGGCTACACCGACGCCAAGGTCATCTGCTACGTCACGATGAATCCCTCGCACGCCCTGGTGCGCGAGCACGTGCGGGCCGGCGGCCGCGCCTGCGCGCTGGAGGCCGGCGTCAACGGCCACATGATCACGCTCTACGACAAGGGCAGCCACATCCCGCTGATGTGGACGCACCTGATCCCGGCGACGCTGGAGGGCCGCGCGCTGCACAACGTGCAGAACGCGATGGTCGCCGCCGCGATGGCGTTCTCGCTCGGCATCAAGCTGGACGCGATCCGGCAGGGCCTGCGCACGTTCGACACGACGTTCTTCCAGGCACCGGGCCGCATGAACGTCTACAACGAGCATCCCTTCAAGGTGCTGATGGACTACGGCCACAACGCGCATGCGGTCGGCGTTATGGCCGACCTGGCCCAGCGCCTGGACGTCAGCGGCCGCCGCGTCGTCGTGCTGGCCGGTCCCGGCGACCGCCGCGACGACGACCTGCGCGCGATCGCCGAGGCGGTCGCGGGCCGCTTCGACCACTACATCGTCCGGCGTGACGACGCGCTGCGCGGCCGCGACGGCGACGAGGTGCCGCGGATCATCGCCGCGGCGCTGCGCAACACCGGGGTGCCGGCCGAGGCGATCACCCAGATCCCCGACGAGCAGCAGGCGGTGGACCACGCCCTGCGCGGCGGCCGTCCCGGCGACCTGCTGCTGGTGTTCGCCGACGCGCTGACCCGCACCTGGAAGCAGATCACCAAGTTCCGCCCGGAAGGCGCTCCGCCGCCGGCCGAGCGCAGCGAACCCGCCCTGCTCGCCGCGGTGCCCGAGGACGTGGCGCTGGTCGACATGGACGGCCTGGTGCGCGACGAGCGCGGCATCCGCTTCGCGCGCGAGAGCGACGACTGACGCATGAGCGAGGTGTTCGACGATTCGCGTCGGCTGACCGGCATCAACCTGTACTTCCCGGCCACCGGCGCGGCGCTGGAGACGGTCGGCATCGCCGTCGATGCCTCGCTGGTCCTGCGCTGGCAGGCCAACCTGGCGGCGGCGCGACAGGCGCTCGGCTGGCCGGCGGAGGCGGTGGTGGCGCGGCTGCACGCCGCCGGCGCGTCGCTGGCGATGGCGGCGCCGCCCGACCAGCTCTACGCGGCGACCGAGGTCAACGAATGGGCGCTGGAGGCCGCACTCGGCGAGCGCCTGCCGCCGGCAGCACGCCGGTACGCCCCCGGCCATGCCGCCGCCTGGGACCCGGACCAGGCGCTGCCGACGCTGCGCGCGGCCGCCGCCGCCGAAGCCTGCCCGCGCCTGGCCGCGCTGCTGCGGCAGGCCGCCGCGCGCGGCCTGCCGGCCCTGCTCGACGACGACGCGATCACGCTGGGCGAAGGCACCGGCGGCCGCACCTGGCCGCGACCGGCCCTGCCGGCCGTCGACGAGGTGGACTGGGACGCGCTGGCGGCGATACCGGTCGCGCTGGTGACCGGCTCCAACGGCAAGACCACGACCACGCGCCTGGTCGCCGCCATGACGGCCGCGCACGGCTGGATCACCGGGGCGAGCTCCACCGACGGCGTCGTCGTCGCCGGCGAGACGATCGAGAGCGGCGACTACTCCGGCCCCGGCGGCGCGCGCGCGGTGCTGCGCGACCGGCGCGTGCAGGCCGCCGTCCTGGAAACGGCCCGCGGCGGCCTGCTGCGGCGCGGCCTGGCGGTCGCCGGCGTGCAGGCGGCGATCGTCACCAACATCAGTGCCGATCATTTCGGCGAATACGGCATCCACGACCTGGACGACCTGGCCGACACCAAGCTGGTCGTCGCCGGTGCGCTGGCGGCCGGCGGCGTGCTCGTGCTCAACGCCGAGGACCCGCTGCTGCGCGCGCGCGCGCCGGCCGGCACGCGCCGGCTGGCCTGGTTCGCGCTCGACGCCGACCATCCGCTGCTCGCCGCACAGCGCGCACGGCACCTGCCGGCCTGCGGCGTGCGGGCGGGCCGGCTGCTGCTGAGCCTGGCCGGCGCCGACCACGACCTCGGCGCGGTCGACGCGATGCCGCTGTCGGTGCAGGGCCATGCCCGCTACAACGTCGCCAACATCACCGGCGCGGCCCTGCTGGCGGCCCTGCTCGGCGTGCCGCCGGCGACGATCGCCGCCGTGCTGGCCCGGTTCGGCGGCACCAACACCGACAATGCCGGGCGGCTGATGCGCTGGTCGTTCGGCCCGACCCAGACCTGGCTCGACTACGCGCACAACCCGGCCGGGCTGGAAGGCCTGATCGCGGTCGCGCAGGCCGCGCGCGGCCCGGACGGCCGCCTCGCCCTGGTCCTGGGCCAGGCCGGCAACCGCGAGGACGCCGACATCCGCGCGCTCGCCTCCATCGCCGCGCGCTTCGCGCCGGACCTGGTCGTGCTCAAGGACATCGAGAGCTACCTGCGCGGCCGCGCCAGCGGCCAGATCGCCGCGATCCTCCGCGACCAGCTGCTGCACGACGGCCTGGCCGACGGTGCGATCCATACCTGCCTGGACGAGGTCGAGGCGGCGCGCGTCGTGCTGCGCTGGGCCCGGCCGGGCGACGCCCTGGTGCTGCCGATCCACGACGCCGCGGCGCGCACGGCGGTGATCGCCCTGCTCGACCGTCTCGCCACCGAGGGCTGGCGGCCGGGCCGGCCGCTGCCGGGCGAAGCGGCGGCCTGAACGCGGCAGCGGGGCACGGCATCGGCCCGGGCCGGCCCATTTGTTAGAATCGCCGGTCTTCCCGCGCCGCCGTCCGGCGGCCGCCCGCCTTCGCTTCAGGAGCTTCCATGTCCGCTGACATCCTCAAGGCCCTCGGCCTTGGCGCATCCAATTCCGGCACGTATCTGGGCCACGGCGAGTGGTCCGCGACCACCGACGCCGGCGTGCTGCGGTCGGTCAACCCGGCCACCAACGCGCCGATCGCCGACGTCCACGCCAGCAGCCCGGCCGACTACGAGACCGTCGTCGCGCGTGCGCAGGCCGCGTTCAAGGTGTGGCGCACGATGCCGGCGCCGCGCCGCGGCGAAGCCGTGCGCCTGTGCGGCGAGGCGCTGCGCACGCACAAGGACGCACTCGGCTCGCTGGTCGCGCTCGAGATGGGCAAGTCCAAGCCCGAGGGCGACGGCGAGGTGCAGGAGATGATCGACATCGCCGACTTCGCGGTCGGCCAGAGCCGCATGCTGTACGGCTACACGATGCACTCCGAACGCCCGGGCCACCGCATGTACGAGCAGTGGCACCCGATCGGCCTGGTCGGCATCATCAGCGCGTTCAACTTCCCGGTCGCCGTGTGGGCGTGGAACTCGTTCCTCGCCGCGATCTGCGGCGACATCTGCATCTGGAAGCCGTCGAACAAGACGCCGCTGACCGCGGTCGCGTCGATGCGCATCTGCAACGAGGCGCTCGCCGCCGGCGGCTTCCCGGACATCTTCTTCCTGATCAACGATGCCGGCACCGAGCTGGCGCAGCGCTTCGTCGACGACGCGCGCATCCCCCTCATCAGCTTCACCGGCTCCACGCAGGTCGGCCGCACGGTCGGCGAGCGCGTCGCGCGCCGCATGGGCCGCAGCCTGCTCGAACTCGGCGGCAACAACGCGATCATCCTCGACGAGAGCGCGGACCTGAAGCTGGCGATCCCGGGCATCGTGTTCGGCGCGGTCGGCACCGCCGGCCAGCGCTGCACGACGACGCGCCGGCTGATCGTGCACGCGTCGATCTACGACACCGTGCTCGCCACGCTGACCAAGGCCTACCGGCAGGTCGAGGGCAAGATCGGCGACCCGACCGATCCGGCCAACCTGATGGGGCCGCTCAACAGCAAGGCCGCGGTCGATGCGTTCCTCGCCGCGATCGAGAAGGCCAAGGCGGCCGGCGGCACCGTCGTCACCGGCGGCACCGCGATCGACCGCCCGGGCAACTTCGTGCTGCCGGCGATCGTGACGGGGCTCGAGAACAGCGATGCGGTCGTCCAGCACGAGACCTTCGCGCCGATCCTCTACGTGATGAAGTACACGACGATCGACGAAGCGATCGAGATGCAGAACGGCGTGCCGCAGGGCCTGTCCTCGTCGATCTTCACGCAGAACCTCAAGGTCGCCGAGCAGTTCCTGTCCGCGGCCGGCTCCGACTGCGGCATCGCCAACGTCAACATCGGCACCTCCGGCGCCGAGATCGGCGGTGCCTTCGGCGGCGAGAAGGAAACCGGTGGCGGCCGCGAATCGGGCTCCGATGCGTGGAAGGCCTACATGCGCCGCCAGACCAACACGATCAACTACTCCGACGCGCTGCCGCTGGCCCAGGGCATCAAGTTCGACCTGTAAGCGGCCGGCGGCGGGCCCGGACACGGCCCGCCATCCGAACGCCCATCGCGCCTGCCGGTCCGGCGACAGGCGCGCGATGAACGCCGAACCACCCGGCACGCGTGCTCGCGTGCCGGGCGGGCCGGGTCGAGCACCGGGGTCGCAGGGCTCGGCCGCGAGCGACCGGTCCGAACGATCCGGCCACCATCCAACGATCCGGCGGCGGGTGCGGGATCGAACGCGTCCCGGCCGGCCTGCGCCCCGGGAACGCCGTGGTGATGCGGACGCGCAGCGCCGCGCGTTACCGCTATCCTGCCCACTCCTTCCCGGAGCGGACCGCCGATGTCCATCGATTCCACGCAGCGTTTCAGCAACCGCGTCGACGACTACGTCCGCTACCGGCCCGACTACCCACCGGCACTGATCGACTGGCTGCGCACGCAGCACGGTCTCGTCCCGGGCTGGGCCGTGGCCGATATCGGCGCCGGCACCGGCATCTCGTCCAAGCTCTTCCTGGATGCCGGCGCCCAGGTGATCGCGGTCGAGCCGAACACCCCGATGCGCGCCGCCGCCGAGCGCTGGCTGGGTGGCGAGCCGCGCTTCCGCGCCGTCGCCGGCACCGCCGAGGCGACCACGCTGCCGGCGGCCAGCGTCGACCTGGTGACCGCGGCGCAGGCCTTCCATTGGTTCGACCCGGCTGCGGTCCGGCAGGAGTGGGCCCACATCCTCAAGCCCGGCGGCCTGGCCGCCGTGTTCTGGAACTCCCGGCTGCTGACCGGCACGCCGTTCCTCGAAGGCTACGAGCGCCTGCTGCTCGACCACGGAACCGATTACGTCAGCATCGCCGAGCGCTACGCGGACGATGCGGCGATGCAACGCTGGTTCGGGGCCGGCTATCGCGGCATGGCGCGCTTCCCGCACCGCCAGCGGCTCGATTTCGAGGCGCTGAGCGGCCGGCTGCTGTCCTCTTCGTACGTGCCGCGCGAAGGCCAGCCCGGGCACGTGTCGATGCTGGCGGCGCTGCGCGAGCTGTTCGACGCCACCGCGGCGGACGGCGTCGTCGGCTTCGACTACGAAACGCGCATCTTCGTGGGCACGCTGCCGCCGCCGGCGTGATAGGGACGCGGTGATAGCAATCGGCACCGCCTCACGTCCTGGTCCGCTGAAGGCCCGCACGGTGCGGGCCATGATCGCCTCCTGCCATGCTCCGATACCTGCCGGCCCTCGTACTGGCCGTTTTCCTGCCCACGCTCGCCGGGGCCACCGACACCAGGGACGCCATCGAACGCGGCCGCTACCTGGCGCGGATCGCCGGCTGCCACGACTGCCATACCCCCGGTTTCACCGGCAGCGGCGGCAAGACGCCCGAAGCGCAGTGGTTCACCGGCGACCGGCTCGGCTTCTCCGGGCCGTGGGGCACGACCTACCCGAGCAACCTGCGGCGCACGATCGGCGGGCTGGACCTGGCCGCCTGGAAGGCCTACGCGCGCTCGGCCGTGCTGCGTCCGCCGATGCCGTACTGGGCCATCAATGCGATGACCGATGCCGACCTCGAGGCGCTCTGGCACTTCACGCGCTCGCTGGGGCCGGCCGGCGAGGCCGCACCGTCGGCCCTGCCGCCCGGCACGGAGCCGCCGCTGCCGGTGTTCCGCCTGGAGCTGCCGCCCGCCGCGCCGCGCTAGCGCGTGCCGTCCGTCCCCGGGAACGGACGGCCCCGGCGGGACAGGCACCGGCGCGGGTCTGCGGGTACACTGCGCGCCCTCGGAGAATGCCATGACCCCAGCCTCGTCCGTTTCCGCTGCGCCTGCGGCGCACCTTGCCGCCGGCGCCCGCACCTGGCGCCCTCCCGGGCCGCGTTGACCGTGTACGCGCTCGTCCGCCCCTGGTTGTTCCGGCTCGACGCCGAGCGTGCCCATGATCTTGCGCTCAAGGCGATCGAAGTCGCCTACCGCGCGGGGTTCGAACCGCTGGTGGCGACGCGTCCGCCGCCGCTGCCGGTGCGCGTGTCCGGCCTCACCTTCCCCAATCCGGTGGGCCTGGCGGCGGGACTGGACAAGAACGCCGCCCATGTCGACGCGCTGGCCGCGCTCGGCTTCGGCTTCGTCGAGGTCGGCACCACCACGCCGCGCGCGCAGCCGGGCAATCCCCAGCCGCGCATGTTCCGCCTCCCCGAGCATGCCGCGATCATCAACCGCCTCGGCTTCAACAACGCCGGCGTGGATGCACTGGTCGCCAATGCCGAGCGCGCGAAGTTCGACGGCGTGCTCGGCATCAACATCGGCAAGAACAAGGACACGCCCAACGAGCGCGCGGTCGAGGACTACCTGTATTGCCTGGAACGCGTCTACGCGCGGGCCAGCTACGTGACCGTGAACATCTCCTCGCCGAACACGCAGGGCCTGCGCGACCTGCAGGAAGAGGAAACGCTCAAGCGCTTCATCAGCACGCTGCGCGACGCGCAGGAACGGCTCGGCGCGCGCCACGGGACGCGCAAGCCGATGCTGCTGAAGATCGCGCCGGACCTGTCCGAGCCCGAACTCGACGCGATCGCCGAGGTGCTGACCGCGACGGCGATCGACGGCGTGATCTGCACCAACACCACCATCGACCGCGCTGCCGTCGCCGGCCATGCGCTGGCCGGTGAGGCCGGCGGCCTGTCGGGCCGGCCGCTGCGCGCGCGTGCCACGGCGGTGCTGGAAGGCATGGCGCGCCGGCTCGGCAACCGCGTGCCCCTGATCGGCGTCGGCGGCATCGCCGAAGGCGCCGATGCGGTGGCCAAGATCGCCGCCGGCGCGGCCCTGGTGCAGTGCTATACCGGCCTGATCTATCGCGGCCCGCGCCTGATCGGCGAATGCGTGGAAGCGCTGCGCGCCGTGCGCGGCCGGCCGGGCGGCGCGTCCTGGACCTCGTCCGTGGCCGAGCGCACCTCGTGAACGGCTACCGGACCGGTGCGGCGATCGCCGAGCATCCCGGCTACACGATCGTCGAGAACGCCTCGCTGCGCGGGCGCAACACGCTGCAGGTCGCGGCGCAGGCGGCGCTGCTGATCGACGTCAGGAAGCCGCAGGCGCTGGCCGAGGTGTTCGCCTATCCGGCGCTGCGCACGCAGCCGCTGCTGGTGCTCGGCGCCGGCAGCAACATCCTGTTCGCCGGGGACTGGCCGGGCATCGTGCTGTCGATCGCGGCGCGTGGCATCGGCGTGGTCGAGGACCGCGGCGACGGCGCGCTGGTCCGCGTCGAGGCCGGCGAGGCCTGGAACGACGTGGTGGCCTGGTCGCTGGCCAAGGGGTTTGCGGGCCTCGAGAACCTGGTGCTGATTCCCGGCCTGGCCGGCGCGTCGCCGATCCAGAACATCGGTGCCTACGGCACGGAAGTGGGCGAGTTCATCGAGACGGTCGAAGCGTTCGACCGCGAGGCGGGCCGGCTGGTGCGCCTCGGCAACGCCGAATGCGCGTTCGGCTACCGCGACTCGCGCTTCAAGCGCGCGCCCGATCGCTACGTCATCACGGCGATCGAGCTGGCGCTGCCGCGCAGCCGCCCGCTGCGGACCGGCTACGCCGGCATCGGCGAGGAGCTGGCCGCGCTCGGCGCCGCCGTGCCGACGCCGGCCCTGGTCGCCGAGGCGATCGCGCGCATCCGCACGCGCAAGCTGCCCAACCCGGCCCTCATCGGCAACGCCGGCAGCTTCTTCAAGAATCCGGTGATCGATGCCGACGAAGCCGAAGCGCTCAAGCGCGCGCATCCGGCGCTGCCGGCCTGGCCGGCCGGCGACGGCCGGACCAAGCTGGCCGCCGCCTGGCTGATCGAACAATGCGGCTTCAAGGGCCTGCGCGAAGGTGACGCCGGCGTCTCGGACGAGCACGCCCTGGTGCTGGTCAACCATGGCCACGCCAGCGGCGCCGAGCTGCTCGCGCTGGCGCAGCGGATCGTCGACACCGTCGCTCAGCGCTTCGGCGTCGTGCTCGAACCCGAGCCGCGCATCGTCGGCGCGTCCTGAACCGCCTCCTCGGCCGCCTTGCGCGGCCGCCGCAGCGGTGTCGGCAGGCTGGCGGCATCGCGCGCCAGCAGCGGATCGAGCAAGGTCCTGCGCAGGTCCTGGGCCACGGCCGCATCGCCGCCGTCGCGCTGCAGCGGATAGAGCCGGGCCGCCAGGAACAGCACGTCCGGATCGGCATCCCCACGCGCCACGCGGTTCTCGGCCAGTAGCGCGCCGAGCAGGTCGCGCGCCGCGGCGTCGTCGCCGCGCCGGTGGTCGATTTCGGCCAGCAGCACCGCGCTGCGCACGGTATCCGGATGGCCGGGGCCGATCAGCCGGCGCCGCGCGGCATAGACGCCTTCGGCGCAGGGGCGCGCCTGGTCGAGCCGGCCCTGGTTCTTGTAGATCGCGCAGAGCACGTCCTCGGACTTGAGCGTGTCCGGATGCTCGGCCCCGAGCGTGCGCCGGCGTGCATCGAGCACCTGCCGCTGCAGCGGCAGCGCCTCGGCCTGCCGGCCGCTGCGGTCGAACAGCGCCGCCAGGTTCTGCATCGAGCGCAGGGTCTGGAAGTGCTCGGGGCCCAGGACGCGCCGGCGCGCGTCGATGACCTGCTCGAGCAATGGCTGGGCCTCCTCGAGCCGGCCCATGTCGATCAGCGACGAGGCGATGTTGCTCAAATCGTTGAGCGTGGCCGGATGCTCCGCACCGGCCGTGCGCCGGCGGATCGCATGGGATTCGCGCTGCAGCGCCAGCGCGCCCTCGAAATCGCCGCTGATCGCGCGTGCGGCCGACAGGTTGGTCATGACGCCGAGCGTCCCCTCGCCCTCCGGGTTGGCGCGCCGGCGTTCGGCGTAGACCTGCTCGAACGCGACCTTGGCCGCGGCCACGTCGCCCAGCCGCGCCAGCGTGATGCCGAGGTTGTTGCGCAGCGTCAGCACCATGTCGTCGTCGTCCGCGACCGAGAGCCGCGCCTCGTCCAGCAGCGCCTGCTGCAAGGCGCGCGCCGCGGCCAGCTCGCCGCGATCGGAATGGACCTGCGCCAGCTCCACGCCGACCTGCCGGCGCTCGAGGCTCGCCGCCGGCGTGCCGCGCGTGCGCTCCCAGGTGGCCTGCAGCAGCGCCAGGGCCTCGTCCTGGCGCCCCTGGCGGTTCAGCGCCCGGCCCAGCTCGGCCGCCGAGGCCCAGGTCCGGCGGTCGTCCTCGCCGAACTGCGCACGGCGCAGCTCCCAGGCGCTGCGCGCAGCCGCCTCGGACTGCGGAAACAGGCCGATCGCTTCGTAGACCTCGGCGACCGCGCTGTCGAGATCGGCCGCCAGCGCCGGCTGGCCGGCGAAGTCACGGGCGATCGCCGTGCGCGCCCGCGCCAGCAGCTGGCGGTCGAGCACGGCACGGGCGACATCGGCGCCGTTGAGCGCCGCGGCGACGCGCTCGAACGCCGGCACCAGTGCCGGATCGCCGGCCTGGTCGATCTGCACGTGCTGGCGTTCGAGCATGTCCTTGCCCATCGCCTCGACGTCGATGCCGGCCAGCATCGACTGCTGGAACGCGGCGACCTGCTCCAGTTCCAGGCGCCTGGCCTCGGCCACCGCACGTTGCGCCCGAGCCTGCATCAGCCCGTAGACCGAGAACACCAGGCCGAGCACGATCGCGACGGAGGCCGCGGCCGTGGCGGCGAACGCCACCCGGTGGCGACGCAGGAACTTGCCGGCCACGTAGCCGCGCCGGTCGCCGACCGCGACCAGCGGGCGCTGCGCCAGATAGCGGCGCAGCTCCTGCGCCAGCTCGCCGGCCGAGGCGTAGCGTTCGGCCGGATCGTGCCGCACCGCCTTGACCACGACGAAGTCCAGCTCGTTGCGCAGGACGCTGCGCAGGCGGGCCGGACGCAGCCCGCGCGCGCGCGCCACCTCGGCTAGGCGCTCGGTGCCGGACTGCTCGAGCACCTGCGAAGGCGCGCGCAACGTCGTCCGCTCCGACCCGTCGGGGGCCACCACGCGGTCGCGGCTGTCGGCGGACGGACGGCCGCCGGTCAGGAGCTCGAACAGGATGATGCCGAGCGAGTAGACGTCGCTGCGTGCATCGACCAGGAACTGCGTGAAGCCGGACTGCTCCGGGCTCATGTAGGTCGGCGTGCCGGCGATCTCGCCGCCGGTGCTGCCGTCGGCGAACAGCCGCGTCGCGGCGGTGGCGATGCCGAAATCGATGATCTTCGGCAGGGCGCCGCCGTCGACCTCGGCCACCAGGATGTTGTCGGGTTTCAGGTCGCGGTGGACGATGCCCTTGGAATGGGCGTGCTGCACGCCGTCGCAGACCTGCGCGAACAGGGCGATGCGCGCGTCCAGCGAAAGGCCGCGCGTCTCGCAGTAGCGCGCGATCGGCAATCCCTCGATGTACTCCATCGCGAAGTACGGCGCACCGGCATCGGTGGTGCCGGCGTCGAAGATCTGCGCGATCGCCGGATGCTGCATCTGCGCGAGCATCTGCCGCTCGACCTCGAAATAGGCGCGCTGAAGTGTGTCCAGCTGGGTGCCGCGCAGCAGCTTGAGCGCCACCGACCGGCGCACCGGCTCGACCTGCAGCGCCCGGTAGACCGTACCCATTCCGCCACGCCCCAACGGCGCCTCGATGCGGTAGTGCCCCACGCGTGTGCCGGCGTCGAGAAAGCCCGAGGCATCACCGTCCGGATGCGCGCCGGGCAGCCCGACGGTCTCGATGTCGCTCTCGCCGAATGGACCTTGCACGGTGTTTCCCCTGCCGAGGTGCCCATCGTACACAATGCGGCGGCGCGAGCCGCCCTGCCGCCCGCGCGGCCATGCGCCGGGCCATCCGGCAAAGCGCGGGAACGGTCACGGTTGCGCTGCAACACTCGGGTATGCTGCCGAGCGTCGCCATACCCCGCCGCCGCGAGGAAACCTCCGATGGAACCCGCCAGCGTTGGCCTGCCCGCCTCCGCCTTCCGCCGCCGGCTGCTGACCGGCCTGGCGGCCGCCGTCGGCACCGAGCCCGTCCCGGCGATGCGCCGTCCCGGCAAGGCGCCGCTGGCCGTCGCCGACCCGGCACCCGGCGAGACGCCGGCCACGTTCGCGACGGCGCCGGACCGCGTGGGCTGGCTGCAGAAGGCGACCTACGGTTTCAGCACGCCGGAGGACTACGACCTGCTGCAGCTGCCGGGCGCGACCGCCGACGAGAAATGGACCCACTGGGTCGAGCGCCAGCTGGCCCCGGCGTCGATCGCCGATGCGGACTGCGACGGCCGCCTCGTCGGCGCCGGCTTCACCACGCTCAGCAAGACGCTGCAGCAGCTGTGGGCGCAGCACTACGGCGACACCACCAACTACTACAACCGGATGCTGCCGGCCGCCGAGACCGAATGCGCGACGATGATCCGCGCGGTCTACAGCAAGCGGCAGCTGTTCGAGCGCATGGTCAACTTCTGGCACGACCACTTCAGCGTGTTCGGCTGGGAGTACGACATCGGGCCGATCTTCGCCCACTACGACCGTGAAGTGATCCGGCCCAACGTGTTCGGCAACTTCCGCGCCTTGCTCGAGCAGGTCGCCACGTCCACGGCGATGCAGTTCTACCTGGACAACTACGCCAGTCGCGGCGCCGACTTCAACGAGAACTACGCTCGCGAGCTGATCGAGCTGCACACACTGGGCGTGGCCAACTACTTCGGCCCCGGCGACCCGTTCGCGGTCGAATGCCTCGATTCGCTGATCCACTGCCCCGCGTCGATGCCGGCCGGCTACGTCGACAACGACGTCTACGAGGCCGCCGGCGCGCTGACCGGCTGGACGATCAGGAACGGCCACTGGCAGTACCCGGCCGACAACGACGGCACCTTCGTCTACCGCTCCGACTGGCACGACCGCCGCAACAAGATCTTCCTCGGCGAGTACCTGCCGGCCAACCAGCCGGCGATGCAGGACGGCCGCATGGTGTTCGACCGGCTGGTCGCGCACCCGGGCACCGCCCGCTTCATCGCCGGCAAGCTGTGCCGCCGCTTCGTCGGCGACACGCCGTCGCAGGCGCTGATCGACGCCGTCGCCGTGCAGTTCAACACCCACATCAACGCACCCGACCAGATCGCACGGATGCTGCGCACGATCCTGCTCAGCGCCGAGTTCAAGACCACCTGGGGCACCGGCATGCGCCGGCCGTTCGAGATGACGATGAGCGCGCTGCGCGGCCTGGGCGCCAATTTCGCGCCGCGGCCCGACAACACCAGCACATGGACGATGACCGAACGGCTGGTCTCGCACCTGCAGCAGACCGGTCACCGGTCGTTCTACTGGGGCCCGCCCAACGGCTATCCGGACCGGCAGAGCGCCTGGGCCAGCACCGGCTCACTGGCGATGACGCTCAAGCTGCTGGCCTGGGTGCCGGAAATGCGCGTCAACAACGACGGCAGCTCCGCGTTCCTCGCCGACATCGTCGCGCAGACCCGGGTCGCGATCCCGAATGCCGGCGCGCGCACCGCCACCGCGATCATGACCTACTGGTCGACGCGGCTGCTGGGCTACCAGCCCGAACCGACGCTCTCGGTGGCGACCGCCTTCCTGCGGCAGAACGCCGGCGCGGGCGATCCGGTCAACATCGACGAGGACGTCTGGAACACCGGCAATCTCGCGCGCCACTACACGCAGCAGCGCCTGCGGACCGCCGTCGGCATGCTGCTGATGAGCCCCGACTACTTTCGCCGGTGACCGCCATGACCTCGCTCGACCGTCGCGACTTCCTCAAGCTCTGCGGTGCCGGCGCGCTGACGGCCGGCGTGGTGCCCGGTGCGCGCCTGGCCTTCGCGGCACCGGAAGCGAACGCCTACGACACGCTGGTGATCGTGTTCCTGCGCGGCGGCTGCGACGGGCTCAGCCTGGTGCCGCCGACCGGTGGCAACGACCGCGCCCACTACGAGATCGCGCGCCCGGACCTGGCCATCCCGGCCAGCGGCACCGGTGCCGCCCTGCCGCTGGCCAACTCCGGCAGCGGCTGGGGCCTGCACCCGCGCGCCGCCGCCCTGCACGCGCTGTACCAGGCCAACAAGCTGGCCGTGGTGCTCGGCGCCGGCATGCCCGCGCCGGTCACGCGCAGCCATTTCGATGCGCAGCAGACGATGGAGTACGGCACCCCGGGCAGCACCGGCTCAGGCACCGGCTGGCTGACCCGCCACCTGACCAGCGCCGGCCTGCCGGCCAACATTACGATCCCCGCGCTGTCGGCGGGCAGCATCACCGCATCGAGCCTGCTGGCCTCCACCGAGGCGATCACGATGGGCAACGGCAACGACTTCCGCGTCGACAGCTCGGCCTGGAGCTGGAACGCGCGCGACCACTACCGTGACGACAACGGCAACATCACCGCGCCGGCCAGCTTCCGCGGCCTGGTGGAATGCCTGCCGGACCTGTGGGCCGGCAACTCGGCGCTGGAGGCGGCCGGACGCCAGACCCTCGACGCGCTGTCGATCATCCGGCCGATGAACTTCGGCGACTACGCGCCCGGCAACGGCGCCAGCTACCCCAACGACGGCTTCGGCAACCAGCTGAAGATGATCGCGCAGATCCTCAAGGCCGACCTCGGCCTGCGCGTGGCGGCGATCGACGTCGGCGGCTGGGACACCCACAACGGCCAGGGCGTGCCGACCTCCGGCTACGACCCGTTCGGCAACACCGTCGAGTCGCTGGCACGCGGCCTGGCCGCGTTCTACACCGACCTCGACGGCGCGGGCGCGGCCGGCTACACCAGCCGCACCAGCATCGTGGTGATGAGCGAGTTCGGCCGCCGCATGCGGCAGAACGGCAGCGACGGTACCGACCACGGCTACGGCAACATGATGATGGCGCTCGGCGGCTCGGTGAACGGCGGCCGCGTCTACGGCCTGGACGTCTTCGCCGGCCTGGCCGACCAGGCGCTGTTCGAGGGCGAGGACGTCATGGTGACCACCGACTTCCGCCGGGTGCTGTCCGAGGCGCTGATCCGCCGCCTCGGCAATCCGCGCCTGGGCCGCATCTTTCCGGGCTACGGCGGCTACTCGCCGATCGGCGTCTTCCAGGGCACCGACCTGCCGCCGGACTATTCCGGCGGCCAGGACGCGATCTTCCGCAGCGGCTTCGAGCCGGCCTGACCGGCGCCGCTGCGACACTGCGGCGGTTTGACCGTCCCGGAGCGCACTGGGATAATCGTGCGGTTTCGCCGAGAGACAAGGTCACCAGACGCCACCTGTCGGCAGCCGTCGTGGATATCCAACCCGTTTCCGGAGTGCCCGTATGAGTTTTCGGCGAATCCTGTCCCTTGCGCTGCTGGTCGGTACCGGCGCCGTGCACGCCGCGGGCGACGCCCCCAAGCCGGTCCTCGGCGACGCCAAGGCCGGTGAGGCCAAGGCCGCGGCCTGCGGCGCCTGCCACGGCATGGACGGCAACGCCGCCGACAAGATGTATCCGAAGCTGGCCGGCCAGAACGAAGCCTACGTCGCGCACCAGCTCGAGCTCTTCAAGAGCGGCAAGCGCAACAACCCGATCATGATGCCGTTCGCCGCCACGCTGTCGACCCAGGACATGCACGACCTCGGCGCGTTCTTCGCGACCAAGGCCTCGCTGCCCGGCGTGGCCGACGACAAGCTGCTGGCGCGCGGCAGCCAGCTCTACCGCGGCGGCGACGCCAAGACCGGCGTGCCGGCCTGCATGGCCTGCCACGGGCCGGGCGGTCGCGGCATGGCCGGCACCGGCTACCCGCAGCTCGGCGGCCAGTGGGCCGACTACGTGACCACGCGCCTGAAGGGCTGGAAGGACGGCAGCGGCGCGATCGACGACCCGCACGCCGCCGTGATGCAGGCGATCGCCGAGCGCCTGTCCGAGGAGGACATCGCCGCGGTATCGTCGTACGTCGAGGGCCTGCATACCGCGGGCGCCAAGACCCAGACGGCCGCCAAGTAGGCCGCCGCGCGGAACCTTCGGCGCGAAACAGGCTCCCAGGGTCGAGCCGATCCACCGGTCCCGGCCGCCATCGCTCAACGTGCCCCACACGGAGTCTCCATGCTCAAGCATCTCGTTTTCCTGCTGACCGGCCTCGTCGCGGCCTCCGCCTCGGCCCAGACCGCCGCCCCCGGCCAGCAGTGGCAGGCCGGCAAGCACTATTTCCTGATCGAGCCGCCGCAGGCCGCCGCCGGCGACAAGATCGACGTCGTCGAGGTGTTCTCCTACGGCTGCCCGGCCTGCAACTCCTTCGCGCCGCTGGCCGACAAGCTCAAGGCGGCCCTGCCCGCCAATGCCGCGATGCGCTACGTGCCGGCCTCGTTCAACACCGCCGAGTCCTGGCCGCTGTTCCAGCGCGCGTTCTTCACCGCGCAGGCGCTCGGCATCATCGACAAGTCGCACAACGCCACCTTCACCGCCGTCTGGAGCAACGGGCCGCTGTCGATCCGCGACGCCGCCAGCGGCCGCATGATCAAGCCGACGATCGAGGACGCCGCCAAGTTCTACGCGCAGTACGGCGTCAGCCCCGAAGACTTCGTCGCCACCGCGAACTCGTTCGCGATCAACACCAACATGAAACGCGCCGACGCCTGGATCAAGGCGACCGGCGTCGATTCGACGCCGACCATCGTCGTCAACGGCAAGTACCGCATCACCGGCCTGTCCGCCGGCAGTTGGGAAAACGTCATTCCGCTGGTGCAGTTCCTGGTGCAGAAAGAGACCACCGGCGGCTGACACCGCACTGCGGTTGACGCCACCTGCCCGCCCCCACGAGGATTCCAAGCATGCTGCGTTCGATCACCCTGCTGCTGGCCGGCCTGCTCGCCGTGACCGCCTGCCACGCCGACGACAAGGCCGCCGCGCCGACCGCGACCTGGGTCGAAGGCAAGAACTACTTCCCGATCGACCCGCCGCAACCGACCAGCAGCGGCGACAAGATCGAGGTCGTCGAGGTCTTCAGCTACGCCTGCGTGCATTGCGCGCACTTCGAGCCGTACGCCCAGCAGCTCAAGAAGGAACTGCCCTCGTACGCGGCGTTCTCGGCGATGCCGGCGATCTTCAACCCGTCCTGGGAGCCGTTCGCGCGGGCGTTCTACACGGTCCAGTCGCTGGGCGCGCTCGACAAGACGCACCAGGCGCTGTTCGACGCCCTGCACCGCGACCGTGAGCCGATCCGCGACATCAACGACCTGGCGCAGTTCTATGCCCGCCACGGCGTGGACGCGAACAAGTTCCTGTCGGCGGCGACCTCGTTCGAGGTCGAGTCGAAGCTGGCCCGTTCGCGGCAGGTGGTGCCGCAATACGGCATCGACGGCACGCCGTCGGTGATCGTCAACGGCAAGTACCGGATCACCGGCCAGTCGGCGGGCGGCTTCGCCCAGGTGGTCGAGCTGACCCGTTGGCTGGTCGAGCGCGAACACGCCGCCAAGGCCAAGCGCTGACGGTGGTGCGCGGTGCCGGCCGGCCCGGGGAAACCTGACCGGTACCGCTTGCGCCCGCCGGCGCCGACCCCTACGTTGGTTCCGTGAACAGCCCTCCGGCCCCGGCCGCCCCGCCACCTCCGGCCCAGCTGCGGCTGCTGAGCTGCAACATCCTCGCCGGCGGCAGCATGCGCCGCTACCGCGACTACGTGACGCGCGGCCTGCATCATGTGCTGCCGGCCGCCGGCAAGCGCGCCAACCTCGACGGCCTGGCGCGCGTCTGCGCCGATTTCGACGTGGTCGCCCTGCAGGAAGCCGATGCCGGCAGCCTGCGGTCGGGCTTCCTCAACCAGACGCAGTACCTCGCCGAGGCGGCCGGCTTCCCGTTCTGGAGCCACCAGCCGAACCGCCGTGTCTCGCGCATCGCCTCCTCGAGCAACGGCCTGCTGGCGCGCCGCCAGCCCGACGAGGTGCTCGCCTACCCGCTGCCCGGGCGCATTCCGGGCCGCGGCGCGCTGTGGGTCCGGTTCGGCCGCGGCGACCGCGAGCTGGTCGTCGTGATCGCCCACTTGTCGCTGGGACAGCAGGCACGGATGCGCCAGCTCGATTTCCTGGCCGAGCTGATCAGCAGCCATCCGCACACCGTGCTGATGGGCGACCTCAACACCACCGCGCAGAGCCCGGAGCTGCGCCGCTTCTGCGAACGCACGACGCTCGCGGTGCCGGGCGACCCGCCGCTGACGTTCCCGAGCTGGCGGCCGAACCGCGCGATCGACCACATCCTGGTCTCGCACGGCCTGGTCGTGGACGACCTCTGGGCGGTACCGCACCCGGTGTCCGACCACCTGCCGATCGCCGCGACGATCCGCCTGCCCGAGCCGCTGAGCGACCTGGCGGCACCGCCGGTCGACGACACCCGGCTCGCCGCTTCCTGAATGCGCGCGGCCGGCGCCGCGGCCTCCCGCAGCGCGGAAACCCACGCCCCGCCGCGTTACACTGGCCGCCACGCCACCTGCGACGATGATGCGAAACCACTCTGTTCTTCACCGCGGCCTGGCCGGCCTCCTGCTGATGCTCGGCGTCACCGGCACCGGCGCGGCACCGGTCGATCGCTCGGTTCAGCGGGCGCAGTTCCCGGCCGTGCTGACACTGGCCGAGCGGGGCCCCGGCGACAGCTGGAAGCGCCTGGCGGCCGGGCTGGAAGACTATCCCCTGTTCCCGTACCTGGAGTACGCCGCCCTGCGGCGAGGCCAGGGCAAGCTGCAGGCCGGCGACGTCGATGCCTTCCTGCAGCGCTTCCCGGACACCCTGCCGGCCCGCGACCTGCGCAACGCCTACCTGCGCCAGCTCGCCTCGGCCGGTGACTGGGCCGGCTTCCGTGGCCATTGGCAGGACACGCCCGACCGCGACCTGCGCTGCGCCTGGCAACGCGCGCGCGTGGCCGCCGGCGAGAAGCCGGTCTATGCCGACCAGATCGCGCCGCTCTGGCTGCAGCCGCGCGCGACGCCCGCCGTGTGCGATCCGCTGTTCGAATGGGCGCGCGGCAACGGCGTGATCGACGATGCCGCGGTGTGGGAGCGCCTGCTCGCCGCCGCCGAGGCCGGCAATCCCGAAACCGCCGCCGCCATCGCCGCCTACCTGTCGCCGGCACAGCGCAGCGAGGGGCAGCGGATCGCCGCCGCCGTGCGCGATCCGGCCACGGTACTGGCCAAAGCCAGCACCTGGCCGGACCAGCCGCGCAACCGCGATGCGGTGGCCTATGGCCTGGCGCGCTATGCACGGCGCAACAGCGCCGCCGCCGAGGCGCTGTGGGCCGGCCTCGCCAAACGGTTCACCTGGGACGCCGCGCAGAAGAACCGCATTCTCAACGCACTGGCCGTGTTCCGCTCGACCAGCTACTCGCCCGATGCACTGGCCCGCCTGAAGGCGCTGCCGGCGGACGCCGGTGACGACGCCTCGCGCGAATGGCACGTCCGCGTCGCACTGGCCGGCGGCGACTGGAACGAAACCCTGGCCGCGCTGGAGCGCCTGTCCGACGCGCAGAAGACCGATGCGCGCTGGCGCTACCTGCGGGCGCGGACCCTGGTCAAGCTCGACCGCAAGACCGAAGCGCAGCCGCTGTTCACCGACCTCGCCGCCGAGGCGAACTTCCACGGTTTCCTGGCGGCCGACTGGATCGGCGCTCCGTATGCGATCTGCCCGCTCTCCCTGCAGGCGACGCTGGCCGAGGAGCAGGCGGTCGCCGAACAGCCGGACCTGGCGCGCGCGTTCGAGTTCCACGCGCTCGGCAAGCTGAGCGAGGCCCGCCGCGAATGGGATTTCGCACTGGCCCGGCTCGATGCCGCCCAGCGCCCGCTGGCGGCCGACCGCGCCTATCGCGAAGGGTGGTACGACCGCGCGGTCTTCGCGCTCTCCGCCGATCCGCAGACCGTGCGCCTGTACGAGCAGCGCTTCCCGCTGGCACAGCAGCAACGCGTGCTGCGCGAAGCGCGTGGCGCGGCGCTGGAGCCGGCCTGGGCCTACGCGATCATCCGCGCCGAAAGCGCCTGGGTGGCCGATGCGCGATCGCACGCCGACGCCTACGGGCTGATGCAGCTGCTGCCGGCCGTCGCCAAACAGGTCGCGCAGGCCAACAAGCTGCCGTACGGCGGCGCCGGCGACCTGTTCGATCCCGGCCTCAACATCCAGCTCGGTACCCGTTTCCTGGCCCAGATGGCGCGCCAGTACGCAGGCAGCCCGTGGCTGGCCAGCGCCGCCTACAACGCCGGCGGTGCGCCGGTGGGACGCTGGATCGACGCGCGCGGCACCCTCGAACCGGATTTCTTCATCGAGACGATCCCGTACAAGGAGACGCGCGAGTACGTCGCCCGCGTGATGGCCTTCAGCGTGATCTACGACTGGCGGCTCAACGGCGCGGTGATTCCGCTCAGCGCGCGGCTGCCGCGGATCGGCAGTCCGTACCAGCCGCCGGGCGAGGACAGCGCACGCAAGCAGGTGATGTGCCCGGCGACCGCCGCGACGCCGGCCGCGCCGGTGGCGGCGAACTGAAGTACCGGGGCGCAGCCGTGCAGGCCGTCGTCGATTTCATCCTCGAGCTCGACCGGCTCAAGCAGGTCACGCGCAAGATCCGCGTGCGCGGCACCGAGCGCTACGAGAACCCGGCCGAGCACAGCTGGCAGATCGCGATGCTGGCCCTGTCGCTCGCGCCCTGTGCGGCCGAGCCGGTCGATGCCGACCGCGTCGTGCGCATGCTGCTGGTCCACGACATCGGCGAGATCGACGCCGGCGATGCGTTCTTCTTCGCCGAGGGCGACGCGCAGGCGCGCAAGGCCGCCGAACGCGCGGCAGCGGCGCGGATCTTCGGCCTGCTGCCAGCCCCGCAGGCCGCCTCGCTGCTGGCGCTGTGGGACGAGTTCGAGACCGGTGCCAGCGCCGAGGCCCGCTTCGCCCATGCCGCCGACCGGGCGATGCCGGTCCTGCTCAACCTCGCCAACGCGGGCCAGAGCTGGCGCGACAACGGCGTCAGCCACGCGCAGGTGGTCGGCCGGCTCGCCGGGTCGATTCGCGCCGGCTGCCCGGCGCTGTGGGACTACCTGGAAGGCCGGCTCGACGAGGCGCGCCGCAACGGCTGGTTCGGCGCCTGACGCCCCGGCGCTACGGCTCGAAGCCGCTGGCGAAGATCGCGTCCGGTGGCGGCATGCGGAACGCGGCCACGATCGGATGGACCAGGTCGCCGGTGCGGTGGTTGTCGCGCTCCTCGGCTACGCCGGTCGGCACGCCGAGGTAGCTCACGTCGGGGTTGGAGAAGTAGGCGCGGCGCGGGCAGCCGGCAGTGCAGACCGACGAATAGGACATCACCGTGCGGTAGCTGCCGTCCACGACATGGCCGAACGACCACGGGAACGAGGCCGAGGCCGGCGAGGTGCCGTTGGCCGGATCGTGCTCCATGCCCATGTTGTGGCCGTGCTCGTGCGCGTAGCTGAGGTTGCCGACGGCACAGGTGCGCGCGGTGACCTGGAAGGCCGAATCCGCGAAGCCCGGCCCCGGCGAGCGCATGACGTAGCCCACGCCGCAGGCCCCGGCGCCGTTCTCCACCAGCAGCGAGACCAGGTCGGCGCCGACCGCGTCACGCCGCGCGCTCACGTCCGGGTCGCCACTCAGCCAGGTGAGGTCGGCGCCGATCGAGCCGCTGTCGCTACGGGCGACCGGCATCACCGCGACCAGGCGGAAGCGCACCGTCATCGCGCTGTTGACGAAGGCGGTGTTGGACGCGTCCACCGCCGCCTGCGCATGCGCCTCGACGGCCGCCACGCTGCCGAGCGCCGCGAGCACCGGCGGCGTGTAGGCGATCATCACGTCGACCGGCTCGTCCGGCAGGCCGCGTCCGGCCATCGCCGGCTCCGACGGGGACGCGACCGGGAGCACCTCGATCGCGCCGCCGCACGGCGCGAACGCGGTGCCGTCCAGCTCGGCCAGCACGCTGTCGCCATCGGGCTGCGCGATCAGCTCGTAGTTGCCCTCGGCCGTGCTCAGCAGGCCCGCCAGCGCGCCCGCGTGGAAGGTCAGCTGGACGAAATGGCCGGGCGAATCGTCGACGCGCCCCACCCACAGCCAGCCGCTGGCGCGGGTCTCGAACCGCGTCCGCTCGGCACGCAGCGAGCGCCCGAACAGGTCGATCCGCACCGCATCGGCCGGCATCGTCCCGGCGGCCGATTCCGGCAGCGCGATCCGCTGCGCCCGGCGCGCGGCCGGCTGCAGCTTCGCGATGTCGACGCCGCCGTCCCGCCGCGCGAGATGCCAGTCCTGCGCCGCGGCCGACATCGGAAACGAAAGAACCACCAGCCAGGCTGCCAGACGATGCATCGTGCTTCCCCTCGATCGCTGCGGACGCGGCCGCCGCCGGGACACCGGCAGCGACCGGGCGTCCACGCAGGCTCAATCGACGGGAGGTTCGTCCAGGCGCAGGGTCAGGCACTTGGCCGACCCGCCCGCCTTGATGAACTCGTCCAGCGGCGTCTGGATCGTAGCAAAACCCGCCGCGGCCAGTGCCTCGCACAGCCGGTCGCCGGCCCGATTGACGATCACGCGGCGGCCGAGAGTGATCGCGTTGCAGGCGAATGCCTGCGCATCGGCCTCCTCGACGGCAAGGCGGCGATCGGCCGGGACGCGCGCCTCGATCGCCGCCCGCGAGCCGGCATCGAAGGCCGCCGGGTAGTAGAGCAGCCAGCCGCCGGCCAGCGGGCACAGGCAGGTGTCGAGGTGGTAGTAGCGCGGGTCGACCAGGCGCAGCGGAACGGTCTCGACGCCGATCAGCGCCTGCACCGCCTCGGCGGCCGCCGGGTCGGTGCGGTGGCCATGGCCGAACCAGAGCCGATCGCAGGCGCGATCGAACAGGGCATCGCCGGCGCCCTCGAACGCGAGGCCGTCCGGCAGCGGCCACACGTCGAACCCCTGGGCGGCGAACCAGGCGATGAAGCGGGCTTCCTCGCCGCGCCGCTCCGCATGCCTGAAGCGGCTCGGTACGAAACGGTCGCGATGGACCAGGCCGGCGTTGGCGGTGAACGGCATGTCCGGCAGGCCCGCCACCGGCTCGATCGTTTCCAGCGAAGCATGCGGCGCCAGCAACTCGCACAGCGCATCCCACTGCGCGCGGGCACGTGACGGGCGTGCCTGGCCCAGGTTGCCGGCCATCCACGGATTGATGACGTAGCCGACCTCGAAATACGTCGGCGGGCACAGCAGCAGGCGAGCGGTGGGCGGCATCGGGATTCCTTCGGAAAAACGGGAGGGAAGCCGCGTCGGCGCCAGCATACCCCGGCACGCTGCCGCCGCCGGCGCAGGCACGGGCGTCCGGCGGCCCGCCGCAAGACGCCGGCCGAGCGCGCGAGGCCCGGATCAACGATAATCGAGCGTCCATGTCAGGCGTTTTGCAATGAAACCACTGACGATCCTCATCCTCGGCGGCACCGGCTTCGTGGGGTCCCGCCTGGTCCCGCGCCTGCATGCCGACGGGCACTGCATCACGATCCTGTCGCGCAACCGCGAGCGCCACCGCGACCTCGGCGTGCTGCCGCGCGTGCGGATCGAGAACGCCGACGTCCACGACCGCGCGGTGCTCGCACGCTGGCTGCGCGGCACCGATGCCGCCATCAACCTGGTCGGCATCCTCAACGAGCGCGGCAACGACGGCCGCGGCTTCCAGCAGGTGCACGTCACGCTGACCGAAGGCCTGCTAGAGGCCTGCCGGACGGCCGGCGTGCGGCGCCTGCTGCAGATGAGCGCGTTGCGCGCAGGCGAAGGCGACAGCCACTACCTGCGCACGCGCGGCGAGGCCGAGCGGCGCGTGCGCGAAAGCACGATCGACGCGACGATCTTCCGCCCCTCGGTGATCTTCGGCCCCGGCGACGGCCTGTTCTTCCGCTTCGTCGATCTGCTGCGGCTGACGCCGGTGCTGCCGCTGGCGCGCCCGCAGGCGCGGCTGACGCCGGTCTACATCGGCGACGTCGCGGAGGCGTTCGCGCGCGCGCTGGCCGACCGCGCCACGATCGGCCGGACCTACGAGCTGTTCGGACCGCGCAGCCTCAGCCTGATCGAACTGGTGCGCTGGACCGCCCGGCTGGCCGGCCGCCGGCGCTGGATCGTGCCGCTGCCCGATGCGCTCGGCCGCTGGCAGGCCCGCCTCGGCGAATGGCTGCCCGGCAAGCCGATCTCGCGCGACAACTTCCGTACCCTGCTGCTCGATTCGGTCGGCAGCGCCGACGGCCTGGCGGCGCTCGGCATCCGCGCGATGCCGATGGAGGCGGTGATGCCGGGCCTGCTCGGCGGAACGTCGCGACGCGCCTAGCCGGCCGGCGCGGCGTCCTCGGCGGCAGCCGGGAGGTCGAGCTGGTACGGCGGCGCGAACCAGAACGGGATGCGGTACTCGACCGGTTCGTCCAGTTCGTCGTCGCCGGCCTCCGACCCGTGCGGATTCCAGGTCACCACCAGTTCGTGCCGGCCCGGCGCGAGGCCGGCCAGCGGCAGGTAGGCCTGCAGCCCGCGGATGCCCAGCTGGCGGCGCTCGGTCGTGATGAACTCGGTCATCGCGACCGGCCGCTGGTCGAGCTGCACCTGCCACAGCGCGGCGAGGCAGCCGGGGGCACCCTTGCTGTCCGGCGACGGCGCGCAGCCGGCGGCGCGCATCACCGGATTGTCGCGCCGCGGCAGGTACGGCAGGAACACGCGCAGCTGCGAATCGGCGACCATGTCCGACGGGATCAGCGGCAGGCGCAGCAGGCGGTCGTGCTCGCCGCGCAGGTTCTCGTAGAAGGCGCTGCGCAGGCCGACCTGCTTGGCCTCCAGGTAGGTATAGCTGCCGAACGGCGCGAACTGGCGCGCCAGCGTGATCGGAACGACGCTCGCCAGCGAGGTGATGAACACCATCACCGTGAAGCCGAGGAAGAACGCGCGCCGCGACAGGTTGCTCTGCAGCGACAGCTGCACCGGCAGGATCAGCCGCTGCGGCGAGAACATCCCGAGCAGGCGCAGCAGGCGTTCGACGATCGCCTGGCGCAGCGCCCCGGGCGCCGGCGGCCGGTCGCGCTGCCAGCGTGCGGGCAACAGGTCGAACAGGCCGATCAGCAGGCTGGTCCCCATCAGCAGGCCCATGTAGACGTAGAAGACGATCATGCCGGTCCGCTCGGGCAGCCCCAGCCCCTCGACCACGGCGACCGTCACCGCGAACAGGATCGCCAGGCTGGCCGCCACCCACAGGACCGAGAGCACGACCAGGCTGACCAGGGCGAAGACCACGGACGCGAAGCGGTCGGCCGCGTCGATCGCGGTATCGAGGTCGACCACGATGCGCTGGTAGTACCCGCGCGTGATCGGCCCGCTGTTGCGCAGGCTGGTCCAGCGGATGCCGCCCGGAAACGTCGCCTTGAGGCCGATCAGGCCCACCCAGTAGCCGCGCACCGCCAGATGCAGCAGGAAGGCGGTGGCCATCGCGTAACAGAGCCCCGAGGCGAACTGGTAGCCGACGGTCAGCAGGACGTGGCGCATGCCCTCGTAGTGCAGCTCGGCTTCGCTCCAGCGCTCGAACAGCCAGCCCGGCAGCGAGATCAGGCTCAGCAGGCTGATGCCGGAGATCAGCAGCTCCAGCTCGTCGGTGCGCTCGCGCAGCCGCTCGAACGCGACGCGGCGCTCCGTCGCGGTGGTTTCCTGCGGCGTGTCGGTGGGCTGCGGGGCGTTGCCGTTCATCGCGGTTCCGGAAAGGAGGCCTGGCTCCGCCGGCTGGACGCGCCGGTAGCGGTCCGGGGGCGGCGGAAATCGCCGCAGTATCGCATTCCGGCCGTTCCCGGCCATCGTCCCCGATACACACGCCACCGATCGCCGGCGGCACCGTCCCTGCGAGCCCGATGCCGCGGCTCTGACTTCCGAGGGATGGCCGCACGGCCGGCGCCGGGTATCCTGCCCGCTTTCGTCCGTAGGAGACCTCACGATGCGCTGGAGTCCGTCCCTGCTCGCCGCCCTGCTCTGCCTGGCTGGCCCCTCCGCTGCGGTCACGCTGGACCAGGCGATGGCCGATCCGGACTGGATCGGTCCGCCGGTCGAGCGCCCCTACTGGAGTGTCGACGGCACGTCGGTCTACTACCAGCTCAAGCGCGAGGGCTCGGGCATCCGCGACCTGCGCCGCGTCACGCTGGCCGATGGCGCGGACGGTGTCGTCGACCCGCCGGCGATGGCGGCGACCGACGGGCCGGACCCGGTCTTCGACGCGACGCGCACGCGCGCCGCCTTCATCCGCAACGGCGACCTGTTCGTGCGCGAGACCGCCAGCGGGCGCCTGCTGCAGGCTACGCGCTCGGCCGAGCGCGAGACGGCGCCGCAGTTCTCCGCGGACGGGCGGCAGGTGCAGTTCCGCGTCGACAACGACTGGTTCGCATTCGACATCGCGACCGGCGTGGTCGCGCCGGCCGTGATCCTGAAGACCGGCAAGGACCCGGCCGCGAAGAAGCCCGACGACCTCGGCGAGCTGCAGCTGCGCCTGTTCTCCACGCTGCGCAAGGTCAAGGACGATCGCGAGGCGCGCCGGCAGCATGCCGAGGCGTTCCAGGCCGGCGACCCGACCCGCGCGCCGCTGCCGGTGTTCCTGGGCGAGGAGGCCGACATCGTCTCCAGCGCGCTCGCGCCGGATGGCCGCTGGCTGCTGGTCGGCACGCGCGCCAAGGGCTACGAGGCCGGCCGCGTCGCCAAGATGCAGACCTGGGTCACCGAATCGGGCTACGAGGAAGGCGAAGACGAGCGCGTCCGCGTCGGCCGCAACGCGCCGGCACCGCAGACGCTGTGGCTGGTCGACCTGGCCGCGCGCAGCACGCGCAAGCTCGCCTACGGCGACCTGCCGGGCATCACCGACGACCCGCTCAAGGCGGTGCGCGAGGAGAACGCCAAGGACGCGGCCGCGGCCGCGGGCGAGGGCGACACGTCGCAGGCCGGAAAGAAGGACAAGACGAAGGCCAAGGACAAGGCCGCCGACAAGCCGGCCGAACGCGCCCTGGAACTGACCGGCTATGCCTGGTCGCGCGACGGGCGCCATGCCGCCGTGCAGCTGCGCAGCATCGACAACAAGGATCGCTGGATCGCGACGGTCGATTTCGCGGCCGGCGCGCTGGTCGCCCAGCACCGGCTGACCGATCCGGCCTGGATCAACTGGAACTTCAACGAGTTCGGCTGGGCCGACGACGCGCGCACGCTGTGGTACCTGTCCGAGGAAACCGGCTACTCGCAGCTCTACGTCAAGACGCCCGGCGGCAAGGCCAAGGCACTGACCGACGGCCGCTTCGAGGTGTCCTCGCCGCGCCTCTCGCCCGACGGCCGCTTCTACGTGCGCGCCAACGTCGAGGCGCCCTACGCCTACGACGTCTATCGCGTGGCGATCGGCGGCGGCCCGCTGGAGCGGGTCAGCCGCTACGGCGGCCTGGACGACTTCATGCTGTCGCCGGATGGCAGCCGCCTGGCAGTACTGCATTCCTCCGCCTACGTGCCGCAGCAGCTGGCGGTCCTGGCCGCCGACGGCAGCGGCGCCCCGCGCGAACTGACCGATACGCGCAAGCCCGACTACCGCGCGCTGCGCTTCGCGCCGGTCGAGATCGTCGGCGTGCCCTCGTCCAAGAGCGGGCGGCCGATCTGGTCCAAGCTCTACAAGCCGGCCGACTTCGATCCGACCAAGCGCTATCCGGCCGTGCTGTTCGTGCACGGCGCCGGCTACCTGCAGAACACGCACCAGGGCTACCCGAACTACTTCCGCGAGCAGTTGTTCCACAACCTGCTGGTCGAGCGCGGCTACGTGGTGCTCGACATGGACTACCGCGCCTCGGAGGGCTACGGCCGCGACTGGCGCACGGCGATCTACCGGCAGATGGGCCATCCGGAGCTGGAGGATCTCGTCGACGGCGCGCGCTGGCTGGCGGCCGAGCAGGCGGTCGATCCGCAGCGGGTCGGCCTCTACGGCGGCTCCTACGGCGGCTTCATGGCGCTGATGGCGATGTTCCGCGCGCCGGAGGTGTTCCACGCCGGCGCGGCGCTGCGGCCGGTCACCGACTGGACCAGCTACAACCACGGCTATACCTCCAACATCCTCAACACGCCGCAGGTCGACCCGCTGGCCTACCGCCGCTCCTCGCCGATCGAGTTCGCCGACGGGCTGCGCGGCCCGCTGCTGATCGCCCACGGCATGATCGACGACAACGTGCTGTTCCAGGATTCGGTGCGGCTCTATCAGCGCCTGATCGAGCTGCGCAAGGACGATTTCGAGCTGGCCGGCTACCCGATGGAGCGCCACGGCTTCGTGCATGCCGATGCCTGGTTCGACGAGTACAAGCGCATCCTCAAGCTGTTCGAGACGCACCTGCGGCGCTGAACCGCGATCCCGCCGGCCGCGCCTGCGGCCGGCGGACGCGACACGCCGCCGGTCCGGGGGCGTCCGAGGTCAGGAGCGAACCGGCGCCTGGAAGCACAGTCCGTAGCGGTCCGGATCGGACAGGTAGAGCTGGCGCATGCCGTACGGCGCATCGGCGGGCGGACGCAGGTCCGGCAGCCGCGCCTGCAGCGTCGCGTAGACCGCATCGACGTCCGCGCAGCCGAAATACAGGCAGGTATCGCCGTGCCATTGCTGCCGCGCCGCCGCGCGCGTCGCCGGCCGTTCGCCGGCGTCGTAGGCCGTATTGAGCATCACGTGCGCCGGCCCCAGCCGCAACCACATCCAGTGCGAGAAACGCCCTTCCGGCGCGTCGACCAGCGGCGAAGCCTCGACCACCTCGAAGCCGAGCGTGTCGCGGTAGAACGCCAGTGATTCGGGCATGTCGTAGACCTGCAGCAGGGGCGCCAGGCCGTTCACGCGGATCGTCATCGTTCGCCTCCTCGCTCGGAAAAGAACCTCGGCATCGCAGGCCGGCGCGCCGGCGTCGTCACAGCAACCGCATCAGGAACGACGGATGCCGGCGCTTGAGTCCGCCGAACCACCGGCAGGCCGGCCACAGCAGCGCCAGCACCAGGAGCCAGACCGCGAACACGCCGGCCAGGCCCACGCCGTAGCCCGGCGGCGGCTGCAGGTTGGGCCACGACCCGCTCCAGAACAGGTAATCCAGCGGCCAGCCGAGCACGGCGGCCGCCAGCAATGCCAACCCGTGGATCAGGAACAGGTGCACCGCGTAGAAGAAGAACGGGACGCGGCCGAAATCACGCAATGGCTGCAGCAGCCGCGGCACCTCGCGGATCGACCGCCACGCGACGGCGCCGGCGCACAGCGCGAGCAGGCCCAGCGTGGCCAGCGAGAACTGCAGCGAAGGCGGGTACTTGCGGATGTTGATGAAGGACATCACCGCTTTCGCGCCGGCGAACGGTTCCGCCGCGCCGCCACCGATGCCGATCGCGCGCAGCAGCACGAACGCGGCGATCATCACCCCTCCCGCGACCAGCAGCCGGGCCGCCGCCGGCCGTCCCGCGCGCAGCCACAGCGGCGCGGAGGCGAAGCCGGCGAGCATCAGGGCCGCCCACGGCAGCACGGGATAGAGCACCAGCCGCGTCCCGATACCGGCGAGCTCGACCACACCGCCACTGACGAACAGGGCGTCCAGCGCCGGTGTCGGCAGCGACCGGCCGACCAGCAGCGGCTGCAGCGGCACGAAGGCGCAGGCCAGGCCGAGCAGCCCGCGTTTCGGCAGGCCGACGCAGGCCGCCAGCAGGATGAAGGCGGCACCGAGTCCCCAGATGACGCCGAACCACATCCAGCCGGGCCTGAACGACCAGGCGAAGCCGAACACGAGCAGTTCCACGGCGATCAGCCACAGGCCGCGCACGGCCAGGAACCGCGCCAGCGCCGCCCGGGGCATGCCGGCCCGCTCCATCAGCCAGGCGCCGGCGCCGGCGATGAAGAAGAACCCCGGTGCGCACAGGTGGGTGACGCCGCGGGTGAGGAAGTAGCCCCAATCGGTGGCCGCCACGTCGGTCGGGTCGAACGTCGCCGACGTGAAGAAGATGCGGACGTGGTCGAGCGCCATCAGCGCGACGATCAGCCCGCGTACGACATCCAATGTTCCATCACGCGCCGGCCAGACCCGATCGCGCACGGCAGTGCTCATCAGCCCGTCGCGCTGATTCTGCTCACCGCTGCGGTCTCGACCGGCCATCGCTGGTCCCCGTACCACACGCGCCGAAACTAGACCCGAAGCACGCCGGCGGCAAGCGCCGAATGGGCCATGGCCGGCTTGGCGTCCCCTCAGGGGGACCGGATTGGACGCACGGAGCTGAACCACCTGTGGCCACGGCCGCAGGCTGCGCCAGGTCGGCGACGCGGCCCCCGTGCCGGACCGACCGCATCGCCATCCCGATCCGGAGGCCGTCACTGAGCTTTTCCGCCGGCCGCTTGCCAATTACCCTAATTGGGCATTTAATTGCCCGGAATGGGTAACAAAGCCTCCACGCACCCCGCTCCTGATGCCCGCAGGCCCGCGCTGCACGCCCGCATACCGGCTGCGCGCACCAGCATGGCCGACGCACTGTTCACCACCACCCAGCAGCGCGTGCTGTCACTGCTGTTCGGCCAGCCGGATCGCAGCTTCTTTACCAAGGAACTGATCGACCTGGCCGGCAGCGGCTCTGGCGCCGTGCAACGCGAACTGGCGCGCCTGCGGGATAGCGGGCTGATCGTGCAGACCATGCTTGGCAACCGGAAGCACTATCAAGCCAATGCGCAGGCGCCGATCTTTGTCGAACTGTGCAGCATCGCGGCCAAGATGCTTGGCCCCGCCGATGCCTTGCGCCAGGCCTTGGCCCCTGTCGCCGATGAGCTGCAACTGGCCCTGCTGTACGGTTCCGTCGCCAAGCGCAGCGATACCGCCCAAAGCGACTTCGACCTGCTGCTGGTCTCCGACACGCTGCGCCTGGAGCAGGTCTATGCCGTACTGGCTCCGGCGGAGAAACAGCTGGGCCGCACGATCAGCCCCACGCTGTACACGCAGACCGAGTTCCGCCAGCGGTTGGCACACCGCACTCCCTTCCTGACCAAACTGTTGGCTGGAACGACCATCGCCTTGATCGGAGACAAGGATGCCGTTGCCACCGCTGGATAATCTGGTTCGCATCGACCGGTTGAAGACCGAGCCACCGGCACAGGCCGAGTTCGATGGCCTGGTCCGGTCGGGACAGGTGCGTCTGGCCGATGCCGCCAACGCGGGGCTGAGCCTCGAAAGCCGATTCGACCTGGCTTACAACGCCGCGCATGCGCTCTCGCTGGCGGCCATGCGCTGGCATGGCTACCGATCCGAGAACCGCTACCAGGTTTTCCAGTGCCTGCCCACACGCTGAGGCTGGAGGCCGTGCAGTGGCGCGTGCTGGACCAGGCCCGCCACAAGCGCAATCTGGCCGAATACGAGGGCGACCTGGACGTGGACGAGGCGCTGGTGGAGGCGCTGGTCCGTTGCGCACGAACCGTGGCCGAGCGGGTGGCGGCGTTGGGGCCGGTGCCGACGGGCTGAGTCGTCATCGACCATGACCAGGGGCAGATGCCGGGCGATCCGATACACAGTCTGCGCAGATCGTTCCGCGAACGGATCCTCGCAGGTCGTCCGCGATACTACGCAGGCCTCAACGCCGACAGCCAGCGATGCGCTGGCTGGCCGCCAGCCCGACGATCCACACGCGCAGTTGCCGGCGCCAGATGAAAGACGCTTCCATGCACAAGAAAAAGGCCCTGCTGATAGGCATCATTGGAAGCCAATGAACCAACAGGGCCTTCTGTCCGACATCGGAGAGCCGGATCCTTTCGGGTTCAGCGCTTCATCGCGCCGAAGAACTCGTCGTTGGTCTTGGTGTTCTTCATCTTGTCGAGCATGAACTCGATCGCCGCCAGCTCGTCCATCGGATGCAGCAGCTTGCGCAGGATCCAGATCTTCTGCAGCAGGTCCGGATCGATCAGCAGCTCCTCGCGCCGGGTGCCGGAACGGTTGATGTCGATCGCCGGATAGACGCGCTTCTCGGCGATGCGCCGGTTGAGGTGCACTTCCATGTTGCCGGTGCCCTTGAACTCCTCGTAGATGACCTCGTCCATCTTCGAGCCGGTGTCGATCAGCGCGGTGGCGATGATCGTCAGCGAACCGCCCTCCTCGACATTGCGCGCGGCGCCGAAGAAGCGCTTGGGCCGCTGCAGCGCGTTGGCGTCCACGCCGCCGGTCAGCACCTTGCCGGAACTGGGCACGACGGTGTTGTAGGCGCGGGCCAGGCGCGTGATCGAATCGAGCAGGATCACCACGTCCTTCTTGTGCTCGACCAGGCGCTTGGCGCGCTCGATCACCATCTCGGCGACCTGGACGTGGCGCACGGCCGGCTCGTCGAAGGTCGAGGAGATGATCTCGGCGCGCACGCTGCGCTGCATCTCGGTGACTTCTTCCGGGCGCTCGTCGATCAGCAGCATGATCAGGTGCGCGTCCGGATGGTTGTGCACGATGGCCTGCGCGATGTTCTGCAGCATCATCGTCTTGCCGGCCTTGGGCTGGGAGACGATCAGGCCGCGCTGGCCGCGGCCGATCGGCGCGACCAGGTCCAGGATACGGCCGGTGATGTCCTCGCTCGATCCGTTGCCGCGCTCCAGATGGAACGACTTGCGCGGGAACAGCGCAGTCAGGTTCTCGAACAGGATCTTGTTCTTGGACGCTTCCGGCGGCTCGCCGTTGATCGTGTCGACCTTCAGCAGCGCGAAGTAGCGCTCGCCTTCCTTCGGCGGCCGCACGCGCCCGGTGACGTAGTCGCCGGTGCGCAGGTTGAAGCGGCGGATCTGCGAGGGCGAGACGTAGATGTCGTCCGGGCCGGCCAGGTACGAGGCCTCGAAGCCGCGCAGGAAGCCGAAGCCGTCCTGCAGGATCTCCAGCACGCCCTCGTCGTAGATGCCGCCGCCGGCGCGCGCATGCGCCTTGAGGATCAGGAAGATGATGTCCTGCTTGCGGGCGCGGGCGACGCCTTCCTGGATGCCGAGCGTCTCGGCCAGCGCGAGCAGCTCGGCCGGCTTCTTGTGCTTCAGTTCGTTCAGTGCGATCAGCGGGCCGTTGCCGCCGCCGTTGCGCTCGTCGTATTCCTCGTCGAGCATCTGCGGGTCACGGTCGCGATTGCGGTTGTGGCGGTTGCGCCGGTCGCGGCGGCCACCCTGGCGATCGCGCTGGTCGCGCTGCTGGCCCTGGCCGGACTGGCCACCGCCGGACTGCGCGCCGCCGTCGTTGTTGCCACCGTCGTTGCCGTTGTTGCCACCGTCGGACGGGGGCGGCGTGACGTCGGCCGGCGGCGGCGCCGGATCGACGACGAGCGTGGTCTGGGCAGGATCGGCATTGCGCGGCGCACGCTGACGTGGCGCGGCGGAACGCGGCTTGTCGGCGGCCTTGTCGCCACCTTCGGGGATATCGTTTTCGGACACGGGCAAACCTCGCTGGGCGCCGTAGCTGGGGGGCAAATCGGAGGGGAAGTAACGCGGGCGTGTTTCTGGGGGAGCGCGAAAGCTCCGCACGTGGCTTTACGTTAGCACCGGCCTCGCCGGCCGTCCAGCATCGCGGCGGCGCGGCGGGTCGTACGGTTCAGCCGGCCGTGACGCGGGCCTTGCGGCGGCGGCCGTGCCGGAACGCGGCGGGGCCGAAGCGGCGACGCCGGCCGGACCGGCAGACGGCGCCGCGCGGGTCGTTCAGATCGTCTTGTCGATCAGCTGCGCCAGCTGGGTCTTGCTGACCGCGCCGATCTGCGTCGCCTGGACCTTGCCGTCCTTGAAGATCATCAGGGTCGGAATACCGCGCACGTTGTAGTTACGCGGGGTCTTCTGATTCTCGTCGATATTGATCTTGGCGACTTTCAGGCGCCCTTCGTAGTTGGCCGCCAGATCGTCGAGAATCGGTGCGATCATCTTGCACGGACCACACCATTCCGCCCAGAAATCAACGAGAACCGGCTCGGAAGACTGCAATACCTGGCTGTCGAATTGGTCGTCGCTGACGTGGGCAATCAGTTCGCTCACGGGGTTTTCTCCAGATAATCGAGGAAGGCGCTGCGCGCCGGGGGCCTAAGTTCGGCTAAACTTGCGCGCCGGGGGCGGCGGACTGACCGGGCGGAGGTGCGAATGCACGCCGTCATTTCAGCCCAATCACCCGCTTCATGCAAGGGCGTTCCGGACGCCGAGGCGGCCACTGCCGACCGCCACCGAGGGCCGGAACCTGCCCGAGGCGACACGACATACCGGACCGCAGCCGCTTCGTGCACCCGCGGAACCGGGCCATCACGATTCGCAACAGATCAGGGCGCAAGCGCCCTTTGCAAGGGCCTGCAGGCAGGCCCGCCCGAGCGATGCTCCACGGACCGACACTGGAATGCCAGACCAACATCAGCCTCTCACCGACGTCTTCTTCGACAGCTTCGACCTGCATCCAAGCCTGTTGTCCAGCCTGCACGCCGCAGGCTTCACCCGTTGCACGCCGATCCAGGCGCTGACCCTGCCGGTCGCGCTGACCGGCCGCGACGTCGCGGGCCAGGCGCAGACCGGCACCGGCAAGACCGGCGCCTTCCTGGTCGCCGTGATGAACCGCCTGCTGACGCGTGCCGCCGTGCCCGAGCGCAAGGACGGCGAGCCGCGCGCGGTGATCCTGGCGCCCACCCGCGAGCTGGCGATCCAGATCGACAAGGATTTCCGCAATATCGGCCGCAACACCGGCCTGCGCTCGGCGCTGATCTACGGCGGGGTCGACTACGACAAGCAGCGCGAACTGCTCAAGGCCGGCTGCGACATCGTCATCGCCACGCCGGGCCGCCTGATCGACTACCTCAAGCAGCACGTCGTCTCGTTCCGCTCGGTCGAGGCCGTCGTGATCGACGAAGCCGACCGCATGTTCGACCTCGGCTTCATCAAGGACATCCGCTTCCTGCTGCGGCGCATGCCGCCGCGCGAGGAGCGCCAGGGCATGCTGTTCTCGGCCACGCTCAGCTACCGCGTGCTGGAGCTGGCCTACGAGCACATGAACAGCCCGGAAAAGCTCGCGGCCGAGACCGAATCGGTCACCGCCTCGCGGGTCCGGCAGGTCGTCTACTTCCCGGCGACCGAGGAGAAGATGCCGCTGCTGCTGAACCTGCTCGGCAAGCTCGACGAGCATCGCAGCATCGTCTTCATCAACACCAAGGCGATGGCCGAGCGCGTGACGCGCTCGCTGGAACGCCAGGGCCATCGCGTCGCGACGCTATCCGGCGACGTCCCCCAGGCCAAGCGCGAACGCCTGCTGGCGCGCTTCCAGAAGGGCGACATCGAGCTCCTGGTCGCCACCGACGTCGCCGCGCGCGGCCTGCACATCCCGGCCGTCTCGCACGTGTTCAACTACGACCTGCCGCAGGATGCCGAGGACTACGTCCACCGCATCGGCCGCACGGCGCGCCTGGGCGCCGAGGGCGACGCGATCAGCTTCGCCTGCGATCTCTACGCGATGGGCCTGCCGGACATCGAGACCTATATCGGGCAGAAGATCCCGACCGCCGCGGTCGATCCGTCCCTGCTGATCGTGCCGCCGCCGAAGCCGCGATCGGAGGGCATGCCGGCCGACAGCGACGAGGATGCGGCCGACGACGCGCGCAACACCGCCGGCGCACCGCCCAAGCAGGGCGACGGGCGTCACCGCAGCGGGCGCGACGGCGAGCGCTCGCGCAGCCGGCCGGGCGAGCGGCGTGGCGAAGCACGCCCGCCGCGCGCGCCGCGTCCGCCCCGCGAGGCCCCGGCGCCATCCGCACCGGCACCGGTGCAGCCGCCGGCAGCGGCCGCCGCTCCCGTGGGCGCCGACGGTCCGGTCACCGCTGCTCCCGCCGACGGCGCGCCGGCCAAGAAGCGACGCCGGCGCGGTGGACGCGGGCGCGGACGCCGCGAGAACGGCGAGTCGATGACGCTGCCCGCTGCCACGGCAGCCGCACCGGAACCCCGCGGCGAGAACAAGCCGCGGCGGGAGCGCCCGGCGCGTGCCGCAGGCGGCGATGCGCAGCCGGCCGCCGTTTCGGCACCGGCAGCGCAAGCCCCGAAGAAGCCGGGCTTCTTCCGCAGCCTGGCACGCCTGTTCGGCAAGCACTGAACGGCCTGCGTGCCGCGGTGCGCGTATTGCGCGCCGCGGCGGATCTTCAGCGCCGGACCAGTTCGACCCGGCGGTTCCTGGCGCGTCCCTCCTCGTTGTCGTTGGCAGCCAGCGGCTCGCCAGCCCCGGCGCCACGCGACGCCAGCCGCGCCGCGTCGATGCCCTGCCGTTCCAGCCAGGCGACGACCGTGGCCGCGCGCCGGCGCGACAGGTCCAGGTTGTAGGCCGCCCCACCCTGGGCATCGGTATGCCCGACCACGGTCAGGCGCAGGTCGGGCTGCGTGCGCAGCAGCCGCAGGATCTCGGCCAGCGTGGGCTCCGAATCGTCGCGGAGCGTGTCCTTGTCGAAGTCGAAGTGAATCCCGTAAAGGCTGATGCGTCCGCTGTCGGCGATGCCGCGGCTCATCGCGTCGGCGTCGACGAAGCCGATCTTGTCCGCGTCCATGGCCTGGGTCTGGACCACGCGGATGAAGGCGTGGTTGCCGCGATCGTGCTCGGCGATCGAGAGACTGGCGTAGACCGTGCCGTCCGGTCCGTCGCGGCGCGCCAGCAGGTACCGGGCCTGGGTGCCGAAGTAGTTGCGGATGAAGTCGCCGTCCAGGCGCGGCAGTTCGGGATTGGCGTCGAGCGCCAGCGCGAAGTCGTACGGGGCGGTGTTCGGCGAGCGGCCCGGCCGCGTCAGGTAGCACGAGCCGTTGCCAGTCGCGCAGGTGAACAGCGTGCGGAAGCCCTTGCCTTCGAGGCTGGCCTGGTAGTTGCGCAACACTTCCAGCGAGGACCGCCCGGCCGGCAGCCGGTAGTACAGCAGCGTGACCGCGCCCTCCAGCCGCAGCCAGCCCGGTGCGCCGGCGCCGCGCGCGCCCGAGATCGGGCCGTTCATGACCTCGACCTCGTCGAACGCGGTGTCGTAGCGGCCCACCTGGTCGGCGCCTTCGTAGCGGCCGATCAGTGGATGGTCGCCGCCGCTGGCGGCAGCGACCGCCGCGCCCAGCAGACCGGTCAATAGCACCACCGCCCGGCGGGCGTGGTCGAGACGGATAGGCATGTTCGCTCCTCGTCGGCTGTCTACCGGGAGGGATACGGGCTATCGCGGCGACAACGGACATCCGCAGGGCACGCGGCACGGCAGGCGAACGGGCGGACCGGACCGGCCGCGCGGCGACGCCTGCCGCGGGCCGGGCGCGATCACTCGCGCAAGGCGTCCTCGATCTTGAGCCGCAAGGGATCGTCGGCAGTCAGGATCTCGCGCGCGGCGGCCGCGGCCGCGTGCAACTCGTCGGCCGCCGGCGCCGGCTGGCCGGCCCGGCGCAGCGAGAGTGCGAGTTCGTAACGTGCCTGCATCGTCCCCTTGTGCGCCTCGCCGAACACGTCACGCTGCGTGTCGCGTGCGCTGCTGCCGACCTGGATCGCCTCCTCGACCCGCCCGGCCTCGCGCAGGGTCTGGCCGAGCTCGACGCGGGCCTGGGCGATCGCGGTCTTCTGCGACGGCGAATCCCCCAGGGCGGTGATCGCCTTCTCGAACCAGGCGATCGCGTCTCCCGGCCGGCCACGCCCGCTCAGCACGCGCGCCTGGACCAGGTACGCGCGGGACGGGACCGCCCCCAGATGCACGCCCTGCGCGTCGGTCTTGAACGGCTCGAGGATCGGGGCGACGAGCGACTCGGCCTCGTCGAACCGGCGCTGCGCGACGAGATTGGCGGCGAGATTGGCATTGAGCTGCGCGACCGTCCTGCGCTGCTTGCGGAACGCCGGATCGCTTTCGACGTCGGCGATCATCCCGCGGACCAGCGCATCGGCCTCGTCCAGGCGGCGCTGCCCGGTCAGCGATGTCGCCAGATTGAGGCGCGTCCAGAACATGTCGGCGCTCTTGAGCGTCAGGCGCTCGCCGTAAACCGCCGTATAGATGTCCAGGGCCTGCCGCAGCAGCGCTTCCGCCTCGGGCTCCCGGCCCAGGCGCCGCATCAGCGAGGCTTCGTCGAACAACAGCTTGGCCCGATCCGGATGCGGCTGGACGAAGATCTGCGAGGCCAGCGCGTTGGCCTGCCGGATCCGGACCAGCGCCTCTTCCGGGCGGTTGAGCCCGACCAGGGTCTCGGACAGCTGCGCGGACAGCACCAGCTCGTCGTAGCGCGCCGTCTCGCCGTGCAGCGCGCGGATGCGGTCCAGGCCGCGCTGCGCGACGTCGATGGCATCCTCGCCACGCTCCGCGGCCAAGTCGAGCACCCGGGCCGACAGGTAGTAGGCCTTGGCCAGCTTGGCCGGATCGGGATGCGGCAGGCCTTCCAGGGCCTGCACGGCCGCGGCGCAGACATCGACACCGCCGTCCATCGCGCGCGCGTTCGCCTGGCGCAGCGCGCAATCGGCCAGCACGACATCGGCACGGGTGGCGGCGTCCACGCCCGATGCCGCCGCCAGCGCCTGCGCCCTGGCCAGGTTCGACACGGCGTCCTGCGGCGCCCCGTTGTTGATCTCCAGCTGGTAGGTCTCGGCCTGCAGCAGCGCGAGCAGCGGCGGCAGCAACCGAGCGTCGTTCGGTCCGTACAACGTTTCGCCGAGCGCGAGCGTCTGCTTCAGCAGCGGTATCGCCTCGCTGTAGCGGCGCAGGTCCAGGTAGATCCTTCCGATCGTCATCAGCATGTCGAACCGGGTGGACGCGTCGGCCGAGGTCTCGTCCTGCGCCCGCCGGGCGCCGTCGGCGAGCAGATCCTCCACCGACGGCATGCGATCGGCCGTCGCCAGCGGGGACGCACTGCGGAAGAGGCCCGAGACGAACGCCTGCATCGCCTCGGCCCGGCCGGCGGCCAGCGTCGCCGCACGCGCCTTCCAGGCCATGCCGGCCACGCCGGCCAGCAGCGAGGCCACGGCGACCCCGGCGAACGTCACCGCCACGCGATTGCGCCGGACGAACTTGCCGAAGCGGTAGCCCAGGCCGTTGCCGGAGACGCGCACCGGCACACCGCGCAGCCAGCGCGCCAGGTCCTCGGCAAAGGCTTCCACGGTCGCGTAACGGCGGTCGGGCTCCTTGGCGAGCGCGGTCTGGACGATCCGCGTGAGATCGCCGCGCACGTCGGCCCGGTAACCGCGCAACGTGGTACTGCGCGCGGCCAGCCGCGCCGCCGCGGTATCGTCACCCGTGTCCGCGCCGGCAGGACGCAGGATCGCCGCCGCCAGCGGCTGCGGCGGCACCTCGCGCACGGTGCGTTCGGCGGCGTCCAGGTCGCCACGGTCGAGCACGTAGGGCAGCACGCCGGCGACCAGGTCGTAGAGCAGGACGCCGAGCGCGTAGATGTCGGTGGCGACACCGACCGCGCCGCCGCCGAACTGCTCCGGCGCGGCGTACTCGGGCGTCAAGGCGTAGCGGCTCCCGAGCGTGGTCCGTGCCGAACGGTCCTCTTCGTGGCCTTCGAGCAGGCTGGCGATGCCGAAATCGAGCAGGCGCACGTCGCCGCGCTCGTCGACCAGCACGTTCGGCGGCTTGAGGTCGCGATGCACGACCAGTTGCGCATGGGCATGCCGGACCGCGGCGCAGACGTCGAGGAACAGGCGCACGCGTGCGCGCACGCCGAGCCGCTGCGTATCGCACCACCGCGTGATCGTCTGGCCGTGCACGAAGTCCAGCGCGAACCAGGGCCGGCCGTCGGGCGCCACGCCGCCGTCGATGAGCCGTGCCAGATTCGGGTGCGACAGGCGCGCCAGGATGCGCCGCTCGCGCAGGAAACGCGCATTGACGTCGTCGAAGTCGAACCCGCGCCGGATCAGCTTGATCGCAACGGTCTGGGTGAAGTCGCTGTTCTCGCGCTCGCCGCGATAGACCACGCCCATGCCGCCGCGACCGAGCCGCTCGACCACGCGGAACGGCCCGAGCCGCGTGCCGATCAACGCATCGGCGTCGGTGCCGCCCGGCGGCGCGGACGGGTCGGGCGTGGCCGCGTCGAGCCGGCCGGCTTCACGCAGCAGCGCGTCCACGCGGCTGCGCAAGGCCTCGTCGATGCCGCAACGGGCGGCCACGTAGGCCTCGCGTTCGCCCGGATCGGTATCGAGCGCATCGCGAAGAATCCGCACGACCAGGCGATCGCGCTCGTTCATGGCCGGGCGGTCCGGCAACGGCGTAACCGCCCGGGGCGACAGCCGCCGGCGCGTGGATGCACCGGCCGGCCGTTCATGCGTCGAGCCGCTCCTTGAGCCAGGCGCGTGCCGCGATCCAGTCGCGCTGCGCCGTGCGCTCGGCGATGCCGAGCGTGGCGGCCACCTCGGTGACGCCCAGGCCGATGAAGTAGCGCAGCTCCACGACCTTGGCCATGCGCTCGTCGAAGGCTTCCAGCTCCGTCAGCGCCTGATCGAGGCCGGCCAGGTCGGTCCCATCGGGGATCGGCAGTTCCAGCGCCGCGGCGAAGTCGTCGCGCAGCCAGCCGCCGCCGTGCTTGTCGGTTCGTGCCGCCCGCGCCCGATCGACCAGGGTCTGGCGCATCATGCGCGCCGCCGCGTTGAGCAGATGCGCCGTGTTCTGGAAGTCGGCCGCCGGCCGATCGAGCAGGCGCAGCAGCACGTCGTGGACCAGGGCCGTGGTCTGCAGCGTGGTATGCCCGCTCTGCCCCCGCAGCTGGCTGGCGGCGATCCGGCGCAGGTCGGCATAGACCAGCGGCAACAGCCGGTCGAGCGCCACCTTGTCGCCGTCGCGCCACTGGTTCAGCCAACGGGTGACGCTGTCGTTTGCCGCCTCGCTCATGCGCCGAAGGTAGCCCTTCGGAACCGGTCCTGCCAAGCCATGGGCGACGGATCGGCGGAGGCGGGCCGGCGACGGGCCGCGCAGGGCCCGCCGCCGTGGCATGAACCGGTCGCACGGCCCTATTCGTGCCCGTAGCGGAAGATGATGTCGTTGGAGAAACCCTCCGGCAGCGCCTGCGACGTGAAGTACATGCGCTGCCAGGTGCCGACGGTTTCGTCCTTGGCCCAGCCGGCCATCGTGAAGCCGCCATTGGGCCCGGCGACGACATCGGCGAAGATCGAATCGCCATAGGCGATACCCATCGTCCGGAACGACAGGAAGCTGCCGTTGGTCGCGTTGATGACCGCCAGCTGCGGGTCGTCCACCAGGTTCGGGTCCCAGTAGCCGGCCACGGCGAGGTTGGCGCCGTTGCGTGCCATCGCGCGCGGCACCGTCGGGCCGAGGTTGACCGTGCAACCGGTGCCGCAGCCGCCGAAGACGATCTTGCCGCCGGTGCCGAACTCGCTGTAGAGGCCGCCGCTGCTGTTCATGCGCAGCACGCCGACGCCGGCGCTGAAATCGCGCGCGACACTGGCCGTGACGTAGATGTCCTCGACGGTGCTGAGGCCGCCGCCACCGATGACCGTGTGGTAGTCGGTGTGGAGCGCGACCGCACGGTCTTCGCGGTTGCCGCCGTTGTCGAACGCCACGCAGGCGACGCCGCCGTTGAACCCGGTATCGAGGCTGCCGTTGCCGTTGAACCGCGCCACGCACGGATCGTGGTCGCCGCTGTTGTCGTACTTCTTCGTGAAGGCGACGTAGAACTTCGGCGCGAGCGGCACGGTCAGGCCCTTGGCGTGGTCGAGCGCGATGCCGGTGATCGGGCAGAGGCCGCCGATCTGCGCGTTGCCGCAGCCACCCGCGCTGCTCGACAGCGTGAACACCGACGCGCCGCCGTTGCCGAACCCGGTGTCCACGCTCAGCGTGCCGTCGGCGCCGATCTTGAAGCGCGCGCTCCAGAACTTGGTCCACCAGCCGCCGGCCGAATTGCCGCCGAGCAGCGTCAGCGAATTGCCGAGAATCGCCATGTCGCGCGCGTTGTTGTAGACGTCGTTGTCGGGATGGATGAACCACCAGCCGACGAAGCGGCCGGTGTCGGCGAAGACGACGACCGCGGGCCGGTACTTGTCCAGGCCGTCCGGGTACATGTCGTCGACCAGCACGTAGATGTAGCCGCTCCGCTGGGCGATCGCGGCCACGTTGGTCACGCGCGGACTGTTGGCGGCGCCGTTCGGATACAGGATGTACTGGTTGGCGTTGTGGCCGAACGGCGCGCTGATGGCCGGCCAGGTCACGCGCCGGCCGGACGGGCTGTAGCGGACGAGGCCCAGCTGCTGGGCACCGGCGCCGGCCGGCACCAGGCCGGCCACGACGACGTCGCCGCCGGGCAGGCGGACCAGCTTCTGGCCGTCGTAGCTGGCGTTGGAGGTGCCGGCGAAGCGGTCCACGGAGATGCCGCCGACGGCGAAGAAGCGGTCGTAGACGTAGTCGTTGGCGCCGTTCGGCAGCTCCGGCTCGCTGGCCGGGAGGGTCAGCGGCCCGATCGGCTTGGGCTGCGCCGTCGCCACCACGGCGCAGAACATCAGGACCAGCCCGGCGCCGAGGCGCGCCAGCGCGTGGCGCATCGGCAGGCCATCGGAACGGATCTGAGCTGAATCGGTGTTCATGTCGAATCTCCTTGCTTCCAAAGTTCAATCGTTCCGGCGGCCGGCAACGGCAGGCGCACGGGGCAGGTCCCCTTCGCCTCCGGATACGCGAAAAGCCGGCGCGGTCAGACATGGCCCCGGACGCCGGCCGAATGCGCCGATGGCCGCGCCGCTCGCAGCGGGCACGCCGCGGCTTTGCTACGCTTGGCCGTCTTTGTCGCGCGGGGCGGGTAAGGGGGATGGTCGGACGGATGTCCAGCGTCGATCGCGAGCGCTATTCGGGCCTCGGCGCCGGACTGGCCTGCGTGCTGCTGGGCGCCGTCGCGGTCTGGCTGCTGGCGCGCCTGGTCTGGCTGCTGCTGGCCGGGGCACCGCCCCCGATCGCCGCCTCGTCGCCGACACCGGCCGGATCGGCAGCGACACCGGCCACGTCGATCGCCAAGTGGCACCTGTTCGGCACCCTGGACCGGATGCGGCCCGACGGCCGCCTGGCGCCGGCGACGACCCTGGCCCTGACATTGCGCGGCACGCTGGCCGATGCCGACCCGCAGTCGGGCGTCGCCGTGATCGGCGACGGCGAAGGCGGCGAGCGCGCCTGGCGCGCCGGCAGCGAGATCGCGCCCGGCGTGCGCCTCAAGGCGGTGTATCCCGAGCATGTCGTCCTGCTCCACGACGGTGCCGAGGAGACACTGCGGCTGCCGCGCGAGACCCGCCTGGCGCCGGCCGCGCCGGTACCGGTCACGCCCACCACCGTTCGCAGCGGCGGCAGCCGGCCGGCGTTTCCCGCCGACCCGGCGGCAGCCGCCCCGGCGGCGGCGTTCACGCCGCCGCAGATGGCGCACGGCGCCGTCGACTGGCAACAGGCGATGGACCAGCTCAAGGGAGGCGCCGACCTCGCGCGCCACCTGCAACCGGTTCGCCAGAACGGGAAGATCGTCGGCATGCAGCTGACAGGCGTCGACCCGGCCTTGCTCGCACGCTACGGCCTGCAGGCCGGCGACGTGGTCACCGCCGTCAACGGCGTGACGGTCGGCTCGTCGATGCCGAGCCCGCAGTTGCTCGCCAGCCTGCAGGGCGGCGGCGCGGTGCGGGCACGGATCCTGCGCAACGGCCAGCCGATCGAACTCACCCTGAACACCCAATGATGCCGACCATGAGCACCACGCGATGACCCGAGGCCTCCGTCTCCGACCGCTACTCCTCGGTACCGTCCTGGCGGGTGCCGCCGTCGCGCAGCCGCCGCCGTCACCCGAGGCGGCCCCGGCACCCGGCCATGTCACGACCGCCGACGGGCGCCACACCCTGAACCTGCGCAATGCCGACATCCAGGCGCTGATCGCGACGGTGTCGGAGATCACCGGCAAGAACTTCATCATCGGCCCCAACGTGCAGGGCAAGGTCAACGTGGTCTCGGCGCAGCCGATGCGGCCGGCCGAGATCTACGACGTGTTCCTCTCGGTCCTGCGCGTCCACGGCTATGCCGCCGTGCCGTCGGGCAGCATGGTCAAGATCCTGCCCGAGGCGATGGCCCAGCAGGACGCCGCGCCGGCCAGCACCCGCACCGGCAGCGCCGACGAGCTGGTCACCCAGGTGGTCCCGGTGCGGCACGTCTCGGCCGGCGAGCTGGCCGGCGTGGTCAAGCCGCTGATGTCGGCCGGCGCCCAGGTCATCGCGCACGGCTCGTCCAATGCGCTGGTCGTGTCCGATCGCGCCAGCAACGTGCAGCGGCTGGTCGGGCTGATCCAGCGCATCGACACGGTCTCCGACGCCGAGGTGGAGGTGATCCCGCTCGGCCACGCCAATGCGGCGGAAATGGCGCGCACCCTGACCCTGCTGGCCGACGACAAGAGCGCGCAGGCCAACGGCGAAGCCGCCCGCGTCTTCGCCGACACGCGCACCAACTCCGTGCTGCTGGCCGGCGCCAAGAGCACCCGGCTGCGCATGCGCGCGCTGATCGCGCACCTGGACACGCCGATCGAGAGCGGCGGCGACACCCAGGTGGTGTACCTGCGCTACGCGACCGCCAAGGACCTGGTGCCGATCCTCGAGAAGGTCGCCTCGACGCTGAGCGGCATCGCGCCGCCGCAGGCACGCGAAGGCGAATCCGGTGCGCTCGGCGGCAGCGCGCCGCCGGCGACGATCCAGGCCCACGACCAGACCAATGCGCTGGTCATCAGCGCACCGCCGGCGATCTTCCGGTCGCTCGCCTCGGTCGTGCGCCAGCTCGACGTGCGGCGCGCCCAGGTGCTGATCGAGGCGGTCATCGCCGAGGTGGCCGACTCGACCGCCAGCGAGATCGGCGTGCAATGGTTCACCGCGCCGCAGCGCGACGACGGCTCGATCGGCCAGGGCGTGATCGGCGGCACCAACTTCGGCGGCCCGAACGGCACGTCGAGCCTGCTGGGCCTGGCTACCAATCCGCTCGGCCTGGCCGGCGCCGGCGGTCTGTCGCTCGGCTACGTCGACGGTACGATCAGCCTCGGCGGCGAGGAAGTCCTCAATCTCGGCGCCCTGGTCCGGGCGCTGCGCGGCGACGGCAAGAACAACGTGCTGTCCACGCCGTCGATCCTCACGCTCGACAACGAGGAGGCCGAGATCAAGGTCGCGCAGGAGGTTCCGTTCCTGACCGGCCAGTACACCAACACCTCGACCAACGGCGGCGCGAACCTGCCAACCAATCCGTTCCAGACGATCGAGCGCAAGGACGTGGGCATCGTGCTCAAGGTGACGCCGCAGATCAACGAAGGCAATTCGGTGCGGCTCAACATCCACCAGGAAGTCTCCTCGCTGGCGCAGCCGGTGACCGGTGCGGTGGACCTCATCACCAACAAGCGCGAGCTGACCACCACCGCGCTGATCGAGGACCGTTCGCTGCTGGTGCTCGGCGGCCTGATCGACAACAACGTCACCGACAGCGTGTCGAAGGTGCCGGCGCTCGGCGACATCCCGCTGATCGGCAACCTGTTCCGCTACCGCTCGAACAAGAGCGACAAGCGCGACCTGATGGTGTTCCTGCGGCCGCAGATCCTGCGCGACGCGGCGACGGAAGCGGCGGTGTCCAGCGAGAAGTACAACTACATGCGCACCGAGCAGCTGCAGCTGCGCGGCGACCGCCAGGCGCTGACGCCGCGCGACCGGCGCCCGTTGCTGCCGGACGTGCACGACTTCCTGCAGTCGCCCTCGCTCGATCCGCCGGCACCCGCAAAGCGCGGAGAGCGCCGGTGAGCGAAGTCCGGCCGGCGCGACCGGGCTTCGGCTACGCGCGCCGCCACGGCGCGACGCTGACCGGCTGGGTCGACGGCGAGGCGCAGATCGCCTGCCGGCCCGGCGTGCGTCCGCAGGTCCTGGCCGAGCTGCGCCGCCATTTCGGGGCCCCGCTCCGGCTGGCACCCTGCCCGGCCGATGCCTTCGAGCGCCTGCTGCGCACGCTCTACGAGCAGGGCGACGACGCGCGCACGATGGTCTCGGACCTCGACGACACCGCCGATCTGAAGGCGCTGGCCGACGACCTGCCCGAGCCGGAGGACCTGCTCGAGAGCGACGACGACGCGCCGATCATCCGCCTCATCAACGCGCTGCTGACCGAGGCGGTCAAGGAGGGCGCGTCGGACATCCACATCGAGCCCTACGAGAACCGGCTGGTGGTGCGCTTCCGCATCGACGGCGTGCTGCGCGAGGTGCTGGCGCCGCAGAAGGCGATCGCCGCGGCCGTCGTCAGCCGCATCAAGGTCATGGCACGCCTGGACATCGCCGAGAAGCGCCTGCCGCAGGACGGCCGCATCGGCCTGCGCATCGCCGGCCGGCCGGTGGACGTGCGCGTGTCGACGATCCCGGCGGGGCGCGGCGAGCGTGTCGTGCTGCGCCTGCTCGACAAGCAGGCCGGCAAGCTCGACCTGGCCCAGCTCGGCATGGACGAGGCCACGCGCGCACGGCTGGAGGACCTGATCGGCCGGCCGCACGGCATCGTCCTGGTCACCGGCCCCACCGGCTCGGGCAAGACGACGACACTGTACGGCGCGCTGCTCAAGCTCAACGACAGCTCGCGCAACATCATGACGGTCGAGGACCCGATCGAGTACTACATCGACGGCGTCGGCCAGACCCAGGTCAACGCGCGCGTGGACATGACCTTCGCGCGCGGCCTGCGCGCGATCCTGCGCCAGGACCCGGACGTGGTCATGGTCGGCGAGATCCGCGACCTGGAAACCGCCGAGATCGCCGTGCAGGCGTCGCTGACCGGCCACCTGGTGCTGTCGACGCTGCACACCAACTCCGCCGTCGGTGCCATCGCACGCCTGCGCGACATGGGCGTGGAGCCGTTCCTGCTCGCCTCGAGCCTGGTCGGCGTGCTGGCCCAGCGGCTGGTGCGTGCGCTCGACCCGGCCGATCGCGAGGCCTATCCGGCCACGCCGGCCGAGCTGGCGGCCTTCGGCAAGCCGGCCGACACGGTCGCCACGCTCTACCGTCCGCGCGCCGGGCTCGACAACCGCCATGCCGGCTACAAGGGTCGCACCGGCATCTACGAGCTGATTCCCGTGGACGACACGCTGCGCCGCCTGATTCACGAAGGCGCTTCGGAAGCCGACATCGAGCGCCATGCTCGCAGCCGCGCGCCGTCGATCCTCGAAGACGGCTGGCGCAAGTGCGTCGCCGGCCTGACCTCGGTCGAGGAAGTGCTGCGCGTCACGCGCGAGGATTGAGGGACCGGCGGACGGTCCGGGGCCGGCCGCCGCTCAATCGCCGAAGCCGTCGCGGAAGATCAACTCCGCGACACCACCTTCGATCTCGAACGCCCCGATGTCGCAACGCGCGATGCCGTCGCCGTCGTGCGGACACGGGATGTCATGCATGCAGGCGGCACCCGGCGGCGGCAGCGATTGCGCCCGCTGCGAGGGCGGCCTTTCAGTCCCGGTCGGCGGTCGGCCAGGCCCGGATCTGGCCCAGGTCCGGCAACGCGCGCTGCCACAGCGCCTCGAAGCCGCCGGCCAGCTCGACCGCCAGTGCCTCGTCGTGCACCAGCAAGGAGGCGAGCCGGCCGTCGCCCGCGAACGGATGATCGACGGCGAGGACGACGTGCTCGTCGTCGACCAGGTGGAACGGGTGCCCGATCTCGGCGCAGTAGCGCAGGCAGGCCGGATCGGGCAGCGATTCGCCGAACGTGCGCAGGAAGGCCTTGACCGCCGCGCCCTCGCGCCGGCCGAAGCCGATCATCAGGCGATGCTCGAAGCCGGTGCGGCGCCGGCTGCGGGCGATCAGGCGCAGCACGTCGAAGCCCGTAGCCTGGGCCTGGGTGAACGCGCGCAGGTCGCCCGGTTCGAGGTAGGACAGCACGCGTCGCCGCGCGCCGGCCAGCCGGCTGACGTGGCGCTTGACGTGGCTTTCGCTGCCGAGCGCCAGATCCGCACGGCGCTCGCCGCCCTGCAGGCGGTGCGGCAGCCGTGCCAGCGCCGTGCGCACGTCCTCCAGGCGCCGCGCGGTACGCTCGGCCTGCTCGCGCACCTGGGCGGCCAGGCGATCGACCAGCAGGTCGGCCGGCAGCGATTGATACAGGCGCGGCCGCGAGCGGCGGATGTCGACCAGGCCGTCGCGGCCGAGCGCCTCCATCGCCATGTAGATCTTGGAGGTGGGAATGCCGCCGTCGCGGCACAGCGTGGCCGCGTCGGCCACGCCGTGCACGGCCAGCGTGACCAGCGCGCGCTTCTCGTAGCTGCCGAGCCCGGCCTCTTCCAGCAGCGCGAAGTCGGACCAGGCGATCGGCATGTTTCTACTCCGGAAAGTAGATGAAAGTGGCGTCAGTATCGGCCGATACTGGTATCCCGACAACGCCTGGAGAACCCGCGTGACCGAACCCCACCCCCGTTCCGTGATGCCGCTGCGCTTCGTCGAATCGGTCGATGCGACGCGCCTCTTCTACCTGGAAGCCCTCGGCTTCGAGTCGCTGATGGGCGTGGTCGGCAAGGACGGCGCGCTCGACTTCGCCATCGTCCAGCGCGAAGGCGCGATGCTGATGCTCTCGCGGCCGGAAGATGCGGGACCGACCCGCGGCCCGTTGTCGATCTACATCGAGGTCGGCGACGTCGATGGGTACCATGCCGAACTGGTCGGGCGCGGCGTGGCGATCGTGGAGCCGCCGACCACGCAATGGTGGGGCGACCGGACGTTCTCGGTCGCCGACCCCGCCGGCGACACGCTGTACTTCTGGCAGACCGTCGCGGACATGGCGCCGCCGCCCGGCGTCACGCTGATCTGACGAGGCGCGGCAGTGGCCGCACCGGGCCGCGGCCGCGCTACTTCTTCTTCGTCGGCCGCCGCCACCCGGCCACGGTGGCCTGGCGCGCGCGGGCGATCGTCAGTTCGCCGGCCGGCGCCTCCTTGCTGATGACCGAGCCGGCCCCGATGGTCGCGTCCTTGCCGACGGTGACCGGCGCGACCAGGGCGGTATTGGAGCCGATGAAGGCGCCGTCCTCGATCCGCGTCACCGATTTGTTGGCACCGTCGTAGTTGCAGGTGATCGTGCCGGCGCCGATGTTGACGCCGGCGCCGACCTCGGCGTCGCCGAGATAGGTCAGGTGGTTGGCCTTGGAGCCGGCGCCGATCCGCGTCTTCTTCGTCTCGACGAAGTTGCCGACGTGCGCGCCTTCGGCCAGCTCGGTACCCGGGCGCAGCCGCGCGAACGGGCCGATCGTGCAGGGCCCCGACGTGACGACGCCGTCGAGGTCGCAATGGGCGCACACTTCGGTACCGGCGGCCAGGTGCGAGTCCTTGATCCGGCAGAACGGGCCGATGCGCACGCCGTCGTCGAGCTCGACCTGGCCTTCGAGGATCACGTCGATGTCGATCTCGACGTCGCGCCCGACGCGGACATCGCCGCGGACGTCGAAGCGGACCGGATCGGCGAAACGCACGCCGCGCGATGCGAGATCGGTCGCCCGCAGCCGCTGGTAGAGCCGCTCCAGGGCGGCGAGCTGCCAGGGGTCGTTGGCGCCGAACACTTCCTGCGGGTTGAGGCACAGGCTCGCCTCGGCCGGCTCGCCTTCCTCGTTGGCCTGCGCGTAGACGTCGGTCAGGTAGTACTCGCGCTGCGCATTGCTGTCGGACAGGTTGTTGATCCACACGCGCAACCGGCGCGCATCGGCGGCCAGGATGCCGCTGTTGACCCAGGTGATCGTGCGCTGCTCGGGCGTGCAGTCCTTTTCCTCGATGATCGCGCGCACGCGGCCGATGCCGTCGCGCACGACGCGGCCGTAGCCGTACGGATTTTCGAGCTGGGTCACCAGCGCCGCCAGCGGCACGCGGATCGCCAGCAGCTTGCGCAGCGTGTCCACGCCGATCAGCGGCACGTCGCCGTAGAGCACCAGCACGCGCGCGTCTTCCGGCACGCCCGGCATCGCCAGCTGCACGGCATGGCCGGTGCCGCGCTGCTCGGCCTGCTGGACCCAGGTCAGGTCGCCGAGGTCGGTGGTCTGCGCCCGGACCTGATCGCCCAGGTGGCCGTAGACGACGTGGATGCGCGCCGGAAGCAGCGCGCGTGCCGAATCGAGCACGTGCGCCAACATCGCGCGGCCGGCCAGCGGCATCAGCACCTTGGCGCGCGCGGACTTCATGCGCTTGCCCTCGCCGGCGGCGAGGATGATGACGTGCAGCGGAGCTTCGTTCTCGGACATGGCAGGCCTTTGCTGGAATCCTCGGAGACGGATGCGCCGGATGAGCGCCGGCGCGCGCGATCGGCGACGTTACCGCAAATCGGGGCGAATCACCTCAGAATCGGCCGGCGCACCGCCGCCGGCGCCTTCAGGCGAGCCGACGTCGACGACCGGGCGCCCGTCGACCTGCCGGAACACGAAGCGATAGTCGAGGTGGAACGGCAGCGCCCGCGTTTCCGGAACGTATTCGATCTCGAGGTCACCATCGGGCAGGCGCCGCCGCTGCTCGACCGCACGCGTCTCGGTCAGCGGGCTGAACCGCCACGTCGCGCAGGCCGCGTGGACGCTCGCCACGATTCCGGCGGCGGCCTCGGGTGTCGGGTCGAGCGCGCGCACCTCGACGACCCGCCCCTGCGCGTCGACGATCAGCCTTGCGCGCACCACCTGTGGCGCGAGGCGCCGCGCGAGCAGCTCGACCGGATAGGCGGGCAGCGGGTTGTCCGCCGCGGCGCGCGGCTGGTCATAGATGGCGTCTTCGGCGAACGCGTAGCGGTCGGACGCCGAGGGCTCGATGCGCTGTGCGCTGACCTCGCCCGACGGTGACGGCGGCGCCTGCGGCGGCACGGTCCGGCACGCCGTCGTCGCCGACGCGATCAGCAGGCAGGCCAGCCAGGCCGGCCCGCTGCGAAAACGACAACGCCGGCACGAGGCCGGCGTTGTCGTTTGCCACCCTGTGGTCGCAGGGAACATCGTGGACGATCGGTCAGTGCCGCAGGCTGCGCCGCAGCTGCTCCAGCGCCTGGAGCTGGGCCACCGCCTGTGCCAGCTGGGCCTGCGCCTCGGCGATTTCCATCGCACCGTTGCGGTCGGCCAGTGCACGCTCGGCCTCTTCCTTGGCGCGGCGTGCCGCAGCCTCGTCGAGATCGGCAGCGCGGGCTGCCGTATCGGCGAGGATCGTCACCAACTCCGGCTGCACCTCGAGGATGCCACCGGAGACATAGAAGAACTGCTCTTCGCCGCCCTCGCGCTGGACCCGGACCTGGCCGGGCCGCAGACGCGTGATCAACGGCGCATGCCGCGGCGCGATGCCGAGCTCGCCGACCTCGCCCGATGCCACGACCAGGGTCGCGTCACCGGCGAAGATCTCGCTCTCGGCACTGACGATTTCGCAGCGGATCGTACTCATGTCGCCTCCAGGCCCTTAGGCCGCCTTCTTCGCCATCTCGGCGGCCTTGGCGATCGCCTCGTCGATGCCGCCGACCATGTAGAACGCCTGCTCCGGCAGGTGGTCGACTTCACCCTCGACGATCATCTTGAAGCCGCGGATCGTCTCCTTCAGCGTCACGTACTTGCCCGGCGAGCCGGTGAACACCTCGGCCACGTGGAACGGCTGCGAGAAGAAGCGCTCGCACTTGCGTGCGCGGTAGACGGTCTGCTTGTCCTCTTCGGACAGCTCGTCCATGCCGAGGATCGCGATGATGTCCTTGAGTTCCTTGTAGCGCTGCAGCGTGCCCTGCACCTTGCGGGCGACGTCGTAGTGCTCGTGGCCGATGACGTTCGGGTCGAGCTGGCGGCTGGTCGAGTCGAGCGGGTCCACGGCCGGGTAGATGCCGAGCGAGGCGATGTTGCGCGACAGCGTCACGGTCGAGTCCAGGTGCGCGAAGGTGGTCGCCGGCGACGGGTCGGTCAGGTCGTCGGCCGGGACGTAGACGGCCTGGATCGACGTGATCGAGCCGGTCTTGGTCGAGGTGATGCGCTCCTGCAGCACGCCCATTTCCTCGGCCAGCGTCGGCTGGTAGCCCACCGCGGACGGCATACGGCCGAGCAGCGCCGAGACCTCGGTACCGGCCAGCGTGTAGCGGTAGATGTTGTCGACGAACAGCAGCACGTCCTTGCCCTTGCCCGACGCGTCCTTCTCGTCACGGAAGTACTCGGCCATCGTCAGGCCGGTCAGCGCGACGCGCAGGCGGTTGCCCGGCGGCTCGTTCATCTGGCCGTAGACCATCGCCACCTTGTCCAGGACGTTGGAGTCCTTCATCTCGTGGTAGAAGTCGTTGCCTTCGCGGGTACGCTCACCGACACCGGCGAACACCGACAGGCCCGCGTGCTGCTTGGCGATGTTGTTGATCAGCTCCATCATGTTGACGGTCTTGCCGACGCCGGCGCCGCCGAACAGGCCGACCTTGCCGCCCTTGGCGAACGGGCAGACCAGGTCGATGACCTTGATGCCGGTTTCCAGCAGCTCGTTGGCCGCCGCCTGATCGGCATAGGACGGCGCCGAGCGATGGATGACCCACTGCTCCTTCTCGCCGATCGGACCAGCCTCGTCGATCGGGTTGCCGAGCACGTCCATGATGCGGCCGAGCGTGGCGTTGCCGACCGGCACCTTGATGCCTTCGCCGGTGTTCTTGGCGATCAGGCCGCGCTTCAGACCGTCGGTCGAGCCCAGCGCGATCGTGCGGACGACGCCGTCGCCGAGCTGCTGCTGCACCTCGAGCGTGATCGCCGTGCCTTCCACCTTGAGCGCGTCGTACACCTTCGGCACGGCATCGCGCGGGAACTCGACGTCGATGACGGCGCCGATGATTTGTACGACTTTGCCCTGGCTCATGACTCTGCTCCGAATGACTCTTTTGGGTTCATATGAGCGCCGCCTGGGCGTCGCTCCAATCCGACAGTGCGACCACGGAGGGCCGCTTCTTGATCTCCGCGATCACGGACGATCGCGTTCAAACCGCCGCCGCGCCGCCGACGATCTCCGAGATTTCCTGCGTGATCGCCGCCTGGCGCGCCTTGTTGTAGATCAGCGTCAACGAACCGATCGCCTTGGTCGCATTGTCCGACGCGCTCTTCATCGCGACCATGCGGGCCGCGTGTTCGCTGGCCAGGTTCTCGAGCACCGCCTGGTAGACCAGCGACTCGACGTAGCGGACCATGACGTGGTCGAGCACGGTCGGCGCATCGGGTTCGTAGATGTAGTCCCACTGGTGCTTGGCCGACAGGTCGTCCGACGGCGGCAGCGGCAGCAGCTGGTCGATCACCGCACGCTGCGTCATCGTGTTGACGAAGTTGCTGTAGACCAGGTTGACGCGATCGATGCGGCCTTCGGTGTAGGCGTCGAGCATGACCTTGATGACGCCGATCAGGTCGGCGATCTGCGGCTTCTCGCCCAGATGCGTCACGCTGCCGACCATGTTGACCTTGAGGCGGCGGAAGAAGCCGAGCGCCTTGTTGCCGATGCACACGACATCGACCGCGACGCCCTTGCTGTCCCACTCGCGCACGTCCGCCAGCACGCGGCGGAACATGTTGGAGTTGAGCCCGCCGGCGAGGCCGCGGTCGCTGGAGACGATGATGTAGCCGATCCGCTTGACCGCGTCGCGCTCGACCATGAACGGATGACGGTAGTCGACGTTCGCCTGGGCGATGTGGCCGACCAGCGTCCGCATCAGGCGCGCGTACGGACGCGACGCCTTCATCAGGTCCTGCGCCTTGCGGATCTTCGAAGCGGAGACCATTTCCAGCGCGCGTGTCACCTTGCGGGTGTTCTGCACGCTCTTGATCTTGGTTTTGATTTCCCGTCCGCCGGCCACGTCTACCTCGTGCTGTCGATTTGCTTGACGTCAGTGCGCGCGTTCGCGCGCGCTTACCAGCTGCCCGTCTTCTTGAACTCTTCGATGCCCTTCTTGAAGCTGGCCTCGAAGTCGCCGTTCCAGTCGCCGGTCTCGACGATCTTGGTCATCAGGTCGCCGTAGTTGGCGTGGAAGTGCGCGTGCAGCGCCTTCTCGAACGGCAGGATCTCGGCGACCTTCAGGTCGTCGAGGTAGCCCTTCTCCGCTGCGTAGACCGACAGTGCCAGCTCGGCGATCGACAGCGGGGCGTACTGCTTCTGCTTCATCAGCTCGGTGACGCGCTGGCCGCGCTCGAGCTGGGCGCGGGTGGCCGCGTCCAGGTCCGAGGCGAACTGCGCGAACGCCGCCAGCTCGCGGAACTGCGCCAGCGCGAGCTTCACGCCGCCGGACAGCTTCTTGACGATCTTGGTCTGCGCCGCACCACCCACGCGCGACACCGACACGCCGGCGTTGACCGCCGGGCGGATGCCCGCGTTGAACAGGTCGGTCTCGAGGAAGATCTGGCCGTCGGTGATCGAGATCACGTTGGTTGGCACGAAGGCCGAGACGTCGCCGGCCTGGGTCTCGATGATCGGCAGAGCCGTCAGCGAGCCGGTCTGACCCTTGACCGCACCGTTGGTGTGCTTCTCGACGTACTCCTCCGAAACGCGCGCGGCGCGCTCGAGCAGGCGCGAGTGCAGGTAGAACACGTCACCCGGATACGCTTCGCGGCCCGGCGGGCGGCGCAGCAGCAGCGAGATCTGGCGGTAGGCCCAGGCCTGCTTGGTCAGGTCGTCGTAGACGATCAGCGCGTCTTCGCCGATGTCACGGAAGAACTCGCCCATCGCGCAACCGGAGTACGGCGCGATGTACTGCATGGCCGCCGACTCCGACGCGGACGCCGCGACGATGATCGTGTGGTCGAGCGCACCGTGCTCCTCGAGCTTGCGCACCACGTTGGCGATCGAGCTCTGCTTCTGGCCGATGGCGACGTAGACGCATTTGATGCCCGAACCCTTCTGGTTGATGATCGCGTCGACCGCCAGCGCCGTCTTGCCGGTCTGACGGTCGCCGATGATCAGCTCGCGCTGGCCGCGGCCGACCGGGATCATCGAGTCGACCGACTTGTAGCCGGTCTGCACCGGCTGGTCGACCGACTTGCGCCAGATCACGCCCGGCGCGACCTTCTCGATCGCCGAGGTCTGCGTGGCGTTGATCGGCCCCTTGCCGTCGATCGGGTTGCCCAGCGCGTCGACCACGCGGCCCAGCAGCTCGCGGCCGACCGGCACTTCCAGGATGCGCCCGGTGGTCTTGGCGGTGTCGCCCTCGCGCAGGTGCTCGTAGTCGCCGAGCACCACCGCGCCGACCGAGTCGCGCTCCAGGTTCAGCGCCAGCGCGAACGTGTTGCCGGGCAGTTCGATCATTTCGCCCGACATCACGTCGTTGAGGCCATGTACGCGCACGATGCCGTCGGACACGCTGGTCAGCGTGCCTTCGTTGCGCGCTTCCGCACCCAACTTGAACTTCTCGATACGGCTCTTGATGAGCTCGCTGATTTCGGACGGGTTGATCTGGGTAGCCATGGTCGTTTCCGTATGGGGCGGGCTGGTCGTCCGCCTGCAAGTTCGATTAGTGGGTCAGTGCCTGCTCGAGGCGGGTGAGGCGGCCGCGCACGGACCCGTCGATCACCACGTCGCCGGCATCGATCACCGCGCCGCCGAGGATCGCCGGATCGATCGCCTGGTCGAGCTCGATGTCGCGCCCGAAGCGCCGCTTGAGCGCCTCCTTGAGCTTGTTCGCCTCGAAGGCGTCGATCGGCGCCGCGGCCCGCACGCGCACCTTGAGCACGCGTTCGGCCTCGTGCTTGAGCGCCTCGTACAGCGCGCCGATTTCCGGCAGCACCGCCAGACGGCCGTTCTCGGCGAGCAGCCCCAGGAAGCGGGCGAAGGCCGAGTCGGCGCCCTCGCCTTCCGGCAGGAACAACGCGACGAGATTCTCCCGGCCGATCCGCGGATCGCCGAGCAGCGCTGCCACGCGGGGATCGGCGGCGACCTGCGCGGCGAAGCCCAGGCGCGTGGCCCAGGCGCCGAGCGTGTTGTCGCCGCGCGCCAGCTCGAATGCGGCGCGTGCGTAGGGTCGGGCCAGGGTCAGTGCGCTGGACATGGGATCAGATCTCGGCCACGAGCTCGTCGATCAGCGCCTTGTGGGCGCCGGCATCGATTTCGCGGTGAAGGATCTTCTCGGCACCGGCGACGGCCAGCGACGCGACCTTGCCGCGCAGCTCCTCGCGCGCCTTGTGGGCCATCGACTCGATCTCGGCAGCGGCGATCGCCTTCTGCTTGGTCGCCTCGACGATCGCGTCCTGCTTGGCCTTCTCGACGATGGCATTGGCCTGCTGATGCGCACGCTCGATGATCGCGCCGGCCTCTACGCGGGCGCCCTTGATCTCCTCGGCGACGCGCGCGTCGGCATCGGCCAGCTCCTTGCGGGCGCGGTCGGCGGCGGCCAGGCCGTCGGCGATTTTCTTCTGGCGTTCTTCAAGCGCCGCATTCAGCGGTGGCCAGATGAACTTCATCGTGAACCAGACGAGGATCGCGAATGAGAGCATCTGACCGAAGAATGTCATGTTGAGATTCATGACGTGTCCTCGACATAGGTGTGACGCCGGCCTTTCGGAGGCCGGCGACCGGTCGGCCGCATCGCGGGGATGCGGCCCTCGAAGCGGCTTACAGGCGCGAGGTGATCTCGCCGACCAGCGGGTTGGAGACCGCGAAGAACAGCGCGACCGCCAGACCGATGATGAACGCCGCGTCGATCAGGCCGGCGAGCAGGAACATGCGGCCCTGCAGCATCGGCACCAGCTCCGGCTGGCGCGCCGCCGACTCGAGGAACTTAGAACCCATGATGGCAATGCCGAGGCAGGCACCGAGGGCGCCCAGGCCGATGATGATGCCGATGGCGATCGCGGTCAGGCTCTGCACTTGTGCGATGAATTCCATGATGTTCTCCGGGTATGGCAGGTGATGATGAAAAGGGTGGGTGACTCGGGGGAAACCGTTCTTGGCCGCGCAGGGCCGTCAGTGGCCTTCGCGCGCGCCGGCGATGTAGACGACCGTCAGGATCATGAAGATATAGGCTTGCAGCAGGATGATCAGGATGTGGAAGATCGCCCAGGCCGCATTGGCGAGCACGCCGGGGCCGAACGAGATCCAGCTGCCGAGCAGGCCGGCGATCAGCATGAATACCAGCTCGCCGCCGTACATGTTGCCGAACAGTCGCATCGCCAGCGAGATCGGCTTGACCAGCCACTCGATGATGTTCATGGCCAGGTTGACCGGGGCCAGCAGCACGACCATGAAGCCGTGTGCGTGGAACGGCGCGGTCAGCAGTTCCTTGCCGAAGCCCAGGCCGCCCTTGGCGGACAGGGCGTGGCCGATCAGGATGAAGAAGACCGAGACCGACAACGCGAAGGTCGTGTTCATGTCCGCGGTCGGCACCGCGCGGAAATAGGTGTGGTGCGCCACTTCGGCGCCGGCGGTGGTGTGCACCAGCCAGCCGGCCAGGTCGAGCGGCAGCAGGTCCATCGTGTTCATGAAGACGATCCAGATGAAGATCGTCAGTGCCAGCGGCGTGACCGAGCGGCGGTCGCCGTGGAACGTGTCGCGGACCTGGCCGTCGATGAACTCGAGGATCAGCTCGACGAAGGCCTGGCCCTTGGACGGCACGCCGGGGGTCGCCTTGCGGGCGGCCAGGCCGAACCAGAGCAGGAACAGGAGGCCCAGCACCAGCGACACCAGCCAGGTGTCGAGGTTGAAGCCGGAGCCGATCTCGACCACGTTGTGGTTGAGATGGTGTCCGATGTACTCGTTCAGACCACCCGATTGCGCTTCGCTAGCCACGTCGACTCCAAGAAACCGTCAATGCTCGAAAAGCAGACCACCCAACTGCGACACCAATGCGACGGCTACGCCGATCAGTACCGCCAGGGGCGGGAACAGGCCCGATCCGATCGTGACCACCAGGGCGGCGCCGATCCAGACCCACTTGATGACCTGACCGAGCACGATCGCGCCGAGCGCTGCGGTCGGCGCAACCACTCGCCTTCCGAACGCACGTCGCGCAGCCAGCCAGTATCCCGATGCGATGATGATCCCGCCGATCAACACCGCCAGTGCCGCCGAGGCGCCCCACCCTGTCGCACACAGCGCCGCCACTGCGGTCGCGCCAAGCTGCAGGAGCGTGGTGCGAACCGCCACCCGCCAACCAAAGGCGATGGAATTGCGCACGAAGGCACCCGATCCGGCGAGCGTTAGGAGGCTGCTGCGGCGAGCCAAGCGAACCGGCCCGACCAAAGCCTGAAGATTTTAACTTTGCCGTGCTGCGGTAGCAACCGCGCAGGACTTTGCCGCATTGCAGCGAAGCCCTCGGGAAAGCGGCCGGGGGCCTGTCTCTGCGAGGCGCCCTGTCGGGCCCATCCGGCCTCGGAGCCCGGCTGCGCCCAAATGCCGCACCCGCGGCGCCGGCTCAGTGCAGCGAATCGGAGGCGGGTGCCCGCGGAGACAGCGGATCGGCCGGCGTTCCGGCCACCTGCCAGAGCGCTTCGAGATAGCCGCTGCCGAAGCCGATCGAGCCGATCGCCTCGAATTCGTAGGCGCCGGTGTCCGGATACCAGCTGGCATTCGGATCAATCTCGCGCAGCACCAGCGCATCGGCCTCGACATCGGCCAGTTGGCCGACGTAGCTGATCTCGCCCTCGTCGTCCTCGACCATGTTGATCGACAGCAACGGCGCGCAGGCCGCGGCGGAACGGGCGATGCCGACCCAGTCCTCCAGCCCGAAGCCCTCCGGGACGGTGAGCTGCTCGCCGCGCAGGGCCAGGGCCTTCAGCACGAACTCCGCGGCGGGATCGCTCTCGACCAGGCTGAGGTCGGTGATCGCCACGGCGAGATACCCGTCGAAGCGCAACGCATCGCCGATCTCGGCAATCAGGCAGAAGTCGCGGGAGAGGCCGATCACGAAGCCGTGGATCACCCCGGGGTGGATGCGCTCGCGCTGGAATCGCATCGGAATGCGGCTTTCCATGCCTTCACGCAGGGCCGCGCGGATGCCGCGGGCCTTGAACGGTACGACGGTACTCATGCGGGCTATGGTCGGACGAATGACGCCCGGGCGCAAGCCGCCGGACCCGGCCGGCCGCCGCGGCACCCCCGCTCAGGTCCGCTCGAGCCGGTAGCCGTGCTGGTAGATCGCCGTCAGGCGCCAGCCGTGCTCGCCGCTGAGCTCGAGCTTCTTGCGCAGCCGGCTGACATGGGTGTCGACGGTCCGCGTGGACACCTGGGCGCTCATGTTCCAGACGTTCTCCAGCAGCGCATCGCGGCTGACGATCCGGCCGAGCCGGCGGAACAGGAAGCTGGCCAGGTCGAACTCGCGCTGGGTCAGCTCGATCTCCCGCCCCAGGATGCTGGCCTTGCGACGCTTGAGGTCGATCAGGTAGGGCGCCGACTCGATGCGTTCGGCCGCATCGGCCTCCGATCCCACCCCGCCCCGGCGGAGCGCGGCGGCAACGCGCGCCAGCAGCTCCAGGCGCTTGGGCGGCTTGATGACGTAGTCGTCGCCGCCGCTGGCGAACCCCTTGACCAGGTCCTCTTCCGCCGCGCGGGCCGTCAGGAAGATGACCGGCAGTTCGGCATGAATCGACTCGCGCAGCCATTCGACCACGTCGATGCCGGTGGCGTCGGGCAGCATCCAGTCCAGCAGCAGCAGGTCGATGCCCGCCGATCCGTGCTTGCGGCGGTACTCGTTGGCGTTGCTGAAAAGGCGGACCGTATAGCCCGCCTCGTGCAGCCAGTGGGCGACCAGCGCCGCCTGATCGGGATCGTCCTCCAGCACGCCGACGACGATGTCGCGCTTCGCCGACGAGGCGCCGCTGGCGCCGTCGTGGTAGGGATTGCGGGGGCTTCGCGTTGGATCCGTCATCCGGCCAGAAAATCCGATCGCTCGATGCACGCCACTCGACCACGCCGCGGCGCAGCAGTCAATCCCACGCTGCTGGAAAGCCGCCGGACGACACGGAACAACCGGATGCGCACGGCGGCTGGACCGGCCTCGGCCATGCCCTGGAAAGCGAAAATCGCCCGGTCAGGCCGGTGTCGGGATCGACGCCGCGCGGGGGCGCCGGGGCATGTAGCGCAACCAGACCAGGAACACGACCAGGGCGTCCAGGACGATCAGGGCCTGCCACAGGTAGAGGTGGAACCATTCGAACCAGAGCCGGCTCCACTGGCCCAGGTAGAACAGGCTGATGATGCGGACCAGGTTCAACGCCTGGATCGCCAGGAAGCCGAGGCCGATGCCCAGTACGCGATAACGCCACGGTGCCGGAAACGCGATGATCGCCGAGACCAGGATGATGACGGCCTCCAGGCCGTTGCAGCCGCGCTCGATGCTGATCGCGAAGCCATTGGAGGCGCTGCGGATGATGTTGCCGGTGGCGGTCGCATCGGCATCGAAGAGCTGGATCAGCCAGACGCTGATGTCCGCCAGCAGGCCGGTGAACGGCACGATGAAATGACGCTCGACCGGCTCGATCAGATCGAGCGGGAACAGGATCGCGACGCACAGCAGGAATATCAGGATGAATCGGGTCATCCGGCAAGTCTACGTCGGCGACGAAGCCCGCGGCCAGACCGCCGCCGCCTGCCGGTGCGCGAGCCTCTGCCGGCAGGCAGCGGCAGTGCCCCGCGACGGACGTGGCGCCTGCCGGATCGTGCGGTAGCATCACGCCATGAATCCCGCCCCCAACCTGTTCCTGGTCGGCCCGATGGGCGCCGGCAAGTCCACGATCGGACGGTCGCTGGCCGCCGTCCTGGGCCTGCCGTTCGTCGATCTGGACCACGAGATCGAGCAGCGCACGGGAGCCGCGATTTCATTGATTTTCGATCTGGAGGGCGAAGCGGGCTTCCGCGCGCGCGAGTGCACGCTGCTGGCGGAATTCGCCGGGCACGAGGGCATCGTACTCGCCACGGGCGGCGGCGCCGTGCTGTGGCCCGACAACCGCGAGGTCCTGCGGCACCGCGGCTTCGTCGTCTGGATCGACACCGATGTCGACACCCAGCTGGCACGTCTCGCGCACGACCGCAAACGCCCGTTGCTGGCGACGCCGGATCGCAGGCAGCGCCTGACCGAACTGGCCCGCGAACGCGATCCGCTGTATGCCGAAGTCGCCGACCTGCAGTGCATGTCCACCGGCCGCGGACAGAGCGCCTCGTTCGTGATCGACCTGGCCGCACACCTGCAGGTCCATTGGCAACGCCCTTTTCAGGAAACATCCGCATGAGTGTCACCGAGGTAGACGTCGTCCTGGGAGACCGCAGCTATCGGATCCGCATCGGCCGCGACCTGCTGCGGCAGCCGGCCCGGTGGCGCGACGCCGTCCGCGGCCGTCACGTGCTCGTCGTGACCGACAGCACCGTCGCGCCGCTGTATCTGGCGCGCCTGGAGGACGGCCTGGATGGGTTCGACCACGCCGTCGTCACGATTCCCGCCGGGGAGCGGCACAAGACGCTGGCGCAGACCGAACAGGTCTTCGCCGCGCTCGCCGGCCTCGGTGCGAGCCGCGACGCGACCGTCATCGCGCTCGGCGGCGGCGTCGTCGGGGATCTGGCCGGCTTCGCCGCCGCGTGCTGGATGCGCGGCATCGACTTCGTCCAGATGCCGACGACCCTGCTGGCCATGGTCGACTCGTCGGTCGGCGGCAAGACCGGCGTCAATCTGCCGGCCGGAAAGAACCTGATCGGCGCGTTCCACCAGCCGCGCAGCGTGATCATCGATACCGACACGCTCGATACGTTGCCGGCACGCGAATATCGCGCCGGGCTCGCCGAGGTCGTCAAGTACGGCGCGATCGGCGATGTGGCGTTCTTCGGCTGGCTGGAGCAGCAGGCCGACGCCCTGGTCCGGCGCGAACCGGCGGCCGTGGCCGAGGCCATCGCCGTGAGCTGCAAGAGCAAGGCCGGCATCGTCGCCCGCGACGAGCGCGAGGAAGGCGAGCGGGCCCTGCTGAACTTCGGCCATACCTTCGGACATGCGCTGGAGACCGAAGCCGGCTACGGCACCCTGCTGCATGGCGAAGCCGTGGCGATCGGCATGACGCTTGCCGCTTCGCTATCGGCGCACATGGGAAAGAGCTCCCATACGGACACCGACCGGCTCATTTCGTTATTGAAGCGACTCGAACTACCGACGGTTGTCCCTCACGACATCAGCCCGGCACGCCTGATACAGCACATGCGGCTGGACAAGAAGAATCTCAGTGGAAAGATTCGAGCTGTACTTTGGCACGGTGTCGGGCGCGCTGGAGTGACCATCGTGGAAGATGAACAACTTCGCTCGGTGCTTGAGTGACGTGAGCGCCGCCACCCGCACGGAAACGCGATGCGGTGAAAGCACGGGACCAGCCGGCAGGTGTCGAAGTCAGGCGGCTGGATCAGCACTCCGACCTTTCATCAGTGCCGTCGGCGCTCCCTTATTGGGTAAACCACCCCCTAAGCACGCCGCTGAAGAGGTTGGCGTCAAAGCCCTCTCCGCAGGAAACCTGGGAGAGGGCAAGGCCGCCAGTGCCTCAGTACTGACAGACCCGCTGTGAGTCTGAACCAATCAGGTTGTTGCTCGCGTCATAGACGCTCACGGCGACAAATCCGTCCGGACTGATAATGGTCCCTGGACACCCATAGAAGCAGAGCAGTTGAGATGTGCCGCACCCGAGCAGCGTAGCGGAGCCTGCCGGGTAGGCTGTCCATTCCCAGCGGAACGGCTCCGGCGCGGAACCTTCCACATCGGCCCAGCAGGCCTCGGAATCACAGCCGAACACAATGGATGCAGCGAAGCTCGAGGGCGCTATCACGAGCAGAACCGCCGCCAAGACTCCTCTCAGAACAGACATCTTCATATCCCTATCTCCTTGTCGCCGCATATGCGGCCTGCGAATACTCACATCCATCCACCCGCACTAATGTGAATTTATTCACCTAACCACAAATAGATATGTACACCTTTGCGTAACCGGCACGACCACTCTTTTCTTTCGGCTTAGCCGCCCTTGAGCCGACCGCCGCACTCGACCAGCGCGTGGACTCTCACTTCGCCGACCGCATCTGGCCCCTCCACGCCTTCCGGATTCCGAATACCACCAGATACCGATCGGATTGGCTTCTTCGCATCCAGGGCTTTAGAAGAATTCGCGCTGTCGCCACGTCTGCACACGACAGATCCGCGGCCGGGACAGAAGCGCAGCAAAAGCTCGCGCATCACCGCGAAAGCGATGCCGATACGGCACGCGAACAGAAACAACGCGCCGGCCAACGCCTGGCGACAGCCAAGCTCAAATCCGCATCAACACTCCACCGAGGACGGTGCCCCGGCCTACAGCACGTCTTTCCTGACCGGATATCCCCCGAATCGGGTCCAATAAAAAAGACGGCCCCTGAAAGGGGCCGTCTGAAGTCAAGCGACAACGCGTCGTTATCAGAAGCGCTGCTGGTACTTGAGGTAGTAGAAGCGACCGATGTCGAAGCCGCCGTAGTAGTTGAACTGGCTGTTCGGGTTGGAGTACATGAACGGCCCCTTGTGATCGAACGCGTTGTTCGCGCCGATCGCGATGGTGCCGTTCCACGGCGCCGTCCAGCGGAACTGGAGGTCGTGGAAGGTGTTGGACCCCGTGCGGTTGACCGGATTTTCCGCGAAGTCGACCCGCGGCGGAGTCGTTTCGTTGCCCGGGTTCCAGTACGGATAGCCGTAGCCGGGATCGTTACATTCCGGACCACCCTCGACGTCGTAGGTGCAGTCTTCCTTCATGCCCGAGTAGTAGCGCATACCCCAGGTGGCGCCGAAATCGCCCAGGCTCCAATCCAGCTGCAGGTTGGACTTCGTACGGAAGGCGCTGTTCCAGCCAGTGTTGTTGAACGGAAGCTCCGGTGTACCCGGCTCGCTCTTGCTGTCCCAGCGGCTGACGTACGAGGTTTCCCAGGTGATCATGAAGCGGCCGAACGAGAACTCCGGCAGGCGGTAACGAACGCCGAGGTCGTAGCCTTCGGTTTCGATCCAGCCCATGTTGCGCATGCCGTAGACGAGGTAGTTGACCGCGCCGTTTTCCGGGTTACGCGTGAAGTTCTGGCAGCGGGCGACGATGCCGCGCTCGTAGCAGTCCGACAGGATGTTCGAGAAGCTGTCGGTCGTGACGAGGTTGTCGATCTTGATGCGGTACCAGTCCAGGGTGATGTCCAGGCCCTGGATGTAGCTCGGGCTGTACACCGCGCCCAGGGTCTTGCTGACCGAGGTTTCCGGCTGGAGGAACGGGTTCGCGCCGCCGAGGAACGGATAGTTGGTCTGGCAGGGAACGCTGGCGCAGGGAACCAGGCCCTGGCCGAGCTGCTGGTAGTCGGCCGGCAGCGGCGCGTGGCCGCCGAAGCCCGACGTACAACGCTGGGAGACCGCATCCGGCGGACGGACGCCACCGTTCTGCAGGGCGCACGGGTCGTAGTAGGTCACGTACGACTGGCTCAGGTCGCCGTACAGGTCACCGATGGTCGGGGCGCGGAAGCCCTCGGCATAGGTACCGCGAATCAGCAGGTCGTCGATCGGCTTCCACTTCAGGCCGAACTTGCCGTTGGTCGTCTTGCCGAACGTGTTGAAGTCCGAATTACGGCCAGCGACGTTGAACGACAGCTCACGCGCGAACGGAATGTCCTTGAGCACCGGGATGTCGAGCTCGAGGTAGTATTCCTTGACGTTGTAGCCGCCACCACGTCCGCCCAGGGCGAGTTCAGTGGTCAGGCCAGCGGCCGTCATCGCGTCGGGAACGAAATCGCCTTCCTCGCGGCGGTACTCGTAGCCAGCTGCGAACGACAGGTCGCCGGCGGGCAGCGTGAACAGCGCACCGGTCAGGTTCGCCGTGTAGTTGACCGTCTTCGACCCGCCGGTCGACGTGGTCGGGGCGAGGATGAAATCCTGCACGGCCTGATCGCCCAGCGAGTTCTCGAGGCCGCTGCCGTACGGCGCCAACGGGTTCCACGGCACACACCGGTCGAGCGGAATTGGATTGGCCGCCGTACCGCACTGGATGACACCGGCTTCATTGCGGAACGACGGGCCGACGGCCGCGGCGATGTTGGCAACGTTGTAGTTGCCGGTGCCGTGGCGGACGAAGTCGTTCTTGTTGTAGAAATAACCGACGTCCCAGTTCCAGGAGTGGTCACCGACGTCGAACCAGCCTTCGAAGCCGCCGGTGAAGCGATACGTACTGAAGTCGCTGAAGGTGCCGCGCGGCACTTCCCAACCGCGACGGTTCCAGTTGACGCTGCGCGGCGTCTCGAAGCCGTGGTGGCTGCCGAACGGGTTGAAGTAGCTGTCAGCTGACATCGGCGCGCCGAGCGACGCGCTCTGCAGCGGGTAGCCCGCGACCGTGTTCTCCGTCTCGCGCTTGTTGTACAGCACGTCCGAACGGAAGGTGATGTTGTCGGTGATGTTGAAGCTGCCGGAAACGAATACCGACGTACGCTCCATGCCCGACAGCAGGTTCATCTGCTCGTTGGAATTGGCATAGTAGATATTGTCTTCCGGAAACAGGATGTTGTTCCGCTGCCGGATGTAGTTGCTGAAGTCGTACGGGTCGCCATTGAAGCCTGGGCCGAGCGTATAGCTACCGGGGAAGCCGGGGCCCGGAATGATGTTGCCCCACTGGCTGACCGGGCTCCAGCCCGCACCCGGGTGACGCGGCTGCGGAACTTTGGAGAACCAACGGTCCTTGGCCCACACCGGATCTTCCTTCGCGTAGGACACGCTCATCGTGACCGAGCTGCGCTCGCCGGTCGAACCGATGGTGAAGTCGTACTGCTGGCGCTCGCCGTCGTCTTCGTCGTACTGGCCGAGATAGACGTTGGCTTCGGCGCCTTCGAAGCGGCTGCGCGTGATGATGTTGATGACGCCCGCGATCGCATCGGAGCCGTACACCGAGGACGCGCCGTCCTTCAGGATGTCGATGCGCTCGATGATGCCGACCGGGATCGTGGCGACGTCCTGGTAGCCTTCGGAGTTGGCGCCCAGGCGCTTGCCGTTGACGAGGACGAGGGTGCGCTGCGGACCGAGGTCACGCAGATCGATATACGAACCGCCGGCACTCTCGTTGGCCGTCAGAGCGTCGGAACGGCTGAATGCCGGGGAGCCGGCGGCCGTCACGTTCAGCAGGATGTCGGCGACCGAGCTGAAGCCCTGCTTCTCGATCTGGGCGCGGTCGATCGTCAGAACCGGCTGAGCGGTCTCGACGTCGGCCTTGCGGATGCGCGAACCGGTGACGACGATCGTCTCCAGCTTGTCGGCACCGGCTTCCTGCGCGAAGACAGGGCTGCCGGTCAGACCGACCGCGGTGGCTGCGCCCGCGTACAGGGCGAAGCGCACGGCTTTGAATAGCTCGTTGCTGTTCAATCTCATTTTGTCACTCTCCAACGTCAGAGTTTTGTTGCCACGGTTCGGGGGCTGTTCAGGCCCCTGCCATCCTGAAAAAGCTCTTGAGGCCCTCGGGAGCCTTCGGTGGTAGGCGATGCTAACAACAATTTTACGGCAAGGGAACCCCTGGACAACCTTTTGCGGGACGCTGAGCAGCGCCTGTTTTCTTCTTTATATTCATTGCGTTGCACAATTCACGCTGCTCGCTTGATGCACCGATACGCCCCGGGCGGGCCCATTTGGGGCGGGAAGGCGGCCCGGCCCGGGCACGCGCGTTCCCGGCTGCCGGAACCGTGATGGTTGGGGTGTGGTTCATGGCCGACGGCGTGCTGCACCGGCCTGCAGTGCGCGTTGTCAGGCGTCTTCGCAGCGGAGATCATGAACCATGACCGACCCGCACCGCCCCTACACCGTCGCCCTCACCGGCGGCGTGGCATCTGGGAAGTCGACCGTCGCCGAGCGGTTCGCCGCGCACGGCATCGACGTGCTCGACGCCGACCTGATCGCCCGCGAGCTGGTGCAGCCCGGTGCGCCGGCCCTGCACGAGATCCGCCAGCGATTCGGCCGGGAAATGCTCGATGCCGCCGGTGGCCTCGACCGCCGACGGCTGCGCGAAGCGGTCTTTTCCGCACCTGCCGAGCGGCAGGCGCTCGAGGCGATCCTGCATCCCCGGATACGTCGCGCGCTGCGCGAACGCGCCAGCGGGATTCGCAGCCCCTACGGCCTGCTGGCGATTCCGCTGCTGGCCGAGTCGAACGGCAGCTACGACTGGATCGACCGCGTCCTCGTCGTGGACCTGCCGCGCGAGCTCCAGCTCGAACGCCTGTCCCGGCGCGACACGCTGGCACCCGGCCTGGCCGAGGCGATGCTGGCGGCACAGGCCGGGCGCGCGGAGCGGCTGAGGCTGGCCGACGACGTCATCGACAACAGCGGATCGCTCGCCGCGCTCAATGCCCAGGTGGAGCGGCTGCACCACCGGTACTTGGAGCTCGCCGGCGATCGAACCGGCGCCTGACGACATCCTGTGTCAGGCGAGCGGTCCGCGAATCGCGGCGACCCCTTGCCCACCGGCGGCCCGGGCCGCCTCGATGTCGCCGGCATCCAGACCGCCGAGCGCATAGATCGGCAACGCGAACTCGCTCGCCAGCGCCGAGAAGCGCTGCCATCCCAGCACCGCGGCCGCTGGATGGCTGGTCGTTTCGCGCACCGGCGACAAGGTCGCGAAGTCGGCGCCGATCCGTTCCGCGTGAGCGAGTTCATCGGCGCGGTGGCAGGAAACGGCGACCCATTTCCCGGCCGGCATGGGCCGGCGCTCGAGCGTCGCCGCGACGCGGGCCGGCAGGTGCACGCCATCGAGGCCGAGCACCGTGGCGAGCTGCCAATCGGCATGCAGCAGCAGGCGCGCGCCGGCCGCGCGGCAATAGTCGCGCGCGGTACGGGCGATGCTTGCGAGGCGATCGCGGGTCCAGGCCGGGAGGCGCAACTGGACGAGCCGGATGCCGCTTTCGAGCGCGTTGCGGATGCCGGCGAGGACTGCATCGCCCTGGTCCATGGCGAGCGGCGGCGTGATCAGGTAGCGCTCCGGGAGCCGGAGCGCGGCGATCACCGGCCGATCCGCCTCGGGCATCGGCAGCTCCGGCAGCGCCGAAGGCGCGATCCACGCCAGCGACTGGCCCTCGCAGGCCTGCGGCTGGCCGGCGTAGCCGGTCACTTCCCAGACGTCCAGGACGATGCGCTTCTCCGGATAGCGATGCGGCACCGATATCAGCGGATGAGCCGCCTGGACGACGATGCCGACTTCCTCGCGCAGCTCCCGCACCAGGGCGTCCAGACGCTGCTCGCCCGGCTCGAGCTTGCCGCCGGGGAATTCCCAGAGGCCGGCCAGGTGGGTGCCCTGCCGGCGCTGGGCGACGAGGATCCGCCCGTGCGGGCTGCGCACGACGCCGGCCAGGACATGGACGAAAGGACTGCTCACACCCGTGCCGGCCGGACGCCGCTATGCGTGGGAGGGACGCACGGCCGCCACGACGCTCAGGTCAGCCGGCCGTGGCACTGCTTGTACTTGCGACCACTGCCGCACGGACACGGATCATTGCGACCGACCTTCGGGGCGTCGCGCAGTGCCTGCGCCTGTGCCGGCTCTCCTTCCGCCGGCGCTTCCTCGCCGAGGCCGCCCGGGCCGGCGTGCTGGAACTGCATCGCGCGCGCCTGTGCCTCGGCCTGGCGCTGCTGCTGCTGTTCCATCGCCTGGACCTCTTCCTCGGTGCGAATACGCACCCGGGCCAGCACCTGGACCAGCTCGTGCTTGATCTTCTCGAGCATCTGCTGGAACAGCGAGAACGCCTCGCGCTTGAATTCCTGCTTGGGCTGCTTCTGCGCGTAGCCGCGCAGGTGGATGCCCTGGCGCATGTAGTCCATGCTGGCCAGGTGTTCCTTCCAGGCGTTGTCGAGCACGGTCAGCATGACGTGCTTCTCGAGCTGGCGCATGACGTCCGAGCCGAGCATCGCCTCCTTCTCGCGGAAGACGCGGTCGGCGGCGTCCAGGACGCGCTGGAGCACACCCTCGGCGTCGACCTCCTCCTGCTCCTCGACCCAGCGGACCAGGCCGACCTGCAGGCCCAGCTCCGACTCCAGCTCCTTCTCGAGACCGGGAAGGTTCCACTGCTCGTCGACCGAGTTCATCGGAACGAAGCGCTGCACCGTCTCGGTCAGCGTGTCGATACGGATCGCCGACACGGTCTCGGCGACGCTGTCGCTGTCGAGCAGTTCGTTGCGCTGCTCGTAGATGACCTTGCGCTGGTCGTTGGCGGTGTCGTCGAACTCGAGCAGCTGCTTGCGGATGTCGAAGTTGTGCGCCTCGACCTTGCGCTGCGCCTTCTCGATCTGCCGGCTGACCATGCGGTCCTGGATCGCGTCGTCTTCCTTCATGCCGAACATGCGCATCAGGCGGCTGACGCCCTCGCCCATGAAGATGCGCAGCAGGTTGTCCTCGAGCGAGAGGTAGAAGCGGCTCGATCCGGCGTCGCCCTGGCGGCCGGAACGGCCGCGCAGCTGGTTGTCGATGCGCCGCGACTCGTGCCGCTCGGTACCGATGATGCGCAGGCCGCCAAGCGCCAGCACGTCGTCGTGGCGACGCTTCCATTCGGCCTTGACGCGCTCGCGCTCGGCCTCGGAGGCGTCTTCCGGCAGCGCGGCCAGCTCCGCCTCGAGATTGCCGCCGAGCACGATGTCGGTACCGCGACCGGCCATGTTGGTGGCGATCGTCACCGCACCCGGCCGGCCGGCCTGGGCGACGATGTGCGCCTCGCGCTCGTGCTGCTTGGCGTTGAGCACCTCGTGCGCGATGCCGGCCTTCTTGAGCAGGCCGTCCAGGTACTCGGACGCCTCGATCGAGGCCGTGCCGACCAGCACCGGCTGCCCGCGTTCCTGGCATTCCTTGATGTCCTCGACGATGGCGTCGAACTTCTGCTTGCCCTTGAGGAAGATCACGTCGGCCTCGTCCTTGCGGATCATCGGCCGGTGCGTGGGGATGACCACCACTTCCAGGCCGTAGATCGACTGGAACTCGTAGGCTTCGGTGTCGGCCGTGCCGGTCATGCCGGACAGCTTCTTGTACATGCGGAAGAGGTTCTGGAACGTGATCGACGCCAGCGTCTGGTTCTCGCGCTGGATCGGCACGCCCTCCTTGGCCTCGACCGCCTGGTGCAGGCCGTCGGACCAGCGCCGCCCCGGCAGCGTACGGCCGGTGAACTCGTCGACGATGACCACTTCGCCGTCGCGCACGATGTACTCCACGTCGCGCTGGTACAGCGAATGCGCGCGCAGCGCGGCATTGAGGTGATGCACCACGGCGAGGTTGGAACCGTCGTAGAGGCTTTCCTCCTCGCCGATGATGCCCTCGCGGCGCAGCAGCGCCTCGATGTGCTCCATGCCCATCTCGGACAGGTGCACCTGCTTCTGCTTCTCGTCGACCCAGAAGTCGCCCTCGCCCTCTTCGCTCTCCTGGCGCGACAGCTTCGGCACCAGCTTGTTGATCTTGACGTAGAGCTGCGGCGATTCGTCGGAGGGGCCGGAGATGATCAGCGGCGTGCGCGCCTCGTCGATGAGGATCGAGTCGACCTCGTCGATGATCGCGTAGTGCAGGCCGCGCTGGTAGCGCTGGTCCTTGCTGACCGCCATGTTGTCGCGCAGGTAGTCGAAGCCGAACTCGTTGTTGGTGCCGTAGGTGATGTCGGCGGTGTAGGCGGCCCGCTTGTTGGAATGGTCCATGCCGGGCCAGACCACGCCCACGTCCATGCCGAGGAAGTTGTAGAGCCGCCCCATCCAGGCCGAGTCGCGCTTGGCCAGGTAGTCGTTGACGGTGACGACGTGCACGCCCTTGCCTTCCAGCGCGTTGAGGTAGACCGGCAGCGTCGCCACCAGGGTCTTGCCCTCGCCGGTGCGCATTTCCGCGATGCGGCCCGAATGCAGCACCATGCCGCCGATCAGCTGCACGTCGTAGTGGCGCAGTCCCAGCACGCGCTGCGAGGCTTCGCGCACGACGGCGAAAGCCTCCGGCAGCAGGTCGTCGAGCTTGGTCCCGTCGGCCAGCCGCTGCCGGAACTCGTCGGTCTTGGCGCGCAGCGCGGCATCGTCGAGCGCCTGCATCTGCGGTTCCAGCGCGTTGATCTGGGCGACGCGACGGCCGAGCTGGCGCAACACGCGCTCGTTGCGGCTACCAAAAATGCCGGTCAGGAAGGAGTTGAGCATCGGTCGTCTTCGAGTGGGAACGGGAAACCGCAGGCGCAGCAGCGCGGTCGAGCCGCCCATGATAAGGCGGCATGCGGCGTATGACCAAATCCGGGGTGGGGATGCGCTGCAGCCCTTTCAAGCGGCGCCGGTCGGCGGAACGCAGGTGCGTTCGACGGGCGCGAGGCGCCCGCCGGAAGCCAGAACGGGCTCCCGCGGGGGGCCGCAGGACGGATCAGACGCGGCTGGCCCGGCTCGAACGCACGTAGACGGCCGGATTGACCGGCCGGCCGTTCAGCCAGACCTCGAAATGGCAGTGCGGGCCGGTCGACCGGCCGGTCGAGCCCACCTTGGCGACGACATCGCCGATGTGGACGCGCGTGCCGAGCTCGACCATGTTCTGCGAGTTGTGGGCGTAGCGGGTCATGTAGCCGTTGCCGTGGTCGATCTCCACGACATTGCCGTAGCCGCTGCGCTGCCCGGAGTAGGTCACGACGCCTTCGGCGACCGCCATCACGTCCGAGCCGTAGGGCACGTCGAAATCGATGCCCAGGTGGCTGGCGCGGTGGCCAGTGATCGGGTCGGTGCGCACACCGAAGCCGGAAACGATGTAGCCGCCGCCCACCGGCCAGCCGGTCGGCAGCAGCGCATTGTCGATCTTGCGGTCGAGCAGCATGTTCTCGATCATGCCCAGTTGCGCTTCCTGGCGCTCGAACTCGGCGCGCAGGGTGTCGATGCCGGCGGTGATCGGCATGGCGGCGCCGGCCACCAGCGGTGCCTCTTCCGGTCCGCCGAGCGCGGGGGCCGCGGCGAAATCGAATTCGCCGTCGTCGAGCTTGCCGACCTGGGTCAGGCGTTCGCCGAGTGCGTTCAGGCGCGTCGCCTGCGCCTGCAACTGCCCCAGCTGCAAGGCCAGGGCGTCCAGGTCGCGGCCCGAGTCGCGCGCCACTTCGTCCAGCGCCTCGCGCTGCACGAGGATCGTCTGGCGCAGGTCGCGGATCTCGCCGAGCATGCGCCCTTCGGTGTCGACGCTGACGCGTCCGACGGCGAAGCCGCATCCGAGGAACAGCACGACGCCCGCAATCGCCAAGCCCGTACAGAGGGCGCGTCCGCGCCACGTCGAAAGATCGATGTTCCTGGAGGTCGCGCCGGCCTTGCCGAGGATTATGATGTTCATGGACGCCCGTGCCGAAATTCGTATCGCCATGCAGCCTGCCCAACGCCGACGCTCCGCTACCACGACCGGTCTTTCCCCGGCCGCCACGTGCGTCGATCTCGGCACCCTGGCCCAGCGCGCTCACGCGCTGGAAGTGCTCGATGGGCGGCTACGCCGCCTGTTGCCCGAAGCGATCGCCCGCGAATGTCGCCTCGCGGACATCCGCAACGGACGCCTCGTCTTTCTGGCGAACAGTTCGACCTGGGCCGGCCGGCTCAGGCTGCACGAGGCAACCCTGCTGGCCGAAGCCCGTTCCGCCTTCGATGGCCGGATCGAACGTTTCGCCGTGAAAGTGGCACACCGGCCGCCCGTTCCCCCGGAACCGACCTGGCAGAAACCGCTTTCGGCTGGCACTGCCCGTCATCTGCGGACAGCAGCGCAATCCATCGCGGACCCTGAACTCAAGGCCCTGTATCTCCGACTGGCCTCTCTGGCCAACCAATGACCCCCCCGCATCGGGCGGAGCCGGGGCGGCTACGCCTTTGACGCCGCGGCGGATGCCTGCTTGGGGCACCCGCTCACATGTATACAACCGCCTCAGATCGCCTGCGCCGGATGCGCGTAGGAGATCGGAGCATTGCTGTCGTCCTTGAACGTGACCTCTTCCCACGCCGATGCATCGGCGACCAGCGCGCGCAGCAGCTGATTGTTGAGCTCGTGGCCGGACTTGTGGCCGTAGAACGCGCCGATCAGGCTGTGGCCGAGCAGGTACAGGTCGCCGATCGCGTCGAGGATCTTGTGCTTGACGAATTCGTCCTCGTAGCGAAGGCCGTCCTCGTTCAGGACGCGGTAGTCGTCCAGGACGATCGCGTTGTCCATCGAGCCGCCCAGCGCGAGGTTGCGCTCGCGCAGCATCTCGATGTCGCGCATGAAGCCGAACGTGCGTGCGCGGCTGACTTCCTTGACGAACGAGGTCGTCGAGAAGTCGATCTCGCTGGTCGAGCTGCGCCGCGTGAACATCGGATGGTCGAAGTCGATCGAGAAGCCGACCTTGAAGCCGTCGAACGGCTCGAAGCGCGCCCACTTGTCGCCGCTCTCGACCTTGATCGGCTTCTTGATGCGGATGAAGCGCTTGGGAGCGGCCTGTTCCTCGATGCCCGCCGACTGCAGCAGGAACACGAAGGGACCGGCGCTGCCGTCCATGATCGGCACTTCCGGTGCCGACAGGTCGACATAGGCATTGTCGATACCGAGTCCGGCCATCGCCGAGAGCAGGTGCTCGATCGTCGCGATGCGGACATCGCCCTGGATCAAGGTACTGGAGAGCCGGGTGTCGCCGACGTTCTCGGGGCACGAGCGGATATCCACCGGCGGACTAAGGTCGACCCGGCGGAACACGATGCCCGTGTCCACCGCTGCCGGCCGCAAGGTCATGTAGACCTTTTCACCCGTGTGGAGACCCACGCCCGTTGCTTTGATTACATTCTTGAGCGTGCGCTGTCTGATCATTTTTATGCTGTGACCCCTGGGGCAGGATCTACAAAAACGCGGGGGATGCTACCACAGCATTTTTTGGCGGGACAAGCAAAACGATGCGCGAACCCGACAGAGTGTCGCTATTTCGCAACACTTGTCGGGTTCGGCGGAGACGCGTGCCCGCGCCGGCCCGGGAACGGGGCCGGCGTGGGAAAGGCCCGCCGCGACGCCACGCGGCGGCAGCGGTCCTTCAGTCGGCCTGGCGCCGCAGGAAGGCCGGGATATCCAGATAGTCGCTCGGGACGTCGGCGATGGCCGTCGCGGCCACGGCCGCCGGAGCGACCGCCGGCACCGTCGCGCGCTGCGGGATGCCCAGGTAGTCCACCTCGCCGGTGGTCGCGTTGCGCACGACCCGCATCGGGGCGCGCATCACCTCGCGCTCCCGTTCGCGGACCGGCACCGGCTGCCGGGCCACGGCCTGGTTGAGGCCGGTCGCGACGACGGTGACGCGGATCTCGTCCTGCAGCTCCGGGTCGAGCGCGGTACCGATGACGACCGTGGCGTCCTCGCTGGCGAACTCGTGGATCACCTGGCCGATGTCGTCGAACTCGCGCATCGTCATGTTGGCGCCGGCCGTCACGTTGACCAGGATGCCGCACGCGCCGGACAGGTTGACGTCTTCGAGCAGCGGGTTGTTGATCGCCGCCAGCGCGGCAGCCTGGGCGCGATCGTCGCCGCGCGCCGACCCCGAGCCCATCATCGCCATGCCCATTTCGGACATCACGGTGCGCACGTCGGCGAAGTCGACGTTGATCAGGCCCGGACGGGTGATCAGGTCGGCGATGCCCTGGACGGCGCCCAGCAGCACGTCGTTGGCGCTCTTGAACGCCGACAGCAGGGTGACGTCGCGGCCGAGCACGGTCAGCAGCTTCTCGTTGGGCACCGTGATCAGCGAGTCGACGTACTGGCCCAGCTCCTCGATGCCCTTGTGCGCCACCTGCATGCGCCGCCGCCCCTCGAACGGGAACGGCTTGGTGACGATCGCCACGGTCAGCACGCCCATTTCCTTGGCCAGCTGCGCCACGACCGGCGCCGCGCCGGTACCGGTGCCACCGCCCATGCCGGCGGTAATGAAGACCATGTCCGCGCCCTGCAGCAGTTCGCAGATGCGCTCGCGGTCCTCCAGCGCCGCCTGGCGGCCGACCTCGGGGTTGGCACCGGCGCCCAGACCCTTGGTCACGTTGGCGCCGAGCTGCAGGGTGTACTTCGCCCCGCTGTTCTTGAGGGCCTGGGCGTCGGTGTTGGCGCAGACGAAATCCACGCCCTCGACCTGCCCGTGGACCATATGGCTGACCGCGTTGCCGCCGCCGCCGCCCACACCGATCACCTTGATGACGGCGTTCGGCGCCATCTTTTCGATCATCTCAAACATGTTCCCATCCTCCGCTGCTGCAATTCGATTTCAAGGGTGACTACCGAAGCCGTGACCCGTCCCGGTCCGGTTCGTCCTCGCCGGCTGGCGTGCCGGCGGCTGCGGTCGTTTCGACCACCACGCGGCATCTCCCTCGCCGCGGTTCAAAAATGTCGGTTCCTCGGGCGCCTCGCGCTCCTCCTCGGGGTTCGCTCGTCAGAATTCGCCCTTGAACCAGGTGCTGAGCCGGTGCCACAAGCCGCCGACCGCCGCCACGCCGGTGCCGCCTGCACGCCCGCCGGCGTCCTGGCGGGCACCGTGCACGAGCAGGCCGACGCCGGTGGCGTGGATCGGACTGGCGACGACGTCGATCAGGCCGCCGACGTGCTGCGGCAGTCCCAGGCGCACCGGCATGTGGAACAGTTCCTCGGCCAGTTCCAGCGCGCCTTCCATGCGGGCGGCGCCGCCGGTCAGCACCACGCCGGCGCGCACCAGCTCCTCGCGGCCACTGCGGCGAAGATCGGCCTGCACCATCTCGAAGATCTCCTCGTAGCGCGGCTGCACCGCCTCGGCGAGGTTCTGGCGCGCCAGCCGCCGCGGCGGCCGGTCGCCCACGCTGGGGACCTGGATCGTCTCCTCGGCGTGCGCCAGTTGGGCCAGCGCACAGGCGTAGCGCACCTTGAGCTCTTCGGCATGCGCGGTCGGCGTGCGCATCAGGTGCGCGATATCGCTGGTCACCTGGTCGCCGCCGATCGCCAGCGACGTGGTGTGGCGCAGGGCGCCGCCGGTGTAGATCGCGATGTCGGTCGTGCCGGCGCCGAGGTCGACCAGGCAGACGCCGAGCTCCTTTTCGTCGTCGGTCAGCACCGCGCCGCTGGACGCCACGGCCGCCGGGATCATGCGATCGACCTGCAGCCCGCAGCGGTTGATGCACTTGGTGAGGTTCTGCACGGCGCTGGCCGCGCCGCTGACCAGGTGGACGTTGGCCTCCAGGCGCACGCCGGACATGCCGACCGGGTGGCGGATGCCCTCGTGGCCGTCGACCAGGTACTCCTGGGCCTCGGTGTAGAGCACGCTGCGGTCGGCCGGAATCGCGATCGCGCAGGCGGAGTTGCGCACCGCGTCGAGGTCGGCCTGGGTCACCTCCTTGTCGCGGATCGGCGCGGTGCCGTGCGAGTTCTCGTCCTTGATGTGGCTGCCGGAGATGCTGGCGTAGACCGAGCGGATCTGGCAGCCGGCCATCAGCTCGGCCTCCTCGATCGCGCGCTGGATCGAATGGACGGTCGACTCGATGTCGACGACGACGCCGCGCTTCAGCCCGTGGGCCGGGTGCGAGCCGATACCGATGATCTCGATCGGCTCGCCGGCACCGTGTTCGCCGACGATCGCCACCACCTTGGACGTGCCGATGTCCAGGCCGACGATCAGATTGCGTTCGCTCTTGCGGTTCATCGTCAGGCCCCGGGTTGCATGGATGTGGCGGCCGGTGCCCGGGCGGCCGCATCGGCCCAGCGCACGGCGAAGCCGTTTTCGTAGCGCAGGTCGATGCTCGCCGGCACGCCGTTGCTGCCGGACGCCAGCCGCGGCCAGACGTCGAGGAAGCGCCCCAGGCGCTGTTCGGCAGCCTCGCGGCCGAGCTCCACCGTGGTGCCGCTGGCCAGCGTCAGGCGCCAGGCGCCGCGCGAGGACAGCGCTACCTCGGTCACTGCCAGCCCGCTGCCGGAGAACTGGCGCAGGCAGCGCGTATGGAACGCGACCACGTCGGCCAGCTGGTCGTCCGGGCCGGACAGCTGCGGCAGGCCCTGCAACTGGTCGGCGCCGGCGACGGTGAACAGCGTGCCGGCGCGGCTGATCAGCTGCTTCTCGCCCCAGCGGGCGTACGGCAGCTGCTCGTAGACGGTCAGTTCCAGCGTGTCGGGCCAGCGCTTGCGGGCGTCGACCCGCGCCACCCACGGCAGGCCCAGCAAGGCGGCGCGCACGTCGTCCAGGTCGAGCGCGAAGAATCCGGCGTCGAGCTTCGGCGCCACCGCGGCGCGAATCTGCTCGGCGCTGACGTAGGCGTACTCGGCGCTCACCTGCAGCTGGCGGATCGGCCAGCTGTGCGCGGCGAAGCGGCCGGTCAGCACGCCGGCCACCGGCAGCCCGATCAGGGTCAGGGCGATGCCCCACGCCAGCAGCTTGAGCAACACGCCGCCCTTCATGGCGCCTCCCTGGCAAGGCTGGTCTCCAGGATCCGCCAACACAGCGTGCGGAAGTCGATACCGACCTGGGCCGCCGCCTTGGGCACCAGCGAATGGCTGGTCATCCCCGGCGTCGTGTTGACCTCCAGCAGGTAGTTCCGGCCGGCCCGGTCGCGCATCAGGTCCACCCGGCCCCAGCCGCTGCAGCCCGTCGCCAGGAACGCGGTCAGCGCCAGCGCGCGCACGTCGGCCTCGGCGGCCCCGTCCAGCCCCGGGCACAGGTACTGCGTGTCCTCGGCCACGTACTTGGCGTGGTAGTCGTAGAACGCGCCCTTGGGCACGATCCGGATCGACGGCAGCGCCACGCCGTCGAGGATGCCGACGGTCAGCTCGTCGCCGTCGATCAGCTGTTCGATCACCAGTTCACCGTCGTAGCGGGCCGCCAGCTCGATCGCGGCGGGCACGTCGGCCTCGGTGAACACGCGCGTGATGCCGACGCTGGAGCCCTCGTGCGACGGCTTGACGATCGCCGGGAAGCCCAGCTCGCGCAGCGCCCCGGCGATGTCCTCGCCGCGCCCGAAGGCCAGGTAACGCGGTGTCGGCAGGCCACGCGCCTGCCAGACCTGCTTGGTCCGGATCTTGTCCATCGCCAGCGCCGAGCCGAGCACGCCCGACCCGGTGTACGGCACGCGCAGCGAATCGAGCGCGCCCTGCAGCACGCCGTCCTCGCCACCGCGGCCGTGCAGGATGTTGAACACGCGCGCGTAGTGGCCGGCGCGTAGCGCGTCCAGCAGGGCCGGGATGCCGTCGACCGGATGCGCGTCGACGCCGCTGGCGCGCAGCGCCTCGAGCACGTTGCGTCCGGAATCGAGCGAAACCTCGCGCTCGGCCGAATCGCCGCCCAGTGCCACGGCGACGCGGCCGAACCGGCGTGGATCGCTGACCTGGGTGCTCATGCCGCCTCCGATTTGAGATGTCCGGCAGCGGCGAGCTCCACCGCCACCGCGCCGATGTCACCGGCACCGGCCAGCATCAGCAGATCACCGTCGCGCAGCAGCGCCGGCAGTACGTGCGGCAGTTCGCGCGGGTGCTCGATCACCACCGGATCGACCCGGCCGCGGGCGCGGATCGCGCGTGCCAGCGCGCGCGCGTCGGCACCGGCGATCGGCGCCTCGCCGGCCGGATAGACCTCGGTCAGGACGAGGACGTCGACCTCGGACAGCACGTTGGCGAAGTCGTCGAGCAGGTCGCGCGTGCGCGTATAGCGGTGCGGCTGGAACACCACGGCGAAGCGCTTGTCGGGCCAGCCGCCGCGGGCCGCGGCGAACGTCGCCGCCAGCTCGCGCGGGTGATGGCCGTAGTCGTCGACCAGCATGACGCTGCCGTCGTCGATGGCCAGATCGCCGCGGCGGTGGAAACGCCGGCCCACGCCCTGGAATTCGCGCAGCGCCTTCTGCATGGCCGCCGGCTCGACGCCGATCTGCCAGCCGACCGCGCAGGCCGCCAGCGCATTGAGCACGTTGTGGCGGCCGGGCATGTTAAGGACGACCGGGACCGGCTCGGCCGATTCGGGCAGGTGCAGATCGAACGACATCTGGTTGCCCTGCTGGTGGATACCGGTGGCGCGCACGTCGGCCTCGGCGTCGATCGCGTAGGTCAGCATGCGGCGCGGTGCGGCTCCGGCCAGGCGCGCCAGCTCCGGGTCGTCGACGCAGAGCACGGCCAGGCCGTAGAACGGCAGGCGGTGCAGGAAGGCATCGAACGCCTTCTTGACCGCCTCGAAGTCGCCACCGTAGTTCTCCAGGTGGTCGGCGTCGATGTTGGTCACGATCGCGACGATCGGCGACAGCATCAGGAACGAGCCGTCCGACTCGTCCGCCTCGGCGACCAGGTATTCGCCGGTGCCCAGGCGCGCATGCGTACCGGCGGCGGTGAGCTGGCCGCCGATCACGAACGTCGGGTCGAAGCCGCCCTCGGCCAGCACGCTGGCCACCAGGCTGGTCGTGGTCGTCTTGCCATGCGTGCCGGCGACCGCGATGCCGCGCCGGAAGCGCATCAGCTCGCCGAGCATCTCGGCGCGCGGGACCACCGGAATGCGGCGTTCGCGCGCCGCCATCAGCTCGGGGTTGTCGGCGACGATGGCGCCGGAAACCACGACGACGTCGACGTCGACGATGCTCTCGGCCTCGTGGCCGCGCACGATGCGGATGCCGAGCGCCGCCAGCCGGCGCGTCGTCGCGCTGTCGGACCGGTCCGAGCCGCTGACCGTGTAGCCGAGATTGAACAGCACTTCGGCGATGCCGCTCATGCCGACGCCGCCGATGCCGATGAAATGCACGCGGCGGAAGTCCTGCATGATGTCGCCGTGGCGATGGATGCGCGAAGGCGTCATGCGGCCACCTCCAGGCAGACGTCGGCGATGCGCCGGGCCGCGTCGGGCCGGGCCAGCGTCCGCGCGGCCACGGCCATGGCCACGAGCTGCCCGCGCTGCGCCGTCAGTTCGTCGATCGCGACGCCCAGGCGGCTCAGGAAGCCGTCGCCCTCGGGCAGCAGGCGGGCGGCGCCGGCATTCGTCATCGCCTCCGCGTTGCATGTCTGGTGGTCGTCCACCGCGTGCGGGAACGGCACCAGGATCGCCGGGACGCCCGCGGCGCAGAGTTCGGCGATGGTCAACGCGCCGGACCGGCAGATCGCCAGGTCGGCCCAGGCATAGGCCGATGCCATGTCGTCGATGAATGCATCGACCGTGGCTTCGATGCCGGCCGTGGCGTACAGGCGGCGGGTGGCCTCGACATGGGCCGCGCCGCACTGGTGGCGCACCTCGAACGCGCGATGGCCGCCGCGCCGGCTGAAGACCGCCGGCAGCTGCCCGTTGAGGCTCTGCGCGCCCTGGCTGCCACCGAGTACGAGGATGCGCAGCGCGCCTTCCCGGCCCGCCAGGCGCCGTTCCGGCGCGGGCAGATCGGCGATCGCGACGCGCACCGGGTTGCCGACCCATTCGGCGCGCGCATCGGCGAATGCGTCGGCGAAGCCGCTCAATACGCGTGTCGCATGGCGCGCCAGCAGCCGGTTGGCCATGCCGGGCACGCGGTTCTGTTCGTGGACGACGAGCGGCAGGCCGGCCGTACGGGCGGCCAGCCCGCCAGGCGCGGCGGCATATCCACCCAGCGCCAGCACGCTGCGCGGCCGCAGCCGGCGGAGCAGCCGGCGCGCAGCCAGCAGCGCGATGCCCAGGCGCGGCAGCGCCATCAGGCGCGTGGCCAGGCCCTTGCCGCGCACGCCGCCGAACGCCAGCGTCTCCAGCGGGAAGCCGGCGGCCGGCACCAGGGTCTGCTCCAGACCGTGCTGCCCGCCGAGCCAGACCACCGGTACGCCGCGCGCGCGCAACTCGCCGCCGACGGCGATGCCGGGGAAGATGTGCCCGCCGGTACCGCCGGCCATGATCAGGACCGGGGCGTCGGTGTCGTGTGCGCTCATGTCCGCACCTCCTCGAGCGCCGAGACCGCCACCGCCTGGGCCGCGGCGTTCTCCGCGCGCGAGACCTCGTAGCTGCAGCGCGCCAGCAGGCCGATCGCCACGCAGGTCATCAGCACGCTCGATCCACCCGAGCTGATCAGCGGCAGGGTCAATCCCTTGGTCGGCAGCACGCCGAGGTTGACGCCGATCGAGACCAGCGCCTGCAGCGTCAGCATCAGCACCACGCCGAAGGCGCAGTAGCCGGCGAACCGCTGGCCGCGCTCGACCGCACGCAGGCCGATCGTGAAGCCGCGCGCCGCCAGCCAGCCGAACAGGACCAGGACCAGGACGATGCCGGCCAGTCCCAGCTCCTCCGCGAGCACGGCCAGGATGAAATCGGTATGCGCCATCGGCAGGTAGAACAGCTTCTGCACCGAGCCGCCGAGGCCGACGCCGAGCCACTCGCCGCGGCCGATCGCGATCAGCGCCTGGGTCAGCTGGAAGCCGTCGTTGTACGGGTCGGCCCAGGGGTCCAGGAACGAGGTCAGCCGCTTGATGCGGTAGTCCTCGCTGAAGGCGACCCAGACCATCGCCGGAATCGCCAGGCAGCCGAGCAGCGCCAGGTTGCGCAGCCGCGCGCCGCCGAGCCAGACCATGCCGAGCGTGACCGCCACCATCAGCACCGCGCTGCCGAAGTCCGGCTGCGCCAGCAGGACGACGACCATCAGCAGGGCCATGCCGAGCGGCTTGATGACGCCGAACAGGCGCGTCTGCACGCCGTCGCGGTGGCGCACCAGGTAGCTCGACAGCCACACGATCATGCACAGCTTGGCCGCCTCGACCGGCTGGAAGCCGGAAATGCCCAGGTGCAGCCAGCGCCGCGCGCCGTTGATGCGCAGGCCGATGCCGGGGATGAACACCAGCAGCAGCAGGCCGAAGCCGGCCAGCAACAGCAGCAGCGCATGGCGCTCGACCCATTCCAGCTCGGTCCGCGCCACGACGATCGCCAGGCCGATGCCGAGGGCCAGGAACAGCAGGTGGCGGTTGAGGTAGTAGAACGCGCCGATCTTCTGGCCCTCGGCCACCGCGATCGAACTGGAGGCGACCATCACCACGCCGAGGCAGGCGAGCGCGATCGCCGCCAGCAGCAGACCGGCGTCGTACCGCCCGACCGGCTCGCTGCGCCGGGTCGCCTGGGTGTTGGCGGAGAAGTCGAACAGCAGCATCAGCGCACCTTCAACGTGGCCAGGCCGATCAGCACCAGCACGACGCTGATGATCCAGAAGCGCACGATCACGCGCGGCTCGGGCCAGCCCTTCAGCTCGAAGTGGTGATGGATCGGCGCCATGCGGAACACGCGCTTGCCGGTCAGCTTGAAGCTCGCCACCTGGATCATCACCGAGGCCGTTTCCAGCACGAACACGCCGCCCATCACCAGCAGCACGATCTCCTGGCGCACGATCACGGCCAGCGTGCCGAGTGCCGCGCCGATCGCCAGCGCGCCGACGTCGCCCATGAAGACCTGGGCCGGGTAGGCGTTGAACCAGAGGAAGCCCAGGCCCGCCCCGGCCAGCGCGCCGCAGAAGATCGCCAGCTCGCCGGCACCCGGAATCGAGGGGATCTGCAGGTAGTTGGAGAACACCGCGTTGCCGGCGAGGTAGGCGAACGCGCCCAGCGCGGTCGCGACCAGCACCGCCGGCATGATCGCCAGGCCGTCCAGCCCGTCGGTCAGGTTCACCGCGTTGGAGAAGCCGGCGATCATCAGGTAGGCGAGCGGGACGAACAGCAGGCCGAGCGGCACCGCCACCTGCTTGAACAGCGGCAGGTACAGCGCGGTCTCCGACGGCGTCGTCGCGGTCAGGTACAGGGTGACCGCGACGGTGAGCGCGAACACCGATTGCCAGAAGTACTTCCAGCGCGCGGCCAGGCCGCGGCTGTCCCTCAGCACCAGCTTCTTGTAGTCGTCGTAGAAGCCGATCGCGCCGAACGCCAGCGTCACCGCCAGCACGATCCACACGTAGCGGTTGCGAAGATCCATCCACAGCAGGGTCGACACGGTGATCGCCAGCAGGATCAGCCCGCCGCCCATCGTCGGCGTGCCCGCCTTGACCAGATGCGTCTGCGGACCGTCGCTGCGCACGACCTGGCCGGCCTTGAGCTCGGCCAGCTTGCGGATCACCGACGGGCCGACCAGCAACGACACCGCCAGGGCGGTCAGCGCGCTCATGATCGCCCGGAAGGTCAGGTACTGGAATAGGTGGAAGCCGCTGATCCAGTCCTCGAGCAGCTTGGCGAGTTCAAGCAACATGGCGCGTCTCCTCCGCCTTGGCGCCTTCGCTGCCCGACTCGTCGTCGAGCAGCGCGCGCACGACGCGGTCCATCGCCGAGGACCGCGACCCCTTGACCAGCAGCACCGTATCGGGCCGCAGCAGGCCCCGCAGGGCGGCGATCAGCGTGGCCTGGTCGGCGTGATGCATCGCGCCCGGACCGAACGCCTGCACGGCTGCGGCGCTGCGCGGCCCGACCGCGTGCAGGCGGCCGATGCCGCTGCGGCGGGCCAGCGTGCCGGTCTGCGCATGCAGGGCCTCGCTGTCGGTGCCGAGCTCGCCCATGTCACCCATCACCAGGACCGTTTCGCCGTGCTCGGCGGCGAGGATCGCGATCGCCGCGGCGAACGAGCCGGGGTTGGCGTTGTAGCTGTCGTCGATCAGCACCGCACCGTCGGCCAGGCGATGACGCAGCAACCGGCCCTGCACCGGCGGCGCGGCCTCCAGGCCGGCGCGGATCGTCTCCAGCGGGACGGCGAGCGCCAGCGCCAGCGCGCTGGCCGCCAGCGCATTGAGTACGTTGTGGCGCCCCGGCAGCGGCAGCGCCACCTCGACGGTGCCGGCCGGCGTGCACAGTTCGAAACGGCCGCTGCCGATGCGCTGGGCGTTGACCTCGGCCGACAGGTCCAGGCCGTAGCGCAGAATGCGCCGCGTACCGGCCAGGCCGGCGAAGTAGCCGGCGAACGCGTCGTCGGCATTGATCACGGCAGTGCCGTCCGCCGGCAGGCCGGCGTAGATCGCACCCTTGGTCTCGGCCACGCCGCGCAGGCTGCCGAGCCGCTCCAGATGCGCCGGCGCGACGTTGTTGACCACCGCGATGTCCGGCCGCGCAATGTCGACGAGATAGGCGATGTCGCCGGGCTTGCCGGCGCCCATCTCGAACACGGCGTACTCGACGTCGTCCGGCATCGCCAGTACCGACAGCGGCAGGCCAATCTCGTTGTTGAGGTTACCGGCGTTGACGTGCGTGCGGCCATGCCGCTCGAGGATCGCCGCGACCAGGGTCTTGACCGTGGTCTTGCCGTTGGAACCGGTGATGCCGACCACCCGCGCGCGGCTGGCCAGGCGCGCGGCGCGCGCCAGGTCGCCGAGCGCACGCTCGGTGTCGGCGACGAGGACCTGCGGCAGGTCGATCGCGAGCGGGCGCTCGACCAGGGCCGCGACCGCGCCGTTGGCGGCGGCCTGGGCCACGAAATCGTGCGCATCGAAACGCTCGCCACGCAGCGCGACGAACAGGGCGCCGGCCTGTGCGCGGCGGCTGTCGGTGGCGACGGCGCCGACCGTCCGGTCCGCGCCGACCAGGGTGCCGTGCGTCGCCGCCGCGATCCGCTGCAGGGTCTGGGTCAGCATGGCCGTGCCTCCAGCGCTGCCTGGGCGACGGCCCGGTCGTCGAACGGGATGCGGATGCCGCCCACTTCCTGGTAGGGCTCGTGTCCCTTGCCGGCGATCAGCACCACGTCGCCGGCCCGGGCGGCCTGCACCGCCTCGGCGATCGCGCGCGCGCGATCGCGCTGCACGCGGACGCGTTGCGGATCGGTGAAGCCGGCGAGGATCGCCGCGACGATCGCATCGCCATCCTCGCCCCGGGGGTTGTCGTCGGTGACGACGACGCGGTCCGCCAGTGCCTCGGCGATCGCCGCCATCTGCGGCCGCTTGCCGGCGTCGCGCTCGCCGCCGCAACCGAACAGGCAGACCAGCTCGCCGGCACAGTGCGCGCGCAGCGTAGTCAGCGCCTTCTCCAGCGCATCGGGGGTGTGTGCATAGTCCACGACCAGCAGCGGCGCGCCGTGCCGCCCGCCGAGCCGGCTCATGCGGCCGGCGACCGGCTCCAGGGCCGCCAGTGCGTCGACGATGCCGTCGAAGTCCACGCCCGCCAGTCCCAGGCAGGCGACCACGGCGAGCAGGTTGGCGACGTTGAAGCGGCCGAGCAGGCGGGTGCGGACCGGGCCTTCGCCCCAGGGCGTGCGCAGGTGGAAGGCCAGCCCCTCCCCGGACGTCGTGATCGCGCTGGCGCCGACGTCGGCCCCCGGCGCATCGAGGCCGTAGGTCAGCCGGCGCGTCGCCGCACCGATGCCGCCCGCCAGTTCGCGGCCGAACGGATCGTCGATGTTGACGACGGCAGCCGCCAGCTCCGGCCAGTGGAACAGCGCGGCCTTGGCTGCGCCGTAGGCCACCATGTCGCCGTGATAGTCCAGATGGTCACGCGTCAGGTTGGTGAAGACCGCGACCTGGAACACGACCGCATTGACACGTCCCTGGTCGAGGGCGTGCGAGGACACCTCCATCGCCACGTCGGTCGCGCCGGCATCGCGGAACTCGGCCAGCAGGGCCTGCACCGCGATCGCATCGGGCGTGGTCCGCTCGCCGGCCTGGATGGCGCCGTGCAGGCCGGCGCCGAGCGTGCCGATCGTCGCGCTGCGGCGGCCGGCATGGGCCAGCGCCTGCGCGAGCAGCTGCACGGTGGAGGTCTTGCCGTTGGTACCGGTGACGCCGATCACGCGCAACGCCCGCGACGGATCGCCGTGGAATCGCGCCGCGATCGTACCGAGCCGCTGGCGCAGGTCATCGATCCAGACCAGAGGCACGGCGGACGGCAGCGGCGGCGCGCCGGCCGGTGCCGGCGGCTCGACCAGGATCGCCGCCGCGCCCCGGGCCAGCGCGGCCGGCGCATGGACCAGGCCGTGCACCTGCCCGCCACGCAGCGCGACGAAGGCGTCGCCGGCCGCGATCCGGCGCGAGTCCTCGCTGAGACCGCCGATCACGACATCGCCGGCATCGACGATGCCGGCGAGCAGGTCACGCAAGGTTGTCGGATGCTGGCGGCTCATTGCGGCACGCCCTCCTCGTAGCGCGACAGGTCCGAGGCTTCGTCGGGAGCCGGCGGCGGAGGGACGATGGTCGGCCGGCCGTCTGGCGATCCGGTGTACCAGTTCTGGACGTTGTCGGGCGGTACGTCGAGCAGGCGCAGCGCCTCGGTCATCACCTTGCTGAACACCGGCGCGGAGACCAGGCCGCCGTAGTACGGCGCCCCGCCGCGGCCGCCACCCGGATCGTGGATGACGACCACGCCGACCAGGCGCGGATCGGTCACCGGCACCATGCCGGCGAACAGCGAGACGTGGCGGCTCTCGTAGCTGCCGCCGGTGGCGCGGCGCGCGGTGCCGGTCTTGCCGGCGACGCGGTAGTTGGGCACGCCGGCCTTCGCGCCGCCGCCGACGGTCACCACGGTCTCGAGCATCGACACCATAGTGGCGGCGATCTGCGGCGAGAGGACTTCCACGTCCGGATTGAGCGTGCCCTTGACGAAGGTCGGCGGCCGCAGCCGGCCGCCGTTGGCGAGCGCGGCGTACGCCTGGGCCAGCTGCATCGGCGTGACGTTGAGGCCATAGCCGTAGGAGATCGTCGCCTTCTCGACCGGGCCCCAGCTGCGCGGCGGCGGCAGGAAGCCGGGCGACTCGCCCGGGAAGCCGCTGCCGCTGACCTCGCCGAAACCGAAGCGGTGCAGCAGGTCGTAGAAGCTCTCGTTGGGCAGGGTCAGCGAGATCTTGATCGCGCCGACGTTGCTGGACTTGGTGATGATGCCGGTGACGTCGAGCAGCCCGAAGTTGCGGATGTCGCGGATCGTGTAGCCTCCGGCCAGCAGGTAGGTACCAGGCGTCGTGTCGACCGGCGTGTTCGGCTTCCACTTGCCGCTTTCCAGGCCGGCGGCGACCGTGAACGCCTTCATCGTCGACCCGGGCTCGATCACGTCGGTCAGCGCGCGGTTGCGCCGGTAGGCCGCGTCGCCGCTGCGCGCATTGGGGTTGTACGAGGGCTGGTTGACCATCGCCAGGATCTCGCCGTTGCGCACGTCGAGCACGATCATCGAGCCGGAGGTGGCGCTGTTGCTGATGATGGCGCTCTTGAGCTCGCGGTAGGCCAGGTACTGGATGCGCCGGTCGATCGACAGCGTCAGGTCGCGCCCGGGCTGGGCTTCGCGGACCAGTTCCACGTTCTCGACGACCTGGCCGCGCAGGTCGCGGATCACGCGCTTGACGCCGGGCTGGCCGGCCAGCCATTCGTCGAACGCCAGCTCCAGCCCTTCCTGGCCGCGATCGTCGACGTTGGTGAAGCCGAGCACGTGGCCGGCCACTTCGCCGCTCGGGTAGTAGCGCCGGAACGCGCGCTCGCTGGCGACGCCGGGGATGTGCATGGCCAGGATCTCTTCGGCCACGTCCGGGTCCACCGGGCGCTTCAGGTACATGAAATCGCGGCCGGCGGTCTGCGCCAGGCGCTGGGTCAAGCGCTGGGTCAGCGACTCGACGTCGACGCCGAGCGCGCGCGCCAGGTCCGGCAGCTGGTCGCGCCCCTTGTCGAGCACTTCGCGCGGGATCGCCCAGATCGCCTCCACCGGCGTGGACACGGCCAGCGGCTCCCCGTTGCGGTCGAAGATCGTGCCGCGCGAGACCTGGATCGGGATGTCGCGCAGATGGCGCGCGTCGCCTTCGCCCTGGTAGAAGTCCTTGCGCACGATCTGCAGGTCGACGGCGCGCACGATCAGCGCCGTCGATGCCAGCGCCAGCACCATGACGACGAACGACATGCGCTTGCGCAGGCTGGGCGGGCGCACGCGCACGGTCATGCGCGCCTCCACAGCGGATGCGCGTATCGGTTTTGAGCGAGAGCGGTTCCCCTCACTTGTCCGTTCACCGTTTGATGACGACCGTTTCCGCGGCGGTCGGCGACACCATGCCGAGCCGTTCGCGGGCGATTTGTTCTACGCGGTTGTTCTCGGTCCAGGTCGCCTGCTCCAGCTGCAGCCGGCCGAACTCGAAATTCAGATCGTCGCGCTCGTTGGTCAGCCGGGTCAGCTCGACGAAGCGCTGGCGGCTCTCCTGGCGCGCGTAGACCACGCCGATCGCACTGCCGACCACGACCGCCGCCAGCACCGCCATGACGCCGATGCGCAGGATCATCGGCGCTTCTCCGCGACCCGCAGCACCGCGCTGCGGGCCCTCGGATTGACCGACAGCTCCGCCTCGCCCGCGAACTGCGCCTTGCCGATCGCGGCCAGCGCCCACGGCTCGACGGTCACCGGCGGCAGGCCGCGCCGCACCGGCGGCTGCGATTGCGTACCGCGGATGAAACGCTTGACCACGCGGTCCTCCAGCGAGTGGAAACTGATCACCACCAGGCGCCCGCCCGGCGACAGCCTGGCGAGCGCACCCTCCAAACCTCTCTCCAGCGCGCCCATCTCGTCGTTGATGTGGATGCGCAGCGCCTGGAACGTCCGCGTCGCCGGGTGCTTGCCGCGCTCGCGGTAGCCGATTGCCTTCGCGACCAGGGCGGCCAGCTCGCCGGTCGTGGCGAGCGGCGCCGCGGCGCGCTGGGCCACGATCGTGCGGGCGATGCGTCGGCTGAGCTTTTCCTCGCCGAAGCGCCACAGCACATCGGCGATCTCCCGCTCGTCCGCCTCGGCCAGCCACTGCGCGACGCTCGCGCCCCGGCTCGGGTCCATCCGCATGTCCAGCGGACCGTCTCCCTGGAAACTGAAGCCGCGCGCCGGATCGTCCAGTTGCGGCGACGAAACGCCCAGATCAAAGAGCACACCGTCAAGACCCGCCTGCGTTTCCGGCCAGTCCGCGAGTTCCGCGAAGCTGCCGTGCCGGATCCGCACCCGTGCATCCCCGCCAAATTCCGCCGTCGCGGTCGCGATCGCCTGCGGATCGCGGTCCATCAACAGCAGGCGGCCTTCGGGACCGAGCCGCTTCAACACCTCGCGCGCATGTCCGCCGCGACCGAAGGTGCCGTCCAGATAGATTCCGTCCGCCTTCACCTCCAGACCTTCCAAGGCCTCCGCCAGCAGCACCGGAACATGCAACGCGCCCTCCGTCGCTTGGGTTCGTCGGTCCGTCACAAGCGCAGGTCTTCCATGTCCTCCGTGATCTGCTCCTCGCTGATCGTCTCGCGGATCTTGGCGAGGTGCGCCTGCTCGCTCCACAGCTCGAACTTGTTGCCCATGCCCAGCAGCACGGCCTTCTTCTCCAGGCCCGCGGCTGCACGCTGGCTCGCCGGCACCTGCACGCGGCCGCTGCCGTCCGGCTCGACATGAGCCGCCGCGCCGACCAGCTTCATCTGCAGGTTGCGGTGCACTGCCTTGACGCTCGGCAGGGCGTTCACCTCGTCGCGTACGCGCTCCCATTCCTTTTCCGGGAAAATCCAAAGGCAGCCGTGCTCGAACGGGTTGTAGGTGATGACGAGGCGGTTGCCGCTGACGCGGGCAACGGCCTCCCGATGAGCGGCGGGTATGGCTACCCGGCCCTTCTCGTCGAGCGTGACTGCGGTTTCGCCCTGGAACATGATTTGCGCGAGGCCGGATCCACAAAACACCACAAAACACCACTAGATCCCACCTTATGTCGCACTATCGGCACTGTCAAGAAAAATCCGGTGTCGCTTCGTTACGTTCAGAAAGCCGGCCTCGCGCGACCGTGCCGCCACTCTCTCCGAGGATTGCGCCGGCGTGGCCGAACGCGCCCGGCCATGCCCGCCGCGGACCTGTGCCGCGCCGTGCAAAGAGGCGTGGGAAGGAGGCGGATCGGGATACGGATACACGCCTGTCCCAGCCGGCGTCGGCGAGCAGGGCGCGGGCGACGAAGACGATGCCGGTGACGTCGGCAGCAGGACACCGCCCGGCACGGACGCGGGTGCCGGCGATCGCATCACTGCAGTCGGGGGCGCGCTGGAAGCATGTCGTCGGAGGGCCGGCCGGCGCGCGCCAAGGGCCACCCGGAAACCCTGAGCGCACGGGTGGATCGCGGGGAAGCCCTTCCCGCCGCTACCGGCGCCGGTCCCACGATCGGGTCAGCCGGCGACGCACGACGCAGCGACCCACCGCCATCGGCCGTGACGCTCTACCGGGTCGCGAGGCGCCCCGAACCGGTGCGCCGCCACGACCGGCCGGCGAAGCGGGACGGCCGCAGCCGTGGAACGAGCGCGCGTCATGCGTCGCCGGCGCGGCGTGATGGAGGCGTTTTCAAGACCAGGGCCGGCCGCCACTGGAGGCGCCTGCGCGGCGCCCGGTCTTCCGCGTCCGATCCGCAACGTCTTCCGCGGAATGACCGCCCTGCCGGCGCCGGCGGGGAAAGGGCACGACCGCGCATCGCCGGCAATCCCCGGCGATGCGCCATCCCGAAAAGCGCCGCGCGGCGACGCTCCGTCGCCTGTCCTTCCTGCGGCACGCGGTACCGCCAGGCCCCATGAAGGACTCCGCGCCACGGCGCATCCGCCGCACGCTCCGTGGACCGATGCCGGGCCGCAGCGCCTGGAGGGCTGCGCCCCCCGGCGCCGGTCGATCGAACCGGCCTGCGCTGCGTTACTCCGCGGATTCGAATCCGCTGCGGAAGAGGCCGTCGGGCGTCGGTTGCGTCTCGAACGCACCGATATCCACGCCGGCCCCGAACGCACGCACGTGATAGCCGCCGCGCTGGTCGACAGCGAGGCCCGCTGCGTTGCTGCCTGCGTCGATCGCGGGACTGCCTTCGGCCAGCGCGTGCGTGCGCGTGGGGCCGCCGTAGTCGGCGAGCGGCAGCAGCAGCGGATCGCCGCCGAGGGTGTCGCCGGGCAGGTTCAGGCCGCTGGCTTCGCCGACGAGATTGCTGGACCCGGCAATGGTGATGAGATCGGGAATGAACGCGGCGAGGTCGGTACCGAACATCACCTCACTGCCGGCCTGGTTGTTGCTGATGATCGAGCTGTAGATCCGGTAGGCGTTGATGGTGTCGTTCGATCCGATCAGGATGCCGCCGATGCCGAACGGGCTGGCCTCGTCGACCGCGTTGAAGGCCACCGTGCTGTTCATCATCACCATCTCGTCCATGATCGCAATGCCGGCCCCGTAGAAGCCGGCCGTATTGTGCGACACCGTGCTGTTGACGATCTCGAGGCGGGAGACGTCGGGCACGCCACCGAGCTGAACGATGCCGCCCGCCAGCATGCCGGCATGGTTGTGCTCGATCGTCGAGCCCGAAATCACCGCGGTGCCGCGGGCGGCGATCGCGCCACCGGCGACGTCCATGGCACCGCCCGAGTTCTCCACCCGGTTGTCGTTGAACGAACTGCCGAGGGCGTACAGGCCGACGGTGTTCACGCCACCGCCCTCCGTGATGCTCTCCTCCTCGTCATCGGACGAGGCCGACGAGACCGCGTTTCCGGACACGACGCTGTGCAGGATCCGCACGGTGCCCCTCGAATCGATCCCTCCGCCATAGACCTCGACGTCGGACCCGGTGTGGGTGGACAGCACCCGGTTCCCGCTGACGACGCTGCGGGCAATCTCGACGTTGCCGGCAACACCCTCCTGGTTCAGCCGTGTCAGGAGTCCGCCGCCACCGACGACGCGCGCCGCATCGGCCGAAGCGGTGTTGTCACGGACCGTGCTGTGCAGCAGGGTGATGTCGCCGGCGGCGAACAGGCCGCCGCCACCCGCGTAGTCGGACTGCCCGGATGCATCGTGCGCCGTGCAGCCGGCGACCGTGGCATCGACGAGGGCGATGCTGCCGTGGCTGGACGAGACGCAGCCGCCGTTGCCGTCGATCACCCGGCCGCGGGTGAGCGTGACGGCGTGCAAGGCCAGCGTTCCGTTCCCGGTATGCAGGAAGATGCGGCTGGCATCGGCAGCATCGATGACCAGCGTGTCACGACCGGGCCCGGCAATGACGAGGTCATCGACGGCCGTTTCGATTTCGCCGCCCTGCAGCACGATCGTGCTGCACGCCAGCTGGCGAAGATCGATGGTGTCGCCGCTGGCCGCGCTGCCGAGGATCGTCCGCAGCGTTCCGCTGCCGCCATCGTCCGAGCAGGTCGTGACCGGCAGGGTCCGGGCCGGGCTGACCGGCGCGGCGGCAGCGTGATGAGCCGGCGTGCGCGGGCTCGGTGCTTCGGACCCGGCCCCGGAAGACCGATGCAGCGAATGGGCTCCGAGGACGGTCGGCGCGACCGCGGCTGGCTGTGATTCCGGCGGCCCATGCGCCGACGCCTGCAGGGCGCCGGCGGACAAGGAGACGACCAGGCAGAGGCAGGCAACGCGTGGCTGGCGCCGGCCCCTCCGTCCGCGCGCTGGAAAGAATCGGATCACTGAACCATCCTCATGTCGAACCGGACGAGCCCGGCGATCCAGCGTGGGCGGTGGGTCGGGGCGGCGCGATCGGGCATCCTGTCCGTTCGATGCCGCTTTCCTTTCCTTTTGCCTTCCCCTCCTTTGGAATCAAGACGCTACAGGGCGAGGGCCGGCCCCGTCGACGACGGCGATCGCGGCGGCATCATCAGCTCGGTCGGGATGGCGCGTTCGCCGGCCAGGCTGCGTGCATGATCCAGAGCCGCGCTCCACGCATCCGTCCTGCCCATGGCGTGATACAGCTCGACCAGCAGCAGGGCACTCGTGAAGTCCTGCTCCGCATAGCGGGTAATGCGGCCGGCGACCGTGCCGGCACGGGCCAGATCGCCGGCGGCGATCAGGGCGCGGCCGTAGGAAACGGCGACCAGGGCCACATCGGCCGGCACGCCTTCGCGCTCCACGCTCAGCATGGCGTCCGCATACAGGCTCAATGCGGCATCGTGCCGGCCGCCGGCCTGCGCCTCTTCCGCCTCGGCGAGCCGGCCGTAGAGGATGGCGATGGTGTTGCCCGTCGCCTCGGCCCATGCGACGAACTGCTCGACCTGTTCCCGGGTCTCGGCAGCGCGCCCCAGCTTCGCCAGCGACTGGACGACGGTCAGCCAGCCGCTGGCGCGGATCAGTGCCGTGTCCGGCCTGGCGGGCATCCCGCTGACCTGCCTCGCGATGGCGTGTGCGGTTTCCGCGTCCCCGGCCTGCAACTCCAGATCCGCCCGGCGCACGCGAATCATCGCGGCGATCCGCGCTTCGTGCACCGGATCCACATCGGTGGCCAGGGCCGCGTACGACGCACGCGCTTCGCTCAGCCGCCCCACGGCTGCCAGCGACATGGCGCGGGCGTATTGCAGCTGGTGCCGCGGGATCGGGTTCTGCAGGCGGCCCAGCAGCGGCACGGTACGATCGCTGGTCGCGACGGCATCGGCGTACTGCAGCAGGTTGTACTGGGTCAGGACCTGGTTGCTGCGGACATTGGCCAGTTCGTTGAGCGCCCCGAACTGCTCGAAGCGCTCGGCGACGCGCGCGAAGATGGGCAGCGAGGACAGGGGCCGGTTGCGGCGGTTCTCCATCAACCCTTCGCTGTACTCGGCCGCAGCCAGCTCGAACTGGTCGTCGATCGACTGGAAGACGGTCCGTGCCAGCGAGAAGTCGTCGCTGGCCGCAGCATACTGGCCCTGCTCGATGTAGCTGATGCTGCGACCGACATAGATCTGGCCCAGCGTGACCGGCTCGTGCCGGTCGTCGAGCAAGGCGATCGCTTCATCGAACGCCGCCTGCGCCTCCACGAAATCACCGAGCACCCGCGCGGCGCTGCCCAGCTTGCTCAGGATGCGCGCCCTCAGCACGGGATTGGATTCCGCACCGATTTCCGCGCGCAGCGCGGCCAGCTTTCTATAGGCCGCCTCGGTGCGGCCCGCCTGGTAGTCGATCTGGGCACTGCGCAGGCGCAGCTCGGGCAAAGCCTGCTGCTCGGGCGTGGCCGCCTCCAGCAGCCGACTGGCGGTTCCCACGTCGCCGGCCAGCATCGAGGCCTCGATGCGCTGCGACAGTTCGGTCAGCGGCAGGTCGGCCACGTCCGCCGCGACGATGCGCGTCGGCCTGCCGAGACGCACCAGCAGCCGCTCGGCTGCGTCCCGGGCGACCAGGATCGGATCGTCGCCGCGTGCCTGCACCTCGTGGCGCTTGCCGTGGACGTCGATCATCTCGACGCGCAACAGCCACGTCGCATCGAGCCGGCGCAACGTCGACTCGACCAGCGAGCGCGCACCGGTAGCCGTGCGCAGCGCGGCCTTGTCGATCGTGCTGTCCGCATCGATCAACCGCACGACGCTCTCGCTCGGCACGATGGCGACACCGCCGTCGCGCAGGTGCTGGGCCATCAGGTCCATCAAGCCGAAGCGCAGCCACGCCTCCGCGGAGCCCGCGGCCACCTCCACCGGCAGCACCGCCACGCGACCCGTCGAATCCGGCGCCGACGGAGTCACCGCGCCACGAGGGTCCGACGGGCCGTCGCCGGTAGCCGTCGCGCGAAACTGCCAGGCGGCCGCCATCACGATGACCGTCGCCCCCAGCACCACGCCGATGACCGCGCCCATCGTCATCCGGCGCCGCCGGGCCGACGGCACGCGCGCCGGAGCGGGCGTGCCCCGGGCCGGACCGGCGGCAGCCTCGAACGGGGGATCCGCATCGGCGCGCTCTTCCACCCGCACGTCGGCGACCCAATGAAAGCCGAAGCGCGGCACCGTTCGAATGACGTTCTGCTCGTCGCCGGTGTCGCCGACCGCACGACGCGTCTTCAGGAGGGTCTTGCCGAGAACGGAATCGGATACGCCGGTCTTTCCCCAGACGGCGGCGACCAGCTCGTCGCGTCCGACCGCACGGCCACGACGTTCGAGCAGGTACGCGATGCAGTCGAAGACCGTCGGCGACACGCTCACGTGTTCGCCGTCGCGCAGCAAGGTCCGCGCTGCAATGTCGAGGCTGCACACGCCGAAATGGTGGATTCGCCGCGTCATCCGGGCATGGTAGCTTCAGCCCCTACGCCGGGAAAGCGCGTGCAGCCGCATGCGCGCGCGCTGCGCTCGACCGGTCCGGAGCGCGCGTGGCGTCCGCTCGACGCGGACGGGACGAAGCGGCATTCCATCCGAACGTGCCGGTCGAGGACGCAGCGTCCGCGCGCCTTCGTGACGGCATCGGCGCGCGGCGGCGGCGGACGCGAGGCCGGCAACGATCGACGCTTCGCGAGCCGCATCGGCCACGGCGGGCACACGGCTCACGCGGGCGTCACGCTCATCTGCTGCCGATCCGCTGCGGCCGCAGCGGCGATCAGCGCTCGTCGCGCTGCCGGCGCCGCCGATCGACGCCCTGGCGGTAGATCCAGGGCACCAGCGCGCCGGCGATGCCGCCGGCCATCGGCCCGGCATAGCCGGCCAGGCCGGCCAGACCGGCAGCCAGGCCGAAGACGATGCCGAGCAGGACACCGACCCCGGTCGAGGCCAGGAGGACGAGCCAGTCGATCTTCGATGCCATGGACCGCTCCTTCGAGCGCCGCGATTGCCGTCCTGCCCGAGCGCGCCGGCAGCAGCGGGTATCCGGCGTCCACGGGACGGGGATGTGGTGGGCCGTGTAGGGCTCGAACCTACGACCAAGGGATTATGCGTACCACTTCGGCTTTCGCCGCCCGTTTCCGGTTCGTGGTCTGGACTCTGTCTTGCCTTTCGGCCTTCCCGTCGAGTCTCTACACGTTCTCCCAGCGGGAGCTTCGCTCGGCGTTGGCATGGCGGCATTGCCGCGTTAGCGTCCACCGAATTTGAGAAGTTCTACTTCAGGGCAGGACACGCCTACCCCGAGCAACCCGTACGGAGGAGCCATGCGCCGTGGCGTTTAGGCCTCTCCACCAAGTCCCCTGCTCTAACCAACTGAGCTAACGGCCCGAAGCGGGCGATTCTCGCACGGCGCCCGGATGCTGCAAAGCCGCCGCACCGGCCCTGCCGGCCGCACGACGAGATCGCGATCATCCGCCGGGCTTCGCTGCGGGGGCGCCGCAACGCCGCCGGCTTCAGTCCACGCGCGCGCCGCAAAATGCCGGCGCGGCCGTCCTCAGCGGGTGACGATCTCCGACTCGACGACGGTGTCGAGCACGTAGGCCACCGCCGGCGCATCCGCCGGCGGATCGGCGATCCGGTAGCGTGTCAGCCGCAGCACGGTACGCACGCCCGGCTCGTGCACGTAGCCTTCGATGTCCTGGTACAGCGCCTGCCATTCGCCGGGCGCGCCGGCCACCAGCCCGTCCGCATCGTAGTGCCGCTCGCGCACGCTGAGGCATTGCTTGTCGGGAATCAGCGGATGGCTGCACGCCACCGTCTGCGGCGCCACTTCGAGAAACACGCGCTCGCCGGCATTGCCGTAGCGCGTCGCCGCCGTCGGCCGGCCGGCGAACACCAGGCGATCGCCCTGCGCGGTCCGCAGCGTCAACTGCGGCGGATCCTGTGCCGTCTGCAACGCCAGCTCGGGCCGGCCCTGCAAGCGGCTGCCGATGGCCTCGTCCAGGGCGGCCAGGGCCGGATCGGGGCAGGCCATCATCGTCTGGACCAGCCGGTCGACCGTCAGGCGTCCTTCGCCCAGCGCGTACGCGCCGCCCATCCGGTTGCAGGCATTGACGACCGCGAGCCGGTCGTCGACGAAATCCAGCTGCAGCGGCTTGTCGGCCCGCGCGAACAGCGCGGCGATACGCTCGCCCTTGGCGTCGCTCGCCTCGCTGAGGACCCAGTGGTAGCGACCGAGCGCGGTCGCCTCGGCCGCCGGTGCTGCCGGCCGGTCCGGTGCCCCGCCGTGCGGCAGCGGCGGCGGCGATGGCGGTGACGGCGGCGTCTCAGGCGCGGGCGTGCAGGCCGCGACCGCAAGCGTCAGCAATACGATGGCTGGTTTCACGTGACCTCCCGCATCCGGCGTACCGCGGCGAGTATGCCCGTTTCCGCGCAGCGGGCCGGCACCCACGGCACCCTTCGCCGCGGAGGCCGATACACACCGTTCAGGATGTCGCGCTCGCCGGCACACCGCCACGCCTCGACCGATCGGCACTCGACCGTCCGGCGTGGAACCGGCATCGTGCGGCACCGGGCACCGCCTTCCTGCCCGGCCCGTCGATTCCATCGCAACGCCCGCGAGCCTGCATGACCACCGCCTCCGCTCCCCGTCCCCGATCGCGTCTTCATCCCGCCTGGAAGTTCACGCTGGCCCTGCTCGCCGGCGGCGTACTCGGCGGTTTCTTCGGCGCGGCCCTGGCACGCTTCGCCCCGCAGGGGCTGCCGCGGTTCCAGGCCTGGGACATCGCCGGCCTGCTCGGCGTCTGGTTCGGGGCGATCCTGATCCACGAAGGCGGGCATTGGCTGGGGGGCCGCATCGCCGGCATGCGCCTGCTGCTGATGACGGTCGGGCCGATCCGGCTGACCCGCGACGCGGACGGCTGGCGCTGGAGCGCGTTCCTGCGTGCGGGCAGCTTCGGCGGCCTGACCGTGATGGCACCCGACCCGGACCGGCCGATCGCTCCGCAGCTGCTGCCGATGATCGCCGGCGGCCCGCTGGCCAGCCTGCTGCTGGCGCTGGCCGGCCTCGGCCTCGCCCTGGCCGGCGACGGCCGGCTGATGCTGTACGGTGCCGCCGTCGCCGCGCTGTCCGGATTCCTGTTCGCGATCACCGCGGTGCCGCGGCAGATCGGCGGCTTCCTCAACGACGCCGCGCGATGGCGCGAGCTGCGACGCGGCGGCGCGGCCGCCGAACAGCAGGCACTGCTCGGTACGCTGGTGGCACAGAGTCTGGCCGGCCGCCGGCCCCGCGCACTCGACGCCGGCCTGCTCGAGCGCGCCCGTGAGCTCGACGACGGCAGCGATCCGCTGCGCAGCGCCACGCTGCACTTCCTCGCCTACTCGATGGCCTGCGACCGTGGCGACGTGACGACGGCCGCCGCCGCGCTGGACGCCGTCGCCGAACGGGCCGAGGCGATCCCGCAGGGCCTGCGCCAGGCCTTTGCGATCGAGCTGGCGTACTTCCAGGCGGCCCACCGCAACGACGCGCCGGGCGCACGCGCGTGGCTGGAGCGCGCGCGCGGCGGCCTGGTCGAGCCGAGCATACATGCCCGCACGGCAGCGGCGCTGGCGCTCGCCGAAGGCCGTCACGACGACGCGCGCGCCGCGCTGGCGAAGGCCGAGGCCACCCTGCCCCGGTACTACGACCGGGGCGGTGCTCATCTGCTCGCCGACCAGGTGCGAGCCCTGCGCGAGCGCCTGGCGGCGCGTTGACCGCGTCGTCCCGGCGGAAACGAAGAAGCCCGCCGAAGCGGGCTTCCGTCGCAGCCGGGCCGGTACGCGCCGGGCCGATGTCGCGGCTTACTCGATGTCCAGGAACGAGCGCAGCTGCTCGGAGCGGCTCGGATGACGCAGCTTGCGCAGGGCCTTGGCTTCGATCTGGCGGATCCGCTCGCGGGTGACGTCGAACTGCTTGCCGACCTCCTCGAGCGTGTGATCGGTGTTCATGTCGATGCCGAAGCGCATCCGCAGCACCTTGGCCTCGCGCGGCGTCAGGCCGGCCAGCACGTCGCGCACGGTCTCCATCAGGCCGATGTTGGTCGAGGACTCCACCGGCGACACGATGCTGGTGTCCTCGATGAAGTCGCCCAGGTGCGAGTCCTCGTCGTCGCCGATCGGGGTCTCCATCGAGATCGGCTCCTTGGCGATCTTGAGCACCTTGCGGATCTTGTCCTCCGGCATCTCCATCTTGACCGCCAGCTCCTCCGGCGTCGGCTCGCGGCCCATCTCCTGCAGCATCTGCCGGCTGATGCGGTTGAGCTTGTTGATCGTCTCGATCATGTGCACCGGGATGCGGATCGTGCGCGCCTGGTCGGCGATCGAGCGCGTGATCGCCTGGCGGATCCACCAGGTGGCATAGGTCGAGAACTTGTAGCCGCGGCGGTATTCGAACTTGTCGACCGCCTTCATCAGGCCGATGTTGCCTTCCTGGATCAGGTCCAGGAACTGCAGGCCGCGGTTGGTGTACTTCTTGGCGATCGAGATCACCAGGCGCAGGTTGGCCTCGACCATCTCCTTCTTCGCCCGGCGCGCCTTCGCCTCGCCGATCGACATCGCGCGGTTGATCTCCTTGATGTCGGCCACCGACAGGAACAGGCCCTTCTCGATCGCGACCAGCTTCTGCTGCTCGGCGATGATGCCGTCGCGGTGCGCCTTGACCGCCGGCGACCACTTCTGGCGCTTGCGTGCCAGCTCGTCGGCCCACTCCAGGTTGATCTCGTTGGTCGGGAAGAGCTTCAGGAAGTCCTTGCGCGGCATCTTCGCCTGCTTGATGCACACGTCCATCACCGCACGCTCGTGGTGGCGGATGTTGGTGACGACGTCGCGCAGCTTGCGGACCAGGGCGTCGACCATGATGGCCGGCAGCTTCAGGCGCAGGAACTCCTCGGCCATCTGGTCGCGCAGCTTCTGCGTCTTGCGATCGGACAGGCCGTGCTTCTCGGCCGCCTTCTGGAACTTGGCGTAGCCCTGGCGCAGCTCGTCGAAACGGCGCGCGACCTCGGCCGGGTCCGGACCGGTGTCGCCCGGACCGGCTTCCTCGCCGTCGGCTTCCTCCTCCTCCTCGGCCTCGGCGTCCTCGCCTTCCGTCTCGGTCGCCTCGGCGACCTCGACACTCGGCTCCTCGATGTCGGCGAAGCCGGCGATGACCTCGGACAGGCGCTTCTTGCCCTCGGTGTGCTGGTCGTATTCCTCGATCAGCAACTGGATCGACCACGGGAAGCTCGCCAGCGCCGACTGGACCTGGTTGAGGCCTTCCTCGATGCGCTTGGCGATCGCGATCTCGCCTTCGCGCGTCAGCAGCTCCACCGTGCCCATCTCGCGCATGTACATGCGCACCGGGTCGGTGGTGCGCCCGACTTCGGCGTCGACCGCGCTCAGCACGGCCACTGCTTCCTCGGTGGCGGTCTCGTCGTCGGCGCTGGCCGGCGCATCGGGGCGCAGCAACTCGACATCGGGCGCGATCTCGTGCACCTCGATGCCCATGTCGTTGATCATGCCGATGATGTCTTCGATCTGCTCCGGATCGACGATGTCGTCGGGCAGGTGGTCGTTGACCTCGGCATAGGTCAGATAGCCCTGCTCCTTACCCTTGATGATCAGGGTCTTGATCTCGGACTGCTGCTCCTGGTTGTGCTCGCTGGCCATGTAGGTGGTGTTCCCGGGAAGGCAAAGGAAGTGAGTATAGAAACGGTGTCAAGGGCGCTGCCGGGCCTGGCGCAAGCCAAAGCGCCCGCGCGGCCTCGCAGCCGAAGGCGATCCATACGAAAGACGCCAAACGGCGGCGAAGTCTGTCGGCCCGCAACGGAAATTCACATTGAGGACCGGCGGCGGCAGGGCCCGACCGCCTACAGATGGGTCCGCGCCGCCCGGATTCCAGGGCCGGGGCCGGGGCCGGCCGCCGGCGGTCAGCCGGTTTCCAGCCAGAACGTCACCGGCCCGTCGTTGACCAGGGCGACCTGCATATGGGCGCCGAAGCGCCCGGTCTGCACGTCGGGATGGCGGTCGCGCGCCAGGTGCACCAGGCGCTCGAAGCCGGCCTGGCCCGCTTCCGGCGGGGCTGCCGTGCTGAAGCTCGGCCGCAGGCCGCTGCGGGTATCGGCTGCCAGCGTGAACTGCGGGACCAGCAGCAGGCCGCCGCCGACGTCGCGCAGCGAGCGGTTCATGCGGCCCTGCGCGTCGGCGAAGACGCGGTAGCCGAGCAGCCGCTCGATCATCCGCTCCACCTGCGGCTCGCCATCCCCCGGCTGCACGGCCACCAGCGCCAGCAGGCCGGCACCGATGCGGCCGACCACATCCGGGCCGACGGCGACGTGCGCCTCGCTGACGCGCTGGATCAAGGCGATCACGGGATGCTCCACGGGCGGGGCCGGCATCCTCGCCGCCGGTGCCGGCGGCCGTCAACCGCAGCCGGGATCGACCCTTGGACCGGTCCCGGGGGTCGGCTTTTTGCCGGCGAGCCCCTACTATCGCGCGTCTGCTCATGAACGCCCCTCCCCTCTCTCCCCTGCTGGCACTGCTCTACGGCTGCCTGCGCCTGGCCGGCCGCCTCCCGCTCGGGGTGCTGCACCGGATCGGCAGCGCCTGCGGGCGCCTGATCTGGCTGCTCAACGGCCGCCTGCGCCGGGTGACCGAGCGCAACCTGTCGCTACTGTTAACGCAGGAGAGCGCCGAAACCAGACAGCGGCTGGCGCGCGAGGTCCTGCGCGAGACCGGAAAGTCGATGACCGAGGTGGCGATCGTCTGGTCCGGCTCGCCCCAGCGGGCGCTCGACCTCGTCCGCGAGGTACGCGGCCAGGCCCACCTGGACGCCGCGCTGGCGTCCGGCCGCGGCCTGATCATCGCCGCGCCCCACCTGGGCTGCTGGGAGCTGCTCAACTACTGGCTGGCCGAGCGGATGCCGTTGTCGATCGCTTATCGGCAGCCGCAGCGCCCGCGCTTCGAGCCGCTGCTGCTGCGCGCGCGCGGCGCTTTGAACGTCGAGCAGGTCCGCGCCGAAGGCACCGGCGTCCGCGCGCTGTACCGGCGCCTCAATGCCGGCGGCGTGGTCGGCATCCTGCCCGACCAGCGCCCGAAGCGCGGCGAGGGCGAGTTCGCGCCGTTCTTCGGCATCCCGGCGATGACGATGGTGCTGCTGCCGCGCCTGGCGCGGCATACCGGCGCGACGGTGCTGTTCTCGTTCGCCGAGCGGCTCGCCGACGGCGCGGGCTTTCGCGTGCACCTGCTGCCGGCCCCCGAGGGCATCGCCGATCCGGACCTCGCCGTGGCCTGCGCCGCCCTCAACCGCGGCGTCGAGGACTGCGCGCGCATCGCCTTCACGCAGTACCAGTGGACCTACAAGCGCTATTCGATCCAGCCGCCGGGCCGCGCGAACCCCTATGCCGCCGGTGCCGACGACGAGGAATGAAGGCCACCGGCGCGGCGGGACGCGCCGGCGGCGGTTCGGCGCGCGCGCCCGGATCGGGTAGGATGGGGCGTCGCCCGCGGTGCCGTTCACTTCGCGCACCGCCAGCCAGCTCGCCGTTCCGGGCGGGCAAGCCGCGGCAGCCGCGCGCCACGCCGGCGCGCGATCACAACCGGCATCTCCTCCCCAGGCCCTCCATGCGCACCATCCAGGCCGACGAACGACCGTCAGCGGCCGCCTCGGACCGTCACATCGCCCGCCCCGCCGGCCCATCCGCCGCCGCGCTGTCGGTCGAGGCACTGCGCCAGGTATACGGCACGCAGGTCGCCCTCGACGGCGTCTCCTGGCAGGCCGAGCCGGGCCAGGCCGTCTGCCTGCTCGGCCACTCCGGCTGCGGCAAGACGACACTGCTGCGCCTGGTCGCCGGCATCGAGGCGCCGACCGCCGGGCGCGTGCTGCTCGACGGCGAGGAACTGAGCGGCCCCCGGCGCCAGGTCGCGCCGGAACGGCGCGGCATCGGCCTGGTGTTCCAGGACTACGCGCTGTTCCCGCACCTGAGCGTCCTGGCCAATGTGATGTTCGGCCTGCGCGGCGGCAGCCCGGCGACGCGGCGCGCCGTGGCACTCGCAGCGCTGGACCGGGTCGGCATGCAGCGGCATGCCGACGGCTTCCCGCATACCCTCTCCGGCGGCGAGCAGCAGCGTGTCGCGCTGGCCCGGGCGCTGGCGCCGCAACCGCGCGTCCTGCTGATGGACGAGCCGTTCTCGAATCTCGACCGGCGCCTGCGCGACCAGGTGCGCGACGACACGATGGACCTGCTGCGCGAGGCCGGGACCACCACGGTGATCGTGACCCACGAACCGGAAGAGGCCCTGCGCATCGCCGATCGCATCGTCCTGCTGCGGCAGGGCCGCGTCGAGCAGACCGGGGCACCCGAGGCGCTGTACCGGCACCCCGCCTCGCTGTTCGCGGCACGCTTCTTCTGCGACCTCAACGAGATCCCCGGCGTCTGCCGCGCCGGCCAGGTGGAAACCCCGCTCGGCCGCCATGCCGCGCCGGGCCTGGCCGACGGCACGGCCGTGCGCGTCTGCCTGCGGCCGCAGGACATCCGCCTCACCGCCGGAGCCGCGGCCGCCACCGGCCGGCTGGTCGACCGCGTGTTCCTCGGCGAGGCCGAGCAGCTGCGCGTCGCGGTGGACGGCCTGGCGATGCCGCTGCGGCTGCGGCGGCCCGCGGCCGCCGACCTGCCGCCCCCCGGAACCGCGGTGGGCCTGGCAATCGCCGGGGACCGGGTCCTGGTCTATCCGGACGCGGCGGCCGCGCCCTCTCCTTTCCCACGATGACGAGACCGACCATGACGATCCCCGCCCCGCTGCGCCGCCGCGCTTCCCGTTTCGCCGTCGCCCTCGCCGCCCTGCTCGCCGTGCCGGCCCTTGCCGCCGGCGAGGTCAATCTCTACACGACCCGCGAGCCGGGACTGATCCAGCCGCTGCTCGACGCCTTCACCGCCGACAGCGGCATCAAGGTCAACACCGTCTTCGTCAAGGACGGCCTGGCCGAACGCGTCGCCGCCGAGGGCCGCCGGTCCCCGGCCGACGTCCTGATGACCGTCGACTTCGGCAACCTGATCGACCTGGTCGACAAGGACCTGGTGCAGCCGGTGCGGTCCGAAGCACTCGCGGCGGCGATCCCGGCACAGCTGCGCGACCCGGAGGGCCGCTGGTTCGCGCTGTCGGTGCGCGCCCGCGTGCTGTACGCCTCCAAGGACCGCACCTCGCTGAGCCGCTTCACCTACGAGGAGCTGGCCGATCCGGCCTGGAAAGGCAAGATCTGCATCCGTTCGGGCCTGCACCCGTACAACACGGCACTGATCGCGGCCTACATCGCCCACCACGGCGAGGCGGCCGCCGAGACCTGGCTCAAGGGCGTCAAGGCGAACCTGGCGCGCAAGCCCGGCGGCGGCGATCGCGAGGTCGCGCGCGACATCCTCGGGCAGCTGTGCGACATCGGCGTCGCCAACTCCTACTACGTCGGCCGCATGCGCAGCGGCAAGGGCGGCCCCGAACAGCAGAAGTGGGGCGATGCGATCAACGTGGTGCTGCCGACGTTCAAGGACGGCGGCACCCAGGTCAACGTCTCCGGCGCCTCGGTTGCCCGGCACGCGCCGAACCGCGAGGCGGCGGTAAAGCTGCTCGACTACCTGGTGTCGGAAGCAGCCCAGACCATCTACGCGACGATCGACTTCGAGTATCCGGTGCGCCCCGGCATCGCGGCCGACCCGATCATCGCCGGTTTCGGCACCCTCGCTCCGGACCCGCTGCCGCTGACCGAGATCGCCCGCCACCGCAAGGCGGCCAGCCTGCTGGCCGAGAAGATCGGCTTCGACAACTGACGCGGGCGCGGACGGCACGATGCGCCTTCTGCACGGACCGCGAGGCCAGCACCCTTCCGGCTGGCGGCTGGCCGCTGGGGCGATCGCCGCCCTGGTGCTGGTCCCGGTCCTGGCCCTGGTGGTCGCCGCGCTCGGCGGCGACAGCGGCGTGTGGCCGCACCTGCTGGCGCACGTGCTGCCGCCGACCCTGCTCGACACGACCATCCTGCTGCTCGGCGTCGGCGCGCTGGTCATCGCGCTCGGCACCGGCAGCGCCTGGCTGGTGACCGCCTACGACTTCCGCGGCCGCGGCGTGCTGGACTGGGCGCTGCTGCTGCCGCTGGCAGTGCCGACCTACATCGTCGCCTACGCCTACATGGACCTGCTGCACCCGATCGGGCCGGTCCAGACCCTGCTGCGCGAGCTGCTCGGCCGGTCCGGTCCGCAGGACCTGCGGCTGCCGGAGATCCGTTCGCTCGGCGGCTGCGTGCTGCTGCTGGGCTTCGTGCTGTATCCGTATGTCTACCTGACCACCCGCGCGCTGTTCCTGATGCAGTCGGCCAGCCTGATCGAAGCGGCCCGCACGCTCGGGACCGGCCGCGGCGGCGTCTTCGTGCGCGTCGCGCTGCCGCTGGCGCGGCCGGCGATCGCGGTCGGGGCCAGCCTGGCGCTGATGGAGACGATCAACGACGTCGGCGCATCGGAGTTCCTCGGCGCACGCACGCTGACGATCTCGATCTACTCGACCTGGATCAACCGCTCGGACCTGGCCGGCGCGGCGCAGATCGCCCTGGCGATGCTCGTGCTGGTGGCGGCCCTGCTGGCGCTGGAGCGTGCCGGACGGCGGCGCCAGCGCTATGCCACCGCCGCCCAGCGCGCGCGGCGGATGGAACCGCGACGCCTGCACGGACCGGCCGCCTGGAGCGCGCTCGTGCTGGGAAGCGTGCCGGTGCTGGTCGGCTTCGTCGCGCCGAGCGCCTATCTGGTCGCCGAGACGATCAAGCGCGTGCGCTTCGCCGGTTTTCCCGCCGGCCTGCTGCGCACCGCCTTCGACACGGTGCTGCTGGCCGGTACCGCCACCCTCGTCACCGTCCTGCTCGGGCTGGTGGTGGCCTACGCGGCGCGCATCGCGCCGGGCGCCTGGTCGCGCGCGTTCGAGCGCGTGGCCGGCCTCGGCTATGCGCTGCCGGGCACGGTGCTGGCGATCGGCCTGCTGTTTCCGCTGGGCCTGCTCGACGGCCTGCTCGCCGACCTCGGCGAGCGCTGGTTCGGCCTCGGCGGCGGCCTCCTGCTGCTCGGGTCCGGTGCCGCGCTGGTCTATGCCTACAGCGCGCGCTTCCTCGCCGTCGCCAGCGGCGGCATCGCCGCCGGGCTGACCCGGGTCGCGCCGGTACTGGACCAGGCGGCCCGCACGCTCGGCAGTACCGGCGGCGGCGTGCTGCGGCGGGTGCACCTGCCGCTGATCCGCCCGGCGCTGGCCGCGGCGGCGCTGCTGGTCTTCGTCGACTGCATGAAGGAACTGCCGGCGACGCTGCTGCTGCGGCCGCTGAACGTCGAGACCCTGGCGACCCGGCTCTATGCCGAGGCCGCACGCGGCACCTACGAGGAAGGCGCGATCGCCGCCCTGATCATCGTCGTGGTCGGCCTGGTGCCGGTCGTGCTGCTGGCCCGGGTCGGGCGCAGCGTCGCACAGTGACCCGCGCCCCGGCCGGCGCCGCCCCGCGCGATGCCCGTCAGCCGCCGCGCTTCTCGAGCCGGCGCAGGAACACCGCCATCTCCTTGCCGGCCTGCACGTCGCCGCGCGCCTCGGCGACCACGATGCCCTCACGCCAGGCCGCGATCGCGCCCGGCCGGTCGCCGGTCTGCTCCAGCGCACGGCCGAGCAGTTTCCAGGCCGCCGAATAGCGCGGGTCGAACGCCAGCGCGGCGCGCAGCGCCTCGGCCGCGGCCGCTGCGTCACCGGCCGCCAGCAGCGCGTTGCCGAGCGAGTAGCGCAGCAGCGCACCGTCGCGCGGACCGCCGATCTGCGCGCGCAGCGTCTCGATCATCGCCTTCTCCGCGGCACGAACTCGTCGCGATGCACGTCGTGCGTCACGACGGTCTGCTCGCGCGACGGCGGCACGAAGTACTCCGCATGGGCCAGCGTGCGGCACATGTCGTCGAAGCCGCTCTGCCAGTGGTCGCGCATCGCGATCGGCCCGAACGCGTAGTCCTTGTATTGCTCTTCGTGCGGCTTGGCGCGATAGATCAGGTGGATGATGTTGTAGACCCGATCGCAGATCCACGGCTGCAGGTGCTCCATCGTCGCCGCCGGCAGCGCATCGGCCCCGGCACGGTCGATCAGCTCGCGCAGCGCCGCGCGCAGCTTCTGCAACCGCGCCATGGTGTCGGTGCCCAGGCGCGTGCGGCTCGAGTACTGGATGTCCTTCTGGCGCTCGAGCACGTCGAACACCGTCTGCGGCAGGGTGCCGCTGGCGCTCCACAGGTCCACCTGCAGGGCCAGGGTGTCCACGCGCGGCAGGTCCGACAGCACGTACTGCAGCGGCGTATTGGACACCACGCCGCCGTCCCAGTAGTGCTCGCCGTCGATCTCGACCGCCGGGAATGCCGGCGGCAGCGCGCCGGACGCCATGATGTGCTCGGCGCGCAGGACGGTCTGGCGCGAGTCGAAGTAGACGACATTGCCGGTGCGCACGTTGACCGCGCCGACGCTCAACCGCGTCGCACCGCTGTTGATGCGATCGAAGTCGACCAGGCGTTCGAGCGTCTGCTTCAGCGGCGCGACGTCGTAGAAGCTGGTCGCCGCCGCGCTGCCGTCGCGGAACAGGAACGGCGACAGCGTGCGCGACTGGAAGAAGCCCTGCTGGCCCTGCAGCAGCGCACCGACCGCGCTGGCGGCACCGAGCCAGGCCAGGCGGGCCTCGTCGAACGCGGTGCCGAACGGCGTGCCGGCGGTGCCGGCGCCCAGCGGCAGCGCCTCGACCAGCTGGTTCAACCACGGCAGCGAGCCGCCGAACGGACCGGCCGGCCGGCTGATCGTGTCCCAGAACGTGCGCAGCCGCTCGACGCGCACCCCTTCCTCGTTGCCGGCCAGGATCGCGGCGTTGATCGCGCCGATCGACACGCCGGCGAACCAGTCCGGCCGCAGGCCCGCCTCGTGCAGGGCCTCGTAGACGCCGGCCTGGTAGCCGCCGAGCGCGCCGCCGCCCTGCAGCACGAGGGCGATCTTCTCGTAGCAGCCGGCCGCGATCTCGGCCGGCGTGGCGCCGGCCCGCAGCGACGGCGCCGGTGCCGCGGCCTCCGCGCGCCGGCGCGGCCGGCTGCGCCGGCCCGGCGTGTTCATTCCATCACCCAGCCGTGGCTGACCAGCAGGCTCTGGCCGGTGAGGGCATTGGTCTCGAACGCGGCCAGGAACAGCGCCACCGCGGCGACGTCGTCGACCGTGGTGAACTCGGTGTCGACGGTCTCGCTGAGCATGACCTTCTTGATGACCTCCTCCTCGCTGATGCCCAGTTCCTTGGCCTGCTCGGGAATCTGCTTCTCGACCAGCGGCGTACGCACGAAGCCGGGGCAGATCACGTTGGCGCGGACCTTGGCCGGGCCGCCTTCCTTGGCCACCGTGCGTGCCAGGCCGAGCAGCGCGTGCTTGGCCGCCACGTACGGCGCCTTGAGCTTGGACGCGGTCTTGGAATGGGCCGAGCCCATGTAGATGATCGCGCCGCCCTGGCCGCGCGCATACATGTCCTTGAGGCAGGCACGCGTGGTCAGGAACGCGCCGTCGAGGTGGATCGCGATCATCCGCCGCCATTCCTCGTAGGTGAAGTCCTGCACCGGCTTGACGATCTGGATGCCGGCATTGGAGACGAGGATGTCGACCTTGCCGAAGGCCTTGATCGTTTCGGCGACGCTGGCCTCGACCTCGGCCTCGCTGGTCACGTCCACCTTGACGCCGATCGCCTTCGCACCGGTGGCGGCCAGTTCGGCGGCGGCGGCCTGCGCGCCTTCGAGGTTGAGGTCGGCGATCGCCACGGCCGCACCGTTGGCGGCGTAGACCTCGGCGATCCGCTTGCCGAGGCCGCTGGCGGCGCCGGTGATGTAGGCGACTTTTCCGGAAAGTGACATGGGTGACTCCTGGGGGGGGCGGGAAGACGGTGGCGCGTCGGACAGCGGCCGGCGACCGGCGTTCCGTCGGCCGGCCGGGTCGATTCAGCAACCATAGCGCAGCCCGATGACGGGCCGGAACGTGGCATGGACCCCGCGCCGAGGGCGAAGGCCCGCGGTCCATGGCGTGCGCTAGGACGCCTCGTCGCGCGCGGTGGCCTTGGCGTCGACGCCCAGGTCCTTGAGCTTGCGGTATAGGTGCGTGCGCTCCATGCCGACCGCCTTGGCCAGCTTGCCGACGCTGCCGCCGGCCGCGGCGAGCTGGTGCAGGAGGTAGGCGCGCTCGAACTGCTCGCGCGCCTCGCGCAGCGGCAGCGAGAAATCCACCCCGAAATCGCCGCGCTCGGCGCGGGGGGCGTCGGGCGCCGGCACGGTGGGGCCGAGGCTGCCGAGCGCGTTCTCGACCTCGTCGAGCGCGACGTCGGGCGAGCTGCCGAGGATCAGCAGCCGCTGCACCAGGTTGCGCAGTTCGCGCAGGTTGCCGGGCCAGGCGTAGTGGCGCAGCCGGTTCTGCGCCGCCACCGGGAAGTTGCGGTACGGCAGCTTGTCGCGGGCGGCGAAGAAGTCGGCGTGGTAGCGCAGCAGCTCGGGGATGTCCTCGGCCCGCTCGCGCAGCGGCGGCACCGCAAGCGGGACGACCTTGAGCTGGTAGTAGAGCTCCTCGCGAAAACGCCCCTCGCGGACCAGGGCTTCCAGGTCCTGCGCGGTGGCGGCGATCACGCGCACGTCGGTCGCGATCGCCTCGCTGCCGCCGCAGCGCAGCACCGCGCGGCGATCGAGCACGCTCGAAAGCCGCTGCTGCAGCTCCTGGTCGAGCTCGGCGACCTCGTCGAGGAACAGCGTGCCGCCCTTGGCCTGCTCGATCAGGCCGTACTCGACGCTGCCGCCGTCCTCGGTGCCGAACAAGGCCTTGGCGACGTGCTCGCTGGTGATCGAGCCGGGCGCGACGGTGACGAACGGGCCGCTGCGGCGCGCGCTGCGCTCGTGCAGCCAGCGGGCCAGCATCTCCTTGCCGGTGCCGGCCTCGCCCTGGATCAGCACGCCGGTGTCGTGGGTCGACAGCTTGTCGAGCTGGGCGCGCAGCGACTGCATCGCGACGCTGGAACCGATCGGCTCGGCCGGTGCCGGCAGGCGGCTCTTCAGTCCTTCGTTCTCGCGGCGCAGGCGGCCGGCTTCGAGCGCACGCTCGATCGTCAGCAGCAGCTTGGCCAGCGAGATGGGTTTCTCGACGAAGTCCCAGGCGCCCAGGCGCGTGGCTTCCACCGCCGTCTCGATCGTGCCATGGCCGCTCATCATGATGACCGGCCCGGGCAGGCCGCCGCGCTCGCCCCATTCGCGCAGCAGGCTGATGCCGTCGACCCCGGGCATCCAGATGTCGAGGAGGACCACGTCCGGCCGCTGCTGCCGGCGCGCTTCGCGCGCGGCGGCGGCCGATTCGGCGACGCTGACCGAATAGCCTTCGTCCTCGAGGATTTCCTTTACGGTCGCCCGGATGTCCGGCTCGTCGTCGACCACGAGTACATGGGGGTTCGCCACGGCGGGCCTGCGTTGCGAAAAGGAGACATGCAGCATAGCGCAGGCGCGCACGCAGCGGCACCGTCGGCCCGCGACGATCCGTCGCCGGCCCGGCCGCAGCGGCGCGTCAGCCGGCGCGGCCGAAGTAGCGCAGCCACAGGCGCATCTGCAGCTTGCGCAGCAGGTTGGCGGGCTTGCGCGCGCGCGGCCGCAGCCGTCCCGTCAGCAGCGCCTCGGTCGCGGCCAGCACGCGCTGGCTGGACCGGCCGTCGCGGTACGGGTGGATCCGCGCGGCCAGCGCATCGAGCTCGGCGCGCAGCGCCGGCTCCGCGGCGAACGCACGGCGCAGCGCCGGCTCCAGCGCCGCCGGCTCGGCGATGTCGATCATGTACGGCTGCACCGCATTGTTGCGGAACGTCACCACCGGCTTGCCCTGCAGCGCGAACTCCGGGACGACCGAGGAGGTATCGCAGACCAGCACGTCGGCGGCACGCAGCATCGGCACCAGCGCATCCGCCTCCAGGAACCGCGCATGGGGGCCGGCCAGCGCACGGTAGCGCGCGACCAGGTCCGGCGCGGTCTTCGGATGCAGCGTGAGCAGCCAGTAGCGGTCGCCGGCGGCGACCTGGCGCGTGATCTCCGGCAACAGGGCCGACGCGGAACTGAGCCGCTCGGTGAACGTGGAGGCGTACATGACGACGGGCCGGCCCGCGGCAGCCGCACGCAGGTCCTCGCCGATCGCGGTAGCGGCGAACAGCGGGTCGAGTTTCGGCCAGCCGGTCTCGGCGACGACGAAATGGCCGAGCCGGTCGGCCAGCGCCTGGAACGGCTGCGTCGTCGCCGGCCCCTGCGTGCAGTACAGGTCGAACCAGCCGCGAATGCGGAAATGGCCGCGCGCCTCGCTGCGCTTGCCGACGCTGAAACCGTGGAAGACCTGCACCTTCACGCCCGGAAAGAAATGCGGCACCCAGTTGCTGGCCGAGAACACCGCGTCCGGACGCCAGCGGCGCACGGCGGCTGCATCGGGCAATCGCACCTGGCCCGGCACGGCGGCCTGCGCGGCGGCCGAACCGTCGAGGAACCACGCCACCTCGGCGCCTTCGGCCTGGGCGGCCGCCGCGATCGGATGCAGGATCGGCAAGGCGTAGAGTTCGGTCCCGAAAAGCAGATAGCGGCGCATGCGGTGCGAGGGCCGGCGGCAGGCGTATTCCGGCCTGGGAATCCTGGTCCAGGGCGGGGCATCTTACGCAGCGCCGCCGGCCGCTGCCAGCGGCGGCGGCGCGGGGTCTCACTCCTCGTTCGGCGAGTCCTCGGTCTCCTCGCCGATGACCGGCACCTGCCCGCCACGGCAGGCCGGTGTCACCGCATCGGCCCGGAACAGCCACCACTCGCGGCGGTTCGCGTTGCCGACGTGGATCGCCCGCGCGCGGTCGACGCACGGCCCCATCGCCCTGCCGAGCACGAACACCCAGCGCCGGTCGGGCGCGGCCTCGAGCCAGCGGATCGACGCACCGAGCTGCGTGTGCCAGGGCTTCAGGAAGCCGAAATCGGTCGCCGGCTTGTCGAGCAGCAGCAGGTTCTGCTCCTTCCAGGCGACCAGCCCGAGCTCGCCGTCACCCACCAGTTGCTCGGTGCGGCGCATGACGTCCGACGCGGACGTGGAGGCATTGAGCACCGGATAGGCCCACAGGCCCCACAGCAGCCAGATCACGCCCAGCAGGGCCACCAGGCCGGTCACCGCGCGGCGCACGCGGAACACTACCGCCGCAGCCAGCGCCGCCGCGCCGATCGCGATCATCAGGTGCCAGAGTGCGACGCCGCCATCGGCCAGCCCGCGCTGGACGACCAGCGCGTTGGCGCGCGCCCAGCCGCCGCCCAGCGCCGCGAAGCCACCGCCGAGGAACAGGCCCGCCAGCAGCAGGCTGAGCGCGAAGGCGAGCCAGCGCAGCCACGGACGCCGGATCAGGTCTTCGAGGAACGGCCCCGCCACCAGGGCGAACATCGGCAGCGCCGGCATGATGTAGACGTCACGCTTGCCCTTGGGCAGCGTGAAGAACAGCACGATCAGCACGATCCAGGCCAGCGGCAGCAGGAAACGGGCGTCGCGCGCGCGCAGCCGCTCGCGCCATTTCGGCACCAGGCCGGGTAGCGCCAGCGCCAGCGGCAGCCAGCTCGCGGCGATCACGCCGAGGTAGTACCAGGCCGGCTTGTGATGGTCCCAGGAATCGGTATAGCGCCCGGCGGTCTGCCGGAACAGGATGTCGTTCATGTAGGCGCGATGCTCGGGCGAATCGCTGGCGTGCACCGCCAGCAGCATCGGTACGATCCACAGTCCGACCGCCAGCAGGAAGGCCACGGCGCCGCCCAGCCAATGCAGCCCGCCGCCGCGGATCGGCGACAACCCGTTCCAGCCGCGCCAGCGCGCGAACAGGAACGGCACGAACATCAGCAGTGCGAGGATGCCCACGCCCTTGGTGATGACGCCCAGGCCCGCCGCGAAGCAGCCGAGCCAGTAGGCACGCCAGTCCGGGCCGAGCAGGAAATGCCGCAGCAGGCCGTAGTTGGCCAGGGTGATGAAGAACGTCACCGTCGGGTCGATCTGCGCGCGCTTGGCCTGGTAGACGAACTGGAACGTCACCAGCAGCGCGCCGGCGGCGTACAGGCCCACGCGGGCGCCCCACAGGCGACGCCCGGCGTCGTAGACCAGGAACAGCGTACCCAGCGCCGCCAGCAGGGACGGCAGCAGGAAGGCGATGCGCCAGTGCCCGGTCACGGTGAACGCCGCGGCCTGCAAGGCCATGAACAACGGCGGCTTGTCCGAGTACAGCTCGCTGCCGCGATGCGTGATCAGCCATTGGCCGCTCTCGACCATCTGCTCGGCGACCAGCGTGAAGCGCGGCTCGTCGGCCGGCCAGGGATCGCGCAGGCCCATGCCCGCGGCCAGCACAACGAAGGCGACCAGGAAGAACAGCAGCAGATCGCGGCGCGAACGGGGGTCGGAAGGAAACGGCGGCGCGGACATGGGATCGATCGGCAAGCGGCGCCGGACGGCGGAGGCGGCGATCGTACCAAGGCCGAACGGCTCCCAGAACGTGTCGTCGACGCACACGGACGCGAAGCCCTCGGGCACCCGCACGGCGCGGCGCGCCCACCCCGCAAAACCGGCGCCGGAGGGGTCGGCGCCGGCCCGCCGCGGGCACGCACCGTGGCAGGTGCGGACCGGCCGGCGGGAAAGGCCGGGCCGGCGGCGGCTTGGCAGCGCCGGCCGCATCGGGCAGCCTTGCGGGCCGTCTTCCTGCGCGAGCCCTCCCCGGATGCTGCCCACCGTCGAAATCGAAACCGCTCCCGATCCGCGCCACGCGGTGATCTGGCTGCACGGCCTGGGTGCCGACGGCCACGATTTCGGCCCGATCGTCCCGGAACTGGTCGACCGCGACTGGCCGGCGCTGCGCTTCGTGTTCCCGCACGCGCCGGTGCGCCCGGTCACCATCAACGGCGGCATGCCGATGCGGGCCTGGTACGACATCGCCGGCACGACGCTGGCCGAGCGCCAGGACGAGGCGGGCTTGCGCGCGTCGTTCATCGAACTCGATGCGCTGATCGGGCGTGAGATCGAGCGCGGCGTACCGGCGGTGTCGATCCTGCTCGCCGGCTTCTCCCAGGGCGCGGCGGTGGTGCTCGGCGGCGGCCTGCGGCATCCGCAGCGGCTGGCCGGCATCGTCGGCCTGTCGGGCTACCTGCCGCTGCACACCCGGTTGCCGGACGAACGCGCGGCCGCCAACGGCGACGCCCCGGTCTTCCTGGCGCACGGCAGCGCCGATCCGGTCGTCCCCGAGGCGCTCGGCCGGATGAGCCGCGACCTGCTGCGCCAGCTCGGCTACACGGTCGACTGGCACGACTACCCGATGGCCCACCAGGTCTGCGCCGAGGAAGTCGCCGACCTGCGCGCCTGGATCGGTCGCACGCTGTTCTAGCGCTCACGCGCGCCAGGACGTGCGGCCGGTAGCATCGGCGCGGTGGCCCGCGCGCTACCATCGCCAACGGGATCACGACGGGGAGCGCCGGTGAACGACACCGCAGGCCGCCACTGGCTGCCGCAGTTCTGCAGCCTGCCGACGCTGTTCGCGGTAATCGTGGTGGCCGAGCTGGTCGCCCTGGTCGTCGTGCTCACGCCGAATGCGCCGGGTCCCCTGCTGCCGCGGATCGGCATCGTCAGCGTCTACCTGCAATGGCTGGCCCTGCTCAATGCCGTCGTGCTGTGCTCGCTGCGCGGTGTGCTCGACCGCCTGTCGCCGCGCAGCGGCCTGCTCCTGGCCTGGCTGGTCATGATCGGCGTCACCGCACTGGCCGCCGCGCTGATCCAGGCGATGGACCATGCGCTCGGGCTCGGGCTCACCGGCACCGACCTGGGGCCGGTCCGCTTCGTCGCGGCCAACGCCGCGATCTGCGCGCTGATCGGCGCCGCCCTGCTGCGCTACCTGTTCGTGATCGGCCAATGGCGCGAGCGCGTGCAGGCCGCGTCGAAGGCGCAGGTCGATGCCCTGCAGGCGCGCATCCGGCCACACTTCCTGTTCAACAGCATGAACACGATCGCCAGCCTCATCCGCACGCGGCCGGCCGAGGCCGAGGGCGCGGTGGAGGACCTGTCCGACCTGTTCCGCGCGGCGCTCGGCTCGGCCGATGCCAGCGGCACCCTCGGCGAGGAACTGGACCGGGTCGATCACTACCTGCGGATCGAGGGCTTGCGGCTGGGCCCGCGGCTGGAGGTGCAGCGCGACCTGGTCGCGCTGCCGCGCGAGCTGCCGCTGCCGCCGCTGCTGCTGCAGCCCCTGGTCGAGAACGCGATCTATCACGGCATCGAGCCGTTGCCGGACGGCGGCACGCTGCGCCTGCTGGGGCGGCGCCTGGCGTCGGGCATCGAGGTGCGCATCGACAACCCCTGCCCCGCCACGCCGGCACGGCGCGGCGGCAACGGTCATGCGATCGCCAACATCCGCGCGCGCATCGGCTACCATTTCGGCGATCGCGCCGCACTGGAAACCGTTTCCGGCACGGAGCGCTTCACCGTCGTGCTGCGACTGCCGCTGGAATCCATCCGATGAAAGTCCTCGTTGTCGACGATGAGCCGCTGGCACGCGAGCGCCTGATCGCGCTGCTCGGCGAGATCGGCGGTGCCGAAGTGGTCGGCGAGGCCGGCAGCGGGACCGCCCTGCTCGAAGCGGCGCCGGCCCTGCGTCCGGACGTGGTCCTGCTGGACATCCGCATGCCGGCGATGGACGGCCTCGAGGCGGCCCGGCACCTCGCCGCGCTGGACGCGCCGCCCGCCATCGTGTTCTGCACCGCCTACGACGAACACGCCCTGGCGGCCTTCGACGTGCACGCGATCGACTACATCGTCAAGCCGGTGCGCGGCGAACGCCTGCGCCACGCGCTCGAACGCGCGCGCCGCTACAGCGGCGAGCAGCTGCGGCAGGCCGGCGACGGCGCGGCAGGACGGCAGCGCAGCCATCTGTGCGCACGCGTCCGCGGCAGCCTGGTGCTGGTACCGATCGAGGACGTGGCCTACCTGCAGGCCGAGGACAAGTACGTCGTCGTCCACCACGTCGGGGGCGACGTGCTGATCGAGGAGCCGCTGAAGGACCTGGAGGAGGAGTTCGGCGACCGCTTCGTACGCATCCATCGCAACTGCCTGGTCACGCGCAGCCGCCTGCTCGGGCTGCTGCGCACGACCGATGGCCGCATGCTGGCACGCGTCGAAGGCACCGGCACCGAACTGGAAGTCAGCCGCCGCTGCCTGCCCGGCCTGCGCAAACTGGTGAAGACCCTTTGAACATCCTGCGAATCGCTACCCGCCAGAGCGCGCTCGCGCTGTGGCAAGCCGAACACGCCGCCGCACTGCTGCGCCAGCGCCATCCGGGCCTGATCGTCGAGCTGCTGCCGATGACCACGCGCGGCGACCGCATCCTCGATCGCCCGCTGGCCGACATCGGCGGCAAGGGGCTCTTCCTCAAGGAACTGGAAGTGGCCATGCAGGAGGGCCTGGCCGACATCGCCGTGCACTCGTTCAAGGACGTGCCGATGGAGCTGGAGCCGGGCTTCGCGATCGGCTGCGTGCTCGAACGCGCCGATGCCGCCGATGCGTTCGTCAGTAACGGGTACGCGCAGATCGCCGCGCTGCCGCAGGGCGCGCGCGTGGGTACCTCGTCGCTGCGCCGGCAGGCCCAGCTGCGCGCCTTGCGTCCGGACCTGGCCCTGCTCGACCTGCGCGGCAACGTCAACACGCGCCTGGCCAAACTCGACGCCGGCGAGTACGACGCCATCGTCCTGGCCTGTGCCGGCCTGGAGCGCCTCGCGCTCGGCACGCGCATCCGCAGCCGGCTGGCCGCGCCGCACTGGCTGCCGGCGGCGGCGCAGGGCGCGATCGCGATCGAGATGCGCAGCGGGGACGCCCGGATCGCCGACCTGCTGGCGCCGCTCGACGATGCCGGCACGCATCGCTGCGTAGCGGCCGAGCGCGCCTTCAGCCAGGCGCTGGCCGGCAGTTGCCAGGTCTCGCTGGCGGCCCAGGCGATCGAGACCGACCGCGGCCTGCACCTGTGGGGATTGGTCGGCGACGCCGCCGACGGCACGCTGCTGCGCGCTCAGGCGCAGGGACCGGCCGACGACCCGCAGGCGCTGGGCCGGGTCGTGGCGGCCGACCTCGTCGCGCAGGGCGCGCTGCGCCTGCTCGGCCGGGCCTGACGCCGCGGCGAACCGATCACGACACCCACCCGGCGACTGCCGCCGGGTGGGTCGGGAGCGACCTCAGAAGTTGTAGACGAGGTTGGTCGTCAGCAACTGGTCGGTCTTCTTGGCGCCCTCGGTCACGTCGGTGTTGTGACGCACCTGGTAGCCGAGCTTGAGCGCGAACTTCTCCGACATCGACACGGCCAGCCCGGCGTCGTTCTGCAGGAAGGTGTTGTCGCTGCCCGCTTCGGTCAGCAGCACGTTCTCGAACGTGGTGGTTTCGGTCAGCTTGTGGCGGAACGAGATCAGGCCGCGCGCGACGACCTCGCCGTCCGAGCCCGGGCGCACGCGCGTGGCCACCGGCGGGTCGCCGATGAAGACGTCGTAGGGCTGGACCTGGTAGCGCTTGTAGCCGGGGCCGATCTCGAAGCTCAGCTCGGTGCGCTGGTTCTTGAGCGCGGTATAGCCGTAGCCGACCGACGCGATCCACTGGTACTCGAACGGCGAGAAGTCGTCGTTCTCGTAGCGCAGGGCGCCGACCAGGTAGCTGCGCTCGTCGAGCTTGTAGCCGACCGAGCCGCCGGCCTCGTAGCGGTTGGCGGTCAGGTCATAGCGCGTCACGTTGACCGTCTGGCCGTCGACCTGGGTCGCCACCGTCACCTCGCCCTTGCTGCGCAGGGCATTGAGGAAGACGTTGTTCTTCCAGGTGTCGTCTTCCTGCTTGAACTGCAGCTTGATGTTGACGTTCTCGGACTTGCTGTTGCCGCGCGTGGCTGCGATGCCGACTTCGCCGGAGCCGGACCAATCCGAATTCTCGGCCTGGGCAGCCAGCGGGAGCACCGCCAGCACGGCGGCGCAGAGCAGGACGTTCTTCATTTTTCTTCCTTCTAAAAGCGGGACAGAGCGCCGGAATGAGGCGTGCGGCGCCGCAACATGCTAGTTCCGCGGCTTGAATCGCGAGTGAACATGAGACCGACCGGCGCCGGCTTCAGCCGTAGTAGGCCTGCACCACGTGGCGCGCCTGGGCGAAGAACAGCCAGCGCTGGACGAAGACGCCGAGCATCGCGCTGGCGGTCGCCACGAGCGCACAGGCCGGCATCCAGGCCGGCAGCAGCAGGGCGAGCCCGATCGCCGCCAGCGGGACCAGGAACAGCAGATGGGTGGTGATCGTGCGCAGGCGCGCACCGTGGCGGCGGGCCAGCACGAATCCCATCTCGCGGGTCAGGTAGTTTTCCTCGGTGTGCGGTGCCTCCACGCTGTGCACGCCACCGGCGCGACCGAGTCCGGTGGCCGCTGCGGCATCGGGGCCGTCGTCCAGCCGCTGCCGCCAGTACGCATGCTGGAGCGACGCCGCCGCCACGACCACGGCAGCCAGCCCGAGCAGCCAGATCGCGGCCGTACCGGCGGCGGCCGGCTCGGCCGGTTCGACCGCCGCGACCGCGGCATACGGACCGACCAGCAGCCAGAACCAGAGACCGCCGGTCTGGAGCGCCAGCAGTCCGTACAGCGGCGTGACGCGCGCGTCGTTCCAGGCGCGCACCGTCTTGAGCGAAGCGTAGATGCGCGCCGTGCAGAACACCGTCGCCGCGGCCAGCACCGCGAGCAGAGCGAAACCGAGGCGGATCCGAAGACCGCTGTGCACGGACTCCACGCGCCAGGCGAGCAGCGCGCACAGCGGCACGCAGGCCAGCGACAGCACACCCTCGCGCGACAGCCAGGAGCTACGCCACTGGCTGAGCGCGCGCCAGGCACGCAGCGGCTTGCCGAGGTGGGCCACCGAGGCCAGCAGGCCCGCCGACGTCAGCACGAAACCCGCAACCAACGGCACCAGGACCGCCATGCGATCCGGCGGCGCAGCCCCCACCAGCACCGCGGCTCCGACCAGGAACCACAGGCCGTAGCCGGCCCCCGACAGCGTCGTGAAGAAGATGATCGAAAACGCGGGGCGCATCGGCTCTAGTCTTCGACGACGACGGCGGTGCCGGTCGCCGACACCATCAGCATCCCGCCGCCGTCCTTGATCTGGATCGTCTCGTAGTCCAGATCGACGCCGATCACCGCATTGGCGCCCAGGCGCTCGGCCTGCTCGGCCATCTCTTCCAGGGCCGTGTCCTTGGCCGAGCGCAGGACCTTCTCGTAGCTGCCGGCGCGGCCGCCGATGACGTCGCGGATGCCGGCGAAGAAATCGCGGAACACGTTGGCGCCGAGAATCGCATCGCCGCTGACCAGGCCGAGATAACGGACGATCTTGCGGTCCTGCAGCGTGGACGTGGTCGAGATCAGCATGGGGTTCTCCTCACGGGGGCGGCGGCACGTCGTCGACGCGGCGCGGGGCGCTCCGGCGCCGCGTCGACGACGACGGCACCTTAGCGCGACAGCACGCGATCGAGCCAGCGCAGCAGCGGCGGCAGGCTGGCGGCGTCGAAGGCCTCGCCGGCATCGGATGCAACGGTCTCCTCGGCCACGGCGCCGGCACGGCGCGGTCGCGGCGGCAGATAGCGGTTGACCGGCTGGTAGCCGAGTTCGGGCATCAGCGCATAGCCCTGCCGCTCCGCGACCAGGCGCGACACCGCCGACTCGGGATCCCCCAGGTCGCCGAAATGCCGCGCGCGCGTCGGACAGGCCTTGACGCAGGCCGGCTGGCGGTCTTCGGGGGCCAGGCTTTCGTTGTAGATGCGGTCGATGCACAGCGTGCATTTCTGCATCGTCCCGTGCCGCGTGCTGAACTCGCGCGCGCCATAGGGACAGGCCCAGGCGCACAACTGGCAACCGATGCAGGTGTCTTCGTTGACCAGGACGATGCCGTCCTCGACCCGCTTGAAGCTGGCACCGGTCGGGCAGACGGTGACGCAGGCGGGTTTCTCGCAATGCAGGCACGAGCGCGGGAAGTGCACGGTCATCGCCGCCGCCGCGCCGCAGCCCGATCCGGTCCCGCCGCCGCTACGGACCGGCGCCACGCCCGCCTCGGCGGCGGCCGCGAGCACCGTCTGCGCCAGCGTGGGGCCGGTGTCGGCGGCCACCTCGTAGCTGTGCACGCGATTGAACCAGACGCCGTCCGGCTTCGCGCCATAGGCGTCGGTGTCCTCCAGCGGCCCGAAGTCGCCACCGTCGTTCCATTCCTTGCAGGCCACCGCGCAGGCATGGCAGCCGACACAGGTGTCCAGGTCGATCACCAGGCCGAGCTTCTTCTGCGCCGGTGGCGGCAGCATCGTCATGCCGTCCTCCGCAACGGTGCCGTCTCGACGCGGTGGCCGGCCTGGCGCGGTGCCGGATCGGCCTCGATGCGCACGCGCAGGTCGAACCAGGCGGCCTGCCCGGTCACCGGATCGGCATTCGCGTAGCGATAGCCGTCGGCACGCGACGGCAGCAGTTCGTCGATCAGGTGGTTGAGCAGGAACCCGTCGCGGCTCTCCGGCGCGTCGCCCGCCAGCTTCCAGGCGCCGCGGCGCTTGCCGATCGCGTTCCAGGTCCACACGGTGCCGGGCGCGGTGCCCGCGTGCAGGCGCGCCTGCACGCGGATGCGCGCCAGCGGCGAGGCCAGCCAGATCCAGTCGCTGTCGGCCACGCCATGCAGCGCGGCCGTGGACGGATGCAGGTACAGGAAATTGCGCGCCGCGATCTGGCGCAGCCAGGCGTTCTGCGAACCCCAGGCGTGGTACATGAACATCGGCCGCTGGGTGACGGCGGCCAGCGGATAGGTTTCGGCCGCTGCTGCCGGGACCGGCGCGAGGTCGGTATCGGCGTACCAGAACGGCAGCGGATCGAAGAAGCGCGCGATCCGCGCGCGCTCGCGTGCCGGCGGCTGGATCGCGCCGTGGCCCTGCGCGGCCAGCCGGAATCGCTGGAGCTTCTCCGAGTAGAGCTCGATGACGACCGGCGCCGTCGAGCCGACGAAACCCATCGTCCGCGCCCAGTCCAGGTAGTCGCGGTTGGCCATCTTGTAGTAGCGGCCCGCGGCGGGCACCGCGTGGTGCCAGTAGCAGTCGTGCGCGGCATAGCGTTCGAGCTGGGCCGGATTGGGCTCGCCGACGCCGTGCTTGTCGCCGTTCGCGCCGCGCCAGCCGGCCAGCAGGCCGATGCCCGGCGCGCGCTCGTGCTCGACCATGTACTGGGCGAAGCCGCGCGGGTAGCGCGGCGTGCCGTCCTCGTGCGTCATGCCCGGCAGCCCGAGGCGCGCCCCCAGGTCGAGCAGCACGTCCTGGAACGGACGCACGTCGCGATCGGGCGCCACCACCGGCCGGCGGATCGCATCGCTGGCCGCGTCGGCGTCGGAGATCGGCCGGTCGAGCAGGCTGATGCAGTCGTGGCGCTCCAGGTAGGTGGTATCCGGCAGCACCAGGTCGGCGAGCGCGACCGTTTCCGACGCGTAGGCGTCGGCGTAGATCACGTGCGGGATCCGGTACTCGCCGGTCGCCGGATCGCGGTCGGTCAGCATCGCCCGCGTCTGGCCGACGTTCATGGCCGAGTTCCAGCCCATGTTGGCCATGAACAGCAGCAGGGTGTCGATGCGGTACGGGTCGCCGGCCCAGGCGTTGCGGATCACCGACTGCAGCATGCCGTGCGCGGCGAACGGATGCTCCCACGAGAACGCCTTGTCGATGCGCCGCGGCTTGCCGTCGGCGTCGACCAGCAGGTCGTCCGGCCCGTGCACGAAGCCCAGCGGCGCGGCATCGAGCACGCCGTTGTCCTTGCGGCTGCGCCCGGGCCGGTTCGGCGGCGGCACCGGCTTCGGAAACGGCGGCTGGTAGCGGAAGCTGCCGGGCGCGTCGATCGCGCCGAGCAGCATCTGCAGCACGTGCAGCGAACGGCAGGTATGGAATCCGTTGGCGTGGGCGGAAATGCCGCGCATCGCATGCATCGCCACCGGCCGGCACGGCATGTCGGCGTGGACGCGCCCGTGCGTGTCGGTCCACGCCTGCTCCAGACGCAGGTCGTGATCGAACGCGGCCTGCGCGAGCTCGGCGGCCAGCCGGCGGATCGTCGTCGCGGCGACGCCGCAGCGTTCGGCGACACGATCGGGCGCGTAGTCGGCGGCCAGGTAGCGCTCGGCCAGCAGCTGGAAGGCCGGGACGGCGCTGCGGCCGTCCGCGAGCGTGTATTCGCCGACCACCTGCGGTGCGATGTCCGGCAGGTCGGCCCGGGCGTGGCGCAGCGTGCCGCCTTCGCGCACCGCGCACAGGGGATGGCCCTCGGCATCGCGTGCGAACAGGCCGTCGTCTGCGGCACCCGGCGCCCGGATCACCAGGTGGTGCGCGTTGGTGTAGCGCACGAGGTAGTCGAGATCGATGCGGTCCGTACGCAGCAGCTCGTGGATCAGGGCGCCGGCCAGCAGGCCGTCGGTGCCGGGGTTGATCGGCACCCATTCGTCGGCGATCGCGCCGTAGCCGCTGCGCACCGGATTGATCGCGACGATCTTCGCGCCGCGCGCCTTGAGCTTGCCGAGGCCGAGCTTGATCGGGTTGGAGTCGTGATCCTCGGCCACGCCCCAGAGCATCAGGTAGCGCGTGAGCTCCCAGTCCGGCTCGCCGAACTCCCAGAACGACCCGCCGAGCGTGTAGAGGCCGGCCGCCGCCATGTTGACCGAGCAGAAGCCGCCGTGCGCCGCGTAGTTGACCGTACCGAACTGCTGCGCCCACCAGCCGGTCAGGGCCTGCGACTGGTCGCGGCCGGTGAAGAAGGCCAGTTCGTCCGGGTTGCGCCGGCGGATGTCGCCGAGCCAGCGCGCGGCCAGGTCGAGCGCCTCGTCCCATTCGATCTCGCGGAACTCGCCGGCGCCGCGCTCGCCGACGCGCAGCAGCGGCTTGGACAGCCGTGCCGGCGAGTAGTGCTGCTTGATGCCGGCCGAACCTTTCGCGCAGATCACGCCGCGATTGACCGGATGGGCGGGATTGCCGTCGATGTAGCGGACCTTGCCGTCCTTCAGGTGCACGCGGATGCCGCAGCGGCAGGCGCACATGTAGCAGGTGGTGGTGGCGATGGCATCGCCGGTCGGCGTGTTCAGATCGGGCGTGGCGTGCTGCATGCGCGGCTGGCGGTCCGTCGCGCGACCCGCGCGCGGCGGGGCCATGGTACCGGAAGCGCCACCGGTGGTGGCGGGGACGCGGATGTCGTCAAGACCGGCGGTCCGGACGAGGTGGAGCGATCAGTCTCCGGAACCGTCGCCGAAGATCGGCACCCGCGCCAGCGTCGCGGCACGCGGCGAACAAGCCATTGCCCGTTCGGCCTGGATTTCGCCGGCCGGATGCAGGCCGGCGACGAAGGCGCTATCGCCTCGGGCGGCGATCGATCGTGCGCCGTCGTACGCGCTCGTCCCGGGACTTCTCGCGCCTGCGTGACGGGACGGCAGCGCAGGAACGAGAACCGTGGCGGACCGGCCGGTCCATCGAATCCGCCACGGTGGGCTGCCGGTTACTGCCCGGCCGGGAGGGCCGCCAGCTTCTCGTTGAGATCGCGCGTCAGGCGGGCGATTTCGAGATCCGGATTCTGCGGCGCCTGGCCAGCGCGCTCGAGCATGCGGTTGGCGACGTTGCGCACGGTCTCGTTGTCGGTCTTGGCCAGCACGCTGCGATAGAGCGCCGGCAGCTCCGAGGCGCGGTTGGACTGCAGGTAGACCCGCGTCAGCGCGCGCAGGTCGCCGAGCACCGCGCGTTCCTCGGCCGTGGCCTTGAATGCGAAGTCGCGGTGGCGGCGATGGACCGGCTTGCCGGCCGTATCGGCCGCCGCGACCGGGGCCTGGTCCTGCGCGAAGGCCGGCGCGACGGGAGCGGCGGTCAACAGGATGCCGGCAAGAGCCAGCGCCAGCGTCGTGGAAGAAAGCGTCTTGCTGATGTTCATCGTGGGTGCTCCAGGGGGATGGGGTGGTGCGGACAGATCAGACACCTTTTGGCCCTCCACATGGCCCGCGAATCTGCAAGATCCACGAAAAGATCGGTAAAGTGCCGCCCCGGGCCTGCTCCCTGAACGGGGCGCGCCGGCCCGCTCCCTCCGCACATCACGCCTGCCTCATGACTGTTCGTCCCAACGCCTTGTCCTGGCTGCTGCTTTCGCTGGTCGTCTTCGCAGCCGACCAGGTCACCAAGGAAATCGCCTTGCGCAGCCTGGCCCCGTACGAGCCGCACGTGGTGATCCCGGGCCTGCTCAACTGGACGCTCGCGTTCAACACCGGTGCGGCGTTCAGCTTTCTCGCCGGTGCCGGCGGCTGGCAGCGCTGGCTCTTCACCGCCCTCGCCATCGGCATCAGCGCGCTGCTGGCCACCTGGCTCACCCGCACGCCCCGGGGCGACTGGCGCAATGCGCTGCCGCTGTCGCTGGTGATCGGCGGGGCGATCGGCAACCTGGTCGACCGGCTGCGCCACGGCCAGGTCACCGATTTCATCGACGTGATCCTCGGCGGCTGGCATTTCCCGGCGTTCAACATCGCCGACTCGGCCATCTGCGTCGGCGCCGTGCTGCTGGTCCTCGGCGGGCTGTTCGGTGGGAAAACCACCCCGGCTGGCGGATAATCACGACCCATGCAGGTACTACTGGCCAACCCGCGCGGATTCTGCGCCGGTGTCGACCGCGCGATCGAGATCGTCGAGCGCGCAATCGACACCTTCGGCGCGCCGATCTACGTGCGCCACGAAGTCGTCCACAACCGCTTCGTCGTCGACTCGCTACGCGCACGCGGCGCGGTGTTCGTCGACGAGCTCGACGAGGTGCCGGACAGCGCCACCGTGATCTTCAGCGCACACGGCGTCTCCCGCGAGGTCCGCGACGAGGCCGCGCGCCGGCAGCTGTCGGTGTTCGACGCCACCTGCCCGCTGGTCACCAAGGTGCACATCGAGGTGGCACGGCACGGCAAGGCCGGGCGCGACGTGGTCCTGATCGGGCATGCCGGCCATCCGGAAGTCGAGGGTACGATGGGTCAGTGGAGCACCGCTAACGCCGGCCGCATCTACCTGGTCGAAACGCCCGAATGCGTGGAACGGCTGGAGCCGCGACGGCCGGACCACATCGCCTACGTCAGCCAGACGACGCTGTCGGTGGACGACACCCGGGCGGTGATCGAGGCCCTGCGCCGGCAGTTCCCGGCGATCCTGGGCCCGCGCCACGACGACATCTGCTATGCCACCCAGAACCGGCAGGACGCCGTGCGCCGGCTCGGCCAGGAATGCGACATCGTGCTGGTGGTCGGCTCGCCGAACAGCTCCAACTCCAACCGGCTGCGCGAGCTGGCGCAGAAGCAGGGCGTGGCGGCCTTCCTGATCGACGGTGCCGACGACATCCGCCCCGAATGGGTGCGCGGCCACGCCCGCATCGGCGTCACGGCCGGCGCGTCGGCACCCGAGAGCCTGGTCCGCGGCGTGGTCGAGCGGCTGCGCGAGTGGGGGGCCGGCGAGGTGCGCGAGCTCGACGGCGAGCCAGAGAACGTCACCTTCGCCCTGCCCAAGGCACTGCGGCTCAAAGTGGTCGGCTGAGGCCAGCGGCGGCGCCGGCGCGCCATTCGTCCGCCAATTGCTACCTCGTACCCGATAGCGGTTGCCTGCGCCCGCCCGGCTGCCTAGCCTGCACGCTCGCACCGTTCGGCTCCGCCCAGGGGGAGCAATGCCCGCAGCACCTGCGTCACGCCACCGCCGAGGCCGGACCGCCGCGCGCGGCTTCACGCTGATCGAGATGATCACGGTCATGGCGCTCCTGGCGATCCTCGCCGCCATCGCGTTTCCGGGCTTCCGCGAGCTGACGGTCAACATGACCGTCACGGACACCACCAACGACCTCGTCGGCGCGCTCAACCTGGCCCGCTCGGAGGCCGTCAAGCGCGGCCGGCCGGTGGCGGTCATCGCCAACGGCGGCGACTGGTCGGCCGGCTGGCAGGTCGTGTCGGCACGGATGGAGGACGGCACGCTGCAGGCGGTCCCCACTTCGCCCGGTGACGAGGCCGCCTGCGCCGGCGACATCGAGAACGGCGTCTCGATCTGCATGCGCCACCGCGGCCCGGTCGCTACCGACTACCGCATCCTCGGCGCCGCCTCGGGCGGCGGCGAGGACGGCGTGGTGCTGTTCGGGATCAGCGGCGACCTGCGCCAGGCCGCCAGCTTCGACCTCAACGTCTGTCGCCCGCCGAGTGACTCGGGCGACGCCGGCTCGCGGCACATCGCGATCGCCGGCAGCGGCACGATCACGTCCCGCCGCGACACCACCGGCTCGCCCGCGGGCAGCTGCACATGAGCGACGCACCGATGAAGCGAATACTGCGACCGTCCCGCGGCTTCAGTCTGCTGGAAGTGCTGGTTGCATTGCTGATCTTCAGCCTGGGGCTGCTCGGCCTGGCCGGCCTGCTGGTCGTGTCGGTCAAGGTCAACAACGGCGCCTACATCCGCACCCAGGCCAATTTCCTCGCCCAGTCGCTGGCCGACCGCATGCGCGCCAACATGCCCGCGGTGTGGGAGAACGGCTACGACGGCGACTACCCGGAAACCGGCACGCCGCCGGCCTGCGCGGTCGGCGCGGCGTGCTCGACCGACGACGTCGCCACGCGCGACCGCACGCTGTGGAGCCAGCAACTGGTCGACCTGATGCCCAATCCGACCGCCACGGTCCTGTGCGAGCGCAACTCGGCCACGGTCGTGTCGGCCGTCAGCCAGCGCGACCGCACGCCCTACGACGGGCTGTGCACGATCACGATGCAATGGACCGAAGCCGGCCTCGACACACAGGACGAGGACGCCGGCACACGGCAGCAGACCTTCGCCTGGGTGTTCCAGCCATGAGCACGCTGCCTGCAATGACCGGTCGGCGTCACGCGTCCACCGGGCGCCGGTACGCGTCCGGCTTCAATCTCGTCGAGCTGATGATCGCGATGGTGCTGGGCCTCCTGCTCAGCCTGGGCCTGGTCACGCTGTTCAGTGCGACCAACACGACCAGCCGCGTCCAGGATGCGCTGGCCCGGATCCAGGAGAACGGACGCTACGCGGTCACGCGCATCGACAGCGACCTGCGCATGATGAACGGCCAGTTCCGCAGCAACAGCAGTCCGATGAACTGGCGCCCGACCAGCAACGGCCCGGTCTACCGCTCGGCGGCGCCGATCGTCAACACCACCGCCGCGCTGGTGTTTCCGGACCTGACGGTCGCCGCGCCGGCCGGCTGGCCCGCCGACACGGTCTATCCGCTGAGCTCGCGCTTCTTCGCGCAGGGCTACGAATGCGGCAGCGGCGACTGCGATCCCGCCGTCCCGCCCGCGCCGTTCCTGCCGTCGGCCGGCAGCGCCGCCGGCGACCGCGTCACCGGCGCCGACGTGCTGACGCTGCGCTACCAGCGCGGCACCGGCTGGGGATACCGCGTGGTCGACCCGAGCGTCGTGCCGCCGCAGCTCGAACTGACGACCGTCACCGGCGACGACCCGCTCAACTTCCAGAGCGGCGACCTCGCCCTGCTGTCCGACTGCAGCGGATCGATGATCGTCCAGGTCGACGCCGGCGGCACCATACTGACGCCGACCAACCTGATCGAGGCCGACCAGTTCAAGCCGAGTCCGGGCACGGGCGCCTGCGATCCGCGCGTGTTCAACTTCTCCCGCGACTTCGTCAGCGTCACCTACTGGCTGCGGCTGGACGCCGACCCGGCCGTTGACGGCCGCGTGATCCCGGCATTGATGCGCAACCAGAACGGCGAGGTGCAGGAGCTGGTGCAGGGCGTGGAGCGGCTGGACTTCCTCTACGGCATCCAGAGCACCGACGGCGCGATGGCCTACCTGACCGCCGACGAGGTCGACAGCCTCGGCGACAACGCGACCTGCTTCCCGCCGGCCAACCGCTTCGAGTACGTCCTGGGAACCGGCTACCTGGAACCGGGCTGCCTGTGGCGCACGGTCCGCAGCGTCGAGGTCCATGCGCTGTTCAACACCGTCAACGACCTCAACACGATGGCGGTGGCCGATACCGCCTATCGCTACAGCATCGACGGCACGACCGAACCCACGCCACCGGGCGACACGATGCCGGTCAGCCAGCTTCCCTCCGGCCGCATGCTGCGCAAGGAGTTCATCTCCCTGCTGTCGGTGCGCAACGGCAACCAGTGATCGCCCGCGAGATCGCCATGAAACCTTCCCGCCTGCCCCGTCCCGTCTCCGCGCCCGCGCGCGGCGCCGTGCTCTTCGTCGCCCTGATCTTCCTGATCCTGCTGACCCTGCTGGCGCTGACCGCCTCCAGCACCTCGGTGCTGCAGGAACGCATGACCGGCGGCATGCGCAACCGGCAACTGGCCCTGATGGGCTCGGAGAGCGCCTTGCGCAACGGCGAGTTCTCGCTCTGGTCGTCGCCGACCGGCGCCGAGAGCGCCTTGCCGCCGTGCGGCTTCGGCCTGAACACGACCGGCGAGATCTGCCAATGGACCCGCATCAACGGCGTGCCGCGGGCGGAGGTCCTGGCGTTCCGCTCCAGCCGCACCTGGGACGATGCACCGAGCGGCAGCTACGAGTACGGCCCCGCGCTGCACGGCCTCTCCGGCGATGCCGAGACCGCCTCGCTGGCCTCGCAGCCGCAGTACCTGGTGGAAGGGCTGGGCCTGGACATGTCCGGCTACGAAGGCATGACCGGACGCATGGGCGGCGCGCGCCTGCAGGAGGCCGGCGGTACCGGCCCCAATCCGAAGCGCGCGCTCTACCGCGTCACCTCGCGCAGCCAGGGTGGCAGCAGTGCCGCCGCGGTGCGCGCGACCGAGTCGGTGTACTCGATGTACACCACCAACAACCAGTCCAATCCTTCGGGACCGTGAGGATCCGGCGATGAATGCAACTTCCCTGTTCGACTCGGCCCGCGTGACGCTGCAGGCCGGCGCGCTGTGCCTGCTGGCCGGGCTGGCCGCACCGGCCGGCGCCGAGACCGTCGACCTGCATCCGACACCACCGGACCTGACCTCGACCGTCGCACCGAACCTGATGCTGACCCTCGACGACTCCGGCTCGATGGGCCGCAACTTCATGGGCGACCAGCGGCCGTACTCCGGTGCCGGCTGGGGCGCGACCGACCAGCAGAACACGACCAGCGACGCCTCGTATCCGTCCGGCGGCGGCCCGTACCTGTGCGCCGGCATCATCGACCCGCGCGTGACCGATCCGGACAACCCGCGCTCCTGGGCGATGAACGGCGCGTACTACAACGCGACGGCCGGCGTCGTGTACGACCCGCCCCTGCTCGTCGACGGCGTCACCAAGATGCCCAATGCGCCGTTCGCCGCTGCCTGGGACAACGGCATCGTCCACAACCGCCCGAGCAGCCCCAGCGCCAGCACGACGCGCAATCTCGGCAGCGGCTCGCGCTTCTGCGGCAATTCGGCCGGCTACTACCGGCTCAAGGACACCGTCGCGTTGACGCTCGACGCCGATGGCCGCATCGATACTGCGAGCCGGACCCGGCTGTTCACGTCCGGCAACTGGGAGTGGGTGAGCATTGCGACGGACGGCACCGCGGCACAGAAGCAGAACTTCGCCAACTGGTACTCGTACTACCACACGCGCCACCTGGCCTCGAAGACCGCCGTCTCGCGCGCGTTCGCGCCGTTCGACGAGAACATCCGCGTCGCCTGGCAGAACATCAACAGCAACCAGATCAACAACAACACCGCGATCTACAAGTTCCGCAACGAGACCGCCAACACCAACGTCCGCACGCGCTTCTACAACTGGCTGTTCAGCTCGCCGGTCTCCGGCGGCACGCCGAACCAGGGTGCCACGGTCCGTGCCGGCGAGTTCTTCCGGCGCGACACCGGCAGCCGCGACACCAATCCGTACTGGGACCGCGATCTCAACCGCGAACTCAGCTGCCGCCAGAACTTCCACATCAACATGAGCGACGGCTACTGGAACGGCGGCACCAGTACGACGGATACCAACGACCGCTCGCCGGCCACACGCGACCTGCCCGACGGGCGCACGTATTCGACCAGCGACACCGAGAGCTCGATCTTCTGGCACGAGAACGGCGCCGACGCGCGCAGCATGGCCGACATCGCGTTCCATTACTGGGCCACCGACCTGCGCCCGGACTTCGCCGACGACGAACGGACCCGGCTCAAGGTGCCACCGTACATCCCGGACCGCTCGACCGACCTGTTCGGGCCGGCGCTGGCGAATGGCGAGGACCCGCGCGACAACAAGGAAATCTACTGGAATCCCGCCAACGACCCGGCCAGCTGGCCGCATCTGGTCCAGTACATGATCGGCTTCGGCATCTCCGGCACGATCCCGAAGAACGAGAACACCTACGAGCGCCTGCGCCGCGGCCAGCTCACGTGGCCGGAGACCGTCGCCGGCACCGACGACGCGCGCAAGGTCGACGACATCTGGCACGCGGCAGTCAACAGCCGTGGCGAGTTCTTCGCGGCCAGCAACCCCAACGAGCTGGTCTCGGCGCTGAGCGCGATCATCTCCAACATCATCGCGCGGCGCGGCTCCTCGACCGCGCTGTCGGCGACGATGGCGATCCTGACCTCCGGCACGCAGGGCTTCTCGGCCGGCTACGACACGACCGACTGGTCCGGCGTGCTGACCAAGTCCAATCTCGATCCGACCACCGGCGAGGCGATGGCGCCGCTGTGGGATGCCGGCTGCGTGCTGACCGGCGGCAACTGCGTGACGACCGGCCAGTCGGGTCTGCCGGTCACCGATCCCGCCCGGCGCAAGATCTTCACCTGGAACGGCAGCGGCGGCATCCCGTTCCTGTGGGGGAGCCTGAGCTCGGCCCAGCAGACCGCGCTCAACAAGCATCCCAATCCGTCGGTCACGGCGCCGGACGACCTCGGCAGCCGCCGCGTGGACTACCTGCGCGGCGTGCGCACCGCCGAGACCGAGGCGCCGCTCTTCCGTCGCCGCGGCTCCGTGCTCGGCGCCATCGTCAACTCGCAGCCGGTCTACGTCTCCGGCCCGACCGGCGGCTGGGAGGACAGCTTCCCGCCCGGCTCGCCCGAGGCCGAGGCCGCCGATCCGGCCACCGGCGCGGGTAGCTACGCGGAATTCATCTGGAACTACCGCGACCGCGCGCCGACCGTCTATGTCGGCGCCAACGACGGCATGCTGCACGCCTTCAACGCGGTCAACGGCAGCGAGCGTTTCGCCTACGTGCCCAATACGCTGTTCGGCACCGGCAAGCTCAACCAGACCACCGACAAGGCCAACGTCGTCAGCGTCGACGACATGCCGGTCGTGCAGGACGTCTTCATCAACAACCAGTGGCGCAGCGTGCTGGTCGGCTCGCTGCGCCTCGGCGGCCGCGGCATCTATGCACTCGACGTGACCGATCCGGACAGCTTCGGCGCGGGCAACGTGCTGTGGGAGTTCTCCGACCACTCCGAAGGCGGCGAGGCCCTGGGCTATACCTACGGCTCGGCCAACATCGCGCGGCTCAACAACGGCAAGTGGGTGGTGCTGGTGTCGAGCGGCTACTACCCCTCGTCGAACCCCGATCCGTACGGCTTCCCGGACCCGGCGCGCCTCGACGAGAACGCCGATCGCACCTCGCTGCTGATCCTGGACCTGGAGACCGGCGCACTGATCCGCGAGATCCAGACCACCGGCGCCGACACCACGTTCGGCCTGTCGACGCCGGCCGGCTACGATTCCAACGGCGACCAAGTCGACGACGTCGTCGTCGCCGGCGACCTGGCCGGCAACCTCTGGCGCTTCGACGTGTCTTCCGCGGACCCGTCGGCCTGGTCGGCCGACCTGATGTTCAAGACCTACGGCGGCGGCAATCCGGGCGATGCCGGCCGGCAGCCGATCTCGGTGATGCCGGTGGCGATGCGCGACTTCGCGACCTTCAAGCCGGTCTGGATCTTCGGCACCGGCAAGTACCTCGGCAAGGACGACCGCTCCAACGAAGGCACGCCGTCGAACGAAGGGCCGCAGGCGTTCTATGGGATCCGCGACTACGGTCCCGGCGCCGCCGAGTACCCGATCACCGCCGACCAGTTGGTCGAGCAGGAGCTGACGCAGGACGGCAACAACCGTTCGATCACGTCGAACTCCGTACCGGCGTCGAGCCGCGGCTGGAAGATCCCGCTGGACATCGATACCGAGGTCAGCGAGCGCAGCGTCATCGGCATCACGCCGCTGTACGCGAGCAATCGCGCCGTGCTGACGACCTTGATCCCGAAGGGCGACGACCCCTGCGATCCGGGTCGCCGCGGTTCGGTCATGGTCGTCGATGCGGCAACCGGTGGCGTGCCCGGCAACGGCTTCGGCGGCATGCCGTACCTGGCCGGCGCGCAGTCCGATACCGTCGGCGTCGTCGTCAATTCCACGGCGATCCCGATCAGCGGCTATCCCTCGCTGGTCAGTCGCCTCGGCGCCTCCAGCCTCGTCATGCCCGGCATCCCCGAAGTGCAGATCCCCGACGCGCCCAACTACCGCGGCGCCTGGCGCGAGCTGCTCGACCTGTTGTGACGCCATCGGCCGGCGGCGCCTCGGCGCTGCCGGCCTGCCCTACCGAAGCTCAATCAGGGGTCCGCGATGTACATCCGCAAGAAGAAGGGTTTCACGCTGCTCGAGCTGATCATCGTCGTGGCGATCATCGCCGTCCTCGCCGCGATCGCGCTGCCGGCCTATGGCCGCTACGGCTTCCGGGCGCGCCGCGCCGACGGCCACGAGCTGCTGCTGCGGATCGCCGCCGCCCAGGAGCGGTTCTACACGAACCGCAACCGCTACGGAACGGACATGGCCGAGCTCGGATTCGCCGGCGACGCCTCCGAGCGCGGGTTCTACACCGTGGCGATCGCGACCGCCAATGGCGACCAGACCTACACGCTGACCGCGACACCGCAAGGCGTGCAGTCCGAGGATGCCTGCCTCGACCTCACCCTGACCAGCACCGGGCTCAAGGACCAGAGCGGCGTGGCGACCAACGGCAACTGCTGGTAGGCCAAGGCCGGCCGCGCCGGGCGAAGCGGCTGCCGAGGGCTTGAAACCGGCCGCCGCGGCATCCATGCGAGGACGCACGTCCTGCGGCCTTCGTCCATGTCCTCATCCTCCGCGGCGCCGCCGCGCAAGTTCGGCACGTACCGCCGCCTGCTGCCCTATCTCCGCGAGCAGCGCGGACTGATCGCCGGCTGGCTGGTCTTCCTGGCCATTTCCTCCGCGGCCACGCTGGCGCTGCCGGCGGCCGCGCGCTTCATGATCGATCGCGGCTTCAGCCAGACCGATCCGGCCTTGCTCAATGCGGCGTTCATCGGCCTGTTCGCGGTCGCGGTGGTGATGGCCATCGCCGGGGCCGCGCGCTTCTACTGCGTGACCCTGCTCGGCGAGCGTGTCGCCGCAGCCTTGCGCGCGCGTCTCTACACGCACCTGCTGACCCTCGACCAGGCGTTCTTCGAGCGCACGCGTTCGGGCGAGCTGGTCTCCCGGCTCGCCGCCGACACCGAGCTGGTGCAGACGGTGGTCGGCTCGACGCTGTCGCTGTCGCTGCGCAGCGTCGTGATGCTGGTCGGCTCGACGACGATGCTGATCGTCACCAGCCCGCGCCTGGCCGGACTGACCGCGCTGGTGATTCCGGCGGTGATCGTGCCGATCGTCTTCCTCGGCCGCCGCGTTGAGCGGCTGTCGCGCGAAAGCCAGGACCGCATCGCCGATGCGTCGGCGGTCGCCTCCGAATCGCTCAACGCGATCCACACGATCCAGGCCTACACGCGTGAGCCGCGGGAAGCCGAGCGCTACGGCGACGCGGTACGGCACGCGCTCGCCACGGCACGACGGCGCATCGGCACCACGGCCCTGCTGACCGCGCTGGTGATCCTGCTGAGCTTCGGCGCGATCACGCTGGTGTTGTGGGCGGGCGCCCATGCCGTGATCGCCGGCGACATGAATGCCGGCGTGCTGGCGCAGTTCGTGCTGTATGCCGTGGTCGCCGCCGGTTCGGTCGGCGGGCTGACCGAGGTCTGGGGCGAGCTGCTGCGCTGCGCCGGCGCGCTCGGCCGCATCAGCGAACTGCTCGACACGCCGGCCGCGATCCGCTCGCCGGCCGCACCGCGGCGCCTGCCGCAGCCGGTGCGCGGGGCGCTGGCGTTCGAATCGGTCGGCTTCCGCTATCCGTCGCGGCCGGACCGCCCGGCGATCGAGGACCTTTCGCTGCGCATCGAGCCGGGCGAGACCGTGGCCCTGGTCGGCCCGTCCGGCGCCGGAAAGACGACGCTGTTCCAGTTGCTGCAACGCTTCCACGATCCGCAGCACGGCCACATCACGATCGACGGCGTGGACCTGCGCGAGCTCGACCTCGCCGACCTGCGCGCGTGCTATGCGCTGGTCCCGCAGGACCCGGTGCTGTTCGGCGCCAGCGCCGCCGACAACATCCGCTTCGGCCGGCTGGACGCGGACGAGGCGGCGATGATCGCGGCCGCCCGGGCCGCCGAAGCCAGCGAGTTCCTGGAGAAGCTGCCGGAACGCTACGCGACCTACCTCGGCGAACGCGGCGTCCGGCTGTCCGGCGGGCAGCAGCAGCGGGTGGCGATCGCACGTGCCGTGCTGCGCGACGCGCCGATCCTGTTGCTCGACGAAGCGACGTCGAGCCTGGACGCGCAGTCCGAACGCCTGGTGCAACAGGCGCTCGACCGCCTCATGCGCAATCGCACCACCCTGGTCATCGCCCACCGCCTGGCCACGGTCCAGCAAGCAGACCGCATCGTCGTCCTCGATGGCGGGCGGATCGTCGCCCAGGGACGCCATGCCGAACTGATCGCCCAGGGCGGTCTTTACGCCGAGCTGGCCCGGCTGCAGTTCGATGTCGCGCCGGCGGCGCCGGCCGACGCGTGAAATCCGGGTGCCGCGCGCGCCGGACGGCGCGGCCGGTCAGTCCGCCAGCAGCGCCGAGAGGATCAGCGGGACCTGCGCGGTCGCCGCCTCTAGGTGCGCGAAGATCTCCGGCAGGCTGATCTCCTGCTGGTCGCCGCAGCCGGCGGCCCAGTTGGCGACCAGCGCCAGGCAGGCATAGTCCAGCTCCAGCTCGCGCGCCAGCGCGGCCTCGGGCATGCCGGTCATGCCGACCAGGTCGCAGCCGTCACGGCGCAGGCGCGCGATCTCGGCCACCGTTTCCAGGCGCGGCCCCTGCGTCGCGCCATAGCAGCCGCCGTTGACCACGGCGACACCGGCCTTGCGCGCGGCGACCAGCAGCTCGGCACGCAGGCCGGCGCTGTAGGGATGGCTGAAGTCGACATGGCGCACCTCAGCGCCCTCCACGTCGCAGAAGCTCGACAGCCGCCCATGCGTGTAGTCGATGATCTGGTCCGGCACCACCACGGCGCGCGGCCCCATGTCCTCGCGAATGCCGCCCACGGCGTTCACCGCGACGACGCGGCGGGCACCGAGGTGGTGCAGCGCCCAGACGTTCGCACGGTAGTTGACGCGGTGCGGCGCCACCGAGTGGCCTTCGCCGTGGCGGGCGAGGAAGGCGATCCGCTTGTTGCCCACGCGCCCGATGACGATCCGGTCCGAGGGCGTGCCGAAGCGGGTGTTGACGACGTGCTTCTCGGCATCCTCCAGCCCGGGAAAGCGGTAGAGGCCGGTGCCGCCGATCACGGCCAGGTCGATGATGTCGCTCATAGTGCGTAGATTCCCGGCAGGTTGCGGCCTTGCTCGTGATAGTCCATGCCGAAGCCGAACACGTAGCGATCGGGCACTTCGACGCCGACGAAGTCGGCGGCCAGCCCCGGCACGGTGCGGCCGTGCCGCTTCTCGCAGAGCACGGCGATCAGCACGCGCTGCGCGCCCTGCTCGAGGCAGAAGTCGCGGATGCCCTTGAGCGTGGTGCCCTCGTCGAGGATGTCGTCGACCAGCAGCACGGTGCGGCCGCCGAGCAGCAGCGCCGGCTGGCGCAACCAGACCAGGCCGCCGCCCTGGGTGCCGCCGCGGTAGCGCGTCGCGTGGACGTAGTCGAACTCCAGGCCGGCCTTTATCCGCGTCGCCAGCTGGCCGGCGAAGACCAGGCCGCCTTGCATGACCGGCAGGAACACCGCGGTCTCGTCGCCCAGGCGCGCGTCGATCTCGCGGCCGACGCGCGCGATCGCCGCGGTCAGCGCCGCCTCGTCGTGGACCAGCTCGGCGCGCTGCCGCGCGGTGGTGAAATCGATGTCGCTCATGCTCTCAAACCCTCGCTGTGGCATCGAGCGCGGTGACGCGCGCGATGAAGCTGTCCCGCTGCGGATTATCCACCAGTGCCTCCCAGGCCTGCGGTGCCGCTCCCTGCAGCAGCGCCAGGCGCCCGGCCGGACACGCCGGCACCTGGGCGGTGGCGTCCAGCGCCTCGGCCACGATCGACGGATTGCAGGCCAGCACGAGGTCGCAGCCGGCCTGCCGGTGCGCCTCGATCCGTGCCGCGATGCCACCGACGCCCTCGGCGGCCGCCATGCCGATGTCGTCGCCGACGACGAGCCCGCGGAACCCCAGCCGCTCGCGCAGCACCTCGCCGATCCAGACCGGCGAGAAACCGGCCGCACGGTCATCCACCGCCGGGTAGAGGACATGGGCCAGCATGACGGCTTCGGCCCCGGCGGTCACCGCGTCGGCAAACGGCAGCAGGTCGGTCCGCAGCAGCTCGTCGAGCGGGCGCGGATCGACGGCGGCGTCGAAGTGGGTGTCCTCGGCCACCGAGCCGTGTCCCGGGAAGTGCTTGAGCGTGGCGGCCATGCCGGCGATGCGCATGCCGCGCAGGTAGGCGAGCAGCAGCTCGGACACGACCAGGGGATCGGCATGGAACGCGCGTTCGCCGATGGCGCGGTTGCCGCGCGCAAGGTCGGCCACCGGCGCGAACGAGATGTCGACGCCGATCGCCCGCATCTCGCTGGCCATCAGCCAGGCGTGTTCCTCGGCCAGCGCCACGGCCAGCGCCGGATCGCGGTCGTGGATCTCGCCGATGCGCGCCAGCGCGGGCAGGCGCGTGAAGCCGTCACGGAACCGCTGGACCGGGCCGCCCTCCTGGTCGACGCAGACCACGAAGTCCTGCGGGCGGCATTCGCGGATCGCCTCGATCAGCGCGGCGACCTGCTGCCGATGCTCGAAGTTGCGCGAGAACAGGATCACACCGCTGACCTGCGGCTGCGCGAGCCACGCGCGGTCGACGGTCGTCAGCGTCTTGCCGGGGATTCCGATGATCAGCATGGGCGTTGCACGAAGGTAAGGGTTGAATGCGTCGCTGTCTTGACCGGATGCCGGTAACCGGGTGGCCAACCGGCGGCGTGCCTCACGGCAGGTCCTCGCCGGCCCGCTCGGACGGTGTCCAGCGCGTGTACGGGCGATCGACTAGGTTCACGTTGTAGTAGCGCGGCAGGTGACTGACCTCGCGACCGAGCCAGTCCGGCGCCGGATGCCGCCGGTCCTCGGCGTCGAGCTCGATCTCCGCCACCACCAGGCCGGCATTGTCGCCGAGAAACTCGTCGACTTCGAACACGTGGCCCTCGATCGCGACGAAATGCCGGACCTTCTCGATCCGTCCACCCGCCAATGCCAGCATCGCCTCGGCGTCGTCCGGCGGGATGGGATACTCGAACTCCTGCCGCGTGATGCCGACCTGCAGCGACTTGATGTTGAGCCAGGCGCGCTCGCCGGCGATGCGCACGCGGACCGAACACCGCGGCGCACCCGCAATGCCCGGCAACGGCCCGGCCAGATAGGCCTGGACCATCCGCAGGCGACGCGAGGCCTGTGCGCGCCAGGTCTCGCCGGCGACCAGGAACTTGCGTTCGATCTCCACGGCCACGGCGCGTCTCCTCAGCGCTCGAACAAGGCGATCGATTCGACGTGCGCCGTATGTGGAAACATGTCCATGACGCCGGCCGTGCTGAGGCGGAAGCCGTGGCGCTCGACCAGGATACCGGCATCGCGCGCGAGCGAGCCGGGATGGCAGGACACGTAGACGACGCGATCGGTGCCCTTGCGCGGCAGGTAGTCGAGCACCGCGGCGGCGCCCGATCGCGGCGGATCGAGCAGCAGCTTGTCGTAGCCGGCCTTGGCCCAGCCGGCGGCGCGCTGGTCCTGCGCGAGATCGGCGGCATGGAACACCGCGTTGTCGATGCCGTTGTGGCGCGCGTTGTCACCGGCACGCGCGACCAGGCCGGCCTCGCCCTCGACACCGACGACACTGCCGGCCCGCCGCGCGATCGGCAGCGTGAAATTGCCGAGGCCGCAGAACAGGTCCAGTACGCGATCGTCCTCGCGCAGGTCGAGCAGGTCCAGCGCCTGCGCGAGCATGCGCTGGTTCATGCCGGCGTTGACCTGGATGAAGTCGAGCGGCCGGAACATCAGCTCGACGTCCGCCGCCGGGATGCGGAAGCGCAGGTCGATCCGCTCCGGTTCGAGCGCCTGGACGCTGTCGGGCCCCTTGGGCTGCAGCAGGATCGCCAGGTCGTGGGCGCGCCCGAACGCGACCAGCCGGGCGCGATCCTCATCACCGAGCGGCACCAGGTGCCGGAACACCAGTGCCGTCGTCCGGTCGTCGGCGGCGATCTCGATCTGCGCGATCTCGCGCTTGGCGTCGAGACCGGCGATCAGCTCGCTCAAGGCTCCGATCCGTTCGCCCACCTGCGGCAGCAGCGTATGGCAGACCGAAAGATCGGCGACGAAGCGCGGGTCCTCCTCGCGGAAGCCGACCAGCACCTTGCCCTTCTTTTCGACCCACTTGACCGAAAGCCGGCCCTTGCGCCGGTAGCCCCAGGGTGCGTCGGTCAGCGGTTCCAGCCAGGTCCGCGGGGCCACCTTGCCGATCCGCTCGAAATTCTCGGCCAGCACGCGCTGCTTGGCGGCGATCTGCCGGTCCGTCGGCAGGTGCTGCAAGGCGCAGCCTCCACAGGTGCCGAAGTGCATGCAGCGCGGCTCGATGCGCTCGGCCGAGCGCACCAGCAGCTCCTCGACCTTGGCCTCGTCGAAGCTGCGATGCCTTCGCACGATGCGGATGCGTGCGCGCTCGCCCGGCAGCGCGCCGGCGACGAAAACGGCCTTGTCGTGGAGGCGGGCGACCCCGCGGCCATCATGGGACAGATCGGTGATATCGACTTCGGCTAGCGGCTGCATGGCGGAAACGACGAACGGCCCGCCGCGAGCGGCGGGCCGTTGCAGGGATACGGGGGAGTGCGGGCTACTTCTGCTTCCAGGCGCCGGAAGCATCCTGATAGTACCAACCCGGACGCGCCTGCTGCAGCCACTGCTTGGCGAAGGTCTCGCGGATCTGTGCCTCCCACTCCGGATGGTCGTTGGCGACGGCGATCTCGCGATAGACCGCCTGGCGGTCGCGATTGTCGTCAGCGACCGCCTGGTTGAGCGCGGCGCGCTCGGCCAGCGGCACGGCAGCGGCATCGCGGATCGCGATCTGGCCGTCGCGCGTCAGGCCGACGGCGCCCGAGGTGAACGCTGCCGCGAGGCGGCCGTCGAAGCGCTGGCGCATGCGCGTCTGGATCGCCTGCAGCTGTGGCGTCTGGATGCTGAGGTCCGGCGTCTGCGCCTGCGCGCTGGGAATCAGCAGGTCGATCAGCATCGCGCCGGGCGGCTTGGGTTCGTGCTTGGTCTCTGGTTCCGGCTCGACCGGCTTGCCCTCCGGCACGTCGCCGAACACCTTGCCGACGAACTGCTCGGCCGCCTTCTCGGCGGCCGCGGCGGGAAAATAGACGTTGATCGTCACGCAGGCCACCGGCAGCGCAGCTGCCAGCGCGAGTGCGGACCAGACGACGAGCTTGCGCATGCCTACTCCTTCGTTGACGCGTTCATTCGATGATCGGGCCCTGCCCCGAGGTCGCCTCACGGATGCGCTCGACCAGCACCGGCCAATCGACACGACGCCGATGGCCGACGATGCTGATGCGCGGAAGCCCGGCGCCCTCCACGATAGTGTAGCCGTCCCCGGCTGAACCCACCGGCGCGGACGCCGGCTCGATGCCGGCCATCGTGCAGACCTCGGCCTGGAGCCGGCAGCGGATACCGAAGCGCCGATAGCCGAAGGTGTCGAACAGTTGCAGCGCCATCGTCTGCAGGTTGGCGGTCAGGCCTCCACCGCCGCCCAGCGAAGCGACGTCGTTGACCGCCTTGTAGCTCATCCGGCCGCCCCCTTTCGTGCGCAGCCAGGCGTCGAAGCCGACCAGGCCCCAGTCGACCAGCCGCAGGTCGGCGATGGTGCCGTCCAGACGGCCGGTCATGCCGCCGAGCGAGAACGCACTGGTCACCTGCTCCAGGTCGAAATTCTGGAAGTGGATGTCGGCGGCCAGCGACGGTGCCACGCCGAACGGGCGCTCCAGCCGCAGGCCGCTGAGGCCAAGGTAGCCGTCGAAGACGTACAGGTCCAGGCCGCCGCGCAGCTCCACCGTGTCGCCCGCCAGCACCACTTCGGGAATGCCGCCGGAGAGGTTGCCCGGAAAGCTCGGCCAGCCGAAGACCTTGGAGAGCTGCGCCATCTCGATCGCCGCGATGGCGAACGAGGCGCTGTAGCGCTCGCCGCGCGGCGAACGCGGCAACAGGTCCAGGCGCTCCAGCCGGATCTGCCCGCCGAGCACGTCGATGCCGATGCCCTCGACCAGGGCGAGCCGTCCGCGACGCGACGCGAACCGGGCGCTGGCACCGCCGAGCGGAATCTGCAGCAGCTCCATCGACCGCCACTGCAGCGCGGTGGGCGGCCGGTCGGCGCGATGGCGCCAGTCGATACCGCCGTCGAGCCCGGTCACCGCGAAGCGGCCGCCGCCGTCGTGCAACGTGACCGAGCGCGCGGCGAAATCGAGCCGCTCCAGTCCGTCCGCGCCGAAGGCCAGATGACCGGACAACACGCCATCGGCGGCGATCTCGCCATAGCCCTTGGCCGCCAGCGCGCTCTGCGCATAGCGTGCCAGCGCCGGCGCCAGTTCGACCTGGCGCAGGTCCAGCTCCAGCGCCGCAACGCCGGGCACCTCGCCGAGCGCGATGCGCGCGCGCGCATGCACGTCGAGCACACCGGGATCGCGCCAGTCCAGGGCATGGACGTCGATCCGGCCATCGGCCAGTTCGGCATCCAGGCCGACGGCGACCGGCGTCGACGGGAAGCGGACGTAGACGGCGCCGGCCAGCACCTCGCCGCCTTCGATCCGCGCATCCACTCGCAGGCGTGGCTGTGTCACCGGGCCTTCCAGCTGCAATGCGCCGCCGACGCCGAGGCCGGCCGCAGCGTAGAGGCCGTCGGCGCTGTCGTAGCCGAGCCCGCTGGCGGCAAAACGGGCCTGCAGCCAGGGACCGCCGTTCTCGCGCAGGTCGATGTCCAGGCGGTCGAGCACCACCGTGCCCCCCAGTACGGCCAGCCGTGCCGGTTGCGCGAGCGCCAGGCCATCAGGGCGCAGGTGCAATGCCACGCTGCCGCGACCGATACCGACGCCGGCCACGGTCGCGGATGTCCAGCCGAGCCGGCTGACCGCGCTTTCTCCTTGCCCGGCCCAGGCCAGGCGGCCATGCAGGTTCTGCAACGCCGCCGCCGTGCCGTCGCGCACCGTCACGCCGTCCAGGTCGACGGCGAACGCAGCCAGGCGACCTTCCTCGGCGCGCAGGCTCGCACGCACGGCGCCGGTCACCTGTAACCGATCCAGCCCGGCATCGCGCCAGGCGGATCGGCCGTAGCGCTGCACCGCCCCCGGAAGCCGCGCACCCTCGACATCGAGCGCCAGGCGGGCCAGCGGCGCCGGAGCCGCGGGATCGAGCGAGGCGCTGCCGGTGGCGACCAGGCCATCGGCATCGCCCCATCGGAAACGATCGATCTCCCAGCGACCGTCAGCACCTTCCTGCAGCGCCAGTTCCAGATCGGCCGGCGCATCGGCCAGACGGATGCGCTCGCCGCCCCCGCTCAACGTGCCGTCGACGAAGCCGACCTGCGCGCGGGCCCGCATCCGCCCGTCGATCCACTCGACCTCGGCCTGGCCGTGGCCGTCGAGTTCCTCAATCCCGAACGCGCGCGCGGCGTCCTCCAGACCCAGGTCGGCCACCGCGAAGCGCCCGTCGACTCGCTCGCCCGGCGTCCAGTGCAGGTCGGCATCGACGTCGCCGCCCAGCAGCCGCATCCCCGCGGGCAGCCAGGCCGAGAGCGCCTCCTGCAACGGTGCCAGCGGAAGCCGCTGCACCTGGATGTGGAACGGACCGGCATTGCGCGGCACCGTCAGGTCGATGCGGGACGCGCTGCCGATGAAGGCCAATCCGATCTGCTGCGGATCGGCCCGTACCGCCAGTTCGCCGGCGAGGCCGGCGCTCCGCAGCGGCCCCGCACAACCGCTCTCCTCGCCGCGCTGCTGCAGCTGGCAGCGCCATGCCAGCGCATCGCCCGACCAGCGCAACGCCGGCACGGCCAGCCGCGTCGCCTCGACGACGACCTCGCCGCTCGCTTCATCCACCTGCAGCCGCAGGTCGGACGCCTGAAGCGCCGGGCCGTCGATGCGGTCCACGGCCAGCGCCAGGCGGCCCGCGCGCACCGGCGCGGGCAGCAGTGCGGCGACGAGGATCGCGAGCGCGAGGCCCAAACGGACTGACATTGACGGGTCCATCATGACGGGCCATTCTGACACCAGGGCGTGTCATTCACTCCCGGGCCGGTCGCGTTGGTCCTGAAACTTCGTCAGGAGGTGTTGCGTGGCGCCACGCCTGACTTGGCCGTCAGGTTCAGCCGCGAGCGCACGCTGGCGGCGTTCCAGGACCAACCCGCAGGGCCGCTTTTGCGCGTGTTCGGGGTCTGGACGAGCAGTTCCCGGACACGCAAACGTGGCGAGGCCTGCCCGGGAACGGATGACTCGCCCTGGAGTCGATGAAGACCGCTTCAATGCCAAGGATTGCCGATGCCCCGCATCCTCGTCGCCGACGACAACCCGCTGACGCTGCAGTTCTTCACCGAGGCGATCCGCCAGCTCGGCGGCGAGTGCGTAGCGGCCGTGGACGGCCGCCAGGCGGTGATCCTGGCCGCTGCCGAACCGTTCGACCTGCTGCTCTTCGACGCCCGCATGCCCCAGTTGGACGGCCCCGGCGCGCTCAAGCGGATCCGTTCCGGCACCGGCCCGGCCCGCCACGTCGGGGCCTGGGCGACCACGGCGTCGAACGATCCGGACATCCACCGCTCGCTGCGCGAGGCCGGCTTCGACGCCGTGGTGCTCAAGCCGATCAGCATGGAGGCCCTGCACGCGCTACTGCTGCAGCACCTGCCCGAACTGAACCTGCCCGAGGATCGCAGCGGCTGGCTCGACGACGACCAGGCATTGCGCGCCGCCGGCGGTGATCGCGGCATCGTCGACGCCCTGCGGGCATTGCTGCGGCAGGAACTGCTGGCGCTGCCGCGCGAACTGGCGGACCTGGCCCAGGCCCGTGATACGGCTACGCTGCGCGACCGGCTGCATCGCCTCGAGGCGTCGGCCGGATTCTGCGGCGTGCCCGGCCTCACCGGCGCGATCGCCGCCCTGCACAAGGCCCTGGATGCCGGCACCGGCTGGCCCGACGATGCGCTGGCCGAGTTCCGCGCCTACTGTTCGGCGATCGGCCGGCTGCTGGATTGAATCCCGGCCAGCGTCATGCCCCAGGCGTGCAGGCTGGCGCCCCCCAGGTGGTGCCGGATCACCCGGCGCATCAGCCGGCGCAGCTGTTCCAGGCCCTCGGCATCGGGCAGGCGGTCCTGCGCCAGCGCGAGCAGGCTGCCGCCGCCGACGCGCAAGCCGCCGGTCTCGCCACGCCAGGGCCGCGGTCCGGCTTCCGGATCGTAGGTGTAGTCGGCCTGCGCATCGATCGGCGCTCCGGCACCGCCGCTCGTGGTCAGCACCAGCGCATAGCCCAGGTCCGACAGCAGGTCGCGCTCGAAGCGTCGCAGCGTCCAGGCGACCGGTTCGGCCGTCGTCAGCCGCCGCAGGCAATCGGCATAGCGCTCGAACGCCGTCGCGTGGGGATCGCCGCGCCCGACCAGCCGCAATACCAGCTCATTGACGTACATCGCCGCCAGCAGCGGCTCGCCGACGTAGCGGGCCGGTGCGGCAGCGGGCTCGACCGCGGTCAGCGTGCCGAGCTCGCCGCGCGCAATCCAGTCGATCCGCAGCGCCTGCAACGGCTGCAACAAGCCGCGCGGCAGTCGCGTCCGCTCGCGGCGGACGCCCCGCGCGATCAGCCCGACGCGGCCGTGGTCGCGTGTCAGGCATTCGATCAGCAGCGAGGTCTCGCGATAGGGCCGCGCATGCACGATGAAGGCGGACTGGCCCTCGATCCGCTGCATCGCTCAGCCGTCGTAGCCCAGGCGCCGGAGCGCCGCCTCGTCGTCGCTCCAGTTCTCGCGGACCTTGACCCAGAGCTGCAGGAACACCTTGCGGCCGAAAAGCTTCTCCATCCGCAGGCGCGCCGCGGTGCCGATCGCCTTGAGCCGCTCGCCGGCCTTGCCGACGACGATCGCCTTCTGTCCGTCGCGCTCGACCCAGATCGCCGCGGCGATCCTCGCCATCGATCCTTCGTCCTCGAAACGCTCGATCTCCACGGTGGTCGCGTACGGCAGTTCGGCCGAGAGCTGCAGCATCAGCTGCTCGCGAATCAGCTCGGCGGCCAGGAAGCGCTCGCTGCGGTCGGTGAGTTCGTCCTCCCCGAATGCCGGCGGCCCCTCGGGCAGGCGCCCGGCGATGTCGTCGAGCAGCGCGGCCAGGCCGTCCTGGCGCCGCGCGCACAGGAAGTGGACGCCGGCATAGTCGCGCGTGCGAGTCAGCTCCGCCGCGAACGGCAGCAGGCGCCCCTTGTCCGGCACCAGGTCGACCTTGTTGAGCACCAGCAGCTTGGGCGCCGCATGGGCGGCGGCCAGCCGCCAGACGGCCTCGTCCTCGTCGGTCCAGCGGCGCGCATCGGCGACGTGGACGATCAAGTCGGCCTCCTCGGGTGCCTGGCGCGCCACGCGGTTGACGTGCCGGTTGAGCGCCCGCCCGCCCGCGGCGTGCAGGCCCGGCGTATCGACGAACACGATCTGCGCGCCTTCGCGCGTGGCGACGCCGAGGATGCTGTGGCGGGTCGTCTGCGGCTTCGGCGAGACGATGCTCAGGCGCTCGCCGATCAAGGCGTTCAGGAGCGTGGACTTGCCGACGTTCGGACGTCCGATCAGGACGACGCGACCGCAGCGGTGGGACGGGTCTTGGAGGGTCATTCGGCGAGTTTCGCGATCACGTGTTCGAGGGCCTCGGCGGCGGCGCGCTGCTCGGCGGTCCGGCGGCTCGACCCTTCGGCGCGGGTATGGATCGAGAGGGCCTCGATCGTGCAGGTCACCTCGAAGGTCCGCGCGTGGTCCTCGCCGCGGCTGTCGGTCAGATCATAGACCGGTACCGGCAGGCCTTCGCCCTGCAGGAGTTCCTGCAGGCGCGTCTTGGGATCCTTCTCGGTCCGGCCGGGCGCGGTTCCGACCGCCGTGCCGAAGCGCGACCTGACCGCTTCGCGACAGGCGGTCCAGCCGCCGTCGAGATAGATGGCGGCGATCACCGCCTCGTAGGCGTCGGCCAGGATCGAGTCGCGACGATGGCCGCCGCTCTTCATCTCGCCGCCGCCCAGGTGCAGTCGCTCGGGGAACGCTTCCTCGCGCGCCCGCTCGGCCAGCGCGACGCCGCTGACCAGGCTGGCGCGCAGGCGCGTCATCTCGCCTTCGTCGGCACGCGGGTGCAACTCGAAGATCAGTTCGGCGACGATCAGGTTGAGCAGGCTGTCGCCGAGGAACTCCAGCCGCTCGTTGTTCGGCTGGCCGGCACTGCGATGGGTGAACGCCTGCCGCAGCAGGCGCGCGTCGTCGAACGCGTGGCCCAGGGCGATCGCCGCCTTAATAGCCGCCCCCGAGGTTGACCGACTTGTCGAAGCTGACGACCAGGTCGACGTTGTAGGCGAACGGGATGCGCTTCTCGTAGGCGACGCGCAAGGTCGCCTCGCCACCCTGGCGCAGCACCGTGATCGCCTGCGGCGGCACGCTCTTGCTGTCCACGTACTGGGTGTCGAACTTGATCTGCAGGCTGCGCCGGATCTCCTCGGGCGAGGCCTGCGCCGCATTCGGCTCGTTCTTGACCAGTTCCATCGACTTCACCACGCCCATGTACTCGGTGTAGGCGGGTACCAGGCGCATGGCCAGATAGGCGAAGAAGCCGACGACGGCCAGCAGAACCAGGAAGCCGATCAGGGTGATGCCGCGCTGGCGGCCCGGTCGGGCGCCGGGACGGCTCGGATTGCGGTGACTCAACATGGTGATCCCCTCCAGGCAAGGTCCAACACGACGCACGGGTGCCGCACCGGCCCGGCAGCGGCTCAGCGGATGACCGTACCGATACGCGAAAGGTCGAAACCGCCGGTGCAGAAGCTGCCTGAACAGTTCATCCAGATCAAGAAGGCCTTGCCGACCAGGTTCTCCTCCGGGACGAAGCCCCAGAACCGGCTGTCGGCGCTGTTGTCGCGGCTGTCGCCCATCACGAAGTACTGGCCGTCCGGCACGGTCCAGGTGCCTTCCGGGCCCGGCGGCTGGTTCGGGCGGACCAGGATGCGGTGCTCCACGCCCAGCAGGTTCTCCTGCTTGGTCTGGGCGCCGGCCAGGTTCGGCCCGCCCGGCTCGGACGGCCCCACGTACGGACCGACGTAGGTGTCGGCGACCTGCTCGCCGTTCACGTAGAGCGTGCGGTTGCGGTAGGTCACCTGGTCGCCCGGCACGCCGATCACGCGCTTGATGTAGTCCTGGCGCGGGTCGCGGGGGAACCGGAACACGGCCACGTCGCCGCGCTTGGGCTCGCCGGTATCGAGCACCTTGCTGTTGAGCACCGGCAGGCGGACGCCGTAGGAGAACTTGTTGACGAGGATGAAGTCCCCGACCAGCAGCGTCGGCATCATCGAGCCGGACGGGATCTTGAACGGCTCGGCGATGAACGAGCGCACGACCAGGATCAGCAGCAGCACCGGAAAGAACGAACGCGCGTACTCGACGATCGTCGATTCGCGCAGTGCCGCCTCGGCGCGCAGCCTGCGCTCCTCGGCGGGCAGCGTGTCCATGGCGCGCAGCTCTTCCGCGCGGCGCCGGCGACCGGCAGCGAAGAACAGCCAGTCGACCAGCCAGACCAGACCGCTGACCGCGGTCAGGATGACGAGCAGCAGGGCAAGATTGAAATGCACGCCGGTTTCCTTCTGAACGTAGTTACTTGTTGTCGACTTGGAGCACGGCCAGGAACGCTTCCTGCGGAATGTCCACGCGGCCGACCTGCTTCATGCGCTTCTTGCCTTCCTTCTGCTTCTCCAGCAGCTTGCGCTTGCGCGAGACGTCGCCGCCGTAGCACTTGGCCAGCACGTTCTTGCGCAGCGCCTTGACCGTCGAGCGCGCGATGATCTGCGCGCCGATGGCGCCCTGGATCGCGACGTCGAACTGTTGGCGCGGGATCAGGTCCTTCATGCGCTCGACCAGCTCGCGTCCGCGCCGATCGGCAGCGGCGCGGTGCAGGATCAGGCTCAGCGCGTCCACGCGGTCGCCGTTGATGAGCACGTCCAGGCGCACCAGCGGTCCCGCCTGGAAGCGGTCGAAGTGGTAGTCCATCGACGCATAGCCGCGCGAGACCGACTTGAGCTTGTCGAAGAAATCGAGCACCACCTCGGCCAGCGGCAGCTCGTAGCTGATCTGCACCTGGCTGCCGAGGTAGTTGATCGAGCGCTGCGAGCCACGCTTCTCCTCGCACAGCTTGATCACGTTGCCGATGTGGTCGGGCGGCGTGAGGATGTTGGCGACGATGATCGGCTCGCGGATCTCTTCCACGTACTGCGTCGCCGGCAGCTTGGCGGGGTTGTCGAGCAGGATCACGCTGCCGTCGGTCTTGACGACCTCGTAGACCACGGTCGGCGCCGTCGTGATCAGGTCCAGGTCGTACTCGCGCTCGAGCCGCTCCTGGATGATGTCCATGTGCAGCAGGCCGAGGAACCCGCAGCGGAAGCCGAAGCCCATCGCCTCGGAGCTTTCCGGCTCGAAGTTGAGCGCCGCATCGTTGAGCTTGAGCTTCTCGAGCGCCTCGCGCAGCGCCGGATAGTCGTCGGCCGAGACCGGGAACAGGCCGGAGAACACGCGTGGCTGCACCTGCTGGAAGCCGGGCAGCGGCCGCGGCGCCGGATCGGCGTTCAGCGTCAGGGTGTCGCCGACCGGCGCACCGTTGACTTCCTTGATCGACGCGGTGACCCAGCCCACCTCGCCGCCGCCGAGCTTGGGCCGTACCAGGCGCTTGGGCGTGAACACGCCGACCTGGTCGACCTCGTGCCAGCGGCCGGTCGACATGACCAGTATCTTGTCCTTGGGCTTGATCTCGCCCTGCATGACGCGCACCAGCGAGACGACGCCGAGGTAGTTGTCGAACCACGAGTCGATGATCAGCGCCTGCAGCTTGTCGGTGTCGCGCGGCTTCGGCGGCGGGATGCGGGCGACGATCGCCTCGAGCACCTCGACGACGTTCTGGCCGGTCTTCGCGCTGATCGGCACGGCGTCGGTGGCGTCGATGCCGATGACCGCCTCGATCTCGGCCTTGGCGCGCTCGATGTCGGCGGTCGGCAGGTCGATCTTGTTGAGGACCGGGACGACCTCGAGCCCCTGCTCCACCGCGGTGTAGCAGTTGGCGACCGACTGCGCCTCGACGCCCTGCGCCGCGTCGACGACCAGCAGCGCGCCCTCGCAGGCGGCCAGCGAGCGGCTGACCTCGTAGGAGAAGTCCACGTGCCCGGGCGTGTCGATGAAGTTGAGCTGGTAGGTCTTGCCGTCACGTGCGGTGTAAGGCAATGAAACGCTTTGCGCCTTGATCGTGATGCCGCGTTCGCGCTCGATAGGATTGTTGTCGAGCACCTGCGCTTCCATCTCGCGCTCGGTCAAGCCGCCGCACAGCTGGATGATGCGATCGGCGAGCGTCGACTTGCCGTGGTCGACGTGGGCGATGATCGAGAAGTTGCGGATAAGGTCCATCGGCAGGGGCGCAATCGGGGGGAAGGGGATCCGGATGGATCGACGCAAGCCGGCCATTATCGCAGAAAACCGCTGCCCCACGGCCGCCGGATCTGCGCATACGCGAACGGCGCGCCGGAGGGCGCGCCGTTCATCTGCGAGAGCCGCCGGAAGCCCCGGATCAGCCGTTGTCGCGGGTCTTGGGCACCCCGATGGCGACGAACTGGGTGACATCGCCACGCCGCACCAGCAGCATGACCGAATCGCCCGGCGCGACGCCCTTGACCGCCCCGTTGAAGTCGGCGACGGTCTTGATCGGCGTGCGGCCCACGCGCAGGACGATGTCGCCCGGCGCCAGCTGCGAGGCACGCGCCGACCCGCCGACCCGCGTGATGACCACGCCCTCGTCCTGGAGATCGAGCTGGCGGCGCTGCTCGGGCGTCAGGTTCTCGACCGTCAGGCCGAGCGGGTTGGAGGCGGTGGCGCCGGCGGCACCGCCGCCGGTACCCGCGGTCAGTTCGGCCGGCTGCTCGCCGACCGTGATCGGCACCGTGATGGTCTTGCCGTCGCGGAAGATCGACAGCTCGGCCTGGGTACCCGGCTTGGTCAGGCCGACCAGCGGCGGCAGGTCGGCCGAGCTGACCACTTCCTGGCCGTTGAAGCCGAGGATCACGTCCTGCAGCTTCACGCCGGCCTTGTCGGCGGCCCCGCCGGTGGTCACGTTGTTGACCAGTGCTCCGCCGCTGCGCGGCAGGCCCAGCGCCTTGGCGGTATCACGATCGACGTTCTGGATCTGCACGCCGATCATGCCGCGCGACACGCGGCCGCTGGTCTTGAGCTGCTCGACCGTATTCATCGCCAGGTCGATCGGGATCGCGAACGACACGCCCATGTAGCCGCCGGTGTTCGAGAAGATCTGCGAGTTGATGCCGACGACCTGGCCGTCGAGGTTGAACAGCGGGCCGCCCGAATTGCCGCGATTGATCGGCACGTCGGTCTGGATGAAGGGGACGTACTGCTGTCCGCCGCCGGTGTTGCGGCCGATCGCGCTGACGATGCCGGCGGTCACCGAGTGGTCCAGTCCGAACGGCGAGCCGATCGCGACCACCCATTGCCCGGGGCGCAGCTTGCTCGAGTCGCCCAGCGTCACCGCCGGCAGCGCGGCCGCCTCGACCTTGAGCAGCGCGATGTCGGTCTGCGGATCGGTACCGACGACCTTGGCCTCCAGGTCGCGGCGGTCGGACAGGCGCACGCGCACCTCGTCGGCACCGTCCACGACATGGTTGTTGGTCAGCACGTAGCCGTCGGCGGAGATGATGAAGCCCGAGCCCAGCGACCGGCGGGGCCCTTGCGGACGCGGCGCCTGGCCGCCCGGCCCGCCCGGGCCGAAGAAGCGGCGGAAGATCTCCGGAACCTGCTGGTCCTCGTCCTGCAGCGCGTTGTCGACGCTGCCGGTCGCCTCGACGTTGACGACGGCGGTCCCGTAGCGATCGACCAGGTCGGTGAAGTCCGGAAGGTTGGCCGCCTGCGCCGCCACGGCGGCGAAACCGACGACCGGGACCAGCAACCAGCGCGCGAAGAATCGGGTCATGGCAAATACCTGTGGGGATGTGGTTCTTGTTGGGGAATCGCTTGGATGAGGACCATCACCGCAAAGTTCCAGGCGCACGGCGCTTGCTCCGTGGCCGGTTTCAGCACGGCTTCATCAAGGCGCCGCGGCGTCGACCGACAGCGCGATCTTCTCGATCGTCTCCTTCGGCACGTTGCCCAGCGCGGTGATCCGCCACGGATCGGCGATCCGGGTGTAGACGCTCAGGACACCGCGGCTCATCGCGATGTCCGACTCGGGCGAATTCTCGGTGCGGCGCTCGACGTAGACCGAGACGCTGACCAGGCCGTCGGAGACCACCAGATGTTCGGCGTCGGCCCCGCCGTCGGCGGGGCGCCGGCTGCCGGCGAGCGCGAAGCCCGGCGGCAGGTCGCCCAGTCGCCAGCGCGAATTCTCGATCGCGACCTCGCCATCGGGCAGGGTCGCGCGCTCGATCGGCCGGCTCGGCAGCAGATCGGCGGCACTCGGGGCGCTGCCGATCGTCAGGTTGACGAACATGAACTGCTCCAGCGGCCGCTGGTCGACGGTGACGATCGCCGCGCGCAGCAGCGCATGGGAGTCGCGCTCGATCCACAGCCGGTAGCCGTAGCGGTAGCCGTCGCGCGGAACCACTTCGACGATCTGCGCGTCGTAGCCGGCGACCCGGTCGGTACCGCCGAGCCGGCTCGAGTACGAGGCCTGGTAGCGTTCGTTGCGGGTATCGGGCAGCAGCGGCAGCAGCTGCTGCCGGTTGGACGGGAACACGGTGGGCGTGCGCGGCCCCTGGATGCAGGTGACCGTGTTGCCGGCGCGGATGACCTCGTTGCGCGGCCCGGAGAGGCTGATCAGCCGCTCGCGCTCGTTCTCGCCGCCGGCGTGGAAGATCCGCAAGGCGTCGATCCGCCCGCCGTGCTGGTAGATCAGCGAACCGTGGTAGTCCAGGTCACGCATCGCCGCATTCATGCGGTCCAGCAACTGGGGCGCCTCGACCTGCTGGCCGAACGCGACCGGCGAGCAACCGGCCCACGCGATCGCCATGACCGCCACACTGCGCCGGAATCCATCCCTGAAGCTCATCGTCGGGGCATCACCGTTCGGAAAGGGGCGATCGGCGCTCAGCGGTTCGGGTTCGGGTCATTGGCGGCCGGCGCGGCCGCCGGCGGCTGCGCCGGCGTCGCCAGCAGGATGTAGGGCACGACGCCCGACTGGCCGGCGGCACCGACCGCCTGGTAGTGCCGGATCAGGTAGGACTGCATGCGCGGATCGAACGAAGCGACCGGCTGTGCCCAGTCGCCCTCGCCGGCCGTGGCCGAAGCCGTCTGGACCGGCAGCAGCACCGAGCTCGACGCCGGCGTGCGCAGCTCCTGCGGCAAGGTCGATACCGAGGCGGGCGCTGCCGCGACCGGCGCACCCGACCGGGCGGCCATGGTGCGCGGCGAAGCGGTTGCACCGGCGTCCACGGTCTCGACGGCCGGGCGGGTCAGCACCAGCGCCGCGACCGCCACGGACGCGGCCACCGCGCCGCCGGAAGCCCAGCGCAGCCAGGTGCCGCCGGCACGCCGCTGCGGAACCGCCTCGGCATGGATGCAGGCGAGCACGCCGGCCGAGAAGCCGGGGCGCAAGGCATGGATGTCCTGGCGGCGCAGCGCCTGGCGGGCGACGTGGAAGCGCGCCCAGGTGGCACCGAGCGCGTCATCGCGTTCGAGCCGTTTCAGCAGGAAGCGGCTCTCGTCGCGCGGAAGCTCGCCATCCATCAGGGCAGACAGGTGCTCGCGGTAATCGTGGCTCATGGCTCGTCAACCTTCCTCGTCCGACAGCAGCGGACGCAGTTTCTCGTCAATGGCTTCGCGCGCCCGGAAGATGCGCGAACGCACCGTGCCGATCGGACAGTTCATCGATTCGGCGATTTCCTCGTAGCTGAGCCCGTCGACCTCACGCAGGGTGATCGCGGTACGCAGCTCTTCCGGCAGACTTTCGACCGTCTGGAACACGGTTCGTTCAATTTCCTGGCGCATCAATTCACGGTCGGGCGTCGCGGTCTCCTTGAGCCGCAGGGCACCCTCGAACTGGACCGCATCCTCGATCGCGACATCCTCGGTCGGCGGGCGCCGGCCTTGCGACACCAGCCAGTTCTTGGCCGTATTGATCGCGATCTTGTACATCCAGGTATAGAACTGACTGTCGCCTCGAAATGCGCCGATGGCACGGTACGCACGCAGGAAGGCTTCCTGCGCGACGTCCTGTGCCTCGCTCCAGTCCGACACGTAACGCGACACGACGCCGACGATCTTGTGCTGGTACTTGCGCACCAGCAGGTCGAACGCGCGCTTGTCGCCGTGCTGGACGCGCTGCACCAGCGCCTGATCCAACTCAGTTTCGCCCATCCGGGCCCATCTCCCAAAGGGTCTGTCGGTGATCGCCCGGGCGGGTCGAGCGGCAGACTAGACCATCAATACTCGAATAAGTTTCATCCGTCGACCTGCGGAGGCCGCCGGGACGGTGTTGGCGCAGCGCCGGTTCAGGACGCCCCGGACGGCTCGGCGATACGCCGGAACAGGCGCTCGCGCTCGATCAGCATCGCCTCGAAGGTGGCGGCCGGAACCGGCCGGCAGAACAGGTAGCCCTGCAGCACGTCGCAGCCGTGGGCGCGAAGGAACTCGACGTGGCGCTCGACCTCCACGCCCTCGGCGACCAGGGTGCGCCCGAGATTATGCGCCATGTCGATCGTCGCGCGGACGATCGCCTCGTCGTCGGGGTCGACGCCGATGTTGCGGACGAACGCTTGGTCGATCTTGATGCTGTCGGCCGGAAACCGCTTGATGTAGTCGAGCGACGACTGGCCGGTGCCGAAATCGTCGATCGAGGTGCGGCAGCCGATCTCGCGCAAGGCCTGCAGCGTGGCCAGCAGGTTCGGGATCGCCTTGAGACTGATGCTTTCGGTGACTTCCAGGTCCAGCGAGCGCGGGTCCAGCCCGGTCTCGGCCAGCACCGCGCCGATCCGCTCGACCAGGTCGCCCTGGCGCAGCTGCAGCGCCGAGAGGTTGACGCTGACGCGCAGCGGCAGGCCGAAACGGGCCTGCCAGCGCCGCGCGTCCGCGCAGGCCGCGCGCAGCACCCACAGGCCGAGGTCGACGATCAGCCCGGTCTGCTCGGCCAGCGGGATGAAGAAGCCCGGACTGATCATGCCGAGCTCGGGGTTCTCCCAGCGGATCAGCGCCTCCATGCCGACGATGTCCTCGGTCCGCCCGTCGATCTGCGGCTGGTAGTAGACCCGCAGCTCGCCGTTCCGCTCGGCCTTGCGCAGCTTCTCCTCCAGCGCCAGGCGCTGCCGCTGCGACTCCTCGGGCATCACCACGTAGGCCTGGTAGTTGCTGTGGCCCATGCCCTTGGCCGAGCGCATCGCTTCCTCGGCCTGCAGCAGCAGGCGATCGGCGAGGATCGCGTCGTCCGGATGGAAGCTCAGGCCGATCGTCGTGCGGACGCGATGGCCGGGGTCGATGCCGGCCGGCAGCGGCGCATCCATCGCGCGGACGATCTTGTCGGCGATCCGCAGCGCGTCCTCGCGCTTGACGATGTGGCGCAGGATCACGACGAACTCGTGGCCGGAATAGCGCGCCACCGTGTCGTACGCACGCACGCACGAACGCAGCCGCTGCGCCACCACCGGCAGCATGCGATCGCCGGAAACCGGCGCCTGCGCGCCGTCGCCGGCCGGAAACGGCTCGACCTCGATGAACAGGATCGCGAAGCTCTCGCCGGTGCGATGCGCCTGCTTGATCGTCGAGTCCAGGCGGTCGCTGAACAGCAGGCGGTTGGGCAGGCCGGTCAGCGCGTCGCGCAGGCCGCGCGCGCGCCCCTGCTCGCGCACCTGGCGGATCTCCAGGTCCAGGCCGATGCGCATCGCGATGACCTGCAGGCCGTCGCGGACCAGGCCGTCGATCTCCAGCGGCGCCGCCCGCGCCATCAGCCAGGCGCCGATCACCGTGTCGCGCTCGTCGCGCAACGGCAGGCCGATCATGCATTCGTAATGGCGAGCCCGCAGCAGGCTCGATGCAGGGACGACGCGCCAGGCATCGCGCCCTTCGAGGATGTCGTCGCCTTCGACCAGCAACCGCAGCAGCGGCTCGCGGTCGCTGCTTTCGGTGAGGCCGAACGGCAGCGCGCGGTCTTCCGCCGCGACCACTCGCGTGAACTCGGCGCTTTCCGGGCACAGCATCGCCACCACGCCCCAATCGCACTCGAGCCAGTCCATTGCATGGCGTAGGATTTGTTGCAGCGCGGCATCGCCACCCGATGCGCGGCCGATCGCTCCCAGCGTCGACAGCGCCAGCCGGTAGCGTCCCAGGTCGCCCGGGTCGCGAAACGTGTAGACGTGGACCGGATGCCCGTCGCTGATGCTCAGGCGCACCTCGGCATCGACCGGATAGCGCGTCCCGTCGATGCGCTCGCGATGGCCGGCGAAGCGCGCACTGCCCTCGCCGGCCAGCCGGTTGAGACATTCCAGGCGCCATTCGACCGACGGCAGGGCGTCGAAGGCTTCCGCCCGCGCGCCCACCACCTGGACGCGCGCATGGCCCGAGCGCTGCAGGAACGCCGGATTGGCGTCGAGAACCCGCCCGCTCTCGGCGTCCACGACCAGCAGCTCGTCCTGGCTTTCGTCGAAGGCAAAGCGATAGCGATCCCCGGCGACCGGCCCACGACCGGGCAGGCGCAGGCCGCGGGCGTCCAGCGCGGTCGCGATCCGTGCCAGCACCTCGTCGATGTCGACCGGGACGCGCACCCAGTCGGCCACGCCCCGGGCGAGCAGGCGATCGCGCCCCGGCATCGATCCGGCTGCGCCGACGGCGACGAGGGCGATGACCGTCGGCGGATCCAGGGGCGCCGCCTGCCGCAGCTCGCTGCAGAACGCGGCCGCGACGCGCTCACGGTCGCCCAGCTCCAGCAGGACCAGCTCCAGGCGCTCGACCTGCCCCACCACCAGGCGCGCCTGCGGCACGTCGGCGACGGCGTAGATCGCATCGAAATCCAGCCCGTCGAGCGCCGCGCACAGGCGATCGCGGTCCCCGGCGTTGCCGGTGACGATCAGGGCCGAGCCGCGCTGGAAGCGGGTAGGAGAGGCGGTGCCGGTCATCGGTCAGCTCATCCAGCGCCCGTCGCGCAGGCGCGGCCGGAGGCGGACCTGCCAGGCGTCGCGCAGGCGGTCGAACAGCGGATCGACGTCCTCGGGCAGGTCGAACGCCGCGCCGACCAGGACCAGCTTGCGCTCGTTGCCGCCGCGCAGGCGGCCGATGCGCCGCAGCAGCGCCGGCACCGGCGGCTTGAACTGGTCGCCGAAGCCGCGGAACAGATAGACCCCGAAATGCATGCTGTGCAGGATGTAGCGCAACGCATCGACGAGGCGCTGCGACCCGGCCACGCACACGTCCGGCTCGCGCAGCGAGCGGATGCCCCGTTCCGGATCCCACAGATAGATCGAGCGGCCGCTGCGCGTCGCCAGCAGGCGGAACTGCGCCAATGCCTCGTCCGGATCGGCCGTCTCGAGCGCCGCCAGGTTGCCGGGAACGGCGAGGATCGCGTCGAACAGACGAGGCGTGATCTGCGGATCGGCCGTCATGTCATGAGCCTGCTTGCGCCTCCCCCGGGGCTAAGCGACTGCCGGTTCCCGCGCCCGCACCGTCCCGGAACGGATCGCGCCGAGCCCTGCGTTGACCCGGTCGGCAACTTGCCCGGATTATAGCCGTCATTCCGCGCCTTGCAGGTAGATGCCATGTTCGAGGGCCTTCGTTTCCAGCACTGGCAGATCGACATCGACGCCGAGGACATCGCGACCCTGACGCTGGATCGCGCCGGAAGCCCCGTCAACGCGCTCAGCCGGGCGGTGCTGGACGAGTTCGACCAGATCGTCGAGCGCCTGTCGTTCGAGCCGCCGCGCGGCCTGGTCATCCGGTCCGGCAAGAGCGCCGGCTTCGTCGTCGGGGCGGACCTCAAGGAGTTTGCCGGCTACGAGCAGGGCGGCAGCGTGATCGACCAGGTCCGCAACGGCCAGGCCGTGTTCGAGCGGCTGGCGCGCCTGCGCTGCCCGACCGCCGTCGCGATCCACGGCCACTGCATGGGCGGCGGCACCGAGCTGTCGCTGGCCTGCAACTACCGCATCGCCAGCGACGACGCCTCCACCCGCATCGGCCTGCCCGAGGTCAAGCTCGGCATCTTCCCCGGCTGGGGCGGCTCGGCGCGGCTGCCCCGGCTGATCGGCGCACCCAAGGCGCTGGAATTCATGCTGACCGGCCGCACCGCCTCGGCCGCCAGCGCCAGGGCGCTGGGCCTGGTCGACGCGATCGCCACCCCCGAACGCCTGCTGGACGTGGCCAAGGAGTGGGTCCGCCGGCGCCCGGCGGCGCCGTTCGGCCGGCGCGCGCTGGCCTGGGCGACCAACCTGTGGCCGGTACGCCAGGCCCTCGCACCCGTGCTGCGCAAGCAGACGGCCGCCAAGGCGCGGCCGGAACACTATCCGGCACCGTTCGCGCTGATCGAGACCTGGCGCCGCGGGGGATCGAGCATCCGGCAGCGGCTCGACCTGGAGGCGCGTGCCGTCGCCAAGCTGGCGCAGACGCCGACCTGCCGCAACCTGATCCGGGTGTTCTTCCTGCAGGAGCGGCTCAAGGCGCAAGGCGCCGGCGTCGAGCACTGCATCGTCCGCATCCACGTCGTCGGTGCCGGTGTCATGGGCGGCGACATCGCCGCCTGGGCGGCCCTGCGCGGCTTCGAGGTGACGCTGCAGGACCGCGAGGACGCCTACGTCCGGCCCGCGATCGAACGCGGACGCGCCCTGTTCGCGAAGAAGCTGCGCGCGCCGGAGCGCGTCGAGGCCGCCTCGCGGCGCCTCGTGGCCGATGTCGAGGGCGCCGGCGTCGCCGAAGCCGACTTGGTGATCGAGGCCATCTTCGAGAACCTGGAAGCCAAGCAGGCCCTGTATCGCCAGCTCGAGCCGCGCATGAAACCCGACGCGCTGCTCGCCAGCAACACCTCCAGCATCCCGCTCGACGAACTGCGGGCCGCCGTCGCGACGCCCGGCCGCTTCCTCGGCCTGCACTATTTCAATCCGGTCGCGCTGATGCCGCTGGTCGAGATCGTCCGCCACGACCGTCTCGACCCCGCCGCCGAGAAGCGTGCGGCGGCGCTGTGCAAGGCGCTCGACAAGCTGCCGATCGCGGTCGCCGGCACGCCGGGCTTCCTCGTCAACCGCATCCTCATGCCGTACCTGCTCGAAGCGATCCGGATCCTGAAGGAAGGCGTGCCGGCGCCGGTGATCGACAAGGTGGCCAGGAAATTCGGCATGCCGATGGGCCCGATCGAGCTGGCCGACACTATCGGGCTCGACGTCTGCGCGTCGGTCGGCCGGGAGCTGGCACCGTTCCTGGGACTGGACCTGCCCGAAGGCATCGATACGCAGCTCGAGGCCGGGCATCGCGGCAAGAAGACCGGCCAGGGCTTCTACCGCTGGGAGAACGGCAAGCCGGTCAAGCCGGAGGTCGATCCGAAGTACGTCGCGCCCGCCGACCTCGAGGATCGCCTGATCCTGCCGCTGCTCAACGAAGCGGTCGCCTGCCTGCACGACCGCGTCGTCGACGACGCCGACCTGCTCGATGCCGGCGTGATCTTCGGAACCGGCTTCGCGCCGTTCCGCGGCGGTCCGATCGCGCATATCCGCGCCGTCGGCGCCGCGACGCTGGAGGCGCAGCTCGGCGCCCTGGCCGCCCGCCTCGGACCGCGCTTCACGGCCCGTCCGGGCTGGGATTCCCCCGCGCTGGGCCGCTGAAACGGCGCAGCCACTCAAGCCCCACAGGCTATTCCCCACCCGGGGCCATTTGTGCCAACTGCCGCACAAAAGGCACCTGTAAACACTTACAGGTTTTTCAAATGCCGCAAGCCGCGTACCTCTATGCGCGCCTCGCGGCGGATGAGGCCCTGGCTTTTCTGACGACCTCGCTGCCCCGATGCGGCCTTCGGCGACCCCGCAGGCAGGAGCGTTGGCGTACGGCGGGCTGAGCTTCGCGTTCAGCTTCGCCTGTGCGTCTTTCTGGACACGCCACGCGGATCGCGTGCGTGCATCACGTCAGAGGAATCACATCATGGACATGCTTCGCACCACTCTCGATACCCCTCACGGCAATGGCCGTGACTCACGGCTCCCTGCGCGGCTGCGCCCCTGGCTCGTCGCACTCGCGGCATTCGGGCTCGCCTGGGCAGCCCTCGTGCAGGCCGCGCCGATTGCGGTTCCCAACGGCGACTTCTCGAACGCGGCCAACAACGGCTCGGTGGGTGGCGGCGTGCTCGGTGGAACGGGCACCAACGTCCAGATCGGCGCCGGCCCCTGGCGCGCGAACTACTGGGGCGTCGCCGGCCTGCTCGCGCCGCCGGTCCTGGAAATCGGCAATGGCCGCGCCGCGATCGGCGGACTGGCCGGCCTCAGCGTGCTCGGCATCCTCAACAACGGCGGCTACTTCCGCCAGACCCTGCCGGTCGCCTGGGAGCCCAACCGGCGCTACACGCTCAAGGCCGACATCAACGCAGGCTCGGTGCTCGGACTGGCGCTGATCAACAGCCAAGGCGTCGGCTCGGCCCTGGTGTCGGGCACCACCCGCCTGAGTTCCACCACGTCCGCCTCGCTGGTCACGCTGAATCTGCTCGGCGGCAACCTCTACGAGCTCGCGCTGACCTACGAAACCGGCCCCACGGTCAGCGGCAACATCGGCATCGACCTGTTCTACGAGCCCAGCGGCGTACTCAGCGCCAGCCTGCTCGGCGCGGTCGACTTCAGCAATGTCCGCCTGGAGACGCGCCTGCTCAACCAGACGCCGACCGGCTTGGTGGCGGTCGATGCCGATCCGCGCAGCGCAACCGTCGACACCGAGGTTGACCCGCCGCTGTCGATCCAGGTGGTCGACCAGCTCGGCGACGGCATCCAGGGCGTCACCGTGACCTTCACCGCCCCGACCAGCGGCCCCAGCGCGACGGTCACGCCGAACCCGGCGACGACCAACGCCAACGGCGTCGCCGAGGTGACGACCACCGCCAACACGATCGCCGGCACCTACACGATCACCGGCGAGGTCCAGGGCGTCACGCCGCTGCTGGAGTTCCAGCTCGAGAACCTGCCGGGTCCGGCCGCGAGCGTCAACGGGATCAGCGGCGCCGCCCAGAGCGCGGTGGTCGGTTCGCAGTTCGGCCAGCCGCTGGTCGTCAAGGTCGCCGACGAGTTCGGCAACGCGGTGCCGAACGTGCAGGTGGCCTTCGCCGCGCCGGCCACGGGTGCCAGCGCCACGTTCCCGTCGTCGACCGTACTGACCGGCGCCAACGGCCAGGCCGGTGTCACGCCGACCGCCAACGGCACCGCCGGCGCCTACAGCATCACCGCCAATGTATCGGGTGTCGGCCAGGCCGCCAGCTTCCCGCTGGTCAACCTGCTCCAGAGCGACATCGGGCCGGGTGACCAGGGCGAACCGTCGCAGAACGGCGAGCCGGACACCGTCTTCGCCTGCGCGCTGATGGTGCGGATCGTCAACGGCCAGGGCGTGCCGCAGGAAGGCTTGGCCGTGGACTTCACCGCGCCGGCCTCCGGACCGTCGGCCCTCCTCTACGACGGCGCAAACTCGGGCCTGTCGCTGCGCGTGGATACCGACGCCGACGGCTACGCCTTCGTCGAGGCAGTGTCCAACGGCATACCGGGACGCTTCCAGGTCAGTGCCCAGCTGGCCTTCTCGCTGACCTCGCCGGTCCTGTTCAACTTCAACAACCTGGCAGCCGGTGACCCGGTCCTGAGCTACGGATTCGACGGCCCCTGCATCCGGGCCCTCGGCCCGCAGGCCGCCGAGCCCGAAGAGGAGAACGCCGCCGACTGACGGTTCACGGTGTCTGCGCGCTCCGCCGACGTGACGTAGCGCCAGTCGGGAGCCCACGTACTTCCCGGGTACGTGGGCTTCTTTTTTTGGTTCTTCACCCATCCGCGGGAATTCATCAGCTGCCGCATTCGTCGCTGTTGCTCTCGCTGTTGCTCTCGCTGTTGCTCTCGCTGTTGCTCTCGCTGTTGCTCTCGCTGTTGCTCTCGCTGTTGCTCTCGCTGTTGCTCTCGCTGTTGCTCTCGCTGTTGCTCTCG